>JGI12316J14372_10000026_pt1 | contig 424330 bp, 366 predicted proteins | sample MarCyaLeptolynsp_FD_14372 | JGI IMG/M metagenome (IMG submission 14372)
TGAATGAAGGATAACTAGAGATTATGAGTTATGCTGAAACAAAGGCTTTAGAGCTTTTAGTAGACAAAATTAAATCAAAAAGAATTGCCCTTGTTTATTCCTACAGGGACGAAAATGCACCAGGTTTTGCTCATTATGATTATTGGGATTCGGAAGTAATTACTGACTGGGCTAGAGCAATAGAGGAGTTACAAGCTATTCCATTTATAATTGATGTTCGAACTTTTGGTCAAAAGGCACTATACGACACACTCCCTCCTATCGATTTCGTCGTTAATCTGAATGCGGGAAACTATGACTTATCAGCATTAGGCTTAGTTCCAAGCATTTGTGGATTCCTCTCAATTCCGTGTATTCCAAGTGATGCTTCTCAAACAATAACAGGTGAGAACAAACTCCTTTCAAACTTAATTGCAGAGGCATTAAATATTCCATTGCCTAAACGCCTAATAAAACAAGGGGCTGAAGGAATAAGGCGCCCTTTAAACTTAGGCAGCAGTATTGGAGTAGTAAAAGCAATAGCAAATACTTCTGAAGAACAAGCTATTTATCAGGAATTCGTTGCAGGTTTTGATATGACAACGCCATTGTTGTTTAATCCACAGACAATGAAAATTGAATTTCTTCCTTCAATACTATATGTGTCAAACCCAGTTGATGTAAACTGGTTTCTTAATGCTGATGCTAAGTCCAAGCGCCAAGGGTATGAAAAAAAATTGGTTCAAATTGACGAGCTAACTCAAGAGATGTATCTATCTCTTGCTAAGTCCTTTGGGATTAAAACATTTTGCAGAATAGACTCAAGAGTTAAGTGTGATAAAGAAATTGAATTAAAACACCTTTTTGAATCATCAATTTCTAACCATCGAATTAGATTTTTGGAAATAAATACTATGCCGACTATTACTAATAAAATAAATTTTAGTATGGCTTTAGAAAATGGTAAGTCAAATTATGAATTATCGAATACTTACCAATTATATAAGAAGTTAGTAGTAAACCCAACCCCGGTTGGATTTCTACTAGCTTGCTCTATTAGCTCCTACCTACAACCAGGCACTAAAAATTGAAGGGTTTAATCCAGTAACCTCGATGTAACGTTTTCTTATACCTTTAGGAGGTGTGACTTTAGGAGGTATTTCTATTGGAATACTGAATTCCTTATGAAGTGCTTTTAATCTATTAAGTTGATAAGATAGACTACTTCTTCCCAGTGAGCTATTATGGAGAGCATTATGCAGCAACTTTTTAATATCATAGGATTCATTTAAATGAATGAATAAATCTTTATTTTTTAAGCTTATACTAAAAACATTAACTGCAAAGTTAGCAGTCAAAAAAGGAAGTTTTTCTTCACCTAAATTTGTTAGTGCCAAATTTAACACCTTAATCAAATCCTCTTCGAAGATATTCTCACCTGATAAGCTTTTCGCAATGAGTATGTTAGTCATTAGTCCAAGACGATGATCGATTTGGGGGTTATATCTCAGTCCTTTTTCAAAACTTTCAATTGCTTCCTCAAATCTTGATTCATACAAAAATGAAACCCCAGTGTTATTATATAATATTGGCATCCCTACTAAACCAGGAACATTGTGGACAGCTCTTTCAAGCATATTCATAAACCTTACTGGAGAAACAGTTTCCTCATAGAAAGTTTTCATTAGTAGGTTGTTTTCACAGTATATGCTATGATCTTCAATATTGTTTTTGGAGAAAATATGCTGAGCATTAACCAACATTTCAGATTTGATTTGATCAGATACCCCATCCATAAAAAAAGAATATCTATAGACGTGAGCAGAGAGGAGTTCATTTTCTAAATGGCTAGCCAGTTTACTAGCTTGAATAATATCTTCCCCTCCAAAATCATTACAGAATACTCGAAACAATTTAGCCATGCATTCTAAACCCAATACTATGTCTTTGTTTCTTTTATCCTTTCTTTCAAAAACTTCAAATTCTTTAATTAGTGTACTTATTCCATCTAATGCATCTGCCTTCTCTCCATAAAGAAGCATTGTCCGGAATTTCATAAGAGATGGGCCCCATAATTTTATTATAGAATCTTCTGCCCATTCTTTATTGTAGATAATGCCTGTTTCAGTGTGTGAACATGAGTTAAAGCATTGTTTTGAAAATATTTCAAGGAATTGATTAACGTTTTCAGCTCCTGTGTTGAGTATGATATCGTTTTTCTCTTCTCCGCTATTTCTAATAAATTTTACAGATGTACCATTTGGGCAGAACCCGAGTAGATTTTTTGCACGACTGAAATCATTATCCTTGAGAATGAATATTATTCTAGGTCTCAAGATACTTTGTTTATGTAAAGATACTATCTGTCCAATTTGTGATTTCTTAACACTTCCCTCCTGTATAATAATGGGGTCAATTACTTCCGGACCAGCAGCCTGGTGCTCGTGTGCAGAAAAGATTTTAAAAAGAGAATTTATTGCTAATGGAAGATCAACCGTTTTATCAAAAAAGATCATTTGAATGAGTTCCGCAATAGGAGGTATTGCTTTACCTATCCATTTAAGAATCTTTTTAATAAAAGTATCTGCCTTTTTGCTTGAGTCAATGAAATTATCTGAATTTCTATAGGCATCAAAAAATTCTCTGCCTCTACTAACTGCAAATTTTTGCTCAACTACAAAAACTGTAAATCCATAAGGTTCTTCCAGGAAAAACTGTTCGACTGATTTGAACATAACTCATAATCTCTAGTTATCCTTCATTCACCGCGGCCTCCCTTTCAAAACTTAATCGGTTTCTGGGGTGTTGAAGCTCCAGGATTTCTTTCTGCTTTTGATTGCTTACATGGGTGTAAATCTGAGTGGTAAGAATGGAGCTATGGCCCAGAATCCGTTGGATGTATTTGATGTCCACGCCCTCTTCCAGCAGTAAGGTGGCGAAGGTATGCCGAAAGGAATGGGGAGTAATGCTTTTCTTAATGCCTGCTTCAGCTGAATACTTCCGAACCATAAACCGGACCGATTGCGGGGACAGCCGGTTATGCAGCCGGTTTTTAAAGAAATAGAGGTCTTTGGTATCGTTAAATAGCTTTTTATAAAGGTGCAGTGCAAGTAGTAATTCCTGGTTACAGAGCTGGATGATCCGGTCTTTATTTCCCTTTCCCCGGATTTTTATAAATCCATACGTCCGATCCAGGTACACATTTTCTGTTTTCAGGGTACACAATTCACCGACCCGGATTCCGGTTCCAAACAAGAGTTCCAACACGGCAATATCCCTTATTACGGTTTTGTACTGGAACAAAGAGCTCTTTCTCAAAGCATCTCTTTTCTGGTACACCAGCTTGAACAATCTTTTCACTTCGGCAATGTCCAGGACGGTGGGCAACCGAAAGGGTTCCTTCAATTGTACCCGCACTTTCCGAAATGGGCTCACCGGGATTTTATCATCGAATTCCAGGTAGGAGAAGAAGGCTTTTGCGCTGGCTATTTTTCGTTTAACCGACTTGATGGCATACCGGTTGTTCAGGTACACCAGGTAGTGTTTGATTTCCTCCTTGGTGATTTGATCAATTCCATAGGTGTTACCGAGGTGTTTGGTTATGAACAACGAAAATTGGGTCAAATCTATGTCATAGGCCTTCAGGGTTTTGGGGTTTAATCTTTTTTCATATTTGCAATGCGTTAAAAACTCAGAAATATATACCTTCATGTCCTTCAATTATTTATGTAGAAAAGCGCCCAATATGGAGAAGTCACGGCGACTTTTCTAAACCAATCCATGACCCAATAATCCGTGCCCAATGAAATCAGCATTTTATAGTCTTCTATTTCTTCTTTTTGTTACCGCTTGTTCCGCTCCTGAGCCGGAGTTAGCCACCGATCAGTTGATTTCCGACATCGAATACCTGTCTTCGGATGAACTCGAAGGTCGGTATGTGGGGAGCGAAGGAAGTGCCAAAGCCCAGGCGTTTCTGTTGAAACGATATGAAGAAATCGGCGCTGAACCCTTTCAGGGGTCGTACAATCACTTTTTTAGCTTCGAGCGCAGGGGAGGGGAGATGGAAGGCATCAACATTATTGGAAAAATCCGGGGGGAATCCGAAGAGGTAATCCTCATTGTGGCTCACTACGATCACCTGGGCATTCGGGATAGCCTGATTTACAACGGTGCTGATGACAACGCCTCCGGAACGGCCGGTTTGTTGGCAATGATGGATTACTTCAGCCAGGCTCAGCCGACCCACACCCTGGTTTTTGCAGCACTGGATGCCGAGGAAGGAGGGCTAAACGGAGCCGTCGCGTTAGCGGATGATTCCGGTTTCCTGGAAAATGTACAGCTGGTTATCAACATGGATATGATTTCCCAGAACCAGGAAAACGAACTATACGCGGTGGGGACCTATCATTTCCCGCAGTTTAAACCCGTATTGGAAGGCATCGAAACCGGGGAGATAAACCTGTTATTCGGGCATGACCGACCCGAGGACGGAAACCAGGACTGGACTTACGCTTCCGATCACGGAGCTTTCTTCAGAAAAGGAATCCCGTTTATTTACTTCGGAGTGGAAGACCATGCACATTATCATCAGCACACCGACGAATTCGAGACCATCCCCCAGGAATTCTACAAAAACAGCGTTCGGGTGATTTTAAATGCCACCCTTGCAATGGATGAGTATTTAAGCGATTAAGAATTATCAATTATTCAATTAAGAATGGGTTTCAACATTGAATAATTGAACCATTCTTAATTGATAATTGAATAATCGTAGCTGATCTCGCTGGTTTTTTCCAGGGCTTTTGAGACCGAGCAATATTTGGTGATGGACAGCTCCAGGGCTCGAGCCACTTTCTTCTCATCCAGGGTTCCTGAAAGCGTGAAATGCATGTGGATGGTTTTGTACTCCGAGTAACCCGCATCCAGCTTCACCCGGTCTCCGGTAACGTCCACTTCCAGGCTTTTCAGTTCCTGTTTTTGTTTCTTCAGGATGGAAATTACGTCAATGGCACTGCATCCGGCCGCCCCGGCCAGCAGCATCTGCATGGGGCTCATTCCGCCTTCCAGGCCACCCACGGTGCGATCTCCATCGATTCGAATTTTTCCGCCTTCTTCATTACCAGCCTCGAAATGATATCCATCTCCGAGCCAGTTTACATCTACTTTTACGTCCATTGAACTCCGTTTTTGAAGAAGGTACGCCGATTTTGTTCAGATAAACATCACAAAATTAAAAATTCACCCGAAGTCCGGCCCCATACACCCCGGTTATAGGATCCACGACAGGAAGGATTTGTACCGACTGAACGAGGGAGTTATTGTATTCATCCACTTTTCTTCGCACGTGAATAAAATCATAAAAGGTGCTGTAAATAACGATACCCAACCCGGCAAGCATCATCACGGCTCCCGCCACTTCTGCGCCGTCGCTGGAATCTTCTGCGTCGAAAATTCCGTCAAAGGCGGACACAAAATAGATGGTTCCCCCGATGGCGAAGAGTCCATAGCCTCCCAGCCGGATGCCCGAATTCCGCCAGAAATCATCCCAGTTATCGGTATAAAGATATCCGAACGAAGGGGCCGTAATTAGTGCAACCGTGGCAATTGTACCCGCTAGCGCATTACCTGACTCCGCAGAGAGCAGTGCAGAGCTGATGACATAAGAAGCCAGGGTAGCTCCAGCGGAAATGAGCATGGCCGAGTTTGGATTTTTGAGCTGTGGTTCGCTGGTAAAATGAGCGATCTCTATAGGATTGCGCTCAAAAGACTGCGATTTGAATTGTGCATGTATAGAAGTCATCATCCCCATGCTAAGGATGGTTAGTACCCAGATGTTTTTCATAGTATCCCTTAAGATATTGTTTCTACTACTACGAAGTAAAGGCCGGATTTATTATTTGATTACCAAATCTGGTACATATCGTACAACTAAAAATTCACCCGGAGCCCTGCTCCGTACACTTTGGAAACCGGATCAATAAGAGGCAGGATTTGTACCGATTGCGCCAATTTACCGTTGTATTCGTGAACCCGGGATCTCACTCTTCTAAAATCTCTAAATGTAGTATTGATGAATAACGTGCCAAAGGCGGCGAGTATCGTAGCACTAAGAAAAATATTATCTGCACCTAGCGTGCCTTCATCTGCAACATCATTTACGGAGCGTTCAAGAATGAGCCTGGTAAGTCCCAAATAACCAACAAATAGTCCGACTCTGATCGCTGAATTCTTCAAAAAATCATTCCGGTTGTTCGTGTAGAGATATCCCGTGGCAGGACTGGCAGAAAGTAACAAAACGGATGCAGTTAGTTTTAATCCCTGGTTATTTTCTGCTGGTAAAAGATTTGATACAATCCCCAGAGATACAATAGTCGAACCCAGAGAGATCCATAAGGCAGTATTTGGATTTTTCAGTGTCTGGGACTCGTCCTGAATGAGTGTCGTTTTTGACCAATCATAGTTTTGAGGAAGAACATTGTATTGTGCTGCTGAGGGAAAATTTGTGCCAACGATAAAAAACAGAGAGAAGATAATTTTTTTCATAGTCCTAAGATTGAGTTATTTGAATTTCATCAATCTATAAAACAGTGATTTAATCGCAAAGTTTCCAACTATTTAATCAACTTTGTATCCGGGTAAGCGGCGTGCCAGCCAAACCAGAAGGCCCGGTGATAGGGGAGGCGATCCAGGGTTTCTCCGGTTTCTGAATTCCTCAGTTCTGCCTCGGACACTTCCCAGGAAATGCCGTCAGCATCCATCGCCGATCCGTTTCCATCAAAGGATTTAAAATCGAAGTTGCCTCGTTCGAACACCCGGTTAGCGCCTGTCTCGTCGGTGAGCACCACAAAATGGACTCCGGATAGTTCAGCCTGGTACACCCGGTTTTTGAGCAAGAAATCAGCCGAAATAGCGAGTGTTCGCTCTGGAGAATCTCCAAAGCGAAGGGCAAGAATTTCATCTTTATTGTTCAGGCGGTTATCCGAAAAGGGGATGCCAAACATGAGCTCATCGGTAGCGAAATATTCCCGATAGGCTGCTCCCTCGCTGTAATCCCGGTTGTGCCCTGTTTCCAGGGAAAGCACCAGCGTTTCGGGATGGAGTTCTTTCCATTTGCCCCAGGTGGTGGTGACCACGCTCCGGAAATTTAGTTTGATGCCCGATCCGAGGAGGGGCCCGACTACCGGCTCACCCCAAAAGGTATTCCAGAGGGATTGCGTGGCCTTGTCGTACATCAGTTTGTTGGATCGGTAGAGAAAACCGCTGGTTCCGATTTCGTGATTTACGCCGTTTAATTCGGTTTCCATCAGCATCACAGTGCCGCATAAGGTGCAATACACTCCAGCCACGGGAATGCCACCCACTTCATCCACGAACATCTCGTGCCAGGCAAGAATCCGCTTTGGATAGGCCCGCACATCGCCATTCACTTCGATCCCGAAGACAATATGATCGTCTTCCAGGTAATCCGCTTCGGAGGCGGTAATCATGGCAGGGTTTCGAAGAGGGGGAATCCCGTCCTGCAGGACTCCTCCCCAACGAATTTCATCCAACCGAATGGATGTCTCTTCCTGATGACCAGCAAAATAATCTTCGAATTTCGGATCGATGAGTTGGTACAGCGCCGCTTTAAATTCGGCGTAATCGTCCGTCAGCGCTTCTTCCTCCTGCCACAGCCAGGTGTATAAATCGTTCAAGTCGTTTACCGTTGGCAGATCCGTTTTCTCCTGCAGGATCTGGATGAGTTCCTGGGTCACCCGGGGATTCCGCACGAGGGTAATCGTCTCGATGACCATAATCCGGTAGCCATCCTGCCAGGTGGACTCGATTTCCTCCAGCGAGGTTTCCAGGTCAACCTCGCTCGAAACCTGGAGCAGGGAAAGAAATAAATCCGCCGGGGTCCGGGACTGGCTCCAGCCAGTGGAGTGCAGTCCTAGCAATAAAAAGGCAGCAAGAAGAAATCGCTTCATGATTTTTTTGATCAATCTGCGATTTCAGAATCAGAGGTGTATCACGGATGTGTAATATTTGGAGGTATCTTATTGTTTGGTCAGTTGGACACCGCCTGCGGCATTTGTACCTATTCCATTATTCAAGTGGAGATAACTGCCTAATGGCGACACAACAAATCTTGAGGGTTCCTCGGTAACAATAAATCGTATTTGGCTATCACTCACTTTAATAAGTCTTACTTTTCCGTTTGTACCTGTGTATCCGGATACGAAATCAAACTCTAGCGTTGAGTTATTGATTACAACGGAATTTGTCAAAGTATACTCGGGTTCACTACCTGTGAGATCAGCACAATCATTTGCACCTCCAAGAATTCTTCCATCTACCATACAATGGCGGCCTTTAAAACCATTTCCATCCGGCAAAACCTTAACTGTCATGTTAATTATTCCAGCAGATGTTGAAACATTAAAATTCCACGTGCCTACCCAGGAAAAAGCAGCATTTGGGCTTTCTTTTTCAAGCTCGTCAGCGGGAACATACACTCGACTAGCAATTGTGACTGATACTAAAACGATAATGCTTAGTAATTTCATCATCAGAATGAATAACCTTCTAAGCGGTTTAAATTATTATCATACACTTCTATAAAGGAGAGGCCTACAGAATGGTAGTCAGGATTGGTAGGTTGTGCCAGAGCAGTAGATATAAAATAAAAACTGCCTGCTTTGTAGTATACAACATGATATACGGGGCCGCCACCTGCTTCTGCTGACTGTGTTTTGTTGATCATAGAACTATTTTCAGTGTTAAAATGCTGACATGCCGCCTGATCCTGATCGTCGGTAAGTACCCGGAGTTGAGACACAGTTAGGCCATTTGTTCCGGTAGCTATTCTCGCATCTTCCCAGCTTGATTTTTCAATAAACCATTCCACATTTCCACGAGTTAACTCGTTATCGGGAGGACACTGAGCATTTGCTGAGATAGTTAATCCGATTGCTATGAAAATGGTATGTAGGTATTTACCCATCAATCATCAGAATGAATAACCGTTTAACCGATTAAAACTAGCATCGTAAATGTCAAGAAAAGATAGTCCAACTGCGACATAATCAGGATCTTCGGGTTGTTTTAACACAGAAACCACGATGTATCGATTTTTGACTTTGTAATAGTAAACATGGTAGTCAGTAAACATATCATTGCTCTCGGTATTCAATGATGTGCATATGTTCTGATGAGCGGGGAGGTTAAGCTTTACGATATCACTTGAAGTAACTCCAGACAGACCATTATCTGCTTTTATGCTATTCCAATGAGGAGTTGAAACAAATGATCCCATGATTGCTTCAGAGGACTCATCCTCATATGTTGGACATTGTGCAAGAACTGATACATGTGAGCCAAAAAGTACTAACAAAACACAGATAGCTCTTTCATCTACTTTCAAAATGAATAGCCATTTAAAGGATTCAAATTGCTATCGAAAATATCTAAAAAAGAGAGCCCGACTGTTACTAAATCCGGATCTTCTGGTTGTTTTAGAACTGATACAACTATGTATCTATTCTTCAGCTTATAGTAGTAGACATGATATTTGCTAAACATATGATTTGCCTTGGTATTCAAAGTACTACATATATTTTGATGGCTGGGAAGATTCAGTTTTTCAATATCTGCAGCTGTTACCCCAGACAATCCGTTATCCGCTTTTATCTTGTCCCAATGAGGTGTAGAAACAAAGGACCCAATGATATCTTGTGAAGCCTCATCTTCGTAGGTCGGACATTGAGCCTTTAAATTCGAAGCTACAGCGAATGCGATTAACATCGAAATCGCAAAGTTTTTTGTCATTTTTATTCTATTCATAGTCTTCATATTAATATCCACAACGTTCAATTAAATATTCAATGTTACCCTGATTATTGAAATAGACAATGTTCTCATTGTCAATAACAATTCCTTTGGTGACATTCATGGCGTTCAAGGCTTTTTTATCAGCTTCCCTGACTGGAATAGATGAGTAAATAGGTCTGGAAACCGCTGATACACAATGGCTTTGGCTTTCTCCATTATTATATGGATGAGTGTGAACAAATATCGAGTTTGGTGAAATATTTGATACTCTGAAAGTTACGTCACAAGGGCCTTGTGAAACTATTAGACTTTGAGGAAGTTGCTGAAAGGTAAATCCATTTCCATTTGGAACAATAAAACCGACCTGTTCTTTTCTTTCGTGTTCAGGGTTTGGATTTCCATCAGTGTCATAGTTACTGTCTTCCCAAAGATCTTTAAGACCCTGTTGCACGTTGGGATCATCCAGCTCAGCAATCCCGGTATTGCAAGGTTCTGGGTCTCCTTCATCGGGGCACCCGTAAGGAGGTCTGCATTCTTCACCAGCAGGTGGCCCACCGGAACCACCGCCCGGACCTCCGCCACCAACGGGCCACCTCATGTTAGGGTCACTGCCTCCGTCATCATTTCCGGAAGGTGGACCTTCACACACTAATTCGTAAATGGGTGGATAGTAGGAGCACCCACCGGCCCAGCAGACTGAAGCTGCCGGGGCTACTTCTTTCCAGCTGCACGTGCTTTTTTGTATGTTCAACGGGCTTTTTTCCGTGGAATAGGTTTTAGGCAGTATGGGCAGTATCCATGCTTCCATTTCTTTAAACGCCCGTTCGCCTGCAGGGATTCGGGCAATGGCAATTCGGGGAACCGATCCCAACTCATCGCTATCTGGTTCATAAATAAATAACTGGGTCCTATCTCCGGCTTCTTTCATTGCCTCCGGTGAAAAACCGAGCGGCTGAAGATGGTAGTGGTACCAGCTACCCAGGCTGTCCCGGAGGCTGAACACCGCAACCAGCCTGGATTCGGTTTGGGCTTCTGCCTGGTCCAGTACGCGTTCTATGCCCGTCCAGTCAATGGAGGAGTTATCCTTTGATTTGGCATGAACATGGTTTTTATCCAGGGGATTTACGATAAATTGCTGTTGGTTGAGTGTAGGGAGGAGTGTTTCTCCTCGTTCGGGAATGGGACTGACTTCTTTCTCTTTGGTGGCTAAGGTACATCCCGATGCCAGCAGTATGGTGCAGCTTAAAGCCAGGCTGGGTATGGGTAAGGTCATAATCTCTTGGTTATAATGATTAACGCTTCGATTCCATTGACCTATGTAATTAGTAAGAGTAGATGCCCGGGAATATGTTACACAGTTAGCGACAAAATCCAGATTTTATTCGAAAAAGGCGTTAGTTTGGGTGTTTAAAGGTGGGTTGGGTTTTTGAAGAAGGCTCGAAAAGATCAGTGTCGCAGGTTTGTAATATTTATTAATCTTTGAATAGAGTTAATAGTATTTCAAAATCTATTATTCATTAACGGTAAGAAGTTAATTTTTCTACAACTTTATACTACTAATTCACATAATCATATAAAGTCATGAAATACTTACGTTCAAGTACTAAATTCTTAAGTATATTCTTTAAAGGATGTAGTAAGGTTCAAATGAATGGATTTAGATTTTAAAAACTCGAATACTAGATACTCTACTCACGGATTTCATACTTACCCGGCTAAGATGATTCCTCAAGTAGCAAAATCACTGTTGCAGGAATACGGGAAAAATGCCACGACTTTATTTGATCCCTTTTGTGGATCCGGGACTTCTTTAGTTGAAGCTAACTTACATGGGCTATCAGCTATTGGTTCAGACCTAAATCCTCTGGCACGATTAATAGCGTCTGTGAAAACGACTCCAATAGAGCTGCAAACTCTCGACCTACATCTAAGCGATTTTTACAAATATCTTTTTCCATTCAGATACGGCATTGATAATAGAGAGAAATCTATTATTGTCCCTAAATTTCAAAATATAGATTTTTGGTTTTCTCGTAGCGTAAAAAAGGACCTTTCGATTCTCTCAAACTATATTGAGAATATCGAAAACAGGGAAATAAAAGCCTTTTTTCAAGTTGCTTTCAGCCAGACGATTCGAGACTGCTCATGGACAAGAAAAAATGAGTTCAAATTATACAAAATGAGTTCAGAGAGAATCAAAACCTTTAAGCCAGATGTGTTCTCCTCATTTGAAAAAACTCTAGGAAAGAATCGCAATGGATTAGCTGATTTTATGAACAATAGTGTGGGAAATCTGAATGCACGTGTCGCGAAATTTAATTCGGCAAAGAATATACCTAAGAGAATTGTGCCAGATGAAAGTGTTGATATAGTACTGACATCTCCACCCTATGGTGATTCAACTACTACAGTTGCCTATGGTCAGTTTTCTGCACTTGCCAATCAGTGGTTAGGATTCATGGAGAGGGGTAGAGCGCTTGATAAAGAACTCATGGGCGGGAAAAAACAAAGTAAACTCAAAAGTTTCCATTCTTCCATTCTCAATGAGCAAGTCCGAGTAATTGAAAAGATTGACAGAAAGAGAGCTCTTGATGTTGTTTCCTTTTACAAAGACTACTTTTCTTCTATTCGCAATATTTCTGCAACTGTTAAAAAAAGAGGATATGCCTGTTATGTTGTAAGCAATAGAACTGTGCGAGGGGTTAAACTTTCAACCGATAAAATCACTGCGGACTTTTTCGCTCAAAATGGCTTTGAGTATGTCGGTACATACGACAGAGCTATTTCGAATAAGAGAATGCCAAAGCAAAATAGTTCAACAGGCAAAATGGGGCAAAAAAATAGTCTAATGAATATGGAACATGTGGTTGTGATGCAAAAGAAATGATATGATTGACTTATCTAAATATTCGGGGAATCAACAAGAGGCGATTATAACAAATGATAAGCACCTGAGGATAGTCGCTTGTGCTGGATCAGGAAAGACTACGACTGTTGCTGGAAAGGTTGATTATTTACTCGACCCTAACAATGGTTTTGATCTTTCTCCAAAGAATATTATTGCTTTCACCTATACTGAAAAAGCAGCAGCAGAGCTTAAGAATAAGATTTTAAATAATGTCGAGGGATTGCGAGGAATGGCCAACATGTATATCGGGACTATACATGGGTGGTGCCTTAAGGCACTCCAAGAAAATGAGTTTAAATATCAGAGTTATTCAGTTCTGGATGAAATCAAGCTGAAATTATTTATCGACAAACATTATGACCGTATAGGGATGAAGGAGGTGACAAAATTATCCAATTCATCAGTTCCTCTACGTCGATTTGTAGATACAACCTTGTTTGTTCAGATCATGGATATTATTCGTGAATCCGACCATGAGCAACTTCCTGAAAACCTGATTCGAGCAAAGTCCATGTATGAGTCTATGTTGGATCAAAAACGCTATTTTGATTTCTCCATGATTATGGAGAAGGCCATGGAATGTCTAACTCCTGGAAGTAATCTATCATCCACTATTTCATCTGACTTAAAATTTCTGATTGTTGACGAGTATCAAGACATTAATCCTATCCAAAATAAGCTAATAAACCAGCTTCAAAGAATTAGTGGCTGCCAGCTCATAGTTGTCGGTGATGATGATCAAAATATTTATCAGTGGAGAGGTAGTAACAACAAATATATCATAGACTTTGAGTCTAGTTTCAATGAAGGTGAAGTAAAGAGCATTCCACTTTCTACAAACTACCGTAGTTCAGTTGGAATTACAGGTTTGGCTGAAACGCTTATATCCAATAATACGCATAGGATTCCGGACAAAGAAATGTTCTCAGCAGAGAATCAAGAGTTTATTAAAGGACAAGACATTTTGTACAATCGATATAGCTCAGTTGAGGAAGAGAACGAGGCAATAGCAAGTTACATTGATAATATCCTTGGTGTACCTTTTACAGAAGACCAGATTACCAGAGGAATTACATTTTCTGATATAAGTATTCTTATTAGAACATGGAATAAGGCGGAAACGATCGTAGAAGCACTTGAACGCCATAATATCCCTTACATTACTGCTGGCGTAAATCAGCTTTTTCAGACGAAAGAAATAAAAGCGGCCTTAGGGATTTTTAAGTACTTATATGGTGATATAGATCGGGAAGAATTGAAAAAACTGTGGTTAAATTTGCCAAATAACCAGCTTCAAGAGAGTAAGTTAAACGAGGCCATTGATGATCTGAATTTAAAGTTTCCAAAACGACCAGAGGTTGACAAGAATTGGGAATATTCTCTACAAAGCATTTTATGGGATTTTATTCATCATGCTGATATTTATGAGGATAGTTTTATTGATTCAACTTCATCTAAAATTACGAACGAGCTAGCGGAAATTCTGTTTTTCAACCTAGGAAGATTTAGTCAGGTTATTAATGATTTTGAGGAAATTAACTTCAATAGTTCTAGGCCCAGTTTCCACCTTTTCAGTTTTTTAAGCTTTATTGAGTATGTAGCTAAGGATTATTATCCAGAAGGATGGTTAAATAACCCATACAAAACTCCTAATGCAGTACAGCTTATGACGGTTCACCAGTCAAAAGGACTTGAGTTTCCCGTTGTGCTTATTCCAGGTCTTAATAACAACTATTTACCGTCAAAAAAACGTGGGGGATTGAATGTTTGGCATTTCCTTGACCGAGCTTTAATTAAAGAACAATCCCGATATGAAGGTGATCCGGGTAAGGAAGATGAAAGAAGATTATTTTATGTGGCACTAACAAGAAGCCAAAAGTATCTACTCTTATCCCAAGCCCCTGATTTAAACAACCGATTATATAAAAAAGAATCAGACTACATACAGGAACTTGCTAGGGCTAGATTAGGGTCATCTCCAATTCTGATTTCAGATATGAAACAGGATTTTTCAAATTTGGAGAAAATTGAACAACAGCCCAAAGAAAAGATCAAAAACATCACGCTTGACTTTACTACGCTAAAAGACATTTTTGAGTGTCCTTATAGATTCAAATTGATTTCAGTATTTGGTTTTTGTTATCCACTAAATCAAAGAATGGGTGTAGGGCGCTCATTTCATAATTGTTTGATGGAACTTCACAAAAGAGGACAGCTGGGAGAGAAATTTACCGCTAGAGAAATCATTGAGTTGGCTGAAAGGCAAACCCACTTTCCATACCTCACAAATTCGATCAAGCTTAAAAGGCCACTTTGGAAAAGGGTACGTAACAAGGTAGTCGAGTACTATAATGATAATCACTCAGACTTCAATAACATCGAGTTTGTGGAGCAAGATATTCAGTACAAAATTGACGAGAATATTCTTGTTTTAGGTCGAGTAGATCTTATTAAGAAAACAGGAGAGGATGGTAGTTATGAAACCACGATCATTGAATTCAAAAGTGATGATGAAAGTGCTGATCAGCTCATCACAAAAGATCAATTAAAATTGTATGCACTGGGTCATAGAGAGCTAACGGGTGAGGTTGCAGATTATATAATGACTTATGTGATTGGTGAGAATAAAACCAAAACACCAGAGAAGTTACACGAATCAGATTTAGAAACGATTCAAATAAAAATAAAGGAAGCGGTAGATCTTATTTGGGCAGAAGACTTCCATAAAACGGGAAATAAAAAAACATGTGAGGGATGTTTCCAAATCCGTTTATGCTCACATCAAGTGAAACATGGAATTAAGGTCAAAAGGTAAAGAATATGGGAGCCTACAGAGACCGAATAATAGCGGCCAAAAATTTAAAAAAGCTGGTCGAAGATCCTTCTCAGGTCTTTTGTGTTCACTATTCTCAAAGTCAGACATATGATGATGACTATGGAAATATCTCACCAATCATTACCGCTATTGTAATCAAGTCTATGGACGAAAAAACTGATAAGCAATTTGCTATTCACTTTGAAGCAGATAAGGCAGGCATTCCAAAAGATCAGATACAGGATTCTTACAGGGAATTGGAAATGCGTATGCTTAAATCATATAACGATTTTGTAAAAAGGCATAATCAATGTCTATGGGTGCACTGGGATATGAAGAATATACATTTTGGGTTTGAAGCAATTAAACATCGATATGAAAAAATCTTTGAAAACCTGAGCGACTATAGTGAAATAGCATCATCAAATAAGCAGAATGTTAGACTAGCCTTGGAGGGTATGTATGGTGAAAAGTTCGCAAGTGGACCGGACAAAATGAAGTCTCTTATCGCACTTAACAATGGCGGAATTAATGAACCCAATTATCTCAGTCAGGAACTTGAGTCAAGTGAGTTTGAATCAAAGAATTTTAAAGGAGTAATTGATTCCGTTGATTGCAAGGTTGAATTCCTAAAAAAAGCCGTTAAAAAGTTAGTCGACAGAAAATTATCTGTTCAAACTAAGAATTGGTATGCCATTTTCATTGATATGATTACACACCCAATTTTCACATTCATAGGATGGTTGGCAACTATTATAGGGTTAATTGTTGGAATTTACGCAATAGTAAATTCCTGATGTGGAAAACAAAAGGGAGGCGATCAACATAACTTTGTATCAGAATGAGTTCATATTTCGGAGAACTGTTTTTCATTTTATAGTCCACTTATAGTCTGGATATAACCCTAATCAATCCCAAACTGAAGCCGCATCGTAATCGTTGCGGTTTTGAATTTTGAGGTGGTATTGAAACTGCCTCCCCAGCTGTAATCTTCGTTGGAGTTTTGGGCGATGATCTGGAACACCCCCATTTGTGCTTTTTTGAGGTTTCCCAGTTCGGCATGGGAGTTGGACGCAATTTGCTCGGCCCGGACGCGGGCATCTTCGGTGGCGGCCGCCACCATTTCTATTTTCAATTCCGCTAATTGGGTGTAGTAATAACTGGGAGAATAACTGTAGAATTCAATCCCCTCGTTGATGATTTCGGTGATATCCCGGGACAACTGTTCGGTTTCATCCACCCGCATAGACTGGATGGTAATGGATTGGGTTAACCGGTAGCCGGTGAACTCGGTGCCGGTGTAGTCCCCGTCTTCATTGTAGATGTTTTTCGTTTCCTTGCTGATGGATACCGAGGAAAAGGCGATTTCGTCGTTCGGCACTCCCTTCCGGTTCAGGTACTCCCGGATCAGTTCCCGGTCTCTCCGAATGAGGGCATAGGCGTCGTCCAGCTCCATCTCCTTCCGGTTAAACGAACCGGACCAGACAATCAAATCCGATTTGAAATTGGTAGATCCCAGGCCGGTCACATGAATGATTTGATCGGGACGGTTTCGGTTCAGGAAGCTGGAGGTGAGAATAAGGGCAATGATAATCGCTGAGACGGAAAGGATGGAAATAGGAAGTGCTTTTTTCAATACAAATGGGTTTTGAGATGATTCTTTGTATTGAAGAATGGAAAGCGGGGGGATTTGTTCCCGGCTATTTTTCGGTCACCAAAAAAACGGGTATGATCCCTCTTAATTTAAACCCGGTCTAAACTTCCCGGGTGCTGTTGGAAAGCCCGGCATACCGCCTTAACTTTATTTCCATGTTACAAACAAAGACAAATATCACCCCGGATTATGGAATTGGGTATACAATCATACCCCAAGGTAGGAGTCTGACTGGTTTATGATGTCTTAGCAAAAGATTTTTTTAAAGCCCGGTTAACTCGTTATCCGGGCTTTTTTTATGGGAGTATGCCAACGTTGGAGAGTTGGGGTCCCGGGCATTCGGGATAAATCTCATGTCTGTATAGACCTGGCAGGTTCGAATCCTGCTACTCCCACCAAATAACAACCCTTAAACCAAACGCTTATGTGTGTGATAGAGCAACACCACCGATGGATACATCAGAACCATGATTTCCATCCCGAAACCAGGAGCGACGATTATATCTGAATGCTTTTCTGACTGGTAACCAGTCGAAACAGCCCGGATTAACGCGGTCGCCCTGCCATTCACTAAAACCAAATTAATCTATAACGAAAGGCTGTTTTGACACCTGAAGAATACCATTTAATCAAAGAATGCATCGGCATTCAAAGCAGGCCATACTATTATTTCAAAGACAAGTATGCGCTTGATCTTGCTAATATTTTACTGGATCGGTACCAGGAAGTAAGAATCGGGGATTTAAAAAAATCAAGGTTCGCCTTTTTACTTCAGAAACCACCCATTAAGGAATTAGTAAGCAGCACCGGAAGAAATACGATATCGAAAACCGATCTCCATTCGATGACCACGCTGGAGGGGATTGGGTTTTTCTATTCCATTTCTGAATGGGGTAAATATGTTGCTCACAGAAACAACAGTTACTATCAAACTTCGAGGCCGGGAATTAATGTCGTGTTAAGGCTCAATTTCGACCTGAAACACAACCGGATGTATAATTCCCTGATCAAGCCGGATAAAACGTCGCATCCTTTTGCCTTTACCGGTCACCCGGTTTCGGTAAAAAGGGAGTATACGATGTGCTGGGCACGGTTGGATGTTTCTCTCGATACCGGGGAAGTGCTGGTGGAAGAGATTCAGAATGACTGGCTGAGAAAAGTTCAGCGACTGCTCAGGCGCCTGGAAAAACTGGAGAAGCAAAACAAGGACCTTAGCAGGTTTGGAATTCTTAAGAACACCACGCTGGATAATTTCAGAGCATATTATTGGGAGTTATTGAAGCCCTACTATAAGCTTTGGGACGAAGCGATGCTGAACCTGGTTCTTACGTTTGCGAAGGAAGAGCTTGGTATCAGCCAGATCTTCTATCATACCTTTGAAAGTGGAAAGTACTTAAAAGGCTATGAGCCCGACTGGTTACCGCCAAGGTCGATCTATACCCGGCTTCCAAAGAAGTTTGGATTTACGGAAACCGATAACGCTCCGGTATTCATCCAAAAGGAGAAATACCTGAGGAAAAAACTCAGAAAGAAAACCCTGAACTGGTTTTCATTTACCATCTAGGAAAGGGGAGTATTCCCCTTTTCTTTAACCTCTCATTTTGTATCCATCCGCTTACCAAAACCCGTGGCCGATGGGGGTCTGTTAATAAATTTATCGGCCCACAAAAATAGAGCTAAGGAATTGATAATTTTCCTATAATACTTAGAACTAATCGTTAGACACTACCCTGTTGTGGACATAGAACTCTTAATCGAGCTTGAAAAAGCTCTTGAACAATTTCCCGAGAATACCATTTTAAGGCGGCAACTTTCTAAGGGCTATTTTGAGATTAAAGAATACGAAACGGCAAAGAATCACCTTTCCATTCTGATTGAAGCTGAAAACAACAGCGATGATAAGTTACTACTTGCAGAATGCTACCTGAATACAAAGAACTACTCGCCGGGATTGGTTATTTGTGAGGAGCTTCTTTCTAATGAAGTGACGGAAGACACTGCCGAGGTGTATTTGAAGCTGCTTATCGCATCGGGTCAAATGGAAGAGGCCGTAGATGCCTACCGTGAGCTTAAGGCGAAATTGGGGAATTGGTCAAACCAGGAAATTGAGAATAAGCTAAAAGTGTCCGCATACTTTGAACTGGACGAGCAGGATGAAGGTCCTGATTTTGAAGATCCCTTTTTAGAAAAACCCGCCTATAAATTTGAAGATGTTGGTGGGATGGATGAGCTCAAAGAAGAAATCCGGTTTAAAATCATTGAGCCATTAAAAAATCCTGACATCTACAAAGCGTACGGGAAAAAAATAGGCGGGGGGATTTTAATGTACGGACCTCCGGGATGCGGCAAAACGTACCTTTCGAAAGCGACAGCAGGGGAAATTGATTCGAATTTTCTATCCGTAGATATCAGTGACATCACAGATATGTGGGTTGGAAATAGCGAAAAAAACCTTCACTCTAAATTTGAACTAGCCAGGGCAAATAACCCTTCGGTGATGTTTTTTGACGAGATTGACGCTTTGGGGAGCAAAAGAGTCGATCTCAAAAATTCTGCAAATAGGAACCTCGTAAACCAGTTTTTGAAAGAACTGGATGGTATTGATTCCTCAAATGACGGGGTGTTGATTCTTGGAGCTACAAATGCACCATGGCATGTGGATCCGGCTTTTTTGAGGCCGGGACGTTTTGACAGAGTGATATTTGTTCCGCCTCCCGATATGGGAGCCAGGGAAAAGATATTTTCGATCCTCCTTAGAGACAAACCGACCGGGAATATCGATTTCATAAAGTTGGCGACTAAGTCGGAGGGATTTAGCGGTGCAGATATCATGTTGGCCATTGATCTTACCGTTGAAGAGAAACTGAAAAAAGCCATCTATAAAGGAAGCCAGGATCCGATTGAGACAAAAGATTTATTGAGGTCCATCAAAAAAGTAAGGCCTTCAACCAAAGAGTGGTTCAATACGGCACGAAATTACGCTCTTTACTCCAATTCTTCCGGCCTCTATGACGAAATAAAAAAATATTTGAAGCTATAATTTATGATCACGTTCGATGCTCTTTACGAATTACTAAACAGACAAAAATACGACCTGGCTCTTGAAAAGATTAATCAGGCCTTAGAGGTTGATGTCCACAATTCGGAATTGAAACGATTAAGAGCCTTTGCTTTCTATGGGAAAGATGAAAACGAAGAAGCCTACCATATTATCAAAGAGGCCATTTCTTCTGATCCCGAGTATAGTTTCCTGTTTTATACCAAAGCCCAAATTGAGGTTGGCCTTGGCAGATACGAACAGGCAATCAAGTCGCTCGATGAAGCCATTAGAATCGACCCGGAAGAGGAAGTGTTTTATTCCTTAAAAGCGGGTGCTTTTCTCGATCTAAAAAAATGGGCTAACGCCAAAGAATTTGCTGAAAAGGCGCTTGAACTAAACCCGGATAGCATAGATGCGAGAAACCGTTTAGCAAGCGCTGAGCATTATTTGGGGAGAACAAATGAAGCCAGGGTTCAGCTTGAACATACTCTTGAGAAGGATCCTGAAAATGAGCACACGCATACTAATTTGGGTTTTCAGTTTTTACAAAATGGAGATGTTAAAAAGGCAAAAGAGCATTTCGGAAAGTCGTTGGAATTAAATCCAACCAACGAATTCACCAAACACGGGATGATCGAGGCGATCAAAGCATCGAATTTCGTTTACCGGAAACTAATTCAATTCTATTTTTGGAATGAGAAAGTGGGTCCGAAATATAGTTGGGGCTTAATCATTGGTCTGATTATTGTCATTAATATCCTCCCATTTTTAATTCCATTTTATCTGCTTCTTCTTGCATGGACGTGGGTTACTCCTCCATTGGCCGACATGATTATCTACTTTAATAAGTACTCAAAATACTTACTGGATGAGGATGGACGGCTTATTACCGGAGTGAATCTGGCATTATTTGCGGCATCCATTCTATCCGTCTTACTTACGATCGTTTCTGATTACAGCCTTTTATTCCTGGCATTCTCCTTATTCTTTGCCATCATACCGATCTATCATATCCAAACGAATGAAAAGAAGGTATCTAAAATCGTCGTAGGAGCTTTTGGGGTATTCTTTATTGGCTGTGGTGTATTCGGAACTTTAGAAACCCAGCTGTATGGAAACCCGGAAAATATCTTTGGTCCTCCTTTAGTACTTGGGATCATTGTTTTTACCTGGGTGAACTCATTTCTTAAGTAGGAGCTAATTTCTTTTCATCGAAAAAACCTCGGTCCAGGCTTTGCCGTCGTTGTTTTTCAGCTGGAGCCGGATCTCCATTTCAGTGTCGGATTTGCGTTCAAACACCAGGCCTTTTAGTTCCAGCTTGTCCTTCGAATAGCTGACCATCTCGAAGGTCACGAAATCGTCTTTTTCTTCCCAGCTGGTGATGTCGGGATTGAAATGCTTCAGGCGAAGCCCGGTTTCATCCAGCAATAAAAACTCATAAAACACGATTTTACCTTCTTTGTAATGGCGGTACATGCCCATCATGGTGCCATCCACCGGGGCTGCCCAGGTTTCTTCTGAAACTCCACCAAAGCCATCGCCGATCCAGCTTCCAACCAGCCAGGTGTAGTCTTCGATGTTGAATTCAGGAGAGGGGGCTGGTTCCGGGGTTGGAGTTTCCAGTGTGCTGAATATTAGCAGGAAAATGGGAAGGGGTAGAACGCTAAGAAATCGTTTCATGTCGGTGGTTATTGTTGGTATTCAATCGAATGACAAATAACTATTCCAGGATGAGACATCAAAATATAAACACCCTATGGTTTGTCATCCTGAGCCGCCCGTTGGTGGAGAAGGATATCAAATGGGGATATAGTTCATTGTTTGATACCCCCAGCCTGTCGGCTGACAGGTTCGCGTTTAAGAAACGGGCCTCTCGAATGCTGTTCCTGCTCAGGGTGACAGCAGGATGGTGAGGGCGAATGAGATCGCCGCGTCGTTCAGGTTTCGGTTTCTTTAGTCTTTTCTGGGCTCCTCGCGAAGACCACCTTTGTTTGGGCAGGATGAAATTCAAAAAGGCTGTTCTCCTGAGCCGCCCGTTGGCGGAGAAGGATATCAAATGGGGGTATAGCTCGTGGTTTGATACCCCCAGCCTGTCGGCTGACAGGTTCGCGTTTGAAAAACAGGCTTCTCGAATGCCTTTCCTGCTCAGGGTGACAGTGGGACGGGGAGGGTGAATGAGATCGCCGCGTCGGCCAGGTTTCGGTTTCTATATTCTTTTCTGGGCTCCTCGCGAAGACCACCTTAATTTGGGCAGGATGAAATTTAAAAAGGCTGTCATCCTGAGCGCCATTGGTTGATGTTGTGTCCGAGATTATATCGCGAAGGATATCAAATAGGGATATGGTTCATGGTTTGATACCCTTCGCGTTTGAGAAACAGGCCTCTCAAAAGCCTTTCCTGCTCAGGGTGACAGTAGGATGGTAGGGTGATAGCAACAAGTAAATTCGGGATGGATCGGTCAGAAATTCTGAAGTTCTTCGACGGTTACTTCTGTAAAATCGTTGATGAATTTAACTACGTCCGGATTGTCTGAGAATTCATCGGGTGAGTGAGTGGTGGTCACCACGATGACTTTGCAGCCGGCCCGGGAGGCAGCTAAGGCCCCGGTTGGGGTATCTTCGAATACCACGCTTTCTCCGGGAGTTGCTTCCAGTTCTTCAAGGATTAACTGGTATACCTGGGGATCGGGTTTACCTCGCTGTACATCCCCGGAATGTCGGACAGTAGCAAAATAATGCCATAAATCGAGGGTGTTGAGTACGAAATCCACATTTTTCGGGGGAGCAGCAGAACCCACACCCATCAGCACATTTCTGGATTTCAGCTCAAAGAGCAATTCCGGCAGTCCGCGTACCAACTCCAGGTCCGGGGCATATATACGGCGGTAGGTTTCTTCCTTTTCTTCGGAGATGCGGATGCGCTCTTCCAGCGAAAACTGGCCGGGAAACTCACGCTCCAACAGTTCGGTGTTCACACCATGAATCCGCTGATGGACTTCTTCGAACGTCATCTCAATCCCTAATTCGGCTAGCTTATCCTGCCACGCCTTGTGATGCACCATCATGTTGTCAATCATAGTGCCGTCGAGATCGAAAATCACTGCTTTCATTCGCTTCGCTAATTCAGGATTTAAAATTTAAAATGAAAAGTAAGCTCACGCTGGTATTCATTTTAAATTTCGAATCTTTCATTTTGGATTGTCTACTCGCCGATGTGCTTATGATTACCTTTGTCGTGGCGCTTACGGAGTAGTTTAATCACTTTGTGCATCGGGATATTCTTGGCGGCCAATAGCAACATCAGGTGGAATACCAAATCCGCTGCTTCTTCAACGGTTTCCTTTTGGCCCCGGTTTTTGGCTGCGATTACCGTTTCTACCGCTTCTTCACCCACTTTTTGAGCGATTTTGTCCAGTCCCTTTTTGTACATCGATGTGGTGTACGAACCCCGTGGCATTTCTTCCTTTCGTTCGTAGAGCAAATCTTCCAGCTCTTTGATGAATTCCAGGTCTTTGTTAGTAAGTGATTTTTTTACGCCCATCTTTTGCAGTTAATTTCAACGGTTGCAAAGGTCGGACTTTTCTGCGGGCGAGGCAATTCGTGATTAAAATTTAATGGATGCTCGGCAATCGTTAGAGCCCTCTGTATATGTATTCCGGTTTTTAAGCATCTAAACAGTAGTTTATATATATTAACTGCTGTTTAATAATGTAAGCAGTAGTTTATGCGACCTCCAAAGGAAAAAAATAGTTTTTTAAGGTACCCCTTGAATAATATCCTGGGGTACAGGGCCAATCTACGTGTATTAAGAGCGCTAACAGATGCAAAAGCGCCTTTGAGTATCAGCAGTATTGCCGAAAGAACAGGGTTGACAATTCCTGGTGTCCATAAGGTAGTGGAAAGATTGCTTGCGGTAGGGATCGCACAATATACAGGTGGTGGAAAGAGTCAAAACCTGATGTTTAGAGAAGAACATCTGATGTCTAAAGCGATAATGAAACTATTTGCAGAAGAGAAAGAGTATTTTGAGTCTCTGAATCGTGAGCTTAGAAATTTATTCTATGAAGTTGAACTTAAACCGGATTCAGCCTGGATAAGTGGGAAAGTAACAGATGGAGTGGATGAATACGGAGATCCGATAATGATATTCATTTTAGCGGGTTTAAGAGATATTGATAATTTAACTAAGCATTATCGACGTTCACTTCTGCATCATAGTATTGAACAGAGATACGATGTATCTATTGAAATACATGGGGTAACACAGGCAGATATCGAATTCAACCAAAACCTTGATACAAAAAATGTGATCCTGTTATGGGGGGTGGATCCAATCTTTCACTTAGTGGATAACAATGACAGAACGGGTAAAACAATCACTCATGATTATTTGGACATACGATCGGCAGAAGAATCGAAGATATGGACGAAGTTACTCAAGGTATACCCAGAGATCATACCAAGAACGATATCGGAGCTGGACAGACGTATCATTGATAACAGGTTTCCCGGTAAAAGCGATTTAACAGAGTGGAAGCAAATTCTTGAAACGATGCCATTTCAACGTCTTAAAAAGCTATTGGAGTCCGACTCAGAAAGAGCAGTTCGCCTGAGGCAGTCGATCCCCTTTTGGCACGTTCTTACAGATAGAGAGCGTAGTAAATTCGAAGAATTCAGGATCAAATCGGTAAAGAGGTCATGACAAGAGAACAACTGGAGCACGCAATAAGGGCGGCATGTACTATTTCAAATGATTCCGAACTTATAGTTTTCGGTTCTCAGGCAATCCTGCTACTTATTCTTCGGTACAGTTTCACCTACATCCGCACCGATGGTGATCATCGAAATGGGGATGAACTTTTTGAACTTCGTCTTGGCTGCTTCCCAGTCAGAGACTACATAGTTTGCTTTGGTTGATTCCGTTTCAGTGGCATAGGATTCTAAAATGCTCTTCAGTTTTTCGAAATCCAGCTCGCTCATCACCGCTTCGCCGATGTATTCGGAATTGATTCTTGATCCGGGATCTTCGAACATATACAAAGTTCCGCCGGTCATCCCGGCTCCGATGTTGTCCGAAGTCTGCCCCATCACCACCACGGTTCCGTTGGTCATGTATTCGCAGGCATGGAGTCCGGTTCCTTCCACCACCGCAGTGGCTCCGGAATTACGAACCGCAAACCGATCCCCGGCCTGACCATGAACAAACAAGGTTCCGCCCGTGGCTCCATAGAGGGCACAATTTCCGATGATGGCATTCTCTTCAGGTTTGAAGGTGGATTCAGCAGGAGGTACGATCACCGTTTTTCCTCCGCTCATGCTCTTGCACACGGAATCGTTGGCTTCTCCAACCAACCGAAGGTTGACTTCTTTTGTCTGGAACACGCCAAAACTTTGTCCGGCGCTTCCTTTGAATTCAAGATCCATGGTTCCTTCATAAGGCTGCACGTCGGACTGTTCTCCACGGATCTCAGCCAGCCGGGCTTTACTGATTCGTCCCGCCAAATGGCCGAATAAAGTGGCCAGCGTAGATCGATCGGTGTTGAAAATCCGATAACTTTTGGAGACGGATTCATTGTTCTCGATCGACTCGCCCAGATCGCTTAACAAAGTGGCATTCAACTCGCTGATTGGTTCCGAAAGGCTTTCCAGCTGCTCCGCTTTTTGGTAGGCAGGTGCATCCAGGAAGAAGCCTAAATCAAGGTTGAGGTCGTTGATCAGTTCCAGGTGATTTCCGTCAATGGCAAGCAGACTGGTATCGCCACAAATCTCATCAAGCGACGTTTTGCCCATTTCAGCAAGGATGCGACGTACATCTTCTGCAATGTATTTCAGTGTTTTTACGATATGATCTTTATCGCCCTTGTACTTGGCTTTAAATTTTGGATCGTGCGTTGCAATTCCGGTCGGGCAGGTATTTTTCTCACAGATACGCGCCATTACACAGCCTTGGGCAATCAGTAACATCTTTCCGAAATCGAATTCTTCGGCGCCCAGTATACTGGCAAGGACAATGTCTTTGCCGGTACACAAGCCGCCATCGGTACGCAGTACCACATGATCACGCAGGTTGTTCTCAACAAGCGCCTGGTGGACCTCCAACAACCCAATTTCCCAGGGCAATCCTGCGTGTTTCATGGATGATAATGAAGCTGCTCCGGTTCCACCTTCACCCCCGGAAACCTGGATGGAATCAGCGCCTGCTTTGGCAACTCCAACCGCGATGGTTCCGATGTTTACACCAGCCACCAGCTTCACGCTTACCTTTCCATCCGGATGGATTTGTTTCAGGTCGTTGATGAGCTGCTTCAAATCCTCAATACTGTAAATATCATGGAGCGGAGGAGGGGAGATAAGATCAAATCCCGGGTTCGCAAAACGCGCTTTGGCAATATCGGCGTCTACTTTCAAACCCATCAACTGGCCGCCTTCACCGGGCTTTGCTCCCTGGCAAACTTTGATCTGGATTTCTTTCCCTGAAATCAGGTACTCGGCAGTCACTCCAAATCGCCCGGAAGCTATTTGTTTGATGGATGCTCCAACCCCTTCCTTGAAGTAATAGGGATTTTCGCCGCCTTCACCGCTGTTGCATCGGCCTCCGATCTCACGCATAGCCAGGAAGATATCGCGCTGAGCTTCCGCACTGATTGCGCCGAAAGACATCGCGCCAGAACCAAAGGTCTTCAAAATATGGCCGGCTTCTTTTATTTTATCGAGGCTCAAGGCTTTTTCTGCCGATTTTGGACTAAATAAATGACGGAGAGCAACGGGTTCATCAACCAGCCCAAGCTTTACATATTCGTTGTATAATTCCCAGTTATTCAGTTCAAGTCCGGTATCGCGAACCAGTTCATGAATCATTTTGGAGCGGGTGTTGGTCATGGAATGCTTTTCGCCCATGGCTCCGCGAGCATGTTCTTTGTACTGGAAACTCTTGATGGGCTTGTAATTCTCGAGGGATTCCTCGCTGATTTCCCGGGTTCGCTCCAGCACCATTTCGGCCAGTTGATCAATTTCAAGGCCTCCAATCGGGCTTTGAATGCCCGGGAAGAATTCTTCGATGATCCCTTTTCCTAGTCCAAGTGCTGAAAACAACTTCGCACTTTGGTAACTACGAACCACCGAAATACCCATTTTGGCCATTACTTTAAGCAAGCCATTTTCGAAGGCATGAAGGAGGTTTTTCTCCTTGGTGTCTGCATCTAATTCTTTCAACGAACGATGTGCATCACTGCGGGCAATGTCCAGCGCTAAATACGGGCACACGGCCTGAGCACCAAACCCTATCAGAGCAGCTGCATGGTGCGTACTCTTGATTTCCCCCGTATCAACAATAACAGCGGCATTCAATTTAAGACCCTCATCATTCAGGCTATTCACCACTTTTCTAAGGGTGAGCAAACTTGGAAGAGGAGTTCGTTCCAGGCTGGCTTTCCGGTCGCTCAAAATCAAAATCGTATGACCATCCTGAACCGCTTTGATGGCCTCTTCACTAATGTGATCCAAGCGGGATTTAAAACCAACCACCCCATGCGTTCGTTTAAACGTGGTATCGATCACATAGGGAACCACCCGATCCAACTCCGTTTTATTTGGGATGCAGGAGTAAATGAATTCCATCTGCTTCAGGCTCAAAAAAGGACTTTTGATTTCATAGGCCGGAGCAGGAGGGATCAACTCCTTAGGTTCAAAAATATTGGGTTTTTTCCCAAGGTAGACCGTTAAGTCAGTGACCACCCGTTCCCGCAGATAGTCGAGCGGTGGATTGGTCACCTGAGAGAAATTCTGAAAAAAGAAATCGAAGAAAGAACGCGGCTCCTTGGAAAGGACGGCTAACCGGGCCGTGTCGCCCATCGATCCAATAGGCTCCTTTCCCTTTTCCGCCATCGGATAAATGATTTTGGTGAGCTCTTCGTCGGTGAATGAAAAGAACGGCTTCAGGTGTATAAACTCATCACCTATTTCTCCTACTTTTTCCGGGATCAGTTCAACCCGTGCATCGAAGGGGGCATCGTAGTTTTCTTTAGAATGGCTCGGATCTCTGAATAAGACTTCTCCGGAAGCCAAATCCACGGTCACACCGCGGCCAGCATAGAGCGTCCCTTTTCCTTCAATAATATTCTCGTCGATATGAAAGGTCCCGGCCTCACTGGATAAATAGAAATGATCGGCCGTACGGGCCCATCGGCACGGACGGAATCCGTTTCGATCCAACCGGGCTCCAATCGTGTATCCATTTGCATAGGTGATTAAGGCGGGCCCATCCCAGGGTTCCATCGCCCGGCTCCAGAATTTGTAGAACTCATTGCCTTCGGTAGCGGGAGGCATACAAATAGCCAGGATATCTTCCACATTTGGGATACTTGAACGATATCTCAACGATTCCACCATCTCATTCAAACTTCCGGAATCACTGATGTTTTCCCGGGTCAGGATTTCGTTTCGTTCTGCGCCGATCATTTTTTCACGGGATTTTGCCCACGAACGGTTCCCGGCAATGGTATTAATCTCGCCATTGTGGCCAATCAGACGAAACGGCTGAGCCTTATCCCATGAAGTGGTTGTGTTGGTGCTAAATCGCCGGTGGAAAAGGCAAAAACGTGTGGTATAGGATGGATTTTTTAAATCCAGGTAAAATTCCTCCAGCGCATAAGACTGAGTGAGTGCCTTATATACAATGGTCTTGGCCGAAAGGGAGGTGAAGAAGAGGGCGTCCTCCAGCTTGAGTCCATATAACTTAGACTTGGTAAGCTGTTTGGCGGTGTACAATCGTTTATCAAACGAGAGCATAGTCTTAGCCCGCTCCGGCCGCTTTATCACGGCATGCTTTATATCCGGAACCGATTCAGAGGCGCTGTCTCCGAGCACCGCATCATTTACAGGGACATCCCTATATTCTAGGACATCCAATCCAAACAGTGCAAAGGTAGATTCAAAAACTTTAAGGGCTTTAAGTTGTTCGGATCTGTTTTTTGACAGAAAAAGGGTTGCCACTGCAACCGTATCGGGTTCGTACCCGAGCAATTCGAAGGGGATATCGGTCATAATACCGGCGCCATCGCCCGTGAGGCCGTCTGCAGCGCAGGCCCCGCGATGTTCTACGCATCGTAATGCGTGAAGACCTTTAAGCAAATGTTCGTTGCTGTACTCCTGATTTCTACTTGCAACAAATCCAACGCCGCATGCAGACTTCTCTGGCCCGCAATAGGTTAATTTTTTATTGCTAATCATTGCTTTTGACTTCGTTGTGATGAGTGGGAACACACAAAAAGCACAAAAAAAAGGGGCATGTCAAATTTTTGGGATAACCGGAGAAAGGCAGTAAAACTTATAAAATTAGGTTTTAATGCATTATTTGAGTCGATTTTACTGCATGCTCATCAACCGCTTTGAAACAATCGAAAGAGGAAAAGCGCTTTCGATTAAAAATCGATCGCTTAATTAAGTAAGGTGAAAGGGAAAAATCGACGAAATAAATAAAAAATCGATTTTGGTGAAATTCTAATCAAAGTCGGACGGAAATACCGTCTTCTGCCATTTTTTTCTTCAAATCTTCGATTTCAATCTCTTTGAAGTGAAAAATGCTGGCTGCAAGTACAGCATCCGAATTCGAAAGGCGAATGGCATCAATGCAATGTTGAATGGTGCCTGCTCCGCCGCTTGCAATCACCGGAATAGTGAGTTTTTCGTTAACGATCTTCAGGAGATCCAGGTCAAAGCCGGCTTTGGTGCCATCACGATCCATACTTGTAAGGAGGATTTCACCTGCACCGCGTTGTTCGGTCTCTATCATCCATTCAATAGCATCCAGGGGAGTAAACTCGGTTCCTCCTTTTATATATACATTCCAGCTGTCTCCGTGGTGTTTGGCATCCACGGCTGCAACAATGGCCTGTGCCCCAAAAGCATCACTGGCTGCATTGATCAGATCCGGGTTCTTAACGATGCTGCTGTTCAGGGAAACTTTGTCGGCACCTGCTTTCAGGAGCTCTTCGATTTCGTCTACCGTTTTAATCCCCCCACCCACGGTAAACGGGATGTTTATTTCTTTGGCGATCCGCGTTACTAATTCAACCAGTGTTCTTCTCTTTTCCAGCGTAGCCGTTATATCCAGGAACACGAGTTCGTCTGCTCCTTCCTCTGAATATCGTTTGGCAAGTTCTACGGGGTCACCAGCATCACGCAACCCTTCAAAGTTTACGCCTTTTACGGTTCTTCCGTCTTTGATATCAAGGCAGGGGATGATTCGTTTTGTGAGCATATTGGTTTTTAGCGTAGATTGGCCGCCAACAATTTATTGATTTTGAGAAGACACAAAGTTAATGGTTCTTTTACACTCTTTTGAAACGAAGATGCTATTCTGATAGAAATTATTATCTATATGGCGTATCAGGAAACTATATTGACCGGCTCTGGGAAGGAGATCGTACAGCGAGTGTTGACAGCCAGGCATTCCCAGTTATTGATTCCACCCAGGTACCAGGGGATGGAATTACGGGTAGAACAGCCCCCGTCCGACGGAAAATATATCGGGCTTTTTTCCAGTGGAAGCACCGGGGTTCCTAAATGTATATGGAATAAACAGGAGCATTTGCTGCTGAATGGAAGGCTGTCTGCAGAAGCATTCGAAGTCGGGCCCCGACATTCTTTACTCATGCTGGCTTCTCCGTGGCATGTGGCTGGTTTCACCTGGGCGCTGATGGCCGAACAACTGGATTGTGAGTATGTATTTATCTCCACAGTGAAAGGAGATCATTCGCTCTGGTTGAAAACGGTTCAGGATACTACGCCCGATTATTTATTAACGGTCCCGGCGGTATTGCGCGCCCTGTATGATGAGAATTGGTTTGCCGAAAATGTGGTTTATGGCGGGTATAGTATCAAATTTGAAGAATACCAAAAGTTATCTCCTCACTGCAGTGTCATGTTCCAGGGCTATGGACAAACGGAAGCAGGGGCCTTATCTCGAGCCATAAAAGACGTAGTACGGTTCTACCAAAAGAACTCGAAAACCTGTGCCATGGAAAGGAAATAGAAGGGGCTTCACTCCGATGTGAGGGAGCTCCGTCTTCACCAGCTCCCATTTACTTACAATCGCCAACTGCCTACACTTCTGACTATTATGATACCGGTGATGTTGGATTTAAGGATGAAGAGGGAAATATCTACCTGGTTTCAGAAGCGGTGCGACAATCGAATAGTGCTCAAAAAGCGTTAAGTGATAGCTGATCAGATAATTTGTATGAAGTTCGGCTTTTAAAAAGCTACGGAACGCCGTAACTTTGCTGCCTTTCCAATTCGCCGTCAGGCGGGTCGAGCCAGGGCCCATAGCTCAGTTGGTTAGAGCAGTCGACTCATAATCGATTGGTCGGGGGTTCAAGTCCCTCTGGGCCCACTTATTAAAAAGCCGTTTAATTATATATTAAATGGCTTTTTTATTGTTTTCTTCAAAACTGACGAAGTTACTAAGGGAATAGATTTTCCTAAAATTGTTCATTTGTTAGAACAAAAGTTAGAACAAATTGGTACATTCATGCCAACTAATACTCTCTCTTTGGCATGGCTTCCCTTCAAAAAAGAAATAAGGTCTACTATATAGTTTTCTCAAAAAGAGAGGGAGATAACTTAGAACAAAAGAAGTTTTCCTTAAAAACCAAGAGTAAACGGGAAGCGACGAAACTTAAAATTGAATTCGAGGAGCTTTTTGAAAAAAGAGAGATAGACCCTTTTGGTGATTGGAGTCCAGGTAAACATTTTGATAAGAGAAAGGAAACCAAGAGAAGTATTATTACTCTTTCTGAACTTAAAGAGGAATTTTTAAGTGAAAGAAGGCATGTTCGGAAGGTCACAAGGGATAATTATGAGCGACACCTGAATATGTTAGAAAACGAATTGGGGTCAACACTTCCTGTCGTGCTTATTACCGAAGAAGACATGAGATCGTTTTGTTTTCAATCTCATTTGTCGGTAGCAACACAATCCAGTTACGTGACTCATTACAAAGTTTTCTTTAAATGGCTGGAGGATAACCAAATCATAGATGTAAGTCCTATGACGGGAATTAAAAAGCCTAAAGTCCCAAAGAATATTTCAGAAAAAACCATCGATGGTGTACAACTTAAAGAAATCTTTAAAGCTCATCGTAAAGACATACGAAAGAAAAAGAGCCTAAAACAGATCACCACAAGGTCACAATTTCGAATTTGGTTCAGGCCGGTAGTTTCAATAGCGTACTATGGTGGTCTTAGGGTAAAAGAAGTAGTTCAGCTTAAGTGGGGAAATATTGATTTCAATAGAAGGCAGATTACAATCACCGGAACTAAATCCGGTGATGAGCGGGTAGTGCCAATAAGGAAAGAACTTCAACTGATTCTAAAAGCGTGGAGGAAGTTTGACCGTTTCGATGGTAATGGATTGGTATTTCCAAGTGAAACAGGATTCGGGGCTATGCAGAAAATGTCAGAGGGGAATATTTCAAGGGTATTTCGGGAATATGTGGACGCTGCCGGTTTGTCTAAGAGTATAAATTTTCATGGACTACGACATTCATGTGGGACAGAGCTATTGAGAATGGGATATGACATTAATGAGGTTGCAAAGATTCTTGGACACAGCTCACTGGATGTAACCAGGATTTATGAACACCTCACGCCGAATGATCTGATGAATAAGATGGACAAAATTGAGAACGAGATCGACGAGCAGGAGAGAAAAGAACAAGAATTGATGGAAAAGGAAATGCAGCTTCTTGAACTTGAAAAACAATTGAAGATTAAGGAACAGGAATTGTCTCGCAGAGAGGAATCCTTGAAGAAGAAAAATGGCTGAACATACTTTCAGTGATCTTGAACAGAACTTTGATTTGACCCGGTTTCAAAGAAACCTGGATACGAGAGAGGTAATGACTGGGAAATATTTTTGGCACTTCAGCTTCATATATATTGCCTCTGATCAGAAATTCGAACCATTCATTATAACCAATAGCTATAGCGATATTTTCTACAGACCTGCTGAGATTCAATTGCATATTCTGAAAAACTTTTCAGGAGTGCGGACAATAGAAATCGAAAATTGGAATCTGGAACCGTTGTTAGAACGGTATAGAAATAAGGTTTTTAATGGCCTTGAGCAATTAAATAACCAAGTAAACGATTTTCTTTTTGCTCATCCTCAAGATTTTAAACTTGTTGATCCGACTACTGCTGACTTTCTCGAACTGGATTTTATTGACAACAAGCAGCCATATTTACCAACTCCTTCACATGCTTTTAAACGTATTCTTGATTCCGCTAACTACCATTATCAAGAAAATACGGTCTTTTCAGACTTGAAATATATCAAGCCAGGTTTGGTTCATAAACTGAACACAATGATGAATGAGGTGATAAAAGCAGAAGCTTTTTTTTACTCGGTGAGTTATTTGCAGGACTTTGTGAAGACCAGCCGACAAGAATTCAATCCTCAGATTTTTGTAGATGGACCTACTGAAGCATTGCAAAGTGCGATCAAGCTGGAACCAGAAATTATTAAATATTCAGTCCCTCAACTCTCATATCTAATCAGGCTCAAATACGTTGATCAAAAGGAGAATCCATTAAATGAAGAAGCATTAAAAAAGACTATTACCAGATATCAAAGTAGATATGACGGATAAAATTACCATTGATGAGATTAAGACAAAGCTAGAAAGAATAGATTACAGTAGATTCGAGAGAGATTTTCAAGGACATGAACATCAGGTACGGGCTGTATATTGGAATTGTGTATTGAGTGATATCCATTTCAATGAATCATCGGGTGATTTTGGAACATGCTTACAACAGTTTGCAGTACGATTGCATGAGTCTTTTTTAGGATGCTTTTTTAAAGCACATGAACTACATCAATATGTACTCACTCGTTTTGATGGTTTACACAAAGTGTATCGTTTTGAAGAACCATATAATTCTACATGGAATCTGTGGAAGACTGACCTTGATAAAGTACAAGCCGAACATCTTCAAACCATTTTGATTTCGAGCAGAGAGCAATTTGATACTTCACTATTGATAAAGAAGAATTCAGAAACAGAGGTAACCAACTTAAAACAGTTTGATAACTATCAAGAATACCTCTCTCAACGCATATACAATATGTTTTTGATTCATTTGAAGTATTCAATATTTGGAACTGGAACAAAACCACCTGTCAAGATAGAATTGCCATTTGAAATAGATTCACGGTTTATTTTAAGTTTTCAGAATCATGCGAAATCTTTCCTAAAGGCACGGTCCATTAAATATGTAATGAACAAAGTGGATACTCTTTTTAGGAACGACGGGAATTTTATAAAGGCATACAAAAGAGCCCAGCCTAAAGAAGCAGTTGTAAGATTTTTGAAAGAGTTTCCGACATATCGGCAATTATCAAACTCCCAAATAGCTTACCTCATCCGATTAAGTTATAAAGACGAAGAAGGTCAGGAATTGAAATTAAATTCCATTAGAAACGCCTTGATAGAGCATGGATAAAAACTGAATACTTTTTGGATTATTCTGGACAGGCCGTAGTTAAAGGGGGATAAAAAATTACTTCGGGGGCATATCTAAGCATTTTTTGAGTGGCAATAATGCCAAAATAACTCAAAAAAGCATAAATGCTAGATAAAAATGAAAAAGAAATCCTCGATAAGCTGGATAAAATTCTGGCTTCTCTGAAGGTCTCAACCGTCAGCAAGTATATGACGGCTAAGGAAGTAGAGAGGGAGTATGGAATCAGTACCAAAACATTACTGAATAGAAGTAATCTCCCGGTTACCCACAAGAGATATATACCAAGTGTTTGCCTAAAAGGCGGCAGAAAAAAGCACTTTGAGAGGAAGGTGTTAGACCGACTGTTCGGAGTTTCGGAGGCAAATCGATGAGTAAAGAGATTCGAATTATTAGCGCTTCTGACCTGCTCAGTCAAAATATCGCTGAACTGAAGTATAATATTCAGCATCTGGTAGTACCAGGGTTAACTTTGGTAGCCGCAGCTCCAAAAGTGGGTAAATCTTACCTCATGTCCTACCTGGGGTATTGTATGGCCACAGGGCAGAAAGTCTTCACAAAGCTCAATACCCGTAAAAGTAAGGTATTGTTTTTGGCCTTGGAAGATAATGACCGAAGATTACAAGCTAGGTTGACTGAAATTGCTAATGCCAGTCTTCTTGGAACTGTAAATATTCCAGAAAACCTACATTTAGTGACCTCACTTGGTGAGAATGAGGATAGCATTAACGCTATCAAGAAGCTCATTAACAAAAGAGGTTATGGGGTAATTATTATAGATATCCTTCAGCGAGTTGCGAAACCTGAAGATACAGGTAGCTACAAAAAAGAATACACCTTAATAAAAAGGCTCAAAGAGCTAGCTGACAGTACTAAAACTTCGATTATTGCGGTACACCATACGAATAAGAAATCCTCAAAGGCTGCACTGGATGCCATCTCTGGAACCCGTGGGTTAGTGGGAGCCTGTGATAATGTGATTGTGTTATCAAGAATCAGTGAAGAAAGCACTGCAAGTCGAAGAGGTACTTTAAAGATGAGTATTCAAGGACGCGATTTGGATAGTAATTGCTTTTATCTGAAATACGGAACCGATGGAGGATTCTATACCCTCTCTGAAGAAGAGCCTATTCGTGAGACCTATCAGGAAAAAATAGATAAAGCATGGGAATTGAGCGAACAGGGCTTTAAACAAAGGGAAATAGCCAGGCTCATGGGTGATATTACTCAAGGGTACGTAAGCAAGCTTCTTAAAGAAAAGAAGGATCAGCTTAACAAAAAAAACGGCCAAAATGGAGCCGGAAACGACGAAAATTGAAATTATTCATTCCAACCCACCCTTTTTTGGTGGGTTGGAAAAAGGAGTAGAAAGGAATGAATAAAACAAAAAACAAGCACTATATGACTTTTGAGATATTAGAAAAGGACTTTTTGGTGCTTAGAAACCACGCCTGGTTAGCAACTGAATCAGGAAGTATTGATGCAAGCAATCATAGAAAGTTTGAGCTGGAACGCCGATACATCATTTCCCAAATTCCCAATCTTTATGAATATTTCATACTAGATGGTGGTAGATATTTAGTGAGTCATGGTGAGAGAACATACCAAAGCAATTCTAGTAAGAGTATTTTTAAACTCAAATTATCTTCTGAGATAGCAGAGAAATACTACCAAATTCAACATAGATTTGATAGAAGTTGGGTATTGAATGCCCTTCTCAATATTTACGATCACCGACAGGAGGTGATTGAGTTTAGGGAAAACTCAGAGTTATCAGGCGAATTTCATAATTACAAATACCCATTTAATCCTAATGATTGGAGGTACTCCTACTTGGTGTGTCCCAATCGGGGTGAATACAAAGGGTATCAAATAAATGTAAACGAACCGATGATAGATACCGTTACAAAATACCTGAGATTAAAAGAAATCGATGATTAGATAAATACTCTGGCTACCCAGCAATGGGTAGCCACTTTTTTTTTAAAAGTTCAAATCCACTTGACAAATGACTTCCAATAGTTAAGATTATAAGTAACAAGTCATATAGACGAATTAATTAAAAAGAAAGATTAAACCGAGAGAGGTAATAACAATGCAAAAAAATATAGATGAAGAATTGAAGCTACTCTCACATTGAGTATGCTATGGGGATGGAAAGATTCCCCGACAACCAAACGGCCGATCAGCAAAGACAAATGATCCAACCACTTGAAACTCGTATTCTAAATGTTTAGAAGCCGTTGAAGATCCGGGCAACACGAAATGTATTGGATTAGGATTTGTATTTACTAAATCCGACTCCTATATCGGGATCGATTGTGACGGATGTTTAGATGGGGGAGTTCTTAATCCATTTGTACAGGAGCTTGCCAAATTTTGTGATTCTTATACAGAGATTTCCCCCAGCGGAACTGGGATCCACATTATTATAAAAGGGACTTTACCAGATGAATTCCGAAATAAGCGGTCAATGACTCATCAGGGGTTTAAAGCCTTGGAAGTCTACGATCATGGCCGATACTTCACAATGACTGGAAGGGTGCTAACGGAGAAAAAAACTATACGAGAGGTGGATCTGTCTAAGTTTCAATATGGAGCAGAGCCAACTAATACTGCAGCTAAGAAATCATCTGTAAAAAGAGAAACGCTGGATACGACTAACATCGATTGGTACGTGAAAAAACTGACCGATGGCCCATTAGGGCAAAAATTTGCAGGCTATTTTTATCGTGGAGATTTAACTCCAGTAGATGGTGATCATAGTCGTGGAGACTATGAGCTTGCTAAGACCATTGCCGATGAAATAGGATTTCAACCGAATTTGATCGATTCCATTTTTAGAGCTTCTGCCATGATGCGACTTAAGTGAGATCAGGTTCATTCTTCAGAAAACAAAACCTATGGTCAAATGACTATTGAAAAAGTCTTGCAAGGCCAACGTATCAAGCATAATAGCTGAATCGAAAACTATCTAAGCTACAAGTATGATGTTCGGTATAATGTAGTGCTTGGTAAAACCGAGATAAAATGGAACGATAAATGGGTGCTTTTAGAAGACTATCAGTTTAATTCGATTGTCCGAGATTTAGTCAACGGTGGAGCGAAAGCGCCGGCTCAGAGGATCTTTGGGCTCTTAGAATCTGACTTTGTGCCTCGTTATCATCCGTTTCGATCCTACTTTAACGCTCTGCCAGAGTGAGATGGCCAGGACTCAATTGGAAAACTGGCTGACCAAGTTCAAACAAAGGATCAGGGCTACTGAAATCTTTGCCTGCGTAGATGGTTAGTAGCGCTCGTGGCATCAGCAATTGTCGATAATGTGGTTAATCAAACCGTCTTAATTTTCAAAGGAGGTCAGGGCCTCGGAAAAAGCACATTCATACAGGGATTGGTACCTGCGGAGCTGAAGAACTACTTCTATAGTGGAAGTCTGAATCCCGACTCTAAGGATTCAGTGATTCAACTCAGCGAGTCAATCCTGTGTAATTTGGATGAGTTAGACTCACTAAGTAAGTACAAGGAAAGTGCTTTGAAAGAGATGATTACCAAGGCTGATATTCGTATTAGGCGACCGTATGCTCGTTATGCAAGTAAAATGGTACGTCATGCCAGTCTTTGCGGGTCAGTAAACCATAATGCAATCCTGCATGACCCGTCTGGTTCAAGGAGGTACTTGATTCATTCAGTGGAGAGTATCAACTATACTCACACTATCCCTATGGATAAGGTTTATGCTCAGGCTTTGCATTTATTTAAAAGCGGATTTAAATACTGGTTTGATGGAGAAGATATAGAGCTGATAAATACACAAAATAGGAAGTATGAAGTGCAGACTATTGAAGAAGAGCTGTTACTCAAGTATTTCAAGAAGGCATCAAAGCAGGAACAAGGGGCACGCAAAATGCGGGCTACTGAACTTCTTTCGGAAATTTACCGAAATAAACTTCCTGCCAATGCCCATTCGGCTAAAATCAGAATTGGTGTTGCTCTGAGCAAACACCAATTTGAATATACCGAAGCGAATGGATCCAAATATTGGTGAGTTATTCGAAAACAATTTCCTATAGACTTGGAATAGATACATCAGATGTAGGAAGTTTGTAGCAAAACATCCTACGAGCTTAATAATTGGAAGCCATACTGTTAGGAGAAATAGTAGGATCTGTAGAATCTATTTTCATAAAAATGAAAAAAAGAAAGAAGAGAAAATGCAGAATTGTTTACTAATCCAACTCCACACATCCTACATCAACTTCAGCTTCCGCTGCTTATTCGTGGGGTTGACCTTGGGTCAACCCCACGAATCATCAACAAAAACATAAATTGTATATAGAGATATAAAACTAACGCCCAATGAAAAGAATACACAACTATCCAAAAACGAGAAAACCAAGAGATACTTCGTACGCCAATAGCACACAAATAGTGCAAAAGTATGGCCTGTCGAAGGTAAAACGAATTTGAACCCGGTACGGAATGTATAAGACCGGGGCAATGCTTGATGCTTCCCCTTATGTCATTCGTCACCTGGTTCATAAACATCGCTGGAAGCGTCCAGCTTCAAGAGCTCCCATCATATTTAAGGGAGTACAAAAAGGCAGAATGCCTGCCTCATTTTATAAGAGCCTGGATTTTTCAGGTTTCAATATTAATACAAAAAATAAGGAGACATCGAAAATGATAGCTTCAAAACAATATGCGAGCAGCATTCAAAAACAAGAAATAGGATTCTTAAATTGAATAAAGGAAAACCCCAATCATGAATGACCTCATAATTGAGAAATTGCTGAGATTCTAAACGAATTTCCGAAAATTGACTCCTTAGTGAGCCTGTATAAACTCATGGGAAAAGATGACTATTTCGACAGGGACCACTTCGTTGAAGTCATGGAAACCTGGGACTATTACTGAACGAATATTGCTAAGTAGCATCTTGCTTCTAGTCTATTTAGGAAGTGGAGCAGTCATGTTATGAGTGTTCGAAGCCTCGGCAGTAGTGCCGGGGCTTTTCTATTGGTAGTTAATTTCAATCTTGCGGGAATATGGGACCCAAACCACCCCCCGTTCATCTATATAGGCGCCCATCTTTGGTGGTTAATTTTGATCCAGGGTATAAGGCCATTTTCATCTGAGAATAGGTTTCTTAAATATTTTTTCTGGAAATTTTTAAGAGGTCCTATAAGGAATTCTTGATGTAAAAAGAGAGCTTAGCCCTCTTTCATCAATCCTTCCTTTTGAAAAGACAAATAGGAGTCTTTGGTAAGAATGATATGGTCATCGACCCGGATTGAAAACAGCTTGAGCGCTTTGACCAGCCGTTGCGTAAGGTTGATGTCCGATACGCTTGCCTGTAAAATACCAGACGGATGTGAATGGCAAAGAAGCACGCTTGTGGCGTTGCCTAGTATCGCAATCTGTGCAACCTGTATTGGATCAACCAAAGTAGCATGTTTGGTACCGTTCGATACTTTACTCCATCCGGTAACATGGAGAGCAGAGTTAAGCAGTACAACCACAAATTCTTCCCTTAGTTCTATGGTGTCCTGATCCCATATTGATCTGAGGTATTGAGCTGCTTCCTTAGGCGTGGAAACTTTGGGCTTTTCTTTAAAGGTGGATTGAGTTTGATATTTCAGTGAGACTTCGGCGACGGTGTGCATAACTGTGGGGCTTAATTAAAGGTTCTCATCATTCTTATACCCGATTCTGGTATAAGAACAGGGATAAAAAACCATTAACCCTAATCTAGGAGACCTCTTATGGAATCAGGATTACTTACCCACTGTGGTTCTCAACGCTGTTCTATGCAACAGCTTCTCACGATCCCAGAACCAGAAAAGACCAATTCGTACACCCCGCTTAATCATTACGATCTCGCCTTCAACACTCAGAAGATTGCTACCGATCTGTTGACAGGCTTTAGCTTTGCGGGGGACAACTACGCCCTGAGCACCGATGGACAAAAAATGTTTGGGGTGATCACTTATCACAAGCAAGACGAAAATGACCTCAAAGTAGCCATCGGAATTCGCAATAGTTATGACCGTTCTATGTCTGCTGGGCTAGTAGTAGGGAGTGCCGTTTTGGTATGCGATAACCTCATGTTTGCTGGTGATGTGAAAGTCATGAGAAAGCATCAGGGGCCGACCATGCACGAAGACCTTCAGGATCAGATTGTCATGGCCATTTATAAATCCCAGCATCAGTTCACTAAACTGAGTGAAGATGCCCGGCACATGAGAGACATTCCTTTGTCTCGTATGGAAAAGTATGAGTATTTAGGAGTGCTTACCGGAGAAGGGGTGTTGTCACCTACTCAGTCCACCAAAGCCTTCAAAGAAGTCTTGGAACCAGCCCATGAAGAATTCAAATCAGGTTCGCTTTGGGCTGCCTATAACTGTGCAACTGAAGCACTGAAAAGCTCTCCTGTTCAAGAGATTATAAAGCGTCATCAGCAACTGCACCATCTCACCAGAACTCTCTTTCTGAACTAGCAATGGCCAAATTAGAACGGCTCATCATTATACTCGGTGAGCTATCTAAGGAGATTGTAGTCCTGCTATTTGTCTCCTGGATAGAGCACAGAAAGAAGAAAAGAACAACTAAAAAACGAAAGCCTTCAGACTAAAAATCTGGAGGCTTTTTTATTTCTCAAACACAAACCACTAACCCACTATGAAAACACTACAATCTCAGCTTCCTTCCGCCCAATGGGTGCAGGAGCGAGCAAATTACATTGGAGGCAGCGATGTAGCTACGATTCTTGGTGAGAATCCTTATTCGACTCCACTACAGTTATATCTTCGCAAGAAAGGAGTACTACCACCTATTAAAGAAACTCCAATTTTAAGATTTGGCCATTTCTTTGAACAAATTCTGGCTATTCATTTTGAGGAAGCTACTGGTCTAAAAACCCGGCAGGTGAATAGGACTTACGAGTCAAAAGAGCATTCATTTCTGAGAGCGAACATAGACCGAATGGTACTCGCCAATTCTGAAAAAGGATTAGAATCTACAGCTGTATTAGAGCTGAAAACTACGACAAGCCACAGGCTTAAGGCCTTAGATGGCGAGCTCCCCCATGAATGGCTCTTACAAGTGCATCACTATCTTGGTATCACGGGCTTTTCTCAAGGGTGGATTCAGTGCTATGAAAGAGATACCTGCATCTTCCATGATCCCGTACTCATCCAGCGAGATGATGATCTGATTGCCCAGAATATGAGCAAGCTCATCAGCTGGTGGCAAACTCACATGATCGAAGGTAAACAGCCTGAACCAATCAACGGCGAGGATACACTAATTCTTTATCCCAATTCTCAGGATGGGGAAGTCTTAGAGGCTACTCCAAAGATAATGGAGCTTTACGGCGAGCTTAAACAAGTTCGTGACCGAAAAGATGATCTAATTCGAATGGAAGAACATCTACAGACCAAGCTTAAGGACAAGCTAGGAAATGCGGAACGCATTGTCCTTGCTGGCAAGACGCTGGTTAGCTGGAAGTCTAGTGCGATGAGCAGGCTTAATACCGGCGAGTTTCGCAAAGCTCATCCTGAGCTGTACAAGAAATACTTAACACAAACCAAAACAAAGAGGTTTTTATGCCACTAATAATTACCGAGAACCCGGATGAATATCCACTATGTCCAGACGGACTTCACAGTGCTACTATCGTCGATTGCGTAGATTTAGGACAGCAGGAGTCAAAATTTGGAGTTCGTCATAAACTCTCAATCGTCTTTGAAACCCAACTTATTGATGAGGAGGGGAAACCATTTATACTCGTAAAACGATACACATGGAGCCTTCACGAGAAGAGCAATCTTCGCAAGGATCTCGAACGTTTCAGAAATCAGAAATTTACACTAGCTGAACTAAGCGAAGGTGTTGATATGGAAGAATACATTGGCATGAGCTGCAATATTCTTGTAGTCCATAATGAGGTGGAAGACGGAAAAGTGTATGCAAATATCGAATCTGTTCTGCCTTATAAAAATTCCAGGGGGATAGTGGCTTTTGATGAGCTAACTTCATCTGGAACTTATACTAGAGTTATAGAAAGAGAAAACTATAAGACTCCCGAGGAGTTTGCTTTAAATGGAGTTTAGCACTCCGAAAGAGAAGGCCTTGCTTTCTCTTTTACATTGAGATGTTGATAACGCGTCAAAAACTTGTGGAAAAGTAAATCAAAAACTCTACAAAGCTTTACATATATTACACATGCAAATTTTATAACTAAATCGTAAAAAGAAATGGCAAGATGTACAGCGCCCACAAGAGGGCATAGAACAGCAAGTGGTGCAGCGGCTTGTCCGGCATGTGGTGGTCGATATCGTGGATACAATTCTTACTCAGGTTATTCTTCATATTCTAGCTATGGTGGTAGCAGTTATGGAAGTAGTAGCTATGGATCTAGTAGTTCTGGAGGAGGAAATACTAGAAATAGAAAACCAAAATGGTCTAGCCCAGGTTCAGGCGTCTACTATACACCTGCTGAGATCAGGACATTAACACCTATTCGTGAAAATGTTGAAAAACGCTCAACTATTCCTGACTTAAGAGACGTTTTTCTTTGTCACGCTTGGGATGATCGAAAAGATTCAGCAAAGCAGCTTCATGATTTACTGGAATCCAATGGTGTCTCAGTTTGGTTTAGTGAAAAGGATGTTTTGTTAGGTTCATCATTACTTCGAGAAATTGATAAAGGATTGGTCAAATCACGGGTTGGTATAGTATTGGTTACGCCTTCTTTTTTGAAGCGCGTAAAAGGGGAAGGTATTGCAGATAAGGAACTTTCAGCACTTTTGGCTCGTGATTTACTTGTTCCAATCGTCCATAACACAACATTTGAGTCGCTACGTGAGGTTAGTCCATTACTAGGTTCTAGAAGCGGTTTGAGTACCTCGGAAGAGTCCATGCGGAATGTTGCCCTAAAATTAGCCGAGTTGGTTGTAGTCGAAGAAGAAACAGTTTAAATACTATATGGTAACATTAAATAAAATGTGGAGAAGAAATGGCTAAAAATATCACTGGAAATCACGATGGAGATAATGGAAAGAATGAGTCATATTCAATACCTGGAAGAGGTAATGTGCCTAGGAAAACTTTAGTAAAAGAAGTTAAGTCCGGTAAACATCCGGACTTTAGCACCTACACATTTAATGGAGAAGAGTTCGTTCGGGGTAACCCAGATTCCTCCCAAAATAATAATGTGAACAAATAATAAGAGTTAACAAATTTGCCCACTTTACCACTGATAAGAGTCTAAACTAAATACCGGTTAAGGCGATAGTCAAGAAATATGTTGTGATGGCCATCAACTTCAACAAAAACTTTTGTGAAGATTTCTATTTTGGTTTCTGGATCGAGTTCTAGATTATTTTCAGCCTCAACCCCCCACACATACGAATTCCAATCCTCTAGACCGATTTTGTGCTGATTATCCCATACTAGCTTAGCAAGTTCGAGTTCAGCATTTGACGCATTTATCAAATCTCCCCATTTATCAAACCCATACAATAGAGCAATAAGATGTTGGGCTTTCATAAGGGTGAAGTTCTCTTCATCCCAATTGTAATCAACGAAAATGCTATCAATGTCGAAGTAGGTAGGAGAGTATTCATAATAGGTAAACTCACCCTCGACGACTGGCTTTTGTGTTTTGTAATCCTTTAAAAGGTTCTTCGCTTGAAGCTTGAAATATTCAACTGGTGACATGATACATTCCTTATTGTTCAAAGTCTGCTATCTAGGTGTTTGCGTCCGTAAACTTGTTCTAGAGAACAAACTTATATAAGGTTGTATTTACTAGTTGAGGGCTGATGAAATCTTTGCACGGACGAGCTGGCCAGCCTAATGACACTCATCAATTATAATCTAAATAATGGAACAAATCAAAATCGATTATCCTTTGAATACTGATAAGGCCAAAGTTTTAAAGTCTCAAACCACTTGACCACTGTTGACTATAAGTGATTAATTCTGCTAATTCTGTAATAAATAACTACATGAACTAATGTTTGTTGGGGAGAATATGAAATGGGTACTTTGACTTCTATCTGGGCTATTGCGGAACCCCTGTTATTTCTATTTCAGTTACTTTCCGGTTTACGCTTCAAGTACCATACAAAAGTCTCTGACAGGCAATTCGATTCTTTGTCGAAAGAAGCTTTTAAAGAATTAAGAGCCCATTTAAATTATTTTGGGTCTAGTGACTCAATTAAACTAGAAGAAAAAGAGTATGCCAAGTACTTGAAGTCTGAAGTAAAGCAACGTGATGGGCAGTTTATATTTCTCGAAGGTGAACTTCACCTCAAGCTTTTGAAAATATTACATCTTCCAAGAGAGAATAACATTGATGGGTTTTTAAAAAAGTCTTTTTTCTTCATATATGGTTATAAGAAGACTTTTAACTACCTACTTTTTCTTGATAGAGTTAAACGAAGATTTGGAATAAGAAATACGATACTACACTATTTATCTATACAGAATTGGAGAAACAAAAAAATTTCAGAATTAGCTAAAGAAGTAATTGAAATAAATAAAATCTCAAATAAGTATTGGAATGACAGATTTCTAATTCCCAAAAATCAAGACATTTCTGAAACTAAACCAAATATTGCTAGAGCAATCGATAAAGTTTTGGCAAATGGTATTATTTCTGAAAAATCTGTTTTTAATCTAGCTTCAAGTGAAAAATTAGTATTTGTACATAAATATGCCGAAGGATGGGATTTTTATGAGAGATACCAGGCTGGAAAAAATGAAGCTCTTAAAGAGGTGAATAAGTGGAAAAAATCGAATGCAAAAAATGCAAAAAGTAAATTAGATAAAGCAAAAGGAGAGTTAAAGAGAGTTGAAGATAATTGGCTTCAAGCCCCAATGGGACACTCATTAGAAAAGTTTGGGTTTCAAAAACTATTCAATAGAATGGATGGGGTTTATGTGCTGCCCTTGTCAATGATTCCAATTAAGTATCACAACCAACTTGATTTTTTCTTTAGCGAAATAATTGACTCTGCAAAGGATTATGTTAATTCTGCAATAGAAAATGGGAATCCATACATAAGACCTGAAAACGGAAATTTAAAGTACCTGATACTAAGTCATGTTATACCAGTTCATGAAATACTGACACTTTCGGAAGAAAGAACCATAGAAATCTCATCACCAACATTATCGAGGATGTTATTTACAAGTTATCTATCGAAAGATGAATCAGATGTCTCAAGTTTATATATCAATGATGTTGTAAGAAATGTGGATTTCCTCTCACAATTAGCAAATACGAAATCGGACGAACTTATAAGAGAACATTTTGATGATTTGAATAGAATTCTATGGGAACTTCATAAAGTAGATTTATTGAGGCCTGTAACACTTTCCCAGTTAGATGAAAATAAATTAAACGGTGTAATCAGCAGACTAGAAAACCTCGATGCAGAGTTTACACGACTTAAGAGACATGTTATTAAGAGACTCACCTCCACCATTGAGTTCTATACGGAGCTAAATAATGAGTTGAATGAAATAAAAAAATGAGCTGGTTTGTGTTCCTGTTTTCTAAGTTATTCGGCCAGAGTTTTAACTACCTACTTTCACTTCGAAATTTAGACTTTATATAAAAAAGATAAAAATGGGTTCAATTATTTATGATTTTCTAAACGATAGCTTATTATTCCAAGCTTCTCTTCAAGAAGAAAATTACGCTTCAATCCCAGAAACGCGTTTAAAAAAAGAGTTGAAGAAATATAGACAGCATGCTCTTGATAATTTAAAGGTGTTAGAAACGGAAATAATTAAGTTGGATAGCCATTTAAAACTATTTGGCGATCGAAACTATTTTTCTGATCAAAGCCTCATGCAAACAGCGCTATATCTTGATCAAATTGTTTTGCCTGATCCAATATTCCCATATACAATTGACCGTTCTGATGCCTCGTCAACAATGAATCAATTTCTAGGAATGCCCACTAATGAGGGAATAGACCGTAAAAGTCTATCAGTTGTAACCCAGCAGATGAAAAGGCAGGCTCCAATGATTGCTGCAAACTACTTAAAATACTACCCGACATCTTATTATTTAGAACCCTCAGACCGAATACCGGTTACATATTCAGAAAATGGGTTTTCAGACGTATTACCACCAACAATACTCGATTACTATAGAGAAAATTCAAATGTAAAATCTCTTCGTAAAACTAGTACTGGATGGATTGTTGAAAACTCATTAAGAGTTGGAAGAGGAATAGCAGTAAATTTTCGATACGATAATGATAGCAATATGAGAATTTACAATCTCTTTGATCAGAAAGTAATAAGTATGGATGATGATACAAGAATAGTTAAGTTTGCATTTTCCTTACCAGATGAACCCCCACCGGTGGATGAATTTAATTCGTGGGTTAATCAATCCGTTAATCAATCAGCTAGAGGTCATTATGACCAACTTTTTAAAGGCTTGACTCTTTCGTCAAAACTGGGTGCATCTTATTTAACCGGGTCCAAGTTCACACAAAATCTACTTGGTTCGAAAGGCCCAGAACAAAGTATTAGCGATTTCATTTCGAATTGTGTTTTGAATATTGACCTTCCCTTTTTAGATAAGATTTCAATGAATGATCTAATGTCAGTAAGAGAAGGGGATGGTGAGGCATTTGAGCTATTTAGGAAAGAACTAGAGACTAAGTTTCGAGAGCTAAGATTGGAAGCAGATCCAGATAATTTTAAAATAAAGATTCAGAATATAGTTCACGAATTAAGAGATGTTCAAATCACAAAAATAGATCAAAAGTTCAAGGAATTAAGAAAAGGGGCCCTATCTAACACTGTAATTGCAGTAGGTGGACTGGCTGGTAGTGTTGTGACTTCCGGCTGGAGCATAGCAGCAACAATTATTGCCTTGGCAAATGGATACAAAACATATTCAGATTTTAAGGTAAAGGTTAAAGAAAACCCTTCTTATTTTCTTTGGAAAGCAAGGAATGTATAGCCAAAACCATCGATTGACATACAACGAAGCTTTCGGATCCAACTCTTAACGGAATTTGGTATAAGAACACTGAAGCTTAAAGCTTGACTAGTTGATGGGAGGCCTTTGGGCCTCCTTTTTTATTTCTTACCTAACTCTTTTTCAAGCTCTTGCATTAGGTAGCTTGGAGAAACCTCCAACGCCTCAGCAATCTTTAAAAAAGAATGAATTGTAGGCATCCTCTTTCTGCGTTCAATGAACTCAATCATCGTTCTGTGCAAATCACTGCCTACTGCTAAATCGAACTGAGACAACCCTTTTTGATCTCGTTCTCGCTTTATCACAACTGATAAAGCCTCTTGTATTTCTTCCTTTGTATGCATGAAGGAACATGCAGGAAAAATCATCTTGACTATCCATACTATCGTATGGATATTAATTCCAACTTAACCCACTAATAACATGAAAATAAGGAGCCTAATTATACCCCTGATTGTGCTGACTTTATTGTTCGGTTCATCATGTGAAACCACAAAGGAAGATGTGCAAAAATACCTTAACCAAGGAGACTATGAGCAGGTATATAGTTTTCTGGAGAAAAGCATTTCAGATCGAAGAGCAAGCATTAATGACCTTGATGTTACAGATAAAACAGCTTTTGAGACTGGATTTTTTGGCTTACTCCCTAGTAATTCCGCGTATGCTAGCAAAGCAGCTGACTTAGTATCTAATAATCACCAAAGAATAGAAAACTCCCAAAACCTTGAGCCTCTTTTGTGGTCGTATCTTTCCGAGCATAAAACAGCTCCGAAAGGTGTATATACCTACCTGTATGACACCTACGATTTTCGAAACCCGGATGCCCAAACTTTAAGTTGGTTTCAAACGGATTCGGTTTTTCTTGGGCTGCTGAAGGCTGATTTAAGTCAAACAATCCACGAAAACATTTTCGCCACTAATGATCTAAGAATGTGGGCGAAAGCCGGAGGATTTGATGAAATTCTAGAAATCCTTGATGAAATTTCAAGACTTCTTCGAGAAAAGAATGCCGCTCAAGGAAGTATTCACAGAATTGATACGGAGCAAGATGAGGCCATTCAATTCGCTGGGAGCCGTTTATCCAGCATGTCTGGAGATCGCCGTTCATTAGAGCGAAGAATTGATTTTCTGGAAGAACAAATCAATCCAGGATTAGACGAGTCTTTTATTTTTCGAGGCTATATGATCGCCCTAATCGATAGATTTACTATCACTGGCCATCCAAGAGAAGTGTACGAGGTACGGGATTACTATGGTAACATACGCTTATTAATTACCACAGAAACTTCATTCCAATCCAAAGGAACGTTCTCCATGAGAGTTCAAGAATTCCTTGAAATCCCGATGCAGTTAAAACAGGAATATGGAGGCTTTAATAGGAATATCAAATCCTACGTCGAAGTTGGATCATCCAATTGGTCTGATTACCTAGCTGATAAAGCGGAACTGGAAGATCTGAAAACTCAGCTTTCTCGACTTAACAACCAAATCCAGCGTCAACGCACCAGTTCAAGCAACGCAAACGCTTCATTAGCTCAGACTTCTGCTTCATTGAAAGAGGAGCTAAACGAAGAGATCCGGGTTTTGGAGAATCAAATCCGTTCAAAAAGAAGGGAATTGGTGGATTGGGCTAACACAAATACAAGCAAATGAAAAAGAATAACCTGATTAAAATCCTATTCACTATTGTATGGACTGTCATCGGTTTGTGGCTCACGATCCCTGTCGATGATGGGCGAGAAAATGGAGACTACTGGATGGAGGGTGGTGATTTAGTAGTCAAGACTAGCGAACCAACCTTTGACCTTGGTTTCTTTGCAGTATTTATGGCTCCGGTAGTTTTTGTTTGGCTTTGGGGACTATTCAAAAATGACTCCAAACCGAAAACTCAAAAGCGCCGGAGTCGAATGTTTTAAAGAGAAGTGAAAGCTTCTCTTTTTTAGCTTAAATAGAATTTCATTTTAAGATATTGCTATCTGGTAAAACAGTTAAACCTCAAAATACCAGACACTCTATTTTCCTTAAATCAATTATTTACATCTATGCTTCTGGATTATTATAATAATCAAAAAGTATTAAGCATGGGTACATTCTTAATTGTATGCTTCATCTGTTTTATAATCTTCCAAATCTTCAAAACGAACGGCAAAAGGGCTATTGAAAGTCGAAATAATAAAAATATTGGAAGTGGTAGTTCTCATAATTCTTCTACCCAAGATTACCGGAATTTAGAACTTACCATACGCACTGGATCTTACGGAGAATCAAGACGAAATCGCGTAGAACAGCTCTCAACTGATGGCAATGAATTTTGGCTTCCTGTTGAAAAGACTATTGAGATTAAGGGGTATAATATAAATAAGGGGCTGCTTTATGTCGGGAAGAACCTCTCTACTGTTGAAAGTAGGAGCTATTGGCGAGAAATAGAGCCAGCTCTTATCAATCCAAGTTTAGCGGTAAATAGTGTAGATCCTGATTATGAAGGCCGATCTTTGAGCTATTGGTCTTCTTACAAAGGCATTTCAGCAGAAGCTCGTGCTGCTTATCTGGAGTGGCTGGAAACAGGAAGAAATAACTCGCAAACCCCCATTGGCTATGTTTTTCTCTATTACTATGGATTGGAAAGAAGACTGCTACATGATCTTAAAGAGCTTCCAAATGATACCTCTGAAAAAAAACTCATTATCAACGAAATAAGACGTCTTAGATCCATTTATTCTAGCAATGGACCTTTCGATCATTACTCTCGATCTTTACTTGATTACTTAGCTTTTAAAGACTCTGCCGGTGAAAAACTAGAGGGGGCATTTAAAATTGAAGAACGAGACTACACTAAATACGAGCGATCTTATAATGTAAGTATCAATTTTAAACTCGCTTTAGCTTATTGCGCTTTAAATTCAATTCCCCTTCCAGCTGGGTTGGCGTTAAAATGGGCTATCCATGATAAATACCTAAGAACACCTGGGATTCGCTGCAAAGAAGAACTACAAGGGTTATTCAAAATAAAATATGAAAGAAAATATGGTGATGGGGATATTTTAAAACCCAATAAAACACCTATTTCATTCTCTTACCGACCCGCAAGTAACACCTATGGTTATAGTAACGGGTTTTATTTTACCACAGATATTCCAGATTTATCACGATTAGAGGCACAACCAAGAAAATACTATTCAATAGTTGAAGAATGTATTAATGAACTAGATGCGTATAGCAGGCAGATTGGAAGAGGAAACCATCCCGAAAACATTAAAGCTCTTTCTAAATTGCCAAAAGAATTACTAACTCAAAAAATTAATGGCAGATTTGGGGAGCTGTTTAAGCAAATAAACTCTGACCTTATCAATGAGGAATTTGTGTTCAAAAACACTTTGGATATTACTTCACTTTGGAACCCAGACAGCAATACAAAATTATCAAAAAAAGATTCCATTGAAATCGCACAATTTTTCTCAAAATATGAGATCGGTTTTGAGCCTGATGCCAGGTTTGATAACTATAGAATTGATTCTGATGATAAGATGGTATTTTTTAGAATAGATAGTAAAAAGTCCCCGAAAAAGCCTTCTAAAGAATACCAGACTGCGCTTACCATTTTACATCTCAGTATTGTTATTGGGTTAGCGGATAGTATATTCAAAGTGGAAGAAAAAACTTATTTAGAGAGCTATATAGAGGATATTTTTAATCTTTCTGTTGAAGAAAAAAAGCGAATTCACGGCTATCTGTTATGGTTAGAACATAATAAACCTTCTACAAGGGGGCTAAAATCAAAGATTGCTGGATTAACTACTAAAGAGAGAGAACAACTACTATTGTACTTGGTTAAGTTGTCTGATGCTGATGGATATATACACCCTAAAGAAGTAGAAATGCTTCAAAAAATTGCCGGAATTTTGGATATCGATAGTCAGCAAGTTTTCAGCTTAATACACTCAGTCCAAGTCAATGATGACGACCCAATATTGGTAAAAAATAAAGATGAAGTGATAGGATACCGCCTTCCTACAGAGCCTAGTGGAAATGAGTTAAGTAAGGATATTATAACGAAAACACTAAAAGAAACAGAAGAAATCCAAAGTATCTTGGGTGAAATTTTCAATGATGAAGAGGACGAAACTGAAATCCAAGAACCAAAAACAGAACAAGTTGATATAGTTGGTAAACCATTGCTAGCTATCGATGAATACCATTCCAAACTCCTCTCAAAATTACTCGAAAAAGACGAATGGGAAAGAGATGAGTATGAAGAACTTTGTTCAGAACTTAATTTGTTTCCCGAAGGCGCTTTAGAGATTATAAATGAATCATCTTTTAAAACTTATGATGATGAAATACTTATCGACAACGGTGTGATTATTATCAACAGAGAACTTTTACAAATCAATAATGGCTAGTAACAGAATAAAGGCGAAAGAAAAAGATGCTATTCTACAATCATTACGTGCAGGAGTAGTACCAAGTATTGGGCTACAACACATACAAGTTGGTCGGAATGAAGAAATCAAAGCGTTGATCAAGGATATAGACCGTATCAATTCCGGAGGATCGGCCATTCGGTTTATCATAGGTGAATACGGAGCTGGGAAAACCTTTTTCCTTCATCTTATACGAACAATCAGTCATCAAAAAAATCTGGTTACTATACATGCGGATCTTGCTCCAGATCGAAGGATACACGCCTCTGCTGGTCAGGCTAGAAATTTGTATGCAGAGCTAATGAAAAATATGGCTACCAGGACAAAACCTGATGGTAGCGCTTTGCCGAACCTAGTTGAGAAGTTTATTAGTAAGGCAATGAATAATGCCCGAATTAGTAATAAAAGTGTTGATAGCATCATACATGATAAGCTCGAAAAGGTAAAAGAAATGGTGGGTGGATATGATTTCGCTGAAGTAATTAATTCATATTGGGAAGGCCATAATACTGGAAATGAGGAACTAAAAAGTGACTCAATTAGATGGCTTCGTGCGGAATTTTCAACTAGAACAGATGCCAGAAACGCCCTTGGAGTCCGAACTATTATTGATGACACAAATGTATATGATCAACTGAAATTACTTGCCCTTTTTGTGCAAATAGCAGGCTATGATGGTTTAATGATAGGACTGGATGAGATGGTGAACCTTTACAAGCTCAACAGTGGTGTGGCTAGGAGAAATAACTATGAACAAATTCTACGAATTTTGAATGACTGTTTGCAAGGCAATGTATCTGGCTTTGGGTTTATTCTAAATGGCACACCTGACTTTATGATGGATACCCGCAAGGGATTATATAGCTATGATGCTTTACAAACTCGCTTGGCAGAAAACAGGTTTGCTGCTGTTGCAGGAGTCAGAGATTTAAGTGGTCCTTTAATTAGACTGAACAACCTTCAGCCAGAGGACATCTACATTCTTTTGAAAAATATTCGCCATGTATTTGCTGAAGGAGTTCAAAGTGATTACCTGATTCCTGATGAAGCGCTAGAAGCATTTTTAAAACATTGTCAAAAACAAGTTGGAGAGGCATATTTTCAAACTCCAAGAAATACAATACGTGCCTTCGTTGACTTGTTATCCATTTTGGAGCAAAGCCCAAATTTGGATTGGAAACAACTATTAGGGGCAGTAGAAATTGAACATGACAAAGGGCAAAAACTTTCTGATTTAGAAGAAGTTATTGATAATGAGGATGACGAGTTGTCCAACTTCAGTCTTTGAGGATGTCTATATCAGAAGAAAATAGATCCAACTCATTTGAATTGCTCGAAGAACCAATTCAACGATGGATTTGGAAAGAGAATTGGGCCCAGTTAAGAGATATTCAAGAAGAGGCGATGCCTTTAATATTGGAGGCAAAAAAAGACCTAATTATTGCATCAGCAACCGCAAGTGGTAAAACAGAAGCCGCATTCCTTCCTATTCTTTCAAACTGTATAACTGCAAGTTCAAGTGGGGTATTTGCTTTATATGTCGCTCCCGTTAAAGCATTGATAACGGATCAAACATCTAGGTTAGAAGAAATTGCTCGTTATTCCAATACTGTTATAACTCCCTGGCATGGAGATGTCGGTCAGAACAAAAAAACAGCTTTAATAAAAAATCCTAGTGGGATTTTGCTCATTACCCCGGAATCTCTCGAATCAGTATTCATCAATCATGGAACAAAGCTAAAACATCTATTCGTAAACCTTGCCTATGTTGTTATTGACGAGATGCATTCTTTCATAGGGTTAGAAAGAGGCAAACAACTACAATCACTTTTACAAAGGCTCGAAATAGTAGTTGGGAAAAACGTTCCAAGAATTGGGTTAAGTGCAACTTTAGGAGATCGTCAGCTAGCTAAAAAATTTCTTCGAATTACAAAAAACACAGAACAAATTGAGTACATAGAATCAACAGCGTTTAAGAGCAATTTAAAGCTACAGCTCAAGGGCTTTGTTAGTAAGAAGCCAGATTTGAATGCTGAATCCATTGAGCCACCACCTTCTTATCATATTACCGAACACTTATTCCAAAAACTAAGAGGCTCACACAATCTTATTTTTGCTAACTCAAGAAGCAACGTTGAATTATATGCCGATTTACTCCGTCAAAAATGTGAACAAGAGAGAGTTCCATTGGAGTTTTATCCCCATCATGGGAACTTGTCGAAAAGCCTCAGGGAGCATGTTGAAACTGAATTAAAAAATAAATCTAAACCATCCTCTGCCGTCTGTACAACTACCTTAGAGATGGGCATAGATATAGGCTCTGTAAAAAGTATCGCTCAAATTGGGTGTCCTCCAAGCGTGGCCAGTATGAAGCAGCGTTTGGGAAGGTCTGGAAGAAGAGATGAGGCTTCAATACTAAGAATGTACCAGATCGAGGTAGAAGTTGACAAGCAAACTTCTATTCAGGACAAGCTTCGAGCTGGACTGGTTCAATCTATAGCAATGACAAATTTGATGTTAGAAAAATGGGTTGAACCACCAAATTTAGACAACCTGCACTTATCAACCCTTGTACAGCAAATAATATCGATTATTGCCCAATATGGAGGTATAAGAGCAACGGAACTTTGGTATATATTGATTGAAAAAGGTGTCTTTAGTGGAATAAACAAACAAGATTTTAAAGAGCTCTTAACAAAATTGGGTCAGGATGAAATAATTACCCAACAAAGCGACAAAACTTTAACTCTTGGAATAAAAGGCGAAAGCATTGTAGGTCACTACACCTTTTATGCGGTTTTTAAAACCCCAGAGGAATATACGATAATAGCTGATGGTAAGAATTTAGGATCATTACCCGTGGAATTCCCTTTGATTGAAGGCACTTTTATCATCTTTGGAGGCAAAAGATGGGTTATAAAATCTATTGATGATGGGAAAAAAGTCATTGAATTAGTTCGTTCAAAAGGGGGGAAACCACCCGTTTTTAATGGTGAAGGACTCAGTATTCATGATGAAATCCGCAAGAGTATGAGACAAGTTTACATGGATAATTCAATACCAATATACCTTGATTCCCCTGCTTCTGAGCTATTACAAGAAGGAAGAAAATACTTTAATTACTTTGAACTTGGTTCCTCTACAATCATCGAAGACGCTGGTTCTCTTTTATTTTTCCCGTGGCAAGGAACAACAATTATGAACACTCTTCAGCTGCTGTTAGCGATGAATGGATTACAAGCGACAAATGAAGGAATTGCTATTTCGATAGCTGGTATTTCACCGAAAGAATTTAACACCATATTGAATAAAATCTCTAAAACAACAGAAAGTGAGTTGTTTGCCTTTTTGAAAAAGGTTAAAAACAAGGAAGTAGAAAAATATGATCACCTACTTCCTGAACAACTACTAACACTTTGTTATCAATCAAGATCTATTAACCTTGCAAATACTATTAGATTTTTACATTCCTACGTCTGATAATTACTTTTATGCTAGTTGCTAAAAATGGATATAACTCAGAATGTTTTGCTTGGACTACCGATAAATCAGAAGGGCCATTTTTTTGCCGTGACTGTGATGAACAAGTTGTATTGAAGAAGGGACGGATTAGGGAACACCATTTTGCTCATAAAGCCCACAGCAAGTGCTCTAGTTATGTTGGTGAATCAAATATTCATCATAAATGTAAAAGGGAACTTTATACCGCTTTAACACAACAAGAAAACTGCTCAAGCTGCTTCATGGAGCTTAAAGTAGGCCAACTAAGACCTGATATTTGTCTCAGAATAAATGGTAGACCAGTAGTTATTGAAATTCAGAGGAGCTCCATTGATATAGATATTATTGTTAGGAGAACACTCTATTATTCGAATTATAAAAAGGAAAACATCTTTGTCCTTTGGATATTACCTGACGAGAGTGTGTTAAAAACCAGATTTAGTCAAAAGCACAATAAAAAACTTACTTACCCGAAAAGTTGGCAACTTTTTCTACATCAAATGTATTTCGGTAGAATTTATATTTGGAGTAATAACTCTTTTGTTAAACCAATCCATCTATCAAAATTTGAATATTATGTTGAAGAAGGAAATTGGGTAGAAGAAAGTCCCGAAGAGTTCCATAATACTAATTGGTATAACAATGAAGTGGGGTATGCAAATTATGGGGGATATATGAAAACTTCGAAAACACAGTATCTGTCAATACCTCCAATCAACCATGAGAACCAACTAATGAATATCTCAAAAGACTTCCGTTTTAAGGGTCGATCTAAATCATTTCAAAAAAATTGGGTTATTCCTTCAGCTAATTTGCTTATTGATAGGCAATCCAAATGGTGGTAGTAACTTATTTACTTTAGATGATGTAGGGCGGTCTGAAATTTACTTCCGGAGTGTAATTAGCTATCTCAATATGCGATTCTAATCTTCTAATTCGATTTTTGCATCATAAGTAGCAAATACTTAGATAGAAAAGCTTTTATCATAGAAAGATAGATTTTATAGTTCGGGTCTTTTAGAACTTCATTTACCCATTTTACTGGTAATTCAATACTCCTGTCTTCACAAGCATGTTTACCCTATTGACTCCGTTCTAATGCAATTTTTAATTAATTCATGATATCTAAACTATTAAAAAACTTTTTGTTAAAATTTCCATTTATGCCTTCATTCAATCATAACTAATATACTTATCTGGATTTTGATTAGGCTCTTTTCTTAAAACCGTGAATTGCTGAAAAATCTATTATGAATCAATATCAAATAACATCAAGACCTCGTCATTTAAGGAGTGTATTCTTTATTGAAAATGACTATTCCCATTTTTTTGAGCTTGTTAATTTAAATCTGAAAATGTGGGGAGGTAGATATAATCCCATTGTACCGGTTTTGGATAATAAAATACCTGATAGGTATATTGAACTTCTGCGCTATTATGACCCTGATTATGTTTACTACAGTGGCAATATTGATATTGATATAGTTAAAGGACTTAGAATTTTTAATCCGGCTGAATATATTCACATTGATCCGAAAAGGAGCTTCGGTGAAATTCTGGGCTTTAATGCTTTGCACTTGATCTCTAGAAATGAGAACGATCTGAAAATATTACTACCCAATAAGCTTTGGGGGCATGAGAGCCCTTTATTGGATTTTTACTTGATAAATTTTGGATTAGATAGGCTAGTAACTTGGGGTGATTCAGACATCACTAAAGGTATTTCAAAAATTGAAATCACAGGGGAAAATTATTCCTCACTAAATCAAATACTTTTCGAAGAGAAGCCCATAAACAGAACTAAGTTATCAAAAAAAAATCTTAATACGGTCATATTAAGAAATCTTGAGAAAACGAAATACAATTCATTTGAGATTGTTATCGCTCGGGATAAACTAAGTGTAAATGATTTGTCCTATTACTGGAATAGACATTTATTTGAGTGCTCAAATATTCTCTTTTGTACTCTGGATGAACTAAACATCTTAATTGAAGACGAATATTTTCATTATCTAATCTCGCGGATCAGACCTGATGTTCCAATTGAACTTGTTTCAATGAGTTTACAAAAAGAAGAGATTCTCCGATTAATAAAGGAAAAACTCGAACCTATATCTCAAGAACATAGATATATATTCAATAATTATGTTTACAAAGAAGTAGACCTTTTCCCATTTGTTGTTCAGGACGCAAGAGGATTATTTGAACGTGATTTTGGAGAAAACTTAAGTACTCAAGCCTTAATTTCAGAAAAGGGATTATATCATATTCCTTCTTTAAGCTTTACCGATAAGGCAGAAAACTTTCCCCAGAAATGGTGTATTGATATCGATATTAAGAGCATGGAAGAGAATTATCTGAATAGGATTCAAGTACCACTTACTACTGATTCCTCAATGTTCTTTCCGAGAGTAGATAGTAGGATAAATAAAAGAAAAAGCTTTACCGTTTTTATACATACCCAAAATAATCAGTCTGATTCATTCAATATCATTATTCCGTCATTTTTCAATTTAACCAGGCAATTAATTCAAAGACCGAAACTTCAGGGAGACTTTAAACAATCAAATTATTCATATGTAGATTATCATGATGATAGTTATAAATTACTGTCTTTTATACAACTGTTTAATCAAAACTTATTGGAGATTGAGGATTACTTAACTGACAAGTTTTGGGTTGATACCTTTGAAAAATTATGCCTGAGTAATAAAAGTGCAGGAGATTCAATTACGTTCGAAGGATTATTCAATTCTTGTATTTCAGTAATTGAAAAAAATGGGATTGAATTCGGAAAGAAAAAAGAAACCAACATAAATAAAGAAAATCTTGAAATAGGACTAAAAAGAACGCTGAGTTACTTGAATCAATTAAAAATATTCTTAAAAGGTTATGTACTTAAATGTACTAATTGCTCTTCTATATTTTGGTATCATATTAGTGATGTTGGAGAGACTGTGAATTGTAAAGGTTGTTTACAAGAATACAATGTTCCAGTTGAGTCAAAAATAGCCTATAAACTCAATGATTTGATACGGAATAACATTTATCAGTCAAAAGATTTAAGAGACGGAAATCTAACAGTTATCAGAGCATTAGTTTCACTCAGTAGACGTAGCAGGCAATCATTCTTCTATGGTCCTCAAGTAAATTTATTTACTGATTTTGATTCAAGTAAACCGGAAGGCGACATAGATATTTTTTGTTTGATTGATGGAGAATTAGTTATTGGAGAAGCAAAACATTCCAGCAAAGCTTTTTTTGATAAAAGTAGTAAAGCACTTAAATCATTAGTAGAAATAGCTAAGGAAATATTTCCTGATCAGATTATTCTGGCTTGCTATGAAAACAATAATGGTAAACTTGAAAAGGCAAAGAAAAGTCTGATTCGATATTTCAAACATTGGGAGTATATGCCAAGAATTGAGATAATTGATTTGGAAGCACCGGACTATTTTGATTTAGAGGGATTTAAGTACTTTTACTATTGAATAATTTTAAGCCCAAGGATAGTATTGAATCATACATGTATATCATAGTGCTAAATCTGATTGCTAGCTACATTTCCTTATGAGTAATACATTCGATTCAAAAGACTATAAAAAAGAGCTATCTACTTCCCTAAATCAAAAATTTCCAGGGTTACTAGAAGAGTGGAACCAAATAGCCAGTAATTTTGAAGTCGGATTGACGGAGGATTTAAAACAGGGAATAAAAGAAGCATTAAGTTCTTTCGAATCTTTTGGCCCTATTACGGTTTCTGTAGTCCTGGACAACAATTTTGTATTTGGGCAGATCAAATCAATGTTAAAGAAGCAGATTCCCCTTGAAGACTCTTTTATCTATCGGTTCTTGAATTCTATGTTTATCTCAGCTCATGGCCCCTTTAAGCTGAAGGTAGAACTCTACGAAAAAATTGATCTATACCTGCAAGAAGATAGTGCCAAAGCCAAAGAATATGCAGATTATCTACTATCAAAAATAAGCCTGGAAGATGCCTATTGGATAGAAGACTGGAAAAAAGCTAACCAAACAATAGGACACATAGATCGAGACGATATTCCATACTTAGCATTAGTTATTCATTTGAAAAGTCATGCGATTCTCTCTTTTGATAAAATTTTTCAACACCAGCAAGAGACAAAGGTTTGGAACATTGATGATGGAGATCGAATAATTACCACCTTTAATAAAGGAATTATGTCCTTCTCATTATTTGGGGTTGGTATAGTGAGTATTGAGGGGGTATATAAACTTCTTTCCCATATAGTAAAAACGGTTTTTGATATCATAAAGGAGATCGTTTTGGTAATTATTACTCTGTTTGGATTAGGATTTGAGTTGATTTCAAAAATTCCGCCTGGAATAGGAGTCTTAGTGCTCGGTGCTATGCTTTCAGGACTAATATTTTCCGAGGAGTTCCGAAAAAAAGGTGCTGACTGGATTGAAAAATTCAAAGAAAATCTGGTCGTTTTTATAAAAAAACTGATTGAAGATTTAAAAAAGTTCAAAGAAGAATTAATTCAATTATGGGAAGTGTTTAAACCAATAGGAATAACTTCTGCACAACTTATTTTCTACATGTCTTTGGAAGTATCTGAAATGATTGATGAACTAGGTAAGCTATCAAATCTTGAAACAGAGTAATAGTAAACGTGTTTGTAAGCAATTGTTTGAGTTACTTGAAATAGTCACTACAAAACCTGACTGTCAGGGAGCTCTAGACTAAGGGTTGTTTCAGATTAGTCGATTAACTTTAATGTGCTATCAAATTCCCCAGACAGAATCCTGTCTATTTGTTGTTTAACAGGATTCAACCGATCAGCATGAGTGTTAGCCCATGTAATCCACTTTTCAAATTTTATTTCTTCTTCAGGAGAGAGCTCTAATTGCTTTTTTGAACTTTTTATTTCCTTGATAAATTGATAGATATATTTCGATTTAGTGAAGGACTCAGTAGCAGTCTCTAATTCGTTTCGTTTCTTTTGTTCAGCTTCTTCTTCCTTTCGAATTCGTTCTCTTTCGATACGTTCTTGCGCATATCGCCGATTTCGTTTTTCAAATTCTAACCGGCGTTCTTTTGCTTTTTCGAAGGTTTCAACAATTGAGATAAAGATTCTTCTGGATTGTTCTTCAATTAGCTTTGAATTTGTATCTGATACTTTTAAACCCCAATCTGTATATCTATAAGCCGAGATTCTTAATCGTAGTTTTCCATTTGTGTAGTGATCATAATCAAAATTCCTCCACTTAGAATCGGACTTGGTTCGATTAATAGAACCTTCTTCTTCAAGTCTGAGATAGATAACATCTGTATCATTTTTAACAGTCGTAAATACAATTTTCTGAGAAGCTTCAGTGCCAACCTTGAACCCTTGTCTTTCAAGCTCTTTCAATGAAGCGTCCATGATCAGGCAGGCTCGTCTCAAAGTTTCTTTAGTTACAATTAGTTCTATGTGACCAAACTGGTAAGGTCGGAATCTGCCATAGTTATCTCTTTAATCTCTGCTGTAAAGATCACCATATGTTTACCTAACTAATGGATGAATCCCCTTTAAGTTATTCTTAATCTTTAATGGGGTTTTATCCATTTTTAGTTTCGAAAGGATTGTATTTTACGTGTTTTCATGAACTTCAAATTGGTTTTATTTGAAAGTTACATTAACGGAGTCGGGGTTAAATAAAATCAATTTGAACCAACTAGAAACTACTAAGGGCGGGAATTTTTATGAGCACTTCTTTCTCAATTAGATATAGATACTCTTCGTCTTCTTTATATATGGATGACTCTAATAATCTACTGATAGCTAATGATTTCTTAGTGGTTAGCAAATTTTTGTGTCCTAAAGTCAGCCATTCCAATAATGTTGATAGAAAATCATCAACTTGATGTTTTGCAATTCTAACTATCGTATTGAAATTAGATTCTGAGAAATGAATAGAAGAGTCTAGTAATAGTTTTCTAACATTGCTTATTTCTATCCTCTGGTCAAGGAATATTGAATCTACTTCCTTTTTAGCTTTAGCTAAAAAACTAGAATCCGAATTTGAAACGATAATTATTACCCCATTTTCAGACAGTTTGTTAACAAGATCAGCTATTACTTGCTGTTCATTAAATGCAAAAATACTATGAATCAAAAGTATTACATCATACCTATTACTTAAATGGACCTTTTCAAAATCGGAGTGATATGTATTGATATCAGTATATGATTTTATCGAATAATTACTGACCTCAAACTCATTCATGAAAGCTTCAGATTGTTCAATGAAGTCAAGTGAAAACTTTAATTGGCGAGAAGTATGTAGAGTTTTAAGGATTTGGATTATTCGTTTACCATCACCACCACCAATATCTAGGACATCCAGTTTTTTTGATTGGAAATGATTTTCAAGTTCTATTACGACATGATCAACAACAGAATCTTGAATTGTATAAAACTTAGATTTGAAGTTGTTATATGCTCTTGCTCCATCAATACAATCTAAGTAGGACTTATAATTTTGCCTTACAGACTTCATTTGTTATAGTATCCGTACAAAAAATCTCTTTAATGATTCCTCAGAAAGACTTATCCAATAATTAAGAATTAAGGCAATCAATAACATTCCAAATACACCTGTAAATACTTTAGAGATGTTATATAGACCACTAGCAACTATAATCATGTGACCTAATCCTTCATTTGAGGATAAAAACTCTCCAATGAATGCTCCTAAAAGTGCAAATCCAACATTAATTCTAAACGCTGAAACAACCCAAACAAGAGAGGAAGGTGCAATTACCTTTCTGAAAATTTGAATTTTTGAAGCCTGGAAGCTTTGAAGAAGTTTATAATCCTCTAAGCTTACATCATCTGCACCTGAATAAGCTTGAAACAAAGCAATAAACACAGTAGAGAAACCAGCAATTAAAATTTTTGATAAGATCCCTGTTCCAAACCAGAGTATCATAATCGGTGCAAGTGCAAATATCGGGGTTGCACCAAGGATTATAATGTAGGGTTTCGAGATTTCGAATACTGTCTTTGAAAACCAGAGAGATAGACCGATAAGTGTACCTACAATATTGCCTAACAGAAATCCTGCAAAGGTTTCAAAAAAAGTTACCCAAAAATCCCAGATGAATTCACCACTTTTAATTCCTATCCAAAGGTAACTTAATATTTGTGACGGCACTCCTAGATAAAATGCCCAGTCAGGAAAGATCCTCATCAGAATCTCCCAAGAAATGAAAAATAATAATCCGGGAATTAAACGATAAACATTTAAAACTAAGTCATTTTCAATCAATTTTGACATGAATATGACCTGTATTTTCAAGTAATTTGTAATCTAAAGCTTTGAGTGGAGTTCTTGAAGTATTAGTATCACTTTTATAACGCTGATACAGAACCTTGTTAAAGTGCATTGGATCAATTTCTTGACCAGTTTCTAAATACTCCCAAAAAAGGTCAAAATCCGTTTCGAAGAAAATTTGATATTTTCGTTCAATATCTGAATCAAAAGTTATTATCTGCTCTAATAATTTTTTTCCAATCTGAAAAGCCTCTTTTTCGTAGTCCCAAAATTCTTTTTTAAAGTTTGAAGGCAAGTTTAAGGGCTTATCCAATTTAACTGTATCAACCAAATATCTGTATTTATCAAACTCTTGCAATTGTATAAAATGGCCAAACAAGTGTGAAAGTGTGAAAACTATTTCCTGGGGTTTTCGGAGGCTTGAGTTTAGCTTTATGTGCTTCTGGCTTAATTCACCAATTGACTCTTCATTCAAATCTGAGCTATTTAATTCAACTTTAAAACCTAGTTTATTCTCTAACAGGTAGATTAAATCATTTAGGACTTCAATTGACTGTTTCATGTTCCATGTATTTTAGTTCATCAATGAAATGAGTGAAGTAGGATCTAAATCCTACTGCTTTTCTAGCCTCAACTGGATCTTTTATTTCAAGGTCTAAGTGAATGTCGACTTTTGTTTTTACTGAGGTTGGTTTTTTTGTTAAAACTACAACTTGATCAGATAATGCTATTGCATCTTCAAGATCGTGAGTGACCATAATAATTGTTGCATTATTCCTTTTTTGATATTCGATAAGCTCTCTTTGAATAAGAAATTTTATGTCAAAATCTAAACTAACAAATGGTTCATCTAAAAGTAATAAAGAAGGGTTAAGACAAAGTGTTCTAATTAAGCAGGCACGTTGCTTCATACCTCCTGATAGCTGCTGTGGATACTTGTTCTTAAATTTCTCAAGTCCGAATTTCTCTAAATAGTATTCAACGGGTTTATTAGTTAACTCTTGATTCAACTCAATACCTAATAAAACATTTTCTTCAAGCGTCCGCCATTTTAATAAATGATATCCTTGCTGAAGATAACCTATTGAATAATTATCCTTTATATCTATACTGCCACTATCAAGAGAAGTGATGCCAACCAAAGCATCAAGCAAAGTTGTTTTACCACAACCACTTGGCCCAATAATGCTAGTAAAAGAACCTTTTGTTATGTTCAAATTCACGCCGTTTAACACGCGAATTTCACCAAAAGACTTATATAAATTGTTAACACTTATGCTCATGGAGCAAAAACATAATGTAGAAAAAAGACTACAGCTAAAGTTAAACTTAAATAGGTGAAAATTACAGTCCAATTACTGACGTTTGTCTTTAGTCTGAAAAAGAGTTCAAAAATTAACAGGAACCAAAGTACTGTTATTGCAAAAAGATAAAATGGGATAGATATGCTTTTCAAGTTATCTCCTATACCATTTTGGAATAAGGATTGTAGGCCGGGTAATGATGCTAATGTTGCAATAACTAACATTATACAAATACCTATAGTACGACCAATATCTATGTACAAATAGTTGTTATAGATTTTTGTCGTCCAATCAGTTTTGAACTTTTTGTACCATTCGTTATTTGATAAGTATACAGGAGTAAAATCTATACTAGAACTAAAAAATAAGTCACGGGTTTTTTTGCCTCTCAGTAATATGCTTTTCTTCCAAGCATCTACACCAATTCCTAAACTATTTGAGTAAAGTCTATCAGAGAGAATAGCATCGTTTAAAACAGAAGTAAAGATTTCAGCTAATTGGGGATCAGTCTTTACATTAAATGGGCTTTTATGAGGTTCATTTTTGTAATTCTCAGCATAAATATTTTTAAAAGCAGATATTGAATCCTGTATAAGTTCAGGGGATGCCTTTCTTATGTATTTATGTTTATCAGTGTTGAAGTTAGACTTAGATTTATAAATATCATTTATTGCTTTTTTAATACCTTTTAATAGGATAATTGCGGACTCGATATGTTCTCTGTAGAATTTTTCTCTACTTAGAATACCAGTAAAAAAAACTTCGGAAGTTTCATTTGAACCTTCCTGAGCATAGTTAAATATTATTTTTTGTCTATCGCTAAATCCTATCTGTGCCAGATGAAATAGATTGGATGTGACAACTACATCATTATCATTAATACTATTGAACTCATCACCAAACTCACAAGTTTTAAGACGTTCACCAGGATAAGAGTCAGCATCCAGTATTTTTTTTAATCTTTCCCCAAAATAATACCCAGTGTTTGGTTTATTATAACAAACAATTTTTCCAACATGTTTATTTATGAGTTCTTTTTCGTGATTTATTCGTTCTATATCAGTACTTGTATTATAAAGCCATACTGGAGTTTTCTGAAATAATGATCCAATGATTTTAATTTTTGTCCCATGTAATGACTTTGTGATTTTTGTTAAGTCAGCTAATGGATCACATATGGCAAAATCAACAGGGTTATCAGGATCCATTATGCTATTAATTGTTTCTTGATCGCCTTTGGTATGAACTAATTGATAGTTGTCTGGTAGATATCCTTTGTATTTTGCATAAAAGAGAGGTAAGTATAACAAATCATCATTTGCATACGATATTCTGACCTCACTATTCACCATTAATATTCGCTTTGGTTGAAAATGAATTATCAATATATGATTTGTTCGGCATTACATCTAAATCTCCAACATCAACCCTAATTTGTAGTAGTTTAACCCAAGATGTTGTGTCAATAACTGTTGTGTTTGGAATACTTTCACTCTCAACTAATCTAGTTAACGCTTTTCTTATAGTATTCTCATCTAAATCGGGAAGAAATTTTTTTGCGGTTTCAACAGAACCGTCAATATCTGAATGAATATATCTAAGTGCTTTTTCATAAGCATTTACTACTTTTTGAATTGTTTCTGGTTGATCAGCAATCATTTCCTGAGAGACCATTAATCCAGTAAATGCGAGAGGTCCATAAGCATCAGGGTAAGAATAAACAATTTTCCCACCTTCAGCTTCAACAGTAGTAGCATTTGGCTCAATAGTATGCGCAATGTCAACTTGCATGTTTTTTGCCGCAGATATTTCTGTACCGAAGGCGAGCTCTTTGATTTGTGTATCTACACCTATAGTTAACCCAGCTTCTTCTACTAACTGTTTTTGAACAACATAAGATGTGTTTGGATTTGGATAAGTACCTACAATCCTATCCTTAAACAACTCAGGGCTATCGGTAGAATCTATCGAGTCATTAAATGTTATTCCCCACATTGCAACTCTATTCACAGCCATAACTATAATTCTACTATCATATGATGCCTCCTGAAATTGTCGTTCACCGGCAATTGCCGTAAATGCAGGGTCCCCCTGAGCAAAATCGGCTTCCCCACTTGCAAGAGCGGCAAAAGCCTTATCATCCCCACCGGCTGTATTAATAGTTACATTCAGACCTTCTTCGAAGAAAAACCCTTTGTCTTTAGCAACATATAAACCAATATATAGTAAATGCTGAAATGCTTGGCTGATGACGACATGCTCACCATCAATTTTTTTAGAAAATGGATTATTGATAAGCGTAAAGTAACCAGCAACAACAATAATGATGACTGTTGATAGTAGGATTATTCCTTTCAGATTCTTCATATTTAGACCATTTTTTTATTAATACATATTCTTAATGATATTGCAGAATATATATTGTAAATAAATCACTTTTCTTAAATAAAGTTTTAGGAATTAAAAGTCCCATACAGTTCATTTAGTTAGAACAAAAATTAGAACACAATTTCTATATACTTATCAAATAAAATAAATTTTGCTAATTATTAGTCGACTCATAATCGATTGGTCGGGGGTTCAAGTCCCTCTGGGCCCACTTTTAACACCTTCGAGGTCTCTCCCTGATGTTCAGGGGAGAGACTATTCGAAAAGTTTGAGCCCAGAACAAATGCAGATGAAAAAAAGCCACCTTCTTGTTTCATTTTTTCTTGTTCTTTTTCCAACCTTGTTGAATGCTCAAACCTTAAGCGAGAAGATAGGGCAAATGGTAATGGTTGGATTACCGCCGAGTGATGCAAATAAAGATACCTTGCTTGTTGATATCACCGAGCGAAACCTGGGGGGAGTGTTGATGTTTGCCTACAACATTGATAGTCCCAATCAAATCAGGGAATTGAATGCGGATCTTCAATCGTATGCAGAAACCCCGTTATTTATTTCTATTGATCAGGAGGGTGGAATTGTGGCTAGGCTGGATGAGCAAAACGGGTATGCCGTTACCACCTCCGCCTATGATCTGGGAGTATTTGATGACGAAGATTCTACCCGCGCCCAGGCCGCTCGAATGGCGGGCTGGTTAGAAGAAGCCGGTTTCAATGTAAACTTTGCCCCGGTCGTTGATCTGCGGATCAACCGGTTCGGACCCGCGATTGCCCGGCTGGAACGTAGTTTCTCATCAAGCAGTGAGCGTGTTGTTGACCATTCAGGCTGGTTTATAGAGGAATTTCAAAAGAAAAATATAGTTACCACGATCAAGCATTTTCCGGGACATGGAAGTGCTGAAAGCGATTCGCACAACGGATTTACCGATATCACGAATCAGTGGCAAAATTCGGAGTTAGAACCGTATCAACGCTTAATTGAAGGTGGATTTAGTGACATTGTGATGACGGGGCATTTGTTTCACCGGGATTGGGACAATCAATATCCTGCTTCACTATCTGAATATGCCATTACAACCATGTTGCGCGACAGCCTGAATTTTGAAGGATTGGTAGTAACCGATGAACTCTTTATGCGAGCAATTTCTGATAATTATGGTTTTGATGAAGCGGTTATCCAAACCATCAGGGCGGGTACCGATATCCTCTTGTTTAGTACCAATGTGTACAATGACCAGAGTCTTACCGGGTACCTCATCAACCTGGTTAGCGAAGCAGTAGAAACCGGGGAATTAAGCGAGGAAAGGATTAATCAATCCTACCAACGCATCATGGAAATGAAGCAAGCCCGTATCGTTACCTCCGATGAGGAAGAATTGCTTACCGATGCCGATGTTCCCGCAGACTTCCGGATTCAGAATTATCCTAACCCTTTTAATCCATCGACAAGAATTCGCTTTGAATTGCCTTCCAGCACCAATGTTTCGATGATCGTATTTAATAGTTTAGGACAGAAGGTAAGTGATCTCATCTCAGATCAACGAATGATGGCCGGGATCCACGAAGTAACTTTTAATGCTTCCCAGTTACCTTCGGGGATTTATTTTGTGAGACTTCAAGCTGACCATCAGTTGAATATTCACAGGATTACCTTAATTAAATAGATGATATCTCTGCTCTAACAGCGAACATTCTGTGTACAAGATTTGATTGTTTGATTACAATTCTTGTTGTTAACTGTAAGCTAATTCCAGAAACAGGAGCGTGATCTTATGAAAGACATTCCAGGGATCGATGAAAATGGCAATCCTAAGCATGGCCCTTTTGAGTTGTACTTCAAGAACGGCAAGGTGTCTTGCCAGGGTGAATTCGACAACGGAAAGAAATCAGGCGAGTGGAAGTATTTCCTCAATAATGGGCAAATGCAATCATCCGGCCACTTCAAAGATGGTAAGATTGTTGGTCAGTGGACATGGTTCTACAAAAATGGCGAACCCAGAGGGACAGGCGGCTTCGACGATGATGAAAAGAAGCATGGAGCCTGGATACGTTACCACCCAAACGGGAAACTCTGGGACGAAGGCATCTTTGAACACGGCAAGAAAAAAGGTACCTGGGTAACGTACGATGAGGATGGAAATCTTCTAAAAACGCAGAATTTCAAGTAGGAAAATCTGTTTCCTTTTTGCCATCAAAGATAAAATCACCAGTCCGAAAATTCTTAGACAGGTAAGGGTTTAATCCCAGGAACCGTACATCGCATTTGGGAGAATGAGAATGTCCTTTCCCTGACGTTGTAGGAATTTTGTTAAATCAACATTTTCCTGGGTGGTTTGAGTAAAGTCTTTGATGTTGTCTCCAACCTGCATCACCAAAGTAAATGATTGGCTCCAGGTATTCTGTACTTCCGGGTGATTCGCCCAACAGTCGGAAGCTTCTCCATTCAACACCTGGTTTCTTCGAAGATCTTTGTCGTTAATAATTCCCGGTTCGCCTACTGAGTTTCTATCTGCTTCATTTCTACCCATGATGCAGGTATTGGAGCGTGTAATCGGGAAGCCCAGTTTCTCCAGGTTCGACCAGGTGTAGTTGTCCAGAGCCCGGTCTCGATTCGTAATCAAGGCAATGTGTCCGCCACTTTCAAGAACGAGTTCGACAAATTCTTTAGAACCGGGCACAACACCGGCGTCTTCTTTCATCACCCATTCGTTCCAGCTTTCCGGGGTAAAGGACAATCCTGCAACATCCCGGCTATAATTATATCCACTGTTATCTAACAAAGTCTCATCCACATCCATAATCACAACCCAGGCTCCATTTGCAGGGATATTTTCTTCAAGATTCGAAGACGCCATTTTATACAGTGATGCGGTTATTAATGGATACTCGGCGCTATTTTGAGTCCATTGTACGGCAGAGCTTGGCGGAAATGAATTCAAATCCCCGAATTGTAAATCTAAGCCTACCGGACAGTGGTCGCTAAGCATTTCCTCTTCCGTCATCGTTTCGTCGGTAAAATAAAACACCTTTTCACTTCCTTCTTTGTAGTAATTCAATGCCTCCGATCCTACTAACACATGATCAATGGGGGCCGGGTATCTTGGGTGGCATCCTCTGATGCCTTCCATATTACTCCTCAGGGTCACAGCGGATCCGTCCATGGTGGTTAAATCACTCCACAATCTGTTATCCGCTTCAGTAATCCGGTGATTAAAATCTCCAAGTACTATAAAGCCGGTTTCGTTTTGAATTCGCTCTTCAATCCATCCATCTAAAATGGGGGCCTGATCTTCGAATGTTTCGCAGGCATCTCTGTCAGATGTGGAATAATCGTTTACAAAACAACCACTTTTCATATGCACATTCAGAACGTCAATGGGTTCCGGAGAATCGGTAAGCCGGATCACTAATCCATGTCTGAGTCCCGGGTTACCAAGAGCCAATTCCTCAAAACTGCCTAAGTTCTCATAAGAAACCTCTTTGCGTATTGCATACGCTACTTTCTGCTGGGTGGATGTCCGACCACTTCCCCGACAAATGTATGGCTCAGAATCCGGTCGTTCCGACATCACAATATCCCAGGTATCGGGTGGGAACACCCTGGCAACAGCCTTTTCAGATTCTACTTCCTGGAGTGCCACCACATCCGCGTTCATGGTAGCGGCGAAGTCACGAAGCTCTTTATAATCGCTTTCATTTCTTGCCACGCAACCCTCTCCATCATTTTCCGCGAGATGCTCAATATTCCAGGCGACGATTCGAAGGGTGGATTCTTCAGCATTTTGGGCAAAAACTGTTTTTCCATTACTCAGGAAAAGTAGTACTAACACCATTAATCTCATTTGTAATAAAGTGATATTCATTTAATAAAATATGATTGACATGATTAAAATTTCATTGAAGGAAGTATTCGCTAGATAGATCCATATTTGCAATAGCTCCCGCTACATTTCCTGTTAAAACTGCATTAGAAACGGAACGAAATGGAGATGAATTATCTCCACAGGCATAGATATCAGGAATCGTGGTCTTTTGGAGCTGATCCACTTTTATATAGCCTTGATCTGTAAAATCACACCTAAGTTTCTCTGGAAGATCTGAATGCTGTGAAAATGGAACAGAAGCATACAAAGCATCCAGATTTAGCTTTGTTCCGTCCTCCATAACTACATGATCAATATGTCCGGATGTATGAACAATTTCGGATAATTTAGAACTTATTACTTTTATGTGGTGCGTTTGAAGGGCATTTATTTGTTCTGAACTAAACTCTGGTTTTCCGTTAGTGAGGATATACAATGTATTGGTAAGATTGTTCACCAAAGATGCCAGGTGGAATGCCTGTTCTCCATTAGCTAAAATTCCAGTGGCTTTCCCTTTAAATTCATATCCGTGGCAATAAGGGCAATGAATAACTGAAATTCCCCAACACTCATTGAAGCCCGGAATTTCCAGCATTTTGTCTTTTATTCCGGTAGCAAAGATCAACTTTTTCCCAAGAAAACTCTGGTTCGATTCTGTGAAAACTTCAAATCCACTAGAGGCTTTTCGGGCATCAACAACTAATGCATCATGAAATGATATCGTGTCATATCTTTTTACCTGTTCTCTCGCAATATAAGATATGTTACCTGGGGCTTCTCCATCTCTGGTTAAAAAATTATGGGAATGAGGTGTTTGCAGGTTACAGGGTCTTCCGGAATCAATCACAAGTACATTTTTTAGTGATCGTCCCAGAGCCATTGCAGCTGAAAGCCCGGCATAACTGCCACCTATAATAACAACATCAAAAAAGTTCAATATTCCAGATTTCTAAATTAATATCATTAAATGTATCTGTTCATCAAAACAAATGTTTTATTCGTTGTCCGGCGTGTCGGGCACCAATAATATTTTTTGCAGCGGGCCCAACTTCGAGCTCAGCAAGTTCTCCTGAAACAAGCAGGTTCGGGTGCCAGCGTAAAAAAGGATCAACAATTGGATATCCACATTCTGCGCATTTAAGTTCAGGTTTTGAGACCAATTTTTGGATTAAATCACTGTTAATAACCGGACTAAAACCGGTTCCTAAAAGTATTTGGTCACTCAGTAGTGAAGAATTATCGCTCAGGTTCATACAGGCACTATCTGAGCCAAAAAACTCTGAACTCTTTACCTGGCCAATGATATGTGTTGCATGTTCTTTTGCCAAAACTTGCTTCAATTCCCAATGTACATCCGGGGTAATCGTACCTCCTTTGCGAGCGGCATTGATCATCGAACGGCGCTGCTGCCAACATTTAGTTTGTTTGAATTGCGTCAGGTATTTAGGGCCCATCCACCCGGGTTCAATATCATATTGATCTACTATGAGTTTACCCGGAGTTAGCAGTGTAATTGGCTTGCTGAATGTTTCTGCAAGTTTTATGAACACTTGAACTGCACCCATCCCACTTCCAACTACTGTTGTGTGGAAACCCGGTGTATAATTATTTATTGAGAACTCCGGGCTATACATATGATGTACTGGGAAAGATCTGGCTTTTAATGATTTTGCCCACTCAGGAATATGGAGTTGGTTTCCATTTCCAATAGCCAGAAGTACATGTTTTGCCCAAATTTCACCGTTTCTGTGGTATATACATGCTCCATCTTCCGTTAAGTCTATATCCTCTACCTGGGTTTGAATCCAGTGATCTTCTATGCTGTATTTATTTATGACCTTTTTTGAGTGTGCATTAAACTGATGAAGAGATGGACGACTATTAGGTGAAGTAAACTTCTTTGAAGTTGATGGAGAATGATGCCTGGAGAATTTTAGCAATCCAAGAGGCTCAATATCCAGATGATGAACTCCTGGCGACCGTAAAAATTTCATACCAGAGTTCTCTGTACTATGTCTCCAATTGCGAAGTGGCGCTGAATGCGGATCGGCAATCTTAATGTTAAGGTCACCTCTTTTCTGTTTGATCAGATGGAAGAGGTACATTCCATGAATCCCTCCTCCAACGATCAACAAGTCCACTGGTTGATTGTTTTCACGCATTAGTTTTACACCATCTTTTAGTGTAAGAAAGAATTAACCGACCATAGTTCAGGTGTTAAATTGATTCAACTACTGAAAAATCAAAATATCTCGATAGGGTCATCCGAGTTGGACAATGCCTTGGCGAGAAACTTTTGAATTTCCTGTGGATTCATGTCCGTTCCTATAAAAACAATTTCGTTATAGGTATGGTTAGGATCGTTGAAACGTCCGATAGCGTCAAACTTTAAAAATTTACCTGCCTGGTTCCAAAGAAAGGCAGTGTCTGTATTTTCAATAGTTACTATTCCTTTCGAGCGAAGGATGTTTGAGGGGAACCCATATTGGAACAGCTCGATCAGCTTCTCTTCGTTGAAAGGAGTAACGGTTTTGTATACATAAGTTCCTATGCCATATTCCTCTGATTCAGGCTCATGTTCTTTTTCCAATTCAGCGACCCAAAGGGAGGAATCTTCGGCAACTTCAATATCAAAAATTTGGGTATCGATGATTTCTTCAATAGGAACTTTACCAAAGCTGGTATGAATCGTTTTAGCACGAGGATTCATCAGCTTTAATAGGTCGGTCAGCTTTGTTAATTCCTTTTCCGATGCTTCATCAACTTTATTCAGGAGGAGTATATCAGCACCTTCCACCTGTTCGGCGAGAAGCTGACTGTATCCCCGACCGAAGTCATCATCAGGAATCAGAGATTGTCGCTCATACATCTCAAAGAACTGGGCACTGTCGATTACCGTAATAATTGCATCCACAAAAACACGATGCTGGATATTGGGTAAGTCAGGATTGGCTTCCAGGATTTCTGGGTGAATATAAAATGCCTGGGCAATAGGAATAGGCTCACCAATACCTGTGGATTCAATTACAAGTGCATCAATGGTGTTTTCTCTCAGAATCCGATCAACTCCTTCAATAAGATCGCCGCGAAGGGTACAGCAGATGCATCCATTCGATAGCTCAATCATTTCTTCAGTAGTGTGTTCTACTAATTTTGCGTCCACATTTACTTCGCCAAATTCATTTACAATAACGGCAATTTTTTTTCCTGAAGAGTTGGCTAAAATATGGTTCAATAACGTGGTTTTACCTGATCCTAAGAATCCGGTAAGTATGGTAATGGGAATCTTGTTTTTGTTTTTCATTACTGGGATGTCTGTTATTCGTAAGTTTTAAAAAAGCCAAAACTTTTCAGGGTTAAGGCCATTCCTTTAGGTACTAATTCATCATCTATGATGTCCTTCCAATAAAATGTTCCATCTATAATTGAAGATTAATGTGTTGTTTCCTGAATCCGGAGTAGAGCAAAATCAATGAAAAGCCGATTAATGCTAATAGGTTTGTAGTTGCCAGTCTTTGGTCGATACTTGTAGCATGTTCGAAGGTTGGAAGTCCCTCCAGATCACTAACTGAAAGCATTCGGTTATCGAATACCATGGGCATAAAGTATTCTCTCCAGTCTACAGTAAACGCTTTTACACTTTGCTTAAAGTCATTGTATTGTTGAGAGGAAGTTCCAGCTAACTCGGTAATGCTTGTCTGGAAAAGAATGGCAGGGCTTAGAAAACGCCACATATTCACCCAATTCTGCTGTTCCTGTACTTGGCTATCAAAGTCTTCAATTAACGGAGAAAGGGTCTGCTCGGCCATCTCCTGACTTGCAAAAAATCTCTGCCAGTATGAATATTGATTATCACCTTCCTCACGTACAAGTTCAGGGTGGTTCCGCAGGTATTCTGCAATTACTTTATCCTGTTCCTTGGCCAATTCTTGCTTGGTCTCCCGAATTTCATTCAACAAAATTACTCCTGATGGAGTCGGATAAATGGAATTCGCAGTTTGATTAACTGCTGCAGGAATAATTAATACCAGAATAATCCAAAGCGAAAGAAGAACGACTGCATTTTTCCCTGATGATGAACTAAAGACGTTCACCAGGAAAGAAACTGCAAACCAAAAACTCATATAAGTAAAAGCAACCAGTACTATTACCCCCAACTGCAAACTCAGGGGTATTTTGAGATAGATCAATGTGAGCAGGATTGCTAAACCAAGAATTAAGCCCAGTGATATAAACCGGGTTACATATCTCTGAAAGAGCCACACTTTTGGGTTGATTGGATTAGAAGCAACCAATCGCATTCGTCCGGATTCCAACTCCTGTGATTGTAAGTTATAGGTAAATGCAATTATGATGAGAGGCACCAGATAGGTGAGTACAAAAGCCAGGTCAAAATTACCGAAGAGCAGTTGAACCGGATTGTTCATCTCTGTAAAGGTCAGAGTAGCAATATCTTCCCTGGAAGAAATTTTAATTTGGTGTGCATACAAGTCACTTTGACCAATTGCGAGTGAACTTAAAGGATCAGTAGACCTGACTGCAATCGCTCCAGTTGAAATCGAGGTCCTCATTGGCGATAAGCGAAAGGAATCTTCCGGAGTTTCTCCATCTTCAGTAGCCTGGGCAACCTCAAATAAGCGATCAATTGTTAGCTGATGATTTTGTTTAGCCTGTACCAGTTCCGTTGATCGGAAATCGTATAGTTTTGCTCCATTATAGCCTGCATACAAACATAAAAGGACCAAAATTATGGTTAGAGAAAGAAACCAGTTGCTTCTGCTAAGTAAGCGTATCTCATGCCTTATATTTTGAATAAACATACTATAGCCTTTTTGATGCAATGAATAAGAATCCAACGGATGCCAGCGACCACAATCCGAGAATGAAGAAATTTGAACCATTCGCCTGAACGGTTTCTCCAAAGTCAGCCGATTCGAATTTGAATTCAGGAATTTCAGCCAGGAGAGAAGCATCTGCCTGGTAATCCCATTCTCCCAACTTTGAATTTTCAGCAAAATTGGTGTTAAGAACTCGTTGCATTTCTATTCGGTGCTTCTCCGCAGCATCTGTGAAATTCCAGTGTGTGGAATAATCGGTTTTGGCAATCGACATAGATAAGAACCTGACCGGGAGAAAAGGTGATAACACGGCCAGCTTTTGATATACCTGAGTTTGTTGTTGATATACTTCCTTCAGGTTCTCGTAGTGTTTAAAATAAACCTGAGCTTCATGTTCCTCTCCTTTTTGCATGCGGTACGCATCAAAGTTGAATGGTAATTCTTCTAAAGAAGCGACCTGATAGGTTTCCAGTGTTTCTTCCGCTAATTTTCTCGAGGCCTCACTCCATGGATCGTGTCCGTCAATACCTTTTTGTTTGTCTTCTGCAACCGCGGTTTGAAATTGCTGTCGGCTTGGATATGGATACTCGGCATTGGTATAACTACTTGCAATTTTAGGAATAGCCAGGGTACTCACAATCCATACGGCCAATAGTGAAACCAAAGAAATCCCGGCATTCTTACTTAAAGCAGATACCGAAACGGTAATACAGGTGATTATAGCGTAATAGATCAAATACACTGCGTTCATAGCAATGATGAAGCGCCAATCAAAGGAAGAATCGATAATCGCTATTGTAACTGTGAAGATTAGAAAAAGTAGTGTGGTAAGAAGAAAGACGGGTATGTAATTCCCCAACCATTTTCCAATTATGAACTGAAAATTACCCACACCCTGCATCTTAATTAGCCGAATGGTATTGTCTTGCTTCTCCCTGGTTACAGTTTGATGGCTCAACACGATTATGATAAGCGGAATGATAAAAAGCAGGATAAAGTCGGGAGTGATATCCCCGAATCTTGAAAGTCCAGTTTGATCTGCAGCAGCAATTTGCTCAGCTTCGTTTCGGGCATGCGCTTCAAGGAATACCGATACTCCTGTGAACTTTTCTACTCCGGGATCAACCAGCGATAACGCAAAGAGCGGTTTAAAAGCATAGGTTCCGTAATGCGCTGAACTGTGCGGATTTTTACTCCCCTGGCCCAGCCACCTTGCTCTTTCACCTTCTCTGGCGAACTCATGCTGCTCTTGCTTTGTTTGATACTGATTATGACTTATAAACACAGATAAACATCCAAGTATGGCAACTATGCCCACAATCCAAAGAAAGGCGTTAGACCTTCCTATTTCTTTTATTTCTTTTTTTGCAATGTGAAAAATCATGGCTCAATTGTTTATATGGGTCAAATAGAGTTCTTCCAGTTCATTGTGAGAGACTGAATCTGTTGTGACTTGCTCTACCAGGTTTCCGGATTTCATAATGCCAATGTCTGTTCCGGTTTCTTTGGCACGAAACAGATCGTGTGTGGCCATAAGCGTGGCTACTTTATGTTCACTAAGCCGGATCAGCAACCCCGAGAATTCATTACTTGCTTTAGGATCAAGTCCTGAAGTGGGTTCATCGAGCAGTAGAACTTTTGCGTTCTTCGCCAATGCCAGGGCAATTCCAATTTTCTGTCTCATCCCTTTGGAATAGGTCTTCACCCGGTTATCAAATGCCTCGCTTTGTAATCCTGCTTCCGTCAGGTAAGCACCTAAATCGTCTTTGCTGTATTTCATGCCGGCCAGCCCGAGGAAGTACTCAAGGTTTTCCATACCGGTGAGTTCATTGTAGAGTACCAGGTTTTCAGGAATGTAGGCCAGATGCTTCTTTGTCTCACGAGAGTGTTTGGTAACTTCTAATCCACTAATAAGAGCCTCACCAGAAGTTGGCTGGATAAAGTTCATCAACAAATTAATGGTCGTAGTTTTACCAGCCCCATTTGCCCCAAGCAGGCAATAAATTTGACCTGCTTCCACCGTAAGATTAAGATCGTTGAGGGCCGTTGTTCCGTTATATTTCTTTGTTAGATGTTTGGTTTGAAGCATAACTGTGAAGGATGTATTTAAAACTGGTGGACGTATGAAATTTTGGCGATGTACTGCTGTTGATTGATCCTATCTGTTTGAAGCGGATCACTGGAATCAGCCAGGCTGCTATTCAGCACCAGGTAGAAGAAAGACAAAGGACGGAATTCCCAGGAAAGACGGGCATTCCACAGATGCCGATCTGAGACGTTATTCCACTGGTATAGTGCTGAAAAAAGGATTTTAGGATTGAGTGCAAAGCTGGGACCGACTCTTAACAGTCTCGTCGTCTCATCAACGTTAGCTACTCCCAAATTGGAGATTTCCGAGATTTCATAGCTGGATTCAAGGGCAATGTGCGGAATGGGAGCAATTCGTCCCGAGAACGTATACCGGCTGAGAGTCCCATCATAGTAATTCCCCAGTGAAGTATTTATAGATCCGGAAATTCTGGATGCGGGATTTGAAGAGAGGTTTATATACCATCTGTCATATTGATAAGAACCCGGTGCAACTTCGATTCCAACGGGGAAGAACGGGACTTCTAAATCCTGCCAATTGGGTTCATAGGTGATATAAAAGACCGATCTGTCCTGGAAGTTGAGTTCGATAAATCCAATACCCATGTAACTGAATAAGTGATCAAAATTTTCGGAATCATGGAAGATGTAGGCATAAACACCCGGGTTATAACTTCGGATAAAGGATGGGAGCCAATCAGGCCGTAGATCCAGGTTCATAGCGGGACTGGTCATGATGTAATTGTCATTCAGAATTTCCAGCCCAATTCCAGGGTTATAACTTCTATTGTAGTACTCGAGCAAACCGATATACATGAAATTGTTTGTGTAGCCTATCCAGAATTGTCCACCTAATCCGTCCTCTGTGACTTCATCATAGGAACCCGAAATCATAGCTTGCATGCTCAGGGACTGATTAAATCGATGAAATCCATCTAATGTGAAGGTGAAATTGTCATGAGATGAGATATTGCCAAGTGCCTGATCGTTTCGAATAGTAGCCAGACCCCCAAACCTACTTTGACCAGAGAAATTTCTTGAATATCTGAATACTCCGAAGTTCGAGGCAGGATTTCCACCAGACTCTCTCTGCCGGATAGCCAGTGCTCCAAGGCTATACTTCGAGTTCTGACTTACCAGTCTCGCCCCGGCATCAATAGGGATAGGTTCTCCCTGATCGCTTAAGCCAATTCTTCTACTAAAGAACGGAAGCACCCAGTTGGAAACGTCTAAAGCAAAGAGGTCGTAGTTTTCCAGAAAAAACTGTCTCCTTTCCGGGAAGAAGACTGAAAAACGGTTCAAATTAACTACCTGCTGATCGGCTTCAGCTTGCGCAAAATCTGTATTAAATGTTAAATCCAGAACTGAGTTGCTTGTTATTCCCCACTTGATATCTCCACCTAATTTGGGTTCCAGATCCGATTCTGAAATTTGTCCGTCATCAAAATCGGAATAGTCCATCAAGATGTAGGGATTGACCTGAATATTGGTGGAAGGCGGTGGAGTATCCAGTTCGGTTAATAAAGCACCGTACTCCATCCGGTAGACGGTCATTGCCCGGGGTACACCAGGTGCACTCGTAAACTCGTTTCTGCTGCGGATATTTCTGGTAAAGATTACCCCGACCTGATCAGCATCGTTTGGATAACGGAGAATATTCCAGGGGATAAGCATTTCTGCGATCCATCGATCTTCATGGATGGTTGTTTTAGCATCCCAGTTAGCATTCCAATCAACATTAAAGCCAGCTCCATCTATGATCTGCATATCCCTCATATTTCCAAGCGGAGTAACCTGGAATGCAAGTGCACTTCTTTGATCCAAAATTCCGTCTATAGAAATGCCAAACAGATCGTTTTGGAAGTATTCAAAATCACGATCAAGGTTTTTAACTACGATACTGGAACTAGGTTGATAACAGATAGCGCCTACATAAAGACCTTGAGGTGTAGAAATTACTTTTACCTCCGTTGGGTAAGAAGACGGGGCTCCCTGGTCAGGATCTTTCTGATAAAACCCATCGATTACGTTGGCTTCACTCCATACAGGCTCATCAAGGTTACCATCAACAGTAATGGATTGACCAGACTGGGCACTGACATAAACCTCCGGAATTTCAGGGGGAGTGAATGTTTCCTGGGCCAACCCATACCCATGAATACAGGCCAGCAGTGTAGAAAACACAGCTGTAAATTTGAATTTCATTAATACTAAGATTTTACCCGTCTCTATTGCCGGACGGATGTCGTTTAATATTTCAGCGGTAAATGCTGTTAGGAGGGGTTAAACGACTGAAGGTGGTCCGCGAAGACTTAGATATGAATAGTAAGGATCCTCTTCATACTCAAAATGATGGGTTAGTAACCCAAGTTTATTTTCTACCGAGTAAAGAAAATTCCCATTGTATGATTTTGAATCAATGTGCTTCGTTAATACACAGGTCGTACAATCAACCGTGTACAAATTGTGATCATCCGATTCACTGTCTGATAGTACCTCGCCGGATAGTTCATGATTATAATCGCTAGCCGGATAATGATCATCGGCATGATGATGCACAAAAGAGTGGAATTGAATACTTAAGAATCCAATGAGAACCGTGACAGCAGTCACAGATCTAAAGAAATTGGGATTGATAGTTTGGATTCCAGTTTTCATCATATAAACATAGTATTTAAATCATAAAAAGAAATCCAATTTCCGGGAGCTCAAATAATTTTACAATTGAAGCAAAGAAACCCCGTCAGTCTATTGCTGCTGGTCTATTCCTTTCAAAAAAGTCTGCCAATCCTCTGTTCCCAGATATTCGGTAAGTGCTCTGCCGGGACACAATGTTTCTGTATAATCTTTATGCGTCTTGATCTTAGAGGAAGCTACAGATTCTCTATTCGACAGGTATTCTGTGACTACTTTCAATGAGTTGATCTGTACAGCCAGAACTTCCTGCTCCTCGAAGTTACCCAGTAATACAATCAATGCATGGCCTGTAGGATCGTAACTCGTATTGGTGTCTCCTCTGTAATCGAGCGGACGGCCCTCAAATATTCTTCCTTTTCGATCTATAATATAGTGATAGGGTACGTCCATCCATTTTCTGTCTGATCTGCTCCAATTCTGGAGGTTTTTTAAATACGAGTAGGTGTCCCTGTCATCCTCAAAAATCTCGCCGCCATGGTGTATGGTGATGTATTCGATCGAGTGTTTATGGCTGGCCACCAGCGAATCTGTACTTCCCCATTCCGAGCGTTCAATCAACCAGGACTGTGCTAGCATTTCTCCAGACCATAATTGCAGCATTAATAATAGAAAGATGAAAGTTAGTAAGCTCTTTGGATTGATCTGTAAGGTCATTTGAACTCCCCGGTCTACGATTTAGTCATCAATACTTTTATTACTTGAGGTACAATCTCTGTAGGCCAGGCTAGAAACTCAAGGAGTAAAATCAAACATCGATTTATATAAATTCAAGATGGTAATGTTAATATATGCGATAAATTGGTCGAGCCACGATAATCATCTAACCCATTCTTTAGATAGATTGAGGGAGAAATAAACGAATAGCTAATCAATGAAGGCGAGTGAATTTCCAGATCCATTTAGAAGTACGAGAACTCAATCCGGAGTATATAGAATTGAAGACCGTGGAGAAGAAGTAAATCTGATCCTTAAACTCAGAGATTTGCGAAAGTGTGCGCATAATTGGAAAACATTTAATTCGGGAGATGCAGCACCGGGGAGAATTGTAATTCCATCAGAAGAAGACATTCGGGATGTCCGTCAGATTCCCGTGGAAATGGATCCTCCTGAACAAGCAGATTTTCGTGCTCTCCTTGAATCATGGTTTAAGCGCCCGCTGGAAGATAACTATCAGGCTAAGTTGGATGAAGTTATCAAAGAGATAATGAATGAGGCCTTTTCAAAAGATGAACTTGAAGTAGTGAGCGAGTTTTCACTTAAGTTACAATCCCGGGCATTGACGGTGCTACTCAATACCCCAATGGATGAGGCGGATACCTGGATTGAATGGGGGACTCATGTTTTCAGAGGAGAAGGTGGGGCACTGAATTCCGAAAAAGCGGGAACTGTAGATGAATACATTCTGAATCGAATAGAGGAAGCGTCAAAAAATCCCTCTGAGGATCTTTTTTCTGTTCTTTTGCAATCTGATGTCAATGGCAGGAGGCTTACGAAGGAAGAGGTGCACGGTATTATGAATTTAACCTTTGCCGGTGGTCGGGATACCGTGATTAATGCAGTAACAAACACGATCATCTATTTTGCGGATCACCCTGAACGATTGAACTGGTTAAGGGAGAATCCGGAGTTCATCGGAAAATCAGTGGAGGAACTGATCCGATATTTTACTCCTCTCACGCACCTGGGCAGGACTGTCAGCGAAGATACATTCGTTTGTGAAAACGCTATCAAAAAAGGCTCAAAAATAGGTCTTGGCTGGGCATCGGCTAATAGAGATGGAAACACATTTGAAAACCCGGATGAAGTAATTCTGGATCGTAAAGTGAATCCACATGTGGCTTTTGGTTTCGGGATTCATAATTGTCTCGGAGCGACTCACGCTCGGCAAATTCTAAGAAAAGTGGTGAAAGAATTAAGTGAGAAAGTAGATTCTATTGAAATCAAAGACTACATCGAAAACATCGAAACCATTGGAGATTTAAAGAGGAAAGTGGGTTTCGATGAGATCACAGTTAGGTTTAATCCGAGGAAATAAAAGTATGGCAAAAATAACATTCATTACCCGATCCGAAGAGGAAGTTATACTGGAAGATGATTCCGGAAGTATCATGGAGCTTGCAACCTTTAACGACGTTCAGGGCATAGAGGGGAATTGTGGCGGGGTATGTTCCTGTGCAACCTGCCATGTTCACGTAGCGCCAGAACATTTTGAGAAGGTGGGTAGGGCTGGTGATTTAGAATCGGATATCCTGGAATTTGAGGATAATGCAACAGAATACAGTCGATTAAGCTGCCAAATCGAGATTAATGAAGAGTTGGATGGATTAAAACTATATGTAGCCAATGAATGAAAACAGGAGGCGAGTTGGGATTTAATATTCAATACGTGTATCCATTCTGGGGAAGTGAAGCATTGACTTGTTCCGATTTTTTTGGACGTGCTTTAGAATCCGGGTTTGATGGTATTGAAATCAATCTCCCGAACGATTCCAGTTTTATCTCGTCATTTCCTTTGGAACTTGAAAAGGTGAAAGTCCAAAACACCACCTTTCAATTCATTGCCCAGCAAGTGATGGATATCCAGGTTGAGACACCTGAAGAATATCTGAAACGAGTGCTTAATCGTTTAAATGAGATATCTGCCTTTGAACCGGATGCCATAAATTCCCATACCGGTAAAGATTATTATTCATTCGAAGAAAATTGCCGGATTATCGAAGCGATCGAAGATTTTTCATCAAAATTGGGAATTCCGGTTTTCCATGAGATTCACCGGGGAAGGTTTAGCTTTCATGCTGCTTCCACCATCCGGTACATAAAAGAATTTCCGGATTTGAAACTCGTGGGGGATTTTTCGCACTGGTGCCTGGTTTCTGAAAGCCTTCTCCAGGATCAGGAAGATATTCTAAATCAGTTATACCCTCATATTGATCACATTCATGCCAGAATTGGGACAGAGCAAGCTTCTCAAATTACTGCTCCATTTGCCCCGGAGTGGTCAACACAGTTGACGAGTTTCCTGAGTTTTTGGCAGAAGATGATGGATACAGCAAAGCAAAAAGGGTTAAGCGGGATTACAGTCACCCCCGAATTTGGACCGTTTCCATATATGCCAGAAATCCCCTTCACCCGTCAGGCATTTTACAACCAGCATAGTATGAATGTGACCATTAAAGAGTGGTTGGAAGATGAACTAACCATATAAGCCTAATCCAGTTAACATGAAAAGGAACTACCTAAATCTGTCAATCATAGTCCTGCTAATTCTTTCAAGCTCTTTGTCCGGACAAGACTTAACCCACGATTGGAGAAACGAAATTATTTATCACGTGATGCCCCGAAGTTTTCATGATTCAAATGGGGACAGGCATGGAGATTTAAATGGTTTTGTTCAAAAGCTGGATTACCTCCAGGAACTGGGAGTGACCACGATCCTATTCACACCCCTTTACGAATCCGGCTTTTATCACAATTACTTTCCAACGGATTACGAAAAGATTGATCCGGAGTATGGTACCATGGAAGACTATATCAACTTTGTGAAGGAAGTTCACAAGCGAGGGATGAAGTTTTTAATGGATATGGAAACACAATATGCAATGAGTGGGCACAGATGGTTTGATGAATCCTATAAAAATCCTGACTCTGAATATTCAGATTTTATTTACTACAGCGATGCAAATAATGAATTCCCCGAGCAGATTTTCCGTCCTGCAAACTCACCTCTTTTTGAGTTTACAGCATGGCCGGGAGACAAACATAATATTGTATTGCTGGACTTAAACAACAAGCGCGTAAAAAAATGGATGACGGAGTTTTACTTGTTCTGGGTAGATCCAAATAAGGACGGGAATTTTGATGACGGAGTGGATGGCTTCAGAATCGATCATATCATGGACGATCTGGATTACAAAGGAATTATGACCAACTTGTATGCTGATTTTTGGAAACCAATTTTTGAAGCCTGTAAACGCGTTAATCCGGAGGTATTCATTTTGGGTGAACAGTCTAATTGGACGCATTACGGAGAGAATATGGTAGAACAAAGCGGAGCAGATGCTGCGTTTAGTTTTCCGTTACGATTTGCATTGGCCGGGGTTGAAGGCATTCAGGATATGTACACAACCCCAGGACCTGATGGCGTGGTTATGGATCCGGAAAGAATTCATTACGAAATTCAGCAAATACTGGATCGTTTTGGAGAAAATACCTTCAGTATAAATTTTCTCGAAAACCACGACACTCATCGATGGGCTTCAGTGGTAAATGGCAACAGGGGACAAATGAAAATCGGGGCGGTTTTAAATCTTCTGCTACCTGGAGTGCCATCTATATACTACGGTCAGGAACTTGGAATGCCGGGCAAAACCTATGAGTGGGGTTCAGATGCTAATCACATTCCCGTTCGTGAGGCATTCCCGTGGTCTGATGATGTTGATGAACCTGGAATAGCTGCATTTTATAAGGACGGAGGGGAACCGTGGGAAGTGTCTATCTATGTGGATGAGCGTGTGAAATCACTGGCACTTCCGTTTCAAAAAGCTGATCCAAATTCACTGTACAATCATTACCGGGAACTCATATCGATTCGGAATTCTGAGCCAGTTCTTCGGGTAGGTGGGTATCGTTCTTTTAATCCAAATAACGACAATGTTATTGGGTTCACAAGATTTGATGATCGTAATGAATTAACGGTGTTAGCGAATTTATCAGGAATGGAACAGCAAATAAATATTGATGCATTAGAGATGGGTGATATATATCCCCTGGGTACACAAATAGAATTTGGGGATGGAATCCTTACTTTGAATCCTTATCAATATTTTATTATTAAAAACTAGTCACGGGGTTTTTATGCAGCGTTTTATCATACTTCTTCTTCTACTTATTAGCGCCTGTACACCCCCGGAGTCCCAAGAGATCAGACAGCCTAACATTCTATTCATTATGACGGATGATCACGCGTATCAGGCCTTGAGTGCGTATGATCAAAAGCTGATTGAAACCCCACATATTGATCGACTGGCTGAAGAAGGAATGATTTTCCATAAGGCGTTTGTAACAAATTCAATTTGTTCTCCAAGTAGGGCTGTTGCCCTTACCGGTAAGTTTAGTCACTTGAACAGTGTGCGTGATAACCTGGACGTGTTTGACGGTGAACAGGAAACCTTTGCTAAAATCCTTCAACGAAACGGGTATCAGACGGCTGTATATGGAAAATGGCACTTAAAATCGGAACCCCAGGGATTTGATCACTGGGAAATTCTGCCTGACCAGGGCCACTATTATCACCCGGAGTTTAGAACTCCGGATGGCGAAATTGTTGAGGAAGGGTATGTGACGGATATTATTACCGACAAAACGATCAATTTTCTGGAATCTGATTGGAATCAGGATCAACCTTTTATGTTGATGTACCATCATAAAGCACCTCATCGACAATGGTGGCCTTCGATAGAGGATTTAGATAATTCTCATCACCGAAAATTTCCGGTAGCTGCAACTTTGTTTGATGATTACACCAATCGAGGTACTGCAGCCAAAGAGGCAGAAATGAGAATCCATGATCATATGGCGTTGACTGCGGATAATAAGATTGCTCCGGAAATCTTAGAGAAATTGAACTATGAGGAGTTTCTGGGATGGTATACCGGCGCTTATTTAGAAAGATTTGATCGACTTACGGATGAAGAGCAGGAGCAATGGGTAAAAGTATATGGTCCCATCAATGAGGATTTTGAAAAAAACCAACCGGTTGGACAAGCTCTTACTCTCTGGAAGTATCAACGCTACCTGGAAGATTATTTAGGCACTATTGTTTCGGTAGATCGAAATATTGGTCGTGTTCTTGATTACCTGGATGAAAATGGATTGAGCGAGAATACATTGGTTGTGTACACTTCCGACCAGGGGTTTTATCTCGGGGAACATGGCTGGTTCGACAAGCGCTTTATGTATGAAGAGTCATTCCGAACCCCGCTTCTGATGAGATATCCGCCACTTATTGAAAAAGGTTCTTCCAATCAGAATCTGGTTCAGAATATCGATTTCGCCCCAACCTTCATAGAGTTAGCCGGTTTGGATATCCCAGAGGATATGCAGGGTAAAAGTCTGGTTCCGTTGTTTAAGAATGATAACTCGAATTGGAGGGATGAACTGTATTACCATTATTATGAGTTTCCGGGTATTCATATGGTAAAACGCCATTATGGGATCCGTACAGAGCGTTACAAATTAATTCATTTCTATTATGATATTGATGAATGGGAGTTGTACGACCTGGTTAACGACCCCGATGAGCTGAATAACGTGTACGAGTTATCGGAATACGCCGAAATCAGGGAAGAGCTTCATCAACGATTGGTGAACTTACGGATTAAGTATCAAGACTCTGAAGAACTGGATATACAATTCATTGAAAGTGATATTCAGAGGTTAAAAGATCTTGGATGGTACTAACCGGACCACTGAACGTGCTGTTTTCTGAATTTTAATGGAGAAATTGCTTTGAAATTCTTGAAGCACCTGTGAAACTGACTTTGACTTTCGAACCCGACTTTGTAAGCAACTTCGTTAATGTGATCATCGGTATGGATTAATAAATGACAGGCGACTTCGATTTTTGTTTTATTCAAATAGCTGATGAATGAAGTTCCTGAAGCCTGCTTAAACCATCTGCTAAAGGATTCCCGACTCATGTTCGCCACGTTAGCAATTTCGAGCAGAGTAATTTTTCTATCGATATGGTTGATTACATACTCCGTTACTTTCTCATACCGTAGTTGAGATTTCGCGTTATAATTGGGGATTCTGTATGTCTCACTGGTTAGCAGGCTGATATTCTTGTCAGATTGCAGTTCATATAACATTTCGATCAAGAGTGCATATTTCAGAGGATCAGGGAGGTTATTATACCTGTAAATTTTAGCAAGGATAGAGTTACTGGGTTGGAGAAAAGAGACGCCACGATTGGCGCTGTCCAGGAAATTTTTGATTTGAGCTAATTCAGCACTTTGCTTAAAGATTGAAATAGAAAACTGAAGTACAAAGGCTTCGCAACGATCTTTATCTTCGAAGCTAATCCAATTATGAGGAAGATTACTGCCAAGTAAAACGAGGTCCATTTCGTGAAAAGGTTCTGTAGAATCCCCGACAATTCGGACACCTTTGCCTTTTGCTATAAAAGTGAGTTCAATTTCTGGGTGGAAATGCCAGTACGGGATAAACCGGTCTCTTTCCATCCAAAACGAATGGATTGAATCGGAAGATTTTTCATCGAGAATGATTTCCTTTTGAGCTTTATAGTTCTTCAATGTTTGCCTTAATCAGAACCTCCAGATAATAATATGTTAAGATATGCGATTAATCAGCTAATTCTTACTAGAGAATTAATCCTCCTATTGAGTAGATTTTTGAAAAAGATCGGAATAAATCCATTCGATTATGAAGCTCAAAAAGCTCTCAATCCTAACATTACTATTGGTGATTATGTGTTCATGCCAAATGAAAGAAAGCTCTCAAGGAGATAATTTTTTGGATAAAGTGAACCGGGTAAATGCCAATATTCAGGATGATTCAGGGCTTCTCGCTTTTTTTAAAAATAAAAGAGAACCCATTAACCCGGAATTCGAGGTGCTACCAACGGGTTCTAACAAGCCAAATGGCTGGATTCTGGACATAATGAAAGAAGATTTGGAAACAGGGCTCGTAGGAGCGCTGGATGAGTTATATCCCGGTATCCAGAAAGATGATTTGTACAATACGGCACGAAGGGGAGGAATTGAGGATGTTCCTGAAATGGGTGACCTGGTACTAACAGGTGCAGCCTGGGAGGCTTCCATCATGTGGTGGAATGCAGAGACAATTGGTAATTGGTGGGATGGATTTGTACGGCATGCCTTTTTAACGGATAACCAGAAAAGTATTCGAGAAAGTGAGGAGATCGTCGAAAATCTGTTAGCTTCGCAGGATGAAGACGGATACATAGGTATTTACAAAGAAAATCTGAGGTATCAACATACAGGCTCAAATGGAGAATTATGGGCACAAACCACGGCATTCAGAATGCTTTTGGCTTACTACGAGTTTACAAATGATGAAAGGGTACTAGATGCTGTTGAAAGAGCTATGGAAGTCACAATGACTAATTATGGAGAGAACTCCAGGAATCCATTTTTACTTGAAAATGCATTCGGTGGAGTAACACATGGTTTAATGATGACGGATGTATGTGAGACACTCTTCCGGATCACAGGTAAACAGGAATATCAGGACTACGCGGTATTTCTTTACCAGGCTTTTTCCACCTATTCGATTAATCGATCATTTAATGACCTTAGATATCCTTATTTGATGGAAAAAGACTCCGCATTTACCGGGCATGCCGTTCATACGTATGAGCACTTTCGCACTTTGCTGAATGCTTATTATGCAACCGGGTATGTTGAACTGGAAGAGGCATATTCAAATGCTCTTCACAAATTAGATGCAGTACTTTTACCAAGCGGAGCTGGCCATGGTAATGAATGGATTGCAGGGGTAGAAGCCGATCCAACCTTTACATCTACGGAGTTTTGCACGATGTTGGAATTGCGGAATTTCTTTGGTTCGGCTTTTCAAAAAACAGGGGATGTTTCGTACGCAGATCAGGCAGAGCGACTTACTTTTAATGGGATACTAGGATTTAGAAACGAAGATGGCACAGCTATTACATATGGCAAACCGGATAATGCCTATATACTTGATGGACATCATCATGGGGAAGAGGGAAAATCAGAAGATACACGCTATAAATACTCGCCCACTCACTCCGAGCCAGCCGTATGTTGTGCTCCAAACTACGCCAGGAATTTCGGTTACTATATCGACTACATGTGGATGAAAACTGAACGTGGTTTAGCCGCCCTTATGTATGGGCCATCAACTCTAATGACCCGTATCAACGGGGTTGATGTAACCATTATACAAGAAACCAACTATCCTTTTGAGGATCAGGTGAAGTTTACTATTCGAGTTAGTGAGGAGTCCACTTTTACACTCAAATTCAGAAAACCATCATGGTCTACCAGTACTGAGTTAAGTGGAGCTGGGGCGGAAATTTCGGAAGACGATTCCTATTTCTCAGTCACAAAAGCGTGGAGCGGAACTGAAGAGTTAAGCCTCGTTTTTGAAAATGATATCAAACTAAAGCATTTTGATGAAGATGATATTTACGTACAGCGCGGACCACTGGTTTACTCATATCCTATTCCGCACCGTGAAGAAGTGATAAAAGAGTACGACAATAGTAAGTTTTCAGATTACTATGTATATCCAGTTGATGATACTTTTAAAGAATTGATGTTGTCCGATGAATTTGAATTAGTTGAGCTTACTGAACCCAAGTACACCCATTATTCGGGAAAACTACCGGTGGCTCCATTGATTAACGTTTCAGGAAATGGAAAGAATTATCAATTGGTCCCGATGGGGACAACAAAACTTCGTAGGGTTACTTTCAAAAATTGAAGCCTGTTAACTATTCAGGATAGTTGATATATGATTCATCAGCACTTTATAGCTGTTCACGTTTTTTTGAACTACAGCGAGTGCTTCCTGGTACAATTCTTTTTGTTCCGTTTTACTGATGGTCTTTCCTGAATAAATGATAACTGGCACATCCTTTCGGGACTCCATTGCACGGATGTTGAGAAGTACATCTTTTCCATAAGCATCAGGTAAATACATATCCAAAATTATACAATCAAAATGCTCGTCTCCTTCCAAAAGTTCGTAGGCTTCTTGCGCAGATTCGGCCGTTACGCAATTTTTTACTACAACACTTAAAAACTCTTTTAACGCCATATTGTGGATGGTGCTGTTGTCAACCAGCAAAACAGTACCTCTGGAATTTCTTTTTGCACGCTTATCTGCGGTTTGTTCTTTACCAGGCTCGCTTTTTACAACCTTCACTACTTCAACTTCCGGCTTATTCTCCACTGCTTTTTGGCTGTCGAAAGGTAGGTACAAGGTAAATGTGCTTCCTTCTCCGTAATTACTTTCAAGAGTGAGGCGTCCCCCTAAAATCTGTGCAATTTCCTTCGAAATGGCCAGACCCAGTCCCGTTCCGCCATATTGTTTTTCTGTGGATTGACCTTCTGCCTGCACATAGCTTTCGAAAATCACATGTATTTTTTCTTCGTTGATACCAATTCCGGTATCCGAAACCTCAAAGGCGACCATAGGTTCATTGGAGTCAATTTTTTGGAGTAGCAATTCCTCGGCATCAGGTTTATAAATGCCGAGTTTCACATGACCTTTATTAGTGAATTTAATGGCATTGGAAATCAGGTTATTAAGCACCTGCTCCAATCGAATTCTGTCAGTGTTGATAACAACCTGGCCATTGAGCTGGTTATCGAACTTAAACTCTATATGCTTTTCACCTGCTACGGGAATGTACAAACGGGACAGTCTTGAGCTAAAATCCTTTGCGTCAATCTGTTCCAACTGAATATCCATTTTTCCGGATTGAATTTTCGAGAGATCCAGAATCTTATTCAAAAGGTCGAGCAGGTTGTTACTCGATCCATGTATCAAATCGATATACTCAATTTCGTCGGGATTAAGAGTCTGGTTTCTGTTCTCAGCAAGAATTTCACTCAGTAGTATTACCGAATTGAGCGTGGTCCGCATTTCGTGACTGATTTTGGCAATAAACTGTGACTTGTAGTTTAATTCATATTCAAGTTCGCGCCTTCTGTTTTGTACTAGTGCAAATTCGATATGTTGTTGGATCTTTATGCCCAATAAGGTCGGATCAGTGACAGGGATGAAGTCATGAACGCCATGTTTAAGGAGCTCATTAATGTCATCTCGATTTCTCAGTCTTCCAACAGCCAAAATCCGGGTGTGCACTTTTCTTCGATGAAGTGAGCGTATTGCTTTTTGGTAATCAAAATCCTCACTGTCGATGTTTAGGATGATCAAATCCCATAGATGACTCTTGTAGGCTTTTGCCAGGTCGGAATTCTTTTTCAGAAACCCTGTTTCAATTTCTATTCCTCGAAGATTAAGGGTCGATACTACGTCCCTCACAAGCGCTTGTGTGTGTGCTAATAAAATGGAAATCGATATTCCAGACATAAACAAAAACCCCGATAATTAATCTGCAACGCCTCTAAATGTACTCGCTTAGAAAGGTACTTTTAAATGGTTTCAGAATTTAAGTCCGCGAATATATAGTTAAGATTTTTTAATAAATAATTTTTTTATAAAACTTCACTTAGTAGCATATAAAGGCACTTTTTCCCTGTTCTGGGTAGAGTTTTAAATATTAATTTTCTTTAATAAATATAGATTCGTACATTGATTATTAGAAAATTTTAATGTTTTGTCTGTCATCCATGGAAGTCGTTGGGTGGATGTCTCGTTCAATTAAGAATTAACGTTGGTGAGGTTTTGGGATCTATGCAAATAGCAGAGCAAAGTGCGCATGCACATAACGAGGAAAAAATTAAAAAATTGGTAGAACAGATCGTAGATTCGGTGAGTTCGGTTGGATATCCCGGAGAAATTGAGCGATTGAAAGAAAAGTATTCCAAGCTTAAGAGCGTACACCAGCTTCAAAAAAGTATTGTCCGTCAGAATATGCATCAGGCCATGTCACCATTGAGTGCTATTTCCGGTTACCTGGAGCTTATCAATATGTCTCTTCTTTCAAATCCGGATTTAGATCAGATAGAGTATTACCGGAAGAAAATTGAAACGGGTATTCAGGAAGTAAACACCATTGTTGAGCAGCTACAAGGTATTTATAGCGATGAAGCTGACACCGTTTTATCTGATGACGAAGAAACGCTTTTGGATGTTGATATGAACTGGTTGGTTCGGGAGGTTTGCAATAAAATGCACTTCACAGACTCAGACCTGAAATTGAACATGAAAACGATCTCACTTCATGTTCAAACAGATATTTTTATAACCAAGCTGATCATTTTTAACCTGATCAATTATGCAGCAAAGTGTAACTACGGGAAGAAACCCATCGATTTGATTACAGATCGAAGCCAGGAAAGCGCAATGTTTGAAGTTTCTTTTGAGGTTGCAGAGAGCAAGAAAATTGAGATTGCTCACGTAATTAAAAAAGCAAACTCCCTTTCAGGTACCTACGAAAGTACTAATTCTTTCGATGAGGGCTTACTTACCAGTGTAAAGCTCGCTAAGGAAATCAAAAGCAAAATCAGCTTTTTAAGTATTCAAAAGGGAAAGGCTCATATTAAGCTTAGTATACCCCTGGCTTAAATCACGCAGATACGTCTACCCAGGATCCGGACGGAGTATCAAAATTCATCATTTGATTGAAATAATTTTGATGACGCTTCAAATCAATATTATTGAATTTTGAGGAAGGGGCCAGATGTAAACCGGCTAAGGCAATTGGGTTAAGCCGCTGATGAGTCAGATTTACCAGCTCGTTAAAACTATTTGAAACCGAAGAGTAAATTTCCTGGGCTGCATTGGCGAACTGCTTAGAGTTTTCCTGCTGAGACTTATTGTTAGCAGAATAGACTTTTTGTTCAGCCTTCTCATAAGTCTGGGATTTCCCTTCAACCCCATGAACTCTGCGTGTATTAGTAGAATCCTTAAGGCTTAAGAGTGAAGATGTAACGGTAACGTGCCCAACTGCACGTGTCGAATTATTGATACTCATCTGGTTTACTCTGTCCCACAATGAATATACTTCGAAAGCTGCTTTATAGTCAGTTAGAATGGTTTAATAAAGAGTTGAACGGAGTATCCAAAACCTGTCTAAAAAAAAGAGTGAAGATTCCTTAAGGATCAAAAAGAAATCCCGATAAAACCAGATGACAAGGCAACCACACTTGAAAGGGTGTGCTTTTAAATCAAGAAAATATATAAACCTACGATTCACACTGTGAATGCTAAAAAAGGATTGAAAGCTAAACAGGAGTAAATAATGAGCAAAATTAAGGCATTGGTAGTAGACGACTCAAAGATTATGCGTAGCCAGGTGAAAAGAGCACTTGATCAAATAATGATAGCAGAATTTGAGTATGAAGAGGCAATGGACGGCGAAGATGCACTGGAGAAGTTTAACGATGAAATTGACATGCTTTTTGTGGACTGGAATATGCCTAAGATGACCGGGGTGGAGTTTGCAAGGGCCGTTCGGGATCAGGGCTATGATGAAATACCCATTATCATGGTTACTGCAGAGAAATCTATGGGGAAAGTAGATAAAGCATTGAATGAAGGTGGTGCCGATGAATACATCACCAAGCCATTTACAGCCGATAAAATGAGCAAAGCGATTAGCAAGTTTTTTGATGACCGCGGAAACCTGATTACCCAGGATCAGGAAGAAGAGAAGAAAAGCTTCTTCAGCAGCATTCTTAAATAATAAAAAAAGGGAATAATGATTACAGAACAACTAAAACAGGCTACAGAAATTCCTACTGAAATTGTAGAGGTGGTCAAAGAATCAGTTATAAATACTTTTGCTTCTATTGCAGGAGACCCGCCTTCGTACCTGCTTGATGAAGGAGACAAAGCTCCGTTGAATGGCATCATAGGGAATATTGCGGTCTTTAATCCGGAATTCACGTTTTCATTGATGCTTGCAATCCCGAAAGATACAGCGATCAATATTTCAGAAGCATTTTTAGGAATGGAACTTCCAATTGAGAGTGATGATATGGGAGACTTGATAGCAGAGCTTTCCAATATTCTGGCAGGGGATGTAGCTGCAAACATGGAAACCGTAGGTTTTCGGGGTCAATCCTCTCTTCCAACAGCAACCAGGGGAAGCGATCTTCGACTATTTATGCCAAATAAACCTCCGTCTGTGAAGCTTCGATTTGTGGGCTCGATAGGAGATTTCATTCTTAATATGGCTCTTAGCGAATCTAAATAACACTCATTTTAAAAAAACGGTACAGAATCAATGAGTAATAATAATCAGCAGATAGTAGAAGAATTGGCTTCCATACTTCAGCTTTTAGCCGATGTATGGCCCAACGATCGCGAGAATGTTGCACAGGCTGGCGCCAAATTTGAAGGAATCATAGAGAGCTTTGACCAGAATTATGGTCAAATTCAGAAATTGACAAATCTGGCCTGGGAAGGTATCAAGCATTTGTACGACAAGGATGATTTCTTCATGATGGTGAAAGCATCAACTATGCAAGCCATTAACATGTTTCGCGAGTACGTGCTTTCTGATGGTGATGTGAAAGTTGAGGATTTTGAGAGAGCGTATGAAGAACTTGAAAAAGCTATCTCAGGAGGGGCTGAATCTGCAGATAAGGTGATTTCTGAAGAAGAGATCGAAACGTTGAAATCTCAGGAAACGCAAAAGGAATTATCAAAAGAAGAGAAGGTTGAACACCTGGCGGAGATCATCCAGATGCTGGCAGATGTCTGGCCAAATGACCGCGAAAACGTAGCAAAAGCAGGGGCTAAATTTGAAGAAATATTCGAGCCACTGGTAAAGGATTCCGGCCAAATTCAAAAGCTTGCTACTCTTACCTGGGATGGATTAAAGTATTTGTACGAAAAGGATGAATACTTCATGACAGTAAAAGCATCCACTATGCAATCGGTGAATATTTTCAGAGAATTTATTCTTGCTGATGGAGATATAAAGGTGGAGGATTTTGAAAAGGCGTACGAAGAGCTAGAAAAAGCTATTGTAGGTGATGGCGAATCCGCTGATACCGTGATCGAGCTTTCCAAAGAAGAAATTGAGGCGTACCAAACCGAGGATACTGAAACTGAATCCGGAAACCAGCTTGGAGCCGGATTACTTCCCCCTGAAACCACACTTGATGATTTGGCATCTTACATCATGATGCTGGATGAAGAATCGATAACAAAAGACCAGATCGAACGCCTGGCTGCATTCCTCTTGAACAGTATTAATAGTGAGTCCGACTCTGTTGGTGAACATCTCAAGGAAGCATATTCCCTGGTTGAAAAAGTCTTTGTAGATAAAGATTCTGAAGAAGGATGGTTGAGTATCGTTTCCGTGAAAATCGAAGCCGCCACAGAACAGGAATCCAATCAGGAGTGGGAAGCTTCTCAAGAAGAAGCAGTACCAAATTCTCCGGCGGTAAGTGAAGGAGCTGCTCCGGATCCTGTAACTGAAACGGTTACTGAGCCAGTTAGTGAAGCTCCGAAGGAAAAATTCCATATCCCTGATGATATTGATGTAACACTTGTTGCTGAATTTATTACTGAGTGTAGTGAGTTAATTGAATCAGCAGAAGGCGCACTCCTGGAGTTAGAGGATACCCCGGAGGATATGGAACTGGTAAATACCGTGTTCCGTGCTTATCACACCATTAAAGGTACTTCTGCTTTTATGGGACTGGATCCAATTACAGAGTTCACTCACTTTGTGGAAACTGTATTAAGCATAGTTCGCGATGGGGACCTCCCTTTTGACAGAGCGTGTGCGGACATCAATTTTGAATCGATCGATATCATCAAACAATTATTGGATTCCGTCGAGAATCTAAATGCTGGTGACGAGCTTCCTTTTCCATCCAAGTATCATAGCATGTTAACCGTGCTTATTGATATCTCTGATAACAAAGTTCCCCCTGCAGATGCGCTCGGAAAAGTTAAAGGAGAGTTGAATGCAGTGGCAGCAGAACCGATTCCTCTGGATGACCCACTGGTGGATGCACCGGTTAAAGAAACCATTCAAGAGGCGGCAAACCCGGTTGCTAAAGAAGGAATAGATAACCCCGGAAATGATCAGGGTGCACAAGCACCAAAAGGAGACGCCGAAAGTTCGGTTCGGGTGAGTGTGAACAGGCTGGACCGTTTAATTGATATGGTCGGCGAATTAGTAATTGCTCACTCTGTTGTAGCACAGGATCAAAACATCTCAAAGGATTCTGATCTTCAGAAGAAGGTAAATCATGCCACAAAAATCTTGCGGGAATTACAAGACACTAGTTTGACCCTGCGCATGGTTCCTTTGAAAGCTACCTTCCATAAAATGAATCGCCTGGTTCGTGACTTGTCAAGGAAAGCGGGCAAGTCCGTAAAATTTTCCACGGCGGGCGAGGATACTGAGATCGATCGGAACATGGTGGATGTGATTAATGAGCCACTGATTCACATGCTTCGAAATTCATTGGATCACGGTATTGAAACACCGGATCAGCGTTCCGAAACCGATAAGCCATCGGTAGCAAATATCACGCTTAGAGCTTTCCAGGAAGGCGGGAAAGTGGTAATCCAGATTCAGGACGATGGCCGCGGGATTGACAAGGACAAAATTTTCAAAAAAGCGGTAGAGAAAGGTCTGATTGATCCGGACAAGAAAATGACGGAAGCCGAAATTTTTGGGTTGATTTTTCTCCCCGGGTTCTCATCGGCGGAGAAAGTAACCGACTTATCCGGCCGTGGAGTTGGGATGGACGTGGTTCGAAGGTCCATTGAGCAGCTTCAGGGTAAGGTGGAAGTGGCCTCAGAATTGGGAGTGGGGACTACCATCACCATAGAACTACCATTCACATTAGCCATTACTGATGGCATGTTGATCAGGGTTGGTCAAGAGCGATTTATTGTACCGACTATCAATATTGATATGACGTTCAGAGCACAACCAGATGATTTATTTACCGTGCTCGGAGAAAGCGAACAGGTCTCTTTCAGAGGGAAATCCGTTCCGGTTATTCGATTACATCGATTGTTTGAGATCGAAGGCGGCGAGGAGGATATTTTTGAAGGGACGCTGTTGGTAATAAAGAATAACAAGGATCGCTATGCGCTCCTGGTGGATGAAGTTATTGGCCAACAACAGTTGGTAGGCAAGTCCATTAACATGATTAACACCACACAGCATATTTCAGGTGGTGCTATTCTGGGCGATGGCCGGGTAGGTTTGATTTTAGATACAGCAGCACTGATGGTGTAACCCGTCAGTTTATATAGGAGTGATAATGAGTGTGTTAACAAAAAAAGCCCCGTCAGGCAGTATTCAATTAGGGAATGCTGAGTTTCAAAGGGTTCGGAAAATCATCTATGAATACTGTGGGATTTTCATAAATGAGGGTAAAGAAGCCCTGGTACAAAGTCGTTTAAGCAAGCGAATGAGAATACTCGGGATTCATTCTTTTGATGAGTACTTAAACTTAATCGAGGCACAGAAGCCAAACGGTGAATTTTTGTTCTTTGTGGATGTGTTGACGACTAATAAGACTTCTTTTTATCGGGAGAACAAGCATTTTGAATTCATCAAAGAAGTGATTTACCCCAAGATGAATGGACAGAATGTGAAATGGTGGTCTGCTGGTTGTTCTTCCGGAGAAGAGCCACTTACATTAGCTATGAATCTTCTGGAAAGTCAATCACAAGTTGGCTGGAGGTCCGCTAAGATTCTTGCAACCGATATTTCCCGCGACGTATTACAGGTCGCAAAATCCGGGGTATATGCCCCTAACAAAATCAGTGATATTCCTCCTAAATATTTGGATAAATACTTCTCCAGACTGGGAGATGGCTCATATAAGGTTAAAAGTAATGTCCACAACATGATTACCTATGGGCGGCTTAATCTCACAGATAACTGGCCGTTAAAAGGAGACTTTCAAATGATCATGTGTCGCAATGTGATGATCTACTTTAACCGGCAAACCCAGGAGCAAATCATACGAAAGTTCAGAGAACTTCTGGAGCCAGGCGGTTACGTCTTCCTTGGTCATTCAGAAAGCATGAATGCTGGTGCACTAGGCTTCAATAATGTTGCTCCTGCAGTATATCAGAAGAAGTAGGTTTCATCCGATAGTTATAGTTAGTTCAAAAGCACCCCAAGGGTGCTTTTTTTATGAATAGGGGGAGACGAATAATAGTTCAATTGACTCCTTAAGTGATACAGCTCATTACCCGATAAATCATGAAGGTTGGAGGTTATGGACAGTAGTCGGTGCCTGACAGCATCGGAAAACCGAAAGAATACAAGGTATAGTTAATGAAGAAGGTAGTAGGTGTAAGCGACTTAAAAGTCTCAAATAACGTTAACGATATTATCATCACTCACGCTCTTGGCAGCTGCTTAGGAATTACCGCTTACGATTCAGTAGCCAGGGTAGGCGGAATGGTTCACGTTATGTTACCACTATCTAAATCAGACCCCCAAAAAGCGGTACTGAAGCCAGCTATGTACGTTGATACCGGTTTTTCTTTACTACTTAAAGAGATTTACTCCCTGGGCGCTCAAAAGCAGAATCTTGAGATTAACGTAGCCGGTGGAGCCAGCATGAAACAAAACGCTGGAGAAGACTACTTCAAAATCGGGCAGCGTAATTTTACCACATTCAGAAAGCTGCTTTGGAAAAATGATTTCATTATCGCAAACCAGGAGGTTGGCGGATCTATATCACGAACGATGGTCCTGGAAATGGATTCAGGGCTCGTGACGATTAATAAGGTACCTATGAATTCTCCTCAGAAAAATATGAGAACGGGAGTTTCACCCGCTTTGAGTTTTGCAGCAAAAGTTGGATAAGGAGGAATAATGAGTATCAGAAAGAGAAGTATAGAACAGCACATGCTGAATTTGGTACTGAAAAGTAAAGAATACCGAGGCCTAGTCCCCCAATATCAGGATGAAATGATTATGAGGGAAAACGTCTGGAAAAATTTTAGAAAGAAAAAGAATGCCTATTCGCTAAAGTATTGATTATACAGAAACGATAAGCATTAATACCATGAGCAACAAAGATGTATAGAATACACAACAACCCAGTTTAAATACCAGAGAATCATGATTAGCACCTACATTGATAACATTCACGATATCGCGCTCAACACGTTTGAGGTTACTTGTTTTATGTTCCCTTTGGACGAATGGGAGATTGAAGATGACGAGCTCGAACACCCGGATGGCAGCGTACGAGCAATAGTAAAGTTTGATGGAGCCGCTTATGGTGGAATGGTAATTAATCCTTCGCAAAGTCTGTTGACTGCAATTGCTGCAAACATGTTAGGTATTGATGATCCTTCAGATGAAGAAAAAGAAGGAGCACTATGCGAAATTGCCAATATCATATGTGGAAATACGGTGCCCTTATTTGCCAAGAATGACAATATCTGTGTGATTCGTCCTCCGAGGATTGCTGATACAGACGAGAACGCAGATGATACATTTATCGGAATGCATAAAGATGTGGTGAACGTATTTCTTGATGAAGGAGTAGTGGAAATTTCTGTTTATCTGGAGGATGAGTGATGATTAAAGTATTAGTAATTGATGATTCGGCTTTGGTTCGCAAACTGCTTACCGAAGAACTGAACAAACAAAAAGACATTGAAGTAGTGGGTACTGCAATGAACCCATACATCGCCCGGGATAAGATTGTAAAGCTTAAACCGGATGTGCTCACGCTGGATTTGGAAATGCCTCGTATGGATGGGCTATCATTTCTGGGAAAGCTGATGAAGCACTATCCGATGCCCGTGGTTGTGGTTAGCTCATTAACTCCTAAGAATAGTCAAAACGCGTTAAATGCACTTCGTTTAGGAGCAGTTGAAGTGATTTGTAAACCAGGTTCTGCCTACTCGACTCAAAACATAACACAGGATATCGTAAAAGCGGTCCGAACAGCTTCGGTGGCACGATTTGATCGACAGCCGGTGGTACAGGCTTCCCCATCAGCTCCTAAAGTGGAATACTCTGAGGAAGAAACTAAACTTGTGCACACCACCAACAAATTGATTGCAATTGGATCCTCTACGGGAGGAACCCGGGCTCTTGAGGCTGTACTTACACAGTTGCCGCCTACACTTCCCGGCATTGTAATCGTACAACATATGCCTCCTGTGTTTACAAAAAGCTTTGCAGATCGATTAGATTCAATTTGCAGGGTCAAAGTGAAAGAAGCTGAAGATGGCGATCATATTCAGCCCGGTTCAGTACTGATTGCTCCGGGTAACTATCATATGCTGGTAGAGAAAAATGGAGCCAGGTACTACGCAAGAATTAAACAGGGACCTCCGGTTCATCATCAGCGTCCAAGCGTGGATGTTTTATTCAATTCGGTAGCACAATCTGCAGGAGTGAATGCGATGGGTGTGATCTTGACTGGCATGGGAGCCGATGGCGCAAAGGGATTACTGAGCATGAAAGAAAAAGGATCTTATACGATCGGGCAGGACGAGGCGACAAGTGTAGTATATGGTATGCCTCGGGAAGCCTATAAAGTTGGGGCTGTAACCGATCAGTTACCACTTCAGGAAATTCCTGAAGGAATCATTAGTCACATGAAACAGAAGGTACTTGAACCACATCTATAAACTGGAGACAACTATGGCTATTAACATTTTGGTGGTTGATGACAGCGCTGTAATGCGCAGTATGATAAAAAAGACAATCCACAGCAGCGGTGTGGAAGTTGGCGAAATTTATGAAGCATCTAACGGTCAGGAAGGCCTGGAAGTGTTAGAAGATAACTGGCTTGATATTCTGTTTATCGATGTAAACATGCCTGTGATGGATGGGATGGAAATGCTGGATCGTGTCCGGAGAAAGTCTGAGACCCGAGACATCCCAATTCTGATTGTTTCTACAGAAAGTAACAATGAGCGGATTGACGTGATACAAAAGAAAAATGCAGGTTTCGTTCACAAACCATTCACCCCGGAAGTACTTCGCGAGCGCATCCTGGAAGCGCTGGGAGTGCTCCAAAACTAAAGCTACTCCTATACGACTATTCTCTAAAAAGCCCTGTTGCATTTTTCAGGGCTTTTTCTGTTTTACGGATCTTTTAAACCAAATAAAAATAGCTTCATGAATTGAAGTCCCGGGAATTACTCCTCATTAAAAAAAGATCAAATTGGCCACTAATTTTATTTAAGAAAAAGACTGCCTTTCCGATAAAATAAAAGAATCCAAAGAAGGGATTTCCAATCAAAAAATCATTTAAAGCACAGAAGCGATGGAAGAACAATTGGTTGAAGAACAGGTAATGCAAGGAAACGACTCACAGGTAGAAGGGGGCAAATTTTTAAGCTTCTTTTTGGGGAATGAAGAATACGCGATTGAAATTTTGAAAGTACAGGAGATCATTGGTTTACTGCCGATTACTCCGGTACCAAAAATGCCAAGCTATGTACGCGGAGTTCTGAATTTACGGGGAAAGATTGTACCCATCATGAATTTGAGAGTACGCTTTGGGCTACCCACAGTAGAAGATACCGAAGAAACCTGCATCATTGTGATACAGGAAGAAAAACACCTGATGGGTATCGTGGTCGATAAGGTATCGGAAGTAGCTGATATAGAAACACAGCAAATTGAACAGGTTCCGTCCTTCGGAATAACCGGAAACAGCGAATATCTATCAGGAATCGGAAAGCTGAAAGAGTCAGTAAAAATGATTCTTGATGTTCACAAAGTCGTATTTGACGTCCCAAATGAAGTAAAAATGGCTAGCGGGGAAAACGCATAACAATAACAACGCATCGTACAGAATAATTATGTTTTTGAATAAAGTTAAGAGCCTCAGAAACCTTAATGATGGAAATGGTAAATGGACTATTGGCAAAAAAATATTTTTGTTGAGCACCGGTGGAATCGTAGTGATTCTCGTTATCGGGGCCATTTCCATCGTCAGTTTAACAAGAATCAATTCCTACACCAACAAGTTGCTGGATGTAAGTCTGAAAGAGTGGCAACTGGCGGATAAGATTGAGAATACAGGTCGCGAAATCGGGTATGATTTGCTAAGCTATTCTCGTGATTCGGATATAAATGACTGGGAAAATGTAAAGGCCGGTTTGTCGGATCTGAAATTAACTGTCGACTCCACCAAGTCATTGGTCGAGCAGTATGATTTAGAAGCTACCAGTGCATATATAGAAGATCTGGAGCGGAACCTTGCTGTATTTGAGGAATCAATAGTTGGATATTTCAACGCCAACGAATCATTAAAAGGCTACAGGGTTCAAACTGCTGAATCGGGAACTGATTTTAAGGTTAGTGTAGATGACTATATATCAATTGCTCAGGCAGAGTTGGAGAGCTTGAGCACGGGAGAATATGGACAAGAGGTTCTTCGCATCCAAAAGGCCCAGGCATTGATTCTCAAACAAACAAGTTTGTTGAATGAGCTGTGGCAAAGCGAGGCTTTGGATCAGTATAAAATGCTTCCTGAACTGGAGCAAAAGTTTGTGGGATTGCGAACTGAATTTGGCGAATTATTGAATGATGTAAATTCAATGGAGGGTGAGATCTACCTGAACATTGCATTAGCCACCTTAAATGATAATGTGGAAACCGTTCGTGCTATGATTGCTTCGCGTAATGAAGTTCAGCGGTTGGATGCCCAACGTGTGGAATCATTTAAGAGAATTTTAGCAGATGCAATTTCTCTTGCGAATGTTTCGCAGATAAATGCCATCGGAGAAGCAAACTCCACCAACCAGGTAGTTTCTAATGCTCAGCTTATATTGGCAATAATTGCACTAATTTCGATTACCATTGCATTTGGATTCGGGACAGTGGTTGGAAGGTCCATTACCAAAATACTGAAACAAATTATCGTACAGCTTTCCACAGGTGCAACTGAGGTTCAGGCTTCTGCGGAACAGTTATCGGGTTCAAGTCAGCAATTGGCTTCGAGCGCCAGTAAACAGGCAGCCAGCCTTGAAGAAACGTCTTCTTCCCTGGAAGAAATGTCTTCTCAAATCAAGCAGACGGATGAAAATTCATCAGAAGCTGAGCTGGCTATGCAATCTGCAAAACCATTAATCGAGAATGGTGTTGAGGCCATGGTTCGTATGAATACGGCAATGCAGGAGATTAAGAATTCATCGGATGAAACTTCAAAGATCATCAAGACCATTGACGACATTGCGTTCCAAACTAACCTGCTGGCCCTTAATGCTGCTGTTGAGGCTGCCCGGGCAGGCGAAGCAGGAAAGGGATTCGCGGTAGTGGCTGAAGAAGTGCGCAACCTTGCTCAACGTAGTGCAGAAGCAGCTAAAGATACTTCCACATTGATTCAAAAATCGCAGGACAACACCCACCGTGGGACCAAAGTAGCGAATGAAGTATCTGAAAACCTTGAGAAAATTGCGGAGAGTATAAACAGTGTAAGTACGCTTGTAGTTGAAATCTCGGCAGCTTCTAAAGAACAGGCAGATGGAATCTCACAAATGAATGAAGTGATGTCTGACATGGATTCAGTAGTTCAGGGAAATGCCTCTGCATCGGAAGAAAGCGCGGGTGCTGCAGAAGAATTGACGGCCCAGGCTGAGGAGCTTAACCAGATTGTATCAAGAATGGCTCACCTGGTAGGGGCAGAGTCTGATCAGGAGCTTCGTTCATCCAGGTTTGACATGAAACAGGCTCCGGTTATCCAGGCTGTGATACAATCTAAGCCGGCACCTATGGCTAAGGCTCCACAAAAGGAGTTTGGAAGTAAGTCAGCGGCATCAAATGGAGCAGGAACAGCTGCCCATGAGTTAATCCCTCTTGGCGATGATGATTTTAGCGAATTCTAGGCAGGAGATAAAAGAATGACGATAGAAAACCTTTTTAATAAAACTGGTGGAACACCAATGAACACCTCAAAAAACTACAGATTTCGAACGCTTCTTCTTTTTAGCGGTATCCTGACCGGCGCACTTATAAGTGATGCTATTTCGGCAAAGGAATTCTCTTTTATCACAAACGAGAAGGATAGTAGTGGGGTATATAGTATGGTAGAGCAGATGCCACAGATTGTTGGGGGCATTTCTGAACTGTATGAACATATTGAATATCCCAAAGAAGCGCTTGACAGAAGAATTGAGGGTCGTGTTTTTGTTCAATTCATAGTGGACAGGAATGGCAATGTAACAGATCCAGAGATTCTAAAGGATATAGGTTTTGGCTGTGGTGAAGCAGCTGTAAAAGCCTTAACAAAAATTTCCTTTACTCCGGGAATACAAAACGGAGTAGAGGTCCCGGTTTCGTACACATTGCCTGTTACGTTTAAGCTGGGCAACTAATTGCATAGAGATAACCCAATATAGTTAGTTAGAGCATGGTCTTGGTAGGGCCATGCTCTTTTTTTATAAAAATCTGGCTAAAACCCATTAAGTAAAATTCAGATGGGTTCGATAAACATAATATTCATGATCACGAACCATTCTAAAACCAACTATTAAAATGCACATGCTAAAAGAGAAAACAGTTTACGGAATCAACTTGCTTGCAATTATCCTGGTTTTTACTGCAAGTACTTCAATCAAAGCAGATATAAACGAGGTGTACAACGTTATTGAGGTGGATACTACCGAGGTACTCACTATGGCAGAGGTTATGCCGGAAATCGTCGGTGGGTTGAAAGAGGTGTATAAAAACATTGATTACCCTAGCGCAGCAATTCAAAACAATATAGAAGGCCGGGTTTTCATCCGATTTGTAGTAGATGAAAACGGTGATGTAAAGAATCCTGAAGTTCTCAAGGACATCGGAGCAGGCTGTGGTGAGGCTGCCATTAAAGGAATTAAGAAAGTAAAGTTTACCCCAGGTAAACAGAATGGGCAACCGGTGAGTGTGTACTTCACATTACCAGTGACATTCAAAATAGAAAATTGATTTGATGATAACCCTATATAGTTAGATAAGGGCGTTGTTCTGATAGAGCAACGCCCTTTTTTGTTACAAAAAATTTAGCTGAGCCCTCAAGATTTTTTAAGAATTGCCGATAAAATGAAAGAATACCAGAGAGAGGGTCTACGAACATCCTGATTTTATTTAACAGGAGGACATAATCGGAAGGTATAGGTACTTCGCAGAGAGAAAATAATTAGGAGGAAGAGCAATGAAGATTCTAGTAAACTACGTGGCTGTATTATTGCTATTAGTAAGTTTTTCGGTCGAGGCGAGCGCTCAGTTCGCAAAAAATTTCACTTACGGAGCAAGTGGTGAAATTCACTATAACGATGTTGTTCGAGATGAAAATGGCCCTGCAGCAGCGGGTGAAGTTGATTTTCATAAAGCAACTTTTAAAGCAGGTTACAAAATAGACAAACATTGGAGCGTAGCATCAAAGCTAAAGATTGAACATGCTTTCGATAGTAAATACAATGGTGGCGATGTTTATGTGGACAATTTGTACCTGAAGTATAAAGCAAGCAAGGCATTTAACGTTCAGGCCGGTATTATTTCCGTTCCCATCAGCGGTGGGAAATCCAAAGTGTATGGAACGGTTGAATTATCCCCTGTTGAGAAATACATGTCTTTTGCATGGAGAGAGGCAGGGATTGGATTCTCAGGCGAATTTAAAAACTCACTCAGTTATCGAGCCACATTCACCACTGGATTGAATCCAGCGGAGCTTCAATCTAAGAGTGTAATTTATGGGGCAAGAAATGCCAGGTTTTATGATTCAACCCAAAACTTTGCTACAGGCTTGCAGCTAAAGTATGAGCCTCTTTTTAATGTAACCGTTGGTACTTCTTTCCTCTATTCAACGCTTGGTAATAGCAAGGTATATGGAGTTGATTTATCGGGGGCGAATTATAGAATTGCAGAGGCTTTTGCAATTTATACCAACGGCCATTTTGAGACACGGGTTGTTGGAGTATACAGTTCAGTTGCTGAGTCCGAGAAAATAAACGAGGTTTTTAAAAACAAGATTGGATCTGCTCAATTCGGTACACTTTTGGAAGTCTCTCATGATTTCACCAGGTTTTTCAACTTCAAATCCCCGGATGCTCATCTTAAAGGGTTTTTACGAACAGAAGTGTATGATTCCCATTATAGAACTTCGGGTATCGCCGATAACTCAAAATACGAGCATACTGATTATTCTCTTGGAATTGTATATCAACCGATTTCAGTGATAGAATTTAAGGCCGATTACCAGATTCTTCGGGCAGGAGGATATGCAAGCCATCATATGTTCGATTTTTCTATTGGATATAATTTCTAAACAAAAAGTATCGGTACAGAATAAAGATGAATTCATTGAAAGCAAGGTGGAGTAAACTGGATCTTGGAAAGAAGCTCACATTTTCAGTCCTGGCTCTGTTTTTATTAAGTATTGGAATTACTATTGAGGTTGTATATAACCTTTACAAAGATACCTACCACGATGCCGTTTTGGAACGGCTGGAAGGTGAGGTGATTTCAAACTCGTTACAGATTTCTGACTGGCTGGACTTCAGAAAAGACGAGGTACACTTCGTAACCACTTTGCAGGCAACTAAGGAAGTGGATACTTCCCAATTGTCAGAGTTGTTTTTGAAACTAAGCGAAAGCAATGGACACTACGAAAATATTTTCCTTGTTGACGCTTATGGACGTGGAATATTATCAACGCTAAAAACGAATGGACCAACGGAGCTTTTGCCCGATGAAGAGGCGAAAAGTTACGATGTGAGCAGTAAGGAATATTTCATCGAAGCAAAATCAGGTAATGACTTTATTTCTGATCCCGAGCCATCTACGGTGACCAACAATCTGCTTTCTGTAATAGCTGTTCCGGTGTTTAACAATGGAGAATTTTCCGGTATGATTGGAGCATCCATCCGTTTATCCATGTTAACAAATCTTGTGGATGCTATTTCCAGAGATGAGCATACCGAGATCTTTTTGTTAGATGATCAGGCTAAACCGATTACCAGTTCTGAATCCTTATCAGCGTTAGGAACCGGTAAACTAACAACGAAGGCAGGTTCAGGTATCGAGGCTAAAGATTCCGGTTCCGGTATTTATCAAAATGCACAGCAAGAGCGCGTATTTGGCAGCTATAGGTACATACCTGCATTGGATTGGGGATTAGTGATAGAGGCGAATTATTCTGAGCTGATTTCAGGGGTTTATACTGTATTTTATACTCTTGTAGGAACTGCTTTGGCATTAATTGTAGGGTTTGGAGTATTGTTGACCTTGTTTATCAGAAGGTTGATCATCAAGCCTCTGAAACATGTAATTGAGACATTAGATTCAGCGAGTAACCAGGTCAATTCTGCTTCTGATGAAGTTTCCGCGTCGGGCCAAAACCTTGCAGCAAGTTCGAGTGAGCAGGCCGCGCGGCTTCAGGAAACGACTTCATCTCTTGAGGAGATGTCGTCCCAAATCAAACAAACAGATGACAATTCTTCCCTTGCCGAGACCTCAATGAAGGCAGCAAGTCCATTAATCGAGAATGGTGTTGAGGCTATGGTACGTATGAATGAGGCGATGGAAGACATTAAAGCAAGTTCGCTGGAAACTTCAAAAATCATTAAAACTATTGATGACATTGCCTTCCAGACTAATTTACTGGCTTTGAATGCAGCAGTAGAAGCCGCCCGGGCTGGTGAGGCAGGTAAGGGATTCGCAGTAGTAGCCGAAGAAGTGAGAAACCTGGCTCAACGGAGTGCCGAGGCTGCGAGGAATACCTCTGAGCTGATTGAAAAATCCCAGACAAGTTCAGAAAGGGGGGCAAATGTAGCTGATGAAGTTTCCGAAAATTTGCAAGCTATTTCAGAAAGCATAAATAGTGTTAGTACCATTGTAATTGAGATTTCGGAAGCATCCAAAGAACAGGCAGTTGGAATTACACAACTTAATAGCGTAATGAGTGATATGGACGCCGTGGTACAGAAAAATGCGTCCAATTCCGAAGAATCTGCAAGTGCTGCAGAACAACTTTCAGCTCAGGCCGCGGAGCTAAAACAAGTGGTTGGAGATCTGAAAAACCTGATTGGTGGAGCTGGATCCCACGCAAGACATACAGATCCGGATTTTGGAAATCACTCCAGCTACACAGCCACTGATTTCATCGAGTTTCCGGATTCGAGATATAACCAACCGTCTCAGGATAAGATTAAAAGTGTGAATATGGCCTTTGAATAATCAATGCCATTTCAAAAGACTTCGAAGGAAGAACCTATCTGGAAGCGGTGGTAAGCCAGAATAATTAAGTAATTCCACCAAAAGTATTATCAAAATTTCGGTTTTGCCGATAATAGAGATAAGCATCCCTGAATAAGATTAATATGGGAGTATTAAAAAGTGAAAGAGTCTACGCCAAGAAAAGAGCAAACAGAAAAAGAGAGAGCAACACAAACAGAGAATATTGAGTCAACCAAAGTTTCCCCTCTACGATTAGTTAATTCGCGCCAAAGTTCTGCTTCCGAAAAGAAGCATGCAATGGTTGAAAAAATTTGGGAAGACCTGGTTGAGAATTATTCTTTCTTAGATGTCAGCTCAGAACAATCAAATGCCGACGTACTAAAATCGGCCAATCGGTTTAGCCAGGATTTTAATCCGGCGCTTGCCAGGAAAATGAGTGCAGAGATCGAGCAAGGAACAACGATCCTGGAAGATGGGATGATTTCCAGTCAGGTAGCAGAATCCGATATGACGGATGAGTACCTGAAGTTCACCAAAGCGGTGCAACTTAGTCAGTCTTTTGTTCTGATTATCGATCAAAATGGACGAATTGAATACGCAAACCCTCATTTTCAAAATGTTTCGGGATTTACCCAGGATGAGCTGATTGGAAAGGAATTCGGATTTCTGATTTCTGACCTGGCTTCGCATGAAGAGTACGAGCAAATCTTACAGGCACTTAAGGCAGGTGTTAGCTGGAAAGGTGAATTGGTAAACACCAAGAAAAACGGGGAATGGTATATTTTTACAGCGAAGATTTCGCCTGTGAATATTATGAAGAACCATGCGGTGGATTTTATCGTGGTAGGCCATGATATCACATCTTTCCGGGAGACAGAAATTAAGCTGGAGCAGGCTGTTCAGGAAAAATCTATTTTGCTTTCCGAGTTACATCATCGAGTGAAAAATAACCTGGCCATAATTTCCGGTATCATGCAGCTTCAGGCCTTTGACGAAAATGATGATGAATTGAAGACAAAACTGTTTTCAAGTGTGGGGCGTGTAAAAACCCTTGCTAACATGCATGAATTGCTGTATGAGTCAACGAGTTTTACGATGCTGGAGTTTGGGAAAAATGTAAACAAGATCGTTGCTACCATATCAGAGATGTTCGAAAAGGAAGATGCGAAAGTAGAGGTAAGTTATGATCTGGAACCCATCATTTTGAATATCAACCAGGCACATCCATGTGCACTTATTTTGAACGAAGTGATTACAAATTCTTTCAAAAAAGCATTCTCACTGGCCGATGTGTCCCCAAAAGTGGACATTAAACTGGTTACCTATGGAAAGAAAGTGATGATAGAGGTTAAAGATAATATTGGTAGCCTTCCGGAAGGCTACACAGCTGCCCGACAACCTCTTAGCCTTCAGCTGATAAAGACGCTTTCGAGACAGTTAAACGGTTCCTTCAATTATCTTACCGATGATTACGGAACCCTGTTTACGCTTGCGTTCGAGAAAGAACATATAAAAGGAACGGGAAACGCTCGGTTGTCTTAGTTCCCCGAAATAGCCAGATAAAAGGCAGGTGTAAAAACCTGCCTTTTTATTTAACAAATTGTTCTATGTGAGTATTGAAGCTTGAGAATTTGGTGAACAGATTTCCATTCTCTAGCAATACATTACGTAAACTTGTAAGCTGGTCCTCTGCTTTAGTTATTTCTCTGGATAGCTCTTCAAAAGTTTCCATGAACATGTTTTCAGTTGCTCCCATTCGTGAAATCTCAACCTTGCCTGTCATATAAATGAATTTCAGAACAGTTAGGAAACGCTCGATATGGGTCATACTATCCAGCAACTTGCTTTGCTCTTTAGGTATACTTTGAATGGATGAGTTCAATTGTCTGAGTCTTGGTTCAAAAGCAGCATGTAAAAGTCCAATTACCCTTTCGGATTTTGATACCTGATTATCTTCACCTGGTTCATTGTTGGTAAGTTCTTCTTTATAGAATTCAGTCATCTCTACTTGTAGCTTTGAAGAAATGATTTCAAAATTTAAGGCTGAGAACAAATTTCTAAGATCTGAAATTGAAGAGATAAGTCCGTCTAAATGAATTTCACCTTCATGGGTTTGTTCTCCCATTTTCTCGGAAACAACAAAAAGAGACTGATCACTTTTATCCAATTTAGAGGATTGCAGCCGTGCATTTTGTGAGATGGCCTGTATCGTTTTTGACAAATTCAGTAAAAACCCGGAGTGGATAAGAAGCTTTTTATGGAGACCATGCAGTTCATTCGAATAATAAACCATCTCAGTAAGAATGGTTTCTAAAGTTGCCAGACGATGTGTATCAATAGCTAGAGTTTTTGATCTTTTCTCTTTTTTTTGGTTGAAAGTGCCAAGCATATGTTCACGCTCATACATTTCCTTCAACAAAGCGTACTGCATGAATTCTTCATAATCCCGATAGCCTGCTTTTTGCAGTTTTTGTATAAGATATTTTTCCGATTCGTTGACTACGTCCTCTCTTTTAGCACCCTTCGACTCAAGATTTGATTCATAATCGAGGGTTTCCGAGTAGAGTTGTTTTACTAAATCGAAAACAGTGCTGCTTGGCTTTAGGCGAATAGACAAGTAACCACACTCACAAGGAAAAACGAGAGCGATGACCCAGTAATAAGACCCATCTTTAGCTTTGTTCTTCACATAAACGGCGACCGATTTCCCCGATTGGATAAACTTCCATAAAATCCGGAAAGCTGCCTTCGGCATATCGGGATGTCGGATTACTTTGTGATACTCTCCCAGAATTTCTTCTTTAGAATACTTCGCAACCCTCAGGAAAACATCGTTCGCAAAAAGGATTTCTGATCGTTCATCTGTTACTGAGAAGAAAAGTTCATCGAAGTTAAAGGGACTTTCTATAGTGAGTATCTCTTTTTTCGTATCAGTAGGATTATTAAAATCAATGTCTAAAGTGGTTGTTTCCATATTGTACGCCCGTAGTTAATTCATTGCCTTCGAGTAGTTTATCGGTGCACAATAGGATAACTTGATACCGACATCGAATATAAATATCAGATTTTTTATCTGCGATTTACGGGAAGCAGATTGTAAAGGAAATACGTCCGTTCTCACCGTTTTCGGTTTGGAAAATAGTACCACCGAAATGCCTGGAGAAAAGAAGAGCCATGGTTAGGCCAATTCCCAGGTTATTTGCCTGTGAGGTAACAAATGGGTGAAAAATGTGATCACAAATAGAAGATTTGATAGGTTTTCCCTCATTGGAAATCCGAATGCTTTTGTTGGATAGCTTGCTGATTATGACCGGACTGTTTTCGTCACTATAAGTCACAGCATTTTTAACAAGTAGCTGCAGTACTCGTTCAAGGCTGTCTTCAGTAGCTTGTAGGGCAGTTGAATCAGCAGGTTTAAGATATTGAATCCGGCTTCTGTCTTTTTCAGACAATCCAAGCTTTATTCTGTTTAGTATCGGTTCTAAGTCAACCGGCTCCAGTTTCGAGTCATCAAATTCTGAGGGGATATGATAAAAATATTCGAGTTCATCCATCAAGTTAGCAAGATGAGTAACTCCCTCTTCAATTTTGGTAGCCCGGTTTTGTGTTGTAGAATCCAGGGTTCCTTCCATTAACAAATCGAGATAGCCGGAAATACCGGTTAATGGAGATCGAAAACGATGAAGCATAACAGCTACCATATGCTTCCAACGGTTTAAAGTGATTGCATCTGGAACCGCGGAGTGAACTTTTAACTCAATTTTTTCATAGGTCTCGTCACCAGCTTCAAACGTATCCGAGTTGATTAAGTACCACTGTTTGTTGAAGAATACAATCGGCTGATCATTTAACAATGAATTGTGAACCTGTAACAAATCATCAATCACAACTTCATCAAGCAAAGTAGGCGGCAGGCCTTCTTTAGCAGCTTGATTTAATGCATACACGTATCGACTTCCGTCCTTTACAACGAATACAGGATACGAGATATCCTCAATAAGCGTAGAAATCACATCCATAAAAGAAAAGTCTGAAACCGACGAATAGTAAGTATCATAATTATCAATTTCATCCGCCCTGTTAATTTCTAGTTGTAGTGATGTATACTGTTTCATATCGATAATTGTGCCAGAAGTTCATTTTTGCTTCAATTATCAGCGGGTAAATTCTTTTCCTTAAGCGATTTTTAGCAAGCGGAAAAATTTACCGCAGCACGGATAAAACGCCTCCGGTTTCCGTTCCCTTCACAATAAATTTCTCCTTACTAACGGAGTTCACAGAACTGGCACGGCTCTTGTGTTAGCAGGTTCAAACAGAATAAACCATCGACCAATGAACCTGATTGATAGTAGCCACACACAAATGCTTACAAAGACCATGGACGCCTATTCATTACGGCAGAAGGTGACTGCTACCAATATTGCAAACGCAGATACACCAGGGTACAAACGCCATGAAGTGTATTTCGAAGAAGCATTAAACGAAGCGATGAATACAGCTGGAATGAATGGTATGCGAGATACTCAGCCATCCATCGTTGAAACTGATCAGAAGGTGATACTGGAAGATGAACTCATTGAGCAAGCTGATACTCAACTACGTTTTCAAGCGGTTGCCAAGGCACTCCGCCACCATTACAGCCTGGTGAGAAACGGAATTACCGGCTCTAACAGATAATTGAACGTATATGTTACCTGATCGAATTTCTTCAGCATTTCAAACAGCCTCACAAGGTCTGGCTCTGCAAAGAGAGCGCATTGCAGCTGCTTCACAGAATATTGCAAACGCGCGAACTTCAGCTCCAGAAGGTTCAGACAATATCTATCGTCCACGCGAAGTTGTTTCCGCCGCCCCTCAGACCCAGCAATTTTTTGATTTGTTAGAAGGCGCTGCATCTGGTTTGAAGACCACCAACTCCCAACACATGCGATCAGCAGATGGATTGGTTGGACAGAGACGAGGTGGACTGGGGCCTCAGTTTGAAGTGGTTGAACAGGAAAGATTTCGATTCGAGTACGATCCCAATCACCCTGATGCCGATGAAAACGGCATGGTTCGCTACCCCGATATAGATATGGTTAAAGAAATGGCTGTTATGGTAAGCGCGAACCGCCTTTATGAAGCTAATTTGAGCAGTATAGAGGCTGAAAAAGAACTTATAAAACGATCGTTGGAGATTTAAACAGATGAATAGTATTAATTCGATTCTTCATCAACAAACAGAACGGGTTGCACAAAACAGCGCTCTTCGTAAAGCGGCTTTTTCGCCTCAACCTCCCACATTGAGTAAGGATGAGTCCACACTAATCAATCAAAAATTTGCTCCCTCACAATCCATGCAGTCATATTCGGTGGATGGAAAGGTCAATGAACACCAAATGGTTCGCGGAGCTCATTTCGATGCACGAGTTTAAGAAGTAAGGATTTTACCATGGAACCAGAAATAACCGGCTTAGGCCTGCCCCAAAATCTCGAGATTCAACCAAGGCATTACAACATTGATGTCGGTGAAATTGATAATTCTTTTGGGGATATGCTTTCCAACGCTATCCAGGGTGTGGATGATACGATGAAATCATCGGAAGCAGCCGTTCAGAATTTTGTAACAGGGCAGACGGATAATATTCACGATGTAATGATTTCTATGCAGCAGGCACAGTTGAGTTTCCAAATGATGGTAGAAGTGAGAAACAGACTCATTGAGACTTACCAGGAATTAAGCAGAATGCAAATCTGATCTAAGCAATGAATAAGTATTTTCAGCTTTTCCAGGATTTTTTTGGCCCTTTAAGCAGTGCTCAGCGCATTATGTTTATCGGGCTTTTTCTGGTCATCGTAGGGATGATCGGAGGTCTTTTTTATTGGTCACAGCAAGAAGACCAGATGTTGCTTTTCGGAAACCTTGAGCCAGAGGCCTCACAAGAAATTGTTGCAGAATTAAATAACCGGGGTATCAAATACCGGTTAGAAGAAGGTGGAAGAGCGATTTATGTGCCCAGTGACCGGGTACACGAACTTCGCCTTGATATGGCCCCCATGGGAGGTGGCTTTACTGATATTCAGGGGTATGAGTTATTTGATACCAATGCACTTGGAATGACAGATTTCATGCAGGAAGTGAACAAGAAGCGTGCCCTGGAAGGAGAACTGGCCCGTTCTATCAACAGCCTTGAGCAGGTTGAGTATTCCAGGATTCATATTGTAATGCCAGAACGTTCACCATTCGATGAAACTGCCGTTGAAGCCTCCGCCTCTGTAATCCTGAATTTGAAACCCAACAGAAACCTGTCTCCGGAGCAAATTGAAGGAATTACAGCGTTAATTGCAGGAAGTATTGAAGAGTTGGAACCAACCAACATCACCATTTTGGATCAGGCCGGAAACCGATTGACAGATGAAATCGATTACGAATCGGAATTCTCCATGGGGACTACCCAAATGCAGCTTCGGCAAAAAACGGAGTCTTACCTGACAGAAAGAGGCCAAAGTATGCTGGATCGGGTGTTGGGAGCAGGGAATAGCATTTTGAGGGTATCCGTAGAACATGATTTTGATCGGATTACCCGTGAATCAGACATTATAGATCCGGATAGTCGAACGGTGATTTCGGAAGAGTCACGTGAACAGGTTAACAATGATGAGTTAAGAGAACCAGTTCCGATTGACAATTTAACCCCAATAGATCAAAGAGATAATTCCGTTACTGTTTCGGCAAACAATAACAGTAATACGATTCAAACCAGGAATTACGAGGTGAACCGTACCCGGGAGGTGTATGAAAAAGGGGAAGGTGAGATAAACAGAATCACAGCTTCAGTTTTGCTGAACTATAAGCAGGTAACCAATATCAATGAAGATGGAGATGAGATACTTGCATTTGAACCGTATGGCGAAGAAGAAGTACAACAATTCCGGGATGCGGTAGAACTGGCCATAGGACTAAAACCTGAGCGAGGTGATCTGCTCACTATCAATCAATCAGAATTTTTTACCGCTCAGTATGTTACCGGTAATACCTTCATGGCCACTCAACCTGTGTACTCAAATGATATAATTCGATGGGTTATAATTGGCATTACCTTTGGAGTGATTCTATTCCTTATGAACGGAATTCGTAAGAAGATGAGCATTGAAACTCAGATGGCTGTGAATTCGAATTTCCAGGGAAATACAGAGCTTCCGGCTGGAGCAAGTTTGGCGTCACTACCAGCAAATGCCACAGGCTCGCCCATGTTAGAACCAGCCTTTGATGATGATGGCAATCCAATCGAGCCAACCTTCTCATTAGACTCAATTCCTGAGGAGCCTAAAGAACCTGAGAAGACATATAACAAAGATGAAATCAAAGAATTTGTTGAGCTTAAACCGGCAATGGCGGCACAGATTTTACGTGCAATGATGTCGCCGGAAGAAGACTGATAACCCTGAATAGTATGAGCGAAGAAGCAGTAGCAACAGCAGCACCACCGGAAGCGGGTCCGATTGATCTGAACCTGACGGGACCTCAGAAAGCGGCGATACTCATTATGAGTGTGGGTACAAAATCCGCCACTGAGATGATGAAGTCTCTCACTGAAAAGGAGATCGAGCAAATTACCCTTGAAATTGCCCGGATGAAGAATATCCGTCCTGAAATGGTGGATACCGTTTTACAGGAATACTACACCCTGATGGAGGTGAAACAGTATGTAATTAACGGTGGTATGGACTACGCTCAACAGCTATTGAGTGAGCTTGGCGGGGATTCCGAAAAGATGATGAAAAAGCTTCGGGCGCAATCCGGAAGTACAGTATTCAAGGAATTCCAGGAGACTAAAACCACTCAAATTGCAGAGTTCATCCGCAATGAGCACCCACAAGTGGCAGCGCTTATTTTCTCACAGCTTCGGGTAGAAAAAACTGCCGAAATTCTCACTCTGCTCGACAAAGAATTACAAGGCGAAATTACATACCGCCTGGCAATGATGGATAAGATTTCCGGCGATGTAATAGACGAAATCGAAGAGGTTATTAAAGAGCATATGGGTGGTATGGATAACCTTGGCGACCGGGTGAATGCCGGAACCAACATTGTGGCTCAGATTCTTAACGGAGCTGATGTAAAGGTAGAGAAGAATGTTCTGGAAGCCATCGAGAACAGGGATCCCCAGGTTGCTCAGGAAATCAAGGAGCAGATGTTCTTATTCGAAGATATCATTCACTTCGACTCCAAAACCATACAAATCGTTATCAATGAATTGGATAAAGCAGATATGGTTATGGGCTTGAAAGGTGTGGATGAGGAGCTTTCAATGAAATTCCTTGGAAATATGTCTTCAAGAGCTGCCGATATGCTCCGGGAAGATATGGAGGCGCTTGGACCAGTGCCGCTTAAAGAGGTTAAAGATGCGCAAAACCGAATCATCAAGAAAATTAAAGACCTTGAGGATGCAGGTCAGATTAGTACGCGTGCATCCGGCGAGGAAGAGGTAGTGGAATAAATGAAGGGTCCCCGCGTCCTCGATAACGAACAGATTAACTGGTATAAGAAAGATAATACCCGGTTAAACTATAAAATGTTGTTTAGTGACGAAGATACGCCGGAGCAAACGTTTACCGTAGAAGAAAGGGAAGCGGAAGAAATCGATCCCGAACAGCTGGTGCACCAGGCCCGGGTTGACCGGGATCAGAAATGGAAGTTAAAAGTAGAGAAAACAAGAGAAGAAGCATATAGTGAAGGTTTTGAGGAAGGCAAAGCAACGGGCTATGACCAAGCCCAACAAGAGTTAGAGAGTAAGTTAGATTTCATTCATCACACAATAGAAGAAGGCCTGAAAGAGTGGAAAAAGCGCCAGGAATTGCTGGATCCGGGAGTTCTGGACCTGGCTTTTGAAATTGCGGAAGCCATTTTGGGCATCCCTGTTGAACATCAACAGATTAAAACATCCCTGGAGTTATCGCTGGGACCTTTATTGGAACGCATAGACAACCAGTCGAAACCGGTGCTTTTAGTTTCCGAAAGTGACTTTGAGTACATTCAATTATTGAAGAACGAGTACGCCCCCGACAGCTTTATCCGTATTCGTGTGGATGAAAACTGTCGGGCAGGGGAATTCCGTTTTGAGTCAACGGATGAAGTGGTAGTTCAAAATGTGAAGAACACCTTAAAGGAATTTAGAAAGAAGCTTCCTGTCCCAAGTTGGGAGTAAGTGATGATGGGACTCGAGGCGCACATCAGCACAATTAAATCCAGGTTTTATGAAGTTGCCAATCCTGCAAAAAGGTATGGCAAGGTTTCGGGGATTGTTGGAAACATTGTTGAATGTACCGGGCTTGAGGCGAGTGTGGGAGAGATGTACGCCATCCAAACGATTCTCGGGACTTCAATTCCTGCCGAAGTGGTAGGGTTGAAAGATGGAAAAACCCTGTTGATGCCTTTTGATCGGGTGGTAGGGATGAAAAACGGATGCCTGGTTGAGAGTTTGGGAGAATCTTTGAATGTAGGTGTTGGAGAACATTTGCTGGGCAGGGTAGTGGATTCTAACGGAGACCCTATCGATGATATTGGTCCCATTCTTTGTTCTTCCTCTCAACCAATACAGAATAATCCGCCGTCTCCGATGGAGCGTGCTCCTATTAACGAAATCATGTTTACAGGGGTAAGAGCTTTAGATGCATTGAATACGGTTGGGATTGGCCAACGTGTTGGATTATTTGCCGGATCAGGTGTTGGAAAAAGTACATTGATGGGGATGATTGCCAAAAACTCATCCGCCGATATAAACGTAATTGCCCTGATCGGAGAGCGCGGTCGCGAGGTGCATGAATTTATTTATGAGACACTTGGAGAAGAAGGACTGTCACGATCTGTAGTGGTAGCAGCGACTTCAGATACTGCAGCTATGACCCGGGTAAAAGGGGCATTTACTGCTACTGCTATTGCTGAATATTTCCGTGATCAAGGAAAAAATGTCCTCCTGATGATGGACTCTGTAACCCGTGTTGCGATGGCCCAAAGAGAAATCGGCCTGGCGTCTGGCGAACCTCCCACCACGAAAGGATATACGCCAAGTGTATTCACTATTTTGCCCAAGCTATTAGAGCGTCCCGGTAAGACAAAGAAAGGGAGTATTACCGGTTTGTACACTGTTCTGGTGGACAATGACGATATGAATGAGCCTATAGCCGATGCCGTACGTTCGATTTTGGATGGCCACATTGTACTTTCACGCCGCCTTGCTCATAAAAATCATTACCCGGCAATTGATGTTTTGGAAAGTATTTCCCGTGTGATGCCAAAAATTGTCTCTAAAGAGCAGCGCATCATATCCATGAAAGCACGTGAATTACTAGCTACTTATCGCGAGGCTGAAGATCTAATAAATATTGGAGCTTATGTAAAGGGTTCGAATCCTAAAATCGACCTTTCTATAAAAAAGCATCCTGATTTGGAATCATTTTTGATACAGGAAATGGACCAGAGTGATTTCGATACAGATCTCTGGGAGAGACTAACTAAGATTATTGAATAAGGATACTCAAACCTATGAAGTTCAAGTTTTCATTAGAGCCAGTGCTTAAAGTGAGACAACACCAGGAGAAGGTGCAGAAGCAGAAGCTTGCTGAGGAGGTAACGAATAAGAATAAGATTTCAAACCTTCGCAGTGAAGTACAGGGGAAACTGGAAAGCTACCTGGATAATAAAGAGCAGGATAAGGTGGCCAATATTCATACGATAAAAACCCACAATGCGCACCTCATTCATGTGAACGATCATATCAACAGGTTGCAGCAGCAAGAGAATTCAGCCAGCGAAAAAGTAAAAGAGGAGAGGACGAAACTGGCAGAGGCTTTCAAAAAATTAAGCATTCTTGAGAAAGTGAAAGAGAACGAACAGGGAGCATTTGTAAAGAATGCAGATAAGAACGATCAAAAATTCATGGATGAAATTTCATCCCAATCCCACAGTAGATAAAAGTCATGAAGAAAGGAGCTATTGTAAAAATTGCTGGTTTTTTAGTGGTGCCCATCATCCTGATGCTGGTAGTGGTTTACCTGCTTTATCCTATGATCAATAAGGATAGATACGATTTGATTGTAAGAACCAACGGTACTATGGTTGATTCCCTGCTTTTAGATTCTTTGGCTCGCATGGATAGCCTTGCAAGAGTGGATTCGTTGTTAGCTGCTGAGTTGGAACAAGACGAATTAATGAACCAGGGTGAAACAGAATACCTTAACAAAGTTGATTCGTTAGAGCGACTGGTGTACGTACTCAGTTCTCGTATTGAGGGATTAGAAAATGCAGCCGCAAATCCTAACCGGGGGCAACCTACAGAAGCCGATCTTGCCGAAGAGGAATTCAAAGACCGGGTGAAAAGCCTCTTGAACCTGGAGGAAGATGAGATGGCGCCTATTCTGGATAAGATGACCAGCGAGCAGTTAGTCCGTCTATACCGGGAAGCTGGAAACACCCAAAGAGAGAAGATTTTAAGAGCCCTTAACTCTGATCGCGCAGCACGTTTGATTACAGAAATCATGCTATGATCAAAGATTTGCTTGCCCATATCGTCCAGAATGGTTCCCAGGCTTCCACTGAAGGAGCAGCCACCAATGATTCTCAATCAAATTCAGGAGTGTTTGATGCTATTCTATCTTCGATTTCAAGTGAAAAAAAACCGGGTGATTCTGAAAAACAGAGTCTGAATCTCAATGCCGATTCAATAAACCCTGAACAAGCTGAAAGCACCATAATTTCAGTGAATAACGAGGAAGCTCCTACAAGCGAACAAGGTAATTTGGGAGAATTCGTTTCTTCAGAGGAGTCCATTCTTACTCAGCCAAAAGTGGAATTGAATTTCATACCGGCTGAACGAATTGCAGGCCAGGAAATACAGGCCGGAACAGGAGATCAGGTTCCAGTAAATGATAATGCTGGCACTTCTGGTGTAGTTAATCCACAACAAGCTGCTGAAGTAAGTGATGCTACTGACCCTACTAAACAAGTTATTTCAGTTAGTAAGAACGAACCAGGTGAACAGCCTTCTATAATCACTTCAAAGCAGGAAGCTGTTCCAGTCTCTGATATTCAGAAAACGAAGCCTATTGAGACTTCTGAACAAATCGAGGTTCCAAAGCAAAAGTTTCAGGATTCAACGTTAGGGAAGAATGAATTACTCGGCCAAGGCATGTTGACCAGCGAACAAACTGCTAGCTTAACCAGGGTTTCTCAAAAAGAATCAAATACGAAATTAGAGGGCAAGTCAACTCCTCTGACAGCAAATGAGGAGAGTATTGTAGGTGAAACTCCGGAGATGAAAGAGAATCCGGGAAGTTTTGAAAAGGGAGAAGTTCCCTTAACTGCTTTGTCGGAGTTAAAAGAGAATGGATCGAATCGAAATCAGTACGCTGAGGAAAATCAGGATCGGGGGATAATTACAGCAAAAGCCGGGCAAACAGGCACTGAAGAGGTTTCAAACAAAGTATCAGAGTTATCAAAAACTAACTCAATAGGGACTGTAAATTCACAGAATATACAGCCTAACACTGATTTGAAAGTGACCAACCAGGCTGGTTTTGAGGCAACGGGGTATAATACCAGAACTTCTGAGCCTGTAAGAATTGAAAGTCCGTCAAATGCTTCAAGAAATTTCCGATTTGCAGATATACAGCCTGAATTAGCAACAGCGAAAGCGGTTTATCCTACTCAAGAAAAAATACCTGAAATAAAATTGGTTCAGGTTAACGGACAAGCAGACCAACTGATTCCAACCACTACTACCTCCGCGAATGAATTCGGTAATGCAAAGAACCCGGAACTCATCCAGGTTATTCAAACTCATAAAGCTGAGGTTCTAAAACCCAAAGAAATTAACAACCAGCAGTTCGCTCTTTCGATGAGTGAGCAAGCTGAAACCCGGTTAAAATTACTTGTTGACTCCGTTCGACCGGAAATTCTTCCACCCAGGGAGGTTCCGGTCGGTTTTATCTCTTCCCATTCGATGGATGAGGCATTTCAATTCTACAATCCTGAACTCACACTAAGTGTTGACCAGGAGTTGATGCTTAAAGAATTCATGACGGAATCAATTCAGGGAAAGGAACAGAAATCTACAGAACAGAATCTATTAGGATTTATGCGACTGGGTGAGCTTCCTGTTTTGAACTCAACCGCCCGAAGAACACTCGTATCAAACTTTGCTAAAGTACTACAACAAGAAGTTTCTACTCCGGTAAATCAGCAGGAACAATGGCAAAAGCACAGTTTCAAGCTTGATGACGGAAACAACATTGATATGACTACCCGAAATATCGATGGAGTGCTTCATATCAAACTGGCTGCAAGTAACCCGGAATTAAACCGGCTACTTCAGAATATGGAGCAGGAACTTAAAGATCACCTGAAAGAAGAGTTGAACCTCGAACTGGACTTGCAATTCGAAAATAGAGAAGAAGCTTTTACAAACCTGATGGGGGATTCTTCGGGAGAATCTGGTTCAGGAATGAACAACTCAACTTCTGATCGAAGCTTAGAGGAGAATGACCAGGATCAGAACATTGGCTTACAACCATCGATCCGGAATTTTGGCTATAACCAAATGGAATGGACCGCCTAATTAACTAACTATGGAAATACAAGGAATTAACAGTGCACTTACTACCTATAACTCAGCTCCTCAAGGGAATAGTGATTTAGGTGAGAAAGAATTTCTGGAATTATTGGTGGCACAGCTACAAAATCAGGATCCGGCGAATCCGATGGATAGTAACCAGATGACGGAGCAACTCGCACAAATGAATACGGTAGAGCAGCTCATTGAAATGAATGCCGGGATTAGTGATTTAAAAATCAGCCAGGATCTGATGGGAGCCAGTTTGACGAATTCAATGGCGGCCTCATTAACTGGGAAAGAAGTACGTGCTTTGAGCAATCAGATTTCATTAAGCAGTGAAGGAAATGCTGAAATAAACTACAAATTGAACGATTCAGCCTCAGAGGTGGAAATCGTAATTCGAACCGCAAGCGGAGCGGAAGTTCGTCGTGAAAGTTTGAGTGGTGTTCCATCAGGAGATAGCAGTTGGAAATGGGATGGCCTCAACAATAACGGAGAGCGTATGGGCGAAGGTGAATACACGGTAGAAGTGATCGCCAAAAACGGGGATAGCAATGTAGGCGCATTGACCTTCCTTGAAGGATTCGCCAGTAAAGTTCGCTATACAAGCCAGGGTGTGTATTTGTCAGTAAACGGCATTGACGTACCCATCGGAGACGTTGAAGAAGTAGGCTCCGGAATTGTTGACGAAGAAGAAATTTAGAATAATAAAAACATAACTATAACGGGTTGCTCATCAAAAAACGGAGAGCACCACAGCAGAAAAAACTGCACAAAAACAGGAGAACTCTCATGTCATTAGTTAAATCATTAAACGCAGGAGTTAGCGGCCTGAACGCATTTCAGGCAAAAATGGACGTGATAGGTAATAACATCGCGAACGTAGATACCGCTGGTTTTAAATCTTCATCCATCACCTTTGCAGAGATGATGAACCAGAACCTTGGCCGGGAAGGAGCTGGAGACTCCGCTCCCCAATTGAGTAACCAGGTGGGTCTGGGAGTCCGGGTGTCGTCCATCAGTAGAAACTTTGCCCAGGGAGCCATGCAAAACACGGGGAGAACGACCGACTTAGCCCTCTCAGGCGAAGGATTTTTTGTGATTAACTCCGGCGGTGAAAACCTGCTTTCCAGATCCGGAAATTTCGTTTTCAACAGCGATGGCTTTTTAGTAGATCAATCCGGTAATAACGTGATGGGCTACATTGCCGACCGATCAGGAAACATTATCGCAGGTGGTACTCCTGATTCTGTACGAATCGATTTTGAAAACCCGCTACCCCCTAAGCAAACAGACCTCGTGACACTGGCCGGTAACCTGAATGCAAATACAAGCCGTAACAAAGTGCTCCAGGCACAAAGTGGATTTACCGTAGCCGGAAGTCCTGCAGATGGAAGCACATTGATCAATGACATTTCACAAACACTTACCGATCTTGCAGCCGGCGATCAGATTTCATTTGATGTGACCTTAAACGATGGCACCCCGGCTACTGTAACTCATACTTTCGCGGTTGGCGATACGCTGGACGATATGCTTGCTTCTTTTAATGCTGGCTTACCGGCAGGAGAAGCTGAAATGGTGTTAGTTGATGGGGCGATTACGCTAAGATCATCTCAGTTGGGAGATAGCCAACTCGATATTACTAATGTTTCTATCACAGGAACCGGCGACATCAACTTCCCTGGATTTGGAATTACCCAGGAAGGTCAAACCAATACTCAAACGATGAGTACCACGGTATTTGATAATTTGGGCCGGGCGCACTCATTTATTTTGGAATTCACACAAACCGCTAACAACGAATGGCAGTACAATGCCAAATTCCTGGATGGAGAAACCATCAGTTCAGGAGAATCCGGAGTGGTTACCTTCGATGAATTAGGTCAGATGACCTCGGGAGATATTTTTACGCTTACCTTTGAACCCGGTGGAGGTGCAGGAACGACTTCCTTTGATGTTTCACTTGGAGATAAGAGTACAGGAACCACATTTTCCCAGTATTCCGGGCAGAACACGGCAAAAGTAACCAGTCAGGATGGTTACCGATCCGGTTTGTTGGTAGATGTAGCCATTGATGGTGACGGACAGCTGCAAGGAATTTACGATAACGGTAATTCTGCGGTTCTTGCACAAATCGCGGTTGCGCAGGTACAGAACCAAAACGGTTTGGAAATGATTGGATCCGGATTATTCCGTGCAACATCTGCCGCTGGCGAAACTTTCATTGATACGGCCGGAAACATAGCCGGAACAAACATTAACTCAGGAAGTTTGGAAGGTTCAAATGTAGACCTTGCCCGGGAATTCACAAATATGATTACTTCACAGCGGGCGTATCAGTCGAATGCGAGAGTAATCACTACTTCCGACGAAATGTTGACCGAAGCAGTTAACTTGAAGCGATAAGCTCCGATAAGAATCGCATAGGTTAAAGAACTTCATGGTAGGTTGGTTAAAAACCCCCTCCTCTGGTCGTGGTTGGCCGAGGGAGTGGGGTTTTTTGTTTCTCTTTATTATCAGTCATTTGGGGGTGGTTTAGAACGAAAAATTATCAGGATCAGGGCCTAGTCGTATTCCACGATCCAGCATTTCGATAAGTATCATTTCCTCCGGGGTCAGTTTAAAATCAAATATTTCAAAATTGGACTGAATCCTGGATTTGGTAACAGATTTTGGAATAACAACTACTCCTTTTTGAATGAGCCATCTGAGTGTGATCTGTACTTCAGACTTCCCGTATTTTCCGGCAATGCGGTTTAACTCAGGGATTTCAGTTACTCGTCCCATCATAATGGGGCGCCATGCTTCAACTTGAATTCCGTGCTGTTGAGAAAACCGGAGAAGATCTTTTTGCTGAAGCCAGGGATGCATTTCTATCTGGTTAACCGCCGGAACGATACTGGTCGATTTCATTAGTTCTGTAAGATGGTGTGTTTGGAAGTTACTTACCCCGATCGCTTTGGCACGACCCGAAGCATATATCTTCTCCATGGCTTTATAAGTGTCTACAAAATGACCTCCAACCGGCCAGTGTACCAGGTATAAGTCGACATAGTCAGTTTGAAGGTGTTCTAAACTTTTTTCGAATGCATCGAAAGTACGATCTTTTCTTTGATCCGTATTCCAGACTTTGGTGGTAAGAAAAATCTCTTCTCTGTCTATTCCACTTTGCTGGATGGCATTTCCAACACCGGCTTCGTTTCCATAAACCGAAGCTGTGTCGATCAATCGGTATCCTGTTTCCAGGGCATGCAAAACGGCATCTTCAACCTCACCTCCATTTTTCGATTTCAATACTCCTAATCCGATAGAAGGCATCTGGAGCCCGTTATTAAGTGTTACTTTTTCTTGGGATGTTTCTACTACAGCATTCATGATAGTTTCTTTTTAAAGGTTTCGATGGAAGGAAAAATCAAATACTGCATCAGGGTAACCATGGTAAAAGAAAGCACCAGTGTTTGAAGGTAAAAGGGCTTCTCTTTCAGCCAGGGATCAAGCACGTAAATAAGAACTGTTATCAGGACATAAACGATGGTCCAGGTTAGCAGGGTATGTTTTAGCTTGTTCATTCTGATGTTTGCATTGTTGATTTTTCACATCTCAAACCTACGTCGAAACACCAGATCCAGGCTTTTACTTTTTATCTGACCACCAGCACAATTTATCGAAATGTCTGCTAATTAAAGCCTTTTCGGAAGGAGGAAGGGCTGATACCTACTTGCTTCTTGAAATACCGATTGAAATAAGAAGAGTCGTTAAAACCCAGAAGAAGAGCTATTTCAGTAATCTGTTTATCGGTATTGATCAGATAACTCTTGGCTTCTAATATCACTTTTTGTTGGATAAATGATGACGCCGGAGAACCCGTAAGATTCTTAATTACACTATTCAGGTAATTGGCATTGACGAATAGGCGTTGGGCAATCAGGCTAACTGTTGCTTGTTCATCGGATATTTCCTCCGCCAGTTCTACAAAATAGCTATCCAGCTCCTCTCTGAACTTTTTGAACAGGCGGTGTTCGTTTTTCTCCTCTTCAGGCCGTTTCTCGGAATGCTCCAAATAAATTCGCTTCAGAGATATCAGGTATCGCTCTAATAATACTTTGAGTAGCCGCTCCGACTCAAAAGCTTCGGAATTTAGTTCCTCAATCAATTCGGTATGCTGAACGTCGAGCAGTTGTACCTCTTGCTCGGAGAGCTGAAAAAGCGGAAGAGCATCAAAATTGAAGAAGGGGAAATCCAATGACAAGTCCGAGGAAGTGTTCAGGAAATCCTTGGTAAAGCAGATCAGAATACCATGAATGTTGCCATCACTCTTCCAGCTCTCCAATTTTCCGGGGTACGAAAAATATATTGAGTTACGATCCGAGTCTAGTTTACCGTCAGGAAGCGACCAGTGTACTCCCTGGTTCCGGATCAGAACCACACGATAGAAATCACATCGAAATAAAGGCATTTCACTTCGTTTGGTAGAAGGCTGATCCTCAATTTTCATGATCGAAAACTCGTGCCCTTGAGGAGAACCAATCCCAAGTGCTTCATAAAATGACTGAATGGTATTCAGGAAAGGAATATGTGATTTATTCGGAATTGCCATTTCTGTTGATGTACAACCTTAAATGGTTCAAAATTAGTTTCGGGTGGAGAACTCTATCCCGATAAATGATAAATCAGTCATGTAGAGTCGGCGCTTAAGTGTCAAGCCAGAAATTACAAATTAAAGTCCAGGACCTGGAAACTCAAACCTTTGAACTAGTCCATTATTAAGTTCGAACGATAAAAGATGTGTGCTCCTCCGGATTCGTTTCATTTACATAAAGCATATATCCTGGTATGTACTTGAGCCGATAGAGTTGCTCTAAGTCTGAGAGGGAGATCATCCCTTCCTGATTGCGTTCTAGCGCCCGTCTTACACAGGTCTCGTAATCGGCGGATACAAATACCGTAAAGTCAAAGTAGTTTCGAATCTGAGGGTTGTGAAGGAAGAGTCCGTCAAGTAAGAGTATATCTGAGGAATCCGCGGTAAACTCTTCAGAGATATTCGGACGAGATTGACGAACATCGAACCAGGTCGAACGATATTTACGATTACCGCCAGGACCCAGGGGCTCCAAAAGCTTTGATTCTAGTGTATCAAAGTCGATCTGAAAGCGGCAGAAACCTTCAGCTGATTTGGCACCAAGTTGCCATCGAATTTCGGGCGGGTTTTGAAAATCATCAGCAGATACCCGGATTACGCTCCTTCCAGACCTGCGAAGTGTAGTTGCAAGAGCATCAGCCAGAGTTGTTTTACCCGACGCGCAGAAGCCATCAATACCAACGCGAATCGGGTGATCGATTTGAGCCGACAACAACGTATTTACGATTGGTTCGATATCGTTCATTTAGTTCTGGCCAACAACTCAGCGCATTACACTTTTGCCAACAGGCAAGGCGACGAGCCCAGGATTTAAAATTAAAGATCCAAACCTTGTTTGAAGCCAGTTTTGAACTTGATTCTGTGTCCGCTTGAAACGCTTGTTATGGAATATTTTGTGGTTTGAATTTAAGGTTTTCAATAGCATATAAAAGTTCTTCGTAATTATTGGAAACAGATTTGTCCAGATAGAATGTCATATTTCTAGACATTTCGTACTGTGCCGGAATTGCAATTCCTGTTTCGCCACTATTGTTTCTGGCAATATTTACGGAAAAGCGACCAAAAAACTCTTTATCAACTTTATAATTGTAAATCAGATCATCTTCATCATATGTCGGTCCAAACCACCCATATTCATATGATACTATTCCCTTTCCTGTAAAGAAAAACCCGTATGGATCCCCTTCATATCCATGTCCATGAAGGATGTGAATCCAATTTTTTGGGGTTTGAATTAGAAAATAATCTGTTTCAATGATTTGAATGTTTGAGTTCGGGATAGACTCATATTGAGTTGTAAATGTCCCTTTTGGGTCGAAGCCAAATAGAAATACTACTACCAAGAAAATGAGAGCAACTACAACTCCCAAAACAACAATTATTTTCTTTGGTGATAGTTTCATTTATTCAGAATTGATAATGCACAAAACATTAAAATAATAAACATTCAGCCCATCTATGAAGGCTATTGGTCAATATCAAAATAGCACTATGGCAAGATAGAACAAGAAGAAAGAGAGTTAAGCATTGAATATAGAATATGGATTAAAAAATCTCGAATGTTGAGTTCTTCACATTCAAAGTTCCATGTTCAATTTCAACGTTCGATGTTCATCCTTAGTCAATTGCCTTTATAAAAAATCCTTTCCATTCCAGCTATAGTCACTCAAAAATGCGCCGATAATTCTTTGGAGAACTAGACAACTACCTGTGTATCAATATCCAGAGTTTCAAAAATGGTTATGGAACACAGTATAAACTGTAAGGCGTATGCTGGATAAATCGAGTATGATCGGGTTAACACTGGGAATTGTCCTGGTGTTGGGTGCCATTCTTCCAAAGGCGAGTATCCTCATTTTTATCGATGTACCCTCGTTCATCATCGTAGCGGGTGGTTTGTTTGCTTCTACTATGGTGAGCTTCGATTTCAGTAAGATCAAAGATAGCTTCCAAATGATGACGCGTTTGATGAAGAATGCAAATGTGGATATGCGCACAGACCTTGAAGTAATCTCCCTGTTTGCCCGAAGAGTACGAACAGGTGGAATGCTGGTGTTGGATGAAGACATCAAGCATTTAAACGACGAATATTTACGAAACGGGCTTCAACTGGCGGTAGACGGTTTCAAAACCGATAGTTTGAACAGCATCCTTTCCGACGAAATCACAAGTGAAGAAAATATGTCGGATACCGCCATTAGTGTGTTGACGGCCATGAGTAATTTCGCTCCGGCTTTTGGGATGATTGGAACCGTAATCGGGATGGTATTGATGCTTCAAAATTTATCCGATCCGGAAGCATTGGGTGCTGGTATTGCGGTAGCCCTTTTGACAACACTATATGGGAGTATGCTTTCAAACATGCTTTTTGCTCCTCTGGCCGGGAAAGTGACCTATTTAGCAGAAAAGGATTTGAACCGGAAGAAAATGTTCAGGGTGGCCATCTTATCTATGGTGGAAGGGGAAAATCCCCGAATCATGGAAAAGAAGATGTTGATTTACATCGAACCTGCAGAGCGGGCAGAGTATGTGAAACACCATGAAGGGCTTAAGATCATGAAAGCCCGGGACGAAAAACTATATAAACTCTGGAAAGAACAACAAGGTAAGGAATGGGAAAACCTAAAGAAGATTCTGGAACCTGGTTAATGACCTATGGCGACCTGGTGACGCTTCTCCTGGTGTTTTTTGTTTTGTTGTACACGATGACACCCGGAGTTGAAGAACAGGCGTTCAATGCGTTTATCTCTTATTTCCAAAAGCACTCGGGTTTTTTTCCCGACAATAGCAGTATCACGACTGATTTACAGAATAATGTAAATCCTGAGCAGGTGGATGATTTTATGGAAGAACAGATGGAGCGATGGCAGGCTATGGCTGAGTTTGTTGAGAATACGGCAGACATGGCAGGTGTTGAAATTGAATCAACCAATGAAGGGTTTTTAATAACTCTCGATGATTCTGTGGCCTTCACCAGTGGGTCCTCAGACCTTTTACCTGAGGCCCGGACGATTTTAGCGGAAGTGGCAAAATCAGTAGAAAGCGGACAGTGGGAGATTGAAGTACAGGGCCACACGGACAACATTCCAATTAGCGGAGGAAGCATCCATCAAACAAATTGGCACCTGGGGGCAGCAAGAGCTGTTTCGGTGCTTCAATACATTCAGGGACAGGCGGAGCTGGAGCCTGGATTTTTTAAAGCGACCAGTTTTGGGGAATACAGACCGGTTGCGGATAACGGCACCTCTGAAGGAAGAAGAGCGAATCGAAGAGTAGAAATTTATTTAAAGGATAAGACGATTGATATCGTCAAAGAATCAGAAGCGGAACTAGTCACCGTAGAGACATCATTAAGTGAGCTTGAATAGAGAGGAGAGAGATGGCTGAAAAGAAAACTGATACCAAAACAAAAGGAAAAAAGGCACCGGCCAAAGGGAAGGGAGGAAAAGCTCCCAAGAAACTGGTGACTATTGGAAAAATTTTCCTGCTCTTGCTAATTCTTGCAGGGCAGGCATATCTCGCCTATGTAATTGTAGATAAATACTACCCCAGTGTATATGCGAAAATGAACGAGGAAAAACCTCCTGAATTGGGAACATACATGATGGAGCAGCTCGTAGTGAATCCGGCAAATACGAACGGAAGAAGGTATTTAATGGTCGAAATCAGCCTTGAAATGCACGCTGAGCACATTCCCCTGATGGAGACAAACAACCCGAAAGTGAAACAGGATATGATCGAGGCGTTCTCGAGCCGAACCGTTTCTCAGTTGACCACATCCGAAGAGAGGGAGAAGCTACGCCAGGAAGTAGCAGAAATAATTAATTCATCTATTGGGGAGACTTCGGTACAAAACTTGTATTTCACGAAGTATGTATTGCAATGACCGTAACCTCATACCATAAAACAGATGGCTTCCCAACCACCCAAAAAGAGAAAGGGGAAGGTTAAGTATGTAGTACCCTACGACTTCAAACGTCCCAAACTGTTTAGTAAAGAGATCATGAGAACTATTTCTCAGATCCATGACTCTATTGCGCGGGGTTTGAGTCGCATTTTCAGCAATTCGCTCAATTACAAGGTGGATGTATCCTTAAGTCGTATTGAGCAATTCTCTTCAGCAGGTTTGATTAAAGACATTCCAACTCCTGCAGTTATTTATATGCTTCAGGGTAGAATGATGGGCGGGGAAATCATCATTGCTATGCCTACTGAATTCTGCATTCATATCATTGAAAGGCAAAGCGGGGGGCCAGGGATCGATCTCTCGTATAAGCGAACGCTTACTACTATTGAGGAAAAAATAATTTCGAGGATCATTCAAAGCATCAAGAAAGAATTGGTTTCTGCCTGGGAACCCTTTATGCAAATCCGCTTTGAGGAAGAATCCTATGAAAGTAAACCCGAAAATCTCCATTTAGGATCGGTAGATCCAACATTGACTGCCAAGATTAAAGTAGAACTTGGAGAAAAAGTGATCGAGCTTGGAATCTCATATTCCTACGGGTTTTTAAAACGCGCCCTTAACGATTCCATCATCAAAAAAGATCGCGGTGCCAGCCTGGAACGATTAAATCATGAGGCGGCCATCGATTACCGCAGAACGTTGAGAAAAGCACCGGTTCGCATTCAGCCTTTACTGGGCAGTGCCATGCTGTCTCTGGACGATATTTTGAGCCTGAAGGAAGGCGATACGATACCGCTATCACAAAAAGCGGACGAACCTCTCGAAATTAAAGTAAACGGGGTTACAAAAATGAATGGCTATCCCGGGTTGAAACAAGGAAGAAAAGCCATCAAAGTATTTGAGATCATTGAAGAAATTAATGAACAGGAATTGGTATAACCATGGAAAATTACATCGATAAAATCACCCAGTACCTACCGAAAATTGAAGAGTTTTTAACATCCGTCTTGCTTGAGGAAACGACCGTAACGGTTACCGAATCCGAGATGTTCAATATGCAGGAGGGGTATGAAAATCTTGATGGCGAGGATATCTACCTGTATGCTTTCGATAAGCATAATAACCAGGATGTAATCGCTATTTTGGATAAAGAATGGTTCGCTCTTCTTTCGAGCATTATGCTTGGAATTGAGGAGAGAACATTTAATGACAAAACCCGGGATTTACTTCAAAAATTTTCCGATGAACTTAAAACGACATTTAAAAAAGTACTCGAGGAAGATGGCGTAGAAATCGATGTGGATTCCATCACGCCAATGAAGCATTCTGATCTTGAAGGCGAATTGCATCATACCGAGTATGTATTGACGCGGTTAGAAGTAGAAGGATTGGCAGATGAAAACGTACGTGCTGCGGTATTAATCGGGAATCCGGAAGCTTTGATTGTTGAAGAAGAGCCGGAAACAGAAAATTCTGCTGAAACAGATGAAGACGGATTCAAAGAAACAAGCGGGGAAGAACTAAGTGAAGTAGCCGATGAAGTTCTGACCGGAAGTTACATCGAGTTTGAAGACTTTGAGGAGGATGCTCCCCTGGAAATCCTTGGAGAAGAAGGAAAAAGCATGGATATGCTCCGGGATGTAAACATGGATGTTTCCGTAGAACTTGGACGTATTGAATTACCACTTGGCCGGGTACTTCAGCTGGCAAAAGGTTCTGTTATTGAGTTGGATAAACTGGCTGGTGAACCGGTAGATATTCTTGTGAATGGACAGCGTATTGCACAGGGCGAGGTGGTAGTAATTGATGAACACTTTGGCGTTCGCATTTCCAACCTGATTACGACCCGTCAACATTTAGTGAAAATGAACTGATGGATATTACCAACCTCCTGAATCATTCTACCAAAAAACCCAAAGCTGTTCTAAGGATTGTTATTTCCGTCAGTATCGGCTTGTTGGTCCTGTGGATTTTTCTTGTTTCCAGAATGGAACTTCCGGGTCAGAGGGATTCTGTACTGGTAAGCGCTTCAGATTCAACACAGCAAGTGCTGGACGTTAAGAAAGAATTAGGTGAGCGGGATGCAACCCCAGGAGTTTTTGAAAGTTCCACAGAACAGCCACCCATGTTTCAGAATGCGTTCACCACTTTTATGGTAATGGTGACCATATTAGGCGGTTTATGGGCCTGGAGTACGAGGAAGAAAAAGCGGGTTCCTGATACTCCACAGGATATCAAAGAAATTGCACAGCACGTGATAGGCCAGGGTGTGCAGCTGAAAGTAATTGAGTTAAATGAGGAGGTGTGGGTACTTGGAGTTTCAGCCAATTCGGTCAACCTACTTCATCGGTATCCAAAGAAAGACTGGCAGCTACCTAAAGCCCCGGATCCGGAACCTGAATTATCCGGCAGTGATTTTAACTCGATATTTAAACTGCTGGGGAACTAATACATGTTACGGGTTATCATCAATCAAAAAAGCAGACTTACAAAACTAACGGTCCTGTTTGCTCTGCTGTTTTCGTTTGCCGTGGTTCCTGATTTGGTTCAGGCCCAACAAACGATTCCTCAAATCGACTTAACGATAGGGGGAGGCGGTGGCTCTGAAGAGGATGATTTTTCTTCAGCAATACAGGCGCTGATCATTATTACTGTACTTTCATTTGGTGCGGCTTTTATCACGATGATGACGAGTTTCACCCGTATAATTGTGGTGTTTTTCTTCCTTCGAATGGGGCTTGGAACTCAGCAGTCGCCACCCAACCAGGTTTTGATAGGATTGGCTTTGTTTCTCACCATTTTCATCATGAAGCCCACGTTCGACGAAATTAATCAGGTGGCTATTCAACCGTACACCAATGACCAGATGACGCAGATGGAGGCGTTGTCAGCGGCGGCTGTTCCCCTCAAAGAGTTTATGATCCGCCAAACCAGTGACCAGGATCTTTTGTATTTCATGGATATGGCAGGGCTTCAAACGGTGGGATCGGTAGAAACCGTACCATTGTACGTTGCTGTGCCTGCATATGTGATCAGCGAACTCAGGATAGCATTTCAAATTGGGTTTATGATCTATATCCCGTTTATGGTAATTGATCTTGTGGTGGCTTCCATCTTACTAGCAATGGGGATTATGTTCCTGCCACCGGTAATGGTTTCGCTCCCCTTCAAAATTTTAGTTTTCGTGTTAACAGACGGCTGGTACCTGCTGGTTTCGTCGTTAGTAGAAAGTTTCAGGTAATACATTATGAATATTGATACAGCACTATTTTGGGTTCAGGAGTTATTAACAGCGGTTGTAGTACTTTGCGCTCCCGTTATGATCGCCGCCGTTTCGGTGGGTTTAGGGATTGCCATTTTCCAGGCAGCAACCTCTATTCAGGAAATGACGCTGACTTATGTCCCAAAAATGGTTGCTGTAGTAGCTGTTCTCTTTTTTATGTTTGGATTCATGCTCCAGTTCGCTATCGACTTTACCCAACGGGCATTTGAATTCATTCCCCAGGTAACGCTGTAATTTTCTTCAGGCGATGGGAACCGAGTCATTAACCATCGATATGATCCTTTCCGTATTCCTCATTTTTGTGAGGGTCAGCGGGGTGGTTATGACGGCACCCTTTTTCTCAAACGGATCCTTTCCAAGGCAGGTCCGGCTTTATTTTGCGATGGTGGTCACCATCATTCTTTTCTACGTAATCCCCGCTGAAGGAGCATTTGTCAGTGCCAGTGATGGGACCATGGTCGTGTTTACAGCGATCCTGGCGGAAGCCCTGGTTGGTGTTGCCATGGGATTGATCGGGCAGCTCGTTTTTGCCGGCTTTGAAATGGCGGGGACACTCATCAGTTACAACACTGGGTTGAGCTTCGCGATGATGGTAGACAGTACCTCGCAGCGCCAAAATTCCATTGTTGCCAATATTTTAGGAATGCTGGCCATCCTTATTTTCCTGAGTATCGATGGGGATAAAATCTACATTACGGCGTTGGCCAAAAGTTACCAGATTGTGCCAGCAGTTGATCACAATGTGCACCTTGCCGGCACGTACATGCTCGAAGTGGCTACCTATTTATTTGTGATAGGAGTTCAGCTTACAGCACCATTCATGATGGCTATCTTTTTGTTAGATGTATGTCTGGCTATTTTTGGTCGGATTATGCCCCAGGCTAATTTGATGTTCATCGCACTTCCTGTAAAAATGGGGGTCGGAGTGGCCATCTTTATGCTCATTTTACCGTACCTGCCAACCGCTTTTGATATTATTTTCCAGAATCTCTTTTTCTATCTTGAAGGCATGCTGGGAGAAATTGTGCCGTTACCACCAGCATAATGAATATTGAATATTCAATATTGAGTATTTAATATTCATTTAGATTTGTAATGCTGAACCATGCGCTAAACTTGATTCAGTATTGTTTCAGCATGTTTATTACCAGTTGAATACTAAGAACTTAATATCTAGATGAATAGAGAAAAACTTCAACATGTCTTGGAGAGAAATAATATTAATCCACAGTACTACTCTCTATACGGAGAATTAGAAAGTGATAGTATAGTCATCTACAAAAATCATCAAAGATGGGAAGTCTTTTATTTTGATGAACGTGGTGTACGGAGAGATGAATATGAATATTCAAATGAGAATGATGCTTGCCAGGCAGTTTTGAATAAATTTGGTATCAGCATTTAAAAGTAAGAGTCTTTGTAACTACAAATCATATCCGAATAAGTGGCTAGAAAGCTCATATCTCACTTCTCAAAGCTTTTTCAAACCTTCAAATCAATCGTCCCGCCTTTTCCTTCATCTTTTTCTTTGATGATTTCAGGGACTTCTGGTTGTTTAAATGGGACATCCACTTCCAGGTGAGCTTTTGATGCCTGGCTGATCGTTACTTCATCAACAATAATGCGTGCATTTCGTTGCTTCTGGTTCTGCCGCTTTTTCTTTTGCTGATGCTCCTCTTCCTCTCTCTTGTGCTTCAAGAGTTCCGGAATTTTAGTCAGGCGCGATATTTTGGGTAAGAGTGACATTCTACGTCTTCCATAGGTATTCGTATCCTGTCTTATTATCGGTTGTCGACTTCTTAACTAAATAGCTGGACGATTAGACTTTTCTAATCAGGCTGATAGAGAATTAATTCCCTGCATATGCCACTTCTTCCTTGGTTAATTCCTGCCGGAGTTGAAGAAGTAGTTTTCCAACGATCTGTGAAATCCGTGCTTCGGTAAGTTCCAATAAAAGTGCGATTTCACTCATGGTCATGTCTTCGTAGTAGTACAGCATCAGAATGAGTCGGTCCCGCTCTTTAAGCTCTCCTATTTTCTTCATGATAGCAGCGGTACGTTCCTTTTTCTCCAGGTTATTATCCGGGACCTCACTATTTGGATCAACCTGGGTTTCGTAGTATGACGCAGAATCTTCGTCGTATGCGGGGCCATCCAATGAAAGTACATTTCGCTGTTGAACGTTGGAAAGCAGCTTGTGATAATCTTCAATATCCATATCCAGTTCATCGGCCACTTCCTGGCTCGAAGGTTCACGTCCTAGTATCTGGCTTAGTTGCTCAATCACCTTTTGAACTTCCCCGTAGTTCTTTCGTTGTTTGCGAGGAAGCTGATCGATACTTCGCAAATAGTCGACAATGGCTCCACGGATGCGGTAGTATGCAAAGGTATTGAACTGGATGTTTCGCTCGCAGTCATAAGAATCCATCGCCTGGAGTAACCCGGTGATGGCGGCGCTTTCAAGATCCTCGCGTTGAGACAGAGGCTGATCCGGGCGGCTGATTTTGCCAATGATGCTACGTATCAAAGGCATCGATTTGCTGATGATCGCATTTCTGAGTGCATCAACAGGATTTGTTGCATAAAGCTCGATAAGTTCTTGAAGCGTTTTGTTTCCCATAACTAGGTCTCCTGCTCGCTGTTTTGATTATTGCCGCCAACGGGGATGTGCGAATTGTTTTTGTTATCCCGAACTACATTCAATAGAAAAATGGAGAGATACATCACGGAAAAAAGTCCCATGAAAACCAACATGCTGCGGTACAGGGCTACATCGATTTGAACTCCGGAAATGAGGAGCAACATAAAAAGAAGTAACGAAATCACTAAAATAAGACGTAATAACATGCGATTCTCCTATATCAGTACGCTAGCTTGAATTGAGGTTTTTCTAAGGTGTTCGAGGTTGAGATAAGGTTCTGTGTGATGAACTCCATCTCAGAAATAATCGGGTTGTTGCTATCCATACCAAGCAAAGTGTTCTGCTTGCGGATGGCCTTCCGTATTTGTTCATGCTCCGGGATGAAGCCCAAATACGTGCATTCCTTTTCCAGGAAATAGGTCAAAATGGTGTTGAAGCGCTCAATCGTACTCTGGGCGCTTTCTTCATGCTCAGCAAAATTCACAATACTTCCAAAGTGGTATTCCGGGTCAATGCTGAATACATATTTACACAGCCGATATACATCCGAAATTGCCGATGGCTCATCAACCAGTATCAGAATTCCTAACTCGGCTGCATCCAATGCCCAAAGAGTCATTTCTCCGGCACCGGCTGGGGTGTCAATCAGAATAAAATCATGGGTTGCTTTCAGGGAATAAACTACCTGATCCAACGCATCCATGATCAGTTCGCTTCCTACTTTCAGTTCAAAAGGATCGTCAGCACCTGTTATTAACGTAATGCCATTAATATCCTGACAGGCCTCTTCCAGGCTGCATTCTCCCTGAATCCACTCGCAGACGGTTTTTTCAACGGGTTGATTGAACATCGTGGCACAATTCGCAAGTCCTAAATCTGCATCGATAATGGCCACTTTATATCCCATGTCATTCAGCATGGCGCCCATATTTATCGTGCTCATGCTTTTTCCAACACCGCCTTTTCCGCTGATTACGGCAAATACAAAAGGTTCAGGTCGTTCAAACAGGTGGGTCATTTGGTTAATCCTCCAGTACTTTTTGAGCAAACCATTGAGGATTAAATTCGCTCAAACTCGCAGGTAAATCCGTTCCGGTGCTTATGTACCGGGCCGTACAATCCATCTCCCTCATAAACGGGATGATCGGTCCCCATTCGGAAACCTCATCAAGATGCGTTATAGAGATATAGTCAGGTTGCATTGGATGATTCTTAGCCGTTGAATTTGCGAAATAGAACTTGCTGCGTGCAGCATTCACCACAAAATGCACTTCCAGGGGCGCCAGGGGAGTTAGTAATTGTCGGATCTTCCAATATTCCCTGAACGAATCCTCCTGCTCAATGCTGAGTGATGGAGTGTCGATCAATACATGATCGAACTCTTTCCATTCTTCTATATAATCGTTCACGTCAAGCCCTTTCTTAACTGCGAAGTGAGAAATTTTTTGATCGGCGCAAAAGGCTTCCAGGATACTGTAGTAAGCATCTCCGGGCTTTTGCTGTGGATGAACGGTAACAACAGCCACCTTTTTGTTGAGCATGAAATCCGGATGCAGGCATAATTTCATAATCAGGCTGGTTTTTCCTGAACCGGATGGACCAGCAAACAACATAAACCTACTTGGTTCTTTAATTGGGGTTTTCCCCAGTGAGTCCCGAAGTATTCCCGCTAGTTTGGCAACGAAAAGCTCGTTGTGCTCAAAAGGATCAATGCCGGTTTCGATGATACTCGAAAACCATCCACTCACCGTACTGGTATTGATTCCAGTCTGAACCAGCTGCTGGAAAACCGGGTGACAGGCATAATCCAGGTTCGCTGAAATGAGGTTGGAATCAAGCAGTGACTCCAGCTTGTCAAATCGCTTATGAAGTGCTTTAATTGCTTTCTGATTTTCGATGGGAGATTGCACGGCCATTCGGGCTTCATGGAAATTCTCCTTCGGTTTTGATTCCCGAAAATGAGTGATGAATTTGCCAGCAGGTTTTGATGCTACCGTTGTAGGGGTTTCATCCTTTAGGATTTCAGTTTTATCTACATTTTTTTCTGGTGCCGGTCGAAGGTTAGCCCGGCGATAATACTGCCCGGAACTTTTTTCCTGAGCAGGCTCTTCCAGTGGCAAAAACGGAGTTCCGGCGCTTACCAGTTCTTTTTTCGATTCTTTCTTTTTCTCCGTTAAAATCTGCTCGGTAGCGTACTTTCGAAGTGATGCTAAATTTGAATGTTCTCTCCTCTTTGGTTCAGCCAACGCGGTACTGCTTCGTTCAAATTGTACACCTTGTTCCTCTTCTTTGAGGGAGTCTCTAAACGCCTTTTGCCTGGAATGAGAAGTTGAAGTTTGCTTTTCTTCGGAGTCCGAGAAGATCGTAACCCGGGCTTTTTGACCTTCTGAAGCCGGTTCTGATGCTTCTAAAATCAGGACTTCGTCTCCATACATTTGAAATGCTGTTTTCTTAGCAGCCTCGACTGTTTTTCCAAAAATATTCTTCAAAATCATACTAACTCGCTTTCTTCAATAGGTATGGGTTTGTCGGTCGCTGGTTGAGCTTCTGGGATGGCCCGTTCCGGCGCTTGTATCGTCAAGCGGTCAAAAGTTTTGAACTGAATGTCCTGGCTAATGTCGTTGTACGATAACACATTTATATCTGGCAAAATTGGTGCCAAGAACTCGAACAGGGTGAAGCGCAGGATGGGAGAAGTGAGCAAAACAGGCTCAAATCCCTTCTTCACCATGCTGGTAAAAGTCTTCGATGCAGACTGGTACAATCGCTCTACGGTATCGGGAGTTAATCCAAGTGTATTGCTGTTTAACGTTCCCTGCTGAGCCTGAGAAATCAGGTGAGATTCCAGTTGGGGTTCTAGCATTACCACCACTACTTCTCCCTCAGGGGTCACGAACTGTCGGGTAATCGTTTCCGATAAAGCAGCCCGGCAATACTCGTTCAATACATCTGTATTGTTAGTCTGGTGGCAATAATCGGCAAGTGTTTCTAGGATAGTGATCAAATCCCGAATCGGGACCCGTTCCCGAAGCAAGCGCTTCAGCACTTTTTGGATGTCCCCGATTTTCATTCCATCCGGAACCAGTTCTTCAACTAATGCCGGAGCTTGTTCTTTGACATTTTCGACCAGCTTTTTAACCATTTGCCGATCGATAAGTTTATGCGCGTTTTTCTTTAGCACTTCCATTAAATGGGTAGTGATCACCGCTCCTGCTTCAATTACAGCCAGGCCATATTTTTCCGCTTCGGATTTATTTTTTCCGCTTACCCAAATCGCATCCATTCCAAAAGTCGGATCTTTCGTTTCTATTCCCTGGATATTGGGTTTAAAATCCTCAGGTAAGAGTGTGAGGTAATACCCGGGCAACAATTCCCCTTCACCCTGTACAACCCCTCGCATTTTAATTGTATAGTGATTGGCCTCAAGCTGTACGTTGTCTCGGATTCGAATCGATGGAATAATAATGCCAAGCTCGGCAGCCAGTTGTTTACGTAGCGAAGTCATCCGTTCCAGCAAATCTCCACCCTGACTCGATTCTACCATTGGGATCAAACTATAGCCGATTTCAAGCTCCAAAGTATCCATCACAAGATAATTCTCAACCGGATCATCCTTTTTCTGAACCATTGCATTCGATTCCGAAGCCTGCTGCTCGTCAAATTCTTTTTTCTCAGCCGCACGGTAGTTTTTGAAAGCCATGAAGAGGAGAAACGCGCCTATTCCCCAGAAAGGAACGACGGGTAATCCTGGCATCAACCCCATGAAGAACACAAAGGTTGCCGCAATAACCACGGTTTTAGGATTTCCAAGTAGCTGAGAAGTAAGTTCGTTACTTAGGTTTCCTTCCGAGGCAGCCCGGGATACGATCATACCAGAAGCTGTGGAAATCAACAAGGCAGGAATCTGGGAAACCAGTCCATCACCGATCGTCATTAGTGTGTACGTGGCGGCAGCTTCCCCAATGGGCATACGAAGTTGGACCGTTCCTATGATCAAGCCCCCAATAATATTGATGAAAGTAATCAAAAGACCGGCGATCACATCCCCACGCACGAATTTTGAGGCACCATCCATTGCTCCGTAGAAATCAGCTTCCCGGGCAATCTCTTCGCGCTTACTTTTGGCCTCCTGATCTGATAAAAGTCCGGCAGCAAGATCAGCATCAATCGACATTTGTTTACCAGGCATTGCATCTAGTGTGAATCGGGCGGCTACCTCGGCAATTCGGGTCGCACCTTTTGTAATTACCACAAAGTTGATAATCACAAGGACGGAGAAAATGATAATCCCGATTACAAAATTACCCTGAACGATGAATCCTCCAAAGGCCTCTATGATATTCCCGGCATTTCCTTCACTCAGGATTAACCGGGTCGTGGCTACGTTCAACGATAGCCGGAAGAGTGTGAGGATAAGGAGCATCCCAGGGAAAACGGCGAATTGCAGCGGCTTGAGTGCATAAAAAGCAACGAGTAAAACAATCAGGGAAAGGGTGATGTTGAGAGCCAGGAAAAAATCCATCAACTGGGCAGGGAATGGAATAATCATGATCAGAAGAATCATGATGATCCCGGAGGAAATCAGTACATCCGTCTGGAAAAATGTTCCCTTCAGTTTCTCAGTATCTAATCCGGCTATTTTCATTTAGTTCAAATTCTGTGTTTGTTTTTCAGCTTGAATACATAGGCCAGAATCTCTGCTACAGCACGGTAGAGGTCTTCTGGAATGAATCCGTCTTCCTCGGCCGTTGCAAACAATGCCCTGGCCACCGGCTTATTTTCTACAATCGGTATGCCATACTCTTTGGCTAGTTCTTTTATCCGGAGGGCACGCAATCGTTGACCTTTTACCATAACAATGGGAGCTCCGTTTAATTCGGGATCGTATTTCAAAGCGACAGCGTAATGTGTCGGGTTTGTGACTACTACATCGCTGGCCAGGACAGCGTGATCCATTCGTTTTTGTTGAATCAATTTCATCCCGAATTTCTTTCGTTGACCTTTTACATGCGGATCTCCTTCCATTTGCTTGAATTCATCCTTCACTTCCTGTTTGGTCATCTTCAGGCTCTTCGTGTACTGATGCTTTTGAAAAACGGCATCAGCGATGGATAGGATGAGAAGGGCAGCAAATACTTTTACTACAAAACTGAGGAGATGACCACCCATTTCGCCCATACTGAATTCGATGGGAGCGATCACATAACCAACATAAGAATTGACATCATTCTTAATTTCGTAATACCCGATGATCCCTACGATCCCAAGCTTCAAAAATCCTTTCAGCAATTCTACCAGTCCTTTTACGGATAGAATCTTTTTCATCCCCTTAATCGGGTCTAGCTTGCTCCCTTTAAAAGCCATAGCCTTTACCGCAAATACGCCCTTTGTTTGAGCCATATTCACTCCAATGGCTACAATCAGAAGCCCAAAGCTGGTTGGAAGGATGATTTCCATCCCAAAATAAAGGGCCGTTCTCAAATAACTCTCTGCCTGGTTCTGATCTTCAAAGCCCATCCCGGAATTGAAAAAGAAGCTCTCAAATAAATAGGTGAGGCGATCAAAGATCATCCCGCCAACCCCAACAAACAGAAGAAGGGCGGCAATCATAAGGAATACGGATGAGATTTCCTTACTAACACTCACATTGCCTTCTTCGCGCGCCTTCTGGAGGCGCCTTGCCGTCGGTTCTTCGGTTTTTTCCTGATCGGATTTATTATCTGACATGGCCTCTCATTTTCAAAAGCCATACCAGATTTAAAAAGTGAAAAGTGAGAGCTGATTAGTGTAAGACTGATAGTTAAGGCGAGGAAGTTTTCTCCCTTTAGGAAAATATTTCTGCGAATGATTTCGCAACTGAGTTCATCACAGAACGCTGATTTAAACAAGTCCAACCCAGCAAGAAACACTCATTATGAGCTAATAGGAGTTGTTTTGAGAGAATTCCCAAACGCATCGCCAAAGATATGGCATGCATTTTGAATAAATCGCTGCAAATGATCGACAACAAGTTGTTATCGGCAGCTTCAAACGATCACTTAAATTTTTTCCAGATTCTTAATCAAGAAAAATGCTAGATAGAATTTACATGCAAATGCAGGCCATGCAAGTCCTCCAACGATCGCAAGATGTGACGGCGGATAATCTGGCCAACATCAATACTCCCGGTTTTAAGGGAAACAAGCTGTTCTATCGCATGATGACGGAAAATATGAACGGGACCGAAATCAGGAGAGCCGTTCCTATGAGCCAGGTAAATCTCGATCAGGGGATTCTGGAACCTACCGGGAATGAATTTGACGTCGCCATCAATGGAAAAGGTTTTTTTAAAGTGATGGATGGCGAACAGGAAATGCTTACGCGAGATGGTCGATTCTCGCTGAATTCTGATGGTTTTCTGGTTAATAACAACGGAGCAAAAGTCATGGGTGATTCCGGTCCGATTCAGCTTTCCGATCTGTTCCAGAAAAATAATGAGAATGGAGGTCCCAACAGGCTGGAAATATCAAAAAATGGTTCCATCCTGATTAATGGAAACCCACTTGACAAACTTCAAATTGTGACCGTGGATGATCCAGCCATTTTGGAACGCCAGGGAAGCACCTACTTCACGGTGAAGGATGAGATTGAACTTTCGGACGACGGAGTAGGAATGGTAATGCAAGGATATTTCGAAAAAGGAAATGTTCAACCGCTTGCCGAAATGGTAGATATGATGCGCAACATGCAAATGTTTGAGTCACAGCAACGAGCTATGAAAACGACCGATGGCATGTTGGGGCAGGCAACCTCCCGACTAGGAAGACTATAATGAATTTGATAACAAACCTTAAGAATTATGCCTAAAGCACTAAGTACAGCCGCGTTGGGTATGAGCGCCCAACAGCGCTCAGTAGATAATATCGCCAACAACCTGGCTAACGTGGGAACTACAGGTTTTAAAAGGAGCACGATTGCTTTCCAGGACCTTTTCTACGAAAACATTGCAGCTTCCAAAATGGGAAGTTCCTCAAGCCGGAGTACCAGTGATGGGCCTACCTTGCAAGTTGGTCATGGATCTCGGGCGGTTGCTACCATCAGAAACTTCATGCAGGGATCTGTAGCCGAAACCGGTAATGCTCTGGATATAGCAATAAGTGGTGATGGCTTTTTCCAGGTTGAAATGCCAGACGGAACAACAGCATACACTCGTGACGGTAATTTCAGCAGGGACTCCAGCGGTTTGCTGGTGAACAATTCCGGACTTCCATTAGCAGGACAATTTGAAGTCCCAACCGATGCATTGGCCATCGATATTGGTCAGGATGGAACCGTTACAGCACTTTTAAGCGACAACACCCAGGTAGATATTGGCCAGCTTGAGCTTTCAAAATTTGCCAATAACGGAGGTTTAGAGGCCATTGGAGACAATTTGTATGTAGAGACGGAAGCTTCAGGGCTTGCTTTCTTTGGGACGCCCGGGTCTGAGGGATTTGGGGTGGTACGCCAGGGTTATCTGGAGCAATCCAATGTGGATATAGTGACGGAAATGGTTCGGTTAATTGAAGCCCAGCGCGCTTATGAAACCAATTCCAAAATGGTGCAGACCGCCGAAGATATGATGTCGGTAACCAACTCCATAAAGCGATAGGATGACTATTAATGCATTCATAGCGTTGTTTTTCGTGATGGGATCATTCAGTTTCACTACTGAAGAGGCTACTAAATCACGCATATTAGAACTGGCAGGTTCTGATTTGGAACAGCATTTGAATGCAGACGAATACCAGTTTGATCTGGTTGCTCGATGGATTCCGGGAAGTCTACTCCTGGTAGGTCCGGAGAACATTCATTCGGTCAAAGTGAGCGGGAATGTTGAGCAATACACCCGCTTTGTAGTTACCTATCAAACCAGGGCAGGCCGACAATCTGCCGAAATACAACTTAAAGTGGAGGCCGAGCAATTTGTTGCGGTGGCTTTAAATCGGATCAAAAGCAATGAGGCCATATCCATTTCAGATTTTGAGCTTCGGTGGGTTCCCGTAAAACTTGGAAGGGATCGTTTTGTCTCAAGTCTTTCGGAGTTACAGAATAAGTCAATTCGCAGAAGCCTTCTACCCGGACAACCCGTTCGAGCGCATGAAATCAGTAGCCCGATACTGGTGATACCTGGTCAGCAAATCACCATGATTTATAAAGCAGGAGCTATAGAGCTGGGACTGGATTGCGAATCCAGACAAAGCGGTTCGGCGGACGAGGATATCCAAATCTATTGTCAGGAAACACGAAAAAAATACACAGCAAAAATACTTGGTACAGGAGCAGTACAATGGCTACGAACACATTAAAGAACCTTTTTGGACTAACTATATTGGGTTTATTTTTATGCGGAGAGGCATCCGCTCAGTTTTCACTTTACAGTGATGTGAAAGCAAAACGAGTGGGAGATATCATTACGGTGGTTTTGAGAGAGAACCTGCAAGGGAGTTCAACCACCGATTCTAAAGTAACATCCAACTCGAATGGTCAGGCCTCCGGGTCTCTGTCCGGAAATTTTCTTCCGTTTGAGCCTGTATTCGGAAGCGGAGCTTCGGTCACTTATGGAAGTGATCAGAAAAACCTGGCTACTCAACGCCAGCTACTGGAGGGATTTGTAAGTGTACAAATTGTAGAGGTGACAGCTCAGGGAGATTTAATTGTAGAAGGAAAGCGTCAAACGGAAATCAATGGCGAAGTGCATGAAATGTCAATCGCGGGTACAGTTCGCCAAAACGATATCGACGGCCGAAACCAGGTGCTTTCTTACCGGATCGCGAATGCTGAAATCAGCTACCAGAAAATGGGAGGGTTAAAAGACCGAAAAGGGAGCAGAGGAATTTTAAAGAAAGTTGTATTCGCCGGGATTGGAGCCGGGCTAGCCGCAGCAGCAATTTTAACAACCAACGGAACACAGTAAGAACATGACCAAAACAGTGATTCCATATTTTGTTGCTTTTACATTGATTCTTGGGGGGATAAGTACTCATTCAGAAGCTCAATCCAGGCTTTCCGATTTGGTAGAAATTCAAAACACGGCTGGGAAAGAATTGATTGGCTATGGATTGGTTACCGGCCTGGATCGAACCGGAGATCGTTCGTCCAGCAGTCGTGGAGCTGTGTTCACAATTCAGTCGATAGCGAATATGCTTGAGAATTTTGGAATCACGGTAGATCCTGATCGTCTGAGAACAAGAAACGTGGCTGCGGTGATGGTTACAGCAAAGCTCAGTCCATACCACGCCCCGGGAAGTAACATCGATATTACCGTTTCTTCGTTAGGGGATGCCAGTAGTCTACAGGGCGGTGTGCTACTTCAGACTCCATTATTTGATCCTAATACCGAGGAAGTCTATGCCAAAGCGCAGGGGGCCTTAATTGTAGGTGGAATTACTGCAGAAGTTCAGGGTTCAAGGATCAGCAGGAATCAAACGTTGACGGCTTCCATCCCGGGAGGGGCAGCTGTTGAGAAAAATGACGATTACGAATTATCACCGGATGAACCACTGGGTCTTGTGCTTCGGGATCCAAGTTTTGCTAATGCCCGAAGTATAGTAGAAGTGATTAATGCGACCTTTGATGAAGAGCTCGCTATGATGCAGCACCCTGGGCTTGTAAAAGTTGAGTGGCCAAATGCTTTCCAGGATCAGGGAGCGATGAATGTATTTACCAGCATCATTTTAGAGCAGGAAATTCAGGTTGAAACGGTTGCCAGGGTAGTGATCAACGAGCGAACAGGAACCATTGTAGCGGGTGGGGATGTGGTTATCGATGATGTGATGATATCTCACGGAAGCATCCAGGTACGGACTCAAAACACTCCACTGGTAAGTCAACCACCGGCTTTCAGTAGTGGAAACACGGTGGTAGGAAATGTTCAGGAAGCGGGAATCAGTGAGCAACCTGCACAAACGATTGTTCTTGAGCCCCAGACTTCGGTACAGGATTTGGCAGGAGCTTTGAACACGCTTGGGCTCAGTCCAAGAGATATTATTGCCATTTTCCAGGCTTTGAATCGGGCAGGTGCTTTAAGAGGAAAATTAATTGTGATGTAAATGAAAGTTGGCGATCACATACCACTCGATCAATCCAGTTTATCGGCAGCCCGAAAGGAAAAACGGGATAAAGAGAATGCCGCGATTCAGTTCGAGGAGATTTTTGCAAAACATCTGGTTCGGGAGATGACGAAGAATTCCTTCAAGATAGAAGGAGGAATGATGGGAAATGCAAACAAGATGTACCGTGAATTTATAACAGATGCGTTGGCAACCGAGCTGGCTGCCCAGAAGAAACTGGGAATGGCCGACTTAGTGACCAGATACTGGAACCAGCATAATGAAGGAATAACTCAAAATACAAGTGATGATGAATAGCGTTGAAAAAATGCCCAAAGAGATACAGGTAATTTCGGAGAAAGTTGAACTTCTGCACCAGAGCTCAAACAAGATGATCGAAGTGATGGAGCGTCAGATAGATGCCATAATAGCATCAAACACCTCTCAAATCGAAGAACTTGCAAGCCTGCATGCCACGCTTACGATTCGATATACTGAGAATGAACAGGATTTTATAAATGAATTGAGCCTGATCCTTTCGGATAAAACAGAGAAGAAAGGAATCAAACTGGCCGCTCTGAAAGAGTTATTCCCTGATTACAGCTCACAAATTGAGTACTGGCAAAGCCTGTTACAGGATAACGTGGCCAAGCTTCAGAGAAAGCATCATCAGATTGTAGAATTACTTGAGTTCGCGATGACTAGCAATGCAAAAATGCTGGAGACTTTATACAACAAAAGCACTGAAAAGAATATGCATTACAGTGCAACCGGTACTACAAATTCGGTTATGCCGGGGTTAGCAGTAAATCAAAAAGCCTGAAGAGCACTCTATGAACCGGCTGTTCGAAATATCAAAAAGTGGTTTGGCAAGCGCCCAGCGGTCGCTCACCGTCACTTCGAACAATATCGTAAACGCGGATACTCCTGGTTATACCCGACAAAGGGTAGACCAAACCCCCGTTGGGTTAAACACCGGGATGACCACTATTGGGCTTGGAGTTAATATTTCCACTGCAAACCGTTTAAGAAACGATATGAACGATGTTCTGACGAATCAAAAACGTCAGGAAATGGGGTTTATGAATTATAAAAACCAGGTGTATGAACGGCTTCAGGCGTCTATGACTACCGATTCTGGTGGAGATTTGGATGTCAGGATCAGCCGGCTATTCGATATGTTCTCCGAACTTGCCAACGATCCACAGGATACCAGTGTGAGGAATAGTTTGCTTACGGAAGCTCAGCAACTCACCTCCAAGTTTGGAAACATAGATCAGAATTTGTCAGACGCCAGTTCATTGATTGCCGATACCGCACAAACCACGGTCACGAACATCAATAATTTGCTGAAGGACCTTCAGGCGTTGAATGAATCGGTGGTTCAGAGCACCTACCGGGGGGCACCAGATCCGACCAGCATGGATCTCAGGGTTCAAAAACTGGAAGAACTGGCTGAGTTGGTCGATTTCACTCAAATGACTACTGATTCAGGGAACATAGAAATACGAATCGGTGGAGTTCGGGTGTTAGATGACGAAAGCCTGCTTCAACTTAGAACAGAGGTTTCTCCCAATGATCAGCAGTTTAACATTCGGGTTGGCAGTGGCAAAGTAATTGATGTTAGCGGAGGAGAGTTGGGTGCTCAGGTTGATATGTATGAACGGGATATTCCAGCCATGCAGGAAAAACTGGACCGGGTCGCAGAAACCCTGGTTACTGAATTGAACGCCATTCACCGATCCGGCTATGGTTTAGAGGATGCCACACCGAGGGATTTCTTTATAGCTGGCGGAACCGCTGCTGGTTCGATCCAGATTAATCCTGATTTATTAGCTAATCCATCGAACATTGCGGGAAGTGCTATTGCCGGTGAGGCCGGAAATGGAGAGCTCGCCGCAATGATTACAGATCTGAGAAATGAAGGACTGGTAGGTGGCAGGAAATTAGTGGATTACACCATCGAGGTAATCAGCACCCCGGGATCGGAAATTTTCGCTTTGTCTTCCCAAATCGAGACCAAGGAAGCAGAGATTGCCATGTTGCAAACCCAGCAGGAACGACAGGCAGGTGTGAACATTGACGAAGAACTTGCCAACATGATCCAGTATCAAAATGCTTATCAGGGTGCAGCCCGGGTAATGCAATCAGCACAGGAATTATATGACACCTTATTAGGGATAGTGGCCTAGGTATGAGAGTAACCAATCGCATAGTTTTCGATCAATTTACCCGCGATATTAATCGTAACCGGGCACAAATGGCAGAGATTAACTCCAGCCTTTCCAGTGCCAAAAGTGTGCGCTTTCCATCGCAGGATCCAATTTCTTTTCAGCGGAGCCGGGTGATTGAAGAAGACATCCGCGAATCGGAACAATATCAAAACAATATCAACAGTGGGTTAAGGCAAAGCAGGTTGGCGCAGGATTCCCTGGATAAATCTATTGATGATCTCATCGAGATAAAACGAATTCTGGTTCAGTCAGCTTCGGATACGTATAGCGCTGTTGATCGGGAGAACATGGCAGATCAAATCTCCGGAATCCGTGATTCTTTGATTGCCACATTTAACCTGAGTTACGGGGATCGATATTTATTCGCAGGTACGAACAGTGGTACGGAGCCCTTCAGCCTGGATGGCACAGCTACTGGCGGGGTGGCCGATACCAGTAATTCAACTCCGTTAAAAGTAGCTGTAGAAAATGGAGTCACGATCGATATTAGTGTTACTGGCGATGAAATACGCGCTACGGATGAAGGGGATTTTTTTGAGATCATTGCAAATATCGAAAACGCACTTCTAACCGACGATACCGCTGGGTTAAACAATTTAATTACAGCTGCAGATGAATTAATTGATCACACTACCGATGTGACTGCAAAACTGGGAAATAATATTGCTCGCATGGAATACATGTTCGAACAGTATGAAAACACCAAAATCACACAGAAGGCGGAAATCAGCAAGTTAGTTGATACCGACTATGCCCAGGCGATTTCGGACTTACAGAAAAACGAAACTATATATCAATCGGCCATGGCCGTACACACCCGGATGTTTAGCAACACCTTGCTGAACTACATCTAATCCGTAACAAAAACAGAGAGGTCGTTAAGACTATGAACACGATAAATACTCCATCAAAGAATACGAATAACACCGCTTGGGCAGATGTAGTTTGGTACCTGAGTGACAATACTTTTTTAAATAGCGAACAGCTTTTAAAACTGACGCAGAACTTTGGATTTGTTTCTATTGCCAGCCCGGAATCCCGGCCTGATTCTATACCGGAGAATGTGAACTGGTATCAATACAAAACAGAGACTCCAAGAGCTGAGACCTGGAACTGGTTGCTGAAAGCAGGTTCTAATGATTGGAAACTCTTTTTGATGGACGATGAAATTCTGCGGGTTGCTGAGTTAGATGCTTCTATTAAAGAAAATGAAATGGAATGGCCGGCAAGCTTGATCCATCATCGGGGAAGCGAAAAGAATTACCAGTACTATCAGATGCGCTTGGTTCGGAATTTTGAAGGTTTTCAGTTTGATGGCGTAAATCTACCTGACGCTACACGATCTATTATCAATAATGGGATCAGGATCGCAAATATGCCTGTTGAAATTATGGCTACCCGAAACCCAAATGCAGAAGTGGATATCGAAGAAGAAATGGCCATCCGCAACTTCGCTCCACAACTGTACATCGAAAACGGCTATCGGCTTTTCAAAGAGAAGAAATTTATTCATGCTGCTGCTCAATACCGTGTGATAGCTAACTCTCAGAATATTCTTCCTTTTGATCGATTGAGTGCGCTGAATGGAATTGCATCTTGTCATGCTGAAATGTTCCGATGGGAACTGGCATTGACAGCTGCTGAATATTCCCTTGAACAGGAACGATTCCAGCACCTTCCGTACCTGATAAAATTTAAAGTTTTCCAGTTGAATAAGAACTGGACTGAAGCCTATCAGGCACTGCATATCTACTACGAGAACACGTTTTATGAGCGCATTAAACTGCACTCACGGGCAAATTATGACGTTCGTCTGACGATCGAGGATACCCTTGTAGGCCTGGTTGACCTGGCTTTTAAAGCCGGATTTATCCAGGAAGCTTCTGAGCATTTGGAAGACCTTTTTAATTTAAAAGAAGGGAACCTGGAAGAATCATTCTTGAAGCAATTACTGGTTCTATCTATTGAATTGGATGATTTCGAGAAGTCGGAGTTTTTCTTCAAAAAACTCTTCTCAGAAAAATTCCCGAAAAATCTTACCGAGCAAGAGACTTCACTTCTGAACGACTACATGGAAATGTTCATGAAGAAAAACTGGTACGAAACGGTTTACGAAGTATACTCGGAGTTATACTATCATTTTCCGCAAAACGATGAATTTCGTCGCCGGTTGATTGTAACTCTTGTGAAAACCAACCGGGTAGAACAGGCAAGGAACTTAGCTTCTAAAGTAGCGTAATACATTCCAATGCAACAAGTTAAGAGCGGGTGAAAGCCCGCTTTTTTTGTTTTAATTAATGGTAAGGAATTTACTTACAGTCATCCTGATCTGCCAGTCGGCGGAGATGGATCTTATCTTTATGAAGTAGCATCTATAGGACTTATTGGAGGTTTGTGATTATGGAAGGATAAACTCTATACCGATGAAAAAATCTTTTATGGCGGCTGTAGTCGAGAGATCGCCGCGTCGATTAATATCATCATGATAGAAGATTGTTTGCCTCCTCGCGATGACCAACAAATATTATATTTGTGAATGCGGCAAGAGAAGTCATTATTTATATACATTCTTACCAATAAGAATCACACAGTTTTATATACTGGAGTAACCAGCGATTTGATAAATAGAGCAATTCAACATCGAAACAAGCTGATCAAAGGATTCACTTCGAAATACAATGTTAATAAACTCGTGTACTATGAGGAGGTAGGCGATCCTGAATTTGCGATACGAAGAGAAAAGCAAATCAAAGCAGGATCAAGAAAGAAAAAGTTGGATTTAATAAATAAGATGAACCCTCGATGGGAAGATTTATTTCATAAGATTATTCCTCATTAGGTCGTCATTGCGAGGAGTTCGTGATTGCGGAGGGATGAATTTCATATCGACGAAGCAATCTCTTATTAGCGGCTGGGCCTGAGGGACATCGTATCGGTTGATATCTTCATGATGGAAGTTTTTGCTATATAGCGATGATCCTATAAATAGAAAACTAATGGACAGAAGCATCAAACATCCAATTCATAATCCAGTAGCGGTCACCGTCGTGGAAAAGGGTAATGCTGTTTACACCAGACATAAAGGGTTCACCATTTTCGGTTGTTGCGCCTTCATAGCTGCTCCAGACGTGAATCATATTCCCGGACTCTTTCACTACCCGTTCGGTTTCCCACTCCCAAAATCCCTCCTGACGAGGAGCATTATCTCCATGGTATTCGGCTAAGGTCATCGTGTTAACTACCCGATTTCCGTCTTTATCGACTCCGGCTATGGCAATCCAGGCATTTGGGTGATGCAGTGAAAAATCACGTTCCATATCGGCCGGTTCACCCGCAGGTCCTGAAACCACTTCGTAGTAGGCTTTGATAATTCCATCAATAGTAGAAACATCCTCAGGATTTGGGGTTGTTTGGGCGTTCAGGAAAACCGGAATTGCCAGTAATAGCGCAAGTGATCCAAATGTTCTTAGACTCATTACAAGACTCCTTTTTTTAATCAAGATAGGACAAATGCACTTCTGTACCGATCCCGATTTTAAAAAGTAGGCCTTAGAATTATTGATGAGAAAAGACGAGATGCATTAAGTGATCCGCGGACTACATGTAAGGTTGTCATTCCGGACCTGTCTGCCGACAGCCTGCCTGCGGTAGGCAGGGCAGGTCTGATCCGGAATCTGTAAGGAATAAAAAAACCGATCTAAATCAGTTTGAATATAAAATCACACATTACAGATGCTGAATCGAGTTCAGCATGACGACAAGTTGTTAGTTTTGAGTTTGTAGATGATTTACTTTGTATAATCTTCAATCTCCTCAAAAGCCTCCACAGAAACTCGTTTCCCCAGGCTTTTCATCGTTTGCATTTGTTCTGGATTACTGTTCCCCCAAAAGGTTTGCCACTCTTCCAGAGAATCCCATTTCGCGATAGTTACCACCTCCGAAGGATTATCAACCGACCTGATCATAAAACTACCTCGGGCACCTTTAATAGTTTCATGAATCCGATTGGTGGTGATTCGCCATTCATCCCTGAATGCTTCGAAGTCTTCAGGTTCTACTTGCCAGGTGTAGACGACTCTGAACATTGGATATTCAAATCTTGTTTTATTTGTTATGGTGTTTCTCGAAAAGTATGTTAAAAATGAATGGTAAACTTAGACTCATCTTTTGGCCATTCATCACCAAAAGTATAACATTCTAATGTTGAGATAAGACCATCATTTATCCAAAGCATGGCGCCAGCTCCTCCTTGTAAGTCAGGGTGTTCTAGAAACAGTTTTGGTATTTCTTCGATGAGTTTTCTTTTTTTATGAAGTCTAGGGGAATTTTTATCAGGGATTATTTCAGTGAATAAACCTACACCCGTGTAATCTCTTCTTTTTACCTTAGCATCTTTAAGCTGTTCAATAATTGGTCCATTTTCTGAACCAGTTTGAGCAAGAGCTGTCAAAACAGAAATTTCAAAATCGGTGAATTCCATAGCTAAATCGTAAGTCTAACTGAAATTTGCTCTTTATTTTCTAAGTATTGCCTCAGCTTATCCCAAATGACAAGATCAGGATGTCCATTTTTTGAGAGGTTTAACTTTATGATACTACTCAATCAGAATTACCTGGTTGGAATCAATAATCTGTAACCTTGATATACCATTCATGGACTTAACTCTGAATTCATTATGATTGGTCCAATCCAAAAACTCAAGTGAATTCGTACCTTCACTGCTTAATCCAAGTAAGGTTTCTATGTCTACTTCAATGGTAGAGGCTATTCTTTGAATGCCCTCACCCCAGTAAGCAATTTTTGATACATAAAGCGATTTGTAGATTTCGCTTAGATATATTTCTACTCTATAGTTATATCCATAATCGTCGTCGTCATCCATCGCTTGCCAGTCAACATCTAAGCGTCTAAACTCACCAGAAGAGAGTTGTACTAAGGATCTGAAGCGTACATTTTGTCTCATGTTCTCAAACTCAAGAGAATCGATTCTCGATTCCAGTCTTTTAATTTCAGAAGAGCTTGACTGCTGAGCATTAGCTTCTGAGGAAAGTATTAAACTTAAAAGGATTGTTAGAAGTCGAATTTGTTTAGAAACAGTTCTTATCATTTATCATTCAATATTCAGTATTGAATATCAGTATTTCCTCACTCCCCATCTTCTCCATACTGCTTCAGCTTATTCCGAATCGTACGATCAGAAATTCCCAATAACTGGGCGGCTTTTTTCTGGTTCCCTTGCGTTTGTTCCAGCGCTTTTCGAATGAGCTTCATTTCTGCTTCCTCGATAGACATCAATGGTAGATCGGTGCTACTCATCGTATCATTACTTAACGTCTCATCTGAGCTAGAAAATAATTCGTTATTAATGTGCTCAACCAGAATCTGATCGCTGTCCTGGGCGAGGATAATTCCACGATGCATTTTATTATTCAACTCTCTCACATTTCCGCGCCAATCCTGGGCAACCATGTAATCCATTAACTCTTTAGAGATTTCCTTGGATTCCAGTCCATATCGCTTGGTGTAATGCTCGGCAAAGTAGTTTACAAGTAGCGGAATGTCGCTTTTACGATGTCTCAGTGGAGGGATTTCAATCGGAAATACATTCAATCGATAGTACAGATCCTCGCGGAATAACTTTTCTGAGATGGCATCCGCAATATTCCTGTTTGAGGTAGCTAAAATCCGTACGTTCGCTTTTATCGGCTTCTGGCTTCCCACCCGGTAAAATTCATTTTCCTGGAGTACACGCAACAACTTAGCCTGAACATTCATCTCAATCTCGGTGATCTCGTCCAGCAACAGCGTACCACCTTCTGCCGCATCAAAAGCTCCTTTCCGATCGGAAATAGCTCCTGTGAAAGCCCCCTTTACGTGACCAAAAAGTGTGCTTTCCACCAGCTCGGAAGGTAGGTTTGCGCAATTGATTTTAATGTACGGTCCATCAGCGCGATTACTGTTCACATGAATCTGATGTGCAAATACTTCTTTTCCGGTCCCGCTTTCACCCTGGATAAGTACCGGCGCTACATTTTTCGCAATCTGAGGAAGTACCCGCATAAGTTTCTTGATCTGCGGGTCATTTCCGATGAATTGATTATCACCTTTCTGGGCGGCATTTACAGGACTTACTGCATCGGCTTTATCAATTTTTACTTCGCTTTCATGCGCGGCTGAAGTGCCTGGCTTTCTTTTTTTGGCTTCTTCTTCGGGATCGGCTTCAAAAAAACGATTGACCCTGAAAATGATTTCTTTGGCCTTGAACGGTTTGGTAATGTAATCGAATGCTCCTTTATGAAGTGCCCGTACGGCATGGTTGATGTTTCCAAACCCGGTAATCAGGATCACGCCGGTATCCGGGTATTCCTTTTTAACCTCAGCCAATACTTCATCTCCGGTCAGCTCATTCATTTTTACGTCTGAGACGACCAAATCCACCTTTTCTTTTTCCAGGTATTCGAGTCCTTTTACAGGGGAACTGAATGCGGTTACCTGGTACCCTGCGGTAGTCAGAATTTCCTGAATAAACCCGAGCAGTAGCTCATCGTCGTCAATGACCAGAATAGATTTTTTCATGCAAGAGTATAGTTAAAAGTATAAGCCAAGTATTATATGATGCCCGTCAACGTAAGCAATGAAATTGAGGGATAAAAAAAAAGAGAGCATTTGCTCTCTTTTAAATTTAATCAGTAAGTGGGTTGATTAGCGGAACATGTTCTCCGCCATTTTTTCCCAAACGGCCGGATCATTAAGCATTTTGCCAAGTTCTGTTTCCCTGGCGGCTTCTGGTGATACCTGGCGAGCCTCATCGTATTCTTTAATTCTGGCTTTGTATTCTTTCAGTTTACTGAAAGCAGCTGAATTAGCTTTTTCAAGTTCAATACGGGCAAATTGCTCGTCACTGTTCTGGACTCCGTTACTACTGATGGAAACTTTGTCCGACAACTTCTTCGAATCCGGGCTGTCCTGGATATTTGAAGCTGCACGAGCATTCTCAGCGGTTTTAGAACCGTCGATTTGTCCGTTGAGTTGAGTTGATAGTTTATTGATTTCCATGGTGGTATTATTTGTAGGTATTAATAATATGAAATGTTGGGAGTTTTAGAAATCCCATAGCTCTCTTGTACTTTGCGCTGTTTGGTTGCAACAGCCAATTTTTCCCTTTGAACGTTCAAAAGAGCTGAAATTCTTCGTTGTATTTCTTCATTCATCGAAATGAAGGCATCAAAAAGAGGGCGAAGTACATGTACCTCTTCTTCTGATAGATTCATTTCTTTTTTATTGCTCTGAACAATATTCAAAACCTGCAGGTACTCCTCGCGATGGTTCATTTCTTCCCGTATTACTTCCAGCGATGGAGAATCTTTATCAAGCTCTGTGAGGATATTATCACTGAGTTCATTAAGCTGCGATATGGTATGCTGTAGTCTTTTCATTGCTTATACAAATGAAGGTGCCTGAACGGATACACTTGAAAACTGTACAACCTGGTCAAACTGCTGTTGACCGGCCTCAAGCAAAGCATCCAGTTCGTTGAATATTCTTCGTTGCTGCTCTTCAAAACTGATCAGAAAATCATCTTCCCGTTCTATTAACCGGTCCAGGTTCTCGATTTTGTCATCGAAGCTATCTTCAAGAGAAGACAAAATTCCGCCCGACTCGGTATAACTTTCAGATTGAGAGAGAATAGTTGCCACAGGTGAAGTTGCGTCCTGGAAAAAAGCGGCTATTTGTTCGGGTCGTTCCTGTAGTATCTGGTCCAGTAAATCAGAATCCTCAATTTTCATCGATCCATCGTTTTCGAACCCAATTCCAAAATCCGCGAAGCTCGCAATATTTCCACTGGTAATTGCTGTCGCATTCAAAAGTGCAGTCTGTCTAAGAGTAGTACTGAAATTTCGAATGGTTCTATATTTTTGAAGAGGCCCTTTATTTCCAGTCTCAGCGTTGATGAAGGTACGTTCACGGATGGTTTCGTTTACTTCATTAAACGCATCTATAAAATCCTGCAAATTGGATTTAGATCCGGAGATATCCCGGGTGATCGTCATCTGCTCTTCAGAGGTTGTGGTATCCAGTAAAGTAAAATCCAGTCCCTCAATGGCATCATTTACTGTGTTTGAGCCACGTGTGAAGGTTACTCCATCAATAGTAAACTGAGCATCCAAATCAGCATCAGGAACCAGTTCCGACATACCACTTGTAATCTCTGCTAGTACTCCGGTGGCGCCGCTAAATTGGATACGCTCATCAAAACCAGTTTCCAAACTCTGAATGGAAAACTGTACATCGGTACTGTTTGTGTTAAATACGCTCGCACTGGCCTCATCACCAAACTTGTCTGCGATTTCGGTAGCAAATGCTTCCAGAATTTCTTTATTCGTCATGCTCGTGGTTCCACCCATTCCATCATCTTTGGTGGTTACCACATTTATAGTGTCTGTTTTATCACCGATGGTCAAAGTAACGGAGCCATCTCCAAATCCGGAAAGATCTGTATTGTCAGCTGTTCGAACGGAATCGAGTGCCACATCACGTTTTGCCAGTCGCCCTACAGTGATATTAAAGGTGTTTTCCCGGGTTAATCCCGAAGCGGAGTTAATTCTCAGAGTCGTACTGTCCGAAACTGAGGAGGAAAACAATTCAAAAGAGTTATTAGTGCTTGTGGTAAACTCTTTAATCTTGGCTTCCAGATCAGTCATGGCACTGCTTACCGCTCCAACTGCAGTTTTGCTTTCCTGAACATCACTTTTTTCCGCTTCAAAACGGAACTTCTTCTGACTCTCAAGTTCTACCAACTGAGAAACGAAGGGCTCGTATGAGGATGTTTGTGCAAATAAGCTGGATATAGAAGCCATGACTTACTTAATAAGCGATTAAACGGTTAAATGGTGAATGTTCACCTGTTTGCTGGATACTTCATCCCAGGTGTCACGAAGTGGTTCCAGGATTTCGCGAATTTCATCAAAACGATGCTTTCGGGATAAATCCTGACAGTAACGGTACAATTCGAAAAGTTGGCCAGCCGGCTCATAATCGAAGTTAAGCCCCTGAATTAAACCGGAAAGAATCTCTCGTACTTTCTTGTCGTCTTCCCGGTAAGACGCCTGAATGAGTAGGTCGTACATCTTTACCACCAGTTTTAGCGGCGATGCATTCATAATTGCTTGACGTTGATAAATTAATGATGCGTTTTGCATGACATTTTTTGTTTTAGAACTACTTCTGTTATGGTTTATCGGTGCCTTCCATTTTTTGATAATAGCTCAAGTCCTTGTATTAGAGAACTCTAATGCTAGGAAGGCATCTGCCTAACCCATTCTGATAACCTGTTTGACAACTTTTGTGCCAAGGTGGGAAGTACCCAATATGGAATGAGATAAGCCTCTTCTATTATCAGCAGGGGTAAGTACTTCCTTAAGTGAGGAAAAAAATTCAGGGGAGGAAAAGATTTCGCTAAAGTTCCTAATGGTGATAAAAGAGTGTCTTTATACAGTTTTATTGATCTAGTGGAACTCAAACACAAATTCTGGCGACTGGCAAATAGCTCTCTAATTGCGCTGGCATCATTTTTGGGTATTGGGTGGAAAGTTATCGAACTAAATGGAGAATCCGTGCAAGTAGAAATTGCCCGTGCTCAGGCCTTACTTAATAAAAAGCAGCCCAATCCTGACAAAGCGATTAAGCTTCTGAAGCCATTGCTAAAGAGAAACAGGAAGTCCTGGATGCTTTACCATTATATGGGGGTGGCTATGTTGCAAAAGGCTGATTATCGAAAGGCATTGGATTATTTAACTCAGGCACTACAGGAAGGCGCCAATGAGCCGGAATCCTATCACCTGGTTTCAGTGGCTTATCATAATATCAACGAATTTGATGAGGCTATTAGGTACGCGCGGCAAGCGTTGGATCGGAAACAGGACTTTTTGGAAGCATGGGTAAACCTTGGAGCAGCATACAGGGCTGCTGCAGATCTGGATAACGCGATGAAAGCATATTCAGAAGCAAATCGTCTGGATCCGCAAAATGCAGGAATCGCGTATAGAATTGGTTCTATTTATTTCGATCAGGGAGATTTGAAAAAGGCCCGTGAGTTATACGAAATAACCGTAAAAATGGAGCCGGAGTTTTTAGAAGCCTACCTGGGACAGTCACTCATTCATTTAAAACTCCAGGAATTTAAAGAAGCTGTTCAGAAAATAATGAAGGCATTGGAAATCAGGCCAAACCATCGCCTTTCTCGTATTCAACTGGCTGTGGCCTTTAAGGATTGGGGACGATACACAGAAGCTATTAAACTGAATGAGCAACTTCTGAAAGAGCAGCCCAACGACGGACGATTAAGAATTAACTACGCACTTTGTTTATTGGAGGTGGGCCGGTTCAATGAAGCGGAAAGGAACTACATGCGTGCGTTGAAAGATTGCCCGGATGCTCCTGAATCTCTGTCTAATTATTTAATGGGGATACATTACAACCCGGAACGGACAAAGGAAGAGATTTTTGAAGCTCACTTATTATGGGATCAGATGTTCGCGCCAAAAGAGAGAGCTGAGCGGGCAATTCCAGAAAATCTAGATCCAGATAAAAAGTTGAGAATTGGGTTTATTTCAGGAGGGTTCAGAAAACACCCGGTGGGCTGGATGATAACCCGGGCGATTGAAAATCTGCCCAGGGATTTATTTGAGGTATACTGCTATACCACCCATTCTATGTACGATCGTCTGACGATGAGATTACGAAAGCGGAGTGATAAGTGGACCTCCGTTCTTGGCTATACCGATAAGATTGTAGCCAAAATCCTGAAAGAAGATGAGGTGGATATTCTGGTGGAGCTTTCAGGCCATTCCGCATTTAACCGATTGAAAACAGTTGCATTAGAGCCGGTTCCAATTACCATCAAATGGGTGGGAGGACTATTCAATACTACCGGGATGGAGAGTATGGATTACCTGCTTACCGATCATTTTGAGACACCGCAGGGTGAGGAGGAGTTTTATACCGAGAAGTTGGTGCGAATGCCTGACGATTACGTTTGCTACGAGCCACCGGAATACGACATTTCAGTGGGCGAATTGCCTGCTCTTTACAATGGATTTATCACTTTTGGCTGTTTTAACAATCCATCCAAATTGAACGGTCAACTCATTGAACAGTGGTCCGAGCTATTGCAGAAGGTTGAAGGAAGCAAGTTATTCCTGAAGAGTAAACAGTATGATACCAAAGAGTTTGTGGAGTCGGTCACCCAGACCTTTTCCAAATTTGGAATTCAATCGGATCGATTGATTTTTGAAGGCTACGCGATGCATGAAGATTTACTCGCATCGTACAATAAAGTGGATATCGCCTTAGATCCATGGCCTTACTCCGGTGGTTTAACCACCTGCGAAGCACTTTGGATGGGTGTCCCGGTTGTTACAAACGCGGGACCGACTTTTGCGGGTCGCCACTCAGTTACTCATTTGAATAATGCCGGTTGTGGCGATTGGGTGACTTACTCATGGGAAGATTATAAATCGAAAGTAGTTGATCTGGCTTCCAATGTAGATCGATTGGTAGAGATTCGCGGAGGTTTGCGTGATCAGCTAGTAAACTCTCCTTTATGCGATGGAGCCCGTTTTGGGGCACACCTATCTATTGCTTTTAGAGAAATGTGGAAACAGCGGGTGGATGGGTATGAGCAAGACCTTCCGGAAGGGGAGTGGCAGGATCATATTAGTGTGAGCCCGGTTTCTGATGCTGAGTTGGATGAATTCCTGGAAAAACATGAACTCAGCAAAGATGCGCCTTTCTTAATCAGCTATACAGAAAAGACCGTTTCGGATACACTGAAGATTGCGCTTCCAAAATCAAAAGAGAATTTCACGCATTACCAGGTTGAAGAAGGGGGTACTTCTCACGACTCCTTACTGAAGTTGATGAGAGAAATCCTGGATTATGGGGATTCAGTTATAGAAGTAGGAGCCGGTTACGGAACCTTGACTATACAACTTGCGAAATTAATCGGCAAAGAAGGAATACTTCAAACGTTTGAGCCCAATCCGAATATTTCCCGTTATCTGAAGGAGAGTATTCGGTTGAATGTGCTTAATCAGGTAGATGTCATAGAAAGTGCTGTACATACTGATGAGAATTCAACCCGCTTACTGGTTGGGAGTATAGAGGAGTATGGAAGTGTTGATTCAGAACTTGGTACCATCCGGGTTCCTGTTCAAAAATTAGATCGACAATCAGCAGACAGAACCAAACTCCTGGTCATCGACGTACACAACGGGCTCGAGGATGTTCTTTTAGCCTCTGATGAATTGATAGATCAATCGACACCTGTCATTTGTATTGGAAATCATGGTGAGGTATCTGCTCAGTCTTTGGAAACACTCGTACAGTGGGGGTACAGGCTATTCGAACATGTTTTAGAGGTGAATGTTCTTTCAGCACTTGAAGCTGAACATACTTCCTCTGCCCGATGGATTTTTGCTCTGTCAGAAGAATGGGTGCAAAAGCTTACAGAATCCGGATTCATTTTTGTTGACGAAGCGGTATCGATTGACGCATTACCTTCCTATATCAGTGAGGTGAAAACCCAGCCATGGGCGAAGGCTTTCGATCAAAAATGGATTACCGCTCCGGAAGGAGAAGCAGAGGAATGGTATTTCAAAGCTTTGGATATTCTTTGGGAAGTAGATCAGAGTGAAGAGTTAACCCCTGCAGTAAAAGCAGCGTTTTCAGTACAGGCAGCAACCACTTTATTGGATATCTATTCAGCGAATCCCGGGAATGTACCGGTTGCATGTACGTTGAGTAGGGCTTTTCTGAATATCGGCAAACGCAAAGATGCTGCCAGCATTCTAAAAAATGCTTTCGAGCAGGTAATGACAGCTGGAATGAATATCGACCTGAGCCTGCCATTCATGTTGCCACTCAAACAACAGGAACATGGATCGGTATCCAGTGATGCTCATAACTGGCTAAAAATAAAAGTGGCAGAAGCCTGGTTGTTGCTTCAACATTCCACCACCTACTTTCTGGAGTCCCGGGAAATTAAACTTCTTAAAAGGTTGAATGGCAGTCCTGAATCGCTATCTGCGATTAAGAAAATCGGGGATGGGTTACTGGCCAACGGTGAAATCTTAAAAACTGATCCGGTGGTTTTAAAGCCAAACGGGAAGTTCGTTCACTTATGCCTTAACCACGTGTATGCTCAATCACTTTCAGATTTGATTGAACATTCAAATGCAAATAGTAATCAGGAACACTGGTTGTATGTAGAGAAACACTCTGCCATTGACGGGTATTCAGCAGATTTATCTATGAATGACAAAGCGGAGTTTTTTGATTCTCTTCATGATATGGCTGTAATGTATAAACGATGTTTGTCACCAGATGTTGATGCCGTTTTCTTCCATGGAATTTTCCTTGATTGGCAAAAGAAGCTGGTCAAACAAATTGGTAGCCAAAAATACATTGGATGGATAATGTGGGGAGGCGATTTGTACAGCCCCATAAAAGATGGACAACCGATGAGGTTCTTAACCGGTCTTGTTGATTCTATCCACACCTTTGTTGATGGTGATGTAAGCTTTTTTAAAGACAACTATGGCAACAGGGATTCCTATCCTTTCGGCTATCCCTATGCGGGTTTATATGGCGACGTGTCTCAAAATCAAAGCAAGCAAGATCCTCCGTTGATCATTGTTGGGAATTCCGGGGATAGAACAAATAATCATCTTGAGGCACTTGAGATTCTTGCTTCAAAACCGGACATCAACAATTATCGCATTCTACTTCCTGTCTCATACAACTTAGGGCCTGAGTATGAAGAAGAGATATTGAGCAAGATTAAAAAGCTGCGACTTGAATCCATCACGACTATTAAGAAAGAATTTTTAGCTCCACACGAGTATGTCAACTTGTTAGCGGAAGCCTCGATTTTTATAGGAATACATAATCGACAGCAGGCCATCGGGAACATTCTCGGAGCACTATTCGGAGGAACCCAGGTATTCATTAGAAAGGAAATCAGCATTAATGATAAATCCAGGGAAAATCCTACATGGACATTCTTAAGTCACCACGGATTTGATGTAATGAATTTTGATGATCTGAAATCTGCGGGGACAATCAATGAGCTCTCTCCGATCTCAGAAGAACAGATGAAAATGTATCGAAAAATCATTTTGAACGATTTCGGGATTGAAATCAGATCAAAACAATTGATTGAATCGTGCCAGAACATATTGGAAAAAAAACGCAGCACACACCGGGTAGAAGAAGTGCCTGCATAGCATAGGAGGGAATATGAACTCGTTGGAAATACCATTCAATAAACCATTTATCACCGGTAATGAGCTCGAATACATTAAAGATGCGGTGGAGTATGGTCACATTAGTGGAAATGGTAAATACACAAAATTAACTCAACAGTTTTTTGAGCGGCAATTCGGGTTTGATAAATGTTTATTAACCACTTCCTGTACGGATGCTTTGGAGATGTGCGCAATTTTGTTGGATATCCAGCCCGGAGATGAAGTAATTATGCCTTCATACACATTTGTGAGTACCGCAAATGCATTTGAATTGAGAGGAGCAACGATTCGATTTGCGGATTCCCGTCCGGATCATCCCGGAATTGACGAACGCTCGATTAGTCCCCTCATAAACAAGAAAACAAAAGCTATTGTCGTAGTTCATTACGCAGGGGTGGCCACAGATATGGATTTGATTATGAATTTGGCTGACGAACATGGCTTATATGTTATTGAAGATGCCGCCCAATCCATTAATAGCTACTATACACATGGAGATGGAAGTGTGAGTCCTCTTGGTTCAATCGGACATCTAGGGACCTTTTCCTTTCATGAAACGAAGAATATTATGGCGGGTGAGGGTGGAATGCTTGTCATTAACGAGCCGGAATTTATAGATCGAGCCGAGGTTATTTGGGAAAAAGGAACTAACAGGACTGCTTTTTTCCGTGGAGAAGTAGACAAATACGGTTGGGTTGATATTGGATCCTCCTTTCTTCCATCAGAACTGAATGCTGCTTTTTTATACGCTCAGTTGAGTAACCTCATTCGTATCCAGCAAAAAAGAATGGCCATTTGGAATAAATACCATAAAGCGCTGGAGGAAACCTGTATTCGATTGAGTATCAGTCAACCGGTAATACCAGATTTTGCCACCAACAACGGGCACATGTATTACCTGGTCTGTAAAACTCCGGAACAGCGAACTAACTTAATTACCCACCTAAGAGAGTTAGGGATCCATAGCGTATTCCATTACCAGTCGCTGCATGCCTCCGATTATTTTAAACTAAAGCATGACGGCAGAAACCTGCTCAATGCTGACAGCTATAGTGATCGATTAGTTCGATTGCCCTTTTACTACGAGTTAACCACTGAAGACCAGGATCTAATAATTACGGCCATCAACAAGTTTGGTGGAAGGCGACAAAGTTTATTTCGAAAGGATTGGACAGAACCAATAGTCAATTCGCATGCTGCTGTTGGGTAAAATGAAACTGTAAAAACAGTACTGGGAGATCGGATAGCCGATTTCACCTTTTATTAAATACGATGCTTGAATCGCCTTGGTATGGAAATACCGAGGCGTTTTTTTTGCTTTGATAGTCGGTTTGAAATCAGTCAGGAAAAGCCATAAAAATCCCACTCTCAAAAATGGCCAATTTTGCCTCAAAAAAAATTATTTTCTTTGTTTTAGAGATTTTTCTCCGAATTATTTTATCTCCAAAAACGCTGTTTAAGGGTATTTGAAGGTTGATTTTTGGCTTTTCAAAAAAAATTCGAAATAAATTTAAGTCCCACATTTAAGACCGGCATTTACTGCACGATAACTTCATCAACTAACGTATTGGACAACTAACTATAAACAAACAACAAACTATATTGGTGAACTATTATGGCAAGCTTTGGAGACTTAAACCGAGTTGGTACTAATGTACAATCCATTGACGCGCAGTTATCTCTTAACAGGATCAACCGCGATCTAGCAAACAGCCGGGAACGCTTAACAACCGGCAGTAACATAAACCGTGCTGAAGATGACGCAGCAGGATATTCAATTGCAACTAAATTAAGAAGTAGGGTTGCCGGATTGGAGCAATCTCTGCAAAACGTGAGCGATGCAAAATCTGTATTAGACATCGCAGAATCGAGCTTCGACATCGTAATGGACAGCTTGATTGAAATGAAAGCCCTTGCCACCCAGGCAGCAAATGATACACTGGGAACTACGGAACGAGGTTACATTGGTGATCAACTCCAGGCTATTGGTCAGGATATAAATGAGATCGCAAATCAAACCATTTATCAAGACCAGAACCTCCTTAATGGAGTAGATAACTCCGGAGCGATCCAGCTTACATTCCAAACTGGTGAACGAGCAGAAGACACAATTACGGCAACCATTAATGCAGTAAATATTGGAGAGCTCTTTGCAGCTTCCGGCGATGCATCCCTGGGTGCTACAACAACTGCAGGTGGTGGTGCGGCTTCCGGTGGAGCTATCTCAGTTACGGCTGCAACAGCTTCCGATCAGGGAACTTTCACTTTTGCATCCACAGCAACCGGTGCCGACTTTAATGCCTTTATCAATGCCGTTGACAGTGCAATTGATGCGATGGCTGAGAATGTGAACACGATAGGAATTACGCAATCATCGCTCTCACTTCGTGAAGAAACTCTTTCTGAATCCATATCGGCTAATGAATCTGCGAAGAGCCGAATCATGGATACCGATTTTGCCAAAGAACAAGCAGAGTCTGTGAGGCTTCAGATCTTACAGCAGACTGCAACCTCCGCCCTATCCCAGGCTAACAATGGTCCACAGGCGGTACTTGGGTTCATAGGCCAGTAATTCAAGCAACGTAGACTAGAAAATCCATACACCTCCGGGTAGGGGGGTATGGTTTTCTGGTTAATAAAATGATCTTTTGTTTACCTCTTGTTTTGAGCCTGGGAGAAATCCCGGGCACTTTTTGCGAACAGAAACTTGAATTAACGCCCTAATTATTTTTTCCTGCACATAATCCTTTCGACAATATAAGACACTGTTATTTCACGACTAAGTATTAGAATTTAGGATCGGAATATTTTTTTTATTCCGATTTAAGATCGTTGTACTCACCTCGATAAAAAAACGAACCAAAGCAACGTATTTAGAATTCTAATTAAACAAGAGGTGAAATAATATGGCAAGTTTTGGAGATCTGAACCGGGTGAATACCAATGTGCAATCGCTTGATGCACAACTTTCACTCAACAGAGTAAATCGTGATCTCGCAAATTCCAGAGAGAGATTAACGACTGGTCTACAAATAAATAAAGCCGAAGATGATGCGGCAGGATATTCAATATCCACAAAGTTAAAAAGTCGGGTAGCAGGATTAGAGCAATCTTTACAAAACGTAGGGGACGCCAAGTCTGTACTCGATATTACTGAATCAAGCTTTGACATTGTGATGGACAGCTTGATTGAGATGAAAAGCCTGGCTACTCAGGCAGCTAATGGCACGCTTGGCGATACTGAGCGTGGTTATATTGGTGATCAGATAGAAGCAATCGGTGCGGACATCAATGAAATTGCCAATCAAACAGTATACCAGGGTACAGAGTTACTTAATGGTTCCGACAATTCGGGTAGCTTAACCCTTACTTTCCAGGTTGGTGAACGTGCCGCCGACACAATTACAGCTACCATTAATGCTGTAAACGTAGGAGAGCTTTTTGCAGCTTCCGGTGATGCTTCTCTTGGAGCAACAACTACCGCAGGTGGTGGTGCAGCTTCTGGTGGCGCAATTTCAGTAACCGGAGCTACTGCTTCTGATCAAGGTACATTTACCTTTGCTACTACTGCTACTGCAGCAGATTTCAATTCATTCATCAGTGCAGTAGATACTGCCATCGACACTATGGCAGGTAACGTAAACAGTATTGGTATCAACCAGAAATCGCTCTCTTTGAGAGAGGATACTCTGTCTGAGTCGATTTCTGCAACAGAGTCCGCTAAAAGCCGGATTCTTGATACCGATTTCGCAAAAGAACAATCTGAATCAATACGGCTTCAGATTCTTCAGCAGACTGCAACTTCCGCTTTAGCCCAGGCTAATAACGGTCCACAGTCTGTACTAGGATTTATCTAGTCTACATATAAAAATACATTGCTTTATGTATAAATCCATGCTGCAAAATTGCAGTATGGATTTTTGTATTTATATATAATAAATGAAGTAATTTTTTTCATTTATATAGTTTCTTTAAATCATTAAAAAAGAAAACTAAAAGAGAAAAATTATTATATAAAATTTAAGAAGTATGTTTTGTGTACGATAATCGAATCAACCAAAGCAACGTATATATTTACAAAATAAAAGGTGAAACAAAATGGCAAGTTTTGGAGATCTAAACCGAGTGAATACCAATGTGCAATCGCTAGATGCACAGCTTTCACTTAATCGCGTTAATCGTGATCTTAGCAGTAGCCGGGAGCGATTAACTACAGGTAGAAAAATCAATAAAGCAGAGGATAACGCTGCCGGATATTCTATTTCTACCAAACTAAAAAGCCGGGTAGCTGGTCTTGAACAGTCCCTGCAAAACGTGGGTGATGCAAAGTCCGTACTCGATATCGCTGAATCAAGTTTTGACATTGTAATGGATAGCTTGATTGAAATGAAAAGCCTGGCAACTCAGGCAGCAAACGATACCCTTGGTGCTACCGAGCGTGGTTACATCGGTGATCAGATTGCAGCAATAGGATCTGATATTAACGAGATTGCTAATCAGACGATTTACCAGGAAACCGAGCTGTTGAATGGTACTGATAACTCCGGAAGTATTACGCTTACTTTCCAAACAGGTGAGAGAGCCGAAGATACCATCTCCGCTACCATCAATGCCGTGAACGTTGGTGAATTGTTTGGTTCTTCAGCGACTGCTTCAACCGACGCAAACCTGGGTGCTACTGCAACAGCCGGTGGTGGGTCTGGCGGTGGAGCTGCGATTACGGTAAGCCGTGCCGATTCAGCTGACCAGGGAACCTTTACGTTCTCAACTGATGCAACATCAGCTGACTTCAACGCATTTATCAGTGCAGTTGATTCAGCAATCGATACGATGGCAGGTAATGTGAATACTATTGGTATTACACAATCTTCGCTTTCATTAAGAGAAGATACCTTGTCCGAGTCCATTTCAGCGACGGAATCAGCAAAAAGCCGAATTCTGGATACCGATTTTGCCAAGGAGCAATCAGAGTCAGTTCGACTGCAGATTCTGCAGCAGACGGCTACTTCTGCTCTAGCCCAGGCAAACAATGGTCCTCAGGCAGTATTAGGATTTATTGGATAAAAAATCTAAAGTTGACCTATAATAGTGATCCCTTGCTTCCGATGGAGGTGAGGGATTTTTTTATTTAAATATTCAATAAATACATCAATAAAAAATATAATATAAATGCCTCTGCGAGGTCAATAAATGGCTATAATAAGCTCATAAAGGGCATATACAATTAATTTCCATATTAAAATTTAAGAGTGGGTTTTTGGGTTCGATAATGGAAACAACCAGAGCAACGTATTTAATTAATAACTAAAAAAAGGTGACAAAATATGGCTAGTTTTGGAGATCTAAACCGAGTGAATACCAATGTGCAATCGTTAGATGCACAGCTTTCACTTAACCGTGTGAATCGTGACTTAAGCAATAGCCGGGAGCGATTAACAACTGGTAGAAAAATCAATAAAGCTGAAGACAATGCCGCAGGTTACTCGATTGCAACTAAATTGAGAAGTCGTGTAGCAGGTCTGGAGCAATCCCTGCAAAACGTAGGTGATGCTAAGTCCGTACTGGATATTACTGAATCAAGTTTCGATATCGTGATGGACAGCTTGATCGAGATGAAGAGTCTGGCTACTCAGGCTGCTAACGATACCCTTGGCGCAACTGAGCGTGGATATATTGGTGATCAGCTTGCAGCCATTGGTTCCGATATCAATGAGATTGCTAATCAAACCATTTACCAGGATACAGAATTGTTGAATGGTTCCGACAACTCCGGAAGTATAACTCTTACTTTCCAAACAGGTGAGCGAGCTGCTGATACGATTACAGCAACCATTAACGCGGTGAACGTTGGAGAGCTTTTTGCTGCTTCAGGTGATGCATCTCTTGGTGCAACAACTGCTGCTGGTGGTGGTGCTGCCTCAGGTGGTGCGATTTCAGTAACCGGTGCAACTGCTTCCGATCAGGGTACATTTACCTTTGCTTCTACAGCAACTGCGGCCGATTTCAACGCATTTATCAGTGCTGTAGACACAGCTATCGATACAATGGCAGGAAACGTAAACCAAATCGGTATTACACAGTCTTCACTCTCGCTTAGAGAAGACACGTTATCTGAGTCGATTTCAGCGACTGAATCTGCGAAGAGCCGAATTATGGATACAGACTTTGCCAAGGAACAGTCGGAGTCGGTTCGACTTCAGATCCTGCAGCAGACGGCTACTTCTGCTCTTGCACAGGCAAATAACGGTCCTCAGTCCGTACTTGGATTTATCGGATAATCCTCCGGTTAACCCATTTAAAACCCGCATTACTTATAGTAGTGTGGGTTTTTTTATGTACTGATCTTGGAACAAAACCGGAAGTTTTGGTATATAAACCTGGAATCTGTTTTGCAAAAAAGATGTGATGAGTAACATAAAAGTTTTTTTGGGTATGAGGAATCGAAAAGCGGTGTGCTTCACATTTGTCATCCTCTGTTCGATGCTCACAGGTGCTAAGTCGTATGGGCAAACGTTTGAAGAATGGAAAAAACAACAGCAGCAAGAATTCCAGGAATACAAAGACAAGTTTGACGAAGAATTCATCAAAATGCTAAAGGCAACCTGGGATGAGGTAGGTATCAATTCAGGAGCCAGTTTTTATGAAGACTCAAAGCCGATAGAAATTCCACGTTTTGTGCCGCCACCTCCACGGCCCGAGGTTTCGCTTGACAGGCCTGATACCAAAATGATCGAAGACCGGGTGACCATCAATTTGGAGGTAGAGATTGACTCAGAACCCATTCCTTTACCGAGTCCTGTTCCCCGGGTAAACCGGGAAGCGGAGTTGAAACTCTTTGAGGGGGTAGATGTTCAGAATCATAAGGTTTCCTTCTTCTCGAGTGATATCACACTCAGTTATCCGGCGATGCTTAAATCAAAACTTCATCCATCAGATTATCGAAACGGCAATATCGACAATCAACGAATAGCGGAATTCTGGGAAGTTGTCAGTAGCGTGAATCACACTGCATTTATCGCGCACACACTTCAGCTCAGAGAGGAAATGGGATTAAACGATTGGGGTTACATCCTTCTGGTTAATAATACTTCAAAAAGTATATTTGGCGAGCGAAATTCCAATTTAGTACGCCTCATGAATTGGTTTATTCTTACCAAAGCGGGTTACCAGAATCGTGTTGGTTACGATCAGGATGGTGTATATAACTTGTTTACAACAAGCAATAACATATTTGATACGAAGTACTACAGGCTTGACGGAAATAAGTTTTTCCCGATAAACTTCAACGAAGAATACCAAACACCTTCGTCTATTTTTACTTATCAGGGGGCGCATGAAGCTCAGGTTAGAAAGCTTGATTTGACCATCGACCGATACCCGGAGTTTTTTAATCCTGCCAATACCCATACCAGAACATTAGATTTCGAATTTGATGGGGAATCATACTCTATCCCGATTACCATTAATCGGGATATGATTTCATACTTTGAATACTATCCATTAACGGATTTACCCATCTTTTTTAGTGCATCTCTTACACCATCTACCCATCGACAGTTGGTTGAATCTTTAGCCCCTGTTTTGGAAGAAATGACCGAAGAAGAAGCCGTCAATTTCTTACTCAGACTGGTACAAACATCTTTTGGATATAAAACCGATCAGGAACAGTTTAATCGGGAAAAATATATGTTTCCGGACGAGATTTTCTTCTATCCCTATGCAGATTGTGACGATCGATCCATCTTTTTCGCCACTCTTGTGCGGGATATCTTGGATCTAGAGGTAGTGGGCATTCGATATTCTCGCCATTTGGCAGTAGGGGTCAACTTTAGTGGTCCGGTAGAAGGCGATAGTCATTATAGTGGCGGTAAAAAATTTATAGTTGCGGATCCAACATACGTGAATGCACCAGTTGGATTGACTATGACTGCCTATCGGGATGAAAATCCAAATATTATCCGGTTTTAATCAGTTCCGTTCTTTGAAGTTTTCATCAATATTTCAGTCTGGACCGAAAAAAGATCAAACATAGGTAAGGTGGCTGCACCTAATGCAGCAGCATCGGGGCCGGCGGTACCACACAGGATTTTTGGAGCTTTAGACTTCATATCTACACGATCTTTTGTGAGTAGTTGAGGAAGCTCTTTTGCAAAGTCCTGAATAATAACTTCAGGCAACCGGCCACCCAGGATTACAGTATCTAAATCCAGGAAATATTCAGCACTAAGTAAAACCGGGGTTAGGTAGTGCTTAGCCAGCTTCATCCATTCGAAAAACTTAGAATTGTTCGATTCATATAGCTTTTCCAGATCCTCCGGTCTTTTTACAATTATATTTGACTCCCCCAGCCAGGAGTAAAGATTAGACAGGTTGAAATGTTCGCCGATATGAGGTTCATCTGAGTTACTCAGAGGGCTTTTTCCATTTATGAACGGGAAGTAGCCCAGTTCACCGGCATTTCGATTTGCTCCCTCAAAGATGGAACCGTTAAGTACCACCCCGCCGCCAAGACCAGCTCCCATGAACACATAAAGAAAATCAGATTGGTTCTTGCCTGCTCCGTACCAGAGTTCACCAATTGCCGCAGCTGATGCATTATTCTCGATAAGTATGAGTGTATCTATTTGCTCCTGGAGCAATGCAACAATGGGTACATTTTTCCAGTTCGGAAAAGCCTTTGGATTAATACTGTTACTTACTTCGTTATTCTCGTTAATAATTAACGGGCCCGGCAGGCCAATTCCTACGCCTGTGAAGTAAGCTTCTTTATCATCGGGGAAGTTTTTGAGCAGTTGTATAGTCTCTGCTATTAATCGAACCGCTTCACCAGGTTCCGGGTTATCTACTTCATAAAAATATTTTGAAACTACTTTCCCATCTAAATCAACAAGAATACCCGTTAAGTGATCCCGGTTGAAGTCGATGCCGACGGAATACGCACCTTCAGGGTTTATGACCAGGTTGGTAGACGGGGCGCCTCGTTGCTTCTGTAATTTATCAGAGATAAGAATCAACTTTCTCTCCAGCAGCCGGCTTACGATATTTGATACCGTTTGAGCAGTTAAGTTGGTTTTCCTGGCAATATCCGCTCTTGAAATAGGGCCAAGCAATCGAATAGTTTCAAATACTATTCTAAAATTGTAGGCTTTTGTATAAGTAAGATTCGTCCCCGTTAACACGTCCGAAAGAGTAGTTAATCAATTTATATTATTAAATTAACGGGCTTTTTAAAAGAATTGCAATGAGCTATTTTATTTTAATTGAAAAGGCAATAGAAGCGCTTTTCTATAGACTCATGAGACTATTTATTAGAATAACTGCTACTCAAAAATATAATGTTGATTTAATCATTCAAATTGATTAATCTGAATTATTCAATTCATTTGATTAATTAGTTGGAGTCAATTGAATGCTTACAAAATGAATTTTAAAGATCAATTTCTTTTGCGATGAATAGGAGATCAATACCGGGGTTCTTCCTTGTCATAGTTTCAATGTGTTTTTATGCTGATAGTTCAGCACAGTCTTTTCTTGATACAAGCCTGGAAGCGCTTCATTTGAATGAGAGAATTATAGCAGGGTCCGTTTCCGGGTATGTATTGGAAGCGGGAACAGGTGAACCCCTTATCGGGGCAAACGTCTTAATCAAGGGGACGCTAAAAGGTGCAGCAACCGATGTTGAAGGGTATTTTAGTGTAAGAGGAATAGAGCCCGGAGAACAAACCCTGGTGGTTTCCTATCTGGGTTTTAAAAACAAAGAGGTTGTGATAGCCATAGTAGATGGTGAGGATCTTGAGTTGGAAGTTGAGTTGGAGTGGGAGGGGGTAACTGGTGAAGTAGTTACTATTACGGCTCAGGCACGAGGACAGGTTTCTGCTATTAATCAGCAAATAGCTTCAAATACTATAACCAATGTAGTTTCGAAAGATAGGATAGAAGACGTTCCGGATGTAAATGCCGCAGAAAGTTTAGGAAGACTTCCAGGAGTTTCGATTCAGAGATCAAATGGAGAGGCCAATAAGATCGCTATCCGAGGTTTGTCTCCCAAGTTTAACACGGTAAGTATTAATGGAGTGCGTATTCCTTCAACCGGGGATGATAGAAGCGCAGATTTATCGCTAATCTCTAGTAATATGCTGGACGGTATTGAGGTTTCTAAGGCTATTACTCCCGATATGGACGGAGATGCTCTGGGAGGGAGTGTAAATCTAAGATTACGTAGAGCCCCAGAAGAATTTTTTGGAGATATTCGAATACAAACCGGATATACAGGGCTACAAGAGGAATATGGGAATTATGCAATTGTAGCGAGTGCCGGAAAGAGGTTCTTTAATAACAAAGTCGGACTTATTGGGAATATTAATGTTGATAATACTGACAGGAGTGCGGATGTATTTTCAAGTAACAACGAAAATAGAATAGATGTCAATAACGGCAATGTTATAAGACCATCATTGCGGTCAATAACATTAGAAGAGAGAGACTTAAACAGAAATAGATTTGGGTTTAGTCTTATTGCAGATTATAAATTGCCAAAAGGTGATATAATTGTAAATGCGATATATAATAGTTTATCCAGTGATGGAGCGGTTCGGCAAAATATTTTAAATGCAGCTGGAATCCGTCATGACTACAACGCATCTGCTACTAAGAATGAAACGTCAATTTTTAGTTTTTCCAGTCGATTAGAGCAGAATTTTGGATTTTTCAATTTCGATGCTGGTGTTGCTTTCAGCAGTACTGTCAATAAAAATCCCGGAACATTTGGAGCGAACTTCTTTCAAGAATCCGCAGCCGACCCATTATTGTTAACCGATGAAATTTTATTTGGAGATCCCAGGGAACTTCCTCTTGCTTTTGTTTTTGATGATAGCTCAAATACAGGGCTCAATTTTATCAACAAATCAACTTCACGAAATCGAGGTGATGAGCTAACCCTTGATGCAAATATGGAAATACCTTTTCAGATAGGTAGACACTTTAATGGTTCACTTAAATTTGGTGGAAAATACAGAACGATTGACAGATTTAATGATAGAGAACAAATCGGTCGTGGAATGTATTTTGGAGGAGATGCCGAAGCCAGATCGGTATTTGCATCGGCATTACCGGAAATTAGTTTTCCACCAAGCGATACGAGATATAATTTAGATCTATTTCAAGACACTTATGCAAGGTCGAACTTTCTTGATGGCGATTACCCACTCGGTTACACTGTTAATACTGATCTGATAGAGCGTGGATTTAACGAACTACTTTCTTTTGACGGGCTATATCTAAACTACACGCCACAGACTTCTTTTGGAAATGACTATTCAGGAGAAGAAGAGTACAGTGCTGCTTATGTAATGACCACCATCAACATCGGCGAAAAAATAACTCTTATTCCTGGAGTACGATTTGAGGACGAATCAAGCACTTATACTGCAAACCTAGTTAGATTTATTGGAAACGTCAGTATTGATAGGGATCTAAGTGAAATTCTAACGGATACTACAAGTACTAGAACTGGCAATTTTGTGCTACCCATGATGCACGTTAAGGTAACTCCAATTGATTGGCTCAATATAAGATTGGCGTATACCGAGACGATTACCAGACCTGATTTCTTTCAATATGCTCCAATCACTTATGTAGATCCATTTGGTAATTTTGTAAATGCTCCAAATACTCAATTATCGTCATCAGAAGCTAGAAATTATGATGCTTCAATATCAGTATATCAAAGTAAGCTAGGCTTTTTTACTGTTTCGTATTTCAATAAAGAAATAGAAGGTCTGATTAGGTTTGTACGTTTTCCTTGGTTAGATGGGCAGGATATTCTCCCAGATCTGAATAAAGATGAGTTGAATATTTCCGGTTCCCCATTGGTGAATACATACATCAATAACCCTGAAATAGCAACGGTTGAAGGTGTTGAGCTAGATTGGCAAACAAATTTCTGGTATCTACCGTCCGTATTCAAAGGAATTGTATTGAGTGCTAACTACACCATTTTAAGTTCGGAAACACAATATCCTGTTAATATTACACAAAGAGTACCTACAAATACCCCTCCATTTTTTGAAGAAGTACTCGTTGATACCTTGTTTTCCGGAAGAATTCCAGATCAACCAAGTAATATTGGTAACCTAACCATTGGTTATGATTATAAAGGCTTCTCAGCTAGACTATCCTACTATTTCCAAAACGATAATTTTACTGGAAACTTTGGTAGTCAATTCTTCTCAGATGGTGAGTTTGTTGAGATTGATGATCTGTTTACGGATTCAATAAAAAGGTATGACTTAGCAATAAAGCAGTCTTTCAATACTGATTATGAGGTATATCTAAACCTCAATAACCTTACTAATGAAAATGATAGGACCTTCTTTAAGTCCTTTGGGCAGTTTCCTGTAAATCTACAGTATTATGGATTTACAATGGATCTCGGCTTCAGAATGAAATTTTAACCCAACCTAAAACAAAGAGATATCTATGAAACATATCTACAAAATAATACCATTACTGTTTCTTATGTTTGCTTTAGCGGATGTTAACCAGCTTAAAGCACAAGAAGCAGATACTTTAGTTGTTGAATGGAGAAATCCAGATCAAACCGTCCGTTTTAACGGATTATTTGAAACCATCGCCGCTGATACCAATGCTAATGGCGAAAGAATTGCTAATAGGGTCTACAAGCTTAGGCAAGGTGGGTATTACTATATCGAAGAAAGAATTGAGAATAATGGCTGGCACTTAAATATTGTCGGTGAAAAGGGTGATCCTTCAGACCCTACTAAATTCCCGCCGATGCTTCAAATTATCACAAGAGAAGATGGTACCAGAACAGACAAAATCTTTCAGACAGCAGGTGATTTCACATTAAAAAATGTGATTGTTAACGGACGCGTAACAAACGGAGATTTACCCTACGAGATAGTTCGTTTTGATGGTAATGATGCCACTATTACTATTGATAATGTAATATGGGAACGGGCTCAATGGGGTATATTTGCTAATTATGGGCAAAATGTTGATATCTATGTTACTAATTCTATCTTCAGAAATTTAGTATCTCATTCACAGCCATGGGGAGGTCGTGGGTTTTCAATCTGGTCAAATATTGATACGATGATTGTCGAGAACAACACGTTCGTTAATGTTGGTGGTTTTGCTGCTCAACTAGAAGGTGGTACACAAAACTTCTTCGTTTTCAATCACAACACAATTATTGGAAATGGCCGTCAACTAATACTTGGTGCCCAGTTACAAAACGCTTATATCACTAATAACCTGGTATTAAATGGATTCTGGCAAGGTGAAGATCTTGTCACAGGTGAAGTCTCTGCGGAGCGTTTGGCTTCTGAAGATGAACAATTTGCTGGTATGTTTGCTATCGACAATTTGCCAGCTGATGTAGGTTTGGATGTATCGAGACGAGTAGCCATTGCAAATAATAGCTTCTTCATGGAGAGCGTCTTCAATTCATGGCTTGCAAGTGAAGACAGTATCAGAAAACAACCATTAGTAAATGTATTTGTAGAAAACCTGTTTGAATCTGTACCCGGAATGGTTTTAAGTGGGAATTTATTTGATGAGCAAGATCCAGGATTCACTACTGCACCAAATAATAATGCTGATAGGATTCAATTTATTACTGATATAAGAAGCGGTTCGTCAGATGTAACATTGCACTATTGGGATCCAGGTCGAGCCGATGATAACTTCACTGTAATGTGGCCACTTCCAGGTGATTACACATATTCGAATACAACCTTACAAGGTGCTGCGATTGGTGGTTACCCATTAGGAGATTTGAATTGGTATCCAGCACAAAAGTCAGTATGGGAGGCAAATAAGGGTGCTCAATATGCATCCATTGAAGAATTGATGGGTGGTATTATCGAAACTACTTTCTTAACAAGTATTCAAACCGCTGAGGGAGTATTAGGAGGGGCATCCGAAGTAATAGCAGCACCTGATCGATTAATCGGAAGAATTGAGGCAAGTGGAAATATAGTTTGGGAAAATATTCAAATGACTGCTGGAACTTATGATGTAACTGTTAAGCATAGAACATGGTACGCAGATAATAATCCAAATAGACAAACTGATCTTGTAGTTAATGGAGGTTCCGCTTTCCCGGTAACAGTTGGAATGGAAATAACCTCAGATTTACCATGGGCTGAACCAACAGTCGCAAATGTCGACTTTGTCGATGGAGCAAATACTGTAGCTTTGAATAGAAGTTGGGGGTATCTAGAATATGAATATGTTCAAATCAAAGAAGCTGGTACTGAAAACGTTGTAGCAACCTTATGGCCAGGGGAAGGTTCATTGGTAGATGGCGGATCTTATGTTTGCCCCGAAAGTGGCACTTGTGCTACTGCTGATGATGTAATTGATACTAAAGCCGGTGGTTCTGCAAGCTTTACCTATCAAGCGGAAGGCAATGGTAATTTGATAGCCAGGTTGCGGTATTTCTTGACTAGTGGGGATGCGGATATAACTGTGTCTCTAAATGGGTCCGAAATTGCTTCAACTACTTTGCAGTCAAGCGGCGACTCTGTATATACTGAGTTTGACTTCAGTGATTTAGCTTTTACTCAAGGGACTAATACCATTCTGGTGAATGCTCCAAATGGAGGGGTTTGGATAGATGGGTTTGACTTGTTCATTATTGGAAGCTTTATGCCAGTTTCTAATGAGACGGAGGGTTCAATTGCAAACCAGTTCAAACTTTCTCAGAATTATCCGAACCCATTTAACCCATCAACCAATATTAACTTTACGCTACCGGCTACAGTTAATGTACAATTGGATGTATTCAACTTATTAGGCCAAAAAGTAGCCACCTTAGTTGATGGCAGAAGATTGGCAGGAAATCATACCGTACGATTTGACGCAAGTAATCTGGCATCCGGTGTATACTTCTATATGCTTCGAGCCGGGGATATTACGCTTCAAAGGAAAATGACGCTGATTAAGTAACATAGCCTTGATCATGTGATTACGAAAAGAGATGGTGGGTAAAACCATCATCTCTTTTTAACATACCGGCTCAATCAGCACAAACAGAACAACCCATGCGTTTATCCATTTTTGATTCCTTAATTGTAGTTGCTTACCTGCTTATTACGGTATTCATTGGATTGGCCTTAAAGAAGAAAGCCCAGAAATCGAAAGATTCTTATTTGCTGGGTGGCAAGTCTCTTCCATGGTATATGCTCGGTTTGTCTAACGCTTCAGGGATGTTTGATATATCCGGAACCGTTTGGTTGGTTACCATTTTATTTGTGTATGGCGTCAAGAGTATCTGGTTGCCGTGGCTATGGCCTGTTTTTAACCAAATCTTTCTGATGATTTTCCTCTCCATGTGGCTACGCCGCTCTAACGTGACTACAGGAGCTGAATGGATTGGAACCCGGTTTGGCTATAGAAGCGGAGCTCAGAAATCGCATATTATTGTGGTTGTTTTCGCCCTCATAATGGGGCTTGGCTACCTCACTTACGGGTTTATTGGATTAGGGAAATTTGTGGAGATTTTCATTCCCTGGGAGTTCATGAGTGCGTATGTGCCATTTTCTATTCCTGAGCAGTATATCCCGCACTTTTATGGAATAATCTTTACATGCTTCGCCATTTTCTATTCCCTACTGGGGGGTATGATGAGTATCGTATGGGCCGATCTGGTTCAGTATATCATCATGGCGATTTCAGGAATCGTAATTGGGATAATCGCTATGAATGCGCTAGCTGCTAATGAGTTGATTGTGCCTGAAAACTGGCTGAATCCTTTCTTTGGCTGGCAGCTTAATATGGATTGGTCATCCATCATACCCGAAGTAAACCAAAAGATTGCTGACGACGGATTCTCTCTGTTTACCGTCTTGTTTATGATGATGATTTTTAAAGGGGTGCTTGTGAGTTTGGCAGGTCCAGCTCCTAATTACGATATGCAGAAAATTCTGTCAACAAAATCGGAACGGGAAGCGGCATTGATGAGTGGTTCAGTTTCATTGATCCTGATGCCGATTCGTTACTTCATGATTGCAGGCTTTGCGGTTCTGGGGTTACTCTTTTATGAACAGTTGGATTTGATGGTACCTGGTCGGGGACTGGATTTCGAGCAGATTTTACCTTCAGCAATTAATCAGTTTGTACCGGTCGGCTTTTTAGGACTTCTGCTGGCAGGTTTACTTGCCGCATTTATGTCAACTTTTGCGGGCACACTTAATGCAGCCCAGGCCTATTTGGTTAACGATATTTACCTGAAATACGTGAATCCAAAAGCTGAGAATAAGAGCATCCAGCTAATGAATTATGTGGCCGGCTTAAGCATGGTTGTCATCAGTGTTGTTTTTGGATTTTTTGCCAAAGATGTAAACGATGTACTCCAATGGATTGTCGGCGGATTGTATGGCAGTTACGTAGCTGCAAATATCTTAAAATGGTATTGGTGGCGATTTAATGGGAATGGGTTTTTCTGGGGAATGGTCGGCGGATTAATTCCGGCGCTTACGTTCAGGTACATTTTTCCCGGAGTACTGGATACTTACACGTTCCCGTTGATGTTGCTTATTTCAGTGATCGCCTGTCTTATCGGAACGTATACAGCTCCTCCTGTCGAAGAAGATGTACTCAAGAAATTCTACAAAACAGTTCGACCCTGGGGATTTTGGAAGCCCATTCATGAACTTGTTGTAGCGGAAGACCCAAACTTCCAAAAAAACTCGGATTTCAAACGAGATATGTTCAATGTTTTTATTGGGATCATTTGGCAGACTGCGTTAGTGATTTTCCCGATTTATCTCGTGTTGATGGAGGCTGTTCCATTGATCATAAGTATCTCAGTAGCAGCAGTAACGACTTTAATACTTAAGAAAACCTGGTTCGATCGACTCCCGGCCTAGGCTACAAAATTCACTCAGATGTCAGCGTTTTACGAAACAAGAAAAAAGCAATTAGAAACACATTATCGGGAGGTAATTGAAAAGAAAAATGCTCCCGAACTATTAGGGAATGGGATTTACAGAAGATATCTGAACCCGGTTATAACTGCGGAACATACACCATTGTATTGGAAATATGATTTCAACCCGGATAACAACCCATTCTTAATGGAAAGGTTTGGAATAAATGCAGCGTTCAATGCCGGGGCTATGAAATACGATGGCAAATATGTGTTGGTGGTAAGGGTAGAGGGCAATGATAGAAAATCCTTTTTTGCTATTGCCCGCAGTGATTCTCCAACGGAAGGATTCGAATTTGATGAATATCCGATTTTGATGCCTGAAACGGATGTCCCCGATACCAATCTGTACGATATGCGATTGATCGAACATGAGGATGGCTGGATTTATGGAATTTTTTGTACAGAACGCAAAGACACCCGGGTTCCCACTCATGATACGAGTGCTGCAATTGCTCAGGCAGGGATTGCCCGAACAAAGGACCTGGTGAATTGGGAGAGGCTCCCGGATTTAAAAACAAATTCAGACCAGCAACGAAACGTGGTGCTGCATCCGGAGTTCGTGGATGGTAAGTATGCCCTTTATACGAGGCCACAGGATGGATTTATTGACGCCGGAACAGGCGGTGGAATCGGATGGGGTCTTTGTGATTCAATGGAAAATGCTATTATCGATCAGGAACGAGTAATCGACGGGCGTTTATATCATACCATCAAAGAGGTAAAAAACGGACAGGGGCCGGCTCCTATAAAAACGGCTGAAGGTTGGCTTCATCTCGCACATGGAGTGAGAAACACGGCTGCAGGTTTGCGATACGTATTATATATGTTCATGACCGCTCTTGATAACCCCTGGGAAGTTATAGCTACCCCGGGCGGACACTTAATTGCCCCAAAAAGAGATGAAAGGGTTGGTGATGTAAGTAACGTGACATTCGCAAACGGTTGGATAGCTGATGACGATGGCAAAGTGTACATCTATTATGCTTCCTCCGATACTCGGATGCATGTTGCTGAATCCAGCATAGATCAACTTTTGGATTATGTCAAAAATACTCCGGAAGATGGATTAAGGTCTTATACCAGTGTCCAAGCTATTCATGAAATCATAAGTAAAAACCGGGGAGTTTAGATTTTATGAATTTCGATAAGGAGTTAAGGAATCTGAAAAAAGAAGTTGAGGAAGAATATCTCAACAATATTGAACCCTATTGGTATCTCAACTCTCAGGACACGCTGAACGGTGGTTTTTTTGGTAGAGTGGGTTTTGATAATACTGCTATAGTCGACTCGGAGAAAGGGGGCATTTTAAATGCGAGGATCTTGTGGAGTTTTTCTGCTGCTCACAAGAGGTTTGGTACTTCTCACGCTGCAGAAATGGCACATCGGGCATATAACTATCTGAACGATTTTTTCTTCGATGAAAAGCATGGTGGGATTTACTGGACGGTCGATTCATCGGGGGAAATATCGGATGACCGAAAACATGTATATGTCCAGGCATTTGCTATCTATGGGTTGACTGAATACTACTCTGCATTTGGTAATGAAGCAGCCCTTGATCAAGCCAGGGAACTCTACAAAGTAATCGAATCGCACTGCAAAGATGAGGAACATGGAGGCTATTTTGAGGCCTATTCAAGAGATTGGGAATTGATCGACGATGTCAGGCTCAGTGATAAAGATAAAAATGAGCCCAAAAGCATGAACACTCATCTGCATATTCTTGAGGGCTATACCAATTTGTATCGATACACAGCCGACAAGGAAATCAGGTGTAAAATCGAAGAGTTACTGGAGATATTCTATCATCATATTTTCAATAAAAACCGTGATTCTCTTATTTGTTTTTTAGATGAGGATTGGTCACCCCGGTCAAAAAGAATATCACTTGGGCATGATATTGAAGCCAGTTGGTTGTGTTACGAAGCTGCTGAGGTAATTGAAGATCCCGAATGGATTACCAGGTTTGAAGAAGTTTCCTATTTGGTATCAAAAAATGTCACCCGAAGCACGGATCTTGACGGGGGAATTATAAACGAATTCACTAAAACTACGATTCTGGATTCGGATAAAGATTGGTGGCCACAGGCAGAAGCTATGGTCGGGCATATCAATGCCTACCAGGTATCCGGAAATGCAGACTGTTTAAAAGCTGCATTTCGAAGTTGGGACTTTATTAAGTCTAATATCATTGATCGTAAGAATGGGGAATGGTTTGAAAAGGTCAATCGAAAAGGAACTCCATTCTCAAAACTAGACAAAATCAGGTTATGGAAGGCACCCTATCATAACACCAGGGCGATACTAGAGATATCTGCCCGCTGTGAGAATCTGCTTGGATCAGGTTCTGAAACTATAATTCCGGTAAGCATTGAAAAACCATTTATGTAATGAAGAATCTAGCTTTCATATCATTATTCCTGATTTTATCTCCATCAATACTAGCGCAACAGAATCGCATAGCAGTTAACAATCAGGAAATCTGGTTTAATGGCGGAAATGTTGCCTGGGTGAACTTTGCCAGGGACGTTGGTCCAACCAGTTTCCCTGAAAATGACTTTCAGGCTATGTTCGACCAGGTCCAGGAGAATGGTGGAAATGCCATGCGATTTTGGGTGCATATAACCGGGGCTAGTACTCCTGCCTGGAATGGAAATGAAATTACGGGTCCGGGGCAAGGTACCATCGAGGATTTAGAACGCTTATTGGATATGGGCGAAGAAAATGGAGTAGGGCTGATACTTTGTCTTTGGTCATTTGATATGATGCGTACTTCGAATGGAAATACCATCGTAAATCGATCGAAAGCTTTACTCGAATCCGCTGAGTTGACTCAGACTTATATTGATAATGCACTTACGCCGATGGTTGAAGCCCTGGGTGATCATCCTGCACTACTATCCTGGGAAATTTTTAATGAGCCGGAAGGGATGAGTAATGAATTTGGATGGAACTTTACGACCCATACTTCTATGGCGAATATCCAGCGTTTTGTAAATCAAACTACGGGAGCTATTCATCGGGCTAACCCGAATGCATTGGTAAGCAATGGCTCCTGGAGTTTCCATGCGTTAGCCAATACCTCCAATGGAAATTCAAAGAATTACTATAGCGATAATGAACTAATTAGTGCCGGTGGCGATAGCCTGGGTACGCTCGACTATTACATGGTTCATTATTACGATTGGGGAGGTACGGAATTATCTCCATTCCACAATACCAAAGATTCCTGGGGATTAAATAAGCCGGTTGTTGTAGGAGAATTTGGGATTCCAGCGAATGATCTTTTCGGGATTCCCGCAGATAGCTTATATGAGAGGCTCTATAACAATGGATATGCCGGAGCACTGGTTTGGCAATGGGTTGACTGGTATCAAAACAGGGGAAGCTATAGCCAAAGCTGGTTGAGGGGGCTTGAGCAAATGCAGTATATGCAAAACAAGTATCCTTCAGATATAAATCTGAAATTTGATAATCCAAGAGTTCGTTTTTTTGATGCTTCACTTTCTGAAATCGAGGCCGGAGGCCAAACAGAGTTAAGTTGGGAAGTAAGAAATGCGTCTGAAGTTACTTTAGATGGGGAACCGGTTGATAGCATTGGCTCACAGATAGTAAGTCCTACTGAAACCACACTGTATACTCTTATTGGATTTGGTATTGAGGCTGCAAATGATACGTCTATTTTAGAAGTTAAGGTGCTGCCAGCCGGCTTGATCAACCGGGCCGAAGATAAGCCCTCCCGGTCATCCACTTTTGAAACCTGTTGCGGAATGAGTCGATTACCTTCTCTGGCTTTTGATGGAGATAATAATACCCGTTGGAGCAGTGCATGGAGTGACGGAATCGGGGATAACCCTGCCGAGCCAAACATCGATGACGACCCTGATGATGAATGGATTGATGTTGATCTGAATAAAGCAATTGAGGTCTCCTCTGTTCTGTTGAATTGGGAAGCCGCCCATGCTTCAAACTATCAGCTCCAGACTTCCATGGATGGTATTAATTGGAACACGGTGTTTACTGATGCTACCGCGGATGGCGGAGTTGATTCCATTGTATTTAATGACCCGGAACTTGCAAAATTTGTGAGAATGCAAGGAGTTGAACGCGCCACTGAGTTTGGATATTCGCTTTGGGAATTTGAAGTACGGGGGGCTGTCTCAATCTTGCAACCTCCCAGTGTTTCGATAACCTCCCCGGTTGATGGAAAAGGGGTTGAATCCGGGAAATCATTTTTAATCGAAGCATCGGCATCTGATGACGGAGAGGTTCAGGCCGTTTACTTTTTTATGAATGATGATTCTCTGGGAATGGATACTTCTGCGCCGTACACATTTACTGTTCCCGGGATAGAGTTAGGAGAGCAAACCATATATGTGAAAGCCAGAGATAATGACGGTCTGGTTGTTCAATCCGAATCAATTATTGTTGAGGGAAGAGCCGACATCTTATCCGTGCGCCTGGAAGCTGAAGAAGCCACGCTAACGGGAGCAACTTCAGCTCAGCCTGGTATGTCCGGAGCAAGCAAGGGCAATGCAGTATATATGGAGGGTAGTGGTTCGATAAGTTGGGATAATTTGACTATTCCACAGGGAGACAATGTGGAAATAACGGTGCGCTATTGGCTGCCATTCGACTATAAAGAAAACTTTCTGTCATTAAATGGAGAAAGGATCGATACAATGGCATTTAATACCCCTATCGAAAGCTGGCAGGATTTGAAGATATCACGGTCGATGAATGAACCTATTGAAAGTCTCAGCATTGATCATTACTGGGGGTACATGACTTTTGATTATGTAGATGTCTCGGTAGAAGGGATTTCTGTTTCCTCTGAATCGGAATTCGAACTCCCCGAATCACTCATTTTACATCAAAACTATCCAAATCCATTTAACCCTACTACAGTAATTAGTTATTCGATTCCACAAGCAAGTTCCGTTAACCTTTCGATTTATAGTTTAAATGGACAAAAAGTCGTGGATTTGATTAGCGAAAAACAACAGGCAGGAGAATACTCGGTTACCTGGGATGCAAGCAATTTGGCAAGTGGAGTTTATTTCTCCCGGCTTCAAGTTGGCAATAGTATTCAAACCAGGAAAATGATCCTTATTAAATAAGAGGGTAACATGTTGGGAAAGCTTACAGGTGTTTTGATCGCTTCAATTCTACTTTGCTCATGTTCAATTCAAGAAGCAAGAGTAAATGATTTTGTTGAAGTAAATGGTGTTTCATTCACTTTAAACAACGAACCTTTTGAATACGTTGGCACCAACTTTTGGTACGGGGCCTATTTAGGTCAGCCGGGTGAAGCAGGGGATAGGGTTCGACTACAAAGAGAACTGGATTTCCTGAAGGAACACGGGATCACAAATCTCAGAGTTCTTGGCTCGTCAGAAGAATCTGTATTTCGAAACTCTCTTTCTCCAGCATTTGTAAATGCTGAAGGTTCTTATAGTGAAGACTTGTTGATCGGTATGGATTACTTGCTTTCGGAGATGAGTAAAAGAGGCATGCATGCCGTGATTTTTCTAAGCAACTATTGGGAATGGTCGGGTGGAATGAGCATCTATAACTCATGGTATGGTGGAGGAGAACCCGTAGATCCTTCTACAGGAGATTGGGATGGATTCATGAAGTTTTCCGCTCAATTTTATCAAAACGCGGAAGCACAGCAAGCTTTCCGGGATTATGTTGAGACGTTGGTCACCCGAACGAACTCAATTACCGGACAGGCTTACGTAGATGATCCTACCATTATGAGCTGGCAGCTTGCCAACGAACCGCGTCCGGGTAGAGGAGAAATGTCTCCCGAAGCTATCCAGGCTTATTATAATTGGATAGACGGAACAGCTGGATTTATCAAATCACTTGACCCGAATCATCTTGTTTCCTCGGGAAGTGAGGGCAAAACCGGAAGCCTTGATTCCATGGAGATTTTTATCAAGGCTCATGATACGGAGAACATTGACTATCTCACCTTCCATATGTGGGCCAAAAACTGGGGTTGGATAGATACTCAAAACATGGAGGGTACTTTTTCCAATGCTCAGGAGAATGCATCAGCATATATCCTGTCCCATATAGAAATTGCTAACCAGATGAACAAACCGATTGTAATGGAAGAGTTTGGTTTTCCGAGAAATAGAGAGGAATATTCTCCGGATTCACCCACCTCTTTTCGGGATCAATATTATAAGATGGTATTCGATTTAGTAGAAGATCACCCAGTTCTTGCAGGAACGAATTTCTGGAGTTGGGGTGGTTTTGGAGAAGCACAAAATGCAGATTATTGGTGGCATGAAGGAGATCCATTTACCGGAGATCCCCCACAAGAACCCCAGGGGTTGAATTCTGTGTTTGCCTCCGATTCATCAACCCTTGAAATAATAAAGGTTCATGCAAAAGCAATTGGTGCCTTAAAATGAAATCATTCAAAACGGGTTTAATAGTGATTATTCTCGGGTTGACGATTTCTTCATGTTCAAAACAGGATCATCCTCCAAACATCATCATAATTCTTACCGATGACCAGGGTTGGGGAGATATCGCCAGTCATGGAAATCCTGATATCGATACTCCGAATTTAGATGAATTAGCAAAAGCAGGTGCACGCTTTGATCGCTTTTTTGTAAGTCCGGTTTGCGCACCAACCCGGGCAAGTTTGTTAACCGGAAGAGATCATCTTAGAACCGGGACCCAATGGGTTACTTACGGTCTTGAGAACATGAATGCCAGTGAAGTGACTTTCGGCGAAGTATTCAAAGAAGCAGGTTATCAAACGGGCTTATTCGGTAAATGGCACAATGGTTCTCACTACCCGATGGATCCAAATGGCCAGGGCTTCGACACATTTTTTGGGTTTAAGCAAGGTCACTGGAATAATTATTTCGACACTCAGCTGGAATACAATCGGGAATGGGTGAAAACAGAAGGCTTCATTACCGATGTACTTACCGACTCGGCCCTGGCATTTATTGAAAAGAATCAAAGCACTCCATTTCTGGCATTCATCCCATATAATGCACCGCATAGTCCATTCCAGGTTCCGGATCAGTACTTTAATAAATACAAAGCCCAGGGACTGGATGACAAAAACGCTTCTGTTTACGGCATGGTTGAAAACATTGATGATAATGTCGGGAGAATCGTCGAGAGACTGGATCGGTTAAACCTGGCTGAAAATACGATTGTGATTTTCATGACAGATAACGGACCGAATGGTGGAGATCGCTTTAACGGGAATATGAAAGGCTGGAAAGCAAAAGTGGATGAAGGCGGGGTAAGGGTCCCATTTTTTATGAAATGGCCAGCTAAAATAAAACCCGGAACCGTAGTTGAAGAGCTAACCGCACATATCGATTTTTTACCTTCTATTACTGATCTGGCGGGCATCGATTTTGAACCCGTAAACGAAATTGATGGTCGTAGTTTTGCGTCACTTTTATTTGATGATTCAGCTCCTTGGAGCGATCGTTTTTTATTTACGCATCAGTCACGGTGGGACTCACTGGAGATGTACCCGGCTTCGGTTCGCAACAACCAATATCGATTAGTGCGATATGGAGAAAGCTGGGAGTTGTATGATTTGACGAACGATTCAACGCAAAGCACAGATGTTTCCGGGGTTTATCCTGAAGTCGTAAATGAAATGAGTGCAGCTTATGATAAATGGTTTGCGGAGGTAACCAGGCAGTTACCCACTTCTCGTCCTATTCCGGTTGGATATGAAGAAGCATCAACTGCATATTTGCCAGCTGTTGAAAGTCTATTCTCCGGGGAAATCAGGTTTTACGGAGAATCGGGTTGGAGCAACGATTGGCTTACGAATTGGAGTAGTGAGTCAGACAAAATTTGGTGGAACCTGGATGTTGTTAAGCAGGGACAATTCACGGTACTTGTTGAATACTCTCTTTCAGCAGGGAATGAGGGCGTTCTGTTATCAGCAAGCTCAGGTTCCGAAATGATACAAACAACCATTAATCGTATTCACGATCCTGAATTCGTTCTCAGTCCTGACAGGGTAATCCGTGGGGAAGTCTACGAAAAAGAATGGGCAGTTTTTGAAGTAGGAAGCCTCCAGCTTCAGGAAGGTTCGCAGACCCTGACGATTTCGAGTCCTGAAATTCCAGGACAGGAAGGAATTGAATTGAAAGGCATTATTCTTGAAAAACTAAATTGAACCCTATGTTAAGAGTTACTCTCATTTTATTAATTATTGGATGCATTGCTTCCAGCTGTGAAAGCAAAAATGGACTGGTATCAGATGAAATCCTGCCAATAGATTCAAATGCCACTCCGGAAACAGTAGCCTTATATCAGAATCTAAAAGCGTTTTCCGGTTCCGGAACCTTATTTGGCCATCAGGATGATCTGGCTTACGGATATAACTGGTGGGATGAAGCTGGTAGGTCAGATGTGCTGGAGGCCTCCGGTTCTTACCCCGCAGTGTATGGATGGGATTTGGGTAACATCGTGGAAAAACAGGTCAATCTCGATGGTATCAATTTTGAGAAAATGCGGGGCTGGATTACAGAAGGATATTCAAGAGGAGGGGTAATTACCTTCAGTTGGCATATGGTTAACCCGGTAACGGGAGGGGATTCCTGGGATACCGTTCCTACCATTTCAGGAATCCTTCCAGGTGCTGAAGCTCATGAAACCTATAAAAACTGGCTGGATATTTTTGCCGGATTCGCATCCACATTGACGGGAGAGGGTGGTGAGCTGATTCCCATAATATTCAGGCCATTCCATGAGCATAATGGAAACTGGTTTTGGTGGGGTAAAGGAATTAATTCAGAAGAAGATTATATCGCTCTGTGGCGATTTACGGTTGAATATCTGAGAGATGAAAAAGGTGTTCATAATCTACTATGGGCGTTCTCACCTGATCGTAGCCGAACGAACATCGACAACTTCAAGGAAGATTATTTTTACGGATATCCAGGTGATGAATACGTGGATATTATCGGACTAGATAATTACTGGGATGTTGGGCATCCCGCAAATGATACCGATCCTGAAATTCAACAACAGAATCTTATTCGAAGCTTAGCATATACTGCTCAGATTGCAGATTCTCTCAACAAGGTAGCTGCTTTAACCGAAACAGGAACAGAAGCACTTCCAAACCCAACCATTTGGACAGATACCTACCTATCAGCTCTTCAGGCAAATGAATGGACAAAAGAAATTACGTACATGTTAGTCTGGAGAAATGCGAATTTTGAAAGAGAAAACAGAGATCACTTTTATGCTTCCTTCGATGGGCATGCTACACAAGAAGATTTCATCAGGTTTAAGGAGTCAGAATTCATCTTTTTCGAATCGGAGTTACCCAATTTATATACACGCACGGATTGAACCGCTCAATGAAAAGAAAAGACTTTCTTACTCAATCTTCACTTGCTTTGGCCATGCCTTTTATATTCGCCAAAGATGATTCAAATGCCGACTTAGGCACGAATCAATTGTTAAAGCTATCGCTTTCACAATGGGCCTTACATCGTGCAATCTTTGGGAACTCAAAAGATAATTACCAGGAATGGCAGCGATTGCTTCATTCCGATCCCGATCAGCTTTGGCAGGGTCCTTTGCATCCGCTCGATTTCCCCAATAAAGCCAAAGAATTGGGTTTTGATGCCGTTGAATACGTGAATTCACTGATTTTTGGACATGCCCGCGACCAGGAGTTTTTGAGAGAGCTCAAAAACCGAACAGATTCCGAAGGTGTTCGAAACGTACTCATTATGGTTGATGAAGAGGGCTTTATTGGCCATCCCGATGCTAAAGAGCGAGGTGTTGCTATTGAAAATCATTTTAAATGGATGGAAGCGTCCGCGTTTCTGGGATGTCATTCCCTGAGAGTAAATGCGTTTAGTATGGGATCAGCCGGGGAGCAAAAGAAACTGGCCGCTGAAGGATTGTATCGACTGGCAGAAAAAGCTGATGAATTTGGTTTGTGGCTTTTGGTTGAAAATCACGGCGGTATGTCAAGCAATGCCGATTGGCTGGTCGAAACCATAGAATTAGCCGGTCATGAGAGGATCGGGACCGTAGTGGATTTTGATAACTTCACCTTCTCAGAAGAGTTTATCTGGGGAGATGGAGAAATCTATAACCGGTACATCGGGGTCGAAAAACTGATGCCTTATGCTAAGTCGGTAAGCGCAAAAACGCATGCATTTGATGTACAGGGATTCGAAACTACGATTGATTACACGCGGATGATGAAACTGGTGAAAGATGCCGGTTTCGAGGACTATATTTGTGTGGAATATGAAGGTTATAAGATGACCGAAGAAGAAGGAATTCTGGCAACAAAAGCTCTTATTGAAAAGACCTATCCTGTATGAAGAACCGAATTTTTATCATATCTATATACTTTGGGTTACTAATAAATCAAAGCATTTCGGCACAGGATGTACCGGTATCTGATCGTGCATTTAATAACTCAGAAGAGATATTTCGATTTGCAATAGTTGCAGACCGAACAGGAGGCATGAGAGCCGGGATTTTTGAGGATGCAATCCAAAAGGTAGAATTGTTACAACCGGAATTTGTGCTCTCAGTTGGAGATTTAATTGATGGCTATACAGAAGATCCGGATGTCTGGAATGCGCAATGGGACGAGTTTGATGCGATTATAGATAAGCTTTCTATGCCATTTTATTATGTACCGGGTAACCATGATACAAGCAATGAGTTACTGACAGAAGTCTGGAGGGAACGGCATGGAAAAGACTACTATCATTTTGTGTATAAAGAGGTCCTCTTTCTCGCAATAAATACCGATGAAATAGAAGGTGGAGGAATTGGAGCATCTCAAATCGAGTATTTTGAAAGGGTGTTGGAGGAAAATGCAGATGTACGGTGGACGCTGATATTCATGCATCGCCCGGTTTGGTCCTATGGAGATCGGATGGGCTATGAAAGAATTGAAGAGGCCCTTGGAGACAGAAATTATACTTTGTTTTCAGGTCACCATCACCACTACCGGTACAAAATTCACAACGGAATGGAGCATTTCACGCTGGCTACATCCGGAGGGGGGAGTTGGTTGAGAAACCCTGAAGTCGGGGAATTGGATCATATCACCTGGGTAACTATGAAAGAAGGCGGCCCGGAAGTAGCACACATCGATATAAATGGTATTTATGATAAAAACCTCGTTCCGGAGGAAGATTATGATGATATACAGGTTTTGCGCAGAGGAAATTGGCTTGAGGTGCAGCCAGTGGTACATACTTCGGATGCATTTTCAAAGCTACCAGTCCGATTAGAAGTCAAAAATAATAGTGAACGCGTGTTAACGGTATCCGGTGAATTAGAGCAGCAACAGGGAGTTCGTTTTGAACCTGATTTTGTTAAGATCCAGCTTGAGAAAGGAGAGACTGAATTTATCGAAGTAGAGGCACTCAGTACTGAAAATGAATCGTTGATTTCAATCCTGAACAACGATCCCCTGGAGTTCGAACTAACAGCAGGATTTGAACGCGAGAATAGGAATGACATTTCTTTGTCAACATCTAAGCGATTATTTCTGGATTGGAAGCACAGTCTTTTCGGATTAGAAGCAGAAATGTTTGTTGATGCGATTTTTTCCGAATGGAGTGATGCAGAATGGATCGATGTAAGAAATCCCCAATACTTTCAGGAAGGTTGGGATTGGAATGGAGAGGAAGATGGGCGATTTCAATTTGCCGTTACGTACGACGACGAGAATTTATATGTGGCGATCAAATTTCATGATCAGTTGCTGATTTCAGATCCTGCTGAATTATCCAGCCGACAAGACAAATTTTTTATTCATGTCGATTCAAACCCGAAAACAGAAGACTTCACCCAGTTTGAGCTCGCAATTTCTGAATCATCATCAGCAGCACGTTCAGCTTCCAATCTCATCGAATCAGTAATAAAGAAGAATGGCGAAAATCAATTTCTTGAAGCAAGGATCCCATTTTCGGCTCTTGAACATGATAGTTTGCCAGAATCGGTAAGAATCAATATTGGAATTATGGATCATGATCGTCCTGAAAACACAAAACCATCGGTGCTTTGGTGGCGTCCTCTATGGAGTTCTGACCAAAATTATGAGAACAGCGGGATGTTTTGGTTAGAAAAGTAGGCAGGTATTCATACTTTCCGCTAAACTAATCTTTGCTATTTAATGTCTGTACAACCTGATTACGACCGCATCCCTTATCGCAAATGTGGGAATAGCGGTCTTTACCTTCCTGCGCTTTCACTGGGACTATGGCACAATTTCGGTGGCCAGCAAACCCCGGAAAAAGTCGATCAAATGCTAATAAAGGCCTTTGAACTGGGAATTAATCATTTCGATTTGGCCAATAATTACGGACCACCTCCCGGGAGTGCCGAAGAGCAAATTGGCAGGGCACTAAAAACCGTATTTAGCGGCCGTAGAGATGAGCTGATTATTTCGAGTAAAGCCGGGTTTAGAATGTGGGATGGTCCATACGGTGATGGAGGTTCCCGAAAATATATCATTTCCAGTTGCGACCAGAGCCTGCAGCGTATGGGTCTCGATTATGTGGACATCTTCTATCACCATCGTCCGGACTATGATACTCCATTGGAAGAAAGCATGCGTGCGCTGGAGCAAATTGTGCGATCAGGAAAGGCGTTGTATGCCGGTATTTCAAACTATCCTGCGGATCGTGCAAAAGAAGCGATTCAAATGCTCAAATCATGGGGAGTTCCGATTATAATCCATCAACCTAAATACAATATGTTTGAACGCTGGCCGGAGGATGGTCTGTTTGATATGCTTTTGGATGAAGGAATCGGAAGTATTCCGTTTTCGCCACTTGCTCAGGGGTTGTTAACCAACAAGTATTTACATGGAATCCCGGAGAATTCCCGAATTGCCAATCCTGATGGATTCCTACAGAAAGAGGATTTAAATGATCATGTTTTATGGCAGATTAGAGAATTGAATTCGATAGCAGAAAAAAGGGGGCAAAGCCTGGCTCAGCTTGCCCTGGTTTGGGTGCTTCGTCATCAGGCTGTAACTACTGCGTTGATTGGCATAAGCAGCATTAAACAACTGGAAAATAATATCGGAGCACTCGACAATCTCCACCTGGAAGAATCTGAAATCCAACACATTGAAACCATCCTGAGCAAATGAAAAAATCATTATACACAACCCTTACGGTCCTTGTCAGTTTTTTGATGTTGAATAACACGTACGCCCAGTACGAGGATGACACAAAGACGATTCAATCCACCATTGATGCCCTTTACGAAGTTATTTCCGGGGATGCTGGTGTTGAACGAGACTGGGATCGCTTCAGGAATTTATTCACTCCTGAAGGCACGTTAATTCCAACTTTTACCGATCAGGAGGGTAATACTCGATACCTGAAATGGACTCCCCAGGAATATGTTGATCGGGCTGGTGCTAGTCTGGTTCGCGATGGTTTCTGGGAATCGGAATTGTCGAGTGAAATAGAGCAATTTGGAAACATCGCTCATGTGTTTAGCACTTATGATTCCAGGAGGACCAAAGACGGAGAGGTTTTTGCGCGTGGAATTAATAGCATACAACTCTTTACTGATGGAAGCCGATGGTGGGTGGTTTCTGTGTTTTGGTCATCAGAAAATCCGGCAAGTCCGATTCCTGATAAATACCTTGGTAATTAATCATTTATAAGGTTACAATAATTACCCTTTAACTACGATATTCAGGTATGGGGTATTCGAATAGTCGCAAAGAACTTCAAACACTGGCAGGTACCATCCTGTTTTGGTTCCTTGCGATTTTTGCGTACGATATTTTTCGTCGCCTGGGGATCGAAGAAATGCCGGGTGTGCTGGTTACCGATCCGATTTCAAGAGGGGAAAACCTTCTCTTCACTACGGTTTTGAGCTTACTGACAGGCGTTCTGTATTACTTATTTGAGCGGATTATCGAGAGCCCAAAGATGAAGCGAAGATCTATTGGGTTCCAGTTGGCATCAAAAATTAGTGCCTACGCGTTATTACTCACCATTGTGATAAACGCCGGTCTGCATATGCTAAACGAGATTTTTGAGGAGCCGATTATTTATCCGCAAGGTGAATTAATCAGGAGCGGGGCGGTTTGGTCATTCATTTTGTACTTCACCCTCTGTTCAACTTTGTTGAGCTTTTTGAAACTGGTTAATGAAAAATTCGGACCCGGAGTTTTATGGAAGATGTTGACCGGGAAATACATGAAGCCCAGGGTTGAAAGGAAGATTTTTATGTTTTTAGATCTTCGGTCTTCTACCAAGCTCGCCGAACAACTTGGTCATCAAAAGTATAGTGCCCTGATCCAGGAATGCTTTTACGATCTGAACGAAGTAGTGGCATCTTCCAATGCAGAGATTTACCAATATGTGGGCGATGAAGCTGTATTAATCTGGGATTTCGATCGCGGAGTAAGAGAGCATGAGTGTATCGACCTGTATTTTGCATTCCGGAATCGGATTTATACGAAAAAAGAGTTTTATCAGGAGAAATATGGGGTATTGCCGGAGTTTAAGGCCGGGTTACATGGGGGAGATTTAATGGTGGCAGAAGTCGGAGTAGTAAAAAAGGACATTGCCTATCATGGGGATGTAATTAATACTACCGCCCGGATACAAAGCATGTGCAATGAACTAAAAGCTTCACTACTCATTTCTGATCACCTGCTTGAAGCCTTATCGAAAAAAAGGGACTACAATTACATCTTTAAAGGGCAGTTCACACTGAAAGGAAAAGAACTCCAAACTGGGCTGCATAGTATTGAAAGTATTGAGCCGGCATAATCAAATTATTACAAAAAGTCCGACACAAATTGGTTAATCTCCACTCTACTTTTCGGAGGTAATTATCAATAAAATCATTGTTCTCATGCGGAATTTTCTTTTCGGGTGCCTGTCTGCACTACTCATTTTTTCTACTTTTTCCATCGATGGATATGCTCAGGATGAGCCTTCTGATGAACGTTACAACACCTCTCTGGGGGCATTTAAGTTCAGAAGTATTGGTCCGGCGTTTACCAGTGGCCGGATTTCGGACTTTGCGGTAAATCCGGATAATCACAGCGAATTTTATGTGGCTACATCCTCTGGAGGGGTATGGAAGACTACCAACCGTGGGATCACACTAAAGCCGGTATTTGATAGCCAGGGTTCATATTCGATTGGTTTTGTAGCGATGGATCCAAACAATCATAATGTGGTTTGGGTTGGAACCGGGGAGAATAACAACCAACGATCGGTGGCTTATGGCGATGGAGTTTATAAAAGTGTGGACGGCGGAAAAAGCTGGAAGAACATGGGATTAAAGAACTCCGAACATATCGGGATGATTGAAATCGATCCCAGGGATTCGGATGTGATATATGTAGCAGCAACCGGACCACTCTGGAGTGCCGGAGGGGATCGGGGACTTTACAAATCGGTAGATGGAGGCGAAAACTGGGAAAATATTCTCGAAGTTAGTGAGCACACCGGGATAAACGAAGTGCATCTGGATCCCCGTAACCCGGATGTTATTTATGCTACGGCCCATCAACGTCGCAGACACGTTTTTACTTATATAAGCGGGGGACCGGAGTCTGCAATTTATAAATCAACCGACGGGGGAAATACGTTCAGAAAGATTATGAAAGGGATGCCCGGCGGTGATATTGGCCGAATTGGGCTTGATATTTCTCCAGCTAACCCGGATGTAGTATATGCTACCGTTGAAGCCCAGCAGGGTAAAAGTGGATTCTATAGATCTACCGATCGGGGAGAAAGCTGGGAAAAGCGAAGTAATTATTCGTCCAGTGGAAACTACTATCAGGAAGTGGTTGCTGATCCGGTGGATGTGGATTTGGTATATGTGATGAACACGTTCTCAGGGGTTTCGGAGGATGGTGGGAAAACCTTTTCGAATGTAGGAGAACAAAATAAGCACATCGATAACCATGCCCAGTGGATTGATCCTGACAATCCAAATTACTTACTGAATGGAAACGATGGTGGGGTGTACGAGAGCTACGACCGGGGCAAGACGTGGAGATTCTTTACCAATTTACCGGTGACCCAGTTCTACAAAGTTGCGGTAGATAATGATTATCCATTCTACAACATCTATGGAGGAACCCAGGATAATTTTACCATTGGCGGGCCTACAAGATCCATTGAGCCGACCGGCCTGACTTACAAAGATTGGCAGGTTACTCTGTTGGGTGATGGATTTGAACCTCATGTGGATCCTCAAAATCCAAACATCATTTATAGCCAGTATCAATATGGAGGTCTGTTCCGGTTTGATCGACAAAGTGGACAGGGACAAAACATCATTCCTCAACCTCCTGTGGGAGCTGAGTATTCGTACAACTGGAACTGGGATTCTCCCTTTTTCGTGAGTGTTCATGATAACAAGCGTCTTTACTATGCGTCCGACCGTGTTCATCGTAGCGATGATATGGGACAAAGTTGGCGGGAAGTTTCCGGAGATTTACCCCGGCAGCTTGATCGGAATCGCCTGGAAGTAATGGACAAAGTGTGGCCGATGGACGCTGTTGCTAAGAATGCCAGCACAACTCCTTATGGAAATATAGTAGCACTAGCTGAGTCTCCTCTGGATGAAAACCTGCTTTTTGCCGGTACGGATGATGGGTTGATTCATATTTCCAATGATGGTGGAGAAAACTGGACGCGTTACGATGAGTTTCCGGGAGTCCCTGAGATGACGTATGTAAATGAAATCATTCCATCTACTCATGATGTAAACGTTGTTTACGCAGCATTCAATAATCACAAGCGAGGTGATTTTGCTCCCTACTTATTGAAGAGTACCAACCAGGGAAGAAGATGGACGTCCATTGCCAGTAATCTTCCGGAAAGAGGTTCGGTGTATTCTATCGAGGAAGATCCTGAAGTAGCAGATTTGCTGTTCGTTGGTACCGAGTTCAGCATTTTCATGACTATGGATGGAGGTGAATATTGGAAGAAATTTGCCAGTGGCGTCCCAACCATTGCAGTGCGGGATATCAATATCCAGCAAAGGGAAAATGACCTGGTGCTGGGTACTTTTGGGCGTGGATTCTACATTTTGGATGATTACTCGGCGCTACGGGATTTCACACAGGAAGTACAGGAATCTGAAGCCCACCTTTTTGATGTTCGGGATACCTTCCAGTACATGCCATATAGTTCCATTGCAGCAAGCAGTACCGTTTTTTGGTTAGGCCCGAAAGGATTTCAGGGTGAGGATTTCTACATGGGCGAAAATCCTGAGTTTGGAGCTGCTTTCACGTATTACTTAAAAGAAGGGTTTAAATCTGTTGAAGACCAGCGCAAAGAAGATGAGAAGGAACGCCGTGACGAAGGTGAAACCGTCTACTATCCGTCCTACGATCAATTAGAAGCTGAAGCCAATGATGAATCCGACTTCCTTATTTTCACGATCAGGGATTCGAATGGGCAGGAGATTAACGAGATCAGAACAGGAGGGAGAAAAGGGATCAATCGCGTTCACTGGGATCTTCGTTACCCGGATGTGGACCAGGTTCGGACCAATACAGCAAATCCTACACGAAACCTGGAGTCGGGGATTATGGTTCTTCCCGGAACCTACACCGTTCAACTATCAAAGAGTGTAGATGGAGTACTTACGGAACTTTCAGAGCCGGTTTCTTTTGAAGTTAAGTCACTCAATAATGTAACATTGCCTGCCTCTGATCCGGATGAAATGTTGGCATTCCATAAAGAACTCACCACGCTTTCTAAATCTGCCAATAGTGCAAGAAGTGCTTTTAATGAGCTGAATGACCGGTTGGAATACTATCACGCAGCTGCGAGAATCGTATCCAGTCAAAACCTGGATTCAATGATTGAAAGCCTGGAAAACAAATTGGATGAAATTAGACTCATCATGTTTGGTGATCCTCTGAAAAGAGATTTGGAGATCGATCAGGCTCCTTCTCTTAATAATAGGATCAATATCGCGATCAACTCTGGCCTGGGAACCACCCAGGATCCAACAGAAACTTCGAGGATGGTGAAGGAAATCGCGGAGCAGCAGCTCGTTCCGGTTATAGATTCATTAAAGGAAATCCTTGAAAATGATATCCCCTCTATCGATGCCGAGTTAACCCGACTTAATGCACCCTGGACGCCAGGCCGCATCATTGATTTAGACGATTAATACCTAGTTGAACAAAATCCCCTTTTTTGAGGGGATTTTTTTTCATGCTTTTCAGAAGAAGAAAGCCACATATTGTTCATCATCAAGTGGATGAGTACCCGGTAGAAGTCTCTTTCAAACCAATCCGGAATATGTACCTGAAAGTATCCAGGAGAACGGGTGAGATTCGGGTGTCTGCCCCAATGGATGCATCCCTAAAAGTGATCCGGGATTTTGTGTTATCCAGGAGAAATTGGATTGAAAAGCATCTTAGTAAACCGATCAAATCGCTACCTGAATTAACGTATAAAGAGGGAGAAGTCCATCGGTATTTCGGGCTTGAAGTACCTTTAAAGCTTGATTATGTGAATAAAAACATAAACGCATATTTACATAATGATGCCATAGTGTTAAGAATTAAGACCGATTATGACACTGAAAAAAGAGGAATGGTGCTTGACCATTTATATCGAAAGGAGTTGAAGAAGATGGCGGGTGAATTGATTAAAAAATGGGAGCCTGTCATGAGAGTCAAAGTGGACGAACTCCGCATTAGAAAAATGAAAACCAGGTGGGGAACATGTAACATTCGCGATCGAAGAATTTGGTTGAATCTTCACCTTGCCATGGAGAAACCAGAAGTCATTGAGATGGTAGTGGTTCATGAAATGGTGCATCTTCTGGAGCGACTGCACAATAAGAGATTCTACCAGTTTATGGATCACTTCTTACCAGATTGGAAAGAACGTTCCAAAGAGTTGGATGGGAGGGTTTGTTGAGCTGATTAATTTTCATTGAATAAATATGAGGTCTCCGTACCTTCAGCCACTTTATTAGTCATTCTGATCCCAATTCATCGGGGAGGAGGATCAACAGGTTAAAAGATTATTTTTGATCCTTCTCCGCCAACTGGCGGATCAGGATGACCCTGAAAATAGTAACATAAAATTTACACGACCTTGAGCGACCAGAAAATCATTTTCTCCATGGTTGGAGTGAGTAAAGTTCACAAGCCCAATAAAACCGTATTAAAAGACATTTATCTCTCATTCTTTTACGGAGCAAAAATAGGAGTGCTGGGTTTGAATGGAGCAGGAAAATCTACCTTGCTTCGAATTATCGCCGGGGAAGACAAAGATTATCTTGGGGATATCAGTGTACAAAAGGGAATTACCTTTGGATACCTGCCCCAGGAGCCTCACCTGGATCCGGAAAAAACGGTGAAGGAAATTGTGGAAGAGGGGGTCCAGGAGACCGTGGATCTGATCAAGGACTATGAAGACATTAATGCCCAGTTCGCTGAGCCAGATGCAGATTTTGATGCCCTTATTGAAAAGCAGGCTAAGCTCCAGGAGAAAATTGACCATCTGGATGCCTGGGATTTGGACAGTAAACTTGAACAGGCAATGGATGCGCTTCGCTGTCCTGCGGGAGATACTCCCGTGACTGTACTCTCAGGTGGAGAGGCTCGGAGAGTTGCACTTTGCCGACTTTTGCTTAAAAAACCGGATGTACTTTTACTGGATGAGCCAACCAACCATTTGGATGCTGAATCGGTAGGCTGGTTGGAGCAGCACCTGGCCCGGTATGAAGGGACCGTCATCGCGGTAACTCACGATCGATATTTTCTGGACAATGTAGCGGGTTGGATCCTGGAACTGGATCGTGGAGAGGGGATTCCTTTTAAAGGAAACTATACAGCGTGGCTGGAGCAAAAGTCAGAGAGGCTTAAGCAGGAGGAAAAGCAGGAATCCAATCGTCAGAAAACACTCCAGCAGGAACTGGAATGGATTCGACAGAATCCAAAAGGTCGCCGGGCAAAGAGCAAAGCACGGATCAATGCCTACGAAGACTTACTTTCCCAGGAGCAGGAAAAGCGAAACGAGGAGATGCAGATTTTTATTCCGGCAGGTCCGCGCCTAGGAAACAAAGTGATAAATGCACAAAACATCGCTAAAGGTTACGAGGAGAGACTTCTGGTGGAGGACATGAATTTTATGTTGCCTCCGGGGGGAATTGTTGGAGTGATTGGAGCAAATGGTGCTGGTAAAACCACGCTCTTTAAGATGATTATTGGAAGTGAACAGCCCGATTCCGGGGAAATGGAAATTGGGGAAACCGTGAAGTTAGGTTATATCGACCAAAAACGACCTTTGGATCCCAATAAATCTATTTGGGAGGAGATTTCCGGTGGTCACGATATCCTTCAGTTAGGAAACAGGGAAGTAAATTCACGTGCATATGTATCCCGGTTTAATTTTGGTGGTTCGGATCAGCAAAAGAAAACGTCCCAATTGTCAGGTGGAGAGCGAAACAGAGTGCACCTGGCAAAAATGTTGAAAGAAGGGGCTAATGTTCTGCTTTTGGATGAGCCCACCAACGACCTTGATGTAAATACGCTTCGGGCCCTGGAGGAAGCTCTCTTGAATTTTGCCGGTTGTGTGGTGGTGATTTCCCACGATCGCTGGTTCCTGGATCGTGTAGCCACACATATTCTTGCCTTCGAAGGGAACAGCCAGGCATACTGGTTTGAGGGTAATTACCAGGAGTATGAGGAAAACAGGAAGCAAAGGTTAGGAATTACGGACGACCAGCCCCATCGAATTCACTATAAAAAGCTAATGCGTTGATTAAAACTTTAAAGCCATTCCTAGTGATAATCCACTCGTTAGATTTGCATTAAACGACGTGGTATTAAGCTCTATGTCTGCTTCTTCCAGCCGTTGAGATTCATAGAAAAATGCGATTGGGAGAGCTGAAATGGATATTCTGAAGTTTTCGGATAGAAAGAAAGAGCCTCCTAATCCAAGATTTAAGCCTAGATCAAATGTTTTTGCGCCATCTATAAATGTTGAGCTTGTAAAATCTGATTCATTTTCACCAAAGCCAGCAATTGAATTCACACTCGTTTGAAAATAAATTCGATCTGAAATTCTATTATAGAATCGAATTCCGGCAGTTAATACAAAACTAGTATTAGATTGACTTACATCTTCAAAGTCCAGGTTTGAGGATATAAATTGTTCGCCTGTAAAATTGTAATAGGAGATACCAGCACCAAATAATAGGGATCGATTCTTTGTGATAAAGTACTCGATCTTAGGGATCATTGTAATTCTTGTTGTTTCTGAGGATGAAGTAGTTGAGCCTGAGCCAGTATTTACTAAGAAATCACGAGATACCGCATTTACAGAGAAATCAGCCTCAATGAAAAGATCATTGGCTTCGAGTTGAGCGTAGAGACTGGTGGTACTTAATAGAAGTAGAGTTGTAATTATGCAGGCGCTCTTCATTACGAGTAACACATTAATTTTATGGAGGTAATGCAGCTAAGTTAATATATTTTTGGTTCTAAAGAAATTTGTAAAAAAAATTGAGGTAACACGAGTTGAGAATTTTGGCAGTTTACTTATTCCAGATATTCCTGAATTCAAAACTCAGGTGAAAACCTTGATCTGATTTCATTTCATATTTTGCATCCAGCTGATTGAGCAGTGAATCCATGATTTTGAAACCGAGTCCGGCAGAAAACCCGTTTTCACTCATATCAAAACCGGTTCCATTATCTGAATAATCTACTTTGATAAAGCCCTCAGATTCATAAATCGAGAGTTGGATGTTGTTTTCTTCTGATTCAATTGGAAAGGCGTATTTAAGGGAATTCGTAATCAATTCATTAATCAACAACCCAAGGGGTATTGCCTGGGTAATATTTAGTGATTTCAGGCGGATATCCAGCTTATGATGAACATTTTTAATCCCGGTAATCATGTTTGACTTGATAGTTTTAATCAACTGCTCATAATAGGAGCGTAGGTCTACTTTGCTGAATTCATCGGTGGAGTAAAGCAATTCATGTACCATAGCAATCGACATCACCCGGTTTTGGGCATCCAGAAGCTTGTTTTTCTCTTTTTCAGAATCGGTTTGATACACCTGGAGCTGTAAAAGACTAACCACAATGGCCAGATTGTTTTTTACCCTGTGATGGATTTCCTGGAGCAGGGTTCTTTTCTCGTTTAAGGATTCCTGTAAGTGGATTTTTTGATTTTCCTGTTGGGTTATGTCGAGAAGCATGATCATGATTTCCTCGATATTTCCATCAATATCGTAAATGCATCCACTATTCACCTCGATAGTTATTTCAGAGCCGTCCCTTATTCTCCGCTTCGCTACTTTCCGAAGCTGGCCGCGTTTTTTAATCAGGGTTAAGTTCTCATGGTATTGATCCATATACTCTTCTGAAGCAAGTGGTGTCAGCTTTCCAATAACCTCATCTTTTTTCCAACCCAAAATACGCTCGGCTGCCGGGTTCCACAGGTCTTTTACAATTCCCTGATCGCTAAGCGAATAGATCGGAATTGGGGAAGCATCGATAAGTGATCGAAGTCGTTTATTGGTTTTTGCCAGCTTTTCTTCCGCTTTAATCCGATCGTCAATATCAGTGGCTATAGCTGTCCATGAGATGGTTTCATCGGCTTCGTTATGTTGTGGATATAACACGATTTGAAACCATTTAAACTGTCCCGTTTTCCGTTTTATCCGGATAACTTTTTGTACCGGGTTTTCTAATCTTGAAGCAATGTCCCATTCTCTTTCAAGATCACGAGCTTCTTCTAAATCAAAGAAATCCAGCCAATTCCAGTGCTCAAAATCATGTTCGGTTTTCCCAAAATAATTTAAAGCCACATCATTCATATAAATTGGCCTGCCGTTAATATCATTGGTCCATACAATATGGGGCATTGTTTCGGTTAGCAACCGATATTTTTCTTCACTGGCCTCTATCTTGTGAATGGATTGCTGAAATTCTGTGTAGTCAAGCGTAATCGTCAGGGTGTAACTTTTACCATCAACGCTAATTTGAGAGGCTTCAATCTTGCTTACCAGTTCCCTGCCATTTTTGTCACGAACTCTCCATATATGATTGTTATTTTTGCGGTTTTTCATGTAGAATAAAAACTCGCGATAGGCAGCAAGCATCTTTCTTTTCCCTAATAGTAGAGCAACAGATGACCCGATAAGTTCGTCGCGGGAATAGCCAGAGATTTCGCAGAAGAGATCACTCACGTAGCAAAAACGAAGCATAATATCGGTAAAGCAAAATGGAATATGTTTGCTGTAGAACAGTGGATCACCCACTGCAGCCCTCACCGATTCGTCGCTAAGCATATCACTCCTTGTAGTAACCTAACCTTCCCTTTTTAACCCAGTTGACCTAAAAGCTCAGCATCTAATATAGAATTTTTCGTCTCATCTTTACACAACATCAAGGTTTTTATTCGTGTTCCAATGTTCTGGCATAACTCAGCACTAATGTTGGTACCCAAATATACCCCAAACGGGGTATGGAAGATGATCTGAAAGTCCCGAATATTCGGGTCTGTATAGTTAGTTTGATTAGTGGCTTTTTCGGGGGGAGGGGATGCACTTGAACTATCAGACTGACCATACGACTAATAAGGTTGAATAAAAAGGGTGGTTCAGGAATGTGCTGCCCTTTTATTTATAAATAGTTCATAAAGCTTCCCTAAGCTTCAGCAAGTTAATAGATCACTTGATGGAGCATAAACCATGGGAGTATTTAAATCAGCGGAAGAAGCTGTAAAATTAATCAAATCAAACGATCGCGTTCTTATCCACGGAGTTAACGCTGTACCCTTTAAGTTGGTGGAAGCGATGGTGGGTCGGGCTTCCGAACTCAGAAACGTGGAAATTGTACATATTCATACCGAAGGAGAGGCGCCCTATGCCAAGCCTGAATATGCTGACAGTTTTCACGTGAATGCTTTTTTTGTCGGATCGAATGTAAGAAAGGCGGTTAACCAGGGTAGAGGGGATTATATACCTGTGTTTTTAAGTGAAGTACCTGGGCTAATCCGAAAAGGAATTCTGCCAATTGATGTGGCACTGTTAAATGTATCACCACCGGATAAACACGGTTTTTGTTCTATGGGGGTTTCGTTAGTTGGGGCACTTCCCGCCGCCGAAACGGCCAAATTTGTAATCGCACAAATCAATCCAAATATGCCAAGAACGCATGGAGCGGGCTTCATCCATGTAAATGATATCGACGTGATGGTGGAGGCAGACGAAGCACTGCCGGAGCAAATACTGCCGGAGCCTAACGAGATAGAAATGAGAATCGGGCGATTTTGTACTGAGCTGGTGGAAGATGGTGCAACTTTGCAAATGGGTATTGGAGCGATCCCAAACGCTGTGCTTAAAAGCCTTGTCCAACATAAAGACCTGGGAGTTCACACAGAGATGTTCGCGGATGGCGTGATCGATCTGGTAGAAAAAGGGGTGATTAATGGACGGAAAAAAGCAAAGTTTCCCGGGAAAGTAGTCTCTGGTTTTGTGATGGGCTCTAGACGGGTTTACGATTTCGTGGATGACAACCCCTCTATTGCAATGTTAGATATCGCCTATGTAAATGACACGAAAGTGATCAAACAGAATCCCAAAGTAACCGCAATTAACAGTGCAGTAGAAATCGATATAACGGGTCAGGTTTGTGCGGATTCCATCGGTACCTATCACTATAGTGGCGTTGGTGGACAAATGGATTTCATTCGTGGTGCTGCTAAATCTGAAGGAGGGAAGCCAATTATCGCACTACCATCTCAAACCAACAAAGGGATTAGCCGAATAGTCCCATTTTTGAAAGAAGGTGCTGGTGTTGTAACCACCCGTGCTCATGTACACTACATTGTTACGGAATACGGAATTGCAAATCTATATGGGAAAAACCTGAGTCAACGTGCAAAGGCGATGGTAGAGATCGCTCACCCCGATCATCGGGAAGCGTTGGATAAAGCAGTTTTCGAGCGCTTCAAAGTTTGAACGATGACCAAAAAATGGAGGGGAAAGAATGATCTAAACCCCTCCATTCCATCTTTACCGCATATCATAGCGAAGGAAGGCCAGGAAACTGCCTCCGAATGCCATGATGATGAACAGGCTCAAAAGGCCAAAATCAGGAATGCTTTTAGCTAAAGTCTCAGAGGACTGTACAGTAGGTGCTGTATACTGAGGCATTTCGCTTGTATCCAGTGTTTGATCATTACGCCCAAAATCGATTTGAACACCACGTTCACTATCTACACTGATATTGAATCCACCATGTCCGCCTTCCGTTGCCTGTTTTTCCTGGATGTATTCGCTGAAATCATCCTTATAAAGCCGCATGGTTTCTTCGTACCGGGTTTTCAATTCGATGTCAGTCCCGGCTAGTTTCATAGCTGCAAGCTGGTACGAAGAGACTGGGGAAACCCGGGCAATATTGAAAGCTAACTGTTCCTGAACCCGTTTTTTGTTTTGTGCATCTTCTAGTAACCGGCGATTGTTATCAAGAATATCAGATCTGACTTGTTTCCTGGATGCGTCATCTTCTTCCAGCCAGGCCCACTCCCTATCATCTCGATAAGCTCGACGTTCTTCTTCAGACATTCCTTCCATTTCCGATTCACGATCTCTCCAAACTTGACTGAGATCGGATGAATACTGATCCCATCTTGATTTCTGATAAGCTTCCTGCTTGGCTTCCAATTGGGCAACACTTTCTACCGGAATTAATTGCCCGGCAGCCATTACCCCTAATCTGGGAATGATGAGTACGCCTCCAATCCAAATCACCAAAAGAAGTAAAAAGGAAAGAGAAGAAGATCTGGTTATAGACGAAATGAGGATTCCAATCCCAATGAAAAGGGTAACATACAGAACAGAAAGACCAATCAGGCTCAAAATCGATGACCAATCTCCACTCGTTACCGGCACATTAAATACCATTAGCAGGAGTAGCCCGATTAAGATTGGAATCAGTAGTGGTATCACGAGTCCAAGCCATATTCCCGAGAATTTGGCTATCAGGTAGTTGGCCCTTGAAACCGAGTTTGCAAATGCCAGTTTCAACGTGCCGTTTTCCCGTTCTCCATTTATAGCGTCGTAAGTGAATAAAATCGCGAATAACGAAAGTACAATTTGTACAATAAAGGAGAAGTCAATGACCCTGAAAATGGCGAACAAAGTTTCATCCGAATAAGGGCTTCGAACGAGCTTGATGTCATCAAAATCGGAGATGGATGACAACCGGCCCACATCAAAATGGAGCCCTGAAACAAAGATTTGCATGGGCTCAGGTTCCCGATGAAGGATGTTCCGCACACGCCCCCAGCTTGTCGCCTGAGAAATGTCCTGTTGGGCGATTTCCTGGTTGGCTTCATACTGAGTTACAGCATTTTGATATTCATTGATGCCAATGTACACACTGATCAAAATGAGTATCGAGCACACTAAGAACGTGGCGGCGAATTTTGGACTCAGTAAGATATTCTTTAGTTCTTTTTGAATTAATAAGGATAGCATGATTTCCCTTTTGTCATCCTGAGGCTATCCCGAAGTAAATTCGGGGAAGGATCTGCAAAGTCACTTTGTGAACAGATTCTTCACCCGATAAATCGGGGGCAGAATGATGGTTAAAATTTTATCTCAAATCGTATTTAAGGAAGGCTGCAAATGCCCCTCCAAAAAAGACGAGGTTAAAAAGCAATAGAAGCCCGAGGTCGAATACACTTTCTGACGCTGCAATGGATGCTCGTTCACTGGCAAACTCGAACTGAGGCATTTCATCCGGATCCAGCGGATCGGGTTCGTTGCCTTCGTCGTCAGTAGTGACCACAATCATTCGGAAACCGCCTCCCCGGGTCGCTCCCGTCTTTTCGGTCATGAAATCGCCATACACATTTTGATAATCATAAGCGGTGTCCATAAATCGATTCTGAAGATCGAGGGAAGTTCCTGCCAGCTGCGTGGAAGCCAATGTAAAGGCTGATGTAGGGGAAACTCTAGAAAGGGAAAGAGCCACCTTTTCCTGTTCCCTTCGTTTATTAGTGAATTCCTCATTCAATCTTGCATTGAATACATCGATTTTTTCTTGTCGTGCAGCTCCTAAATCACTCATAAAAGAGCTGAATAACCCCATCACTTCCTGGACTTCCGTACCTTCCGGAACCTGGAAGTCCGCCATTTTGGGTCGGTCTTCATCAAATAATTGAATTCTGTACCGGTTTTTTTGAGCAGTGATTTCATCCACATTAGGGACTTCCACCAATCTACCTGAAATAAGAACCGATGCCCGTGGCACAATCAGCACGGCAAAAATCCAAACCACCAGTCCGATCAGGAAGGCATTTGATGGTTTGGATGTTGAGGCCGAAATTGCGATTGCCAATGCCAGGAATAGGCCGAAATAAGCAATACCTGCTAATAAAATTAACCCCAGGCGAATCCATTCTTCCCCGGAAAGCTGAATACCTAAAAGGGGTAAAATTGCACATCCAATAAGCATCGGAATAATCAATGCCAGGCTTAATCCAACAAATGACCCGGCTAACTTTCCACCGATAAATCCGGCGCGGGATACTGAGTTAGCAAAACAAAGCTTAAGTGTCCCACGGATTTTTTCGCCATTGATGGAATCGTAGACAAAAATGATGGCAAATAAGGAAAGGATTACACCAAAAATGAACTCCAGGTCCATAAACCGGAAGATTGCAAAGATAGGTTCATCGTTGAATCGTGTGTTTTCTGCCCGAAGTTCGCCACGCCCGCTCATGTCAATATTTCGGCCGATATCATTAGAAACACCGTTTACTAACGTCATGAGTGGTTGAGGAGGAAGCATGATGGAATGCTCCACCATTTGCCAGTCTGTGTTAGCCGCAATCTGGTTTCGGTTTTCCTGGATGGCCGCCTCATATTGAGCCTGACTTGCAAGGAAGTTCTGTGCTCCCATAAAAAAGGAGAGGATGATTAACACCGAGCAGACCGCAAAACTAATAGTAAAACGACTGCTTTGGATGATATCACGAAGTTCTTTTTGGAAAATGAGTTTAAACATGATTATCACCTAATCGATTAATGCATTTTCGAGACTTTGGGCGCTCTCGTCCATATAACCAGCCATGTACTCTACATACAGATCTTCGAGGTTTACACCTTCGAGTTCAGCCTTAGTTTGTTGAGCAACCAGTACCCCATTGTTTAGAATGCCTACGAAATCCGCGATTTCTTTAGCTCGAAAAATATCATGCGTACTCATCAGTATTGCTTTCCCCTCGTCCCTTAATTCACCGATTAACCGGGTGAACTCTTTACCTGCTTTCGGATCTAAGCCGGAAGTGGGTTCATCCAAAAGGATAGCTGGGGCATCTTTCAAAATGGCGATAGCAATTCCGCATTTTTGGCGCATCCCTTTTGAGAAATCTTTGAGTTTTTTATCGAAGGCATCCCGCTGTAATCCCACACGAACAAGCGCTTGTTCATAATCGGATCGGGTATAGTCATTTTTTCCGCCCAACCGAACAAAGAAGTCCACGTTTTGCATCGCGGTGAAATTGGGATACAACTGGACGTTTTCTGAAACGAAGGCTACGAATTTCTTTGCTTCAAGCGGATCTTTGTTAGCATCAATTCCATTGATCAGGGCTTGGCCACTGGTAGGCTGAATAAAATCCAGGAAGGTATTAATCGTGGTGGTTTTTCCGGCGCCGTTTCCACCAAGCATGGCAAAGATTTCGCCGGCATGAACCTTCAATTGGAGGTTATCCAGTGCCTTTACACCATCCTCGTATACTTTCGTTAGATCTCTGGCTTCGAGTAAAGCGGCAGGTTGTATTGTACTATTTTCCATGGTTCGTTATTTAGATTAAAAAAATCGGATAGAAAGTCGTCCTGAGCGAAAGCGAAGGATCTTACTCTCTAATTGTTTAGATCCTTCGGAGGTATCCTCAGGATAACAGAAAAAAGGTTCATCTGAATTCATCACTTCTTAGATAGTTTGATACCAAAGAATACCAGTCCGCCAACCAGGCCAATGATGAGCATTAAAATGATGGAGGTCCCAAAGACATTGGCTTGAGCGGACACCTGAACGGTGAAGGTTTTATCTTCGGCATTAACGGGTTGGTTATCCGATAGAGAAGTTGATCTCATTCGGGTTTCGTATCGGCCCACGCTGATATCTTCAGTGGGAGTAAGGAATAACCGTACGGTGATTTCTTCCCGAACCCCAAGACTTGGAATGATAGAAGGCTCTAATCTTTTCTCCCATCCAAAAGGAGCGTCAAGTTCAAACTCGATGTTGTCCAGTCGTCTGGTTCCTTCGTTTACCACTTCGAAGGTAAATTCAACAGGGCCGGAAAATTCATACTCATCATAGAGCTGAGGAGTTTTAACTACCAATTGACCAACACCTCGTGGGATCATTTCAAGCTGAACAAAACCTACGTCCAGTGCTTCGATTTCTTCCAGTGTCCAATTCCCGCTATTTTCGTTAAAGTCATCCAGCTTGGTGATTGGGATTGCAAGCACATAAAAATCGATGGGCTCATCCATGGGCACGTCGTTGGTCGGACGATCGGGCAATGAAATCTGTAAATTTGCCTGGATGTTATTTTTTGACTCCGTGAATTTTATCTGGCTGATTCGACCCTGCTCGCCTTGTTCGTTAAAAAACCGGGTGACTGAAGAGGGCAGGTTTACTACTTCCAGTTTATATGTGTCATCAAGTCCACTAAAAAGCTCGAGGCCAAGACCAAAATTCGCGGAATTTCCTAGTTCTACTTCCTGAGAAAATCGTTCGGACTGAACCAGAACTTTGTTTGCAGATGCATCTTTTTCGAGGAAGACTTTCGGGCTTCTGGAAGCTCCGTTTCCGTAAATAATATTCACGGTTACTTCATCAAGGTCCTGGAGTAAATCGAATTCGACAGTTTCAGGATTTCCGCTTCTCAGCTCCTCAATTTTAATTTCATAAGGAGAACTGATAATAGCCCCATCATCATTACTCAACGAAACGTAGATATTATGCACGATGTCAGGTTGGAGTGAGCGGAATAGTTCGTCTTCCATCTGAACAACCTGGGCAAATTCAGCGGTAGCGCTACTGGTGTTTTCCAGTGTCACCCGAACTCGTTTTACATTATCATCTCCTTGGGTTTTTAAAGCACGTTTGATACTAACAAACTGCTGTTCGAAAAGTAGCACCAATAAAGATTGCTGGTAGTTTACTTCGGCGTCCTGGAAGTTGTTCAAGGCCAGTTCATATTCGTCCTGGGAGATCAGCTCTTTGTTATAGAGTTCCTCCTGGCGCGCTAACTCGCTCGCTGCCCGGTCATAGCTACTCTTGGCACGCTTTAACCCTAACAGCGGGTAGCTATCATCCCGGGCATTTGGAAACGGGCTTTGCGCATTGATTTCAGTTGGAACTAAAAACAAAAAAGCGAGCAGCCAAATTGATATAGAAAAAGTGGTTCTGATCATGATCTTAATTGTCAACTCCTAAACTTATTCCGGCTCTTGCTTCCGGCTTTTCAAGCGTAATGGCTATCTCGTCTCCATCTTTTTCAAAGAGTAGACTCAATTCATCACCTACCGCAAGTACAGATAAGAAATCACGCACTGCTTCAGCTGTTTCGAATTCTTCATCATTTATGGACAGGATTCTGGCTCCTTCTAAGTCATGCGAAGCAAATTCAGCGGGTAACAGAGGTTCAATCAAAGCCTGAACAACAACGCCTTCATCCGCCGTGGAGAGTAATATTCCGAGTTCACCAATGACAACCGGAGGAGAGTCAGAATCCGATTCAAAGCTCATGACCATCTGCTGGCCGCCAGACTCCGGAAATTCCCCTTTATTACCGCTAACAATAAATCGTTCATCTCCTCTTCGAACCCCAATCTTGATTTCTTCTCCATCAGAAAGTCCTTCATAGATTTCGCGCATACCGGGTACGTCTTTTACCCTTTGTCCATTCATCATTAAAATGAGGTCACCGCGTTGAAGTTCATCAGAGTTTGCCGAAGTCGATCCCGGTTGGCCTCCCAATTTCATTTCTACCTGAATCTGATCTTCAGCTTGAACAAGCATGGCGCTAAACTCCCGAAGCAGTAAATTGGTATTAGCATCAAAACTCATTGACCGTTGAACCTGGGCAATCGAGACATCTCCAAGCATGAATACCAACGGAAATACCAAAAGTGTTTTTAAGAATTTCATTGTGTTATTTTTGGTTTGATTTGTGACGCCAGCAATATTCGAATCCTCATTTTTTGAGTTGTTAAGGCCTCGCTAAATGTTTGTTAAGGATGTTAAATTGAGGCTAAATCTTTTCACTTGGTTCAGAAAGCTTCTAATTTTGGGCATGCAGAGTAAATGGTTTACATATGGTTTTCTGCTCTTTATGAATGCAGCGCTCATTACCCTGGCTGTACTGCAATACCGTTGGTTGGGGAGTGTTAGTGAGGCTGAACAGGAGCGATTGGAAGAAGGGCTCGTTGCTTCGGGGGAGAATTTTGCAAGTGATTTCAATGAAGTATTCTCGGATTTAAAAGGTACTTTTAGAATCCAGGTGACTGAGTACGATGCCGATGTTACCCCGATGATCCAGGAGAGTTATGTGCGTTGGAATGAAAACGCACGACATCCCGAGGTACTTTCCGAGCTTCATTTTGTACGTTTTTCTGATACAGAGAATCCTTCTTTTTATAGATTTGATGGCGAAGAATCTGGGTTTCAGTCAACGATTCCGGATTCTGCTTTAGTGAAATGGCTGGATGAAAACCATAACCCTAAGCCTGGGGTCAAACCTTCAGTTTCGTTACGAAGCCTACCCGATTTCGGAACAGATACCTACATCGAAATACCTATCCAGATTTTGGATTTTATCACGGTTACCAATGAAGAGTCGATCGGTAACCTGAATCTTCAGTTAAGCATCGATCAATTAAATGATGTGATCCTACTCAAAATAAGTAACGACTACGTTCGGTCGACGTTAATTCCGGAAATTGCGGCTACTTATTTTGGGGATTCATTTTTCGAACAATATCATCTGGCACTGGTCAAAAGCGGCGAAAATCCCTTTGTATATTTCAACTCTGATCCGGGAATAATGCCCGATAATCCAGATCTGAAAACAGATTTAGACCGGTTGAATCTTTCCAGTATGATCTTTCTTGATCAAAGGCCAGAGGTAGAGAATATCTCGATTCAAAGGGCGGATAGTATTAGTATCAGTTATTTTGAATCCAGCACAACTACTAATACCGAGTCAGGAGGGAGGTTTAAGCACGTGTATCGTGAAGAATCGAACGTTAGAGGGAATTTACCTTCGGATCTCGATACACCCTCTGTATTTGGATTTCGAAATAGCGCAGCAACCTTCGATACGAGTGTGACTTCAGCTTTTGTAGCAAACATCACCACTGCAGGCTGGGAATTATGGCTTTCTTTTAAAGCAGGCTCACTGGAAGAATTTGTGGCAAAAACCAGAAATAGAAACCTGACTATTAGTTTCGGAATCTTGCTAATTCTTGGAATAAGCAGCGTATTAATTGTTGTTTTTGCACAGAGATCAAGGGACCTGGCAGCCCAACAGATGCTCTTTGTTGCTGGTGTTTCTCACGAACTGCGTACACCGCTAAGTGTGATTCGATCAGCTGCTGAGAATCTGAGCGAAGGAGTTGTTCAGGATAAGCATCGTCAGAAGGAATATGCCAAACTCATGTTGAAAGAAGGGAGACGGCTAAGTGACATGGTGGACCAAATTATGGAGTTCTCCGGCATCCAAACCGGAAAACGAATCTACAATTTTACCGACGTGGATATTGAGCAATTGATGATCCAGATAAAGGAAGAGTTCCACCCAATTCTTGAGGATGAAGGATTAACGCTGGAGTATTCCAGTATTGCGAAGCTCAATACCATTAAAGCCGACAGAGATGCGCTCTTCCTCTCTATTTCAAATCTGATCCATAACGCCATTAAATTTAGCAATGGCTCAAGCCGATTAATTCTTCGTGTGGATGATATTAGCTATAAATCGGGGCTCGGGCTAAGAATTCAGGTTCAGGATTTTGGTGTTGGCATTCCCCAGGATGAACAGTCGGATGTTTTTAAACCATTTTACCGGGCACGGAAGTCAGTCGAAAACCAGGTTAAGGGAAATGGTATCGGTCTCAGCCTGGTATCGAAAGTGGCAAAAGCCCATCAAGGTGAAATACGATTAACGAGTAGTGTGGGTGAGGGCTCCACTTTCAGCTTAATAATTCCTTTCCATCCATGAGTGAATATTCAAAAGGAAGAATTCTGCTGGTAGAGGACGAGGCTGGGCTGATCATGACCATCCAGGATAGATTGATTGAAGAAAGGTATCAGGTTGATACAGCTTCTGATGGGGAATTAGGATTCGAAATGGGAAAATCTGGTAGTTATGATGTCATAATCCTCGATTTGATGCTCCCTAAAAAAGATGGCTTAGATGTTTGTAAGGATCTTCGAAAGCTGGATATCGAAACCCCTATCATCATGTTAACAGCGAAAGGCCAGGTTATTGATAAAGTACTGGGATTGAAGCTCGGTGCTGATGATTATATGCAAAAGCCGTTTGAGATGATGGAGTTGTTAGCTCGGGTGGAAGTACAACTTCGTAAAAAGAAAGCCAGAGTTACGAAATCTGCCATTTCTGATGTTACTTTCGGAGACGTGGAGGTAGACTTTGAAAAGATGAGTATTACCAGGGGTATGGAAGAAGTCACTCTTTCTGCCAAGGAGTTTCAGCTACTCAAATTTATGGTGGAAAACGAAAATACGATCCTAAGCAGAGATCAACTTCTGAATGAAGTATGGGGATATGATGCACTTCCATCAACCAGAACCGTTGATGTTCATATCGCATGGCTAAGGCAAAAACTGGAAAAGGATAGCCGCTACCCAAAATACATCATCACTGTGCATGGTTTTGGGTACAAATTTGTGAAAGATTAGTTACCTGAAATGGGACTGAGACCCTTGCATCACTTCTGTAAAGACAAAGTCGAGCATAAAACGACCATCCGTATCCATAGTATATTCGGAATCCAGTTGAAGTAACAATGTTTCGATAAGCTGCCAGCCAATAGTATTCTTGGTTTTAACGTCCTCTATTTCAAATCCCGGACCATCATCTTCATAATAAACCCTAATCTGGTTGTCTATTTGGGTAAAATGAAGTTTTAATTTGCCTTTACCATTATTAAAGGCATGTTTTATTGAGTTCGTAAACAGCTCATTAATAAGTAATCCAAGAGGGACGGCCCGGTTGATATTAATTCGGTCGATATCAAATTTCAGATCGTATTCGATGTCACATTCTATTGGGGTTGTGTTGGCCTGAAGTTTGGATAGGAGTTTTCTATAGTATTCACTTGGGTTAATGTGGCTGAAATCCATGTCCTGGTACAATTGTTCGTGTACCATTGCAATGGAGTGAATTCGGTTCCTGGCTTCAATAATAAGACTCATGTTATGCTCATTATCGTCTTTTAAGGCCTGGAGTTCTAACAACCCACTAATAATGGCCAGGTTATTTTTTACGCGGTGATGGATTTCCTGGAGAAGGATTTCTTTCTCGCGCAATGCACCTTCTAACGTCTTTCGATATTCTTCCAATTCAGTAATATCGTTGGCTATAATCAATAAGTCGGTGAGTTTTTCGTGCTCATCAAATAAAGGACCGGCCGTAATTTCAAGAGTAAGTTGTTCATTATATCGATTTTGCCTTTTAACCTGGAACTGTTTTGGTTTTTTTGAAATCCGGATGTCTTCGATAATGGTTGCGAACTCTTTTTTGTTTTCCTCGCTAAGGTGAGGTAAGGTTTTGCCGAGTACTTCTGATCTCGTCCAGCCATAGATTTGTTCCGCAGCTGGATTCCAAAAATCGGTGACGTAACCATTTGGCTCGATCTGATAAATGGCAATTGGAGAAGACTTGATAAAAGATCTGAGCTTGGAATTAGATCGATTGGCTTCAAGTTCGGCCTCCATACGTTTGGTAATATCCATGGTAATGGCATCCCAAATCACGGAACCATCTTCCATCTTATGAGGGGTTCCGTATCCTTGCAGGTATCCTATTTCATAGTCTTTGTTGTAATACCGGTAGATATGTTCCCACGGTTCCATCGTAGTGGCGGATCGCATGATAGAATCTTTAAGCTCAGGGATATCTTCCTCCACCATGTGAGCCCATAGTATGCCGGAGTCTTTGTATGCCACTTCTTTTGTAACGCCATACAACTCTTCAACCCCGTCACTTATATATAAGATACTATCCGTCCCATCTTCAAATACCTGGTATCGAAGTACAACACCAGGGATTTGATCCGTAATACTCTGAAGTTGTCTTGATTTTTCCTCAAGCATTTTCTGTTGCTCAACCTGCTTTGTGATGTCAAGACTTATTGAGTACCAGCGTATAGTACCATCTAGTAGCTTTGTAGGCACTCCCGATCCCTGCATAATTTTAGTCACTCCAGAAGTAGTTTTAATCCTGTAAACTACACTCCATCTATTTAAGGTCTCAGCAGATTCCTGTATCGATTTAACCATCGAGGCTAAATCATCCTCATAAATCAGATTCCAAACGACTTGTGTATTTTCTATTGCTTTTTTCTGATCAATCTCAAAAATCTCTTCAATTCCTTTACTAAGGTATCCAAAGCTATCACTTCCGTCAGGATGCAAATTATATATATATACGATCCCGGGAACTTCATTGGTGAGTTTGTCCAGTAGTTGTTGATTTTCGGCGACCGCTGTTTCTTTCTCTTTTTGGTCAGTGATATCCATCGATATAGTATCCCAAACAATGGTGCCATTGTCCATTTTACTTGGGGTTCCTACACTGCTCAAATACTTGGTTTTTCCGCTGGGAGTAATAATGCGATGAACGCTTTCCCAGTTGGTCAATGTATTCGCTGAATGCTGAATAGATTCTATCATCTCGGGCAAGTCTTCCTCATGGATCTGTTGCCACATTATGGAAACATCCTTTAAGGCATCATCCCGATTAATTTCATAAATATCTTCTACTCCTTTACTCAAAAAGAGCAATCCATCAGAACCATCGGGCTTCAAAAAATAGCGTAATGCTACGCCAGGTAATTGATCAGTAAAATTTTGAAGCTGCTGACTTTTTTCTTGGATTTCCTGTTGTTGTTTTACCTGTTCTGTAATGTCCAGTGTAAGTGTGTCCCAAACAATTTGCCCATCTTCCTTTTTGTGGGGCGTTCCCATCCCTCGCAGATACTTAAGGTTTCCATGTACATCCTTAGCTCTGAATACATGATCCCAATCAACCAGTTCTTTAGCAGATTTCTGAATCGATTCACTCATTTGGAGTAGATCTTCGGGTAGTACCTTATCCCAAATAAGGTTCACATTCTCAAATGCTTCGTGTTGTTCTACACCATATACTTTTTTTACGCCCTCACTTAGATAAGTAAGTCCGTCAGTTCCATCAGCATTCACATAATACTGGAGAACAACCCCCGGGACTTTGTTGGTGATATTTTCAATCTGTTCTTTTCGGACAGAACTTTCGCGCTCGGCTTCGGTCAGATTGGTGACGTCAATATTAACACCATGTACTTCGGTCACTTTTCCCTCTTCGTCGAAAAAAGGAGCTGCTGAGGCGTAAAGATGCTTTACTTTACCAGATTTTGTTCGAATTCTGAATCGAACATCATAAACGTATTCTCCGGCAAATGCCCTTGCCAGTTCCTCATTGGCGTGCATCGCATCTTCTTCGAAAACCATTTTCTGCCATCCTTCAAGATCGGCTTCCCATTCTTCCCGGGTCAACTCATACATTTCGAGAAGCTCATCATTCCAGGTATTGGTACCGGTAGCAAGATTTAATTTCCAAATACCAAGCTTAGCGGTCTTTATGGCAAGTTCTCTCTGATTATTTGTGTACTCAAGCGCTTTTGTTTTTTGCTCGAGTTGAACTTTTAGATTCCGCTCATTTGTTTTGTCAGTGAAAATTCCCAATGCGAATCTGTTGCCCTCATGATCAACTACTTTCGCTTCTACATCCAGATAAACTTCCATGCCCGACTTGTCAAGAAATCTCCATTCTTGTTGTAGGCTTTTGCGATCATTAAAAAGACAATTCAGAACACATTCTGCTTTTAAGTCATTTTTTTCGTGAAAGATATCTTTGAAATTTCGACCAACTAAATCGTCTTTAAATGACTTTAAAAGTCCTCTAAACGTTTTGTTTACGAATAGTATCGTACCCTCTTCATCAAGAGCCAAACATCCAACGTATTCGCTTTTGATGAGGAAATCCCCAATTATTTTATTGAAATCAGCCAAGGTTTAATCCCCTCTGTACTACTGAAATAATTAAAACCTATGCTTTGATAACAGCCAAAATAAAACCAGAATCGTTTCAATTTTTTGAAGAATTTATTTTCCAATTTAATTAAGCATTTTGATTCAAGGTTTTGATGTATTAGACTTATAAAAACATATTTACTTTTTTTCTCATTGTCATCTTCAGAGCAAACTTCCAAAATTCAAAAAAACAAAGCTAAAGGACTCATTTCCTGGGCTCTTTATGATTGGGCAAACAGCTCATATTTCGTAATTATTCAAACGTTTGTTTTCGCGGCATACTTTAATCAGGCGATTGCCGAAAATGTAGAAATTGGCACTGCGCAGTGGGGAAATATGATTGGACTTGCTGCCATAGTTATTGCAATAACCGCCCCCATATTTGGAGCAATTGCTGATCAGGCAGGAAAACGAAAACCATGGATCGGATTTTTTACCGTAATTTGTATTCTTGGATGTGCATTTCTTTGGTTCGCAAAACCAGATCCAAGTTCATTATGGCTTGCTTTAATACTGGGATTTGTATCAACAATCGGAGCTGAGCTTGCATTTATTTTCTACAACGCAATGCTTCCTGATCTTGTACCTCCGGAAAAAATTGGAAGGTGGAGTGGCTGGGGCTGGGGAGCAGGCTACGCCGGTGGATTAGCATGTTTGTTGGTTGCACTGTATGCGTTTATCGAAACGGATGGTTTTTGGCTCGGTTTGGATCCTGAACAATCGGAACCTGTGAGGGCTACATTTATTTTGACTGCTATTTGGTATGCTGTATTTAGCTTGCCTTTGTTTTTAAGAACCCCGGACTCACCGTCAAAAAATAAACAGGTTTCTGAGGCTGTAAAAAGTGGGTTTAAGCAGTTGTCGTCTTCTATCCGGGAAGTAAAAAAATACAAGCATATTGTTCGCTTTTTGGTTGCAAGGATGTTTTACAACGATGCTATAGTAACCATCTATGCGATGGGGGGAATCTATGCTGCCGGAACGTTTAATATGACCCAATCTGAAATCCTGATTTTCGGAGTTGGGCTTAATATTACGGCAGGGATTGGAGCGGCTGTATTTGCATGGCTGGATGACAAGTCTGGTAGCAAGTTCACAATTCTACTTTCTATCTTTGGTATTGCTATCCCGGTTGTAGCGGTCCTGTTTGTACAAACATCAATGTGGTTTATCATTTGGGGATTAGTTTTAGGCTTATTTTTTGGTCCAAATCAATCTTCATCAAGGGCATTTATGGCCAGGATTGCGCCCCCGGATCTAACCAATCAAATGTTTGGACTACTTGCCCTTTCCGGAAAAGTGACCTCATTTGCAGGGCCAATGCTGGTAGGATTTTTAACCCTTCAGTTTAACAGCCAACGTATCGGAATGACGGCTGTACTCGTAATGCTTGTTATTGGTTTTGTTCTTATGCTTGGGGTGAATGAAAAAGAAGCGATCAATTCAATGGAGACAGGAAATGGTTGAGATCTCACTTCCAAAGGACCGAATTCATGAAAATGCCATAAAAGCATGGAGATTATCGGCTTTTCTTTGGGGATGGTTTTTGTACCTGGTTCCAGGCTTTTTTTATCTCATGTTCATATTAGAAGAAGGCTTCAGCTTTCTGTTTCCGGTAATCTCGGCTCCAGTTACAGTAATATTTCATCTTTTATTGGTATTCGTTTTCCCAAAAGTCCGGTGGAAGCGCTGGCGGTATGAGGTTGGTAAAAAAGGGGTGGATATGCAGCGTGGAATCATCATAACGAAACGGACGATTGTACCCATAAACAGAGTGCAGCATGTGGATACAAAACAAGGCCCTGTTTACCGGAAATATGGATTGTCTTCAATTAGCATGTCCACCGCAGCTACAACCCACGAAATACCCGCGCTTGATGAAGAAACAGCTTCATCACTTCGGGAATTGATTTCAGAACTGGTTAGAAAAGTGAAGGAAGATGTCTGAGTTTCGACGGCAACATCCTGTAGCGGCAGTTACCCAATTGTTTGCAGTAATTCGCCAGAACATTATTCCATTTGTATTCTTTGTAATACTAGGATCCAGAAATTCAGGTGAATACTTCGAAATAATAATTTTATTTGGGGTGATTTCTACATTTGTGCTGGGGATAGTAGGATGGTATCGCTTCACTTTTCGGGTGTTGGATAACGAACTTCAGATTAATAAAGGCATTTTTGTGCGAAAAAAACTTTATCTCTCAAAGGATCGAATCCAGGTTATAGATATAACGGAAGGGATCATCCAACGAATGTTCGGTCTGGTTAAAGTAGAAGTAAAATCGGCAGGAGGCGGGACGGAAAAAGCAACCATAAGCGCAATCAGAAGAGAAGAAGCCATTGAACTGCGTTCCATTTTAAGGGATCAGGCTTCAACAACTTCTTTGGAAGTTGAAGAGGTATTATCGGCTGAAGTAGCGACTTCTGATAAGCTTAAATGGAAGCTTTCTTCAAAGGATTTATTCTACGCGGCTTTGACATCAGGAAACTTTGGTTTGATAGCATCCATTCTGGGAGCTATTTCAGGACAGTTGGATCAGTTTATTACCGATGAAAATCTCGAGTATATCGCCAGCATTTTGCCTGGATACAGTCAGCTTTCTACTATTCTCTGGGCAGCCTTTTTTGTGATTTTGGTTTCCTACTTATTTTCCTTTCTGGGGGTAATTTTTCGATATGGCGACTTCAATATTGAAAAAAAGGAAAACGAACTACTCATCACGAGTGGGCTACTCGAAAGAAAGCATGTAACAGTACCCTTTGATCGCATTCAGGCTTTTCGTTTTGTGGAGGGAATCCTCAGGCAGCCATTTGGTTATGGAATGTTGTATGTAGAAAGTGCAGGCTTTGAGCAAAAGGAAAGTGATCGTTCAATTGTATTGCTACCTTTTTTTAGAAAAGAGAAATTGGCCGACTTTCTTGAAGAATTTCTGGATGAAGTTGAAGATAATCAGCGCACCATAGTTCCACCAAAAAGAGCCCTTTTTAGATATATCCGACGAGCAAATTATTTACTACTAATTGCTATTCCGGTCGTATGGTTTTTCTGGGATTATGGTTGGTTGTTATCCTTTTTGGTAATTCCGTTTTCCTTGTTTGGATGGCTTGAATTTCGGGATGCCCGGATTGAGGTAGGGGAACAAAAAATGAAGCTACAGTATCGGGTCCTGGCAAAAACCACCGCACTTGTAAAGCGTAAAAGAACCCAGGTGGCTGAGTTTTCAGTAAATCCCTTTCAAAAAAGAAAGAAATTAGCGAGTCTACATATCACTTCTGCTTCGGGAGCCGGAGGTAAGACGTTTTCAGTCAGTGACCTGGACGCAGAGGATACTCACAAACTTATTGGATGGTCATTAAACCCAATTAGTGATGGAAATCAAACAAGTTAATAAGCCTGATCTGGCAGACATCAAAGAATTGCTGCGATCCTATCATCTTCCGGTTGAAGATTTAGAAGAGCCTGGAGTTGAAATTTTTGAATGGAGAGAAAAGGACCGTCTGGTAGGTTGTATTGGCCTGGAAAAGTATTCAAAACACGCTTTATTGCGATCTCTGGCTGTTCACCCGGATTTCAGGGGTAAAGGAATTGGTAAAGAGATTACTAACTGGTTATTTCAGGAGTCAGAAAAAAGAGGTGTAAAAGAATTGTTTTTATTGACAGAAACGGCTGAAGTTTTTTTTGAATCATTGAGTTTTGAGGTTGTGAAAAGGGAAGACATTCCTGAACCTGTTAAGCAAAGTCGGGAGTTTTCAGAGTTGTGCCCTTCGTCAGCGATTGCGATGATGAAAAAAATTTGATTTCATTTTTGACTTATTAATCGTAATATTACGATATGGGAAAAACAAAATCTTTCGCATTTACCAATACTCAAAATCGTTTGGCAGCCACTGCCAAAGCGTTGGGACATCCCGCCAGGATCGCTATTCTTCAATATCTGGCAGAAAAGAGAAGTTGTGTGTGTGGAGATATTGTAGATGAACTTCCACTTTCCCAGTCTACCGTTTCCCAGCACCTGAAAGCGCTGAAAGAAGCTGGATTGATAAAAGGGGATGTGGAAGGAGCAAGCGTATGCTATTGTATCGATACCGACGCATGGCGAGAACTAACAAATCAGCTTCAGGCTTTTCTGGATACTCCTGCTGATAGAAGCTGCTGCTAATTTTTTTTTAATCTATTAATCGTAAAATAACGATAATGAAAACATCAGAAATCTTAAATACACTCAACCAAGAAAACAAAGAACTGGAATTCTTACTTCCTGACGGGGAGTCAATAACCGGGGATTTACATATAACAGAAATCAAAAATGTAAATGTTGATTCAACCGATTGCGGAGGGAACACGCACTCTTTCGAGGAAACGATAATTCAGCTTTGGTTAAATGAGGAAAGTAACAGGGTTGCAGATTGGACAATCGAAAAGGCCAGAAAGATATTTGACATCGTAGGAGCACAGCGACCGTATTTGATGGATGCCGAGGCTTATATCGAGTTCGGAGATTCTAATCATCTGACTTCTAAGTACGGATTTGCAGTAAAAGATGAAGGAGAGAAACTTGTTCTACAACTGGAAGAAGAAAAAACAGTGTGTAAACCAAGATTACTTCATGAAATAGCTTGCTGTTGATAATATCAGGATAATATCATGCCCGTACATTCACTGGAAAAAATGAAAGTTCTGGTTTTATGTACGGGTAATAGCTGCCGAAGCCAAATGATGCACGGATGGCTAAATCATTTCGGTGGAGATCAAATTGAAGTTAGAAGTGCCGGGGTCGAGACTCATGGGGTGAACCCAAAAGCAATAAAAGTGATGGGTGAGGCTGATGTCGATATTTCGCATCATACTTCAAACCATATTGATGAGTATCTATCGGAAACTTTCGACTCGATAATCACGGTCTGTGATCATGCCCGCGAGAGTTGTCCGGTATTTCCTTCCACCGCTGAGCAGCTGCATCATAACTTTACTGATCCTGCTAAGGCAACAGGTTCGAATGAAGAAGTAATGAATGAATTCCGGGTAGTCAGGGATCAAATCAAAGATTACGCAAAAGATTTTATAGCACAGCGGGTTCAATAATTGTGGCTGCACATTCGTCTAACTCTTAGAATATTAAGTTATTTTCACATTAAGGCTATAAAAAATTGGTTTGATTGATGTATTTTCAAGGCATGGAACCCAAAACCGTACTTGAGGAAGCATTTAATCGTCCCATTGAAGACGGAAATGCCCGCATTTTACTGAAGTTACAAAACATAGAATGCGAGGTAGAGAATAGCGCTCCCGATTTTATCTCGGTTGAGGATGACGAAGTTTTTTTGAGGGTTCAACCTTCCCAGGAGGTTGATGTAAACGTTCCAAAGTTGGATCAGGCTTTTCCGGTTGAGTTTATTCGCTATCTGCCTGAGAAAAATGGTGCAATGTTTAAACTCAGCCAGGAATCGATTTGGTTTGATATTCTCGTTGACCAGGTAAAAGATATATGGATTGCTGATTTAAGTTTTCGACTGGAAAGTAAGCATGGTCGGTATCTTGCCTACTACATAAGCTCTCTAAATCATCAGCTTGAATGGTTGCAGCCAGAGTTGCGATCAGGGGATATCAAAAGTATGAGTGTCTCCACCAAAAAATTTAAGCCACCTAAAATTTCTGGTAAGGAATCATTTTCAGCGATGGAGGTAATACGCTGTGCCGATATGATCGGACGCTCTATTCGCAAAATCGATTTACGAACGGGCGGAGCTTATGTGAAATTCAATACCGACAAAGGCAGGCTTGAACCTTTGATTATAGGCATCGGTGAAAAACTTGGCTACATCATCGAACCGCTGGATAAAGAGACAATATTATCCCTGGAAGCAGATGGGAAAAATGTGAGCCACGCCATCTATCTAAAACGACTTTAGCTCTCCATTTTCCAGAAGTAAATACCTCCCGCTTGTTTCCCGGTTTCAACGTAGTCTACCACATCCAGTTTTTCCAGATCTACAACATCCACAGAACCAGGTTCTCCGCCGATTCCTTCAACAGAAATGAACGCAAAGCGGCTATCCGGACTGATACTGACACCGTGAGAAATTCGCCGGGTATTTGCAATTTTTGCCAACTCTTCGCCGGTTTCCAAATTCCAGATACCAGTAGAACCTTCTCCTTTATAACTGGCTACTAACAGTTTTCCATCGGGTGAAACTTCGAGGTTATAAGGAGCTTTTCCCGTTTCAAATCTTCGGGTTACTTCCCAGCGCTCGGTATCAATTTCAAGGATTTCGTCTGAACCGTTAGCGGCAACATATACCAATGATTTTGAAGGGTGAGGATCTGCCCAGGTAGGTTTTTCGATGGGATTGTGTTCCATACTATCATGCTCCATTTCTTGATCCATCCCGTCGTTATGCATCTGCATCGACATCGTATGCCCCATAGATTTTGAGAGCTTCAGCCTGCGCTCGACTTCCATGGTGATGGTGTTTACTTCGATTAACTCATCGCTCATCATAGAAACATGATAATTATACAATCCATTAGGAGAAATTCGTGATCCATGTGGCATAACTCCGGTGCCGATTTCACTTAAAACTTCCATGTCATCAGGATCAACCACCATTACAGTGCTTGGTCGCATGGGACCATGCAGGTCAAAATTAACAATGTAAAGCAGGCCGGTTTTATTGGAAATTTCCATGGTCGCAGGGAACATGCCCAATTCTGTTGTACCTACTAATTCGTTGGTTTCCGTTGAATATTTGGCTAACCAACCATATGGATTTCCATGTGCTATTGATACGAACCAATGTTCGCCATCAGGTGCAACAGTGAGGCCGTGAGGACCATCTATCTCAGTTGGCAAACGACCTACATTAATAGTTTCCGCGATTTTGGCATCCTCATTTTCGGCGTCAAAATGAATTAAATGAACCTGGTCTTCAGATTCGGCAGCAACATAGAGGTAGTAATCCTGAGCCTCGACCAGGTTTGCAAAGATGAGTATCGCAGTAACAAATAGGAATACTTTTCTGATCATTGAGCAATGGATGATGTAGATTCTCTAAGTTTAACAGCCCAAATACCTGAGTTCCAGTCGCTGAGGAAAATAAGCCCTTTGTATGGTTGTGGTCCCCAGGTAAAAGGAGCATTTGGGATAGCAGCACCAGGATCAGTAGGCAGAAACATTGCGATTTCACGATCTTGCTGATATAAATCCCCCATAAGGTCACCAGAAATATCTACAACACGAAGTCCGCCATTATAAAAAGCGGCGTATAAAATGTCGTCTTCAATCCAGTAATTATGAGACCCTGCTTCAGGAACCTGGTAACGGGCTACTTCCTCAGGATTATCCCAACCGTCAAACTTTACAAAATGAACCCAGCCTGCGGCACGATTTGGTCCCTGGACGTCCAATCCATACGGAAAGGCTTCATCACCGGCAGCGATATAAAAATCTCCGGTTGATTTACTCTTGAAAGGAAAAGCTGCATGATTCCATCCGCTTGGATAGGTATAGCTTCCCAGGAATTTTGGGTTTTCGGGAGAGCCACCTGCACCAGGCATATCAGCGCTGTTGTTACTTCCTATATCCATGGCTACTACTCCATCGCCCCAGTTTGATGAGTAGGCAATACCATCCTGAATCCAAACATCATGAATAGCGTGTCCTGGGGTATCAAGTTCGACCACACTAACAGTATAAGGATTGGTTGGGTCTTCGATATTAATAATATCATACTTTCTGCCATTATTCACTGCATAAACGTGGTTTTCAAAAATGAAAGCGTTATGAACACCGCCCGTAAGTCCATCGGTATACTCTGATAGAATTTTCACATCTCTTGGATTAGTGACATCCAAAATGATGATTCCATTTTTTCGGTTGGAGGCACCTTCCCTTGTTATTACAGCAATGGTTCCATCCTCAGAAACCTTCACATCATTCACTGTGCGGGCATCAACGGTAACGGTGTCGATGGTATGGATGTTTGTTGGATCGGTAACATCCCAGAAAAAAGCCTCACCTCTGGCTCCCCAGGTTCCGGTGACTGCATAGTCCCGTCCATCCACACCTTCCCAAACCCACAGATCTGAAGTTTTAACATCAGGTACAATTCCTTTTCCTACAACTTCAAGAGGGCGTTGCACATTTCGGTATACAACCCGGAATGTAGTTTCGGCAAACTGGTTTCCGGAACGTGCCATCACTGTGTAAACACCCGTGTGATTTGCCACGAAACGACCGTCCTGTTCAATTAATGCAGAAGAACCCTGGCCTAAATCATCGTCCGGCTTTACTATGTAGGAGTAATTCACAGGTACTTCATCAACTACCCTGCCTCTTCGGTCTTTCGGGGTAGCTGAGAATTGAATTACATCCCCGGTACGAATGGTTTTTTCGGAATAGTTGTGTGACAATTCAAGTTGTGTGACCGGATTTTCTCTAACGTCTATTTCCTGCTCAGTAGAAACTCCGTCAGCAATCAAGGAAATGGTGGTCTTTCCTTTTTTATGTAGCCGAAGAGTATTAAATGCATCAATAGAGGCTACGTCATCATTACTCGATTCGAACGAATAATCTACATTATCTCTGGTCATTCCACTGGCATCTATAACAACCGGCTCGATGGTGACACTAGTTTCGGAGAATAATTGACTGGGTATCCCGGCAATTTCGACTTCAGTAATCGGTGGGAAGGCTATCGTTACATCAAAATCATAACGGAGGCGTTCTTCTCCAAAAGTTCTGGCAGATACTCCGAAGGTGCCAGGTTTGTATGCGGTCAAAGATCCTTCCTGTGTAACACCAAGTGAACGTCGGTTTCTTCTGCTTTGAAGATAAAAATACACCGTATCAGCCAATACATTCCCCTGGGCATCAATCACGCGTGCAGAAACAGTGAGCTCGTCGTTTACATTCATAACAATCTGCTCAGGTTCTATTACTATTCGCGAAGATTGTGCATAAGCTGCAGGAGAAAACATCCATAGACTTAAGAAAATCGCGAAAAGCTTTAAAGTAATTCTGTTCATAAATACCTCGTTAAATTCCGGCTAAATATTGAACCCCAATCAAATAGAATTTAGCACCATTTTCAGATCAATTGTATCTGTTGAAATAACGGAGATTCTATGAGCTATGGAAATGATTTTACGCTTATTTAAATCTGAATTTTGGTATTTTGATTGATAGTGCAGGAACTGTGATCGCACAAAATTGTTAGCCTGCCTTTAATGCTCTTAACTCTGTATAAACGCACAAAATAAGGATTCTACCTCGATGAGTATAAACTTTGAGAAGGAGCCATTTGCACATCGTCATCATGGCAACAACATCTCTTCAATCAACGAAATGTTGCAAACTATTGGAGCTGAATCAATCGATCAATTAATTGATGAGACTATTCCGGAAGGAATCAGGCTTAAGGAACGGTTGAATCTGCCTGAAGCAGTAAGTGAAGTAGAGTTTTTAAACGAATTCAAGCAGCTTGCTTCAAAGAATAAAATCTTTAAATCGTTTATTGGAATGGGGTATTACGATACCCATGTACCGAAAGTCATTCTTCGAAATATTTTGGAAAACCCGGCGTGGTATACCGCCTATACTCCGTATCAGGCCGAGATAGCCCAGGGTCGTTTGGAGGCATTAATCAACTTCCAGACTATGGTGAGTGATTTGACCGGAATGGAACTGGCGAATGCTTCTTTGCTGGATGAAGGAACGGCAGCAGCAGAAGCTATGAGTATGTTTTTGGGACAACGAAAAGGAGCAAAAAGAAAATCAGCTCATACCTTTTTTGTCAGCAATTTGTGCCATCCGCAAACTATCGATGTGCTACAAACCCGGGCAAACCCAATTGGAGTGAATATTGAAGTTGGGGATCACAAATCATTAGATGTAACCAACCCTGAGTTATTTGGAATTTTGCTGCAGTACCCGGCTACGGATGGTTCTGTTGAAGACTACTCCGACCTGATTGCCGCTTGTCATGAGAACAATGTTCATGTAGTCGTTTCAGCTGATTTATTGAGTTTAACCTTGCTAAAATCACCTGGAGAGATGGGAGCGGATGCTGTTGTTGGAAGTTCGCAACGCTTTGGCGTTCCTATGGGATACGGAGGGCCGCACGCCGCATTTTTGGCAACAAAAGAAGCTTTCAAACGCCAGATTCCAGGTCGTATAATTGGAGTAACCCAGGATGCGGAAGGGAAACCTGCGTACCGAATGGCACTTCAAACCAGGGAGCAACACATTCGACGCGAAAAAGCTACATCCAATATTTGTACTGCACAGGTACTATTGGCAGTAATGGCAGGAATGTATGGGGTGTATCACGGTCCCGATGGATTGAAGCGAATTGCTTCCAAAACTCACGGACTTGCAATGCTTGCAAAACTTGGTTTGGAAGATCTTGGTGTTGACGTACTCAACCAGACCTATTTTGATACGCTTACGGTAAAAGTTGATGCTCCGAGCCTTAAGTCGGTAGCTGAAAAACATGCAGTGAATTTCCGATACTTTGAGGATGGAAGCATCGGGATTTCCTTTGATGAAGCTAAAGAACTTGAAGATGTTCAAACCATACTGAATATTTTTGCCGAAGCATTGGAATCAAGCAGTCATTTTGATGTGACAGAAGCTTCCAAAAATTTGAATCCGGATATTCCGGAATCTCTGGCTCGGGAATCGGAATTTATGGAGCACCCGGTATTTCATTTGTATCATACAGAGCATGAAATGTTGAGGTACATGAAGCAACTGGAAAACAAAGATCTTTCATTAGTGCACTCAATGATCTCACTTGGTTCCTGCACAATGAAATTAAATGCAACCACGGAGATGATCCCGGTTACCTGGCCGGAATTTGGTCAAATTCATCCATTTGCTCCGGTTAACCAGGCCGAAGGATATCATCAAATGTTTGAAGAGCTGATAGATTGGCTGGCAGAGATCACAGGATTCGATACTGTTTCACTTCAACCTAATTCCGGCGCCCAGGGTGAATATGCTGGTTTAATGACGATCCGGGCATACCACCAAAGTCGGGGAGATCATCACAGGAATGTGGCGTTGATTCCGTCATCGGCTCATGGCACAAACCCCGCAAGTGCGGTTATGGCTGGGATGGAAGTTGTAGTTGTCGAAACCGACAAGCACGGAAATATTTCCAGCGAAGATTTGCAAGCAAAAGCGGAAAAATACAGTGACAACTTAGCCGCTTTAATGATTACCTATCCGTCAACTCACGGAGTTTTCGAGCATAAAGTAAAAGACTTCTGTGATATCATTCATCAGCATGGCGGGCAGGTGTATATGGATGGTGCAAATATGAATGCCCAGGTGGGGTTGACAAGTCCCGGAGAAATCGGAGCTGATGTATGTCACCTGAATTTACATAAAACGTTTTGCATTCCGCATGGAGGAGGCGGTCCGGGAATGGGCCCAATTGGAGTGGCCAAACATCTTTCTCCATTCTTGTCGGGCCATTCTTTAGTAAAAACAGGAGGAGATCAGGCGATTTCAGCAATTTCTGCTGCACCATTTGGAAGTGCGAGTATTCTGACGATCTCTTATGCCTATATCAAAATGATGGGAGAAATTGGGCTCACAGAAGCAACAAAACGAGCAATACTGAATGCAAACTATATCAAAGACCGCCTTCAGGACCACTATCCGATTCTTTATACCGGAAAAACCGGACGATCGGCTCATGAGTTCATCATCGACCTGCGACCATTTAAGCAGTCAGCCGGAATTGAATCTGTGGATGTTGCGAAACGATTAATGGATTATGGATTCCATGCACCTACAATGAGTTTCCCGGTTCCGGGCACCTTGATGATTGAACCCACTGAAAGCGAGAGTAAGGAAGAGTTGGATCGCTTTTGCGATGCAATGATTGGAATTAGAAATGAGATTCGGGAAATAGAAGAAGGAACCGCCGACTTTGAAAGTAATGTGTTGAAACATGCTCCTCATACAATGCGCACAACGCTTTCTGAATCCTGGGATCGACCATATTCGGTTGAGAAGGCTGTTTTCCCACTCGATCATCTTCGATACAATAAATTCTGGCCAGGTGTATCCCGGGTGGATGATGCCTATGGTGATCGTAACCTGATCTGTTCTTGTATCCCGATTTCGGAGTATCAGGATGAAGCTTTGCTGGAGGAATAGGATGAGAATCTTTCTTACAGGGATTTTTACGCTGATTATTTCTACTTCGTCATTTGCTCAGGTTTCTGATATCGAGCAACGGATGGTGGAACATATTGATGCAACCAATGATGAAGCCTGGGAGCTGCTTATTGAATCGATCAACATCAATAGTGGCACCATGAATTTTGAGGGGGTCAGGGAAACTGCAGAGCATATGATGCCCCATTTCGAAGAACTTGGGTTCAAGGTTTGGTTTGAAAGCGGAGCTGAGTTTAACCGTGCCGGACACCTGGTTGCTGAGCATATTGGAAGTGAAGACGCTCCAAAAATTATGCTGATTGGGCATTTAGATACCGTTTTTGAACTCGATAGTCCTTTCCAAAAGTTCGAAATGGTGAATGATACCACAGCAAAAGGTCCCGGAATTGCCGATATGAAAGGAGGAAATATCATTATGCTCCAGGCACTTCGAGCTTTGAAAGAAGTAGGAGCATTGGATGAAATGAACATTAAAATTGTGATTACCGGAGACGAGGAACTGAGCGGTCGACCACTTTCACTTTCTAAAAAAGCACTTATTGATGCCGCAAAATGGGCCGATATATCCATTGGATTTGAAAATGGAGATGGAAATCCCAAAACAGCAAATGTTTCGAGACGGGGAGCCTCTGGCTGGACATTGACTGTGACCGGAACAAGAGCGCATTCTTCTCAGGTATTCAGAGAAGACATCGGGGCGGGCGCGATCTACGAGGCATCCCGGATTTTGACTTCCTTTTATGAAGAATTGAGAAGCGAAGAGTTTTTGACCTTTAACCCGGGGCGGATTATGGGTGGAACCTCTGTTGAACATGATGCCGGTTCAAGCAGTGGGAGCATTTTTGGAAAGACAAATGTGGTCGCTGAAACAGCAATAGTAGCTGGAGATTTACGCGCGTTATCCGTAGAGCAGGAAGAGAGAGTGAAATTGAAAATGCAGGAAATTGTAAGTCGCCATCTTCCCGGGACTTCAGCAAGAATTGAATTTGCCGAAGGATATCCACCAATGGCCCCAACCGAAGGAAATCGCGAATTATTATCTGTATACAGTCAGGCCAGCCAGGATTTGGGATTTGGAGAAGTTGTCGCTGTGAACCCGCTTCGAGCGGGAGCTGCTGATGTTTCCTTTACCGCCAATCATGTTGAAATGGCTATTGATGCATTGGGAATGAGTGGAACAGATGGCCACACCGTAAACGAATTAGGATATATCAACCAGTTTCCCAGACAGGCAAAGAGAGCTGCTTTGCTGTTGTATCGTCTTCAGAATCAATAGTTAAAAAGTTTAACGAAATATTGCTTGAGACTTCTTCTTAATGTGAATTTATTGTGGCACAACACAAAACTAATTCACAATCATGAAGACTAAAGTCTCATTGTTCTCTTTTCTCCTATTATTAGTTGCTCCAATAGCTGGGTTTGGGCAATATGGATATATGGAGCCATCTCAGGCTATGACTGACCTGGTAGATGGTGATGCTACTCCCTACGTTTCTATAGCTCCAAATGGGGAGTTAATGGCCTTACTTCACAGGCCGGGAAGACCATCCATTGAGGAAGTATCACAACCTGAGCTTCGACTTGCCGGACTTCGGATTAACCCAAGAACAACCGGGCCATCCAGAACAAATACCATGAACGGAATTACCATTCGAAATCTGGAAAATGGTGAGGATGTAAAGATTACGGGTCTTCCCGATAACCCAAAAATGACGGATGTTTCCTGGTCTCCTAATAGCGAGCATATTGCCTTTTTATTGATTCAAAGTAACCGAATAGAACTTTGGACAGCAGATGTTAGCAACGGAAAGGCGGCAAGAGTTTCTGGGATCGAAGTAAATGACACCTATGGAACTCCGATGGCATGGAGCCGTGATTCTAATTCCATTATTGCCCAGGCTGTACCTTCAGATCGTGGCGAGGCCCCAAAGGAAAGTATGGTTCCGACGGGTCCTACTATTGAACAAAGTAGCGGAAATGCCACTCCTGCCAGGACCTACCAGGATTTGCTTCAAAATAAGCATGATGAAGAGTTATTTGATTATTACTTCACCTCGCAAATTGTGGAAGTTAGTATAGACGGAAGTGTAAAGGCGCTCACCGAGCCGGGTATTTTTACATCGATGAGGGTAAGCCCGGATAATGAATATCTTCTGCTCACGGAAATCAAAACACCTTATTCTTACAGGGTACCTGCCTTCAGATTTCCAAATGAAACAAAAGTGTTAAACAGAGATGGCGAATTAGTGACCCAGGTTGCTGAGTTACCCCTAAGAGATCAAATTCCCATTGGATTCTCCTCCACGTATGAAGGACCACGTTCCATAAACTGGAGAGCGGATAAACCATCTACATTGGTTTGGGTGGAGGCATTAGATGGAGGTGATCAACGTAGGGAAGCGGAAAAACGTGATCGTGTATTTATGCAGGAAATTCCATTCAGTGGAAGTGCCACTCAGATTATCGACCTGGAATATCGATATGCCGGAATCTCCTGGAGTGAAGAAGGTTTTGCGCTTGCAAACGAATACTGGAGAGCAAGCCGCCATGGACGAACCTGGATGATGAATCCTGACGATGAGTCTGTAGAATTGATTTTTGACAGAAGTACGGAAGATCGATATAGTGATCCGGGAAGCCCGGAATTTAAACGTTCTGAATACGGAACCTATGTACTTCACACGCTAGACAAAGGTTCTAAAGTGCTAATGTCAGGTCAGGGGTATTCGCCAGAGGGAAACCAACCTTTCTTAACGTCTTTCGATTTGAAGTCCGGTGAAACAGAAGAACTTTGGCGATCTGAGGCTCCTTACTACGAATACCTGGTTGCAGTTTTAGATGATCAAGGTACCGACATCATTACCAGAAGAGAATCGGTGACCGAACAGCCAAATTATTTTCATCGGGATTTAGGTAGAGATGAAATGAATCAAATCACTTTTTTCGAGCATCCCACTCCTGATTTGAAAGATGTAACCAAAGAGTTTATTACCTATAAACGCTCTGATGGAGTAAATTTAACAGCTACCGTATTTCTTCCTCCGGGATATGACAAAGAACGAGATGGCAAGTTGCCGGCACTCGTCTGGGCGTATCCAAGAGAGTTTAAAAGTGCTGCTGCTGCCAGCCAGGTAACAACTTCTCCATACAGGTTTACAAACGTCGGGTATTGGGGACCGCATTTCATGCTTACAGAAGGGTACGCGGTCGTTCAAAGCGCAGCCATGCCAATCATTGGGGAAGGCGATGAACAACCTAATGATACTTTTGTGGAACAATTAGTAGCAAATGGGCAGGCTATTGTTGATGAAATTGATCGTATGGGTGTTGGTGATCCTGAACGAGTGGGTGTGGGAGGCCATAGCTACGGGGCTTTCATGACGGCAAATCTCCTGGCACATTCTGATATTTTCAGAGCGGGAATTGCCCGAAGTGGTGCCTATAACCGATCCTTAACTCCATTTGGGTTCCAGGCCGAACCACGAACATTCTGGGAAGCTCCGGAGATTTATTTTGAAATGTCACCGTTCATGAATGCCGAGAAAATCAACGAGCCGTTATTATTGATTCATGGTGAAGTGGATAACAATTCGGGTACATTCCCAATTCAAAGTCAGCGGATGTATGGAGCTGTAAGCGGATTGGGAGGTACAGTGAAGTTGGTAATGCTACCGCATGAAAGTCATGGTTATGTGGCTAGAGAGTCTCTACTACACATGCTTTATGAACAAACAGAATGGATGAATATGTACGTCCGGGATGCAGAACCAAGAGAACTTGAAAAAGTTGATCCAGCTGTAGACTAAACAATCTAAGCCTTCTTCGGAAGGCTTTTAAAAATTCCGGAACTAAGCAAACGAGGGGTAGAACTAAATACGTTAAGATTTTTTCTTTTTAGGAACACTAATTCGTCTGGTTCCTGACATATTCTTTACAGTTCCTCCAATTCCAATAGTTTTCATTGATTCGACTGCCTTTTTCATATCCTTTTGAGGTACCTGTAAAACTTTTTGGTTCTTCTTACTATCTCTTAACCTTTCGACTGCCTTTTTAAGACCTGAATTAGTTCCACTTCTTTCCACTTCCGTAGCTCGGTTTTTGGTTGCGGCATCTAATTTTCGATTTTTTGATAATGGAACCTCAGTTTGACCGCTTTTTCCAGCAGCTTTCGATTTTGCACGTTTATGACTTGAACTTTCTGACATATTCAGCTCCCTAGTTTAATTTTAATTATTACTAGGATGTCAAGTATCGTACCGAATTAATTAGCTAGACAGAATGACAGTTTTGTTCCTTTATGGAAATACAAATAAAATCCAACATAACCCCTTTGGATTGAATCAGAAGTTGTACTTTTTCCCTGGTATTACAGGATAACAAAAATTGTTTTACTCTGAATTTGTTACAACCGAGTATATCGGTATCCTAAGTATTGCTAGCTAAGACCGGCAAAGCGGACAGGATTGCTGTTCTATCATTTGTCAATCAATAAATGATATAGATGCATAGTCTACATGTAAAATCTAAACCCACTTTTCTCTTGTATATTTGTTCCTTTGAGATACTTCAACAATGTACCCACTTTCCGGCAAGCACTTATGGTAATCGGAAGGGAATGAGTCATTCTAGTATCATTCCAATTCATTTTTGTAAGCTTTAAAATTTCTTCAGCAATTGACTTATTTGATTGACTTCTTACTTGGGAAGAAAAGAATAAAGGCTTTGGTACATAAAGTCCCGGGTAGCCACCGTAAAAATCAATTGAACCGAAGGTGTATAAAAGATTATTATTTTCATCAAGATTTAAATACGTACCTCTTAAAGGTGGATCTTCTCCTATTCTGAATAGCCTAGTAAACGATTTTGAAATATAGACTAAGTCAAGAAATTCGATTTGATGCTTTTCTATTGCTCTTTCAAACCCATTTATTTCGTCTTGATTAAAAAAGGAAGTTTTATGTAAAACAATTCTTGCCGGCGGGGCTTTGTGTTCTTTCCGATATTTTAAAAGAGATGAGTCTAAAAGTTTAAAAGCATCGTTCTCTGAAATATGCAATTGCCTATCATCGTCACTTTTTTCTGCTTTTCCTCCTTGCGTGATAATCCCCTCACCCCTTTCATTAAATATTTGTGCAATACTTGAATACGATACTTTCCTGTCAAGACTCATGTAAAAACCAATACCAACATAGCATGTTGTATATTCAGTATTAACTCTTTGAAGTCTCCAAGGAACACCACCTGACTTATAATAAAGTGCTGTGTAAAGATTCCAAGCTCTTGTTGCTTCATCTTCTAAACCCTTCTTATTAAACTTTTTGCCATCGATTTTTTTTACGAAGTTATATGTATAGGGCCAAATTAATTGTATTGGATTATCAAATTGAAAGCCTAATGCTTTAAGCCTGTCATGGAAATCAATTGAAATACTTTCATTGTCCGAACCAGGGTCAGGTACCTCACTTTCTACTGATTCTTCATTCTTAGGAATAAAGCCTTCTTTTACTCTTCTTCTAAGCTCTTCTGGAGGTAAGCAAACAAAAACATCAACTTTTTTTGTTTCATTGAGGTGGGCAATTGATTCTATAAACAGGTCAACAGAATTCCTAATTACTTCATCCTTCTTCTCGTTCTTACATATTTTTTCGATTTGACGTGTATTAATTATTGCTATGTTGTTTTCTTCGATCTTAATTGTAGCTTTTAAATTAGAGTCAATTCCAATACCTGGAAAATCGATGAAATGGTTACTTAAGGAACTACTTTTTGAAGGGATGAAATATTCGAGTTTAGTAATCCAATCACTGAATTTCTCAACTGTTTCGTTTGTGCCAATAAGGCCTAGTCTAATCTCACGTGTATTTTCATAATCTAAAGGTCCGAAATTCTTAAGTCCATATTTAATAGATATATGCTTCTCGCCATATGCGAATTCTAATTCTGGTTCGCTTATGAATTCAATTTTCATTTGAAAATAAATCTAGAGTGTTATTATCTATCTTTGATTTATTTGAAGTAATTTTAGCTTTGCTCAATCCTACATTTATCTCAAATTTCAAAAGCTCTCCAAATTCCAGTAGCTCCTTCTCCCGATCTAAACCATTTTTTCTAGTTAATATACTTGCCCATAACTCGACCAGACTTAACACAGATTTGTTCTTTTCAATCTTTTTGATTTTTGATAGGTATTCATTTCGTTTTCTAGCAAGGTTCTTTCCATTATAAGTATATCTATAAGTCGGGGTGATTTCTAAATACCAATTATTACTATATAATTTGAACTTGTGGATGAAAGCAGTATGACGGTAATAGTAAGTTTTCACGAAATTCGGATAAGCTTGAAATACTGTAATTGGAGGACTTTTTCTAGATCCTTTTCTATAATTAATTTGTCTACTCTTTTTTAGATCTAAATAGCCAAAATAAAAGTGATCTTCTTTCCTGTCGAAATACACATTAAGCTTATGCAGCTTATTTTTTAAGCATTCTCGTAATAGCCAACTGAATCTATTTCGTTTATCAAAACCAAGGGAATAGGCCCACTCTGAACTATTATCTTTTTGGTAGGTTCCTACATCACAAAATTGTGCAAAAGGTTTCTCACTTACATCATGAAAACTCCAAATTCTACCTTGCCAAATTATCCACTCACCAGGCAATTTAATTCCTAAATTTTGAGTTTCTGCCCACAACTCAGCCCCCTTATTGTACGAGGTATCAGCACTATGAATATACTTCGGAAAATTATTGACTTTTAGAAGGTTAGAAATGAGATTTTCTTTAACTCGGGGTGGGTTAAAATAAACACCCGAGTTTTTGGGGATTCCAATATTTTTGATTGCTTCTTCTGAACCAGATAGGCTATTCTGATTTTTATCAATTATTATTTTTCGTTCAGATATTAGCTTTGAGGAGTGAAAATAATCCTTAATCGATATCCAATAAGCCTCTTTTGTTTGAGGTCTTGATAAAATTAGCAATACTGGCGCATTACCGTTTAACCAATATTTTAAATCTTTTTCTGAGCACCTATAAATGAAAGAAGCATCAGACTCTTTTTCCCAATTCTGTGAAGTAGATTTGACCTGAACTTGAAGAATTATATTTGTTGCTTCTTCAGTCTTCTGATCTCTAATCTCGATTGTACCATCTATTCCAGCTTCAACTCCACCTGTTTCATAAAACATAAACCCCATACCGAGTATAATTTCTCTTACAAAAGCTACCCCCCTTTCTCCTAAAATATCTCGTTGTGAAATTTTTTTCGACATAGAAATAAATAAAAGGAAATATTAAGACAATTGATGTACCCTAACTAATACTAAGTATCGAAAAACCAGTTTTTGAAGTTTGGCTCGTAATTAGAATGTCAATCAATCACAGATTTACAAATAAAATCCGGAATAATCCCTTTGGATTGAATCAGAAGTTGTGCTCTTTCTTCCCTGGTATTCCCGGATAAAACGAGCATTGTTTTTACTCCAAATTTGTTACCGCCGAGTATGTCGGTATCCAGGGTATCTCCGACCATCAGGATATCATTTTTATTGATTTCTCCTAATTCATCAGTCAGCTGTTCATAGGCATACATAAACATTTGGGAATCGGGTTTCCCAAAATGGATAAACTTCCGGTTCAGCATAGTCTCAACCAACTTAGCAATCCCACCGGTTGCCACCGCTACATCATGTCTTGAAACCGGGTAAAACTTGTCAGAATTAGCCAGAATTACGGGCATTGTTTTCTTTCGGAGAATATTTACTGTTTTGTTGATGTCGGTGTTCCAGTCAAAACCTTCATCATCCAGAAATACAAAGGCAGAAATTTCGTCAAGGTCTTCCAGATCAATCTCACGAACCGGAATGTGTTGTAATCCGGATTGCAAAATATATTCGGCGGAGTTTTCTGTACCTAAATAGGCAATTTTCCCATCGGTGATTTTCTGCTCCAGGAAGTGCTTGGCCATCATGCCGGATGTGATGATTTCGTGCAGCTCTATGTTCGGGAGTCCAAGGGCAGCCAGGCTTTCTTTTTGTTGTCCCTGGCTTCGGGAGGCATCATTGGTTAGCAGGCGAAAGGTTTTCCCCTCTGCTTTTATCCATTCGATGGTTTTTTGAACACCTTCAATCAGGCCTTTATGATTTTTAACCACACCATAAGAATCAAGCATGATGACTTTAAAATCCTTAGCGATTTCAAAAAATGAGGAATATGACATATCAGAGATTCAGAGCTTTGAGGAGGATAGTTTCGTCGAATTTTTTTTCGATGGACGGCAGGTGAACTTCGAGTGTTTCCTTTTGTAATCGCGTAGCGAAGATTTCATGAAAGAAATAGCTGCCATATTTGACCACGTAATTAAGTAAGAAAAAACGATAGCATTCTTTCAGGAACAGAATTTCACGCTCACTGAGCGGATTTCTTTTGTGATAGGCCTCCAGGTACATGAGAAAACGGGGCTGCATCAACACATCAATATTGTAGGTGAACACGGTTTGATCCCCAACTTCTGATACCACCCGGCTAAAAAAATAAAAATCCATCATTCTGGAACTCATGCGGAACCAGTCGTAATCCCATCTGGAAAAAAGCTGAAGGTCGTCAGTCACTGAAAAGTTACCAATGTTCCAATCTACAAATACAGGGATAGCTTCCAGCTCATCGAAAGCAAATCGTTGGTAATTATCCTTAAAAATGGTGCATTGCTCACGAATAAAATCGATGTGTCCTCTGAATTGAAACCGGCCTTCCTCTGTATCCAGGATTTCTTCCAATCCTTCGACATCCACCATCATAGTTTTTGATGAAATGGGAAGGCTGTTTTTAATCGTGAGGCAAGCCTCGTGAAATCGGGCAGTTTCTGATCCAAGACGTACTATCTGTTCTTCATTCAATCGCCTTGGAAGCTTATTGAGGATTTTTACCGGACGGTAAAAAATTACCCAAGCATCTATAATATCTGTTTTATATCGATGTACAAAAAGCTCTGAACCTTTAAAAAGAGAACGGGCCAGAAAGTTTTCGAAAGGCTGTGGTAAGTTATTTGCCATAGCATTTATAATGGCATGATCTTCCACGAAATGATCGTACAAACCGAAGTACGAAAGTTTGGCAACGACAAAATTCCGGTCTTTCAGGGTAATCCTGTATACATGATTGGTGGAAACTTTTGCGCTAATATCTTCGATACGGGCAATGGAGCGGGAAGAATCATAGGCTTCCCAGGCTTTGCTCACAATCTCATTAAAATCGATGAACGTCATAAACGATGATTAAATGATTTCAAAATAGCGTTTCATTTCCCATTCTTCTTCAGGCTCCTCACGTTGGTTCCATTCCCATTCCCTGGTACGGATGAAATGATCTACAAACTCTTCACCGAATAGCTCATTTGGAATATCCGAATTCTTCATTGCAGCCGTTGCTTCTTCTAATGTATCCGGAAGGGGTTCGGCATTCTTATTCTCATATTGATTTCCAAAGGTTGGAGGCATTTCAAGGGTAAGCCCATGATTGATTCCAAACAAACCTGAGGCCAGGCCGGCTGCCATGCTCAGATATGGATTCGCATCAGCACCGGGAACCCGATGCTCTACTCTCATCGAATCTTTCGAGTTGTAAATCACACGCAATGCAGTGGTTCTGTTTTCAAGGCCCCAGCTTATTGAAGTAGGTGACCACGATCCTTCTACATAACGTTTATAACTGTTTGTAGTGGGAGCAAACATGGGTAAAATATGAGGCAAACAATGTAATTGACCGGCAATAAAATGTTCCATAATCGTGCTCATTTTGTGATTATTGCCTTCATCATAGAACAGGTTCTTTTCGGAATCATCCCACAAGCTTTGATGGATATGACCGCTACAACCTGGTAATTCCGAATTCCATTTTGCCATGAAACTTGCCATAAATTCCTGTTTGCTGGCAATTTCTTTCACTGAAGTTTTGAAGAGAGTAGCTCTGTCTGCGGAAATCAGGATGTCGTCAAAAGTGATAGCCGCTTCATAAACTCCGTCTCCCGTTTCGGTATGGATACCTTCCAAAGGAATTCCAAACTTGTATAAGTCATCAAATAACTCGTTTACATATCCGGAAAACTGGGAGGCTCTGAGTAAGGAATACCCAAACATTCCGGGCGAAATAGGAGTGGGGTTTCGATAGCGTTTGTCTTTAAACGTGTTAGGAGTTTCCGCAAAGTTAAACCATTCAAATTCCGATGAAAATCTTGGGTAAAACCCCATCGAAATGGATTGTTCCCGTACCTTTTTGAGCAAGGTTCTTGGGCATACATTCATTAACTCTGGTGATTCTTCAAAATCGGCGAGGAAAAAAGGGACGTTATCATCCCATGGAACTCTTCGGAATGAGTCTGGATCAAAAGAAGCAAATGAGTCTGGGTATCCGGTATGCCAGCCACTAACTTTCGAATTATCATAGCACTGATCGTTCACATCCCAGCCAAAAATTACATTGCAAAACCCAATTCCTTCTTTAATAGCTTTGATGAATTTCCTGGTACTGATAATCTTTCCTCTCAACACCCCGTCTATGTCAGTAACCCCAAACTTTACGCTCTTAACGTCCAGTTCCTGGATGAGTTCGATAACTTCTTCTTTCGTCATAGATCACTTTTTCCGCGAATATAGAAAAGTGATGACGTAAGTGCGGCTATTTTCTTAATTATCTACTGAGTCTCTTTCAGACCATCCCAACCCTTCTGCTTTATCAAAATCCAAAAGTCGAATCTGAGCCTGGTAAACAGTACCGGTGGGGCAGCTACAAGCTTCGCAAACAGGGAAATTCAGGGTTGTACTTTCAAACACTTCAATACCATTTCTGCTAAGCAAATCAGTAGCATTCTCCAACGAAGGATAAGTTGGTGCTATGCATTGTCGTTCTCCTGATGCCACCTCAATCCACGTTAATTCAGGATTATCGAAGGGGTTAACATAATTAGTACATGATCCGAAAAGGATTACTGTAAGGAACAAAACAAATTGAAATGACTTCATACCCTCGAGATTTTTCGAATGAACGTATACTGGATTTAGAAATTATAGGAATCCATAAGATTGTGGCAATTCTATTAAAAAATACTCTTATTTAGGGTTGCATACTCCAAACAATGAGCAGTTTATGTTTGAATATGATCTTTCACATGAAAAGGTAAAGCAGATTCATCAGCCGAGAGAAAGAGCTAAGGCAAAAACTCCTACTCCTAAAGCAAAAGGATTTTCCACTACCTTAAGTGAATATATCCCCTCCGAATCTATTCCCTGGAATAAAAAAAGAGCATCTCATGTATTAAAAAGGCTGAGTTTTGGAGCACATTTTACTGAAATAGATGCGCTGCTGTCCGTTAACCCGACTCAGTATATTAATCAACTGATTGATGACGCATTAAATGCAGGAATGCCAGCAGCTCCAAACTGGATTCATTTAACGCCACCCTGGAATTCCGGGGAGGAAGCCATTTTGCAATATTTCGAGGACAACTATTTTCGATATATAGATTATCAAACAGAATGGACCGATTTAATGAAGCAGGTACCGTTTCGGGAAAAAATGGTTCTATTCTGGCACAATCATTTTGTTACGGAGATTGGTAAGTATGAGCATGCTCCGTTGGCCTACAGATATTTAACTACGCTTAGAACCCATGCTTTGGGGAACTTTAAAGATTTTGTGTATGCCATTGGCCTGGAAGATGCCATGCTCTTCTATTTGGATGGAGTAGAAAACCATGCAGGTAATCCAAACGAGAATTACGCCCGCGAACTACTTGAACTATTCACCATGGGCATCGGGAATTATACCGAAACGGATATTCGCGAGATTGCCCGTGCGTTAACAGGGCACTGGTTTAATTATGGTACACTTCGATCGGTATTCGATTCAGGGTTATATGATGGTGGAACCAAGGAGTTTTTTGGAAGAAGAGGGCAATTCAACTACAATCAGACCATAGATATAATCTTTGAAGAACGCGCTAATGAAATAGCTCAGTTCATTTGCACTAAGATCTATAAGTTTTTTGTGCATGATATTCCTAATCAGGCCATCATAGATGGAATGGCACAGACTTTTCTCGCAAATAATTTTGAAATTGAACCGGTAATTCGCCAGCTCCTAAAAAGTGAGCATTTCTTTGATTCAGAAATTCTGGGTGCCAAAATTAAAAGTCCGATCGACTATTTGATTGGAATGCAATTGGAGACAGGGGTTGAAGTCAACGGAGCTATAAAAGGCTGGCAGTCCTGGTGGTTGTATGTGTTAGGACAATTTTTATTAAGCCCGGTTAACGTGGCTGGATGGCCTGGGCATCGTTCCTGGATATCCACAACCACATTACCAGAACGTTGGGATATGACATTGGCGAATATCTATTATGGAGATGATGATTATCGGGTGGACCCAATTGCGATTGCAAACGGGATGAGTAACCCAAACGATCCCAACCAATTGGCCCAGGATCTGGCCGAATATATGATCAGTGTTGATTTACCAGAGCAGGATTTGAACGAATTGGCTTCTGTACTTCTGGCTGGAATTCCTGACTATGAATGGAATATCAATAATGGTGGAGCAGAATGGAGGATAAGAAACTTCCTCGTTCACCTCCGTCAACTTCCTGAATACCAATTAATGTAGTAGGAGCAGTATCATGAAGAGGATTAAAGGAAGTCAGCTTGCCGATGGGCATCATCACCATGAACATCATGATTTATGCAGCCGCAGGGATTTCATTAAAAGATTAGGATTGTTTACAGCCGGTAGCGCATTCGCGTTGGGGAATACTCCGGTTCAGGCATTACAAAGTTCTTCTCTATTCAGAAAACTTGCAGGAATGGAGACTAACCGTGTGTTGGTGCTCATCCAGTTAAATGGTGGTAACGATGGGCTAAATACTATCGTACCCTACGAAAACAGCCTCTACTACAATTACAGGAGTTTGGGGCCAGAGAATATTTCAATACCCAAGAACGAAGCCATAGCATTATCTGATACCATGGGGATGCATCCCGGAATGCAATCATTAGTACCGCTTTGGGAAGAAGGTAAAATGGGGATCGTCCAAAGTGTGGGATACGAAAATGGCGACATGTCGCATTTCAGGTCTACAGATATTTGGGTAACCGGTAGTGATCACGACGAGTATTTGACTACAGGTTGGTTAGGAAGACATCTTACAAATCAGAACCCTGATTTTATAACTGAACCACCTTCAAATCCACTGGCAGTTCAAATTGGAGGAGCTTCTTCCTTACTGTTCCAGGGTGATGAACTTGATATGGGGATGACACTGAACAATGTCGACCGGTTGGAATATCTTGTTGAGAACGGCACTATCTACACGATGGATAATATTCCGGAAACGGTGTATGGCGATGAGATGCGATTCATGAGAATTCAGGCAAATAACTCTTATCGATACGCTGAAGCGATTAAAACCAGTTACGATCAAAGTCAGAATAGGGTCGAGTTCAATACCCAGGACCTTGGTCGCAGTCTTTCCATTGTATCACGTTTGATAAAAGGAAATCTGGGTACAAAAATCTACCTGGTATCGCTGGGAGGTTTTGATACACATGCAAACCAAATGCAGGAGCATGCAGGTTTGATAACACAATTGAGTACTGCGGTTTCTGATTTCTATAACGATCTGGCAGCTGATAGCAGGTCAGAAGAAGTGTTAATCGCTACCTTCTCAGAGTTTGGCCGACGGGTGTTTAGTAATGGGGCAGCCGGTACCGATCATGGAACTGCAGCACCTCTATTTATTTTCGGAGACGATGTCTCTGGTGGTTTAATTGGAAGTGATCCACAATTGGAACAGGAGAACCTGGATGAATATGATAACCTGATTCATGAATACGATTTTCGCCAGGTATATGTGACTTTACTTTGTGATTGGTTCGGTATTGATAAAGCTGAGGCAGACGCGGCTTTGGGTGGAGAATTTGAAAAGATTCCATTTCTTCAAACTCAAAATCAGGTTTCGACAGAAGGTTCAACGAGGCCTTTTTCCTTTACACTTCATCAAAACTATCCAAATCCCTTTAACCCAAGTACCACTATTTCATTTAGCTTGAATTCTTCTGCACCGGTGCGATTACAGGTGTTCGATATTAACGGACGACACATTCAAACACTTATCGAGCAGCGCTTAGGAGCAGGAGATCATATAGTGAATTTCAATGCAGCTGCGCTAGCTAGCGGAAGCTATGTGTACCGACTTGAAACGGGAGGGAAAGTGGCTACCAAAACCATGACGCTGATCAAGTAGGAGTATTTTCCAGAGTACTCTCAATGCGGGTTTCAAACAATAAGGTGCGGTGGACAGGGCATTTCTTTGAGATTTCAAGCAGTTTGTCTTTCTGAGGATCTGTCAACGCTCCTTTAACAATAATTTCTTTCTCTATAAAATCTATCTTCGAATTGGGTTTTTCGCAGTTCTCACAATCCTCAACATGGTTCTTGTGATGACGTAGCTCGATATAAATATCATCCAACTCCCACTTTTTTCTTTCTGCATACATTTTCATTGTCATAACCGTGCAAGCACCCAGCGACATCAATAACAGATCATACGGATCAGGTCCCAGGTTATTTCCACCATCTACCGTTGGAGGTTCATCCGAGACGAACTGATGATTTCCGGCAGTTAAGGTAGTTTTGAAAGACTCGTTCTTTGGTAAATGAACGTGAACAATTTTTTGGGGGATCTCTTCAGTCATATGCATCTATTTGAGTTAACAGCAGTATGAAACGGAATTAAATGTTAAACCAAAATTAAATTGTAGTGTTACCAAATATTAACATATAGCCTATGATCAGTTAACACTACAGCGAGATATTTCCAAGTAAATCATCATTACAGACTATGAAAAGATCAGTTGAAACCGTCGTAATTTCAGACGTTCACTTAGGTACTGTTGGTTGTCACGCCGTCGAGTTAATTCAATATTTAAATTCTATTGACCCAAAGAGGGTTATTTTGAACGGGGATTTTATAGATATGTGGCAGTTCAAAAAGTACTACTGGCCAGAATCGCACATGCATGTAATTCGTACCCTTATCAATATGATGACAAATGGGGTAGACATTTATTACTTAACCGGTAACCACGATGAGACTCTTCGTAAAGTTTCCAGCCTTCAGTTAGGTCCACTCTTTATTCAGGACAAACTGGTGCTAGAACTCAACGGCGAGAAGGTATGGTTTTTCCATGGGGATATTTTTGATGTAACCATGAAGTATTCAAAGTGGCTGGCAAAACTAGGTGGAAAGGGATATGAGTTGTTGATTTTATTAAATCGCTTCATCAATAGAATTTCCCAAAAGTTAGGCTATGGAAAGCTTTCACTTTCTAAAAAGATTAAAAACAGCGTAAAAAAGGCAGTTAACTTTATCGATGATTTTGAAGTAACAGCTATGGAATTGGCCATTGATGAAGGCTACGATTATGTAGTCTGTGGGCATATTCATCAGCCTAAAATCCGCGGATATGAAAATGAAAAAGGGTCTGTTATCTATTTGAATTCAGGTGATTGGATAGAGAACCTTACGGCTCTTGAGTATGAAGGTGGAGAGTGGAGCCTGTATCGATATGAAGAAGATGCAGTAGCCAAGGAAAGTCCAAAAATCACCCAATTGGTTCAGTCCCATACTTCCAATGCTAAAGTAATGATAGGATGAAAATTCTATATGGGGTTCAGGGAACCGGGCATGGCCATATCAGCCGGGCTCGGGTAGTGCTACCAAAATTGCGGGAAATCGCAGAAGTGGATGTTTTGATCAGTGGGTATAACTTCCACATGGACCTGGATGGGGAAATTCAATACAAAGCACGTGGAATCAGTCTTACCTACGACAGTAAGGGGAGCGTTGATTTTGTCGAAACGGCACTAAACCTTAAGCCAGTTAGGTTTATCCAGGATATGCAATCACTCCCGGTCGATGAATATGATTTTGTTGTAAACGATTTTGAACCGGTAACCGCCTGGGCGGCTCAAACTGCGGGCATTCCATGTGTGGCGATTAGCCATCAGGCCGCCTTTGCTTCGCCAAATGTACCAAGGCCTGCAAAACGTTCAATGATGGCTGAAGGAGTGATGAAACACTTTGCTCCATTTACCAAAGCCGTAGGCTCGCATTATTTGAGGTATGATGATTTCATCGAGCCTCCAATCATCCGGCAGCAGATTAAAGACTTAAATCCTTCTCTTGGAGATCATATTACGGTTTACTTACCTGCCTTTGACCACGAAACGTTATGTTCGGTATTTAACCAAAATCCACAGATTGAGTGGCATATCTTCTCACCGACTTGTGAGACAGAGTATAGAAAGCAAAATGTATGGGTACGGCCAGTTGGGAAAGACACCTTCCTGGAAAGCTTTGAAAATTGCTTGGGGGTTGTTTCTTCAACAGGATTTGAAACTACATCTGAATCTCTTTTTCTAGGTAAAAAGCTGCTCACCATCCCAATCAAAAATCAATACGAACAATTGAGTAATGCCGCCGCTTTAGAAGAATTGGGCGGACAAATTGTTTATAATATCGATACAAATTTCAAGTCTATTGTAAATGACTGGGTTGATAACGGAAAAATCTTAAAACTGGAAGAGATTTCAGAAGAAAATGATCTCGTAAACAAGATCGTTTCAGCAGGGGTTGGCGAGAAGATTTCGATCTAATCCTCAGCCAGGTATTTTTCTTTTATTACATTGATGTGATGCCTTTCATGACCAGCGATGATAAATGCTAATGCACGAACAGTAAAATCAAATCCGCTGGCATTTCCCTTTTTGCTAATCATTTCTTTAGTCATACTACTAAGTAAGTGGATGGTTGAGACACGGACAGCCAGGTATTCGTTAGAGAGATTGGCAAGTGTTCGGCTGTTGTAGTTATTTCCCACCATATACTCATCCTGATCCATTCCTGGCAAGGGTTGTAGTTCTCCACGACTTATAGAAAAGGCGCGGTAACAAAAAACACGCTCCGATTCAATCATATGCCCAAAAACCTCTTTCAGTGTCCATTTTCCGGGTTCATAAGCAAGATAAGCTTTATCTCCAGGTACCGAGTTAATCAAGGTATAGAGTTCATGCATTTGAGAATTAAGTATAGTAATGATATTAGCTTTCTCAACTAACCCAACATATGTGGAATAGTAATGCACGTATTCGGATGAGGCAGGATACTCATTGTCCCAAACTTCCATAGCTCCAAGCGTTTATTTGAATTGAAAAACCTAAACCTTTAAGATAGAATTCGGGAAATAGGATCAAAACTTAAATTTTGGAAAGAATTCTTTCAGAGGGAGCCCGTCTCGTGAATCTCCTTGTTCTTCATCTTCCCGGAAGAGTTCCATCTCATAAGTAATATATTCTGGATTATTATACCGGGTCTGAAAGTAGACTTTCTTACCTCCTGTAGTGCGGGAGCATCGATTAATTTCCAGCAAAGGCGCTCCAACTTCGAGATTTAAATACCTAGCAATAGTGTCATCCGCAGATGAGGCTCCAATAGAATATCTACCGGCTTTTATAGGGATGTTATACTCGTCTTCCAGGATCTCATAAATGGTCCGTGAGTTCAGATTCTCGTCCAGCAAAAGGTGGCCATAACTCATGGGTAACCACGTAATATCGAAAGCGACTGCAATTTCATTTGCATATCGAATTCGTTCTAGCTTCATAAGTGATTTATCCGGAGGGACTTCAAGAACTGTATTCACTTTAGTATTTCCGGGCACTTTCCCGAATGAAAGTAGTTTAGAGGAGCTTTCCAGGCCGGCACGACGCATGTCTTCCGAAAAATCCGTGAGTTGAACCAGGTTAGGATTCTGGATTTCCTCCCTCACAAATGCACCCAATCCCTGTTTTTTAAAAATCAATCCCTCGTTTTCAAGAGCTTTTAGCGCTTGCCGAACGGTAATTCGGCTTACTTTAAAATAATCACACAATCTTTTTTCTGATGGTAACTTATCACCAGGTAAAAATTCCTGCTTCAGAATTTCGTTTCTGAGATGATCAGTGATTTGCTGGTGTCTGGGAATGCCAGGATCATTCAATAGTGCTCTCCGTTTATCATGTTATAACATGTTGATACAAGTTTACGCATCTTCTTATCCTTGGTCAACAAAAAATCTTAACAAGTATGCTAGATTTATTATTTCAACCTATGCCGTGGTACATAGCGGGTCCACTAATCGGCCTCACAGTACCTTTACTATTAATTGTAGGCAACAAAACATTTGGTATCTCATCAAGCTTTCAACATATGTGCGCTGCAGTAATGCCAAAGCGTTTCTCGTATTTCAATTATGACTGGAAAACTACCGGGAAATGGCATCTCCAGCTCTCGCTTGGAATTGTGCTTGGCGGTTTACTGGCATCACTATTGATGCCTGAGAGCTATGCGATCAATCTGTCATCGAATACAATTGCATCTCTTCAGGAACTGGGGATTACCAATTTCGGTGGATTCGTACCCGAAGAAGTGTTCAACTGGGCAAGTCTTGGTACCCGACAAGGGCTTATCATTCTTGTGTTTGGAGGTTTATTGATCGGATTTGGAACCCGGTATGCTTCAGGGTGCACATCAGGACATGCAATTACGGGTTTAGCAACCTTGCAAAAAGCGTCTCTGATTGCTGTGATGGGATTCTTCATTGGCGGAATTCTTTCTACCTATTTCCTGCTCCCATTAATTTTAAGCTAGGAGATCAATCATGAGATTTATCATTGCAGGTATAGCATTTGGATTTATTCTGATTAAGTCAGAGGTCGTATCCTGGTTCCGGATTCAGGAAATGTTTTTGTTCGATTCGTTTCACATGTATGGGGTAATTGGATCAGCAGTATTAGTTGGATTTATCGGAACACAGTTGATCAAAAGATTCAACGTAAAAGATCTTTCAGGTAACGAAATTACAATCAAAACGAAGGATAATTCCCTGACAACACGCTATATTATAGGCGGCTCAATGTTTGGGTTGGGCTGGGCAATAGTTGGGGCCTGTCCGGGACCTTTGTATGCGTTGATTGGAACCGGTTATCTGATTTTTATTGTACCTTTGCTGGCGGCTATTGTTGGAGCAGGGGCATATGGAGTTTTGCAGAGCAAACTCCCTCACTAATTAAAAAATGATAAAAGGATAAGAAGATGTTTTTTGAGCAAATTTTTGAAGAGAAGTTGGCGCAGTATGCATATGTAATCGGTTGCCAGCGAACAGGAGAGGCCGTAGTCATCGATCCAATGCGGGATATTAAACGCTATGAAGAATTAGCGGCTAAGCACGGACTTAATATCGTTGCTGCAGCTGAGACTCACATTCATGCAGATTACCTCTCGGGCATGCGGGAATTCGCGGAAAAGGGAGCTAAAGTATACGTATCGGACGAGGGTGATAAAGACTGGAAGTATGAGTGGGCCATTGGTAGTAGGTATGATTATCAATTGCTTAAGGACGGAGATGAATTCAGCGTTGGAAACATACGGTTTAAAGCAGTGCATAGTCCCGGGCATACCCCTGAACACATCAGTTATTTAGTAACAGACGGAGCGGCCACCGATGAGCCCATGGGTATTTTAACGGGCGATTTTGTCTTTGTTGGCGATGTAGGCCGACCCGATTTACTGGAAACGGCGGCCGGGCAGGTCGGAGTGATGGAGGATTCAGCAAAAACACTGTATAAAAGTCTGGACATCTTTAAATCACTTCCCGAGTACCTTCAGCTTTGGCCCGGCCATGGTGCCGGATCGGCATGCGGAAAGGCATTAGGTGCGGTTCCAAAATCAACAGTTGGATACGAACAGAAATTCAATCAATCCATTCGTTCGGCAATTACGGAGCAAAATTTTGTGGACTTCATACTGGATGGTCAACCGGAACCCCCATTGTATTTTGCCAGGATGAAACGAGATAATAAACTCGGACCGAAGGTGTTAGGTGCACTTCCAAACCCACAGAAAATGGATGTGACCGAAATGATTGATAAGCATAAATCAACGGATTCTGTGATTATCGACACAAGAAAAAGAGGAGAATTCATGACCGGTCACCTGAAGGGATCCTTACTGGCTACTATGGATAAACAGTTTAACACTATTGCCGGTTCTTATGTGATGGAAGATCAGGATATCTATCTTATCATTGAAGAAGAGCAGGTCGAAGAAGCCGTTGTTGATTTGATCCGAATTGGATTGGATAATGTTGTAGGATATACAACCCCGGCGGAAATGCTGAAAAGTGGTGCAGAGTTAGTTTCTACGGGAACCATCGATTTTGAAACGGTGGATTCGCTGATGGCCCAGGGAGGATTTACCCTGCTGGATGTTCGTAAGAAGTCTGAGTTTGAAGAAGGCCATCATGAGGATGCGATTAATATCGCTCATACAAGATTATTCGATCGTTTAGATGAAGTACCAATAGACAAACCAGTGATTATTCACTGTAAATCCGGTAACCGTGCTTCATTTGCTTCGGCGTTGTTGGAGCGTCATGGTCATATCGTAAAGTATGTTGATGGCGCTGTTGAACCCTGGTTAGAACGAAATAACCTTCTGGTAAACGTATAATATGTTCTGGGCCCTTTTGGGTGCCCTTTTGATTGGAATCTCGCTGGGGCTGTTAGGCTCCGGTGGATCCATTTTAACGGTACCCGTTCTCGTGTATTTAGTAGGAGAACCTGAGAAAGTTGCGATTGCAGAATCGCTCGGGGTTGTTGCTGCTATTAGTTTGGTCGGGATGATTCCCTATGCCGTGCGGAAAGAAGTAGACTGGAAAAGCGTTGTTTATTTCGGAATTCCAGGAATGGCAGGAACCTATGCCGGAGCATCTCTTTCCAGCTATTTGACCGGGAATACCCAACTGATCTTATTTGCAATAGTGATGATTCTTGCTGCTGCAATGATGATCCGAAAAACTACTTTCACGAGTCAGGATAAGCACTCAGACAAAAAGTGGTTAATTGTACTGGAAGGTTTGGTAGTTGGAGTTGTTACAGGTTTGGTTGGAGTGGGAGGTGGCTTCTTAATTATTCCGGCGCTGGTGCTGTTAGGAGGCTTAGAAATGCGGGTTGCTGTTGGGACCAGTTTATTTATCATCGCAGCAAAAAGCTCTCTGGGATTCTATAAATATCTGGATGTCCTTAGAGCTGAAAAACTGAATGTGAACTGGGAACTACTGGCCATCTTTACAGTGATAGGTATAATCGGAAGCTTTGTTGGAGGGAGAGTAGGTCGTTATGTCCCTCAAAAATCATTGAAACGAGGTTTCGGTTTCTTCCTTATCATTATGGGGATTTTTATCCTCGGTACTAATTTGATCTAATCTTTTTCAGGCTTTTCTTCTGGCAACCAGGTACAGCCCGGTACCTATGGCAATGAATAAAGTCGTCATCCAAATATTAGTGCTACTCACTTGGAGCATTAACCAACCGCAAGCCAGGATTCCAAGAATTGGGATAGTATATCCACCTTTTAAACTGAAATTCTCTTCTGATTGGTATTTTGGGCGAAGTTTTGGGATCGCAGCACAAGTTATGATATAGAGAAACAAACGCGACAAAACCGTCATAGCTGCGAGCGTAGTAAAGGAACCCAATGCGGCTCCTATGAATGCAAAAGTTCCATAAAAAAGTATAGAGTTGGCTGGGGTAAGAAATTTGGGATGAACTTTCCCAAACCATTTGGGTAAAGATCGATCTAAAGACAGGGCATAAGTGAGTCGGGGAGAGGAGAAAATACTACCCACCAGGTTAGCCGTTACCGAAGTAACCACTCCGATCATAAGGATGATAGCTCCAATCTCCCCAAACAATGAGGACGAAGCATCCAATAAAGGAGCACTGGAGGAGGCTAAATCAGGTACTGCTGCTTCAGCGACGAGTTGAATAAAAACATATAAAACGGCAATGAAACCCAGACCTAGAATGAAAGCTTTGGGCATATCACGACCGGGATTTTTAGCCTCCCCGGCAGGTACAACCGCTCCTTCGAACCCGACGAAGGCGTAAATCAGAAGTAAAGCTGCGGCACCCAAATCCATTTCGCTTGATGTGGTAGATGCAAAAGCAGGTATCACTTCAGAACCAAGCATCACAAATCCACCAAAAACAAGCAAAACAAGTACCGTGAACTTAATGACTGTAAAGGTGGCAAGAGCCCGGATCGATTCCACAGACCCCAAAACATTGATTAAAGTGAGGAGACCGCATATGATAGCCAGGCTGATCAATCGTCCAATTCCCTCTCCAGCCGGAGCGTAGAAATACCCGATACTCTCAACCAGTAACACTGCATTTGCTGAGAAGGAAATCATACGCGCTACATAGTACAGCCACCCGGTTTGAAAGCCGACGAATCTCCCGAACGCCTCAGTTCCATACTTTACAGGACCTCCCGTTTCCTTGAAATAGCTCCCAATTTCAGCGAAGCTAAGAATAACGGGTAATATGAGTAGCGCACAGAGTACATAAACGAGTACACTGTACTCCCCGGCCAGGCGGGATGCCCCGCTAGGTAAACCAAAAATACCTGCACCAACCAACCCATTTACCACCAGCAACCAAAGCCCCCAGGTTCCTAGTTTTCTGGGAAGTTGCTCCTCGTGGGTATTTGAAGACTCTTGATTTGACATGGGCTGAAGGTAAATGATTCTTTTAATATTTATATCGGTGCTTTACAAATTCTGACCTAAACCCACAGCACACCTCTATATATAGAGGAGGCATGTAAAAATAGTCCTGCAGATCAAAGAGTCCTTCTCCTTGGTAAGGAGAAGACAGATGAGGTCGAAATGACAAACTGGATAGATAATTTCCATCACATATTTTTACTCCCTGTTGAAATGCTAAATCCTATTTTTGTGTAGATGCAACCATCTAAACGAAAGGGATTTACAGCATTTTGAAGATTTTTAGAGGCATTTTAATAGCAGCACTATTACTTGGTTTTTCATCCACATTAAAGGCGTTTCAAACAACAGATTCTGAGGCTAAAACCATTCATTCCTATCGTTTAAATGAAGAGGAAAGAACAGCCTTTCGTTTTGATGGTAAACTGGACGAAACATTTTGGAATAATGTGCTGCCCGCATCGGGATTTACTCAACAGTCTCCGGTTGAGGGTAATCCGGCTACAGAGAGAACAGAAGTCAAAATCTCATATGACGATAAATACCTGTATATAGGCGTGATCCTGTATGACAGTGACCCTTCTCAAATCAAAGCTTTTCAAAAACGAAGAGATCAGCGGATTACATCCGATGAACGATTTGTCTGGATCTTTGATACGTTTAACGATCAACGAAACGCCTACTTCATGGAGATTAACCCGAATGGATTGAGAACAGATGGTTTAGTCAGTTCCGGCCAGGGTGGGGGAATTAATCTAAACTGGGACGGTATTTGGGATGCCCGGACGTACATTGCGGAATACGGTTGGTCGGCTGAAATCAGAATACCGTTTGCTACCCTCAATTTTGATGAAGAAAGTGATCACTGGGGCGTGAATTTTATGCGGGTAATCCGACGAAAAAATGAGACTGCACTTTGGACAGGGCATAGAAGAAATCAAGGGATCGCCCGTCCACAGGATGCCGGACTATTAACTGGTTTAAGAGATTTATCCCAGGGATTGGGACTCGAAGTCGTTCCATTTGGAATCAGTACTATTTCCAGTGATCAGACCGGGAGTGAAACCGAAAATGATGTAAGCCCTGATGCCGGTGTTGATATCAATTATAATATTACACCTAGTTTAAAAGCTTCTGTCACGTTTAATACTGATTTCGCAGAAGCAGAAGTGGACCAACGGCAGGTGAACCTTACCCGTTTTCCAATTGCATTCCCGGAACAACGGGATTTTTTCCTGGAGGGAGCCAACATCTATTCATTTGCGCCAAGTAGCGGGATCAACCCTTATTTCAGCCGAAGAATTGGATTAAATGCCGGTAATCCAATTCCTATCACTTACGGAGCCCGCCTGTTAGGAAATGTAGGAGAAAACAACCTGGCTATTCTACATGTTAGAACTGCTGAAAGTGGTGATTTGGATCCCGAAAACTTTTCAGTAGCCAGGCTAAAACGTAATATTGGAAGTGAAAGTACGATCGGACTTATTTACACGCGCCGTTCGACGGTTGATGTCGATTCACTACAAGATCGACATACCTTAGGCGCAGACTTAGAGCTTGCCACTTCCTCGTTTCTGGGAGATAAAAACCTTCAGTTCCAGGCGTTTTTTGTATTTCATAATCCTGCTGAAGTGGATGATAATACTTCGGAGTTTTTGGATCGTTCATCTCGTGGGGTTCGCTTAAATTTCCCAAACCGACCCTGGTCAGGGCATGTTTCCTATCGTGAATTTGGCGAAGCCTTCAATCCGGCTGTTGGATTTGCCCGAAGGGTAGCTTTTCGTCGGCTACAACCATCTATTGATTTCACTCCTCAATTTTCGAACAGTAAAACCATAGATCAGGTGAGGTGGGGAATACGATTTGAACATCTTACAGACCTGGATTTTACCCTCTTAACGCAAAATTTGATTTTCACTTTAGGAGATGTTCGATTTTCCACAGGGGATAGAATAACGTGGCGGGTGGGAAGAAACTATGAGCTACTGGATTCAGAGTTTGATATCCGGCGGGATGGCAGCATTATAATTCCCGTGGATGAATACACCAATTGGAATACGGAAGTTGGGATCAATACCGCACAATTCAGAAAAGTATCAGCAGAATTCGAAATTGAATACAACGGCTTCTGGACAGGGACTGAAACTGAGATTGAGCTTGGTCTAAGCTTTAGACCCATCCCCGGGGTTGAACTTTCTCCAAGTTATGAACGGGGCATGATTCGATTACCGGAAGGAGATTTTGATGTTGATATTTTTCTTTTGGAAGGGATTTGGGATTTAACAACTGAGCTCTTTTTCACTACAAATCTGCAATATGACAATGACAGTAACGAAATAGGATTGAATAATCGCCTTCGTTGGATTATCACCCCTGGCTCGAATTTATTCCTGGTCTACAATCATAACTGGGAAGAGAATGCCTTTGACCGATTTGCGACAACGACCCAGGCCGGTATCATAAAATTGAGCTACACCCATCGTTTTTGATATTTCAAAAAACCCACCCAAAGTCATCCTGAACACTGAATCAAGTTTAGTGCATGCCTGTTTCAGGATCATAAGAATTCCCATTTTCTGTTCTTTTGTACCGACAAAAGAACCAAAAACTCTCGGCGAGGTTGGCTTTCGGGCAGTGAATCTTCTGAATTCTACCTAAAACCAATCGTCCCATAAACGGGACAGGTTTTAGGGTTTGAATTCTTGGAAAGATTAACTGCTATTCCTCCACCCAACCAATGCCGATTTTCAAAGATGGCCTTAGAATTATTGATGAAGTAAGACGAGATGGAATAAGCGATCCGCCATTTGGCGGAAAATAAATTCGCGCCGGTCATTAGTATTTAAAATGCTGAGAAAGAAAATGGACCATCGAATTTGTTTAGCGAATGGAATCGAGGTGCATCAATAATTCTTAGCCTTGATCTTTTGGTACTTTTGGGTCAAGCCAAAAGTACAATCCATTAGCTCGTCAATCTTAATCTGAATTTCTCATAAAAGGCAGAAGAATTAAATATTGCAATATTGGAATGATCAAAATATGTAGCCAAACACTATAAATGACAGGTATAAGTATTGATACTATAATTGAAAATATTACAATTATTACCGAACCTATAATCAAATCTTTAGAATAGTTGAGCTTTAGGCCTATACAATAAAAATATTAAACCTCCCCAAACCGAAAACAATCCACGGTGTGATCATTCACCAGACCGCAAGCTTGCATATAGGCATACATAATGGTGCTACCTACAAACTTAAATCCTCGCTTTTTTAAGTCCTTGCTTAGGGCGTCTGATTCAGATGTAGTGACCGGAACCTCACTCATAGTTTTCCATCCACCTACTATGGGCTTTCCATTTACAAACTGCCAGATATAAGCGTCAAAAGAGCCGAACTCTTTTTGCACTTCCAGAAACTTCTGGGCGTTGGTCACTGCACCCCGAACCTTTAATTTGTTCCGGATAATCCCTTCAAATTGTAGTAACTCCTGGATTTTGTCCTCATCAAATCGAGCGACCACTTCAGGGTCAAAATCTGCAAAAGCTTCCCTGTATCCCTCTCTTCGTTTTAGAATGGTTGCCCAGCTAAGTCCTGCCTGAGCACCCTCCAGGATTAAAAACTCAAAATGTGTTCGATCATCATGAACGGGTACTCCCCATTCTTCGTCGTGGTATTTGATGTACTCTTCAGATTGGCTTTTCGCCCAGTCGCAACGGATTTTTTCTTGTGTCATTTCTCAAAATTTAGTCATTCTGAGGCTGCTGCCGAAGAATCTCATCGGGTATTCTACAAGATTCTTCGCAAGTATGCTCAGAATGACTATTCAATAAATCTTTATTAATTAGGATACTCCCTCCCCTAATGTAGGGGAGGGTTGGGGAGGGGTCAAAACAAATTTGACGGAATAGAAATAAAAAAACCCCAAAGTTTTAATTACATTGGCGGTTCACACTCACTAAATAACATCGCGCACTATGCATTGGGTAGAGACGGTACGTCGACTGGCAGAATCCAGCAACATAAATGAACATCTGGCTGAGAACATCACCACGCTAACTCAAATGCTGGAGGTAGTTTGTCGCGATCGGCAGGGGGATGATTTCATCACGCTTCTAGGCGAAATGCCTCAGAAGGCAGTCGAAGCACTAGAGGAAGGAAATGAGGAAGCACTGGCCGAGCTTCAGAAATATGTAGAAGATTCATCCGCAGAGGAGATCAAAGAGTTTTTGAGGATTTACACTACGTTCTTTCATTTGGTGAATTCACTGGAGCAACATGAAATCAGTCGGATAAATCGAAGCCGTGAATTCCAGGAAACGGCTGATAAGCCTCGAAATGAGAGTATTATGGAGGCAGTTTTTAAAATGAAGGAAGCAGGGTACACTCTTGAGCAGGCGATTGATGTATTTGCTCAAATGGATATCCAGCCAACGATTACCGCCCATCCAACAGAGGCCCGACGACGCAGTGTGTTGACCAAGCAGCATGAAATCAGCAATATGATTGCTGCTTTGGGGGAGAAAAACCACACGGTTGATGAAGCCAAACATCTGAAGAGTGAGATTGTCAACCAGATGAAGCTTTTGCTGATGACGGATGAGGTTCGCGCGGAGAGAATGACGGTAGAAGATGAAGTAGAAAATGGACTGTTCTATTTCTCCCATACCATCTGGGATGTTGTGCCTCACCTATACCAGGACATTCGGATGGCACTGGAAACGTATTATGGGGAATCCGGGGATTTACCGATTGTTTTAAGATACCGTTCATGGATTGGTTCGGATCGGGATGGAAACCCAAATGTAACCTCTTCTGTGACCTGGCGAACGTTGATGGAACAGCGCAAAACGGCGTTTAAGATGTACATTAAAAAACTGGACCATCTTCGTCGGTATTTAAGTATTTCTTACAAAGAGACGGACATTTCGGATGAACTTCGAGCTTCATTGAGAGACGAAGAAACGGCAAATCCATTAAGTGATTTATACGAACGAAGATACCAGCGCGAGCCGTATCGGCGGAAAATCACTCACATGATGCAATACATCCAGGAACAGCAAAGTGTGTTGAAAGCGGACAAAGCCGAAGTGTTAAAATTGGCTCCGAAATACACGGCGGAGCATTTTATAGCTGATCTTGAGCTCATTCGAAATAGTCTTATCGAAAATGATTTAGCCGGATTGAGTGAACAAGGCCGACTTCAGGATTTGATTGTTTGTGCAAAAACATTTGGCTTTCATTTAACGGCCCTGGATGTTCGCCAGCATTCACGATTGCATGAAGAAACAGTGTCAGAATTACTTGCAAAGGGACAAGTAATGGATGCTTATGAAACGCTTTCTGAGGAAGAGAAAATTGAGGTCTTAGAGAAAGAACTTCGAAATCCTCGTCCGTTGAGCCCGATGAAATCCGAACGTTCTGAGGTGGCCGAGCGAGTTATGAGCGTGTTCGAGGAAATCAGAGATATGATTGCGCTGGATAAGAACAGTTTTGGTAGCTACATCATTAGCATGGCTCATGGTGTGAGTGATATGCTGGAGGTGCTGATTCTTGCTAAAGAACTCGGTTTGTGGAGTATGAGCAGCGATGAAATTGACTCAAAACTGGATGTGGTTCCACTTTTTGAAACCATCGAGGATCTCGAGGAATCGTCCAATCACATGGCGGTAATTTTTGAACACCCGATTTTCAGCAAACAAATTGCAGCTCGTGGTAACTTCCAGGAAATCATGCTTGGTTACTCCGATAGCAACAAAGATGGCGGTTACTGGATGGCAAACTGGGCGTTAAACAAAGCTCAGTATGATTTAGGGATGGTTTGCAGGGAATATGGGGTTGATTTCCGATTATTCCATGGAACGGGAGGAACGGTTGGTCGCGGAGGTGGTCAGTCGAACAAAGCGATTACCGCGATGCCACCGGTTGCTAATAATGGAAAAATTCGTTTTACAGAGCAGGGTGAAGTCATCTCATTCCGGTATTCGCTGGAGAAAATTGCACACCGCCATTTAGAGCAATTGGTAAATGCCATGGCCCAGGTAGTGATGGCTCAGAAAAATAAACCTGGTTATCTCAGCGATTCAGATTACGAATGGGATATGATGCAGGATCTGGCCAAAGAAACCATGAACAATTATCGTGGACTGATTGACGATTCGGAATTTTGGGATTGGTTTGTGAGTCATACACCTGTAGAGCACATTGGAAAATTGCCAATAGCATCCCGGCCTGTGATGCGGGGAGCTGGTGGAAAACTCTCCTTTGATGGTTTGAGAGCTATTCCCTGGGTGTTTTCATGGACTCAGCTCCGATACAATGTCCCGGGCTGGTATGGAATTGGGGAAGGTCTTGCCAGGATCAAAGACAAATACCCCGACGCTTTAGAGATTCTTCAAAAGTGGCAAAAAGAGTGGCGATTCTTTTATACGGTGATGAACAACTCGCAGCGTGAACTCGCCAGAACCCATTTAGCTACTTCAGTGATTTACAATCGGGAAGAGGACATGAAATTCCATAAAATCATCAGTGAGGATTTTGGGAAAGCGTGTAATCACATCACAAGTATTACCGGGATTAAAGAAATCCTCGGACATAATCCGGTAATCCAAAACTCAATTAAATTCAGAAATCCGTTTACGTTTCCTTTAAATATTATCGAAGCGGAATTACTGCAACGATGGGACGAATCGGCTCCAATCGAAAAACAACATGAAATTATGGAGCTGATTTTCTTAAACATTAATGGAATTGCAGCTGCGATGCAGAGCACCGGATGATGAATTCGGAGGCAAAAATCGTATATTTCAAATCCTGCCAATATCCATGAAAAGAGAACAGAATAATGAGCGAGACACTTACTAAAACACCCCTAAGAATAGAACCAGCAACGTCGAGTAGAGTACATGAAGTTGATTTTTCGAACCTGCAATTTGGTCGCATGTTCGGGGATCACATGTTCGAAATGATTTTTGACAACGGTGCCTGGGGAGAACCAGTCGTGAAGCCGTATGGTACCATCGATATAGCTCCGGCTATGAATGTGTTTCACTATGGGCAGGCTGTTTTTGAAGGGATGAAAGCATTCTATGCGGATGAAAATACAATTAATATTTTTCGTCCCGAAGATCATCACGCTCGCTTCAATCGCTCATGCAAAAGAATGTGTGTTCCGGAAACGGAATATGAGACCTTTATCTCAGCACTGGAAACGCTGATCAAGTTGGATAAAAAATGGGTGCCTCAGGCAGCAGGAACAGCGATGTATATTCGTCCATTTATTTTTGCCAGCGAGGATTACCTGGCTGCGAGGATTTCGGATCGATACAGTTACTACATTATCACAAGCCCGGTTGGAGCTTATTACAAAGAAGGATTTAACCCGGTTTCCCTGGTTACTCCAAATGGCTATGTTCGGGCTGTAAAAGGGGGAACAGGAGAAGCCAAGACAAGTGGAAACTATGCGGCCAGCTTTTTACCGGCTCGTGAAGCACAACAAAAAGGATTTACCCAGGTACTTTGGCTGGATGCTATCCATAATGAATTTATTGAGGAAGTGGGCACGATGAACATCCATTTTCTGATCAATGATACCCTGGTAACTCCTGAATTGAGCGGTTCTGTGTTACCGGGAATTACACGTCAATCGGTAACCACGCTTGCAGAGGAATGGGGCTTTAAAGTGGAAGAGCGTAAGATTTCCATATCAGAAGTATATGAGTCTGCAAAGAATGGAAGTCTTAAAGAAGTATTTGGCTCCGGGACAGCCGCAGTGATTTCTCCTGTTGGGTTGATCGAACATAATGGTGAGCAAATCAATATTGGCGATGGCCGGATTGGAGATTTTGCCAAACGCCTTTTTGATGAAATTACCGGAATCCAGTATGGGCAAATCGAGGATCGTCACGGTTGGATTCATTGTGTAAACGTATAGGATGACTCTTCTTCGCATTTTCTACATCGCGAATGTTCTGGTAGCTGGTTGGGTGGGATTAATAGCTCTTTTTCAACCAGAAACCGCAGTTCGTTTGGTCTTTGAAAATGCTTTTACTAATTCTGAAGCGATTCGAGTAATTGGTGCTTTCTGGGTTTCAATTGCTATTCTCTCCATCTTTGGGATTTGGCAACCCGAAAAACTCAGCTTTGTACTGATTATCCAGTTTTTTTACAAGGGAATTTGGTTGTTGGTAGCTGCACTGCCTGTAATTTTGAAAATCAAAACAGGCCCTATTCCAACATCCATGGCGAGTTTCTTTTTAGTTTGGGTAATTGTGATTCCAATTATTTTTCCATGGCAATATTGGATGAAATAGCATGAACCTGACACTCTGGAAAATACTGGCTATTGGCAGTGGCGGATTTATAGGGGCAGTCGCCAGGTACATTATTTCGACGGCTGTTCAGAACCAGGTAAAGCCTGAACAATTTCCGCTTGGAATTTTTGTGGTCAATATTGTCGGTTGTTTTTTGATTGGACTCCTCGCCGGACTGTTTGAGCTTAAATCGTGGATGAATATAGAACTGCGATTATTTGTATTTGTAGGATTGCTCGGGGGATTCACCACATTCTCCACGTTTATTAATGACACCTATTTACTTGGGAAAGACGGGGAAATGATTGCAGTTCTGATAAATGCCGGTGGGCAGGTATTGGTGGGCTTACTTTTTGTGTGGTTAGGGTATTTTTTATTGAAGTTTTTTTCCTAAAGGGGGTATTCAATTTCGAACTGAAATACTTCGCGGTATGAGTGAATAAAACGATATAATGTGCCCGAGGGGAGAAGAAAACCTTTTATTTTACTCTGATAGTTATTGTTACTTATGTACTTTTGGCTTGACCCAAAAGTACCAAAAGGTCAGGGCGAAGAATTCTTGACGCGATTCAATTGCATTCGCTTAATAAATTCGATGGTCCATGTTCAACTTATAAATTTTAATAACTAATGACCGGTGCGAATTTATTTTCCGCCAAATGGCGGATCGCTCATTCCACCTCATCTTACCTCATCAATAATTCTTAAGCCAGCTTAGCCGAAAAGTTGATTTAATAACCTCTCTGCCGATCCACTTCAAACAACAATTCCATCCCGGAAAGCGATCGTTTATAGTTTTCAATGACCAATTTTGCTCCTTCTCGTGGATCGGTGATGGCCGCCACATGTGGAGTGATCATGATTTTGGGTCTGTTCCAAAAAAGGTGATGTGCTGGCAAAGGCTCCTCTTCAAATACGTCGAGACACGCTCCTTCTAATACACCCGTGTCTAATGCGTAGATCAAATCTTCTTCAACAAGATGTGCTCCCCGTGCGATGTTGATCAAAAAAGCTGGCGCACTAAGTTTTTTGAACAAGTCCAGTTCGAGAATTCCATTCGTTTCTTTTGTCAGTGGAAGGGCACAAACCAGGATATTGGTGCGAGATAAGAACTGGTCTAATTGGTCTTTACCAAATGTTTCTACTCCTTTAATCTCTTTCTTTAATCTCGACCATCCATTCACCAGGTATCCGTTCAAGGCTAACAATTCACAAATTGGTCGCCCCATTTCCCCTAATCCCATCACGCCAATTACAGAATCTGATTTTGGTATGGCTTCATGGGGGCTCCAGAACCCCTCCCGTTTTTGGTCTACGTATCGGGGCACATGAAAACGGTAATTCTGAATAGCATTAAGTGCATATTCAGCCATTTGAGCACCAAGAGATGGAATGGGCGTCCGGGTAATAGCAACGGACTCTGGTAAGGTTGAATCCTTTAAAATGTGATTCACACCAGCTCCAAGACCACTTATTGTTTTCAGGTTCGGGTAATTTTGGAGTACTTTTTCCGGGTGGTTCCAGCTTAGGGCAAAGGTAACCCGCTCTTTATTCTCCACCCTTGGCCAGATTTCGACATCCAGGTTGGGATCTTCTTCCAGGAGGGCTTCTTTCCAGGGAGTCATATCCCGGTTTTTGGCAATGAGGAGTAGTGACATATACGATGTTCTGTTTGGTGTCATCCTGAGGATACTTCCGAAGGATCTTATCAAACAAAATACACACCCCTAAATCCCCTCTCAAGAGGGGACTTTACTATGCCTTTACAGTTAGGAGTTCATCCCATCGATTAGTCATCCTGAGCATATGTGCGAAGGATCAACAAATTGATGAATTTGAAGAGAAGTGATGATCCTTCGGCTTAGCCTCAGGATGACCCCATAAAGTAAATAGTAGTTATTAATTCATGCCTTCACAGTAAGTAGTTCATCCCATCGAGTGGTGTAGCGCTTGCTTAAAAAATTCTGGTTCATCAGCCATTTATTTCGATGGTCTCCCTTTTTATGTAGTCCAGTAGCCGCAAAGGCGGCGAAATTTCTGCCATACGAGGAGTTAATCTTATCCATACATTCCATCAGTCGATGTTGACGCTCTGTATATAACTCCGGATCAAACAAATCCATTTGAAGTTCAGAATTTGGGACGATACCAGTCAGCATAACCGCTGCTTTTTTATATTTTTGTCCATCCTCAAAAGCCTGGTGGGTGAGCGCTTTCCCAACTTTGATAAGACTGGGGGTATGCGCCGTGGGTACTTTCATAGCATAACCGGCGCCGAACTTATACTTCCCTTTGAGATTCTGATATTTGTCGCCTATCAACGTAATGCCAATATTAGAAGCAATGGAGTTTTGAGAACGAAGTTTTTCGGCAGCCCGGCTTACAAAAGTCGCTACTGCTTCCTGAACGTCAGATAGCTCGTAAAGTGGTTTTCCAAACATGCGGGAAGTCAAAATTCCTTTGCGGGAATCCCGCCCCATACCAAGCCCGGAACAAGGAATGCCATTTAGTTCTAGCACGGTTCGTAACCCGGTTACAGCCAGGTGTTTCCGTACCCATTGTTTATTGTTGATGGTCCTCTTGAGTTGTAATGCGTTGTTGATTCCAAAACGGTTCAGGCGAATTGAAAGCCCCTGACCAACTCCCCAAATTCCAACAGTGGGAACTTTTTCCAGCATATCATCAATATCAGGATGATTGGAAAGGTCTAGTACACCATCGTAATTCGGGTTTTTCTTAGCGATGTGATTGGCGACTTTAGCCAGGGTCTTACTGGGTGCAATTCCCACTGAAACGGGAAGGCCGGTCCACTGAAAAATGGTCTTTCTGATTTCTGTACCATAATCATTCAAAGAGGGGAAGATATTAGTTGATACTTCAGCGAATGCCTCGTCAATGCTGTACACTTCAATGCTATGGGTAAGATTACGCAGGGTTTCCATCACCCGGTTACTCATATCACCATATAACGCATAATTTGAGGATTTCAGAACAATCCCTTTTTGTTTGAACTCCTTTCGATACTTGAATTCCGGTGCACCCATTGGTATATCGGCCTCTTTAGCTTCTTCGGATCTTGCAATTACACAGCCATCGTTATTGGAAAGAATGGCAATAGGTTTTCCAATAAGTGTGGGATCAAAAACACGCTCGCAAGACGCATAAAAATTATTACAGTCAATCATCGCATAAGCAAGAGATGGCTGTCGTTTTTTAAGGATTTCCGAGTCATTCATAATTTCCGCTCCTTTTTTGGGATCAGAGGGATAAAGTTCCATTACCTGGCTTTCCGAATCATACCAGAAAGCATTCGTTCTATTTCCCTTGAATCTTCATACAGGATGTCGAACCATTCTTTTTTCATGTAATCCTGGTTCAGAGCGATCTCAATTTGGGTCTGAACTTCATAGAGGGAGGCAATTGCGATATTCAAAAAACGGGCATAATCACCGGTTGATTTCCTTCCATATCCTTCAGCAATATTGGATGGTATGGAAATAGCCGATCTTCTGAGTTGACTCATCAGTGAGTACTTTTCGTGCTCAGGGAAATAGTTAGTGGCATTGTATATTCGATTTACCAGTGTCATTCCTTTTTGCCACACCTTCAAATCTCTGAATGTTTTAATCCCGTATTCCGGGATACTTTGAGCCATTATTCCTCTATGCGTTTCAATAGTTGTTTTACCTTCCATAAGCTGTAATAATCTAAAATTAAACCTTATCTAAATCGGTGAACTAAATGAGTCACCACCCCCCAAATCATCCAATCAGTGTTGTCATCTACCGGAATGGGGACCGTATTTGTGTCGTCGGTGACGAGAAAGCTTCTTGAAGCTTGACGGATAAATCGGCGAATGAGGATTTCCTCTTCGAGCGTGACGACTAAAATCGATCCATCCGTGGCATTCAGCGAGCGGTCAACAACCAGGATATCCCCGTCATAAATGCCCGAGGCTCGCATAGCATTGCCTTCAACCCGCACATAAAAGGTAGCGGTTGGGCGAAGAACGATGAGTTCCTCGAGGTTAAGGGCTTTCTCTAAATGATCCCCTGCCGGAGACGGAAACCCCGTTTCTATTTTCCTTGAAAGCTGAAGCAGTTCATTATCATTACGGTCCCGTTGAATCGGGTACGATGTCCAATTATTCATAGAATCCTTCTCTTGAATCAATATATGTATAATATATGTTCAATCAAGAAAAAAATTCAGCTTCAGTATGGTGAGCGTAATAGATTCAAGCTTATTTCAGTGTCCCGCTAGGGAAATAAATCCGTTCAGGATCGATCTTGCAAAATGTTGCTTGATAGAAGTGGACCTTCGGATTTATTTAACTGAAATGAGAATGAATCCACGAATCAGACTGACGGAGAGTTTTTGGTTCTTTTGTCTTGATACAAAAGTATCTATAAGATCAAGTGCCGAGAATTCGGGATAACCCCTCGTTTCCGGCTATGCTGACACTTCGATGCTTTTTTTGTCGGAAACTCGTCAGACAGAAAGTTTTCGATGGACTAATGAGTATCAATAAAAGTTTAGGAGGCTGAAATCGTGAACATCTTGTGGAAAACTATCTGAGAAATCGAGGACATTGAAGCCTATATTCTTTAAGAGAAAAAAAGCAGATCACGCACGTAGTTTCAGTTATTTATGTACCTGATTTTTGATACCGAAACCACCGGTTTACCACGTAATTATTCAGCCCCGATCACCGATTTAGATAATTGGCCGAGATTGGTTCAGCTGGCGTGGCAGCTGCATGATCACACCGGCAAGCTGACGAGCAGTGGAAACTACATTGTAAAGCCCGAAGGATTCACCATTCCGTTCAATGCGGAGAAGGTACATGGTATTTCAACGAAGCGAGCAAATGAAGAAGGGCTGGATCTCGAGTTTGTGCTTCATGAGTTTCGTAAGGATATAGACAAGGCGTATTTCCTGATCGGGCACAATGTGAGTTTCGATGAGAAGGTGATGGGAGCCGAGTTTCTTCGGAAGAAGATTGCTTCTGCCATCATGGACAAACCCAAAATCGACACAAAGGATGAAAGTACGGAGTATGTCGGTATTCCCAACGGTCGGGGAGGCTTCAAATGGCCCACTTTGACCGAGCTCCACAAAAAGCTGTTTGGTAGAGATTTTGAAGATGCTCATGATGCCGCTGCTGATGTGGAGGCGACCACACGTGCCTTTTTAGAACTGGTTCGATTGGGGGTCACCAAGGTGAATTTCCCATTGGATGCCCGTTTATATGAATCTTCACAAAGTTACATCGTTCGGGATCATTATATCGACCTGGTTTCTCCATCCCGGTTGAAAAAAAAAGACGATGAAATAGTCGAAGGTGAGTCGGTCGGGGTCATTGAAGAAGCTCCAAAGGTTGAACTGACTGACGATACCGTTTTTACGCACCTTCACAATCACTCCAAATTTTCGGTATTGCAAGCTACAGCAGGAGTGAAAGAACTGGTCAGCAAAGCGAAAGAATTGGGTATGCCTGCGGTGGCAATCACCGACCTTGGGAATATGTATGGGGCCTTTGCTTTCACTTCGGCGGCGTATGCAGCGGGAATTAAGCCGATTATTGGGTGCGAGTTGTATTTGGTGGACGATCGCCATGCCAAGAAATTTACCCGTGAACATCGGGATCGTCGGTTCCAGGTTGTGATGCTGGCGAAAAATGAAGAAGGCTACAAAAACCTGGCAAAAATCTGCTCGATTGGATTTACTGAGGGCTATTACTACAAATTTCCGCGGATTGACAAAGAGGTGATCAGTCGTCATTCAGAGGGGTTGATTTGCTTAAGTGGGAACACACGTGGTTTACTGGGAGATTTGATCCTGAATAAAGGGGAAGAATATGCCGAAGAGGAACTCAAATGGTGGATGGAAACCTTCGGCGATGATTTTTACCTCGAAGTAATTAACCACGGACTGGATGAAGAACAACGTGTGAATGAGGTGTTCAAAGAGTTTTCAGGGAAGTATGGCGTAAAGCTCGTTGCCACGAACAACACGTTCTATCTCGAACAGAAAGATGCCGAAGCACACGATGCTCTTATTTGTATTGATGACGGAACGCTAAAAAGTACTCCGATCGGCCGTGGACGGGAATATCGATATGGGTTTCCGAACCAGGAGTTCTGGTTTAAGGATACGCAGGCAATGATTACCCTCTTTCCCGAGATGCCGGAAGCCATCGCGAACACACAGGAAATTGTCGATAAGATCGAGGAGATAAAACTGGCCAGGGAGGTAATCCTTCCCAAGTTCGAAATCCCGGAACAGTTCGCCACAGAAGACGATTACCTGCGCCATCTTACCTACGAAGGTGCTAAACCACGTTATCCGGAAATGACCGATGAAATCCGGGATCGGATTGAGCTAGAGCTTGGGATCATCAAAGACATGGGCTTTCCGGGTTACTTTTTGATTGTGCAGGATTTTATTGCTGCTGCCCGGGATATGGGGGTATATGTAGGTCCCGGACGTGGATCAGCAGCCGGATCTGTAGTCGCCTATTGTACAGGGATCACCAATATAGATCCGCTGAAATACGATCTGCTTTTTGAGCGCTTTCTAAATCCAGAAAGAATTTCGATGCCGGATATCGATATCGATTTTGACGATGACGGTCGCCAGAAAGTGATCGAGTACGTTGTGGATAAATATGGGAAAGACCAGGTTGCACACATTATTACCTTTGGATCGATGGCAGCCCGTTCATCCGTCCGGGATGTTGCCCGGGTGTTGGATCTCCCGCTTTCTGATGCAGATCGAATCGCGAAGTTGGTTCCGGAACGCCCGGGAACTTCACTGGATGACGCTTTTTCAGAGGTGAAAGAACTTCGGGAAATCAAAGCAGGCGAGGGATTAGAAGCTGAAACCCTGCGCATGGCACATGTTCTGGAAGGCTCTGTCCGGAATACCGGGATTCATGCTGCAGGAATCATTATCGCTCCTGATGATCTTACCGAGTATATCCCGGTAACTACAGCCAAAGATGCGGACCTGACCGTTACCCAGTTTGACGGAAGTGTGATTGAAAACGCAGGCATGCTGAAAATGGATTTCCTGGGTCTGAAAACTCTATCCATTTTAAAAACGGCAATTGGGTATGTAAAAGAGAATTTCGGGAAGGAATACAATTTGGATGACATCCCCTTGGATGATTCAACAACCTATAAATTGTATCAAAAAGGAGGCACGCTCGGCACCTTCCAGTTCGAGAGTGAAGGGATGCGGAAGTATCTGAAAGACCTGAAGCCGACCGACATCAACGATTTGATTGCCATGAATGCATTGTACCGGCCGGGCCCAATGCAGTTCATTCCGAACTATGTAGACCGGAAACATGGGCAGGAAGATGCAGAATATGACCATGAACTGATTCGGGATATCCTTGAACCCACCTTTGGGATCATGATTTACCAGGAGCAGATTATGAATGTGGCCCAGAAGCTTGCCGGTTATTCTCTGGGTGGTGCAGATTTGCTTCGTCGTGCGATGGGTAAGAAGAAACACGACGTAATGGAGAAGGAGAAGCCAAAGTTTATCGAAGGCGCCAAGCAAAATGGCGTGGATGAGAAAACGGCACTTTCCATCTTCGAGAAAATGCAGATGTTTGCGAGTTACGGGTTCAATAAATCCCACTCAGCAGCATACTCGGTGGTCGCATATCATACGATGTACTTCAAGGCGAATTACCCGGCCGAGTATATGGCAGCGGTGATGAGTCACAATATGAATGACATCAAAAAAGTGGCTGCATTTATCGAAGAATGCCAGAAAATGGGTATTTCAGTTGATCCACCTAACATCAATACGGCTCGTGGTAAGTTTGTATCTAAAGATGGAAGGGTTCAATATGGAATGAGCGCTATTAAAGGTGTGGGGTCGAGTGCGATTGCTCATATTGTCCAGGAGCGTGAGGAAAATGGAGAGTTCAATAGTGTTTTTGATTTTGCTTCACGGATTGATTCTCGGGTCTGTAATCGAAAAACATTGGAGAGTTTAATTCAATCCGGCGCCTTTGACATCCTGAATGACAATCGTGCTGAGTTGTTGATGGGTATCGAAGATATTTTGAATTATGCCCACCGAAAGCAGGAAGAAGCACGATTAAACCAGGGAAATCTATTTGGCGGAAGTAGTGGAGGTGGGATTCTTCAGGAGCCAAAGTTGAAACCGGTTCCGAGATGGAGTAGTATTGAGCGCCTGAATAAAGAACGTGAATTAATCGGGTTCTACTTGAGCGGGCATCCGCTGAACAGGTTCAGGGAAGATATCCGCTTATTCGGGAAGCAGAATCTGAGTGAAGAATGTCAATCGAAACTTCAGCATGATTCCGAACTACGGTTTATCGCTATTATCACTTCAAAACGGCAGGCGGTGGACAAGAAGGGACGTCCCATTGCGTTCCTAATAGTGGAAGATTTGTATTCTTCACTGGAAGTCGCGGTTTTCAGTAAGGAATTTGACAAATTCGCACCGCTGATTGAGGTCGATAACGTGGTGTATATAACTGGGCGATTCTCCCGGCGCGAGCGAGGCAACAGTATGATTGTAACGAATATGGAACGCATCGAAAATCTGCGTGAGAAGTTCCAGGATAAGTTGAGGTTGAAGCTGAACATCAAAACGGAGGATCTTTCTCCTAATGACCTCAGTCAAATGGAAACCTTGTTCGAGCTCAACAAAGGGACCACAATGGTGAAGTTGAATGTTCACAGTAAAGATGCGAATGGACCAATCAAAATGAACCTGCGCAACTTTGTTGTGGATCCATCCGATGACTTATTAACCGGGTTGCGGGATGTGCTTGGAGAAGAGTCTGTAGAGCTCGTTTTAACGGGTTAATTTGTTCTTTAATGTATTTTTTGACCTCCTCTGTCTCCTCCTTATTAAGGAGGAGGACTCAGGAAACGGTTAATTCCCACTCCTTGAGAAGGAGAGGGTTAGGGAGAGGTCGGAGTTTAAATAATCGAAAGCAATGCGACCGATAATGAATAACAATGTGAATGGTGGAAAATAAATCCTGATATTTGCATCCGAATTTGAAAAAGTATTATTAAACAAAAACGAAAGTAAACTATTATGTCAAAAACAGTTGAATTCACCGACAGCAACTTCGATCAGGAAGTATTGCAATCCGAAAATCCGGTATTGGTTGATTTCTGGGCTGAGTGGTGCGGACCTTGCCGCATGATCGGACCTGTTGTAGAGGAAATGGCCGGCGAATACGAAGGCAAAGCTAAAATCGGAAAAGTAAATGTAGACCTTAACCCGGAAGTTTCTGTGAAGTATGGAATTCGTTCAATTCCTGCTTTATTGATCTTCAAAGATGGTCAGGTTGTAGATCAGATTATTGGTGCGGTTCCAAAAACTCACCTTACCAAGCAATTAGAAGCTCAATTGAACTGAGTTTCTGGTTCTTCTATTCTGATTTAGGAATTGAGCCGGTTTGCGAAAGCGAATCGGCTTTTTTTATTTTCAAATAATGAGACAATTAATCTTCTTTTGTTCAGTCACGATATTATTTTTAGGATGTGTTTTTCCTATAAAAAGAAGTGAAAAGAGCCTAGTTCCATATCAAGAAAATGATAAGCTATATTTTCTTTCTTCTGATGGGAGGCTTGATAGTATTTTTATAAAAAAAATTGAAGTCCAAAGACCTGGGGGTATTCCAGATCTGATAGATTCACAAAGTCTCTCAGTCTATGCTACGAGTTTTGATTCGATTACTACAATTGATAAGCAGAGAGTAAAAAGAGAAAATACATTTTCAATTTTTGGTGTTCAGGCTTCTCATCCTGGTCAAAAGACTGAAATTTCAATAGGATTAAAAGGATTCGGCTTTACGGGAAGTGAATTATCGGTTTTAGAGTTCTATAGAAAAGATTCAGTTTTATTAGGCGATCGAATTCTCTACAATGTTTTTGAGCTGGAGAATCTTATTGCTGGGAAGTATCATTTTGAGCCAACCAATGAGGATGATATAGTTAAATTATATTGGAATTGGGATTCTGGAATAGTAGGATATATAGAAGAAAATGGTACTTATTGGCTGCTAGAAGAAGACTAGACTAGCTTAAACTTCAGAATCAACGTTCTTCCCTCATCTTGGTACTCAACACCATCGGCATATTCCTGCATCAGGAACACCCCACGTCCCGAAGGTTTCAGTAGATTCTCTTCTTCCAGCGGACTCGGGACCTCTTCAGGCTCAAAACCTTCACCTTCGTCTGTAGTAGTGAAGATCAGCATTTTTCCATCTGATTCAGCACGGATTGTAGCTTTTTTAGCCGGATCAAGTTGGTTGCCGTGAACAACAGCATTGGTAGCAGCTTCGCTTACAGTGAGCATCAGGCGGGCATAAAATTCATCATCAAAACCAAGGGCTTCCTGCAATTCGTTGAGGAGGCTCTCTACGCGTTCTAATTCCTCGTAAGAAGATGTTAAAACAAGCTGCTTCTTGATGTCCATTGAATGAAAGTTCCGATTTTTAAATCGCTAATACTAGGCTTTTCAGATACAATCTACAAGTTACAGTCTTACAACGTTTTTCAGACGGTCGGGAGATAATACTGCCTTAATATGGTTTCGGTATCATCGTCGGAATTAATTACGGTAAAAGCCCAAATTTTTAATATTGATATTCATCAGCTGATATGGCAAACGGACCAAATAACGGAAATGGACGCAGCGTAGCTGAGAGCCTGATCCCGACTAGTTTTTATCACATTATTAAGCAGGAGAGAATCTTTATTGGTCTCATCGGGCTGTTCTTTTTTGTAGCTGGAATTTCTTTTCCATATGCGGAAATTGCCATGTGGGTTGGGTTTCTTTTCGCCGGGTATTCCGCCATTGCTAACGATTCTATTCAAACAATAGGAACTTTTCTGGCCTCCAATCAGGATAAAAAATGGTGGGCGCTCTGGATTTACATTGGTGGTATTTTCTTGGTTACTGTAACGGTAAGTTGGATGTTATTTGATGGAGACGTTAGTTATCAGAGACTAACGTCCAAAGGGTTTAGTGAGGCACCGACCAGTTTTACCTTTCTGCAAGTAGCGGCACCTATTTTCCTCCTCATTCTTACCCGGATGAGAATGCCGGTATCTACCACGTTTTTATTACTTAGCTGTTTTGCCACTGATGCCGCAGCCATTACCTCGGTACTCGGAAAAAGTTTAAGCGGATACGGATTAGCTTTTGGTGCTGGCCTGATCGTGTGGTTGAGTGTAACGAAAGTATTTGAAAAGAAATTTACCAATACCAAAGCGGCATCATACTGGCTTCCCATCCAGTGGTTGACATCCGGTTCACTATGGGCTGTTTGGGTAATGCAGGATGCAGCAAATGTGGCCGTTTATTTACCCCGTTCGCTAAGTCTTGGAGAATTCCTGGGCTTTGCATTGTTCATTTTCTTTGGTCTGGGGCTCCTCTTCTATATGCGAGGGGACAAAATCCAGCAAATTGTTACCGAAAAATCAAGGGTAACCGACATTCGATCAGCAACTATTATTGATTTCATTTATGCGATACTACTGGTGTACAAACTCACAATCAGTACAGTACCCATGAGTACTACATGGGTGTTCTTAGGGCTGCTTGCAGGTCGTGAGGTTGGAATGAGTATTATGGATGCAATGGGACTCGGAAAACCGATGAAGAAAGTGCTTAAAATAATTACTAAGGACTTACTTTACGCTTTGTTTGGATTGCTTGTGTCCATCCTTTTGGCCATTTCGATCAATGCCGATGTTAGGGCAGAGTTATTAAACGCCATCGGCTATTGAATTTGATTCCAAATTATATCATTATGAGGCGTACCTGCACTAAGCGAGTACGCCTTTTTTATTGTTCATTATCCTGTCTTCTCTTCGAAAGAATTCATCTACATACCTCAAACCCCAACCTCAAACAGGTTACATAATGAACGCGAACGTACTTGTGCTAAATCAAGACTATCAGCCGTTGAGCATTTGCTCGGTGCAACGCTCGATGAAATTACTTTTTTTGGATAAAGCAGAGCTTCTTCACGATGATCCCGAAAAAGAACTAAGAACCCCGAGAGACGCTTATCAATTTCCATCTGTAATCAGGCTGCGAAGTTATATCCGCATTCCATACACGAAGGTGGTGTTATCCCGCAGAAATATTATGCGGCGGGACAATTTCACCTGCCAGTATTGTGGAAAGAAATCTGATTTGACCATCGATCATGTAATCCCAAAAAGCAGGGGCGGGGGAGATGTTTGGGAAAACCTGACTACCGCATGTGAAAAGTGCAATGTGAAGAAGGGAAACAAAACGCCCAAAGAAGCTGAAATGCCTCTTCATAAGAAGCCTTATCGCCCGGTACCGATTACATTTTTCAGGGATTACAATGGGAGCGTCCAGGAGCCGTGGAAGCCTTATCTGTATATGACCTAATTAAATACTAACGGCACGTAGCCATTGTGCATATAGGTAGTAAAAGTCGTTAGCATCGATAAAGCGACTTCAACTTCTGTGTTTACCTCATCGCGACCATATTGCCGGGATAACAACGATTGGCCACATACATAGATTTCTACACCTGATTCCTTTAAAGCATTGATCAAAGGAATATTGGGATTGTCGAGTTCGTACCGCTTTTTATAGGCATCATTGTCTAAAATTACATCAGTTGCCCCTCCATGAATGATAACTGCCACACTTAAATTCTCTGCGCTCACTCCGCCCAAACCGTGAAGGTTTAGCATTCTGGCTACATTATTCAGTCCCGGGTTGATGCTTTCCTTATCTCTTTGAAGAGTCTTTAAATCGATAGCAATTTTATACTCAAGATCTGAATCTGGATTAATCGCTTCTTCGATCTCATAAATTCCCCCAAAGCCTTCTACAATTGGGAATTGAGCTTCTTGTGCTAGTGCCAAATTTGATAATAAGGTTAGTATCAGGAATATTGGAAAGGGTCTCATTGCAAATCCGGTTTTGAGAATAGCTGGGGCAAAATCCGGGCATAAAAAAAGCCGGCTTATGCTGCCAGCTGCTTTTGTTTGAAGTAACTCCTACAAGTATACGGCACGAATGGGTCGGATTCCAAATCGAATTTTAAATGTATAAGTAATGATTATTAAAAGTAATTTATATTATAGAAATAGTTATTAAAGGTAATTTAATAGTCACTTTGTTTAAGCACTTCAGTACAATCATTGATGATCTTTTGATTGATTCGAAGAATTTTATAAAATATATTAGGTATACCTAATATATGATTAAGGCTCGCCTATGAATAATCCAAAAATAGTAGCTTCTATATTCATTTTATTGTGCTTTCTGCTCTTTTCTGAAGGCATTGCACAAGAGTATTTAAACTACCAGCTTCGATTAGAACCGGTTTGGTCAAGGGTGGCGGACGAGCTAGGAGAATCGGGCTCAATTGAAACGGTAGAGTTTTCACCTAATGGCCGATTCATACTAAGCGGCTCCAAGTATGACAACTCCCTAATTATGTGGCGAACGTCTGACGGCATGGAGGTATGGAGGCAATATACAAGTGCTGAGATAGAGCGTGCAGGGTGGTCGTATGATGGTGAGTTGGTAGCTTCTGTAAGTGAAGACTACTTAGTATCAATATTTGAGGCAGAAGGTGGGGAACTGATAAATACTTTTAAACACGAAGTCGGTTTAGATGGCTTGATATGGGCTCATCATTCCAAAAGGTTAGCTATTGGAGAAGAATACACCGAACAGGAAGATGGTACGTTTAAAGGGGGGAATATTGTTATCTATGATTTGGAAACCAATTCCAGGGAAGCTGAAATCAGTTATGGCAGGACAGTAAATGAATTGTTCTTTACGAAAGATGATAACTATTTATTAGCCGCAGGCCACTCAGGAGTTAAAGTATACAATACTGAAACCTGGGAACTGGTTCAGGACTTGCAAACACCGGAAATGGGAGGATTTACGTCTGCCAGTTTTTCTCCAAATGATAAGTATATAGCAGGAGCATCGAATGATGGGTTTCCACCGGGTAATATTTATTTATGGGAGTGGCAATCTGGTGAATTGATTAAGCGGTTTAATCATTTAGCAAAAAAAGTGGAGGTAATAACCTGGCACCCAAGTGGGGAATATGTGCTCTTTACGGGACACACTCCCTATATATTTGTATATAGATTTAATCAGATCGTAGAATTTGATAACAAAAGTCTTCCTGTAGCACATAAAGTATGGGCAAGTGATCACGCCGAGTATTTGCACTTTAACAAAAGGGGAAGTCATTTAGTGAGTGCTCACCAAAATGGACTAATTAAACTGTGGGTCTGGATGGGCGAACAGTCGGATTTGAATAGCCAACTTCATCAGAAGATTTTAGAAGATCAGGAAAAGATAGATTAAGACCGAACCCAGAGACTTAGATAAAAGGTGTAAGGTTTATTCAAATTGAATATCATCCAGGAAGAAAGTGACTGGAAATCCCGGGCTTCCGAGCGACCATGCAAATGGAGTTTTAATCCGGCTAAGATCCTTTCCTTTGAGGTCGATGGTATATTTCTTCCACTTGTCTGATAATTTTACATTTTCAAGTTCTGCGAAGGCTGTATCAAAAAAGTCCCTGTCCTCTTTTAGGATTCCTACACCAAAGTTGACTCTTTCACCGCCTGTATTGCCTCTTGCCCAGAAAGTGAGTTTAGAAGCTCCATGTAAGTTGTAACCACCTTGCTGATCACCCCAATCATTAATCGGGTGCTGCCAGGCCACGCCGACCCAATTGTCAAATGCTGTGTACTTTATTTTGATACTTGTTGAGCCGGAACGAGGAGACTCCTCTGATTCAAGATCCACCTCTAATTTGTCCGTATTTCCCATCCATCCCGATGGAAACCACGGTTGAGGAGCATCATCTGCATACACTTTTACAGGAAGTTTCAACGGTGGATTAGAAGGTTCACCTTCTACCTGGAAAAGAATATTTGCAACCGCTGCAGCTCCGGATTGATCGTAGACAGTTAAATACAAACGGTAGATTCCAGCACTGGGAGCAATCAACGCGGCTCCGGCTTCGGATGAACGCGTGAAATCCACATCTAATTCAAATGGTACTCCCTGAACATCACCACCAGTAAAATAAGTAGTCACTTCGCCCCGTACGACCCATTCCAGTTTTAGCTCATCATCTTCTGGGTCGTAGACATCGAGTATAACTTCCATCTGGTCACCGGGTAAGACACGATCTGAACCAATTAACTCAAACCGATTAATTGCAGGTGAGAGATTTTCCGGTTGGTTTCCGCTCCAGATTTCTGTCATAGCATCAACAGCCGCCAGTTTCTCACCGGTAGGTAAAAACATACCAAACCAGGTTGCAGTTGCTTCCATTTTCGATCCCCAGGTAAATGCAAGACCACCGAGACACAGATCAGGGTATGCAAGACAGCCATTTTGGAAAGCCGATGCATAAATTTCCGCTTTCTGTGTGCTTGTTAGCTCGGGAGGGGCTTCAAAAGAAGTTCGGCCAACTTCCCACGTTCCCGGAGGGCCAAATTCAGTAATAATGATCGGTTTTTTTCCTCCCGAATCCCGGTAACGTTGAATCAGGGAAGGGAATCCTCCATAAGAATTGATTCCGTGAATGTCGATGTCCGGTGTTAACTCATTGATGGATTGGATTCTTTCACCGCCAATTTCTGCTGTTACAGTCATAATTGGATGATGGGGATCCAACTCCTTGATCATTGCTGCAATTTCTTGGACATGATTCCAGATAATTGGATTATCACCTTCAGCGAAGCCTTCCATTTCATTTCCGACCGACCACATCAGCACCGCCGGATGGTCTTTGTATGTTAGCACATCAGCTTTGATCCGTTCGAATTGCTCAGTTAGCATTTCAGAGTTATCATAATCAAAGCCGTGTCGTTCATGGCCCAACCAATGGCCAACAATCACAGCAAGACCTAACTCATGAGCTTCATCTAACTGATTTTCGAGGTTTTCGCCAACTCCCCAGGTTCGAAATGTATTTGCCCCGGATGCAGCGAGCAGTTCTTTTGGTCCATCTCCTCCAGCCCCTTTTACAAAATAAGGCTTTCCACCCCTTAGTAACTGCCAGTCTCCGTTTTCATTTTGGACTACTTCAACCGGGATGGGTTGGCCCAGAATTTCGGAGGCTGGTACTAAAATCAGTAAAAAAAGTAGAGAGATGCTTATAAGCCGGGGTAAGTAAAACATACATTGAGAATTAGAATCGAATCAGGCATTATCAATTTCAGAAACCCTTGCATTTACCATCTCGACAATGAGCGAATCGGGGATAGGGTTCGCTTTGGTAAACCGAATGGTCCCTTTAGCAGTTTCAAAGGCCTCTAATTCTTTGCTGAAAGTTTTTATGACATTTGGACTCAGCGGGTAGAATCCACAATGATTTTTGAATGCTGCATAGCAGACCAGTGACTTCTTTTTGTATTTGAAGCCAGGGACTCCGTACACCATTGCTTCTTCAAACTCGGGGTTCATAGAGATGACTAGCGTCCGAATTTTTAAGAGTTCTTCACTGTCAGCTTCGGAGAGTTTTAAAAAATACGCTTCAATTTTTGAGGATGCATTAGCCATTATTTCAAGATTTATTCCGGCCTTAATCCAATACTAATTTCAGTTCCATTGTCATTATAGGAGGGACAGCCTCCTTCAAAAATATCATAATGGGCAGTAACTGTTACTGTTGAATCTAAGTACCCTTCAGCCGAAACTTTAAATTCATAAGTGCCTGAGTCAATTCCAAAACCACATGGAACTGTGCACACCATAGATGTATTCTGGAAAGAGATGTTTTTCAGTGGACTTCCTGAATAATAGGTGAGCGGCAAACTATTGTTATCAATACTAATGCTATTCAATATAATCTGGTCTATAGATTCATTTCTCATCACGGACGTCACATGTTCGATCTTCAAAACAGGATCGCGGTATTCATGAACACATGGACCATTGTCTGGGGGCAAAATCTCAGAAGTACACCCCACAAAAATCACGATAGCAGCAAGAATGTATAATCTATTCATATCCATCTTGACTAATTAACACGGTATAAGTTAGAATTTAATACGTTAATAGCTCACTAAAATTCTACTGCGATGTGGATTCAAGTAACTATCAATCGGATAGTGAATAACAATAACCGAATCACGAACCAGAAATAAAAAAGCTGTATCTTTGGTGGCCAATCAAGAGGTATTGAAGCAATGAGTAAAAAAGGCAGAGTATTGGTAGCGATGAGTGGAGGAGTGGATTCCTCCGTTGCAGCTGTAATGCTCCATGAACAAGGTTACGAGGTGATTGGTATCACCATGAAAACCTGGGACTACCACCGAAGCGGGGGGAGTAACGGGAAAGAAACGGGTTGTTGTACGGTTGAGAGTATGAACGATGCCCGTCACATTGCAGTGAATTTGGGTTTCAAGCATTTTATCGTGGATATCCGTGAAGAATTTGGTGATTGGGTTATCGATCGTTTTGTGGATGACTACCTCGGTGGTCGAACTCCAAATCCATGCGTGCTTTGCAATACACATATCAAATGGGCAGCATTGTTAAAAAGGGCAGATAACCTGGGGTGTGATTTTATTTCTACTGGTCATTATGCCCGGGTTCGGGAAGAAAACGGTCGTTACGTGATTTCACGTGGACTCGATCCAAGAAAGGATCAATCATATGCTTTATGGGGGGTAGCCCAGGAACACCTGGCACGAACCATTTTTCCGTTGGGTGGATACTCAAAAACTGAGATCCGGCAAATCGCGGAAGATCATGGATTGTTAAACGTGGCTAACAAGCCTGATTCTTACGAAATCTGCTTTGTTCCTGATGATGATTACCGCAGATTCCTCAAGGATAAAAAACCTGAGATTATCAAAGAGCTAAAAGGCGGGAAATTTGTAGATAAGGATGGTAATATTTTGGGCGAACATGAAGGTTATCCCTTTTATACCATCGGGCAGCGTCGTGGACTTAATTTGCCGATGGGAAAGCCGGTATATGTGACGCACATTAATCCGTACTCGAATACGATCACTATTGGAGAAAAAGGCGACCTTGTAAGTTCAACACTTATTGCGAAAGAAGTGAATTTGATCAAATATGATCGTATTCCCGGAGGAGAAATGGATATCATTGGCGCCATCCGTTACAACGATGAAGGCGCTCATGGAACCATTTCGCAAACCAATGAAGACGAAATCAAAGTGCATTTCCCTGCCGGAAGAGAAGCCATTACTCCCGGGCAGGCTGTAGTTTGCTATGAAGGCAACGATGTAGTTGCTGGTGGCTGGATCAAGAAGGTAAATGTGGGTTTCGAGGATTTAGTTACGGCCTGATACGAAACAAGGCAGGTCTCTCGTTCGTTAAAGCATCAGATTTTAAAACCAAACACAGGATTTATGAAGTTTCCTAAAGTTCTTTTCGGAATGGCTATCGGAGCCTTATTAATGTTCACTCAAATGAGTTATGCTCAATTTGAGGGACAAATCAGTATGAACATTTATTCATATGATGACGGTGTTCAGACAGATACTGAGATCCTGAATCTATATACCACTGAAGAGCGGATCCTTATTAAAGGTGAAGATGTGATCAACATTTCGGATGGAATGATGGAAGCAAGTGGTATTCTCATTCGAAGTGACATGAAGGATTTTGTGATCATGATGGGAGAGAAAGAAGCACTTCGATTTACGAAAGAAGAGTTAGAAGGCATGTTTTCTATGTTGAGCATGATGAGCGGTGGTGAGCCGGAAGTAAACGGTGCTGAAAATTATTGGTATACCAATGAAGTCCGAACTATTGCCGGACAAAAGGCGACCGAACTGAGAGTGGAAAGCGATGAAAACAAAGGGAGCTATCTTTCCATCTGGTTAACCAATGAACTCGATATTGATTGGGGAATGTTAACCGAGCCCTGGAAAAACGTACCATCTTCGTTGTCTGGTCAGGTTGATCAAATGACTCAGGAATTTAAATCACGTAATTTTCCGATGCTGATTGAAGTAACAGAAAAGGGAAATACAACCACATTATTTGAAGTTACAAAGGTTAGAAAGTCCCGAATTGCAAAGGATATGGTGGAAATGCCAGCAGGACTGGAACTCATAAGCCTGCAGACCATGATCATGAAGGCTATGATGAGTAACTAAGAAACTTTTCGATCAAGAGGGATAAAAGCCGGTCAATCGCCGGCTTTTTTTGTGTCATGAAAACAGGCAGGCTTGATTCAGTATCAACTGGCACCTAGTAGGGATTTTAAATCATCCAGAGATGATACGGGTTGCTCGCAGGTATAATTCTCACAAACGAAAATCCGGGTTTGCTCATCAGCAGGTTTCTGGAGTTCAGTGAATGGAGCAATTTCTGATAGCTGGTTATCCTCCTCTTTCCAAAGAATAATTTTATTTGGAATGAATTCGGTTTGGAGGTACGGTTTAATATCAGAAGCGCCGTCCTCTCCACTGGCTACTACAATTTCTCCGGAATTTTGATAAATAAATTGCAATGCCATCATGCTCGTGGTAATGCTTGACCCCGCACGGATTAAATCTGCTGAAAAGTATGCTCCAAGTTGTTGTGCTTTTTCTTCATAAGAGGGATTTCCGGTAATTCGACCTAACTTTAGCAGGCAAAATAAACCTACTGAATTTGCCGACGGAATTGCTCCATCATAAATCTGTTTTTGGAGCCCAAGAGGTTGATCAGCTTCATTATTTGTTAGATAAAAACCTCCATGATCTGCGTCCCAGAATTTTTTTAGTGCTGAACTCAGATAGGAATTGGATTGGTACAAATATCTGGGATCAAAGGTAGCCTGATACAATTCCAGGCCAGCCCAGGTCATGTTAAGATAATCATCGGAGAATCCATCAATTGCCGATTCTCCATCTTTGTGTCGATGGAATAGAGCTCCATTTTCTTCAAGGGTATGTTGGATGAAATCGAATGCCTGCTCTGCGGCTTTCACAAATTTCTGGTTCTGAAATACGGCACCGGCCTTAGCAAAGGCTGCAATCATCAATGCATTCCAGTCGGTCAGGATTTTATCATCCAGAAGCGGACGAATTCGTCGTTCTCTCTCATCAAATAATTTTTTCCTGATTTTAGACCATAGTTTTGCTTTTTCATCAGAAAGAGGTTTAGAAAGGTGCAAGATATTTTGACCGGTTTTACGATGGGTGGCTTCATCTTCAAAGTTACCTTCATCATCGATTCTGAAGAGATCTTCTATAAAATCGAAATCCTTTAGAAGTAGTTCTCGAAGTTCATCCGCTTCCCAAACATAGAACTTGCCTTCTTCGCCTTCGCTGTCGGCGTCTTCAGCTGAGTAAAACGCTCCGTTAGGGCTGGTTAAATCCCTTAACACGTACTCTGCAATTTCCACAACGGTCTGTTTGAAAAGTGGATTTTGAGTAAGCTGCCAGGCTTCGGTATAGGCCATCATCAATAAAGCCTGATCGTACAGCATTTTTTCAAAATGTGGGAGTAACCAATCAGCATCGGTTGAATATCGATGAAATCCGAATCCGACATGATCCCAAATTCCGCCGCATCGCATATTGATTAAAGTATTGGAAACCGAATCTAAAAATCGCTGATCCCTGGTGAAGTAATATTGCCGAAGCAGGAACATGAGGTTGTGTGGCGACGGAAATTTTGGAGCACTCCCAAAACCACCCTTTTTGGGGGCATAAGACTGCATGAGTTGTTCTGCAGCAAAATCAATAGCTTCAGTTCCCGGGAACTGTCCGCTTTTATATTCCTGAGACTGTCGAAATCCTTTTTTAATCTGCTCAACTGCTTTATTAATTCGTTCTGGTTCGGCTTCCCACATTCCCTTTATCCCAGGGATTAACTGGCGCATTCCAATTCTGTTAAACCGGGCTTCTTTTGGGATGTAGGTACCGGCAAAGAAAGGTTCTTTGTCGGGATTCATAACAATTGATAGTGGCCAGCCCCCGTGACCGTTAATAAGTTGGCAGACCGTCATGTACGTAGCATCGATATCCGGGCGTTCTTCTCTATCTACTTTGATGTTGATAAAAGCATCATTCATCAACCTGGCGATCGATTCATCTTCAAAGCTTTCATGCTCCATCACATGACACCAATGGCAAGTGGCGTATCCAATCGATAGAAAAATAGGTTTATTTTGGGATTTGGCAGTTTCAAAAGCTTCATCTCCCCAAGGATACCAATCTACTGGATTATCCTTATGTTGAAGGAGATAAGGACTTTTTTCGTTTTTAAGTCTATTCAAAAGCTATGGGGGTTTTATGTAATCAATGTGTATTAATTAGAAACACAAAATACAATGCAATGAGTTCAATAAAATGGGTTTGGTTTTTACTTCTGATCATGGCCACTGGTTTATCGTGCGAAAGTAATGGCCAAAGCTCCGATGAAGAACAATTGTCTCTTGCAGAGCGAATAGAATTGGCAGCAAACTATTCAGATCGACATGAAGGGGATGCATTCCTGGTTATGAAAGATGGAAATAGCATTTTTGAGGAGTATCAAAACGGGTACCAGTCAAGTCAACTACATATGCTGGCAAGCGGAAGCAAAAGTTTCTCATGCGCTATAGCGGTAGCAGCTATTTCTGATGGGTTTTTAGAATTTGAAGAAGAAGTAGGTAATGTCATTACAGAATGGAAAAGTGACTCCGTTAAATCCACAATCACCTACCGCCAACTATTAAATCTAACAAGCGGATTACCACCTGGGGAATCTCCTCTTAGAGGAGGGAGGCCTGCCTCAGAGACCCGCACTTCCGACGCTATTAGTGCTGATTTCATTTTCGAGCCGGGAACGGATTTTATTTATGGTCAATACAATTACCAGGTATTTACAGAGGCCATACATCGAAAACTTATAGAACTTGGAATGAACGAGGATCCAGCCGACTATCTGGAAAGAAAAGTATTAAACCCTATCGGATATACTAACCTGGTCTGGATTCGGGATTTTGATGGGTTACCGTATCTGGCTGGTGGAGGATTCAGTACTGCCCAAGATTGGATAAAATATGGAGAGCTAATTTTAAACAATGGTAATTGGAGGGGGAATCAGATACTAGAGTCAGGGTTATTAGAAGAGTGCTTTGTACCTGAAGATATAAATGGAGCGTACGGTTTGACCTTCTGGATGAATTCAGATGCGCTGGTTTATCTGAGTCGGGAAAATGGTATCAATCTTCCTTTTCCTGAAAAAAGATACAATATACCAATGGCAGCAGGAGCATATAATCAACGTATGTATATCATCGAGGAGGAGAATATGGTAGTTGTTCGATTTGGCAGGCAGGATAATACCTGGTCGGATGCTGAACTACTGTCACTTTTTATCGATGGCGAGGAGTATAATGCTCCAGTATACTAACAAAGACTTTTAGACGCTTACATCTCTTTTTTGAACCGCTTACTATAATCAACGATAAATCGGTCATAAGGTGTCTCCATCAGAGGGGAGGAAATCAAAAAATCTGCCGAACTTCGGTTACTGGCTATTGGAATGTTATATACAACGGCGATTCTTAATAATGCTTTTACATCCACATCATGCGGCTGTGCCTGTAGCGGATCCCAAAAGAAGATCATAAGATCGATCTCATTATTTATGATTGCAGATCCGATTTGAAGATCTCCTCCTAAAGGTCCGCTTTTAAAAGCATAAACCGGTTGATTGAGCCGTTCGGCAGCCATAGATCCTGTTGTTCCGGTTCCAAATAAGTTATGATGAGAGAGTTTCTCACTGTTGTACTCTGCCCAATCGAGTAAATCCAGTTTACGATGATCATGCGCTATGAGCGCAATATTTTTTTTAGGTCGCATTGGAATGACAGAGTCAGCAATAGAAGAGGGAGGATTTTTAATGGCCATGTTTCGGAGTTATTTTACCGAATGTACATAGCTTTTGGCAAAGTGTTGAATAACGAACTGTTAAACAACCAGTCTAAGAGGTGGCCGTTCAAGACGAATCTGTTTTACCTTAAAAGCTTCATCTTTGAATCCTTTAAGTTCTATCTTGTCTTCTTTCACAAATAAAATCTCTTTCTTTTTGTTTAGATAGAGCTGGACGTCTGGATGTTCGAATACGGCTTCAGAGATGATAATTTCTTTCTCTTTGGCAATGTCAACAAGCCTTGCGGCGATATTTACGGTGGTTCCAAAATAGTCGGTCCGATCATTCAAGTTCACTGTTGTACAATCACCAAAGTGAATTCCCGCCTTGATTTTGAAAGAGTCACCGATCCCCGTTGATCCGGTGAAAATCTGTTGAATACGTTCTACTGCTTTTAGTGCAGAAACGGGTTCCCGGAAAACGGCCATTACCGAATCTCCTATGGTTTTTACAATCCCTCCACGTTCCTCGGCAATAATTTGCTGTATAATTTTGAAGTGACTCATTACCCGGCCTATAGCGAATTCATCTCCTTCTGTTCTGTATAACTCTGTTGAGTTCATCAGATCGGTGAACAGCATAGTTACGCCACTTGCTTTTACATTGGTACCCTCTTTCAAGGTCTCACGAGGGAACAGAGAACGGAAATCATGAGCTGATCCAACTTCACTTGCATAAGTAGCTTCCTGCTTCCAGTCTTTCTTCTCAATAAAACAAACCTGTTTTTTGCTGGAATTATTTATGAGTGTAATGTTTGGAGATGTGGAAACTTCGATCTCTTGGCCATTAAAATCTTCATTTTTCAGATAAACAGAGAATGTATCTATTCCATCTTCTCGTGCATGAAGTACTAAATGTCCTTTGTGATTATGGCTTCTGACGAGATAGGTGCCTTCTTCGAGTTTAACATCCAGGTATTTGCTTTCTCCAATCGTTAAAAAGTGCTGTGCGATTTTGTGGGAAGTCGTATTGGGTTCTCCAAAAGAGTATCTGCGGCGAGAAATCTTCCTAATCAACGGGTGCGGGGTAAACACCATATGGGTGTTTGTGTTAAAATCGAGCTCAAAATCGAGATCGCATTCCTCACAATAATGTGAAGTTCGGACTTCCTTTAGCTTTCGAACTGTACTTTTTGGTGCTTTACAATTTGGGCAGCAGACATCCCAGTTGAAGTCGAGGAAATCTAATTTTGCAGCGTGCAAAAATACATTTAATACAGAATACTTCTTTTCTCCCCAATACTCCGCAAGATGGAATGGATGAATACGGACCAGATCTTCGTCATCCGCCTTTTTGATGAAATTGATCAAATGATTGATGATTCGCTTTCGCTTTGTTTCTTCAATCAGTGTTTTTTTGATTTTATTGATGCGCGACTCAGCGCCTCGAACCAGTGTTTTCGGGTTATTCAACTCATATCTCAACAATTGTTGAGATGAACATTTATCATATTCACGTAAAATCCGGAAATACCTAAGCTTCAAAACCCGTTCGATATAAAACTTAGCAAAGAAAAAGAGCTGCTGTCTCGCAGGTGTTATCCAGACCCTGGTGTTAAGAAGTGTGCCATCCTTATTTGGGATCAGATCAACCTGATACTTCATCTGCTTTATTAACCCGACTTTATAGTTCCGGGTAGTTCCATATCGATAAGGCTTTTCCCAAAAATAAGGTTCTTGCTCCCACAAAGAATAGGAGCTGAGATGAGAATTAGTTACTTCTATAAAGCCCTTCGGAGCTGAACGGGTAAGCTGTGTTTTCTTGACAGAAGGAGCACCAAGTAGCCGAAAAATCTGATTCGTATCAGAAACAAATGGCCAGAGTTCTTCGGGTGATGCTGAAAGCTGGATCGACCAGGTAAATAAATGTAGATGTCCTTCTTGTTGCAAAATTTGGTACGCTACTTAAATTCTCAACCCTTATCTTCGGTGCTGTTTTGAAGAGAAGGTCTTCAATTAAGTGTTACACAATTTTAATATAACTAAACAATGGCAATAGAAAGAACTTTAACTATCCTGAAACCAGATTGCGTACGTAAAGGACTTATCGGAGAGGTGACAAAAAGAATTCAAGATGCAGGCTTTAAGATACTTGCGATGAAATTAACACGACTTACACAAGAGACTGCTGGAGGGTTTTATGCAGTTCATAAAGAGCGTCCTTTTTTTGGCGAGCTGGTTGAATTTATGAGTAGCGGGGCATGCGTACCAATGATATTGGAAAAGGAGAACGCAATCGCAGATTTTCGTGCACTGATTGGGGCAACAAATCCGGCAGAAGCTGATGCAGGAACTATTCGTGCTGACTTCGCAGATAGCGTAGGTGAAAATATTATTCACGGTTCCGATTCAGTTGAGAATGGAAAAATCGAAGCTGCTTACTTTTTTGCGGAATCAGAAGTTGTAGCTAACAATAGCTAAAGGGGAATAACTACCTTTCGAGCCTTGCACTAAATTGGTGTAAGGCTTTTTTTGATTATAGAATTATATCCTTTTACGCTTCCATTCGTAACAAACCAAGGCAGCAGTTACAGATGCGTTCAGTGATTCTACATTATTTTCCATAGGGAGTTTTACAATCCCATCGGCGCTTTTCATCAACTTACTGGAAACCCCCCGACCCTCATTCCCTATAACAAATGCTACCGGTGATTTAAATATGGTATCCCATACCGTAAACTCCGCATTTCCATCAAGAGCATAAATTTCAAAGCCTGCAAGCTTAAGATCTTTAAAGCCCTGCATCGTTGTTTGTACGCGAATCACGGGAATTCGGCCTGCCGTTCCAGCCGATGTCTTAAAAACAGTAGCATTTAATGGAGCTTGATTCTGAGATGGGACAATCACGGCGCTGACTCCGGCAGCTGCAGCAGTCCGCAAAATAGCACCGAAATTGTGTGGGTCTTCTATTCCGTCGAGCAGGAGAACTGCAGGATTTTGCTGTAAATCAATCTCCTCAATCCAATTAAAAAAACTAGTGTATTCCAGCTTAGTTAATTGCGCTACAAAGCCTTGGTGACTTGCCCGCCCAACTAGGGATTCAATTTTTTTTTCCGGAACTGTAACAATTGGAATCGAGTTGGCTTTTGTAAGGGATGTGAGGTTTGAGTATGAATTTGGAGGAATTGAGTTTTTTACAAAAATCTTACTGACTGAAGATCCCCTGGATTGGACAATTTCTTCAACGGGCTTTCGCCCATAAACGTAAAAATTTTCTGTCTTTGGCATATTTTATTTTAGATAGAAAACACTTTTATGTATAATGAATTTGTTTTTAGTCGTAGTTAGTTAAAAAGTAAAAGGACATGCACGAGGAACCAAAAGAAAAATATTCTTTAGTTCAAGAGAATTCGAGTAAAGTCGATTTACCTACGCGAAATCTTAGCAGTTTTTCTGTTTTTTTTGATAAGGTTCATTCGATAAATGGATTACATTTATTATCAGCAGTATCTCAGATTATTTTAGGTTCATTGGTGGTAGCGCTTTCAGTGCTCGATATTATTCAACCCGTTTGGGTTGCTTCAATTATGACGGTAATTGGAAGTATCGCAACAATTACCGGAATGTACTTTGCATATTATGTTTTTAGCCGTTCAAGCACATTCGATTCATTATTGAATAGAGCAATCAAACGAGTTATTAATAATCAGAACTAGAGTATTAAGAAATCATTATCGGCCAAATTTGTTAAGGTCTCGGTTAGATTTTGGGTATTATTGAGAAATCAATAGTTAATATTCGTATGTCATGAGATTATTCACTCCTTCTCTTCTCATACTAATTGTATTCACCTCAATGCAGAGTATGGCACAAAACAAATTACCCGTTCTTCAAAACTCAAATGGGGACAATTTTGTTGTAATAGCTCATCGCGGCGCAAGCTTCTATGCGCCTGAAAATACTCACTCTGCATTTAAGTTAGCTATTGAGATGGAGGCAGAGATGATAGAGTTAGATCTTCTTCTAAGCAAAGATGGAGTTCCTGTTATAATTCATGATGAAAATTTGCTTAGGACTACAGGTTTTGAAGGTAAGATTGGGGACTACACGCTCACCGAATTAAAAGAATTAGAAACGGGCTCATGGTTTGACCAGAAATTTGAAGGAGAGCCATTTCCAACATTGGAAGAAGTATTAGAATATACAAAGGGCGTTATTGCAGTAAATATCGAGATAAAGCACGAATCTGTGACCGATGAAGCTGAAGGCGGAGTTGTTGATAAAGCACTAGATCTGGTTTACAATGCAGAAATGGAGAAAGAAGTGATTTTTTCCAGTTTTGATTACAGGGTAATGGAACATTTAAATGTATTAGATCCCAAAATACCAAAAGCATTGTTATACGAACCAAGGCAGTCTGGTGACCTCACGCCGATACAACTTGTTGAAAAGTATAGGGTTGACGCATTTAATTGTAGTCATCGACAACTTACTGAAGAATGGGTAGAGGAGCTTAACTCGAATAATATTCCATTCTTTGTTTATACCGTGAATGACGAAGAGTTAATGAGGCAAATTATCGAGGATGGCGCACAGGGGATTTTTTCGGACAAGCCAGATTTGTTAAAGCAAGTTGTGGAAAACTTGTGAGTAACTAATGAGGATATCTGAGGTGCGTTGATTGAAGTAAGGAACTGAGTACCCTATATTCATTATCCATCAACATCACTCTCCACTTAATGTCCACTAAATATATTTTTGTTACCGGTGGGGTAACTTCATCGCTCGGAAAAGGAATTATTTGTGCTTCTCTTGGTCGTTTATTAGTTGCCCGGGGACTTAGAGTAACTATCCAAAAACTTGATCCCTACATTAATGTTGATCCAGGTACAATGAACCCATATGAACATGGGGAAGTGTACGTAACTGACGATGGTGCCGAGACCGATCTTGATCTGGGGCATTACGAAAGGTTCCTGGACATTACTACTTCTCAATCGAATAATGTTACAACGGGTAGGGTGTATTACGATGTAATCACGAAAGAACGTCAGGGCGCCTATCTTGGGAAAACAGTTCAGGTGATTCCCCATATCACTGATGAAATTCAGTCTCACGTACTGAAACTCGGTAAATCTGGTGATTATGATGTTGTAATTGTGGAGATTGGCGGAACGGTGGGTGATATTGAGAGCCTGCCCTATATTGAAGCAGTTCGACAACTTCGATACAATGTTGGTAGAAAAAACACTCTTTCCATTCACCTTACGTTAGTTCCGTACCTGGCAGCAGCCGGAGAATTGAAAACCAAGCCGACACAACATTCAGTAAAAACACTTCTTGAAAGCGGATTACAACCAGACATTCTTGTTTGTCGATCTGAACATCCGTTGGATCAATCGATAAGAAGTAAGGTAGCTCGTTTTTGTAATGTTGATATAGAGGATGTAATTAGTTCGATTGATGCACGTACAATTTATGAAGTTCCTCTTCTTATGAAGAAAGAAGGGTTGGATCAGCGTGTAATCGAAAAACTTGGTATTGAAACCGAGCACCCAAACCTGGATGGTTGGCTGGGATTTGTTGAAGCTGTCTGCAATCCCTCTCAGTCTATTGAGATTGCGTTGGTAGGAAAATACGTGGAGCATCATGATTCCTACAAATCCATTGTCGAGGCATTTATTCATGCTGGTGCTGTGAATGACTGTAAAGTGAAAGTTCGATGGGTACAATCAGATCATCTTACTGCCGAAAACGTAGCTGAAGAATTAAATGGATTATCCGGAGTGTTGGTTGCACCTGGATTTGGCGGGCGTGGAATTGAAGGGAAATTATCGGCTGTGAGGTACGCACGTGAAAATAAAATTCCTTTCTTTGGAATTTGTTTGGGAATGCAGTGTGCTGTAATTGAATATGCACGAAATGTTTGCGGTTGGACATCGGCAAACAGTACCGAATTTGATGAAGCATCAGAATACCCAATCATTGATATTATGCCCGATCAAAAAGATATCGAGAATATGGGAGGAACCATGCGTCTAGGGAAGTACGCCTGCAAGCTTACAGAGGGTACCAAGGCATTTGAAGCGTATGGAAAAGAGTTAGTGGATGAACGTCACAGACACCGCTATGAAGTCAATAATAATCTCCGATATAAATTAGTCGAAAACGGGATGCTTCTCGTCGGGATGAACCCGGAACGAGATTTAGTGGAAATCATCGAATTGTCTGATCATCCATGGTTTGTTGGGGTACAGTTCCACCCTGAGTTGAGAAGTACGGTGCATAATCCTCAGCCACTATTTGTAGATTTTGTAAAGGCAAGTTTAAAACATGCAAAGACCAATAGTCTCCACATCCCCTTGAAAAAGGAAACACCAGTTGAGGGGTGAGTTCTCAAAGCCTGTACAGCGGATTTATTCGTGTAAGAGTTGGCGGATTATATATTGAAGAGGGAAAGCTTCTGCTTGTTAAGCTAAAGTCCCCCATTTCAGGAGATGATATCTGGATTCCACCAGGAGGGGGGGTTGACTATAAAGAGTCGCTGGAAAGTGCACTAATCCGCGAATTCTATGAAGAAACCTCGCTAGAAATAACAGTTGGTGATTTGCTTTTTACTTCGGAATTGATCGAGCGGGAATTTCATGTACTGGAATTCTTTTTTGAAGTTTTTAAAGAAAAAGGTGTTGTTCGACTTGGGATCGATCCGGAACACGATGAAAGTGAACAGCTATTGAGTGGGTATGGTTTTTTCTCGAAAGAGGAAATTCAGAAACTAAATATCAAACCTGAATACCTTAAAACGGATTTTTGGGATAGCAAGGAGAGGTCACTATTCTTTCGCAATCGGTAAACTAAAGCTAAAGATACTCCCGGAACCAAAGCTGCTCTCCACAAAAATTTCTCCGTTGTTTTTTTCAACAAACTCCTTACATAGCATTAACCCCAGGCCGGTTCCTTTTTCATCCATTGTTCCTTTTGTAGTGAAGAAGATGCCCTGGAAAAGATGATCCTGGTGCTCTTTTCTGATTCCTATGCCGGTATCTTTAACAGAAATGCGATAAATGTCTCCTTCGGTATCAATGTGAACCGAAATATCATCTCCACTGTGGCTGAACTTAATTGCATTTGACAACAGATTCTGAATAACTAAGTCGATCATATTTAAATCAGCATAAACGAGGAATTCACCGGTTGGTTGACTAAAACTGAGTCCTTTTTCATCGATGTTGGTTTGGAGTAAACTGCGCTTATTTTTTATAACGGAATTAATGTCAAACACTTCGGGATTAACCCGATACCCCTCCATTTGGCTTTGAGCCCATTGAAGTAAATTATTCAGTAAAGTAGATGTGTATTTAAAACGCCGGGCGACGTTTGGTATAAGTTTATCTAGTTCTTCCTGAGACGCTTTGTTCATCTCAATCAAACTGATTACCCCGTAAAGTGAGCTTAATGGTCCTCTCAAATCGTGAGCGATCATTGAGAAAATCCGGTCCTTCACCATATTTGATTCCTTTAGCTTTTCAGCCTGGTCCTGGATTTCCTGGTTTTTAAGATTAAGCAGGTAGTTACTCTCTCTTTTCTGGTGAAAATTTCGATACATGCCAATCATCACTAAACCAGAAAGAAGAATCACAGCTACAGATGCAACAAGTAGGGTTTGTTGCTGTCTGATTTTGGATTGGCTGATGAGATCCGATTGCCTGCTGGCTGCCAGAAGTTCTGCTTCTCGTTTGTTGAATTCATATTCGGCAGTGATTCTTCCAATTTGCGAACTTGTTTCTGAATTTTTCAGAAAGTCAGAAATTTCCTTGAAATCTTCGTGATATTTCAGCGCATTTTCTGAATCTCCTTGCTCTTTTGAAATCAGGTACAAACTGTTCAACGTAGCCATTTTTTCGGGTATGGCATTAGATCTGTCAGCAATAGTAAATCCCTGTTCTGCGAAGTTAAAAGCTGTGGCAAATTGATTCAGACCCAGATAAGCGTTTGCCAAACCATTTAGCGACTGAACAGTCTCCAATTCATTTTGCAGGTTTCTGAAAACTTCTATAGAAGCTTCGAAGGCCTGGATAGCCAATTCGAACTCAGATTCGGCGTTATAGACTTGTCCGAGTTTAAAATTTGAAAGTCCATACACTCGTGGATCAATATTACCTGTTTGTTCAAGTGCACGATTCAGATGGAATTTTGCTTTCTCAAAATCTCTAAGATCATAATAAATAAATCCCAGATTCACAGGAATGCTTACCCGGGCCGGGAGTTCAAGAGGCATTTCCTTATCCAGTCTTTCAAATATCTCGAGTGCGGTTTCGTAACTCTCAAGTCTCATATACATAACTCCGATATTACTGAGAGTTACATAGTAGCCTTCCTCGTTTGTTTCAGGGGTATAGATATCCAGTATTTCATAAAACTTACGGAGCCCGAGCTCATACATTCCTAAAGCACCATAAATTGTGCCTTGAGCATGTAATAAGTCGAACTTTATCTTTTTTGCTTCTTCCCCCTCTGAAACAAGCGAATACGCCTGTTCGGCTATTTCAAGACTTTGATCATATTCACCCCGCATGAAGTAAACCCAGGTAGCAACTCCCATAGCTTCAGCGGCTTTTTCAGGGTATTTATTCGTCGAAACAGAATTTTGAGCAAGAAGACCATACCTGAGGGTTGTATCTAAATTAATGTATTTGAATGACTCCGCAATTTCAATGTAGACATTGAATCTTGTTGTGTCATCAGATGATGGAAAAATTGCTGACAGAAGTGAATCTTTTCTTTGGTTTGCTTCATCAGATTGAGCAAAACTAACCCCGGAAATGCAAAGAAAAAGTAAACTGAGAAAAACCTTAAGCATGATCTACACTTTGAAAAACGAATGTAACCAATGCCTAATGCTTATTAAATTAAAATCAATTAAGGGTTTAACAATGTAAAAGCTCAAAAAGAAAAGTGCATAACACTCATAATTCAGTATTTTCGTGCAAAAATGCCTCTAATGAAAAGATTCTACTTAGTTATTCTCGCAATATTGGTGGCTTGTGCTCCGCAATCAGAGACTACCATTATTCATAACGTAAACGGCTACAGCCTCCAGGAGGAGGATCTTACAGAATTTTCAGTTTTGGTTATTAGTGATGGTAAGGTGCTGGAAGTTGGTGACGATGACCTGGCTGAAAAATATGAGGGAAACCGCATTGATGGGGAAGGAAAAACCCTGCTTCCCGGATTGATTGACGCTCACGGACATGTAATGGGCCTGGGCTATCAGGAGCTACAGGTAAACTTGATGGGGCTGTCATCATTAGATGAGACCCTTCAGGCAGTTAAAGATTACGCTGACGCAAACCCGGAGTTGGAATGGATTCAGGGAAGAGGTTGGAATCAGACACTTTGGGAAGAGAATGAATTTCCAACGGCCGAGGATTTAGATCGCGTGGTTTCAGATCGTCCGGTTTGGTTAAGCAGGGTTGACGGCCATGCAGCATGGGGAAATTCATTAGCCATGCAACTGGGGGGAATCAGCAAGGATACCCCCGATCCGCAAGGCGGAAAAATCATTAGGGATAATAATGGAAATGCGACGGGAATTTTTATTGATGCTGCTGAAGGGTATATCCAATCCGTAGTTCCTGCGCCCACTGTACTTGAACGGTCTTTAGCCTTGGAAAAAGCACTTAAGGAAATGGCAAGAATGGGGATTACTGGTGTACACGATGCGGGCGTTGGTGTTGGAACCTGGGAGCTATACAAACAATTTGCTGACAACGGTAAGATGACGACGCGCATTTATGCAATGATTTCAGGCGCTGGAGACACGTTCGATGAGTTATCTAAGGATGGTCCCATAAACTCTTATGCCGATGATCTGTTATCACTTCGAAGCGTGAAATTGTACTCAGATGGGGCACTCGGTAGTAGGGGAGCGGCTTTAATTGAAGAATATTCTGATGACCCAGGTAATTATGGACTACTATTTTTAAGTCAGGATGAAATGAATGCGATGGTATCAAAAGTTGTGGGACAAGGATTTCAGGCGAATATTCACGCTATTGGAGATGCAGGAAATCGACAGGTATTGGATGCTATTGAATTTGCTCAGAACGAGCATCAATCCTTTAGTTTGAGGAACCGTGTTGAGCATGCACAGATTGTCTCATTAGATGACATTCCAAGATTTAAAGAGCTGGACATTATAGCGAGCATGCAGCCAACTCACGCAACCAGTGATAAAAATATGGCTGAAGATCGTGTAGGTCCGCATCGCATTAAAGGTGGCTATGCCTGGCAAAAGTTTTTGCAACAAGGTACTGTTGTCGCCGCTGGTTCCGATTTTCCTGTTGAGCAATCAAATCCCTTTCATGGATTGTATTCTGCTGTCACACGAATGGGTCATGATGGCGAACCGGAAGGAGGCTGGTACCCAGAGGAGAACATGTCACGAACGGAAGCATTACGGGCATTTACTTTAGATGCAGCTTATGCCGCTCACCAAGAAGAGGTTCTTGGAAGTCTTGAGTCTGGGAAATGGGCAGACTTCATTTTGATTGAGCAGGACTATTTTGAAGTGGATCCGTCTGAAATCTGGCAAATCGAAGTGCTGGAAACATGGGTGGCAGGGAAGCCGGTTTATCAAAAAGAAGAATAACTACATTTCAGAAATAAAGGTATTTACCGCGCTCTCTAACTCATCGAGTGATCGTTCAAAAATATCTGACGCGTCTGTAGGATTCGAAATGAAAAGTTCAACGGCTAACCACACATTGTCATCAATAGTGTAGCCTTTCACCACTTTGTGTGCTCTGTTTACGGCATCCAGAGCAAGAACTACTTGTGAGGCTTCCAGGTTGCTTTCGATGGGCCAGATGTTGAACATCACTACCCGAAAAAATTCAGGGTCATTCGGATCTACCCCCAAAAAGTATGATTTGCTTTCATATTCAAATTGTACATCCCCGTCTTCATCTACCCAACCTTCCAGATCGTGCTCCTGAAGAAGTGAAATATAGATCGAGCGTAGTTCTTCTGTCGAATATTGAGCATAGACTTCAGAAAACGAACTTATTAGCAAAAGAAGTAGGGAAATTAGCAGACTTTTTTTCATTGAACACGTGATTTGAAGTTTCAAGAAGATAAGGGACAAATAAAAAAAATGGTGATCTAGATATATGTATAAAATATGTGTATCATAGGTTATGAATCACACAGAAAAAATTCGAGGTAGAGGTAGTAGCGACAATCCGGTTAATCGGTTTGAAGGCCATTATGTAGACTATCAACCAGAAGAAAGGCCAGAGTATAAAACACGATTATTTAGAGATGACACCAAAAACATAATCTCATTTAATGAGAGTCCGGATATCCCATTTGAAGCAGGACTGAATCCATACAGGGGATGTGAACATGGTTGTGTGTATTGCTACGCAAGGCCGTTTCATGAATATTTAGGATTTTCATCCGGTCTCGATTTTGAGACGAAAATTATGGTTAAGTATGATGCACCTCGATTATTGAGAAAAACATTAATGTCGCCAAAGTGGAAGCCTCAGGTGATTGCAATGAGTGGAATAACGGATGTTTATCAACCCATCGAGCGTAAACTTAAGATTACAAGAGGCTGTCTTGAGGTCCTTGCTGAGTTTCGATCGCCAGTCGGGATAATTACAAAAAATTATTTAGTTACACGTGATATTGATTACTTACAGGAGCTGGCCAGGTATCACTGTGTTAGCGTTTTCATTTCGGTTACTTCGCTGGATAATACTTTGGTTCAAAAGATGGAGCCCAGAACATCATCACCAGCGCGAAGAATAAAAGCAATTGAACAACTGGCAAGCGCTGGTATCCCCGTAGGTGTAAATGTAGCACCCATTGTCCCGGCAGTTACGGATCACGAGATGGCAGATATTTTGAGAGCCTGCAGTGATGCGGGAGCGACTTCTGCCGGGTTTATAATTTTGAGACTTCCGTTTAAAGTGAAGGATATGTTCCAAACCTGGTTAGAGCAACACTTTCCGGATAGAAAGGAGAAGGTTGTAAATAGAATTAAGGCTATGAGAAAAGGTAAGCTCTACAATTCAAACTTTGGGGAGAGAATGAAAGGAGAGGGGGAATACTACAACCAGATAAAAAAAAGTTTCGAAATACACGCAAAACGACTTGGATTGAACAGAAAATCTACCCGGCTCACAACAGAATATTTTAAAAAGGTTCATGGTGAACAACTGGGGTTGTTTAAATAGTGAGGCTTTTACAATTATTTAATGTGTAGTGGGAAACTATTTTGCTGTTGTTTCGTCTTAACAAGTGTAGCTTCCCGATACCCAATTCGAGAATATTTTTTTTAACATAGATGACCACTCTTTTCTCTCTGGGTATCGGGTTTTTTTTTCTCATCCCTGCTATATTATTCAGTTACTATTATTAGAATAAGCGCATTTGAATAGAAGTTATTTCAAAAAGAATCTTCTGATATTATTTGTTTTTGTTGCTTCAGTCTTTTTTTCCGGAAGCATATACGCCCAGGTTCAGGATGCAGAATCGGATTATCAGTATATCAGAATAGCAGGTACTGTTGTTGATTATTCTAATAACCGGCCTATAGAATTTGCAGCATTACAAATTGTTTCGGTAGATGGAACTTCAGATCCTGTGAAACCTATTGGTACAGTTACTGATGCAAATGGCAGATTTGATTTTACCTTCCAATTTAAAGCTCCCTACAAGATAGTTGCATCTCATATATCGTATCAGAGAACCGAATACGTTGTTAAATCTCCGCTCTTTGATAATATCAAGATTAAAATGCCTTCTCTCACTTTAGAGGGTGATGTGATATATGTTACTTCGGAAATATATCCTGAAGATGAACTTAGTTCCACAATTACTACTGACAGGATTACAGCGGTAGATGTTGAACAAGTGGCTTCGTTCAGCGCTTTTGATTTGGTTTCGGGACTGAGAGAGGTAGATGTAGCTACTCAAAGTATGAACCTCAAATCAGTTACTACCCGGGGATTTAATAGCAGCGCAAATCCTCGATTTTTACAACTAACCGATGGCATAGACAATGTTGCACCAGGCTTGGGATTCCCGGTTGGAGATTTGTTGGGACCTTCTGAACTAGATATTGCGGGACTTGAACTTCTGGTTGGTCCAGCTTCGGCGCGTTATGGCTCAAACGCAATGAATGGAGCTTTGCTTACAAAATCTTTGTCTCCATTTCAGAAAGAGGGAATTTCATTTACGGTTAAAACTGGTTTTCATAATCTTGATGTCGGCGGAGAGTCTTCTATTGGGATTGAGAGTGATCGACTTGTAAATGGATCCGTACGAATCGCAAAGGTTTTTAAAGATAAGTTGGCTTTTAAAATAACAGGTACAATCGTACAGGGTTTGGACTGGCGAGCTAAAAACTATGATAATATTGGATTCGGTGAACCTTCTATGACCAGAAGGCAAATAGCGGGTTATGATGGCGTTAATACGTATGGGGACGAAAGCTTTGTATACCTACCGGTAGGTACAAATTTTGAAGGTCCTTCGAATGGTAGATTTGCACCAGTCACCCGAACCGGATATAAGGAGGGAGATTTAGTGGACTATGATATTGAAACTCTTAAATCCAGTTTTTCTCTGGGTTACCGCTTTGCTGAAGATATCGATTTGAACCTTGAAGCCAGATACGGAAAAACCAACACACTGTATACCAGCGATAGCAGAATAAGGCTCCAGGATTTTGAGATGTTGCAACTCAAAGCTGAGGCTAATATCAATAACTTTTATGTGAGAGGGTATTCGACGAGCCAGTACTCGGGAGATTCATATAATGTTAATTACCTGGCAGAACAATTAATTCAAAATGCCAAGTCAGATGCGAACTGGTATCGGGATTTTGATATTATATATCAACAGGGATCAACATTATATGGTCTTCCGGCGGGAGATATTGTGAGTGCACGAAGTTTTGCCGATAACGGGGCTACTTTTTTAATTGGTGAAACAGCCCGTCCCCGGTTCGAGCCTGGCACAGAAGAGTTTGATAACGAAGTAAATCGCATTATAAATACGGTTGCGTTCGATAATGGAGCTGGGATACAAGACAATTCAAATTTATATCATTTCGAAATAGGTGGTACCAGCAATTTTTCTGGTTTTAATTTTGAGTATGGTAGCTCTTATAGATTCATTGACCTGGATTCTGGAGGTTCAATTTTTCCTGATACAACTTTAAATGACATAACAAATTACGAAGCTGGGGGGTTTGTTCAGTTCGAGCGTTCTATTTTGGATGATAGAGTTTCACTACTTGGAGCTGTTAGAGTTGATAAAAACGAGAATTTTGATGTTCAATCAAGCCAACAGATAGGGATTACTTACAAATTATCTGATCGACAATTCGTGAGACTTTCCTACAACCGTGGTTTTAGGTTTCCATCAGTTCGCGAACAATTTCTAAATACAAACCTGGGAAAAGCAAGGCTATTAGGTGGATTAACTCTCGTTACAGATCCTTATGAACTACAGGGAAACGCACTTTTTGAGCAATCTATTGATGATTTTAACCAGGAGGTTACCAGAAGATTAGTAGAGAGTGTAAGTTTAGGTGAAGTTTATAGCCAAACTCAGGCTGAGCTATTAAATATTTCGATTTTACAAGAGGGTATTGTTAATGAGCAGGACATTCAGTTTATAAAACCGGAGCGTGTAAATGCGTTTGAACTTGGCTTTCGTCAGCTCTTTTCGGACTACGTCTACCTTGACCTGAACTATTTTCTGAGCTTTTATGACGACTTCATCGGAATCAAAAGGATCGTAAAAACGACTACAAGTCCTTCTGTAGATTTATTCACTTCGGCTGGGCAGGTGAATAGTTCACTTGATAGCGATCGTTTCTATGTGTATTCAAATGCCAGTGAGTTGATAGCGGCGCATGGAGTAGCATTTGATTTAAAGTATTCTTCAGGAAATTTTGTTACCGGGATTAATGGAACACTTACAACTTTAATAAAATCAGCAGATGATCCAATAATACCTGGCTACAACACACCGCCTGTGAAGATTAATTTTGAATGGGGAAATCGGGAGATTATTGAAAACGTTGGGTTTAAGTTTGCATTCAAGTACAGGACAGAACATGAATGGGAGAGCTCATTTTTAGATGGAACGATTAATTCATACGGCCATTTCGACGCTCAATTCAACATTCGAATGCCTCGGATCTCATCCACACTTAAAACAGGTGTAACTAATATGGGCATCCTTTCTTACTACAACGTTTTTGGGGGTCCTGAAATTGGATCTATACTATTTGCAACCTTTACTTATTCTCCAAGATGATGAAGACACTCCCAATCATATTATGTGCTTTTTTGGTGTTGATTTTTTTGGGTTGTTCATATGATCCAGCTTCAGTAGCCGAGGAGCAACCTGAAATCCAATCCAATTCAAATCTGAATAGGTTTTATATTTTTGGAGATACTTTTGCATCGGGATTTATGGATGGAGCGCTTTACGCAGAGGGACAAAAGAATTCTTTTGGAAGTATAGTAGCTCTGAAACTGGATGAAGCTTTCAAAAAGGAAGAGTTTAAACAGTTTCAGATAGAAGCTGAAAATGGATCGAACGACGAGTTTCTCGGAGTGCAGGAGAATCCTGGCAGATTTGAGATTTATTTTCCTACTCCAACCTTTATTTATCCTTATCGGGGACTCACCCAGGGAAGCTCAACACTAAGTGTTGTGAATGAAAATGACGAGATAAGGGATTTTTCACTTCCTAAGGCGAAAAGTTTCGAGCTATCACAAGCAAATAACCTAAGTACAAATACATACTACCAAGCAATGTATAGCGGATCGGAGACTCCGTTCTCAAGGCTGGTAAATAGCAATCCAGGTGTAGTTCTGATGTTTCTTGGAATGGAGGATGTCTTTAATTTTGCCTCCGAGGGCGCCAGTGAAAACATGGATGCTACACCTCAAAGTATTACAACCAATGGTTTATTGAGTGTTGCTGAATTTGAAAGTGTTTATCAGCAATACATAACTGAATTGTTAAATCAAACGGATGCAGATGTAATTGTATGTACGCTTTTTGATCCTCTTATTGCGCCATATTTTAAAACAATAAGCCGAGCTTTCGAGCCCGATATTTATCCGCCATCTTATGTTGGCAACTTGTCATTTTTCTATAATGAATTAATTACGAATATAGCTGCTTATCATATTGAAAATGGACTAACACTGTACCAGGCAAGACCACAATTGGATTTCGATACTGAGAACTGGCCTAATACTTCAGCTCGTTTCCGGTCCAGAGTATTAGTAGATGAGAATATTCCGATTTTCCAGTTGTTAGATGGAACTCAAATCCCAAATTACAGGACAATGTTTAATGGGGAGCTTATTCCATATAAGTACGTTGAGCAGCTTAGTCCGGATTCTGATTTTTCTGGCACAAGACCACTCGAGGATAATGAAGTGGTTATCTTGGAAGAGATTTCTAGCATAAGATTTAGAGTTTCCTCTTACAATGATATTATTAAAGATATTGCTGATTCAAACCCCAGAATTAAGCTATTAGACGTAGGAAGAATTATTGAGCGGGTGAATCAGGGAAGTGTACAATTTGACCGAGTCAGGTATACAACAAATTTTGACAGAAACACCATTTTTTCTGCAGACGGGTATTCACTAAATGCACGGGGAAATGCAGTAATAGCGAGAGAGCTTATCGAGCTTATTAATGAAGAGTATCAGGTTAATCTCAGCCTTATTAACCCAAATCAATATAAAGGCTTGAATTACAGATTGGATTAAAGAGAGACTCAACCAACTTTTTTATAAGTCTTATTGGTAAATTCACAAAAAATTCAATCTCGAAGTAGAAATTAGGTCAAATTACGTATGGCAGCAGTAGAATCGACAATGGTTTCTTTAGGCACAGTTGCACCAGAATTTAAACTGGACAGTGTAACCGGAGGAACTGTTGAATTAAGTAAGTATACATCAGACTCAAGAGGAACAGTGATCTTATTTATCTGTAATCATTGTCCATATGTTAAGCATTTAAACAAAAAAATCGTTGAATTGGCTAACGAGTATATCCAAAGAGGAATAGCTTTTATTGCAATAAGTTCGAACGATATTGAGAAATATCCGGCTGATGCTCCTTCTGAAATGAGGAAAGTCGCTCTCGAAGAGCAGTATCCGTTTCCTTATTTATTTGATAAGAGCCAGGAAGTTGCCAAGGCATATGAAGCTGCATGTACTCCGGATATATACCTTTTTGATAGTAAGCTTTCACTTGTCTACAGGGGTCAGTTTGACGATAGCAGGCCCGGTAATCAAAAATTGGTAACCGGACAGGATTTAAAGAATGCAATTGATGCTTTGTTAGATGGAAAGGAGCCTTTAGAAGGGCAAATTCCGAGCATTGGTTGCAATATCAAATGGAAACCGGGGAATGAACCCCATTATTTCGGGTAATCAATGAACGAGCAGGACATTCAGAAAATACGTCAAGACTATACAAAGCACAGTTTGGATGAATCGGAAGTAGATAGAAATCCATTTAAGCAATTTATAATCTGGTTCCAGGAGGCTATTGAAGCCCAGGTGATGGAGCCAAACGCATTCACTCTCGGAACGGTTGATAGCTCAAACAAACCCCACACTCGAATACTTTTGCTTAAAGGACTAGAGGGAGAGCTCTTCAAATTTTACACCAATTATGCCAGTGATAAGGGAGCAGAAATCGAATCAAACAATAATGTTTCGATGTGTTTTTTTTGGGGAGAATTAGAGAGGCAGGTTCGCGTGGATGGTGTTGCTTCCAAATTATCTTTTGAAGAAAGTGATGCATATTTCAGATCAAGACCTCACTTGAGCCAGGTAGGAGCACATGCTTCAGATCAAAGTAGTGAGGTGCCAAATCGTGAATTTCTGGATCAAAAATTTCAAGAGAAACTGGCCCTATTTAAAAACGGCAAAGTGGATAAACCGGATACCTGGGGTGGATACGGCATCAAAGCGAATTACCTTGAATTTTGGCAAGGCAGACCAGGTCGCCTTCATGATCGTATTGTTTATGAATTAGTTCAGGGTAACTGGAAATTGAAAAGGTTATCGCCTTAAGCATGCCCAAGATTAAACTTGCAAGAATGGACGCTCTCAGGAACATGGGAAACGTGTTCCTCTGGACGGACTACAACAGCTCAAATCCATTTCCAAAAGGAACCTGGAATTCGGAAATCTTTAAAAATGGGAACCCAATAGTTCTCGAGCTGGCTTGCGGGAAAGGGGAGTACTCTGTTGGATTGGGTAGTTTATATCCTGATAAAAATTTCATCGGATTTGATTTAAAGGGAAATCGACTATGGGTAGGAGCAGATAAATCCAGAAAGCTGGGGCAAAAAAATGTTCGTTTTTTTAGGGCGTATATCGATCATCTGGACCAGTTTTTTGCAGAAAAGGAGGTTGACGAAATTTGGATCATTTTCCCAGATCCACAGCTCAAGAAAGATCGAAAAAAATTGACTTCTCCAAAGTTTCTGGATTTATACCGTCCGCTGCTTAAACAAGGTGCGACGATTAACCTTAAAACCGACAGTCCGGAGCTTTATGAATTTACACTGGAATTGATTGAAGAATTAAACCTCAAGTTGCACCGTAATGTTGCTGATGTCTATAAGGAGTGCCCGGAAGACCCTGAGTTGAGCATCAAAACCTATTATGAAGGGATGCATCTTAAGAAAGGACGAACCATACGATTTGTTTCTTTCAGCCTCGATTAGTGCTCATTTACTGTATAGCTGAATACTTCTGATACATTTCCCTGAGTATCAATTTTTCTGATTCGCGGAACAATTTCATCGTCGGATCTGTCCCAGAATCTCCACCATCTTCCGTCACCGATTGTAGACTCCAGTACATAGAGTTCTCCATTGTAATAATCGACCCCGTGAGGAGAGTACGGCGCTCTCGATTCTAAAACAGTTGTGATTACACCGTCTTCAGAAACTCTTAGGACCTTTCTTCCTCCATAATAGGCCAGATATACATTTCCATTTGCATCCACGGTCATATCAAAAAGAATGTTGGCACCGCTAAATGGAATATTTTCAGGAGAATCTTCTCTGAGCTTTTTAGCGATGGGTTCGAGTTTTTTTTTATCCCAGACATACAGATTGTCATCTGCTACAATGTATAGACGCGAATCAGGGCCAGTTGCTAGTAGTTGAACCCGATTAAAAACTGAACCAACGTTAATTTCTGCGTTAGAATTAGCTTCAAAAATGCGGCCTTGTCTTGAAAAATAGATCTTGTCATTGTCCGATACTGTGTAAGCTTCGATATGAAAAACTCCATCAAGCCCTGAGGTTTCGAGAATCTCTTCAGTTTCATAATCACCAATCCTCCACAAAGTGTTCTGATAATTCGGGTTTTGACCCGTTCTTTCTGCGCCAAAGATACTTCGGTCAGGTGATCTCGAAAGAATGATATCACTTGGTGATCTTGTTGAACGAAATACTTCATAGATATCAAGGTTCGGTTCCAGTTTCCAGATACAGGCAAAATGATCATCATCTACCATTGGGCAAATGAACGTGAAATAGATATTTCCATCTTTGTCGATTACCAGGCCACCCCAGGGATGCGCATTTGTAAGTGGAGCCAGATTTATAAGATACAAGAAAAAGAAAAGGGTAAACTTTTTGATCATAACGGTAGGTCAATTTTTTGTTACCACGAGTAAATTGAGAAAAGGTTGGGTGAAATACCATGTCAGGTTCAATGCAATAAACAGAGTTCTTGATTTTTTCCGATAGAAGGTTAACTTAACAGTGTTAACCTAATTCAGCTAATGTCGAAATCAGAATCTCCATTACGGGATAAAATTCTAGAAGCAAGTAGAAGTGTGCTTTTTTCAAAAGGCTATGATGCTCTGTCAATGCGCAAAATAGCATCAGCTACAGGTGTATCGGCAACCAGTATCTATTTGTACTTCAAAAATAAGGACCATCTGGTTCATACTATTATCGAAGAATCCATTGAAGAACTGAGTGAAGCTATAGAACAGGGAGCGTCTAAGGTTACCGGTACTATCAGCAAATTCGAGGCTATCATTAGAAGTTACGTCGCCTTTGCACTCGCCCAGCCAGAGAAATACCAGGTGATGTATATGGTGAAGTCGGATTCAATGGGTCGGTTTCCAAAGGAAAAATTTCGCAAAACGAGAAGAGGATATGCTTTGCTCGAGTCGGTGATTACTCAGGGAATTGATGAAGGTTTGATGGAACTGGAGCGTCCGAAGATCGCAGCGTATTCAATCTGGGCTCAGTTGCATGGAATTATCGATGTTGTTTTTAACCAGCGTCTGGATAGCAGGATCGATCGGAATCAGTTTATTGAGGATTCGATCGAGCAAATTATACAAGGATTTTTAGTTCGAATTACCACTACTTAATTACATCACTATGGAAACACTCATTCAACAACTTGATTTTTTGGCGCAGTTTCCGGTTGAAGCCGTTGTTATTAGCGCAATCGTTTTGGCGATTGCTTTTGCCTATTCAGGAGCTCCACTTTGGTTATGGGGTATTATGGGGTACGTTCTCTTATTGGGATATGAGGCATCTCTATGGTTGATAGGAGTTTATACTGCTTTCGCCGTTGTATTTAATATTCCTGTAGTTCGTAGAAATCTGGTAAGTGTACCTATAATGAAATTGATGGAGGCACTGAAATTCCTACCTACCATCTCTGAAACTGAGCGTACTGCTATTGATGCCGGTACCGTTTGGGTGGATGGCGAACTGTTTTCCGGTAAACCGGATTTTAAAAGGATTCTTTCCGAGCCTTACCCGGAATTGACGAAAGACGAGCAAGAATTCCTTGATAATCAGGTAGAGAAATTGTGTTCCATGGTTAATGACTGGGATGTCTTTGTTCAAAAGGATTTCACTTCAGAGACCTGGGACTATTTGCGTAAGGAAGGGTTTTTCGGGCTGATTATTCCAAAGAAATTCGGAGGGCATGAGTTTTCTGCCACTGCACATAGCGCGATTGTGGCAAAACTGGCGTCCAGGAGTGGGCCCCTTGCAACAACTGTAATGGTTCCAAATTCTTTGGGACCGGCTGAGTTATTGATGCACTATGGAACAGATCAACAGAAAGAATATTATTTGCCACGATTAGCGGCTGGTGTTGAGATGCCCTGTTTTGCATTAACAGAGCCGAATGCAGGTTCTGATGCAGGAGGTATGGAAGCGAATGGGGTTGTGTTTAAAGGGAAAGACGGTGAATTATACCTCCGGTTGAATTGGAACAAACGCTATATAACGCTGGCGGCTATATCCACTGTGTTAGGCTTGGCGTTTAAGCTTTCTGATCCGGAAAATCTACTTGGAAAAGGCACTAATCTTGGCATTACATGCGCACTGGTTCCAAGTAATACAAAAGGGGTGATTCTCGGTCGCAGACATGATCCCCTGGGAGTACCTTTCTATAACTGCCCGACTCACGGAAAGGATGTTATTGTTCCCATAGATGCAATAATAGGTGGCAAAGAAGGTGCTGGAAACGGGTGGCGAATGCTGATGGAATCATTAGCAGTAGGCCGGGGAATTTCACTACCGTCTCAGGCAGCAGGCGGAGCTAAATTGGCAACTCGTGCAGTTGGAGCATATGCATTAATCAGAAAGCAATTTGGTTTGAACATCGGAAAGTTCGAAGGTATTGAAGAACCGATGGCACGAATTGGTGGGTATTCTTACTTGATGGATGCAGCCAGAAGGTACACAACTGGTGGCCTCGATCAAGGGGCTAAACCAGCCGTTGTAACTGCAATTATGAAATACAATTTTACTGAGTTGGGTCGCGAGATAGTCAACGATTCAATGGATATTGTCGGTGGGGCCGGTATCTCAAGGGGACCGCGAAATATCTTTGCAAATAGCTACATTGCATTACCAATTGCTATAACGGTAGAGGGAGCAAATATACTCACCCGTACCTTGATGATTTTCGGTCAGGGAGCAATACGCTGTCATCCGTATGCGCTTCATGAAATCAATGCACTTACAAATGGAGATGCCAAAGCCTTTGATGAAAACTTTTGGGCTCACATTGGACATGTTGGAAGAAACAAAGCCCGGGCAGCTTTATTGAGTATAACCCGGGGGAGATTAGCGGGCTCACCGGTTAGTGGACCTGCCGCTAAATACTTTAGAAAGTTATCCTGGGCATCTGCATCATTCGCTTTTTATGCTGATCTGGCGCTCGGATCTTATGGTGGCGCTCTTAAAATGAAGGAGAAAATTGCGGGTCGGTATGCGGATGTACTTAGTCATATGTACCTTGCTGCTGCAGTTCTCAAAAGATTTGAAGCAGAAGGGCGTAGAAAAGAGGATGAGCCATTCTTCCACTGGTCAATGAATTACATCTTCTATCGCATACAGGTCGCCTTTGAAGGGATATTGAAGGAAATAAGAGTCCCTGGATTAAGTTGGGTATTTCGTTTAGCCGGGGTCTGGGGGCGATTAAACCCCATTGGCACATATCCATCTGACAAGCTAGGACACCAGGTTGCTGAGGCTATGCAAAAAGTAGGAGATCAACGCGATCACGTAACAAATGGAATTTACCTTTCCAAGGATCCAACCGATGCAGTTGGTAGGTATGAGCATGCAATGGATCTAATCTACAGCGCATCTAACATTTATAAAATAGTGTACAAAGCCATCCGGGAAAAGCATCTTCCCAAAAGGTCGGTGCTATCTGTACTAGATGAAGCCATTGAGAAGAAAATCATAACGAATGAAGAAGCAGAACACATACGAAAGGCAGAGCATGCCCGTAATGATGCTATTCAGGTGGATGATTTCTCTTTAGAAGAATATGTCACAGAAACGGTACGGTCTCCGCTCGGGAAAGGACTTGTTTCAGAAGATATGATCTGAAAGAAAACTCCTGGTTTAGCCGAAAGGCAGAATCTTTAGCTGTTTCAATTGTTTAGATTAATTGAGAATAGAATAAAATTCTGCTTTTTATTAAATGATAGTAAATAATACTTAATTTGAAGAATATGTAAGGATATATATACTTTTGGTAGCGCTTTTCATAGTATATAAGAAATCCTTCCATGAGTACAATTAAGCTTGACGATACCGACAAAGAAATCCTGAGAATTCTTCAAAAAGAAGGCCGGATATCTAATAAAGACCTGGCAGAGCGTATAAATCTTACTACTACTCCTACACTAGAAAGAGTACGTCGATTAGAGCGAGAGGGGGTTATTTCCAGTTACGAGGCAAAAGTGGATCCCAGTACTGTTGATATGGGTTTAAATGCTTTTGTGACCATCACTCTTAGTGCTCATCGTTTACAATCCTTAGACGAGTTTAAATCTGCAATAAAGGCAGTCCCCGAAATTCTTGCCTGCTACAATACTACAGGCGAAGGAGACTTCTTACTGCATATTGTAGCCAGGGACGTAGAAGATTATGAACGATTGATGCGGACAAGGCTAGCCACTTTGCCTGATGTACAGCGAATGTATACAAGCATTGTACTTAATGTGATTAAAGAGCAAACCAACATCCCCATACTATGATTGCTTCCAAAACCTTCCCAAAAAGCTTTACTACAACTGCTGTCCATGCTGGTGCAGGATCTAAAGATCAGTTTGGGTCACACGTCAGCCCTATCTATCAAACTTCTACCTTCGTTTTTGATGAGGTAGACTCAGGAGCTCTTGCATTTCAAGGGGATAAAGGTGGAGCTTCGCATATCTATTCACGATTGGGAAATCCAACCGTTGAGCAACTGGAACGGGCGATTTGTGAATTAGAGACTTTCGGGCGTGCTGATCAGGATGCTTATCACGGAATTGCATTTGGCAGCGGGATGGCTGCTATTACAACAGGGATTATTGCTCTGGCCCGAGGAGGTCACGTAGTAGCTCAGGACGCTTTGTATGGCTGTACCAGTCAGTTTCTGGACTCGGAAGCTCCTGAATTAGGTATCTCCACGTCTTTTGTTGACATCACCGATTTGTTTTTGTTGGAAATAGAACTGAAAAAGCATCCAAATACAAAGTTGGTTTACATTGAAAGTATTGCCAATCCTACGTTGCGTGTGGCTGATATTCGCGCAATTAGTGAGCTAGCTCATGCTCATGGTGCTTTGTTAATGGTCGACAATACATTTGCAACTCCATTCCACTTGCGACCAATTTCATTAGGAGCAGACGTTGTGGCACATTCTACTACAAAGTATTTGGGAGGTCACGGCGCAGTTATCGGAGGGGCTTTGGTACTGAAAAAGGAGACGACGATAGAAGTTCATCTGCACAAATTTCGTAAGAATCTTGGAGGTGTAGCCGGCCCGATGGATGCCTGGTTACTAACCAACGGAATCAAAACACTTCCTTTGAGGATGAGAAAGCATGCTGAGAATGGGATGATTGTCGCACAGTTTCTGGAAAATCATCCCAAAGTAGATCGGGTTTGGTATCCGGGACTATTCTCACATCCCGACTATGAATTAGCAGCTGAAACCATGAAAGACGGATTTGGAGGAGTTGTTTCCTTTGAATTGAAAGGAGGCTTTGAGGCTGGAAAATCACTTATGAACTCAGTCAGGCTCTGTACATTGGCTGTCAGTCTTGGCACAGTGGATACCTTAATTCAGCATCCTGCATCGATGACTCATTCTGTGATGGATCAAGCATTGCGAGAAAAAGCAGGGATCACGGATGGATTAGTTCGTCTAGCAGTGGGAATCGAAGATGCTGAGGATATAATCAGGGACCTGGAACAAGCAATTTGAGATTTCGAGTTATGGATTATTGAATTAAGAATTAGTGAAATTCATAATCTATAATTCAAACATTCAGATTCTTCAAAACGGTTTACCAGCTTCCGCCTGCTCCTCCACCTCCGGACCCGAAGCCTCCACCCCCACTAAAACCACCAAATCCGCCTCCGCCACCGAAGCCGCCAAACCCACTTCCACCACCGAAGTTGTTTCCGCCACCTCTGTTTCTGCCACCGCCGAAAACCTGGCTCCAGAATATGGCTTCGATCACATCGTCAGCTCCCAGAGTACGTCGCCCTCCGCGCGGTCGCCCACCCTTTGATACTAGGAAAACTACAATAGCGATTATTATGATGATTACATCAATTGGGAATCCCTCTCCATTTCCACCAGAATCATATCTCTGACCAGTTCCTTCATATTCCCCGGAAGCAAGTTGAATCATAGCACTGGTTGCCCGATCCAAACCGGCATATACTGTTCCACTACGAAGATTTGGAACTAAAATATCCTGTACAATTCGATTAGCCATTGCATCAGGGACTGCACCTTCTAATCCGTATCCAACCTCAATCTTTAGTTCCCGATCTGCTTCAGAAATCAGGATTAGTATACCATTGTATCGATCCCCTTCCCACATTCTCCAGTTATTGAACAATTCTGTGGCGACTTCGTCTCTTGAGTTCCCTTCTAAACTCTCAAGGATGGCTATTGCAATTACATTAGAAGTAGTATCACGGTAGGTTCTCAGTTTTCTTTCAAGCAGATTTTCCTCATTTGGCGTGAGCATATCTGCATAATCGTTCACCATTCCGGTTGGTTGATTTGGAAGAAACCCAAGATCCTGACCCAAGACCGGAATTGTAATGAAAATAAAAAGAATGCTGAGGATTAGTTTACGCATCTGAATCTCCATAACTGATATCATCTGATAGCTCATTCTCATCATCCGATTGATAAGGGAAATTGGCTTTCAATTTATCACCAATCATTAAAATGGCTTCTCTCAAACCATTCTCAAAGTCCCCGGCTCCGAAATATTTCTGCATGGTTTCGATTACATCATTCCAAAAATCCTGTCCGACTTTTGTGTGGATACCCTCGTCACCCCAAACGGCAATTTTGTGATCTTTAATAGCTACATACACAATTACTCCGTTTCGAAGTTCGGTTTCATGCATGTGTAGTTCACCAAACATCTCAATGGCTCGTTTGATGGGATCACCACTTTTGCATCTATCTTCCAGATGCACGCGAATCTCACCAGAGGTATTCGTTTCAGCCTCTTTGATAGCGTTCATTACGCTTTTTTCTTGCTCTTTCGACAATAATCTTGCCATGGCTTTTAAAGACAATGGACCAACAACGGACGACGAACGGAAAATTGCCGTTCGCCAATCGTCATTCGTCGTTTAAAAATTAGTTTGAAAAATCTACCGTTGGAGCTTGCTCAGCACCTTGCTCTGCTTCGAAATAGGCTTTGCGCTCAAAACCACCTATGGAAGCGATCAAACTGGTTGGAAATTTACGTATTGAGGTGTTGTAGCCCTGAGCGGCGTCATTGAAACGCTTACGCTCCGTTGCAATTCGGTTTTCAGTTCCTTCGAGCTGAGCCTGCAGGTCGCGGAAATTACTGTTCGCTCTCAATTCAGGATAGCGCTCAACACTCACCAGAAGGCGAGAGAGGGCACCGCTTAGTTGTTGTTGTGCTTGCTGGAATTGTTGGATTTTAGCCGGGTCGTTCAAATCATCTGCGCTCACATTGATTGAAGTGGCCTGACTTCTTGCTTCGATTACCGCAGTCAGGGTTTCTTGTTCGAAATCCGCAGCACCGCGAACAGTATTAACGAGGTTAGGTATCAAATCAGCACGCCGCTGATATTGATTCTCTACCTGCGCCCATGCGCTCTCTACATTTTCTTCTCTCTCGACCAGCCCATTATTCGTACTGATGCCCATAAACAGCAATAGCCCTAAAATAACTACAAAGATTAATGCCTTACCTTTCATGATTGTTGAATTTGATTGTTTAACTTTGCGCCCGCTATACGAGCCAAAATCGTTTTGGTTTTGTTTTGAACTTCAATAATCAAAAACTATTCCATTGTCTATATCCGTCCCAAAGTTCATCTATTTTGACCTGGATGACACCCTTCTTGATCACAAAAAGGCAGAACAAAACGGTTTGGCCGATGTTCACCAGCATTTTGACGCCTTTTCAACTATCAAACTTCAAGAATTGGTTGATGTGTATCATCACATCAATAAAGGATTGTGGGAGGAATACGGAAGAGGCGAAATTGACCGTCATATTTTGCACCGAAGGCGTTTTGAAGAGACCTTTTCGGAGCTTGGAGTTGATACTGCACTGTACCCTGAAGCCGGAAAAGTCTATATGAATTACTATCGGAATCATTGGGAGTGGGTTCATGGAGCCAAAGAGGCCTATGATATGATTAGCTCAGCATTCCCAACTGGTATCATTACCAACGGTTTTGCAGAAACGCAGTGGATGAAAATCGATCAATTCGGATTCAGGGAATCAGCGCGACAGATTGTCATTTCGGAGGAAGTGGGGGTGATGAAGCCACATCCGAAAATATTCGATCATTCGACTGAATTAGCTGGAGTTAAACGTGAGGATATACTTTATGTCGGTGATTCTTTGTCTTCAGATGTAAAGGGTGGAAAAGCGGCTAGCTGGCAGGTAGCGTGGTTTACCAGCACTCCAACAGAAGAAGGTGCCGAACTAGCGGATTTGGTGTTTGAAGATTTTGCGGTTTTATTAAATTCGCTTGGAGTTTAGAGAGAAAAACTTTCAATTTTGTGCTTTAAACAGGTTTAGATACATTTTGAAACTAACCATCAAAACTATTCTGATATGCGATTTGAAAAGCTAAGCCTTCCGTTATTTTTACTTGTTTTATGTGTGGGATGTACCAATGAAAAGGATTGGCAAATTTTATTCGATGGAGTGACTCTGGAGGGCTGGACATCACTTGGTGGTGAAGCTACTTACCATGTGGAAAATGGAGCCATTGTAGGTACAACCGTTTCAAATACTCCCAATACTTTTCTTACTACAGACCAGGTATTCTCAGATTTTATTCTGGAATATGAAGTAAAACTTTCGGCTGAAACTAATTCCGGAGTGCAAATTCGAAGTAACAGTTTGTCTGAATACCAGGATGGAAGGGTACATGGTTACCAGGTTGAAATCGATCCTACTGAACGGGCCTGGACCGGAGGTATTTATGATGAAGCTCGGCGTGGATGGTTGTTCCCACTTGTAGAAATGCCTGAAGCCCAGGTGGCTTATAGGCACCTGGAATGGAATAAATTCAGGGTAGAGGCGATCGGTGATACCATTAAAACATGGGTAAATGATATTCCCGTTTCTCATTTGGTGGATGATCGGACTAAAGAAGGGTTTATTGGTCTTCAGGTTCATAGTATTGGAAATTCCGATGATGCGGGGATTGAAATCAGATGGAGAAACATCCGGATTATTACTGAAAACCCAAGAAAACATACAATTCCAATGTCAATTACTGCCAAAGACAATTACAACAAGCTCACTCACAGCCAGGAAAACTGGGGTTGGGAATTATTGTATGATGGTTTTTCTGTAGAGAAATGGAGAGGAGCCATGTTAACTGATTTTCCTGCATCAGAAAATGGAAGAGGATGGGATTATGACAATGGAGTACTTATAATTCATGAATCAGGTGGTGGAGAATCGGCAGAAGCCGGTGATATAGTAACACGAGAATTGTTTAGTGATTTTGAACTTTGGGTTGATTTTAAAATCACGGAGGGTGCAAATTCAGGAATTAAATATTTTGTGGATGCGGATTTGAACAAAGGCGAAGGATCATCAATTGGGCTTGAGTACCAAATTTTAGATGATGAGCGTCATCCTGATGCAAAACTTGGCGCTCAGCCAGGTAGTAGAACGGTTGCCTCATTATACGATTTGATTCAGGCTGAAAACAAGAATATGAACCCTATTGGTGAATGGAATCATGCCCGGGTCATTTCAAATGGAAATCACGTTGAACATTGGCTGAACGGAAGAAAAGTGCTGGAGTATGAACGAAATACTCCTGAGTTCCAACAATTAGTTGATGAGAGCAAGTATGAAGTATGGCCAGGATTCGGAACCTGGGAAGAAGGAAATATTCTACTCCAGGATCATGGAAATGAAGTTCATTTTCGAAATATTTTTATAAAAAGGCTAAACCACTAAAAGTAAAAGAATATGGATCGGAAAACTTTTATTAAAAAAAGTGTGATCGGTGGAGTTGGCGGAACTATGGCGATAGGCTTTCCCGCGGTTTTGAAAGGTTCTCCAAATGAAACATTAAACTTTGCAGTGGTAGGTGTTCGAAGTCGTGGGAAGGCCCATGCTGAGGCAACAAAATACCTGGAAAATGCAAGAGTCACGTGGTTTTGCGATGTAGATGATGTGATCATCGAAGAACATAAAGCCTGGCATCAGGAAACATTAGGATATGTTCCGGAAGTAGAAAAAGATTTCAGAAAGTTGCTTGATAATCCGGATATAGATGTAATTACTATTGCTACCCCGGAGCACTGGCATGCTCCAATGGCCATCATGGCTATGGAAGCTGGCAAACATGTGTTTATAGAAAAACCGTGTAGTCACAATCCCTATGAAAATGACCTTTTAGTCGCTGCCCAAAAGAAGTATGGAAAGCTCTGTCAAATGGGTAACCAACAGCGTTCTTCCATTACTTCAGCCAAAGCAATTCATGAAATAAGAGAGGGAATAATTGGGAATCCTTACTATGGAAAAGCATGGTATTCAAATCAAAGAGATAGTATTGGAACAGGTAATGTAGTTCCGGTTCCTGATTCATTGGACTGGAATCTATTCCAGGGACCTGCTCCTCGTGAAGAGTACCGGGATAATGTGCACCCATATAATTGGCATTGGTTCAAAACCTGGGGTACAGGAGAAATTCATAATAATGGGACTCATGAAATTGATATTTGCAGATGGGCACTTGGACTTGACTTACCGAATAAAGTAACCTCTTCGGGAGGGCGATTTCATTTCCAGGATGACTGGGAATTTTATGATACCCAACTTGTAAGCTATGAGTTTGATGGCGGAAAAATGATTTCCTGGGAAGGTAAAAGCTGTAACGGAATGCCTTTTATGGATCGAGGTCGTGGTGCCATGATTCACGGAACGGAAGGAACAGTATTACTTGATAGAGATGGATACCTGCTTTTTGATAGGGAAGGAAAACTCATTAAAGAAGAAACAGAGCCGGATGGTGGTGGATCAACAGATACTGCCGATACACGTGGATTTGATGCATTGACAGTGAATCATATGGCCAATTTTGCAAATGGAATTCGCTTGGGAGAAAAACTAAGAGCACCAATTGATGATGCAGCGATTTCAACCATGTTGTGCCACTATGGGAATATTGCCCAGGAAGTAGGAGGAAGTATTGAAGTTGATCCAAAAACAGGTAAAATCCATAATAACCCTGAGGCTATGAAACTTTGGAAAAGGGAATATGAACCTGGTTGGGAACCTAAAGTCTGATTCATGAAGCGAAGAGATTTTATCCGAAATACCAGCTTATTGAGCGCTGCTGCGCTTACTTCTGGTTTAGCCGGAGTTTATCGACCGAAACCCTTTAGTGATGTAAGGCTGGGTGTGATTGGTACAGGTGATCGTGGAGGAGGCCTCACTAAACTTATAAAGGAAATCCCTGGAATCAACGTGGTAGCATGCAGTGATATCATCCCATTTCGCCAGGAAGAATGCCTAAACCATGCATCTCCGGGTGCAAAAGGCTACGCAGATTATCGGGCATTACTGGATGATCAAAGCGTAGATGCCGTTCTTATTGCCGTTCCATTTGGATTGCATGATGAAATACTTGAAGACGCACTGCAAACGAATAAGCATATTTACTGCGAAAAAACAATGATACGAGGTATTGAACCAGCTATTGACCTGGTGCAGCGTGTCAGGTCGTTCAAACCAGTATTTCAGGTGGGGCACCAATATCATAGTAGCCGGTTATATCATCGGGTAGTAGAGATTGTACAAAGTGGCTATCTGGGCCATATTGAGTCTATTGAATGCCAGTGGAATCGAAATGGAGATTGGCGACGTCCTGTTCCTGATCCCAAATGGGAGCGTATGATTAACTGGCGTATGTATCGTGAGTATTCTGGCGGTCTAACAGCCGAATTATGTTCTCATCAAATCGATTTTTGTAATTGGGTTGCTGGTGATACACCGACAAAAGTAACAGGGTTCGGAGGGATTGACTACTGGAAAGATGGTCGTGAAACTTACGATAACGTGCATATCATGATGCAGTATGAGCATGGACTGAATACTAAATTCACCAGTTTGACAACCAATGCTTTTGAGCGATATCAAATCAAAGTTCAGGGTCAAAAGGGAACTCTGGTTATTAATTTTGATGGTGCAAAAGTCTATTTGGAAGATCTGGAAGAGGTGAGGGAGACTGGCTTGGTGGATGGCGTTTCTGGCGCCACCTCTGAGGCATGGCAGCAAAAGACAGGGGCTCCGGTTGTGGTGGAACAGGATATCGATCCTTCCGCTCAGGCTCTGATAGATTTTCGAGACAATATCAATATGGACAAAAAACCGGAGTCTAACGTCGAAACAGGGGCTAATGTCTCTATACTTGTTTCAATGGCGATTGACGCTATGGATAATAACCGTGTGGTTGAGTGGAAGCCGAAGTATGATTTTTAAGGAGTCATTCTGATCCCGATGTATCGGGAGAAAAATCTTGCTGATTATCCGAATAGGTCCTTCGCTACGCTCAGGAGGATATTTTTTCATCTAATCACTCCATCGTAGTCCCCGGGAAAACACAAAACGAAGAAACCCGCTCGCTAACCGCATCAGGAACATATAGGTCAAACAAAATTAAACCACGAAGAACTAAAACGATTCCGAAGGTGAAGGCAAAATATGGAATCCAGTCACGAATCATTTGCCGTAAATCCTGAGACAGAATATTTGGGGAGAGATACATAAAATACATGGCGGGGAAGGTGCCCAATCCAAATAACGCCATATACGCAGCACTGTGGCTCGGGGAGGAAGTAAGTACGGCAGCCGCTAATCCGGAATATACAAATGCGCAGGGGAGAAGCCCGTTCAGTATTCCTAATCCAAATAATGTCCTTTTAGATTCCTTTCGAAGCAATTTTCCATACATAGAGGTAACCCATGCGGTGGGTTTTTGGATCAGTTTACTAGCTCTTTGTTTGAAAAACTTATTAAAGAATACTCCCAGAATTATAGCAGTTCCAAGCACAATAGAAAGCGTGCCTTGAAATCCTCCGATAGTGATCCCAGTTCCCAGTACCCCAAAAATCAATCCAAATACAGAATAAGTGAGAATTCGGCCGGTGTTATAAATCAGCGCTGAACCAGTGAGAGATAAGAAGTGAGAGTTGGTTCTTGGAATCGACATGGCAATGGGACCGCACATCCCCACACAATGAAAACTGCCCATAAAACCAAGTATCAATGCCGTCCAGAGTTCCATGTGATGATATCAGAGATAAAAAAACACCCGAGCTATCATACCTTTCTTCAAAAATTGTACCCCAAAAAAGCCCTGAAGAAAAATATAACGCTCGGGTGAAATAAGTAAATAATTAAACTAGATGATAATAACCTTTTCTTCGATATAATCAAGGTCATTCATGGTCCAATTTATAGTTAGTACCCATTTCCCTTTTTCCATGCGTTCCATGGGGATAACGTGCGTAGAGCCACCTTTAAACTCGATAGGCAGATTCATATCTAAGTTAGAATCATTCGGACGATACAGGTGGATGGTTCCTTCTTGTGCGTTTTCAACCACATTATCGGGGAAAACTACCTTTACGGCTATTCTTTCTTCATCGAAAAGAACAACAATAGGTTCTTCCATCGATTTCGTCCTTTCGCGACTGTCGATGGTCTCCTGGTAGTTTACACCTTCTTCGTAATGATTATTATTGACCAGGTAGAAGTCCAGGCTGATCATATAACTCACCATACTTAATGTCCCTATCACAAAAAGAACAATCGCTAGTGTAATTCCTTTTCCCCAGTTAAATGATTTCATGTTTACCTCTGGTTATTTAATAGTTTCTGATTAATTGGATGGTCCAAGGAAGCCAGTTCGTACCGTTTCAACTCGCTCACCATTCGCATAGATCGCAAAAGTTAGCTCAGTTTGAAGGCCTTCAAGTTGAGATTCGGTTAGTTGTACCATAAATCTTCCTTCAGCGATGCTTTGCCCACCTACGGTCGTGATACCTCCTAGCGAGATCAATTCACCAGCAGGAGATTCCAACTCTACATCGTAGGTGATATCATCAAATGTTTTGTTGATGACCTTCACCTCGTAGATATTACTGAATCGATTATCTGGTAATTCCTGGTACAGTGTACCTGGTTCACGAAGGATGCTTGTTTCCAGATCACTTCTTAGCGAAAGAAAAGTGATAAACAATCCTAGAAGGATCGTCAGTATTGCTGAATAACCAATTACCCTGGGAGTAAAAACCTTTCTTTGCTCATTGCGAATAGCATTTTCCGAGGAATACCGAATAAGCCCACGAGGCTTATCAATTTTGTCCATGATTTCATCACAAGCATCGATACAAGCAGTACAATGCACACATTCAAGTTGTGTTCCATTTCGAATGTCGATTCCCATAGGGCAAATCTTAACGCACTGAAAGCAGTCTATACAATCTCCGAAAGTGGTATCCGGAGCTAGTCCGAGATCTGCAAGTGTTGCCTTTCCGGATTCTACTTTTCTTCGATCTCCTACTTTGGCTCGCCCTTCTCCACGTTTGTAATCGTACATCACGTTAATGGAATTGTTATCCAGCATAACAGATTGCATTCGGCCGTAGGGGCAAACAAAATGGCAAACCTGCTCACGCATGAATGCGAATACTCCATAGAATACACCACTGAATATGATCATAGCCGAAAGTCCACCCAGATGTTCGCTTGGTGGGTCAGTGACTAATTCAATCCATGCATCTTTTCCAATCACATAGGCAAGAAACATGTTGGAAATCAGGAAAGCCATTCCGAAGAAAATGGCATGTTTACTTCCTTTCTTCAGGATTTTCTCTCTATTCCAGGGTTGCTTGTTTAAACGGATTTGAGCAGAAGAATCGCCTTCGATCCAGTATTCAATGCGGCGGAAAACCATTTCCATAAAGATGGTCTGAGGACAGGCCCATCCACAGAAAAGCCGACCAAAAACGGTTGTGAATAATACGACACCCACTACAAAGGCGAGCATACCAAAGACAAGGAGATGTAAATCCTGGGGCCAGAAAGCGACCCCAAAAATTACAAACTCCCGGGATAGTATGTTTACCATCAGTAATGGATGCCCGTTTATCTCGATGAACGGGCCGGAGAAGAAGAAAATGACAAGTATAAAGGCAACGATATTTCGTGCAGTCCAATACCGCCCACTTGGTTTCTTCGGATAAATCCAATTTCGGCCGCCTTTCTCATTTACAGTAGAAAGGTGGTCCCTGTATTTATCTTTTGTAATGCGTCGTTCTTCGAGTACAGCCATTTTTTTGCTGATAAGTGATTACATGCTACAACTTACGGCGCGTTCAGTGTCGGCCGCTTTCGGATTTGCAGGCTCAGTACCCTGTATGGATGCAATATAACTGATCAAATCGATAAGATCTGAATCAGAGATGCGAGCTCCACTTCCGTAGGCGATCATGCCCTTATCCGGGAAGCCTACTGAAATACTGGTAACCATTTCTTCCGGCGAACAACCATGAATCCAAAGCTCATCCGTAAGATTTGGACCGACAAGTCCTTCTCCAGCTCCCCCATGACAGGTAAAGCAGAGATTGTTGGTGCTCATGTAGATTTCTCTACCATTTGCAATCGAAGCTTCATCGGTTTCGAAGCTCCAATCCGTGGCAGTTGCGACTACACCTTCGTCACCTTCCTGGTTGAACCCATATCTTTCAGCAGCATCGGCCAATTGAGCTTCATATTGTTCGTGTTGATCCATTCCAACCCCGGTAAATTGATAATAAACCAGGTATCCAAATCCCCAAACTATGGTGAAATAGAATAGATATAACCACCACTTTGGCATATGATTATCGAGCTCACGAATTCCATCGTACTCGTGATCCAGTAGGATGTCCTTTTCGTCGTCTAATACTTTCATGATTCGTTCATTTTCAAAGTTGTAGTTTCATCTGATTCAAGCGGTAGGTTCGCAGCATGATCCCAATGCTTTTTTCCTGTTCGCACCAGGTATCCTACCAGGAGGATGAAGAATGCGAAAAACAGTATCAGCGAGATACTTGGGTAAATGTCGATGCCCTCCATAGAGCGTAATACATCTTTATACATAGCTTAATTAGTTTTGATGTTAGCGCCCATTCGTTCGTTGGATGGCAAGTTTGCGAACGGATCATTTTCTGCTTTGATGTCAACCCCAAGACGTTGGAGATATGCGATTAACGCAATGATCTTTTTGTCTGAAGTGACTTCAATGCCATCAACGGTGGAGAAACCGTTTTCTCTGAGTCCTTCCATAATCATTTCTGCCTGGTACTCGGCATCCTTAATCGCAATATCTTCATATCGATCCGCATATGGCACGCCAACGGTACGAAGAGCATTTATTCGATTTGGAATGGTTTCCAGGTTCATGTCTTGAGTGAGCAACCAGGTATAGGCTGGCATCAGGGAACCAGGAGAGGTAGAAGTAGGATCATACATATGGCGTAGGTGCCATGAATCAGGATATTTACCGCCGATTCTATGCAGATCAGGGCCGGTTCGTTTCGATCCCCACAAGAATGGGTGATCATATACGAATTCACCAGCCTTTGAGTACTCCCCAAATCGCTCTGTTTCAGATCGGAAAGGACGGATCATTTGCGAGTGACAACCATTACAACCTTCAGCGATGTAAATATCACGACCTTCGATTTCCAGAGGTGTGTAAGGCTTCACGCTTTCTATAGTAGGAATATTCGAGTCTATTAAAGCAGTTGGCATGTACTCGACAATTCCACCGATTAAAATGGTTACCAGCACGAGCAATGTGAATTTCAATGGCTTGCCTTCGAGGCGTCGGTGCCATTTCTCTTTATGTCCCGCTGCAGGATCAATTAAAGCCGGAGCCTGTGCTTCTTCTTCTGCTTCGAGGCTTCCGTTTCTTGCGGTCATCCATACATTATAAGCTCCAACAACAGCCCCAACAATAAATAAGGAACCACCTACAGCTCTAAGTATGTAAAATGGAACAAGCTGAATTACAGTTTCAAGGAAGTTTGGGTACTGAAGAAAACCTTCAGCAGTAAACTGTTTCCACATCAAACTTTGAGTAATTCCGCCCCAGTACATTGGAATCACATAGAAAATCGCACCAATCGTAGCAAACCAGAAGTGGATGTTTGCAAGCTTTTTAGAGAAAAGCTCGGTCTTATAAATCTTTGGTGTGATATAGTATAACATCGCAAAAGTAAGACCACCATTCCACATCAATGCACCATTGTGTACGTGCCCAATGATGTAATCAGAGTAGTGAGCAATTGCGTTTACGTTTGCAATAGAAAGCATTGGCCCTTCAAAGGTCACCATTCCGTACGCCGTTACACCAACTACGAGGAATTTTAGTACCGGATCTTCACGAACACGATCCCAGGCACCACGAAGGGTCAGCAAACCATTCAACATACCACCCCAACTCGGTGCAATTAGCATCACACTAAATACAGTTCCAAGAGCTTGCGCCCAACCTGGAAGTGAGGTGTATAATAAGTGGTGAGGACCTGCCCAGATATAAATGAAAATCAGCGACCAGAAGTGCACGATTGACAATCTATAGGAAAAGATAGGTCGGTTGGCTGCCTTAGGAATAAAGTAGTACATAATTCCCAGGAACGGGGTAGTTAAAAAGAAGGCAACTGCATTATGGCCATACCACCATTGAACCAGGGCATCCTGAACACCGGCGTACAATGAATAGCTTTTCAGCATGGTTGCAGGAACCTCGAACGAGTTCACCACATGAAGCACGGCTACGGTTACAAATGTGGCTATGTAGAACCAGATGGCAACATAAATGTGTTTTTCCCGGCGTTTCATGATTGTCATGATCATATTGATACCAAATACTACCCAGATTAGGGTGATTGCGATATCAATGGGCCACTCTAATTCCGCGTACTCTTTACTGGTATTAATTCCAAAAGGAAGGGTTAGTACCGCAGAAAGAATAATTGCCTGCCATCCCCAGAAATGGATTTGACCTAAAAGCGGGCTCCACATCGGAGTCTTACATAATCTTGGAAGTGAATAGTACACTCCATAAAAGATTGCATTCCCGGCAAAGGCAAAAATTACTGCGTTAGTATGCAGGGGGCGAAGCCGCCCATATGAAAGCTCAGGGATAAACCCTAAGAAGTCCGGTAAGAAGAGTTTTAAAGCGATAATCAGACCGACAAGAAATCCGATTACCCCGAAAGCAATGGACGCAATACCGAAATTGCGAACTATTTTATTGTCGTAATGAAAGGTATCCATCGACATGGTTATTCCCCTCGTTTTGTTAGTGTTTTATTTTTTTTCAGAGAAGTTTCGTTATCGAAGAGCATGCGTATTCCAGGCGTTTGAGGGTCATCGAATTGACCGGATTTTACTGCCCAGAAAAAGGCGTACAAAAATGCTAATGCTACAATCAGGCTAAACAGGATTAAAAAGATGATTACGCCCATATCTTCAATTTCATTTGGTTGGCTTTGATGCGGGTTGCAATATTGGTGAACGCCATCACACTCACAGAGCTAAGCGGCATAATGATAGCTGCCACAAGCGGAGATAAATGACCGGTAATCGCGAAGCCAAGTCCGGTTAAGTTGTATAAAAGAGAAATCCCAAAACTTGCCAGGATGATTTTAAACGCTGATCGACTGAATTCAACAAGTTTTCCGATGTTTTCCATCGAAGATGATTCAGCGATCGCATCGCAAGAAGGGGAGAACGAGCTCATGTCATCGGAAATGGCGATGCCGAAGTCGCTGGCCTTCAACGCTCCGGCATCGTTAAGTCCATCTCCAATCATCACAACATGCTCGTTTTGATCGTGCAGTCGATCAATAAATTCTAGCTTCTGAATAGGAGATTGATTGAAAAGCACTCCGTTCCAGAAGGGGTAGGCATCCAAAAGTTTTTTGCCCTCGGCTTCATTATCTCCGGAAATAACATAGGTATCATGACTTTTGCCGAGTTGGTTAAGCAACGGAGAAATGCCTTCCCGGAGTTTATTCTCAAGAATGTACGCCCCCTTATAGTTGCCGGCTATCATAATATGTACCAGAGACCCGGCTGTGTTAGTCTTGACAAAACCGGGAATCTTACACTCGCACTGGTTTTGAAGGAATGATTTACTGCCAACCAGTACAGCTACTCCATTAATATTTGCTTTGATTCCCTTTCCGGCTACTTCTGTAACGTTTTCCGGTTTTTTGTATTCCGAGAAGGCCAGGTATTTGGTGATTATTTTAGAAAGCGGATGAATGGATTGTTTAACGGCAGATAAGATCAGATTCTTCTCATCCTGATTGAGGTCAACCCCAATAAACCGTACTTCAGATTTTTCTGACTCTGTAATCGTACCGGTTTTATCAAAAACAAAAGCAGTTGCTTTGCTGAGAGCTTCCAGCACATTGGTACTTCGAACATATAAACCATTTAAGGAAAGTATGTTTACAGCGGCTCCAAGTGTGAAGGGGGTAGAAAGTGCCAATGCACAAGGGCAAGCAACAATGAGCACTGCAGTAAAAATAGTGAAGGCTTGCGTGGCATCGATACTTAACCAAACCAGGAGTGAAATCATAGCAATTGCAAGAACTATGCCTGTGAAATAGGGACTAATTCGATCTGCAAATGAAGTGATTTTTGTATCATCTTCGTCTTTTTGAAAAGCCTCGTTTTCCCAAAGTTGGGTTAGGTAGCTATGCTCAACTTTTTTTGCAATGATGAACTCAGCGTTGCAGCCGATGATTTTACCTCCGGCGTAAACCCGGGTCCCTTTAGTTACAGAAACGGGTTCCGTCTCACCGGTAATGAAGCTATAATCAATCGCGGCCTGATCCGACTCCAATACAGAATCTGCCGGGATTAGTTCCTGATTTCTAAGTATGATATGATCTCCGATCTGAAGTTTATCAACTGGTATTGATTGCTCGGAATCATGGATTTTTTTGATCACCGAAATCGGCAGGTAGGACTTGTAGTCACGGTCAAAAGAAAGGCGATCAAAGGTTTTTTGTTGAACCACCTTTCCGATTAACAGGAAAAAGATGAACCCGGTGAAAGAATCGAAATAACCTGCACCTGTTCCACTTAGTATTTCATACAGGCTTCTTCCAAAAAGGGCAACAATTCCAATTGAAATAGGAACATCAAGGTTAACTCCCCGCTGACTTAATGCCGCCCAGGCTGATTTCAAATAATCAATACTGCTATAAAAGAGTACGGGTATGGCAAGAAGGATATTCAATCCTCCAAAAAAATATCGGAACATCTCAGACGAACCGGATTGGTCCATCTTGAGATACTCCGGAAAACTGAACAACATAATATTTCCAAAACAAAAACCGGCTACCCCGAGCTTAAGCCACAAGCTTCTATTCACACTGCCGGTTTTCTTTTCTTCAAGCTGTTCAAGTTTTAGGTTAGGTTCGTACCCAATGGTAGTGAGTAACTCAACAATAGAACGGAGTGAGGTTTGTGAATCATCAAAAAGAATAGTCACCGTTCTTTTCAGGAAATTGACCGTACCTTTCAGGATTCCATCGTCGATTTTGCCAAGGTTTTCGAGCAACCACACACAACTGGTGCAATGTATGTTTGGAATAAAAAATGTAACCGAAGTTATGGCTCCATTTCTAAAATCGACCAGCTTGTGCTGTACGTCGCGATCCATCAGGTACTCAAATCGCCTACGCTCAACCCCGGTTTTTACAGTGTTTCCAGCATTTTCCTCGAAGGTGTAATAATTGCATAGATCGTTCTCATCCAGAATCTGATACACCGTTTTACAGCCATCACAGCAGAAAACCTTTTCGTCAATGGAAATGGATTCATCCTGACAGGTTTCACCGCAGTGATAGCACGTATCTGTTGATATGGTTGGGGTCAGCTCCAATTACCCGATCCCATTTGCAAAAGTGAGTCGCTCGTCAAACCAGGCCTGGCTCATTAGCTTTTCCGCGTCATTAAAGTTGGTATCCATTAGCCATTGTTTGATGTTTTCCCGCTGTTCTGACCAGAAAAAGTGGAAGGGGCAAGGTTCAATGTGGCCGCACCCTTCAATCCCCATAAAACAGGTTGTAAAAAATGCTTCGCCATCGATGGCAGCAACCACATCGTAAATCGAAATATCCTTGAGCGGCCGAGCAAGATAAACGCCCCCGTTTAATCCTCGCTGTGATCCCAGAATCCCAGGGTTTTTAAGCTTTGAGAGTATTTGAGAGAGGTAGGCAGCCGGACAGTTAAGGTTTCTGGATAATTCAGAAGCTGAAATTACATCATTATGATGCTTCGAGATGGCTATGATTGCTGATATGGCGTATTGAGCGCCTTGTGATACTAATTTCATATCCTCTATTTAATTCTAATATTCATATTCGAATATCGATATTAGATTTTAAGAACCTTAAAAAACAAAAGCAACGGGCAATAGAAATTTTATTTGCAATGAGGAAAACCTGTGGAAAACAAGCCCGTCATTAAAGCGCAAATCCTCGTATTTTCTGCCCTTCATTTCAAACGAAATACCGAATACCTCCTATGGCTCAACCCATTACGCACGAACCAGAAGTAACCCTTGAACTTGCACTCGATCATGGCCTCACTGAGGAAGAATTTGGTTGGATAAAAGAGAGATTAGGAAGAACTCCAACTTTTACCGAGCTCGGTGTGTATTCAGTGATGTGGAGTGAGCATTGTTCCTATAAAAACTCAATAGTAGAATTGAAGAAACTACCTCGAGATGGGGAGCATTTATTGGTTGAAGCAGGAGAAGAAAACGCGGGGTTAGTTGATATCGGAGATGGCTTGGGATGTGCATTTAAAATTGAAAGTCATAATCATCCATCAGCAGTGGAGCCTTACCAGGGAGCAGCAACCGGTGTTGGAGGTATACATCGCGACATTTTCACAATGGGGGCCCGTCCGGTAGCAAGTTTGAATTCCCTTCGATTTGGAAGTATGGAAACTCCACGGGTTCGTTATCTCTTAGATGGAGTGGTTCGTGGGATTGGAGATTACGGCAATTCATTTGGTATTCCGGTAATTGGTGGAGAAGTGTATTTCGATGAGAATTACGAAGGAAATCCGCTCGTGAATGCCATGAGTATTGGTATTGTGAAAGCAGGAGAGACGGCATCCGCTATCGCAAAAGGAATTGGAAACCCGGTGATTATTGTGGGTGCGAGCACAGGCCGGGACGGGATTCATGGGGCTACATTTGCATCGGAAGAGATCAGTGAAGAAAGTGAAGCAAAACGACCAAGCGTACAGGTTGGGGATCCATTCACCGAAAAGCTCTTGCTAGAAGCCAGTCTCGAAGCTTTAAAAACCGGCGCTGTTATCGGGATGCAGGATATGGGAGCTGCAGGCATTGCTTGCTCAACCAGCGAAATGACAGCTAAAGGAGAACAGGGAATGCTTGTGGATTTGGATAAAGTTCCTGCACGAGAAGATGGGATGACCGCCTATGAACTTTTGCTTTCTGAGAGCCAGGAACGAATGTTGATTGTAGCTGAAAAAGGCCGTGAGCAGGAAATTATTGATATCTATGAAAAGTGGGATCTTCACGGCGTTGTAATTGGTGAGGTTGTAGATGGCGACAAAGTCACCTATATGAAGGAAGGAGAAGTAAAAGCTGAAATCCCTGCTGAACATCTGGTTTTGGGAGGTGGTGCTCCCCAATACATTCGTGAGACTCAAAAACCGGGATACCTGGAAGAAACTCAGAATTTTGATATAAATAGCCTCGATCATCCAACCGATCATGTCCAAACCATAAAGAAATTACTTGGCTCACCGAATATAGCCTCAAAGCGATGGGTTCATGAGCAATACGATACTACGGTTCGAACCAATACAGTGACAGCACCCGGAGCATCTGACTCAGGGGTGATCAGAATTAAAGGAACAAATCGCGGTTTAGTAGCAAAAACGGACTGCAATGGTCGATATGTTCATCTGAATCCAAGACGCGGTGGACAAATTGCAGTAGTTGAGTCTGCTCGAAATGTGGTGTGTTCAGGTGGACGCCCCCTCGCTATTACTAATTGCCTGAATTTTGGAAATCCTTACAAGCCGGAAGTATACTGGACGTTTAAAGAGGCGCTGGCAGGAATGGGCGATGCGTGTCGGGCGCTCAATACACCGGTAACAGGTGGAAACGTGAGCTTCTACAACGAGAACCCTGACTCTGCTATCTTCCCAACTCCAATTATTGGAATGCTAGGGTTGATTGAAGATGTAGAAAATCATACTACAACTCCTGGTTTGAAAGAAGAAGGTGAAGTTTTGATTTACCTCGGAGCTGAGAGAAAAGGATTAGGAGCCACGGAATATTTAAAAGTAATCCATGGATTGACTTCCGGAGATTCTCCTGAATTGGATATCGATTTTGAAGTAAAAGTGCAGAATGCATTGCTGGAGGCTATTCAATCCGGATGGGTAACGGCAGCGCATGATGTGTCGGATGGAGGTCTTGCCATTACCCTCGCAGAGATGTGCATTTTTGGAAATAAAGGAGCAAACGTTGATTTGATCGAACTAGGAGGAAATACCCATGAAGTTTTATTTAGTGAGGCTCAGTCAGGGGTAGTGATCTCTGTTTCTTCTTCATCTTTTGACAAGGTAACAGAGCATTTTTCAAAAGCAGGTGTTCCTACTTATCAATTGGGCGAGGTTAAAGGATCAAGGCTGATTATTCAGGGGCTTGAAAGCTTAGATGTCACAGAGATGGCGGGAATTCACGATTCGGTAATTTCGAATGTGATGGATGTTTAATCAGCTTCTATTCTTATTGCGAGAGCGATAATTTTTGTTTCACCTTTATATAATTCGTTTTCTTCTGAATAAAAATCTCTGATAGATTGTATAACTATTGCGTTTGCACCTAGATCCCTCGCTCTATCCTGCAATTTCTTTATGGCCTCAACATCTTTTTTTTGGTAATCCTGAGCAATAGATAAAACGCCAATCTGATCAAATTCTCGGTCAGGCTCTTCAAAATAGACTTCAATAAAGCCTTCATATTTAGAAAAAGTATTACCGGTTTGTGTAAAACCGACGGAAGAGAAACATGAAGCTGTAAACAGGATAATACTTACATGAATGAATTTCATAATTGGGAAGTTTTTAAGTCAAGTTAAAACAATAGTACCTGTTTAAAATCGCACAAGGATGTGACGCTGTTTTCTACAAAAAGCGCTTTATCACAGAAAGTTTGTGCATAAGCTTGGAATTAAATATTGTGAGTCAAAAAATGCGGTCATTTATCTTTCTACTACTTATTTCAACACAAGTCCTGGCTCAGCAGGAAAATCCCAAAACCTATTTCGATTTCTGGGTGGGCAACTGGGAAGTCACCTGGGATGAAGGAGATGGTAAGCTGGGAAAGGGCACCAATCTGATTGAAAAAACGCTTGATGGAGCAGTTATCCAGGAAAATTTTAGGATACTGGAAGGCAATCAAACTGGGTTTAAAGGAACTTCATTATCCGTGTACAATCCCCAAACTCAAACCTGGAAACAGGCCTGGGCCGATAACCAGGGCGGGTATTTCGATTTCACAGGCATCACGGAAGGTGATCAGCGAATATTTCAAACAGTAGAAAGAGAGCTTCAAGATGGCCGAAAAATCATACAGAGGATGCGTTTCTATGATATTGAAGAAAATAGCCTGACCTGGGATTGGGAGTCCTCATTTGATGGCGGTGAAAACTGGACACTCGCCTGGAGGATTTTCTACAAGAAGATGAACTAACGATCCCGATCGGGGAAGGAACGAAGTAGAGAGTAGTTTTCATTACTAAGTTCAACTATTCATCAAGAAAAGAGATCATTGAAAGGAAAAATTGTACTCGTTGTGGGGGGAACCGGCGGGATTGGATCTGCATTAGCTGTTAAAATGGCTAAGCTAGGAGCTAAGGTTGTTATCGCTGGAAGGAATCAATCCAAAGCCGAAGAAATCGCAAATGGAATAAATGCATATGGCGGTGAGGTATATCCAATCCAGATTGACGTTACTGACCCGTCCTCCGTTCAAAATCTGGCAGGTCAAATCTCGACACAATTTGGCAAGCTGGATATCCTGATTAATGCTTTTGGGCAAGGAATTATTCAATCTATTAAGGAAATAGAACCTCAAAACGCGAAAGAGATTATTGATGTGAACGTATTTGGGACTTACCTGGTCACCCAAGCCATGTTACCCATATTGAACGAAGAACGATCGGATGTAGTGATGTTTCCAGGTACTATGGGTAAATACATTATGAAGAATTCATCGGTGTATTCGGCTTCAAAATTTGCTATTCAAGGGTTTACTAAAGCACTTACCGAAGAGTTAAAAAGGGAAAAAATCCGATTTACTCTGTTTTATTTGGGAGGAGTTAATACTGAATTTTGGGATGATGAGCGTGTTCAAATGCGTGTCAAAAAAGAGGCGATGTTATCCCCTGAAGCGGTTGCCAATACCGTGGTAGCGACACTAGCGCTACCAGGTACTGCTGTTGTGAATGAAGTAGTGATGCAACCCGAAAGCCACCAACTTGTTTAGTGTGCAACCGGGCAGCGCTCGATAGCTGATTTATAAGCTTTTTCGAGTATATTGAGCCCTTCATCAATCTGCCCTTTTGTAACTGTGAGAGGCGGACGGAATCGAACAGTATTATCTCCGCAGGAAAGAATCATCATTCCATGAGTAATGCAGTCTTTAACAACTGCATTGCGTGAGTGGTGATCTGGCAAATCGATGGCGCACATCAAACCTTTACCACGGGCGTTTGAAAAATGTTCATATTGATCAGTTAAGGCTTCTAATCGGGTAATTAGATAGTTTCCAACCTCTGCTGCGTTTTCAACAAGTTTGTTGTTTTCAATGATATTCAGGATTCGCCCAAATCGAACCATATCAACTAAATTACCTCCCCATGTGGAGTTGATTCTCGAAGAAACCTTAAAACAGTTGGTTTCCACTTCATCTACACGAGGACCGGCAAGAATTCCACATACCTGAGCTTTTTTGCCAAAAGAAATGATATCTGGGGTTACATAGTGTTCATGTGCCCAGAATTTCCCAGTGAGTCCCACACCGGTTTGTACTTCATCATAGATTAACAAGGCTTCATGCTTATCGGCAAGTTGGCGTAGAGCTTCATGAAATTGAGGACGGAAGTGCCGATCTCCACCTTCGGCCTGGATAGGTTCTATTAAAATACACGCAATATCATCCTTGTAAATCTGGAAATAACGTTCGATCTGAGCGACGGCCAGTCTTTCGTCTTTTTTAACTTCTTCCACATGATTTGGGGTTGCGGGATATTTCATAGCCGGGCTGATCACACGAGGCCAATTAAATTTTGGGAAGTACTTCACTTTGTCTTCCAGAGTGTTGGTAACCGAAAGAGTATATCCCGACCGGCCATGGAAGGCTTTTTCGAAATGAAGGACCATATGACCTTTTTCTTCTCTATAGCCCTTTTGAAAGTTTTTTTGAACTTTCCAGTCAAAGGCTACTTTCATTGCATTTTCAACAGCTAATGCGCCGCCGGATATGAAAAAAGAATGCTGAAGGGTGGGAGGGACAGCTATGCGGCTAAAAGATTCCATAAATTCAGCCAGCTCTTCTGTGTAAACATCCGAATTGGAAGGTTTATTAATGGCTACTCGTCCTAATTTTTCGACAAATTCCTCATCTCCTGCTAACTCATCATGATTCATTCCAAGAGGATTGGAAGCAAAGAATGTGAAGAAATCAAGATAATCCCGCCCTGATTTACTATCGTGAAGATAAATCCCTTTACTTTTCTGAAGATCGAGCACCATATCAAAACCGTCAGTCAAAAGGTGCTTACCTAAAATAGATCGGATTTCTTCCGGATGAATTGATTGAGTAATAGCCATTAAGTACGTTTTTTGAAATTTAAATTATCCGCTCGAAACTAGGAAACTTACTTCTTGGACTCAATCAAAAAAGCGCTTTTTTAGTGATCAAATTCCTCGACTGTTTTCTTGATGATAGACACACACTCCAGTAGTTGTTCCTCAGTCATTACAAGAGGAGGCGCAAATCGGATAATATTACCATGAGTAGGTTTAGCCAGCAATCCATTTTCCTTGAGTCCAAGACAGAATCTCCATGCTGTATCACTTTCCGGGCTATCGTTTATGATAACTGCATTCAATAGCCCTTTGCCTCTTACTTCTACGAAAAGGTTTGTAGAATCAACCAATTCCCGCATCTTCTCCCTAAAAAGCTGCCCCAGTTTCCGCGCATTTTGAGCGAGTTTTTCGTCATCGATGACTTCCAATGCGGTCATTGCAACTTTACAGGCTAATGGATTACCACCATATGTAGATCCATGCTGACCAGGGCGGATCACATCCATGATTTCAGAATCTGCCAGGACAGCGGATACAGGGTATGCTCCTCCTGACAGAGCTTTTCCAAGTATCAGGATATCTGGTTTAGTATAGGAATTGCCACGTTCACATTTTCCAGCACATGAGCAGTCTCCACAAATCGCGAGAAGAGACCCGGTACGTGCAATGCCTGTCTGAATTTCGTCGGCCATGAAAAGCACGTTTTTCTCTTTGCACAGCTGGGCTGCAGATCTGATATAATCATCATCAGGAACAACAACGCCGGCTTCGCCCTGGATAGGCTCAACCAAAAATCCAACTACATTTGGTAATGTAAGAGCTTCCCTAAGAGAGGAGAGATCATTATAGACTACTTTAACAAAGCCTTGTGTATAGGGGCCAAAATTTTTCCGTGCATCAGGATCATTGGAAAAGGAAATAATAGTAGTTGTTCTGCCATGAAAATTATTATCGCAAACAATAATAGTTGCTTCATTTTCATTGATTCCTTTTTTCTCGTATCCCCATTTCCTGCATATTTTGATGGCCGTTTCAACAGCCTCTGCGCCTGTATTCATCGGAAGCACTTTATCCAGCCCAAAATAAGAAGTGATAAACTTCTCGTATTCACCCAAAACATTGTTGTAAAATGCCCTTGAAGTAAGAGTAAGTGTTTTGCTCTGCTCAATGATTGTTTCTGTTATCCTTGGGTGACAATGCCCTTGATTAACGGCCGAGTAAGCAGACAGAAAATCGAAGTATCTATTTCCTTCCGGATCCCAAACGTGAACTCCTTCTCCACGAGCTAAAACTACGGGAAGTGGGTGGTAATTATGTGCTCCGTATTGATCTTCTAATTGTATTGCCTCATGCGATGATATCATAGAATAATTTTTTGCAAGAAAATATGGAATGAAGGATTTAATGTCTCTATTTCCGGAAAAAATGGATTGAAGTTATATCAGATTTAGTCTTATATTTCCATTCTACATCGCGGGGTGGAGCAGCTGGTAGCTCGTCGGGCTCATAACCCGAAGGTCGCAGGTTCGAATCCTGTCCCCGCCACTAAACAAAGGCTCTTTAAGGAGCCTTTTTTTTTGAATTTAACTTTCCATTTTATGTTTCGATTTATCCCACTTCTTTTGATTGCTACTCTTTTGACCATAGGATGTACTGAGAGGACGGTTATTTATACCGGGAAAGAAATAGAACTAGATTTTAGTGGTATCAGGAGTTTTGAACCTGGTCAGTGGATTAAAGTTGGTGAGACAAAAATTACTCACTCGGATGATTATGAGGAACAAAAGAAGAGATTTGTTCTCCCCGCGAGTAAAAGTGTTTATTATAAGCAAGGAAGGGCAGTGTATGAACCTAATAATCCGTTTTACATTGGATTAGTTTTAGGCAGAAATGTTGATCAATATATTCCAAAATCGGACGACGAGGAAATTATTATTAAAGAGGAAAAGCGTTTTCTGATGCACATATACGGAATCTTAATCCTTACAGAAAAAAATGGAAATGAATTTAGTATTGAAGTTCCGGCTGATTATCCTCTAAAAATTAAGGTGCTTAAATAAAAAAAAGGCCCTGATCATTGATCAGGGCCTTTTTTATAGCGTTTATTTAAAATGATTCTACTGATCCTTAGCGCCTTTAAACGCCGCAGATGTAGTCATAGTTACTTCCGAATCATTTCGAGTAAATGGTATTACTTCTTTAGAAGCCACTTTAGTTAATCCTTCTCTACCAGCTAAAGTAGTCCATGAGTTTGAACCAGAAGCTGTACCGCGGTTACCTGCAGCAGCAACACCACCAAATCCATACAGATCTACTCCGAGAACTTCTAATGTTCTTGAAGGAACGGGGTACATGGTAGAAGAACCTTCCTGAAGAAGATCATGTCTTCTCATGAACGCCCAGTTTACACCAATACCACCAAAGTTACTAACCTCTACAGCATATTCACGCATAAGAGCGAATTGAAATACTCCAACATTTTCAGTTCCAGCGAGAGCCCACCCACCTGAAAGGCTAGCATCTGCTACATGAGAATTGGTCTCTGAGTAAAGTGTAAAACCAATGGTAGTTGTTCCAGTACCGGCTGCAGAAGCATTTAGCGTTGTTGCAGCACCTGCTCTGTTATTCAACATAACCTGAGCTTCAGCAATTAAAAGCTGTACTTCTGTGTCAGTAAAGAGTACAACTTCGTTTTCTTCAAGCCACCAGTCATTACCAGAGTAATTACGAGCGCTGAAGTAGTTACTGTAAAGATTAGGATTTCTTGTTGAACGAAGGAATCCAGCATTTGTAGTATATACAAAGTAACCATCCAAACGAGGATCAGTAGACGTAGTAGGTGCTAAATCAGCAGTAGTACCATTCGCACTTGCTGTAGGATAAGTAGTAGGGTAATCTGGATTCATACTATGAATTACCTTTACATCAGTGGGTAGGTAACCTGAACAACTACTAATTGCTGAGCTACCGCAAGAGACCAGGAAGTTAGACCAGTCCATATAGTAATTAGCAAAATCACCATTTCCACCAATATTGGCATTACTAAATACTCCAAGAGAAGAACTGGCATTTGGGCCTCCGATTCCAGCCTGGGCAAATCCAAGAATTTGGTTCCAGTCAAGAGCAGCAGCTTCGGTTGCTGTGCGTGCTTTACTTGCAGCAATTCTTGCAGCAAATGAGTTTACAATATCCTGAAACTCATCAGCATCCCATGAGTCTACATCATTAGGCATTGCATTGAATACAAGGTTTGGACTAGCTGCAGCCAGAGTAAGCGCTTGCTGGAAATCAGCAACTGCAGCGTCAACCAATGCTCCATATTCAACAAATTCAGGAGTATCAGTAGTGGCATCGAAATTCTCATCGATCAAGAAACCTTGATCAAATAGCATTCCTAGATACCCTCTCCCTAATCCACGTAGAAAATATGCTTGTGCAAGAATTTCATCGGAAGTAGCAGGGTTTGCAATAAACACATTTGCAGCTGCAATAGCAGAATTGTAACCACCATATGTTACTTCAAATGCATTCGCTCCAGAGTAAGATGGGCTGTTTGTTATAGCAAGCCTAGGCTCTTGAGCGAAGTCCCAGAAATTTCTAACGTTATTAGTAGAAGTTATTTGATCTGAAATCAAATCTGGATGTGTTGCATAGGATGTGATAACTGAGGTAGCCCATTCTGTGAAACCACCTCTAAGTAATAATACCAGGTTTGCATCATCTGAAAATACAATAGTATCAGTTGGCTCATTTGAGTTCTGAACTGATAAATCAGCACAACTCGTATAAACTAAACCGACAACTACAAGCAAAGTTATATTTTTAAGTATGTTTTTCATATTAATCAATAATTTATGATTAGAATCTAACTTGAACGGAACCAGCAAAGGTTCTGAAGTTTGGATAAGAGTATTCATCCAACCTGAAGTTGGTAGAATTTGTTCTTAAAGCAACTTCCGGGTCATATCCAGTGTAGTCAGTAATTGTAAGTAAGTTACGACCAACAACAGATAGTTTTACGTCTTGGATATAATCTCCTAAGCCACCTAGTATATCATTAGAGATAGTATAAGAAAGAGCTAATTCTCTAAGCTTAATATAAGAAGCGTCTTCTACGTAATAGCTAAGCGCATCAGAAGCGTTATAAAGACCGTTAGAAGCTGTTAGGTAGCTAAGATCATACCCTGCACGAGTTAAATCTTCAAGAACCTCGTGTCGATAGTTAAAGATCAATAACTGCTTGGTGTAGTTGTAAACTTCACCGCCTTGCGACCAATCCCAAACCATGAACAAGCCGAAATTCTTGTAATTTAAATTTCCTGAAAGACCAATGCTAAAGTCCGGATTAGTGTCACCGATTTGAACGATTTCTTCAGCACCTTCTTCATCTACTAAGTACATTGGACGCTCCGCAGCAGTACCATCATTTGCAGTTACAATAACGTGACCTAGATCGTTAACCGAGAAATCAGCAGTAGTAAGAGTACCGCTACCATCGTTAAGTACGAATCCGTTTTCGTCTACAGTTAGCTCACTAACAGATGAGATAAGCTTGTTACCGTACATAGCCCCGTAAGATACACCTTCTTCAAACCTGAATAGATCCAAAGCACCACCAGCGCTTCTAGTAAAGGCAGGTAAGTCTCCTAATTCAGTTACTTCCTGATCATAGGTAGTAAATGTCAGGTTTAGACCAGCTTGCATATCTCGGGTATTGATAAGTGAACTATTAAGTCCAAGCTCGAAAGAAGTACCCTCAATCTCTCCAACATTCTGCCATTGATCTGGGAAGAAGTCATTGATTAATGGAACAACTAGATAATCGTTAGTAGTTACTGTTTGAGCATAACTAGCAGTAAGATTGAATCTATCTAAGAATGCAATATCAAAGCCAATTTCTGTTTCAGCTACTTCAGATGGCTTGAGTGCGTTATTTCCTCGGGTTCCTGGGAGTAAAGCCGTAGGGTTAACATCATATGTCTCGTACTGTCCAACAAAAGGTGGGCGTTGACCAGAAAGTCCGTAAGAAGCTCGGATTTTAAGTTCCTGAACATTGTTGATTTCAAAATCTTCAGTCAATCGATAAGCAATAGATCCACGATAGTAGATTTGATATCTTTCGTCTTCCCCGAACAGTGAAGAACCATCACGTCTAATCATTGCACCTAAGATCAGTTTGTCTTGGTAGTCGAATTCAGTATCGAAGATGAAATTCTCAGCTCTTTCAACTGAATTGAAATTCGTGATACTAAATGTTGTCTGATCGAGAGCAGAAAAACTGTTAAGTCCGGATAGTGTATAATCAGATCCAGAGAAAGTGTAGATGTCTCGTGATCTATCTTCGAAGAGATACTTAGCAATTAAACGCACATTTAAGTCATCCATCTCAAATCTTGCAGTGGCCCAAGCTTCTGTAATGGTTGAAGATCGCTCATCAGTTTGACGAAGTTCATATCCATTATTAAATGTCTGACTTGGAGTAGGAGTTTGGTAACCACGAGGGGTTCTTTGTGAACGAAGTTGGTATGACTTATCAAGAGATTGACGTCCATCAACGGTCAACCAATCATTTATTGTATATGAAGCAGAAATACCTACAATGTATCTATCTCTTTCAAAATCGTCCGTAAAGAACTCGGCTACATACAATGGGTTCTGAACATTACTACCAATAACATCGTATCCAGTTAAACCATTGTTAAGTGGTACACCATCAGCACCAGTTTGAGTGAAATCGAGAATAGGAGGTGCAGTTAATGCAGAATAGAAGAAGTTTGCACCTTGTCCTTGTTCATCAACATCAGGGTACTCAGTAGTTACGTAAGAACCACTAAAAGTTAATTTGAACTTTTCATTGTAAAGATAATCCGCATTCAGACGAAATGAGTTACGCTGAAACTCATCAAGGTTCTCTATAATACCACTTTGAAGATAATTTTCGAATGAAGCAAAGTAGTTGAATGAACCAGAAGAGTTTGCAATACTGATATAATTAGTATTGAATGGCTGACCAGTAAACATTTCTTCTGTGTTATCATAATTTACCGGGTATGGATTATCGAAAACACCGTCAAAACCAGTTGCATTAGTGTTTTCCCACTCAGGCCATGCAGTAACGTATCCATTTTCGATAACGACTCCCGTTTCATCCCAAGGATGAGTAGTAGCTACCGGGTACTCGCGATCTAAAGATGAGAAACCGTACTCAGTTCGAACAGTTACTTGTGGTCTATCAATTGAATTGGAAGCTCTCTTCGTAATGATCTGAATTACACCATTACCTGCAAGAGAACCGTAGAGAGAAGCACCAGCTGCTCCTTTTACAACCTCAATAGACTCAACATCTTGCATGTTAATATCAGCTAGACTTCCTTCTGTGATTACACCATCCACAATGATAAGTGGAGACTGATCATCCGAGAATGAAGTTGATGTTCTTAAACGGATACTTGCTGGGTTTGCAGGGTCACCAGACGCATTTACAATAGTAACACCCGGGACTTTTGCAGCAATAGCAGATCCAACATCAGCAGCAGGAACTTCAGAAAGTTGACTGTCATCAACTTTAGCAACTGAGAAACCTAATTTTTTAGTTTGAGTACCAGATCCCACACCAGTTACAACTACTTCATCGAGTCCTAAAATGTCCTCACTTAGTTGAATATCGAGTTGTACGGAGCTTGAACCAACAGTAACTGTTGTTTCAAAAGGGGTAAAGCCAACGAAACTTGCTTTGAGGGTATAAGTTCCGGCAGGTACATTATTGATAGTGTATTCACCATCAATATTTGTTGCGGTACCACGGGAGATTTCTTCGAGAAGAATTGTTACGCCTGGTAAGCTTTCACCAGTGGTAGCATCAGTAACCATTCCAGTAATGCTTCCTGATTGTGCATACACACTACCAGTTACACACACTAAAAAGATTAGTGATAGTAGCTTCTTAAACATAGATGACCTCAATGTTATTTAGAATTAAGAGTTAAATCATAAAGAAAACCAATTGCCCTGAAAGAGGCAAATTGATAGGCATTTGTGAGTATAGAGTTTTTGTGAACACAAAAACAATTAATAATTAACGTAGCTTAACATTTCGATTAAAGATTATCACGCAGAATATCACCTGATAACCATTGTTGAACTTGTTGATAGTACAGAGAAAAATATTGGTTACTTCGTATCAACAAATAGTTATCAAAAGGATAGTACTTGTTATTAACCTTCGGGTTTTGAAAAGTGAAATTAGTTTCAGGATCGTATAGATTTGAGGAATATGACCAGGTAGTTTGTGTTACGGTAGTGAATACATATCTGGGAGGTCCAAATAAAATGTACATCATGCCGAAATCAGTCTTCCACCCTTCCTTATAATTGGAAAACTGTTTGTTAGCCTCTTCCACACGCTCGTAATATAATTCAATCACATTTTGGGCTACTCTTTCATTCTTAGTATTGTTTAGCCAGAATCTGTCAATAGCCAATTTCATCCGAGCCGGGTCATCAATAGCCATCAATTTTTCATGATCTCCTTTTTCCATTAAATAGACTAAAGGAGCGGCAAGTTCTTTAGGGGTTCTCAGTGTTGGGTAGTTTTTACTTTTTACACTGAATTCTCTTGCACGATAAAGTTCTTCTCTATCCTGATCAGTTGAGGTAATTTCAAATCTGTAATTGCCTCTATCCAGATTTGGGAAAAGAAATTCAATACTCACGTTACCTTGTTGGCTAATTCTTCGGGTTGCGGAAGAAATGACATCGTATTTGTTAAACCTGATTCCTATATAAGGTAAACTAGAGGGTGTATAATTTGGCCAACTCATCGGCCTTGCCGCCAATGTATCCGACTTAAACTTTATTAATCTTGAATTAATCGTTAGAGGTTCCGTTCCACTATTGTTAGTGACCTGGAAACTGAACCGTATCGAATCCGACTCTGATGAGAGATCGTAAGATGTTACAGGTTGAAATCCCAAACTATCAGCATTTACCTTTTCAAAAACTCTGATATTTGTAATGTGAGGAATCGGGTCCTGGGGATTGGGAATGTATGCGTCTGTTTCCCGTACAGTTTGTTTGTCAGTATTTATATCTACTACTCCAATCTGGATTTTATACTCGCCGGGTTCAGCTTCAAAGAATTCGTTAAATACAAATGAGTCATCACTGTCAATTTCTGACTGAGAGTTTAGTTTGACAGTAATTGGATATTCATATCTCTTTCCAACAGACTCCAGAATTGTTTCGTTTTCAATTAAAATTTCCAGAAGAATGTCAGACTCAAACTTGTCGTCTACTTTTTTGAATATTAAGCTTCGATAAACAACTTCTACCGACACATTAATAAAGGTGCTGTCTGTAAGCTCATCAACCAAACCAGCGGAAGTAGCTGTTACTTCTGGAAAACCTGGTCTGTATTTATACAATCCAGAACGATCAATTCTGTCGACCAATGTATTGGAGCATTGAACCATGAATAGGCTCAGTAAAAGAAAAAGTGTACCTTTATGTAATTTCATCGCAACACTCCGAGAATAGGTTTAAATAATATAATATCCTTGATACAGATTTAATAATAGAGGCAGCTTTGAAAGCCTAATTCTAGTTAAACATTATTAATTGTTAGAAACAAATAAAATCAAATTCATTTATGACACCAGTACGACGAACAAAAATTGTGTGTACAATAGGCCCGAGTACAAATAATTACGAAGAAATTGTAAATCTATTGTTACATGGGATGAATGTAGCTCGAATTAATTGCTCACATGGTACACATGAGGTTCATGCACGTAGTATTAGTTACATTAGACAAGCTGCTCGCGAAAATAATTACAGTATTCCGGTATTAATTGATTTACAGGGCCCTAAAATTCGTGTGGGCCAAATGAAAGATGGAGGTCAGGTACTTGAAGATGGAAGCATCATTACTATAACAGGGGAACAAGTCGAGGGCACCAGTACGTTAATTCCAATCGATTACGAAAAATTAGTTGATGAAGCAGAGGTAGGAAACATTATTCTATTAGACGATGGGTTACTTGAATTTAAAATAGTAGGCAAGAGTGGAAACAACCTTGAAGCAAAAGTTGTAGTTGGTGGCTTGTTGAAATCAAGAAAAGGAGTAAACCTCCCTAATGTTAAGATTTCAATTCCGGCACTTACTGAAAAAGATATAGTTGACCTGCACTTTGCCGTAGAGCAGGATGCCGATTTTATAGCGCTTTCATTTGTTCGAACAGCGGATGAGGTTTGGGACTTAAAATCACGACTGGAGAAACTGGATAGTCAGGCAAAAGTAATTGCTAAGATCGAGAAGCCTGAGGCAATTGATAATATTGATGCAATTATCGAGGCGGCGGATGGAGTAATGGTTGCTAGGGGTGATCTGGGAATTGAGATTGCTACAGAAGAGGTCCCAGTGATTCAGAAATCTATCATCCGAAAATGCAGATTGCAGGGTAAGCCGGTAATTACTGCTACCCAAATGCTGGATTCAATGATCACGAATCCAAGGCCTACGCGGGCTGAATCTTCGGATGTCGCTAATGCTGTGCTGGACGGAACTGATGCGGTAATGCTTTCAGGTGAAACCGCTGCCGGTAAATATCCCATGGAAGCGGTAAATGTAATGGATCGGATTTGCAGAAAGGTAGAAGAGAGAAGTCCCCAATTATATAATAGTCTGGAATACCGTAACCCGGATTGGGAAGAGAAACAAATTATTGAGTCCATCGCACACTCTTGCATATTTATGGCAGACAATGTTGGTGCCAAGGTCATTAGTACAATTACTCATAGTGGAAGCACCGCGCGCAGGATTGCCAAGTTTAGACCTCGCGTTCCGATTTTTGCATTTACAGAATCACAAAAAATCCGTCGACAACTTAATCTGGTTTGGGGAGTACGTTCGGTTCGATTAGACGAGCTTTTTGATACGGATAAAAGTGTAAAACTAATGGAAAACTATTTGAAGGATTGTGGGCAGGTTAAAGTTGGTCAGCGCGTTGTGCTTGCAACTGGTATACCCACGGCTAAAAGAGGGCATACAAATATGATTACCATAAGTACGATTAAAGAATAGTATTCGTTGGAATGGCTAGGTAAATTAACTGTATGCGAAAAGTCTGGTATCCAATAATCCTGATTTTCTTACTTACTGGTTGTAAGACTACGTTTAAGTCCAATTTTAGGGACTTTAATGCCTATTACAACACCTATTATAATGCCAAACTGAGTTATAACCGTGGTTTGAAAAAAAGCCTGGAGCAAGCTCGCACGTATAACACACTACAACCAATTCGTATTTATGAGACACCAAAAGGTGCCGGCGCACCCGACTTCAATAACGCGATCGAGAAAGGGGCCAGTGTTCTCAGAAAATATGAAGACACCAAATGGGTAGATAATGCACTCGAAATCATTGGTAAATCATATTTCTATAGAAGTGAATATTTCAATGCAATTCAAAAATTCGAGGAGCTCTATATAACTGCGGATGATCCTGAGCTAAAGCAGCGATCTATATACTGGAAAGGGAGAGTGCTATTAGAGTTACGTGCGTATGGAGAGGGAATCCAATTCCTAAATGAACAGCTTTCGCTGAATGATGGCGAATGGAAAGCTAAACTTGAATGGCAGGTTAAAACGGTACTGGCTGAGCATTATGTTGCTTCAGAGAATTGGGTAAATGCCCTTGATCTATTAAATGAAAGTGTCGGGAGGATTCCGGACAGAGCGAACAAAGAGCGAGGTTATTTTCTTGTAGGACAACTCAACGAGCGATTAGGAAACACTGAGGAAGCTTTCACAGCCTACGACCGTGTAGGAAAATTCTATAGCAACTATGATTTGCAATTCGCTGCAAAAAAGAAAAAAGCAGAAGTAGCAAGGGATCTCGGAGATATTGATGAGGCCATTAAGGTTTTTTCGGGAATGGTTCGCGACGACAAAAACACGGAGTTCGTCTCTGAGCTGAATTACGAACTAGGTAAATCGGAACAGATAAAAGGGAATGCCGAAAAAGCACGTGATATTTACATCTCCATTCTAAGAGATCCAATCAATAAACCTGATAATGATGTGCGGGCATTGACGTATAACGGGCTTGCAGAGTTATACAGATTTGATTTCGATAATTATACGCTTGCTGCTGCGTACTACGATTCTTCCGCCGGGATGAATATCCCGGTTGATCAACTGCCTGAAGGATATAACGCCAGAGAATTGGCTGATTCATTCGGGGCATACGCAACCATTAAATATCAAATTCATGAACAGGATAGCTTACTGTGGCTAGGTACACTTTCGCAGGAAGCTTTTGATTCTGTGTTGAGTGAAATTGAAGCCAGGAAGTTGGCAGAATTGGAGCGACTTAAAGAGGAACAAGAAGAACGAAGAAATACCCTGGTTAATGTTGGCGCGGGTCAAAGTCAGGAAAGTACTTCGAATGTAAACAACGGGTTTTTAAACATCAGAAATCCGGTACTAATTGCTGAGGCAACAGAAAGATTTCAGGCATACTGGGGAGCAAGGCCATTAGTAAATAACTGGAGGGTAAATTCATTAATTATTAATGCAGTGTTGGATGACAGCACACAAACAATTGATGGAAATCTTATTTCAGGTTCAGAAAGCACTACGATTGATCTCAGTATTGATCTGAGTAGGATCCCTTTTACAGCTGTGGATCAGGATTCTGTACGTGAGCTTATCTCAAACCTTCAGTACGAACTTGGTAATATATTCTTCTTACAGCTTGACTTACCTGATAGCGCGGCTTATTACTTCAATAAGTTATTGGTCGAACGACCGGGAAGCTCAGTTGTTCCGGTAACTTTGTATTCTCTCTCTGAACTGTATGATATACAAGGTGATCTGGATTCATCAGTTCAATATGCAAATGAGTTAATTGATAACTTTCCGGAGACAGAATTCGCATTTAGGCTTACCGAAAAATTTGGCTTTGAAATACAAGATGGCATTACATATACCGAAGCTAACCCCAGAGACTTATACTTAGATTTAGTAAGCTCTTCTTCGGTCAGTTCCATCGAAAAAGCGGAGTCCCTGGCTAATCTGGCAATTGAGTTTAAAGAAGAGTCATTTAGTGAACGTGCGTTGTTTGAGTCTATCCAGGAATATATTCACCTGGCAAAATCCGATTCTGCTTTTTCGAACAATTTTGAGGAATGGCAATTCGCTAATGATGAATGGGAGGAAGCTCAGTCATCACTAAATAATAAACAGGATTCCATTAGAACTGCTTTTCAGGATACTTCCTCATTTATTTCTGAAACGGACAGTTTGTATTTCGAAACAATACTGGATTCGGTGCTTACCAAACCAGACCTGTCCGGTATCTTTCCGTACAGTGGTGAATACTGGGATTCAACTCGTGCTAAGATTGATTTATTCAATCTAACCTTCACGAATTCTGAGTTTACATCGCGTGTGAGAACGCTAAGTTCTGAATTCCAGGTTCTAACTGTTGCTGAAGAAGAAATCCTTCCGGAACCAGAGGTAGTTGAGCCGGTGATCAATACAGAAGAGAGTTCAGAATACATTAGTTGCTCGGAGATTAGGATTAATCCTGAAATCAGGGGGGGAATAGAGGCTTTCAATGAAGTTCTGAATCTTACTGAGATTCCAGAAGATGAGCAGATCGTTTTTCTTTTTTACATCAATACCCGTGGTATTATTGATGAGTTTAAACTGGCTTCTGAAACTCAGGATGAGGATCTCATACAGGCCTATGTTCAGGCTATTGATAATTACCTGACGTTCGAACCTGTACTGGTGAACGGAGTTGCGTCGATGGTATCATGTGAGATTGAATTTCGGATTCCTAATTAACCGAATCTCGCCGTAACCCTTCTTTAATCTCTTTCACAAGGCCAGGCCCTTTATAAACCATTCCGGAATAAATTTGAATCAGACTAGCACCTGCACCCAGTTTTTCTTTCGCTGATAAATAGTCGTCAATTCCTCCAACGCCAATAATTGGCTTGTTACCATTAGTAAATTCCGATAACCAGGAAATAACCCTGGTGCTTTGGTCTCTGATTGCCTTTCCGCTGAGCCCACCATTTCCAATGGATTCTAGAATTTCTTTTGAGGTGCTGAGATTTGCTCTGCCCGATGAAGTATTTGTTGCCACGTATCCGTCAATCCCAAACTTTTCACAAAGTTCAACAAGTACCTCCAAGTTATTCTTTGAAGTATCTACAGAAAACTTAACCAGTGTTGGAACAGAATTTCTGTCGGGATCCAGTCCTTTTAATAGAGCATCTAAAGCAGCCGGGTCTTCAAAGGTTTTTCCTTCACCAGTGTTGGGGCAGGAGATATTGACAGTAATATAATCTGCGACTTCGCATGCCAAATCGTAACTGAATTTATAATCCTCAATCGCTGCATCACCATGAATGTTAGCATCGTTTGTTTTTGCGATGTTTATCCCAAGGGGAATTGATAAATTGTATTTTTTTAGCCTTTTAACTACCGCTTCAGCTCCCTCATTATTCAATCCCATACGATTGATCAAAGAATCATCTTCAGGAAGACGAAAAGCACGGGGTTTGGGATTCCCTTTTGAAGGCTTTGCTGTGATACTTCCAATTTCAACAAAACCAAAACCAAGTGATTGCATTGCAACTGGAGAGACTCCGTTTTTGTCGAATCCCGCTGCAAGTCCTATTGGGTTAGGAAACTGAATATCCCATAGTTTCTGTTCTAGTCCGGAATTTGGGGAATTATATATGGCTTCTGTCATAAAACGGGCGAGAGAAGAAGTACTTACCCATTCAGACATTTCTATGCCCCACTCATGAGCAGATTCGGCATCCTTTTGGAATAAAAGGGGTTTAATAAGTGATCTGTAGAGCATTCCCTGATTTTAAATCAATGATACGGAAAAGGGACAAAAGAATTCGGAAAAGCCTTATCATCGCAGCTTCAAAATGAATGGAACTTCAGAACATATCGATCAATTTGTAGAGATTCTTAGTGGTCATGGCGATATAATACTACTGGAATCCCAGAAAAAGGATCACCCAGCAAGTGTACGATCATATCTTGCGGCTATTCCTAAGCGGCAGATATCCGGAAAAGCTGAGAGGAATTTCCAAACTTTTGAAGGAAGTAAAACGGAGATTTCTGGCAATCCATGGGATTGTATTAAGAGATTTCAAAGTGAGGTGGGGGATTGGATATTCGGCTACTTTGGTTATGAGCTAAAAAATGCCACGGAGAACCTCGAATCAAAAAATCGGATCTTAAATAGTCTGCCCGATTTTTATTTCATGCAGCCTAGAATTCTGATCGAATTTGATTTAGATGGGGGGTATCGATTTCTTCGCGGCGAATCCCTTTTTCGGGAGCTGTCTGGCAGAGAGTCACCATGGAAAAATGAATTTAAGATCGGATCTAAAAATTCAATTAAGGAAGAGGACTACATTCAAATTGTCCAGGAAGCAAAAGAACGAATATTTGAAGGGGATGTGTATGAAGTGAATTACTCGTATACCGCAACGTATTCTTTTTTAGGGAGTGGAGCTGAATTATACCAAAGAATGAGGGAAATCGGTCCTGTTCCGTTTGGGGCTTACCTTGCTATCGATGGGTTGCAAGTGTGTTGTGCTTCTCCCGAACGTTTCTTGAGGAGAAATGGGAACAAAGTGTACTCTCAACCAATAAAAGGGACGATTTCCAACTCGATGGGTTCTGATCTAAAGAGCCTGAAAAACGAAAAGAATCTGGCTGAGAACCTGATGATTGTTGATCTGGTACGGAATGATTTGGGACGGATTGCGAAACCAGGATCTGTTAAAGCTGATCATTTATTCGAGGTGCAGAGTTTTGATTCTGTACATCATTTGGTTTCAACCGTTGAATGCGAGGTTTCATCCACCGAAAATTCTATTGACATCATTAAAGCATGTTTTCCAATGGGGTCAATGACTGGGGCTCCGAAAATTTCAGCCATGCAAATCATCGATGATCTTGAAGATTATCAACGTGGAATCTATTCTGGTGCTATTGGGTACATTGCTCCTAATGGAGATTTTGATCTTAATGTTGTGATCCGAACGGCTATCATTGAAAATGAAGAACTGAATTATCCGGTTGGAGGGGCCATTACATCAGATTCCGATCCAAACGATGAATGGGAAGAAACAAAAGTAAAAACTCAGGCTTTGACAAAAGCTCTAAATAATTTCGAATTCAACGAATGATATACTGCGTGCCTAAGTTATAGCTACTCAAATAATAAGATATGAGTACAAACGAACCGGCTATTTCAACACTAGGTGCACTAAAAGCGAGTGGTTGGCAATCCATTTCCGTTAAAGATGAAATCCGAAAGAATTTAATTTCGAAAATACGGTCAGGAGGGCCTCTTTTTGAAGGAATACTAGGCTATGAAAAAACAGTATTACCTCAAATTCAGCATGCCATTTTATCCCGTCACGATTTGATATTGCTTGGATTAAGGGGGCAGGCTAAGACAAGAATTCTCCGGGCTCTGGTAAACTTTTTGGATGAATACATGCCAATTGTATCGGGATCCGAAATCAATGATGACCCTTTTAAGCCACTATCAAGGTTTGCGAAAGACCAGGTTGAAAAGTTGGGCGATGAAACACCTATCGATTGGGTGCACAGAAGTCATCGTTATGGGGAAAAATTAGCTACTCCTGACACCACTGTAGCTGATTTGATTGGAGATATTGATCCGATTAAAGCAGCAACAAATAAGTTGAATCTTGCGGATGAAAATGCGATCAACTTTGGGTTGATCCCCAGAACTAACCGGGGAATTTTCGTGATCAATGAGTTACCTGATTTGCAACCCAGAATTCAGGTAGCCTTATTAAACATTATGCAGGAGAGGGATATTCAGATCCGGGGTTTCAATGTCAGAATTCCGTTGGATATTTCCATGGCATTCTCTGCCAATCCGGAGGATTACACCAATCGAGGGAATATTATAACACCGCTAAAGGATCGTATTGATGCACAAATCATTACACACTATCCTCGTGAGATGGAGATTGGAATCGAAATTACTCGTCAGGAAGCCTGGGATGACCGGGATAACTCAGCTACGATTCATATTCCACATGTGTACAGGGAAATAATCGAGCGGGCCGCTTTTGAAGCGCGCGAATCGGAATATGTAGACCAAAAGAGTGGGGTATCTACCCGGATGACAATAACCGCGATGGAACAGATTCTGTCTTCGGCAGAACGCAGGGCCGTAGTCAATGGAGAAAAAGAAACTTCTATCCGAATTGCAGACATATTTCATATGATTCCTGCCCTTACAGGAAAGCTGGAACTAGTTTATGAAGGTGAGCAGGAAGGTGCCATAAGTGTAGCCAAGCATATTATTGGGAAATCCATCAGTAATACCTTCAAACAATACTTTCCGGATCCGCAAAGCAGAAACGAAACGGACAAGAGTAAATTCAGTAAGATTACCGATTGGTTCACAAAAGGAAATGAAGTGAATTTGCCGGATACACTCCCTTATAACCAGTATAAACTATCTTTAGAATCGGTTGATGGATTAGAAAAACTGGTCAAAGCACATGTTAAGCCAGAATCTGATAGCGAATTGTACTCATGGATGGACCTGGTATTAGAGGCGCTACATCAAAATTCTATGCTCAGCAAAGAAGACAAAGACGACCATTCCCGGTATTCTGATATGATCGGCTCTATGTTTTCGTCTTTTGAAGGACTGAAAGACGAAGACTATAATGATTTTGATATATAGTAATTGATATCGCAGATAGTTAGTCGTATATTTGTTGCCTTTCCAAGAAACTGAAGGAAGCAAGCCAAATATGAAACAAGGAATTCATCCAGATTATAAAGAGATCACAGTTGTTTTGAGTGACGGCTCTGAGATTAAAACCAGAAGTACGATGAACACCAAAGATGGGGTGTATAAAACTGAGATCGACTCGAAAAACCATCCGTTCTACACTAAGAAAGCCTTTACTGCTAAAGCAGGGCGTGTGGATCGTTTCAAAAGAATGTATGATAAGAAATAATCCTATTTCTCCATGGTTTTAAAGGATGTATCCAACCGATGCATCCTTTTTTTATTTTTAGGATATGAAGATTGAAGTTTTTGAAGTTGGCCCGTTTCTGGAAAACACCTATCTGCTTGTTAAAGGTGACGAAGCTATCGTTTTTGATCCAGGGTTTTATGCCGAGCAGGAGTACAAGGCATTTAAGTTGAAGTTGAAAGAACTGGGAGCTGATTTACGCGCGGTAGTATTGACACACGCTCACGTTGACCACGTACTTGGTCTTCAAAGATTATTATCGGACTTTGATATCCCTGTTTATCTCCAATCTGAAGATTTGTTTCTGTGGGAGAATTTTGGAAATCAGGCGACTATGTTCGGATTAAGACAGGTTGCATTTGGATTTACCCCAGATCCGCTTCCAAAAGAAGGAGAATTTCAAATCGGTGGATTTCGCTTCGAGTGCTTATTTACGCCCGGTCATTCTCCCGACCACACTACTTTTTACTTCCAAAATGAAGGGTTTTGTATTGCGGGTGATGCCCTTTTCAATGAAAGTGTGGGAAGAACGGATCTTTATAAAGGAGACTTTGACTTGTTGGCTAAGTCTATTCGGGATCAACTGTATTCTTTACCTGATGCTACTGTCATCTACCCGGGACATGGCCCTGAGACGAACATAGGGCATGAAAAGCAATTCAATCCTTTTGTTAAGGCTTAATCGTTTTTTAGTTCGTCAATTTTTCCGAGATAATCATCAGCCTTTTCTTCATTTACCTCGATCAGCCGCTCATACATTTTGATAGCTGCCTTTTTGTTGCCTTGTGTGATATGAATCCTGGCGAGGGTTTCAGAAACTATATCCTCAATGTTGTTTGCTTCTTCACTCAAATCCTCTAACGAATCTTCATCAGTATCTAAAGAGATTTGAATGCGCTGTGATTCAACGGCTTCCAACATTTCTATTAAGCGATCAAGATCAAGAATTGGAGACCGGCGTGAACCCTCAAGTAATTTTGATTGGTTTGAATATCGACTTTTTGGGATAGCGGCTTCAAACAGGTTGGGATGTACCAGGAAATAATGCAGGTGTTCCATCAAAGGGCTGCCCGGCGCATAATTTTTAGCAATAAGCGCTTCTTTGATTGCTTTTTTGTTTTCCTGCTTCAGATGATAAAACCAGGCAAGTAAGAAATGGCCCACAGCATCAGGTCCACGTTTTTTCACCTGCTTTTGGAGTTTTTCAATGGCTTTGTCCTGATCTTTCTCAAAGATCTCTACGTAAGAAGCCAACGATTTTGGTATGTTGAATGGGAGCTGCTGCATTTATGCGGGAATAATACAGCAAGGTGAAAAATTAAACAATGATTTTACCAGCTACTTACAGCATCGTTGAACATATTATTGGCTATTTGTTCTAACGCGTCGTCTGCAGCACTCTCTTCCCCGGCTACGGGATCATCAGTAGGATCGAAAGTGAAGTTTCCGCTGAAGTTCTTATCCCATAACGGAGAGTCATCTGTTTTATACTGAAAACTGGCACTTACAGTGATTTGTACCTGGTTTTGGTTAGCCTGTTCATTGCCTCCGATACTGAAAGGGCGGTTACTGTAGCTGATTATTCGTCCATTGATTACTGCATCAGCACTCTCTTCATCATTTGCTAGCTGAAGCCGGCTTTCATTCACAAAACGCTGGAGTAAGGCCTGGTTAAGACGATCACTCAAATCACCGATTCCACTATTTGATTGATCCGGAAAGAACGGAATAAAAATGGTATTAACACCTTCAGGGATGGACGTCCCGGTGAAGCTGTAGCTCAGGCAACCACTAAGGAAAAATGCTGAACAACACAGAAAAAGAAAAAAACGATTACGCAAGGCCATATTGATCAAGTTTTCGATATAACGTACGTTCGCTTATTCCTAATGCCTCTGATGCTTTTCTTCGATTTCCATCGTACTTCTCGAGGGCTTTTTTAATTAGAAACTGCTCGGTTTCTTCGATTGATGGGATTTCATCTGAGCTAAAAAAATCGCCGATATTTGTAGTCTCTTCAACTACCTCCGGTACAGAATCTATTTCCTGAGATGGTAGACTTCTCATCCCAAGCGGAGTTTCTATGTCAGGATTGTATTTGATCAGTTGTTCGGTTGCCTGTTCTGGTTTACCCCCAGAATACTCCGCTAAAGCAGGAAGATTTTGGTTTTGATTAGAAAACGAAGAGTACAAAAAGTTTGCTAGCATCTTCTTTACATCACCGATATCGTTACTTAGCTCAACCAGCGCCCGGTAAATCAACTCCCGATCTCTTTTACTAAAGCCTTCATTGTAGCTGGCTTCGTCTTTTTCTGAAACGTCCGAAACCATGGGGAGGTTGTCGGGTGAGCCTTCATGCTGGCGGCCTTTGAGGTATTTTTGGAGGCGTTCAGCATCAATAAACTGTGACTTTTCCAGCACAACCAGCTGTTCGGCTACATTTCTCAACTCGCGAATGTTTCCAGGCCAGCGGTATGAAATCAATAATTCACGGGCCTCATCAGAAAAACCTTTAAAAACGGAATCATACCGGGTCGAAAAATCCTGTACAAATTTTCTGAAAATCTCAATGATATCTTCCTGGCGTTCGCGGAGAGGTGGCAAGTAAATTTGAACGGTATCCAATCGATAGTATAAGTCTTCCCGGAAAGTTCCTTCCTGAACCAATTGCCAAAGATCCTTATTCGTGGCAGCGATAACCCGAACATCCGTGGTTTGAACTTTACTGGAACCAACTTTAAAGAATTCACCATTTTCAAGAACGCGAAGTAGCTTTACCTGCACGTTTTTCGGAGTGTCACCGATTTCATCCAGAAAAATGGTTCCACCATTGGCCTTCTCAAAATATCCTTCCCGACTTTCATTAGCGCCAGTAAAGGCACCTTTTTCGTGCCCAAAAAGCTCGCTCTCGATGATTCCTTCCGGGATAGCCCCACAATTAACGATCACAATATCGTTGTGCTTGCGTGAGCTCATTCCATGAATAGCGCGTGCGGTTACATCCTTCCCGACCCCACTCTCACCTTGCAACAAAACGGTGATGTCGGCACGGGAAACCTGCATGATTTTATCCACCACCTGGCGAATGCCATCCGATTTACCTAATAAGCCAAATTGTTCCTGAAATACTTCTCTATCCATACGTTGAGTGACCCTTTGTCATTTTGACATAAGGTACTGAATCTTAAATTAGTTTCCCGAAAGTTGAACCGGAACAGCCTACTTATTTTAAAAGTTCGGTTGCCTGCTCAATGGGAAGAGCCCGGGTTTCTTTAAAGCTGGAAAGCACCAGGTTTGATCGGGTTTTATCAACGCCATCCCAGGACTGTATCCTTGATAATAACTTCTCAAAAGATGAGGTGTTTTTGGTACGAACCTTCAAAAGATGAGAACCATCACCTGTGATGGAGTGGCACTCCAAAATCTCCGGTTCATCATGAACCTTCTCAACAAAGGAAGGGTAGTTTTCCGACCCATCTACCTGTACAAAAAGAAACGCAGTGATATCAAAGTTGAAGTCTTTGGCGTTTAAAATGGCTTTGTACCCTTCGATTAGTCCCCGTTCTTCCAGTTTTTTCATCCGTTCCGAAACAGATGGAACCGATAAGTTCACCAGTTCTGCAATTTTATTACGTTGTGCCCGTCCGTTTTTTTGTAGGTGATTTAAAATCGAGATATCGATTTCGTCCAGTAAGTGGCTCATGTATTTTCTAGTGAATTCCTAATATTTCTAATAATCAAAGAATGTAGCCTAAATAATTTAGGCAATCAATCAAAATGATTGGGTATTTACAAAAAGAAACTCGGCTCAGAATCAGCACTAAAAAAATCACAAATCAAGCAATAAAGCCCTTATCTTTCGCGCTCTTTAAACTCAAATGAATTTAGTGGAATGCTGGATATAAATTACATCCGCGAACATGTTGACACAGTAAAACAAGGAATGATTAACAAAGGGGAGAAGGATTCCGGAATAGTAAATCAGGTACTTGTGAAGGATGAAGAATGGAGGGCGTTTGTCCATAAGCTGGATACCCTCAGAAGCGAGAACAATGCGAAGGCCAAGCAAATCGGCATGTTGATGGGGCAGGGAAAGAAAGAAGAAGCCCAGGCCATTATTAAAGAGACATCCGAGTTTAAAGAGCAATTGAAGTCAATGGAAGAGAAGGAGAAAGTTCTACTCACTGAGCGAGATGAGATGCTTTACCGAATTGCAAATGTGCCGCATCCAAGTGTACCGGTTGGTCATTCAGAAGAAGACAACGAAGTATTTTCTACCTGGGGTGAGCCTAATAAGGAAGAATGGAGAAAACCTCACTGGGAAATCGTGGAACGTTATGGCTGGGTGGACTTTGAGCGTGGTGTAAAAGTTACCGGAGCTGGGTTTCCGTTTTATGTCGGACCAGTAGCCCAGCTTCAACGTGCGTTAATCAACTATTTTATTAATGAAGGGAATACAGCTGGATTTACAGAATTACAGGCTCCATTTTTTGTGAATGAAGATTCCGCTCGTGGCACAGGTCAAATCCCTGATAAAGAGGACATGATGTATGTGATTCCTCGCGACGAGTTTTTTGTCATACCAACAGCTGAGGTTCCGGTAACGAACTTCCATAGAAATGAGATTTTGAAGGAAGATCAGCTTCCGATCAAATATGTATGTTACACTCCCTGCTGGAGAAGAGAGGCGGGTTCTTATGGAAAAGATGTTCGGGGACTGAATCGGCTCCACCAGTTTGATAAGGTGGAAATCGTGAAGATTGTGAAGCCGGAAAACTCCTATGATGAGCTGGAAAATCTGAGAGAACACGCAGAAAAGTTACTTAAGGCCCTGGAACTTCCTTATCGAACACTACTGATGTGTACAGGAGATATGGGCTTTACTCAGAGCAAAAAATATGATCTGGAAGTGTGGAGCCCGGGACAGCAACGCTGGCTGGAAGTAAGTTCCTGTTCCAATTTTGAAAGCTTTCAGGCGAGAAGAATGCAGCTCAGATATCGTGCAACGGAAAAATCCACAGAAATGGTACATACGCTTAATGGGTCTGCGTTGGCACTACCAAGAATTGTTTCCGCGATTTTGGAAGCCTACCAGGAAGAAAATGGAAAAGTGCGGGTTCCTGAAGTCCTTAAACCGTTTATCGGGCGAGATTATTTATAACTAGCTAATAGCTGTTTGCAAACGGCTGACAGCTATTTTTTCTTGGCGAAATACCAAATCACCCAACCGATACCCACAATGGCAAGTGCGATTCCAAATCCACCCAAAAACGCATACAATAGGTAAGTAAAGATCATTGGAATGATAACGGTGGAAATCGTTTTTACCGGTGCGGCTGCCACTCCCGCTGCTCCAAACAATGAGGCGATAATTCGTCCGAGTCGTGCTAGCATTTTTCTCTTTGATTAGTTAACTGCAGGTGATGTACGAGGGGTTTTGGGAAAAGATTCGGATTCAAATAGGAATTTGGACTAGGTAAAATATGAACAATCCCTGTTTATCGCCTCAATCGTCATGCTGAACTTGTTTCAGCATCTTTATCAATAGTCGAGTCTGTTGAGATTGTTAAAGTTCGCTTGGTTTGTATAATGATAAAAATACCAAGAACCATGAATAAGCTACGAAAGTATACTTCGAACCAAATAATCTCTTGAAAATCAGTAACATCATCAAAAAACTTGAAATCAAGATACTTTAGAAAAACAGATAACAGACTAGTACTACCTGCTATAATTAGAATCGATGACCAAGCAAATAGTGCTTTCCCAATCCACTCTTTCTTCTTTAATAAGCCAAAAAGAACAGCTCCTTGAATGGATAAAGTTATCAATGCCAGTAGATTTCCTGAGACTAGAATAAGGAGGTTCAGTATTAGCAAAACTACAAGAACTCCAATTAGAAAATTGAAGAACAATTTACTCTTGAACTGTACCATTTTTTTAGTTCGTTATCCGAAATTTAAATTTATACCACAGCAAAAAACTCTTCTTCTTTGTAGTTCAGAAGAATTTCGAGGATGGGATCCATGGTGTCATATTTCATGAGTTCAAGACGGAGCTTTTTTCCATTTCGGATGCCTTTTAGATATTGCCCATAATGCTTTTTCATGATGATGACCCCGTACCGTTCGCCCTGGTGCGCTACAGATTTTCGAAGTTGATCGGCGGTCAGTTCGAGTCGTTCCTGAAGAGTAGGTTCGGGTAGAAGTTTTCCTGTTTCCAGGTAATAGCGGGTTTGCTCAAAAATCCAGGGGTTGCCGATTGCTCCACGACCGATCATTACTCCATCCACACCGGTTTCATCAAACATTTGTTTGGCTAATTCCGGGGTAGTAACATCACCGTTTCCAATAATTGGAATTTCCAGTCCGGGAGTATTCTTTAGTTTTTTCAACCATTCCCAGCGGGCATCACCTTTGTATTTTTGGGCACGGGTTCGTGCATGAACGGTTAGTGCTTTTACTCCGAGTTTTTGGAGCATTAGTGCCACTTCCTGAATTTTGATAGTAGCATCATCCCAACCTAACCGGGTTTTTACAGTTACTGGTTTGGATTCAACGGCATCCACCACAGTTCCGGCCATTCGTTCCATCATTCCCAAATCACGAAGACAGGCTGCCCCGGCTCCTTTATTTACCACTTTATATACCGGGCATCCAAAATTGATATCTACCAGATCGGGATTATTATTTTCTGCGACCTTTGCAGCTCCATACATGGCTTCTTCACGGCCGCCGAAAATCTGGATTCCGAGAGGTCGTTCACTCTCAGTATAACTCATCTTATGAAGGGCAATGTCGGAGTCCCGAATCAGCGCTTCTGAACTGATGAATTCAGTATAAACGATGTCTGCTCCCTTTTCGCGACAAATCTGTCGGAAAGGGGAATCTGAAACATCCTCCATCGGAGCGAGGAAAAGCGGTTTCTCGGGAAGTTCAATCGGGCCTATATTCATCGTTCATCAAAAATTTACAAAAGATACGGATTTTGGGGCGTTTCGAGGAAAACAATTCGCCACGAACACATAAAGGGAGTAGTCATTGCAAGGATTAACTCCTATATTTTTGCACTTAAAATTTAATTTTAAACTTATTAGATATGTCACTGGATACATCGAAGATTGCGGAGTACTTAGGAGACGAGGCGTCCTATTTATTGGAGCATGAAAGTAAAACAATTAGCAAAGATCGGTTGGTAAAGCCATCTGCAAATTATGTAGATGAAGTTTGGTATCATTCAGATCGGAATAATAGAGTGTTAGGTAACTTGCAATGGTTAATGGAGGCCGGGCGACTTGGGGGTACCGGTTTTGTTTCTATTCTTCCTGTGGATCAGGGGATTGAGCATTCTGGTGGTGCGTCTTTTGCAAAAAATCCGGACTACTTCGATCCAGAGAATATAGTGAAGCTTGCGATAGAAGCAGGTTGTAATGGGGTAGCTTCTACTTTTGGAGCGTTGAGAGCTGTTTCTCGAAAGTATGCGCATAAGATTCCTTTCATTGTAAAAATCAATCACAATGAGCTGATGACCTATCCAAACACCTTTGATCAAATCATGTTTGGTTCAATTGATCAGGCGTATGATATGGGTGCAGCAGCAGTTGGTGCCACTATTTACTTTGGTTCTGAAGAATCAAGCCGTCAAATCCAGGAAGTAGCACAAGCTTTTGCTTATGCTCACGAATTAGGAATGGCCACCATACTTTGGTGCTACACCAGAAATAATGCATTCAAGGTTGATGGTGTTGATTATCATACTTCTGCTGACTTAACCGGACAAGCCAATCACATTGGTACTACTATTGGAGCGGACATCATCAAACAAAAGCAGCCAGATGTTAATGGTGGTTTCAAAGCGTTGAATACCGGTGATTCAAGCTATGGTAAGTTGGATGAGCGAATTTACTCTGAGCTCACTTCTGATCACCCCATCGACTTAACCCGTTATCAGGTAATCAACTGTTTTGCTGGCCGCGCTGGTCTCATCAATTCCGGTGGTGCATCCGGTGCTAACGATTTCGCTGATGCAGTAAAAACTGCTGTAATCAACAAGCGAGCAGGTGGTATGGGCTTGATCAGTGGACGAAAAGCATTTCAGCGTCCACTTGCAGAAGGTGTGAACTTGTTGAACACTATTCAGGATGTCTATTTAAACGAAGATGTGACCCTTGCATAATCTTCTTTAGAATGAAAATGAAGCCACGCCTTGTCGTGGCTTTTTTTTTATATTCACGCACCATTTCTAAGCATTGACTACGGACGCAGCCAACATAGAACAACCTAAGAATTTTATATCTGCACGATATGTAATTCTATCCATCTCACTGAGTGTACTCACAATGGGCGGGGTGATTTGGTACACGTATACACCAGGGATTTTGGATCACCTCGCATGGAAACGAATGCCGGGACTTGTCATTGCTGTCGTAGTTTCTTTTCTGAGAGTATGGGCAACGGCGGCGAAATTTCGAGTGCTTTCTGAAAATACCGTCAGTTGGTTGGGAGCCTTTAGAATTACTCTTACCTGGGATTTTACCTCAGCAGTTACGCCGTCTACCATCGGTGGTGCCCCTATGGCTACCTATGCCATGACCAAAGAAGGATTGAAGCTCGGTGAGGCAACAGCCATCATTCTGTATAGTGTGCTTTTGGATCAAATTTGGTTTGCCATCGCAATCCCTATTTTGTTGATCTCGGGAATATTTTATGCCGTGGTTCCTCCTGAGGCGGGTTTGGTCGGTGATGTCTCCATGATCTTTTTATATGCGTTTTTACTAAGCTATGCTGGGTTACTTGCTTATGGCGTTTTAGTAAATCCTGCGGCTATTAAAAAAGTGCTGAAGTTTGTGTTCCGATTGCCATTTTTAAATCGATGGCAAGAGAAAATAAATGCCGAAGCAGAGAACCTGGAAAGCTATGCACATCAACTGAGAAAGAAACCATTCTCCTTTTTACTGAAGGCTTTTTCTTGTTCCACACTTTCATGGCTGTGCAGGATCGCGTTGCCTACCATAGTGATTTTGAGCCTGCTACCAGCTCCTGAAGTTTTATCTGTACTACGAAGCCTCGCAATGAACCTTACCTTCCTTGTTGTTCCAACTCCTGGTGGAAGTGGTGGGGTAGAAGGGCTATTTGTTCTTTTCCAGGCACCACTCATTTCAAGAGAGTCCTTCATTGGCTTGTCACTTTTTCTTTGGAGGTTGATCAGCTACTACATCACTATCGGAATTGGAATGGCAGCCACAACCTGGTATATAAATCGCCAGGTTAGTGAAATACAGGCTAAAGAATAGTGGCTAAAGTTAAAGTTCAGTTCGAATGTTCTTCCTGCGGAAACACCTCTCCAAAATGGTTGGGAAGTTGCCCGAATTGTGGAGAGTGGAATACCTATGTAGAAGTAACCACATCCAAAAAGGAAGTAGAACATAAAGCAAAAGTAGCAGGGATCGAATCGGCTGGAAGCCCTCAGAAACTAGAGGAAGTAGAGACTTCAGAAAAATCCCGTTTTTTGAGCAATATTTCTGAATTTGATCGGGTCTTAGGTGGAGGGTTTTTACCCGGAGCTTATATTTTGATTGGTGGTGAGCCAGGTGTAGGGAAAAGTACATTGACTCTTCAAATTGCCAAATCGAATCCTGAGTTAACCATTTTATACTGCGCGGGAGAGGAATCTGCGGGGCAAATCAAACAACGGGCACAACGGCTGGGAGTACAATCGGAGAATCTGTTGGTTTTCAATGAGACTCAGGTTGATTTGATCATTGAGCAGGCCCAAAAAATTGATCCTGATTTGCTGATCGTCGATTCGATTCAAACGGTATATCGAACAGAGCTTTCCAGTATGCCTGGATCCATTCAGCAGGTGAAAGAATGCGCGGCTTTGTTTCAACAGGTAGCCAAGAAGAAAAATATCACCACACTTGTTATTGGTCATGTTACCAAAGAAGGAGACATTGCCGGTCCACGGGTACTCGAGCACATGGTGGATACGGTACTTCAGTTTGAAGGGGACAAAAATTATACCTACAGACTATTGAGAAGTCTTAAAAATCGCTTTGGCCCGGCACAGGAAGTGGGTGTGTTCGAAATGTTCGAGCATGGACTCAAAGAAGTGTCAAATCCATCGGAATTATTCTTATCCGACAAAACTGAGGGCGTGAGTGGAAACGCAATTGTCTGTACGATGGAGGGCTCTCGTCCTTTGTTGATTGAAGTTCAGGCGCTGGCAACGCCTACTAGTTTTGGCACTCCTCAACGGACAGCGAACGGATTTGACCGCAATCGATTATTGCTCCTGTTGGCCGTGCTGGAAAAAAGAGCCGGGTTTAGTTTTTCCAATCAGGATGTGTACCTGAACGTTGCAGGAGGATTTCGCCTGAGTGATCCGGCCGGAGATTTAGGGGTCTGTTGTGCACTTGTTTCCAGCTTATTGGATAAAGCTATTGATCAGCGGGTGGCTTTTGTGGGGGAAGTCGGATTAGCAGGAGAGGTAAGGTCAGTTCCTCATATCGAACAAAGATTAAAAGAGGCATCAAAATTAGGGTTCTCAGAAAGTATTGCCCCACTTTCCAAAAATGGAGCGGGTGTTCGATATGTACAGGATGCCATAAAAAAAGCCCTCAGATGATCTGAAGGCTTTCAAATTCGTGAAAACAACGAATTAGTAATTATCGCGCTGACGGCGACGTTGCTCACGCACGGCTTTTTTCATAGCCTCACGCCTCAAAATAGATGGCTTTGTAAACTGCTGACGATCCTTGTATTCATTCAAGATTCGAGAGCGGGTTACCATTTTTTTGAAACGGTTAATTGCGCGTTCAACACTTTCGTTGTCTTTAACTTCAACGCCTAGCATTGAGCCTCACTTCCTTTCATTAGGTTATTTCCCATAATTGGGAACTTGAAAGATACAAAAAAATGTATTTTTATGAGATTTTTAAATTTTTGGGTGTTAACCATCATCTATGGAACAAGAAGAAAAGGATCAAAAACCTAAAGTAGCTGAAAAAGGACTTATTGAAGAATTCGTTGGAGATGTAATAAGTTTAGAAAGAGGCTTGCCCGCTACTTTTTTAGAGTCATTAAAGAATCCGGGGTACGTAATTGATAGCTATTTTGAGGATAAAAACCGATTTGTAAGTCCTATTAAGTACACAATTTTTATGATTGCCGTAACAAGTGTCATTGGCAACTTTGTGATTGATTACGAAGCATTGATGAATGCAGGTGTAAGTTCGCAAGCAACTTCTAATGTGGAAATGGATCCTATGTTCACTGCTTTCATGAATGGAGTTGCCGAAGTTTCAACTGCTCTTTCAACCAGATTTAATCATCTAGCAACGATTCTTGTTTTAGCGCCACTATTTGCTTTTGCGAGTAGGCTCTTTTTTAAGAAAAAACGATCAACGTTCAAAGAGCACTACATTATGACATTATACTCGCTTTCTACAGTATCTTTTATAAATCTAGCTTTTTTACCCATGATGATAAATCAGGCTAATATTTGGATTTATTCTGGTATAACAAGTTTGTCAATGTTTGTATTTGCTTTATACACTCAGATTAAATATTTGAAATTGAAAGGTTTTGATGAATATGCCCAATCTTTTTTAAGCATTATGATAGGGTTTATTCTGTATTTAGTAGGAATCTTTATCCTCCAGATAGGAGGAGCTATAATCCTTGTTATAGTAAGGAGTTGATGGGGTTTTTTAGTTGACTAATGCAAATTCCTAGACTGTCATCCTGAGGATACTTCCGAAGGATCTTGAAAGAAGCAAATTTTGAAAGCTAGACTTCTGAAAATTTGATTTAAAGCAATGGGTTGATGTAGAACTTATCATCAACCAAATCTGGTCGAACTCCTAATCCGAACAAAGCCAGATCATATTTAGCCGGATCATTTGGATTTAGTACAATAAGCTTCTCACTTAATTCCAGCACCGCTTTCCAATCGTTTTGTTTACGCGATAACAATCCTAAAGCACGGGCCTGTCGGGCTACATGAACATCCAGCGGGATTTTCAATTCAGCAGGGGACATAAAGCTCATGGTGCCTAAATCAATATTACTTTTCCGGATGCACCACCTCAAATACATGTATAATCGCTTGGCTGAGCTGTTCTTTTCGGGATTGGCGATGTGTTTTCTGGATCGCTGAGGCGTTTCCGGATGGAATTCAAAAAACCTTTGATGAAAGACTGCAATCAATTCTCGTTTTTCCGTTTTTGCCTGCTGATAACAATCCGCCCAAAATCCTTCGAAATCTCCAAATTGCCGGATACTACTTTGCAGAGCTTTTACGATCCAGTACACATCTTCCGGTTTGAACGTGCGATGTTTGAAACCATCCAGAACCTCTGCACCAGAATCGCTGAAATTCGTAATGAATTCAGCAGGTCGATAATCCATTCGATTCAATAAATCATCCACTTTAGCGATCACAATATCCCGGCGCCCCCAGGCCATCATTGCGGCAAAAAACCCTGCTAATTCCTGGTCGTTTTTTTCCTCAAAGGCATGCATGAATTGAACTGGATCAGATTGGATGTATTCCGGGACTTCAACTTGATCTACAATCGAATCGAGGTAAGTTTTTAGCTCGAGGAGCTTTTTTTTGGAGAGGAGTGTGATCTTATTTGGCATATGTAAAGGTACAAACCTCGATATTTTCATCCTGAACTTGTTTCAGGATCTGTAAGGAAGTAATTCGTTGAACTGTGGATTGCAAAATCAAAACTCAATAATCACGGTTCTGAAACAAGTTCAGGTGACGACTTATTCTAATCCTTATTTTCAGCCATCAACTTCTCTGTCAACTGCTTATTAGCTTTTGGAAATGGGTATTGTTCCAGTTCAGAAATGTCTACCCATCGAATTTCCTGGCTGGATTTTGGGGAAGGTTTACCAGTAACCAACTGGCATAAAAAAGCATGCAAAGTGATGGAAAAATGGGAGTATACATGTTTTAATTTCATGAATTCTTTGTAAGCAGTAACTTCGATTCCTAACTCCTCTTTTAGTTCACGCTCCACCGTTTGCTGGATTGTTTCGTCTTCTTCCTGTTTTCCACCTGGGAATTCCCAAAGTCCGCCGAGCATTACATCTTCAGGGCGAAGTGCGATTAGCACTTTACCATCTTCTCGTCCAATAATGCCAACTCCAATGTGTTTGTGAGGTTTTTTCTTTGCGGGAGATTTATAAGGAATCACATCCGTTCTGGCCGTTTTAGTCGCTACACAATCAAAAGAAATGGGGCAATTTGTACAATCGGGATTGGTTGGTTTACAGACTATGGAGCCGATTTCCATCAAACCCTGGTTAAATTCGGCAGGCTTTTCGGGACTGATGAGTTCATCCACATACTCTTGAACCAGCTTAACGGTTTTGGTGGACCGGATGTCATCATCGATTCCAAAATAGCGGGTGATTACACGAATCACATTTCCATCAACCACAGCATTCGGTTTTCCGAACGCAATACTGGTAATTGCCGCTGCGGTGTACGGACCAATGCCTTTCAATTTGATGATTTCTTCATATTCCTCAGGAAGTTTGCCATCATAATCAGCGACTATTGATTTTGAAGCCGCATGCAAATTTCGAGCACGGCTGTAATAGCCAAGTCCTTCCCAGGCTTTCATTACTCGCTGCTGTTCAGCTTCAGCTAAATCGAAAACGGTTGGGAATTCCCCAATAAATCGTTCAAAATAAGGCCACGCCTGATCCACTCGTGTTTGCTGGAGCATGATCTCAGAAATCCAGATTTTGTATGGATCTTTGGTCTCCCGCCAGGGCATAGGACGTTTATGATCGGCGTACCAATCTAATATGGATTGTGCGAAAGTCGGGTTTTTGGAGTTGGAGTAATTTGTCATTCAAGAGCAGGTAATTTTATGACCCCACCCTGACCCTCCCCTTGATAAGGGGAGGGGACTTTGAAATTATAATCCAGGTTTGACGAAAAGTACTCTCCCTTATTGAATGGGAGGCAGAAGGAGTATTTCATAAATAGATTACTCCCCTCTGGAAATATTCACTACGGTAAAGGTCACATCAATAGAAGAAGCAGTTCCCTGTTCATCGGTTGCGACAATCCTGAACGTTTGTTCCCCAAGCTGCCGTTCGGTGGGAGTCCATGAAAACAAACCGGTTCGTTCGTCCAGCGTTGATCCAGTTGGTAAGTCGACCCCCAGGTACCGAATCAAAGCCGTTGAAGGATTTTCGGGATCGATGGCATTAAAAGTAAGTTCGTAAGGATCGTTTACAGCGATAGTAGAACCACGAACGGGGCTAAAGCGTGGTGGGGCATTGAAAGTTTTTACTTCTACCGTGAAGCTTGTACTGTCGATTTCTCCTGCCGAATTTGTAGCAATGATGGTAAATGGAACCAAACCAACCTGGTTCACGGACGGCTGCCAGTATAGTCCCTGTTTTTTTATCAACGCATTCGCGACGCTGGATCGGTAGGTGAACTTCACATCTGCCGGATTTCCATTTTCCAAATCCAGTCCAAGTAATAGTGGTTGGGGAAATGTGAGTGTGATATTTGGGATAGCTTTTATAGAAAAACCTGAAGAAAAAGGTTCAGAATTCTGAACAGAAGAAGTCTCTTCATCAGTTGCTATTAAAGGACTGATCTTATCAAAAAAAGAAACCCAAACAGCTTCATCGCTTTTGGTGATGAAGTTACCCGCACTTTGTTCGGCTTGCCAGAGTTTGAAATCGTCTCCGTTTTGAGAAATCCAAAGTTGGTTTTGGCTTGTGCGTATGATCAGATCATCTTCAACCTGAACGATGCTCAAGACTTTCGAATCAACCCGGCCAAGTCTTCGCCCAATTCCGTTCGTAGTAATAGTGTAAATTTCACCAGTTTGTGAAGCTCCCCAGATTTGGCCGTCTTGCAAGAATAGTTGATGTACAGATTCTCTCAAATCCACTGACGAAGAATGCACGAGTCCGTTCTCTTCCATTCTAAAAGAATGAACCCGATCATCATTGGTAAGCACAAACAATTGATTGGCTATAATTGATGAAGCTACATCCAGTACAGCAGCTCTGCCAATTTCCCCGTTGGCCACAATTTCAGGATCACTATCGAATACATCCGGATCAGAAAGGGAGAGTTCTCCAAGCCCATCGCTATTTAAGGCGACATATAATTTATCTCCCAATCTTGCTACTCCAAGAGGAGGTGTCGGAAGTTGTGTGGAGGAAAACACACCCAAAACCGACGTGGGCTCTAAAACTGTGAGTCGGCGGGAATCGCCATATAAATATCCGAACCGGATATCAGATTCTAAACGGTCGCCCCGGCGTTGCATTCCGGCAGAAGTATATAACCATTGAAGAGAATCACTTTGAATCCGAAAAACAGCCATTCCTTCTAGTTCAGAAAGTACGTAAAGGTGTGCAGAAGAAGCCTCTAATGCTTTAACATTAGAGATTTCGATCATATTGGAAAAATCCTGCGACCACTGAGCATGGGATTGGATGGTTGAAAATCCAATCGAAATGAAAAAAAGTAGGAGTGAAAGCTGACGCATAGAATGTGATGAATTATAACCACTTATGTTTTTTATACCATCGGATGGTTCTTGAGAGTCCTTCCTCGATAGTAACTTTTGGGTTATAACCGAGTTCTTTTTTTGCTTGTTCTGAGGAACAAACCCACTCATTAACCATCTCGAGCGCTTTGTCCCGGTTTAGTGGCGGAAATTTTCCCATTGTTTTACCTGAAAATTCCACTACACTTGCAATTTTGTGAATCCATCCTAATTTAAGATATACTGGAATGGCTTTCATTCCTAAAATGGTGTTCAAGATTTTCCGAATTTGATTCCATGAGTATTCGTCTTGTTCTCCTCCCAAGAAGTAGGTGTAAAGTCCATTTTTTTTAATTTCCGAAGCCTTTAGGATGCCATCAACTAAATCAGAGATGTATACCATAGTGAATGTTGGGTTGTTCCCGTCACCAACCATAGGGCATATTCCAAGTTTAAAGGTCTTAAAGAAGTTGTATATGCCTTCTTCTCTTGGTCCATATACCGCGGGAGGTCTGATTATTTTGAGGCTCATTTCAGGTGAATGTATCTTGTGCAATAGTTTCTCCATTTCCATTTTGGATTCACCATACATGCTTACTGGTTTAAAAGGAGCAGATTCATCTAAAGGGGTTCCATAACTAGGGCCCACTGCACTCATAGAGGACAAAACAACAACGTTTTTCACCCCTTTTTTTTGAGCAATTCTTATAAGATTTTCTGTTGCATCTACATTAGCAGCTTTAAAATCAGACCATGTCGGTGCCTTAACCAGGCCGGCTAGATGAAAAATGATATCCACATTTTCCAGGGAGTCTGATATTAATTGAAGATTGGATAAATCTCCTGTTACTTTTGTATAAGGTTTGTCAGATAACCATTTTTCATTACTTCTTACCAGACATTTTACCTCTTTATATTTTTCAGATTCAAGAAGAGAGTCTACAAGGTGACTCCCAATAAAACCGGTTCCTCCGGTAACAAAGGCTCTCATAAATATGTATATTTGTCAGATTTTGAAATCATCAAACTTGCGATCACAAAGCATTATCAATACAAAAAAGATACGAATCTAGCTATTGGTTTTAAACTGAATGAATGAACTGAGAGTCGCTTTATTTACAGGCAATTATAATCACATCAGAGATGGGGTATCACTTACCTTGAACAGGCTGGTTTCCTATCTGGAGAGTCAAAATATCCCCGTTTTAATCTTTGGGCCAAGCATTAAGAATCCACCAATAAATCATTGTGGTGAAATGATTGTAACGCCTTCTATTCCGATGTTGGTTCCGGGTAGAGATGAGTATCGAATCGCTACTCATTTTCCAAAATGGGCTCAGAAAAAACTAGAAGAATTTAATCCCACTATCATTCATATAGCTACTCCGGATGGACTTGGAAACGGGGCTTTGAAATGGGGTAAGAAGCGTGGTATTCCAATCGTGGCGAGTTATCATACCCATTTCCTAAGTTATGCTAATTACTATGCATTCTTTTTGATGCCCATTCTTTCCTGGGCCAAATGGTTCATGAGGCGGTTTTATAAGCAGGTCGAGGAAACGTATGTGCCATCACAATCTATGATTGAGGAACTGATCCGGTTAGGTGTTGAATCGGAGATGAAAATCTGGGCCCGTGGAATTGACCTTGAGCGATTTAATCCATCAAAACGAGACGTAGAATGGAGACGGAGCGTAGGATTTGATGATGACGAAATCGTAGTAAGCTTTGTATCCAGGTTGGTCTGGGAGAAAGAGCTTGGAACCTATATTAAAGCAGTAAAAAATCTAAAGGCAATCAACCCAAAAGTACGTGCTTTAGTAGTTGGCGACGGGCCGGCTGAGGCCGAAGCCAAAAAAATGCTGCCCGAAGGTCATTTCACCGGTTTTGCAAAAGGGGAAGACTTAGCCCGGGCATATGCGAGTAGCGATATATTTCTGTTTCCATCACACACTGAGACCTTTGGTAATGTAACTCTTGAAGCGATGGCCAGCGGGCTACCTTGTGTAGTGGCCGATGCAATTGGAAGTAAATCGTTGGTAGAAAATGGAGTGAACGGCTATTGGGCTGAAAAGCAGAGTGAAAAGGATTTCACAGCAAAACTAAAACTCGTTGTTGAGGATAAAGAGCGCCGATTGAAAATGGGGGATAAGTCCAGGGAGTTTGCCATGAAGTATAAATGGGAATCCATAAATGGTGGATTGGTTGAGAATTATCTAAATGTGATCGCACGGACAAAAAAATGATGAAAATTTTGTACATCTCTCATCTGCATCCTCCCAAAAAAGCTCCTCTTAAAAGTATTGGAGGAATGCAGCGAGTAAGTATGCAACTCGTTGAGGAGTTAAAGAAAAATCCCAATGTGGATGTAAAAACAATCATTCAGCATGCGCCGTGGAAAGGTATCGAGCTTAGGACATCGGTTTTTTTATCAAAATTGGTTCGAAAACTTCCTAGGATTGTGGAAGATTATAAACCCGACGTAATCTTGTTTTCTTCCATGGTAACGGCTTCTCTTGCAAAGTTGACAAGAAGTAAGATCGATATTCCGATGGTGACTATAAATCATGGTCAGGATGTAAAAATGCCCATAGGGCTGTATCAAAGATTTGTGCCTTCCGTTTTTGACGCTCTTGATGGAGTGATTTCTGTCTCGCGAGCCACTCGTGAAGAATGTATCCAACGGGGAATGCATCCTGATAAAGGTATTGCCTTACCTAATGGATTTGATCTAAGTCATCTGGAAGAAACTCCTGATAAGGTTGAATCCCGAAATGAAGTTGGAGAAACATTTGGAGTAGATTTAGAGGGTAAGTCGTTGCTACTCACCGTTGGAAGACAGGTTAAAAGAAAAGGACATGAATGGTTTATCAGGGAAGTTATGCCAAAGATTCAATCGGATGTAATTTACCTGGCCATTGGTGAAGGTCCGGAACATAATCGACTGGTTGAGATTACATCAACACTAGACTATGAGGAAAACATACTTTTCGTTGGCAAACAATCAGATGAAATGCTTCGGAAAGCGTACGCTGCTGCTGATGTTTTCATCATGCCAAACATACCCGTAGAGGGCGACATGGAAGGATTTGGAATTGTACTCCTGGAGGCTAATCTGGCCTCTACTCCGGCGGTCGCAGCAGATTTAGAAGGGATTAAAGACGTGGTAGCGAATGGAGAAAATGGATTCAAAGTCCCTGTAAGAGATTCCGACACATTTGCTTCCCGCATTGATGAGATTCTGAGCTCGGAGTATGAGTCAACGAGCCAGAAAAGCAAAGAATACGTAGAACAAAATTTTGCATGGAATAAGGTCGCTGAGCAATATATTTCCTATCTTAACAAGGTTATAAGTCAGTACAATAGTACGTCGGGCTAGTTGGTAAATTTGATAGAAATTTAATACTAGCTATATTGAACGTTATTTTTGGATTATTTGGATAGGACGGATCGCATGGGCGAAACAAAAAAATTGGCCACTCAGGATATTTTTTCTAAAGCACACAGTTTCACGAAAGCGGATGAAGTTAAAGCTTTGGGTTTATACCCGTACTTCAAGCCATTGGAAGCCACCGATGGAACTATTGTTGAAATTGAGGGTCATGAAGTTATCATGGCCGGGTCCAATAATTATCTTGGCTTAACAAATGATCCAAGAACGATTAAAGCTGCTCAGGATGCCCTGGATAAATACGGCACGGGCTGTACTGGTTCAAGATATTTAAACGGTACGCTTGATATCCATCTCGAACTGGAGGAAAAGCTCGCTGAATTTATGAACAAAGAATCATGTGTTCTATTCAGTACCGGGTATCAAACCAATGAGGGTTCTATTCAAACGATTGCTGGTCGTAATGATCTGATTTTTTCCGATCGGGATAATCACGCTTGTATTGTAGTTGGTACACTTTGCTCAAATGCAAAAACCATTCGTTACAAACACAACGACATGGATCAACTTCGAAAGTTTTTAGAAAGTGCCGATCCTGAAGCTGGCAAGATCATTATTTCGGATGGGGTGTTTTCCATGTCTGGTACACTGGCTAAAGTTCCGGAATTGGTAGCTTTGGCGAAGGAATTTGGAGCCAGATTATATTTAGATGATGCGCATGCAGTTGGAGTTGTCGGTGAAGGTGGTCGGGGATCAGCTTCTGTATTTGGTTTAAACGATGAAGTAGATTTGATAAGTGGCACTTTTTCTAAATCATTTGCATCCCTTGGTGGATTTTTAGTAGGCGACCGATCTGTTATCGAATTTATAAGACATCATTCTCCGGCACACATTTTCTCAGCATCAATGCCTCCTGCAAATGTAGCCACGGTTCTCAAGGCATTGGAAATACTTAAGGAAGAGACGTGGAGACTTGATCGGCTTGAAGAGATTGCTATTTATATGCGCACAGAGTTAGAAAAACTTGGTTTCAATGTTTGGACAAGTCAGTCTCCTATCATTCCCGTGGTAATTGGTGAAATGATGGAGTGTTTTGCTTTTTGGAAAGACCTGTTTGAAGAGGGAGTATACGCAAATGCAGTAGTTCCTCCTGCAGTACCTCCGGGCCAATCTTTATTACGAACCAGCTACATGGCCAGCCATACCAACGATCACCTGGACAGAATTTTGGAAGCATTCAGAAAAGTTGGTATCAAACATGGAATTATTGATCAAAACGGACATTCAGCACTAGAAGCCTGATATAGTTATGAGTACAACGGGGGTTACGATCGTCACCACTGATGACGAAAAAAAACAGTTTCTCGAATTTCCCTACACTCATTATAAAAACGATCCTCACTTTGTTCCTCCTTTACGAGCGGATCAAAAAAAATTAGTAGATACCAGGAAAAATCCGTTTTACAACAATGCGGAGGTAGCACTTTTTCTTGCAGAGCATAATGGGGAGATTGCAGGTAGGATTTCTGCTACGGTTGATAACAGGTTCAATAAGCAACATAATACCAAGACGGGGCACTTCGGTTTTTTTGAATGTATTGACCACCAGCCAACTGCTGATTTACTTTTCCGGGTTGCTGAAGATTGGCTTCGGGAACGTGGAATGACCAGGGTTCTCGGGCCTGCTAGTCCGGGAATGATGGATGTTATTGGATTTCTTTCCGAGGGATTTGACAAGGATCCTTATATAATGATGCCATATTCCAAGCCCTATTATCTTAAACTGGTAGAAGAAAATCAGTATGAGCTGGATATGGAATTGCTCGCCTTTATGATCACCCAGAATGATGTGGATTTTTCAAGAGTTGAGCGGGCTAAACAAATCGTTTACAAGAGAAATCCCGGCTTAAAATTACGCCCCGTAAATCTCAAGAAAATCAAAGAAGAAGTAGAAATCGTGCGAGAGATTTATAACAAGGCCTGGGCTGATAACTGGGGATTTCTTCCACTTACAAAAGAGGAATTTGCTGCTACTGCAGAAGACTTCAAATTTATATTAGATCCGGAAGTGGCTCATGTCGCTGAGATTAATGGTAAACCGGTTGGGTTTTCTATCTCTATTCCGGATTTAAATGTCATTTTTAAGAAGCTGAATGGAAATCTTTTTCCATTTGGCATTTTCAAGTTACTGTTTGGAAGGAAAAAAATTACCCAATTGCGAACCGCATTGATGGGTGTATTGCCAGAATATCAGGGAAAGGGAATAGAGGCGTTACTGAATCAGTATACCATCGATTCAAAATATCATCAGTCTGAGTTAAGTTGGGTACTTGGAAATAATCAGGATATGATTCGGGTAGCAGAGCGGTTAGGTGCTCAGGTAGATAAGCGCTACCGGATGTACTCGAAAGAGCTATAAGATCTTCATCTCAATTTCATAGAATTGTTTGAAGTTACGCTTCGATGTTGATACCGTAATCAACAGGTAATCTAGAGTTTTTTAATTATATACAAACGGAATGACAATGAGCGATTACAGAATCGAAAAAGACAGTATGGGCGAGGTTAAAGTGCCTGTTGATGCCTTATACGGAGCACAAACTCAACGTGCACACGATAACTTTCCAATTAGCGGAATTTCCTTTGGTCGGGAATTTATAGAGGCGCTTGGATACGTGAAGAAAGCTGCGGCATCAGCCAATAAGGAGCTTGGATTACTGGATGCTTCAGTGTCTGATTCCATTCAGCAAGCAGCTCAGGAGGTGGTCGACGGGAATCATGACAAGCATTTCGTCGTTGATATCTTTCAAACGGGCTCTGGAACATCCAGCAATATGAATGCAAATGAAGTAATCAGCCATATTGCGAATACATCAACATCTGGTGAAGTAAACATCCATCCTAACGATCATGTAAACTTTGGGCAAAGCTCAAACGATGTGATTCCAACAGCTATTCGGGTAGCTGCGGTGCTTTCTGCTACCAAAACATTAATTCCCTCACTAACTCACCTAAAAGATACTTTTCTTGCGAAGGGAGCAGAATACGCGCATGTAGTTAAAACAGGGCGTACACACCTGATGGATGCCATGCCAGTCACTATTCAACAGGAATTTGGTGGATATGCAAGGCAAATCGAATTGGGAATTGCCCGTGTTGAAACAGCTCTTGAGCGGGTTAGGGAACTGCCCCAGGGAGGTACTGCAGTTGGGACAGGCATCAACACCCACCATGAATTTGGGCAAAAGTTTGCTACTAGGATATCTGAATTCACGGGAGAGAGATTTGAAGAAGCTGTAAATCATTTTGAAGCACAGGCTACGGTAGATGCTCCAGTCGAGTTAAGTGCGCAGCTCAAAACCATTGCAGTAAGTTTGATGAAGATTTCTAACGATCTTAGATGGATGAATTCAGGTCCTAATTCGGGAATTGGAGAAGTTCAATTAGCTGCTTTGCAACCGGGTTCCTCTATTATGCCAGGTAAAGTAAATCCGGTTATCGAAGAATCCGTGAACATGGTTTGCGCACAGGTGATCGGGAATGATGCTGCCATTACTGTTGGTGGTCTGAACGGGAATTTCGAGTTGAATGTGATGCTTCCTGTTGTTGCTCATAACTTACTTCAATCGATCGGTATTCTGGCAAATTCAGCCAGAAACCTGGCCGACCGATCCGTATCAAAATTGACGGTACGTGAGGATGTAATTGCTGATAAAGTAGGGCGGAACCCAATACTGGTTACAGCATTAAATCCCATTATTGGGTATGATCTGGCTGCCAAGATTGCGAAGAAAGCTTATGCTGAAAATCGGGCGTTGTTAGATGTAGCCAAAGAAATGACAGATCTTACGGAAGATGAGCTTAAGGAAGCTCTGGACCCGATTAAGATGACAAAAGGTGGATTTACCGATTAGTGTAAAACACTGAAAAAACATCATTTACTTAATAACTTATGAGTAAATGATCGCGTTGGGAGCTTTAAAAAAAGTATCCGAAACCTTATATTGGAAGCCCTTTCAGAGTTTCCAAATAGTCAAGTAATCCTAATCTTATGCCATGGTAGAAGTTAAGTCAAAAGCCCGAAACAGGTTCTCCGCAGCTGAGAAGAAAGAAATTCTATCAGATTATCGATTAGGTTGGACGAGCAGGTACATGTCTTTAATCGGGCGTAAAGAAGTTCTATCTGGGAAGGCCAAGTTTGGGATTTTTGGTGATGGAAAGGAAATACCTCAAATTGCGCTTTCAAAAGTTTTTCGGGAAGGGGATTTCAGATCAGGTTACTATCGTGATCAGACGTTTATGATGGCTATTGGGGGAGTTACGGTTGATCAGTTTTTTGCACAGCTATATGCTCATCCTGATCCTGAGGCTGATCCTAATTCAGCCGGGCGCCAAATGAATTCCCACTATGCTACCAAGTTGATTGAGGAGGACGGAACCTGGATCGATCAAACAAAATCGAAGAACACTGCGAGTGGAATTTCACCAACTGCTGGCCAAATGGCCCGACTTGTTGGTCTTGCGCAAGCTTCAAAAATGTATCGTAACCTCCCGTCTTTGAAAGGGCCAGAATGGAATAAGTTTTCGAAGAATGGAAATGAAATAGCTTTTGGCACCATTGGTGACGCTTCTACTTCTGAGGGAGTATTCTGGGAATCTATTAATGCGGTTGGGGTGCTTCAGCTTCCAATGGTAATGTCGGTTTGGGATGATGGATACGGAATCTCTGTTCCCAAGAAGTTTCAAACCACTAAAGAAAGTATTTCAAAAGTATTATCAGGCTTTCAGCGTACCGAGGATGAGCCAGGATTTGAGATCTTTACAGTGAAGGCCTGGGATTACCAGCAGCTTATCGAAACATATGAAACAGCGGCCGAGATTGCCCGTGATGAGCACGTTCCGGTACTTGTTCATGTCGAAGAGGTAACCCAGCCTCAGGGACATTCTACTTCAGGTTCTCACGAGCGATATAAGTCCAAAGAACGATTGGAATGGGAAGTGGAATATTGTTGCTTAAACCAGCTTAGAAAATGGATTCTCGCCAAAAAGATTGCTACAGAAACTCAATTAGATGCTATTGAATCGGAGGCTCTTAAAGAAGTAACTGAGGCTAAAAACCGAGCCTGGACCGCTTACATGGAACCCATGAAGCAAGAAAAGGCCTATGTATTAGCAAAAGTGACAGAGCTAAAAACGGAATTAAAAGATGAGCGGCTTGAGAAGTTAGAAAGGAAACTGAAAGCATCTCCTAATGCACTCCGAAAAGATATCCTGCCTGTTGCCAAGAGAGCAGTTCGGTTTTCCGTTGGTTCTGATGCTCAAGCCCGAGTTGATTTAATAAATTGGTTGAAAGAAAATAAACCTCTTAACGAAGATCGCTACAACTCACATCTTTACAGTGAGACCCCATTTTCTCCTCTGAATGTTGAGCATATCCCTCCTGTGTTTACAGAGTCATCGGATAAAGTGGATGGAAGGATCGTACTGAGAAATAACTTTGATAAACTCTTTTCCCAATATCCACAACTACTGACTTTTGGAGAAGATGTTGGCGCCTTAGGTGATGTTAACAAAGGGCTAGAAGGGCTTCAGGAAAAATACGGTAAGCTGCGGGTAGCCGACACCGGAATTCGCGAGGCTACTATTTTGGGGCAGGGAATTGGAATGGCACTTAGGGGATTGCGGCCGATAGCGGAAATCCAATATCTCGATTATCTGCTTTATAGCTTTTTTGTGTTGAGTGATGATTTAGCCACCCTCAGGTATCGAACAAAAGGCGGGCAAGCAGCACCGGTTATTCTCAGAACCCGGGGACATCGATTGGAGGGAATTTGGCATTCAGGATCTCCAATGGGAGTAATACTGGGTGGTGCTCGTGGTGTTCATTTATGTGTTCCAAGAAATCTTACCGAAGCTGCCGGTTTCTATAACCTTCTCTTGAAAGGGGATGATCCGGCAATAGTGATTGAACCTTTAAATGGGTATCGGTTAAAGGAAAAGCAACCTGAGAATATTGGCGAGTTCACTACTCCTCTGGGTATTCCTGAGATTGTGAAAGAGGGTACGGACCTCACCGTAGTTTCTTATGGATCAACGTTTAATATCATAGAATCTATCATTCCTCAGCTCGAGGAAGTGGGAATTAATATTGAGTTGATCGATGTAAGAACTCTCTTACCATTCGACATTAATCATATTGTTTCGGGTTCAATCAAAAAAACCAATCGATTACTAATCGTAGACGAAGATGTGCCGGGCGGAGCTTCTGCTTTTATCCTGCAAAACGTACTTCAGGAACAAAAAGGGTATTATCACCTGGATTCTGAACCTCGTTGCCTAACTGCAAAAGCACATCGTCCTGCCTATGCTTCTGATGGGGATTACTTTAGTAAACCTAATGCGGAAGACATCTTTGATGAGATTTATTCTATGATGCGGGAATGTGAGCCAGAAAAATTCCCTGAATTGTATTAGAAAATCGATTTAACGAAACTATTCCGTTTGTTACACGTGCTATCCCTGATGTAATTAACTAGGAGTATGAGTAATAAAGAGCGACAACGATTCCAGGGAACTGAAGAAGAATTCGATCTCGATGAATATCTAGAAGAGCAATCGGAAACAGGGCAATCCGAAATTAAGGAATCCAAGTCAGGAGGAGCAGGAAGCAGAAGAACAGGGTTGTTACTAATACTTGCTGCATTCATTGCGATTTACTTCATGAACCCCGTAGAACAGTTTAGGGGATTTTTTACCGAATCTGATCCTGTTGAGCAGGTTGTGATTCCTCTTGTGCCCCCGGTTGCAGAAGCTCCAACTCCGCCAAGTGTAGATGAAGCAACTTTCCAGTCATTCGAAAATACGGGTGCTCTTATTGATTACATTGCCGCCTTAAAAACTTTTGATATTACTGACGATATTTCTTCTGTGGCAGGTTTGCAGTCACTTTACCGGGAACAGGTTCCTTTAGATTATATACAAGGCTTAGAAGAATCCGATTTATTTGATGATTTATCCGCAGCAGGACTTTTGAGTATTTATCGCCAGCAGATCCCTTTGGAATATATTACTGCGTTAGGAAATGCTGATATTTTTGATGATATGAGTGCTGCTGGCATTGTAGCTTTGTACAATCAAAACGTTCCTGTGGAGTACATTCAAATTTTAGGTCAAACCGATATTTTTGATGAGATGTCGGGTAATGGAATGTTGGCTTTGTATAACGAACAAGTGCCAGCTGAGTACATTCGTCAACTTGCTTCCTATGATCTTTTTGACGAAATGACCGCTAATGGAATGCTGGCTTTGTATCGAAGCGATATTCCAATGGAATTTATAGCAGGGCTGGCAGCTGATGATTTATTTGATGAGATGAATGCTTCCGGCGCCCTGGCTCTTTATAACCAGGAAATACCGCTTGATTACGTAAAAGCAATGGGTGAGGCTGACATTTTTGACGAGATGAGCTATCAGGGAGTATTAGCATTATATAATCGCGGAGTTCCAGCTTCATTCTACAATGACCTTAGTGTCCGTGGAATCGATGACCTCACTTTCCGGGATGTGATTTCACTGTATGATTCAAATAATAATCGCTAGATCAGCGCTCTGGCTTTTAGTTCCAGGTACTTGTTAATGGCATTGATCGATAACTCTTTTGGTGGGGTCAGAATGGTGTGAATTCCCTCGCGATTCAATGACTTCACAATCTGACGCTTTTCAAAGTTAAATTTTTCGGCGACCGTTTTTAAGTAAATATCTCCGATTGTTTCTGAATCACGATCCAGAAGTTCAGTTACTTCAGTGTTTTCAAAGAAAATAGTAACCAACAAATGATCCCTGGCAATTCTTTTCAGGTAATTCAACTGACGTTGCATACTGCTCACCGTCTCAAAATTGGTATACAAGAGAATTAAACTGCGCTGTTTTACATGATTTCGAAGTCCTACCAGCAGTCGGTCGAAATCTGATTCCATAAAATTAGTTTCAACGTTATAAAGCGCTTGCTGAATACTCCGTACATGTGGCCGCTTTTTCTCAGGTCGAACAGCTTTCACTTCGTTGTTGGAGAAGGTCAACAAACCAGCTTTATCGTCCTTTAAAACGGCAATATTCGAAATCACCAGGCTTGTATTTATTGCATATTCAAGAAGCTGGAGATCATCAAAAGGCATCTTCATTACTCTGCCCAGGTCGATCACATTGATAATTTGTTGGGAGCGCTCATCCTGGTACTGATTCACCATTAGTTGATTACTTCTGGCCGTTGCCTTCCAATTGATGGACCGGATATCGTCGCCTCGGACGTACTCCTTAATTTGATCAAACTCCATGGTATGTCCAAGCCGTCGAATTTTCTTTACACCTAAATCTGTTAATCGGTTTGAAATCGCATACATCTCAAATTTCCGCATTTGAATGTACGATGGGTACACTGGGATTGCTTCAGATGCACTTATTACAAATCGACGCTGAAAAAAACCTAATCGTGTGGAAACAAACAGATTGATATTTCCAAAATCAAAGCTTCCTCTGTTTACCGGGCGAAGGGTGTAAGAGAAATCCAATTGTTGATTCTTCTCGAACACGGCATCAATCTCAAAATTTCGGATTTGAAACTGAACCGGGATTTCATCGATTATTTCAGCCTGTATTTTGATCCCATACTTTGACAATACCTGGAGCCGGATTGTATTCTCGTCCCCGTTGGAAAGACGTTGAGGTGCAAATCTTCTTGCATTAAATCCGGATCGGGAACCAAAAAGCAGTAATAGGTCGATGATTAAAAGAACCCCGACCATGATAGAAATTACTTCACCAAGTGCAGCAAACCCTGTATAGAAGTATCCCAGAATAAATGTGACCGACAATAAAGCCAGAACCACATACAATTGAGTGTTTATATATAATGATCGTAGAAAGGTCACTATCTGGGAACTTCGACTTTATTCGCTAATTGCAATAACACAGTATCAGGTAGTACGCCTTCCATCTCTTTTTCCGGGGTGAGCATGATCCGGTGTCTGAGCGTAGGAACTATGATTTGTTTTACATCTTCAGGGGAGACAAAATCACGCCCCCGCATTGCTGCCCAGGCTTGAGCCGCTTTCAACAAATACACCGAAGCACGCGGAGAGGCTCCAATCGAAATAGAAGCAGAATTACGGGTTTCGTGTACAATCTGAGCGATATAGCTCATCAGTTCCTTTTCAACATGTATCTCGTTTACAAGTTTTCTCTGCTCATTAAGCGTTTCAGCTGATACAACAGCATCGATTTGCTCCGTATCAGGTGCAGTTTTACGCTCATAACTGCCTTCCAGAATAGCTACTTCATCTTCTAATACAGGATATCCAACCTCGATTTTAAAAAGGAATCGATCTAGCTGAGCTTCAGGCAATCGATAGGTACCTTCATGTTCGATGGGATTTTGGGTGGCAATTACCATGAAAGGGTCTTCCATTTTATAGGACGTGCCATCAACGGTAATCTGTTGCTCTTGCATCACTTCGAATAGCGCAGCCTGGGTTTTGGCTGGGGACCGGTTGATTTCATCAATCAATACTAAATTTGAAAAAACGGGCCCCTCTTTAAATTCAAATTCAGAAGATTTGGTATTAAAAATCGTGGTACCAATGATATCAGCTGGCATTAAATCCGGGGTGAACTGGATTCTTGAAAACCCGGTATCCAAAGTTTTGGAAAGGATTCTGACGGTCAATGTTTTTGCGACTCCGGGAACCCCCTCTACCAAGACGTGGCCATTGGCCAGTAAACCGCAGATCAATAAGTCTATAAACTCATCCTGTCCAACGATTACTTTCTTAATTTCGGTACGGACATCATTAACTATTTTTTGAAGTCCGCTTAAATCGATTCTGTTTTCAAATGGTGTCGATTCAGTTTTAGGAGTTGCCTCCGGTTCCGGGTTGTTTAATTCTTCCATTAGCGAAGTGAATGTTTATAAAACCAATCGATTTGGTCGGTGATTTGTTTAAGTCGTTTTGAGGAAATCTCTTTTTCATTCTGAGCTGCCTCGATGTTTTCAAGGAGCTCGTTTATTTCTTCTAACTCGATTCCCGAACGTTGAGAAATTTTTGTCTGAATTTCGTCAGAATCGTCAGGATTGACATTTAAATTTGTTCGGATGTAATCTTTAAAGAACAGAATTTTTTTGTCCAGTATATCTTTATGCTTGCCGTTATTGAGATATAAGTTGGCGATAGTGGATGTAAATAGGAGGCTGGTATTGGAGACTGATCCGACTTCAGGGATGATCCGTTGTTTTCGTTTTGATCCAAAAATCAGGTAACCAATTAATCCTGCAAGGCAAATAAACCAGGCCCATTTCAAATTAGGTTGAGAAATGATATAAGAAAGTGAACTGGAAAAACTAACCCGGCTTACTTTGTAATACTCATCCCAAATTACATCCCGTACATGAAGGTATGAAAGTACAGTGAATGCATAATCAAATCGATGTTCATCTTTTAAGAAATAATTTGAAAATAAGAAGGGGTTTGTGTGAATGAATAGCGAGCCTTTTCCATAATCAATCCGGGCAAAATTAACTCTGTCGTCTCCAACTCTACCCAGAACAGTTGTTCTTGAAGTGTCGAATGCAAAGAAATATGATTCAGTGAGACCAACCGGGAATTGCCATGATTCAGAGGAATTCAGGTTTTGATTGGTGAGACTGACTCGATTTTGGAGTAAAGAATCTAAATTGGTGATTGTTGGATTGATGGATGGAAAACTTGAGGCCAACTGAATATTTAGCGAGTCTGCGAAAGCCCCGCCTATTTGCCAGGCAGAGATAAATACATCACTTCCCCGGTCAACTTCATCCAAAAGGATTTCAGTTTCAAATTCATCTAGTTCAAAAGTGGAGTTCACAAACACCTGGTTGTGCTTTTTCTCCATGGATTGTTGTTCAAATATTGGCCGGTTATTCACCTGGATATTTCGATCAGGAAAAAGAGTGGCTAATTCGTTGTAGAGGATATAACCGCCGAAAGGTTTCTTTTCAAAATTAGAATATCCCTCGGACCAATCCACAGGTTTAGGTTGCAGTAACCTGATAGACACTACTCCAATTGTAATCAGCAATAACGCGTAAATATACTTTCGCTCACTTTTACCCATTCAAACTTCCCCTGAACTTCTTGAATGTTGAATAGAAAGTTTCGAACTGATAATTGTCTATTTCAAAGTCACCATATTCAACAAATTCATAAAAGGTGGTAAGGCTTTGAAACTCTTTGCGCAGTGGATGCCCGGTTAATTCCCGGCTATAATCCAGGTTCGTTTTTTCAATTCCCCATGAGATCAGTTCCTTTTGAGTGAGGAGCTTTAACGCAATCAGATAAGCAAAGCGGGTTGCTGAGTGATAATCGCTATTCAGAATGGATTGCTTAAATAATTGATCATAATCGGTGTTCTCAAGATCTTCCTGCTTGATTCCAAGTGAGAATCCTTCATCAGATTTATTTTTTTTGAACACGTAGATAAGTTCACCACCCATTAACTGGTTCACCAGTACAAATACCAGTGCAGCCACCGCAATTATCAGGATAGCACGGAAAACAAATCCACCGATCGGAGAACCAAGAATTCTGGCCAGTATTCCAAGTAGAAAATTTAGAATCCGCTGGCGCAAAGAATTAGGATTTTCCGGGGCTATTACATACTGAAAATCCGGATCCGCAGCGTAATTTTGAATAGTTGAAGTATCTGGTATCCGAAGTTCTATTTCCGAAGACGTATCAACCCTCACACTATCTTGTGCAAAAACTGATGGGCTCAAAACCATCGCCATCGATAAAAAAAGAAGAATCCGGAGACTTCTATTCATGATTAGTCTAACAGTCCTTCAATTTGAGATCGCAAACTGCCGCCTTCTTTTCGCTCTATCAGGCTATAAAATTGAAGGGAAACAGCAATGAAAATGATGGTACTGATCAACGATGAAATAGCCGTCATTATACCAGTAAGGACGTAATAAAAATTTGTCAAAAATGTAGGGTCAGCAGCCTCATTAGCGCCTGTCTCCAACGTCAAAATTGATAAAATAGTGATTGGAATAAGAATGGCATAGGTCACCATCATCATCAGGACGTACATAACAAATACAACGGCAAATGTAGACCACCAATAGTCTTTAGTGAGTTCCCATGACCTGCTTAAAGATCCAAATACTGTTTCCTCCTCAAGCACCAGGGCTGAGGAGCTAAGGCAAAACTTGATACCAAAAAAGAACATCGGCACAAGGAAAAGAAAAGCCGAAAAAATAAGTACGAACATAAATACTATGTACAGACCGGTCAGTTTCAACACATTTGGGACTATATCTTCAAGAATAGATTCCGGACTGGGTTCTTCACCTTCTTCCGTAAGTTTTAAATGCTTAAGAGTTACATAGGTCAGCACGGAGCTCGCGAGGATAGAAATTACGATACCAAGAAAGTACCTGGGTCCAAAAATAGAGCTCATATCTTCGAAAAAACCGGTTTGTAATGTTGCAAAGATCTGATCCGTGTAACCTTTTAGCAGAAAGAACTGGATGATATAAAGAGGAAGAACAAAGAAAAGAAGTGCTTTCCCTAAGGTGATATAATGAATTCGAACGTATTGGAAAGAATCGGTAATGATGTCTCCAATATCCCTGGTTTTATGATGATTGAATGATTGCATGAACGTGCTTTCTTTTTAGATAAATGCGAACGGGTAGAACAATGTAATACCCGATGATGAACATAAATGACCCGATTATAATAAAAAGGCTTAGGTATAATGGCATTTCGGTGTAACGTGTTACAAAACTTTCCAGCGCACCTGCTGCAATAAATACAGGAACCAGGCTAATAAGCATCTTTATACCATCTTTAACTCCCTTTTTAAAGGAAGTAGATCGTTTGAATGTGCCAGGGAAAACATATGAATTCCCTAAGACAAAGCCGGCAGCTCCGGAAATAGTGATTGCGCAGAGTTCCAATGCGCCGTGAATGAAAATGACGAGCATGGCTTCGGAAAGCAGGTCGTAACCGTCAAAGAAAGTGATAAATGTGCCAACCATTACTCCATTTCGGAGCATCACATACCCGGTGCCAAAAACGGTAAAGATTCCAAGAATAAAATTAATGAACGAAACCCGAATATTGTTGAAAGTAATGGCAAAGAACATATTCAATTGGGTGTGCGATTTGTACACAGCCATTGGATCTCCTTCTTCAATGTTATTCAACGTCATATTTACGTAAGCGTCCCCTAAAATGTATCGGGCGAAGGAGGCATCATTTTGTTGGGAAATCATGCCTATCAGGCAAAAAAGAAAAAAAACGATAAATGCTGCGGTCAACTCCTTTAAACGGTAAGAGAAAATCTCGGGCACTTCTTGTGTCCAAAAGGTAATTAGCCGGGTTCGTTCCTCTTTTTGATTCTTATAAATCGTGTTATGCGCTTCAATCGACAAATCATTCAAATACATCGTGGTCTTACTCCCAGGGTAACAGCTCTGAGCATAAGCAAGATCATTGTTCAGTTCGATATAGAGATCCGCCAGGTAGTCAGCACTTTGCGTTTTATGAGTTCTTAGAGCATGCTCATACAGCTTCCACTTGTCCGCATTTTTTCTTAAAAAAGTAACTTCGCGCATGCAATACTCACTGAATAGTTTTTTCCGGCGATAAATGATGTATCTTTTTGAAGATACTAACAATTTCATTACGAGACAGAACACCCATTTGCATGAATTCGATCGGAGTTGAAACTACTCAGCACGTACAGTTAAACTATAATCCGGCTTCTGTTGGGGATCGGTTGCTGGCATTCTTACTGGATGGATTTGTGATCCTTGGGTATAACTTGCTACTCCAGATTCTGGTTGGAGCACTCCAAAGTGCAGACTTAATTGATACCACAACTCTTGATGAACAATTCTGGATATTGTTATTAATGTATGCCATTGTGCCTTTTTTCTATCATTTGGTGAGCGAGGTAGTATGGAATGGAAAATCATTTGGGAAGTGGGCCATGAAACTCCAGGTTGTTCGGGTTGATGGTACCAATCCTACCTTTGGGAATTACCTAATTCGCTGGATGTTCAGACTGGTAGAAATTACATTTACATCCGGACTGCTTGCGTTCATGACTGTGTTGATAAATGGAAAAGGTCAAAGATTAGGAGACATTGCTGCGAAGACCTGTGTGATAAAAACTCGCAGGAAGGTAAAACTTACTGATACGATTTATTCTGAATTGGAAACGGATTATGAAGTTAAATACCCTGCTGCTGCACAATTGGATGATAAAGAAGTCGCTACTATTCGTGAAGTTCTTGCTGCTAAGCCGAAGTATGAATACGCAACCTGGTTTGTGATGGTTCAACGAACGGCAAACATCATTCAGATGAAGCTCGGAATAGAAAAGTTAGAGACTAAGGCAGATGATTTTTTAGTGCAGGTAATTAGCGATTATAATCACCTGCATCAATCATAGAAGAATTCGATCGAGAAAAAGAACCACCCAGAAAAGGGGGAGATAAGCGATCGATGCAAACATCAATTTTCGGGCGTTGATTAACGACCGATCTTTAGCAAACTTGATCCCAAACCAAAGGTAAAAGACTCCCAATCCAGTGCTCAGTGTAAGAAAGAGCAGTCCTGCGATTCCTAGCTGAAAAATGACAAAGCTGACCGGGAATAGAAGAAAGGTACATAAAATGGCGTAGAAAGCAGTTTTAACTCCAGATTCATCATTTTTAGGTAGCATCTTGAACCCTGCGCCATAGTAGTCGTCTTTGTATTTCCACGCGATCGCCATCACATGAGGAATTTGCCAGAGCAAAACGATTCCGAATAACAACCACATGCCAGGTTCTGAAATGGTTCCTGATGCAGCTGCCCATCCACCAACGGGAGGAAGTGCTCCCGGAACGGCACCAATTAATATGTTGAAAGCAGATACACGCTTCAATGGGGTATAAGCTGCTAAGTAAATCAACGTAGTGGCGAGGGACACAAACCCCGCGATAGGATTAACAACTAAGACCAGGTAAGTGAGCCCTGTGAAAATCAGTACCAAAGAAAAGACCATCCCGTTTCGCGCAGAAATTCGCTGCTGTGGAAGGGGGCGTTTTTCCGTGCGCTTCATCAACCCGTCCAGATTACGCTCCATGAACATGTTGTGCGCACTGGTTCCTGACGCAATCAAATAGGTTCCCAAAATGGCATGAAGCATCAGGAAGAAGTCTACATTTCCCTGGCTCCCAATGATGAAACCCATTAACATACTCATCAAAACGGCCATAGCAATTCCAGGTTTTGTCAACTGAAAATAGTCCGAAATCACTGCTTGAAATGAACGCTGTTTTAAGATGTTATCTTGAGTAGTATTCATGAATTTTATTGGGTAGACGCGTAAATTAAATCGACCAAAAATAGGGATTATTAACCATTTTTTCGCATCTGTTGATGAATTTAAACATCTACCAAAAAGTCGCCATTTTAACCGTATTCGCAACTCTCTTTTTAATACTCGTTGGGGGATTGGTACGAGCTACCGGCGCAGGAATGGGGTGTCCTGATTGGCCAAAATGCTTTGGGCAATTTATTCCTCCTACTGATGTATCACAGCTTCCAGAAAACTATAAGGAAGTTTTTGTTGAGCAGCGTATCGAGAAGAATAAAAAAATCGTCAACTATTTAAATACGCTCGGTTTTACGGAACTGGCAGAGACCATCGAGAATGATCCCAACGTGAGGAAAGAAGAAGAATTTAACGCCATTAAAACCTGGACAGAGTATATCAACCGATTAGTTGGCGCTGTCATTGGATTATTGGTACTAATTACCTTTATCACTTCATTCAGGTATTGGAAAACGGATAAATCAATCCCTATTGCTTCAGGGCTGGCAGTTGTGCTAACCTTATTTCAGGCCTGGTTAGGATCTATAGTAGTGAGTACTAATTTATTACCGGGTACAATTTCTATTCACATGGTGTTTGCCATGATCATCGTCTCGGTGCTGCTTTTTGGTGCATATCGGGCAACCTCGGATTTGTTTACTATCCAAATTGACGAGTCTGTCCGGAAAAAGCTTTATTGGGTTTCGATTCTTTTGCTCATTGTAACGCTGGCTCAGATGATACTGGGGACGCAGGTTCGAGAGGCTATTGATGCCGTTAAACTCACTACTGAAGTTTCCAGAGACGGTTGGCTGGAGCAATCGGGAAGGATATTTGAAATTCATCGCTCCTTTTCCTGGCTGGTATTGATCGTGGGGATTTGGATGCTTAGCATTTTGTGGAGAGGAGGGATAAAAGGGAAGATTTATCAACTCGGGTTAATTAACTGGGGCTTAATACTATTCCAGATAGTAGTAGGAATCGGGCTTCAATACCTGGACATCGCTCCTGCGCTCCAGGTGCTACACTTAGTTGGGGTAGCTGTGATGATTTGTACCCAGTTCCTGATGATTCTGATTCTTTCTAAACAATCAGAAACTACAGTTTCTCGAGTAGCTGGGTAAGAAAAACCTTCATTTCGGTAAGATCTTTTTTGACGTCTGTTGATACTCCCTGGGTAGGAGCGGCTGATTCATTTTCGTCGGAAAGAACTCTTTTTACCCCCGCACTTGTGTACTTTTTGTCCTCAAGCAATGACTTGATTTTAAAAATCAGCTGGACTTCATCTTCCTTATATGCTCTGTTTCCAGCGCTATTCTTTTTGGGCTTCAATTGAGCATACGTTTTCTCCCAATTCCTAAGAACATGGGGTGCAAGGCCGGTTAACTCGCTTACTTCGCCCATCGAGTAATACAATTTTTTCATAGATAACAGAAAGTGTATTTTAGCATCGATTTACAGACAGGAAAGAAAACCATTTCAACCCTTTTTTAAAAGTAGGCATTTTGCAGAAATCACATAATTCGTTTCCATACGATATTTCGGTGGTTGTTCCCTTATTTAACGAAGAGGAATCCCTGACAGAGCTCACAGAGGCGATCCATTCGAGTCTATCTGATTCCTATAGCTTTGAGATCATTTTTGTGGACGATGGCTCAACAGATAATTCATGGGAAGTGGTGAACGCGCTTGCCGAGCGCTATGATTTTGTATCCGGAATTTCGTTCAGGAATAATCAGGGAAAGAGTGCTGCACTTCAAGCTGGTTTTGAAAAAGCCTCGGGTGAGTTTGTGGTCACTATGGACGCCGATCTGCAAGATGATCCTGGAGAAGTACCCTCAATGATTGCACGGCTGAAAGAAGGAAATGATTTGGTAAGCGGATGGAAGAAAAAGCGGTATGATCCCATTACCAAAACTATCCCCTCAAAATTCTTCAATTATGTGACCCGCGTCTCTTCCGGAATTAAGTTAAACGATTTCAATTGCGGTCTTAAAGCCTATAAAAATGATGTGATAAAAAACATTTATTTATACGGAGAGCTCCACAGGTATGTGCCTGTACTTGCGAAAAGAGAAGGCTTTGGTAAGATCGTAGAGCAAGTGGTACAGCATCATCCCCGGAAATACGGTTCTACCAAGTTCGGCCTTTCCCGTTTTATAAATGGATTCCTGGATTTGATTACTATCCTTTTTGTTCAGCGATATCTTCAAAAACCCATGCATTTTTTTGGGAGCATAGGTGTACTTTTATTATTAGTGGGAGGCGGGATTAACATCTATTTAGCTTTCATTAAACTGGTATACAATGTTGGCATTGGAGGGAGGCCTCTCTTATTTTTGGGTATTCTTTTGATGGTTTTAGGGGTTCAGTTTTTTAGCACTGGGTTGCTTGGAGAACTAATCAATAGAAATCATGTAGAAGATCAGAAACCCTCAGTAAAATCTGAGGTTTAGTTTCTATTTTTCCAGAAATGATGACCAAGAGAACATATAGATTTTGCTTACTGCTACTAGCTTCGATAGTAGGCTATTCAGCATCCCAGGCTCAGGAAATTGAGACTGAATCCGAAGTGGAAACCTATCCTTACCTACCGGCTTGTGTCGAAAAAATGTATATGGCTTCAGATAGTGTGAAGAAAGATCATGGGGCTATAGAGGAAATAGAATGGCTTCGGGAACATCGTGAGGATTGCACAAACAATAGTGCCGTAACACGAAGGCTTTCACTGCGGTTAATGGAGCTCGGTGATAATGAATACGGAACAGATGGATCAACTAAAAAAGTAAATAAGAAAGAGCTTTACAGGGAATCTTTAGAATGGGCACGTGTAGCCGTTCAGGAAGATATTACAGATGACATCAATTACGAGAATATGTCGATGGCATTTGCTGCTTTACTTTCAGTATCAAGATTGAGAACGCAGGCCCGACTGGCTGATAGCGTACGGGTGTATGCAGAAAAGGCGGTTGAGATAAACCCGGAAAATCATCGTGCATACCACATTTTAGGGAGGTGGCATTATGAAGTATCGAAGCTCAGCCCGATTCTTCGAAGACTATCGAAAATTGTTTTTAGAACTTCTCCCGAAGGTTCGTTTAAGCTCGCTGTTGATTATTTCAATGAAGCCATTGTGCTCAATAATATTCCTGTGCATCATTATTGGCTAGGATTGGCCTACCTGGAATCGGGTAGGAAAAGTGAAGCTCTCTCACAATTTCGATATTTATTGGAATTAGAAGATGACGGAAAGTACAACGCAACGTTTTTCAAGGATAAGGCAAGGAAGCTAATCGATAAGCATGGGTAAATTTTCCATTTACTTAGTTGCATACACATTTATTCTTTCAAGTATCGCTTTTTCCCAGGATTCATTAACCGTGGGAACCAAGTTTGTACCCGTACCTGAGTTATCTTTCAATACAGACGACGGAGTAAAAATAGCCGGGGAAGTACATGTGTATGATTATGGCTACAATGGAAAGAGGCCATTTGAAAGCTTCTCCAGGGTACGTGTTTCCTATTCTACCATTGGCGCTTTTGCACTACATGGTTCAAGGGATGTGGTTGATAGTTTTGGTTCAGGGACAAGGGCATTTTACTATGGGTTCTTATCCAGAAACCTTTCCGATTACTACTTTGGAGATACAGATAAGCAAGATTATAACGAGGCAGTATTCGAGAATACTGAGTACTACCATTTTGAAATGTTCAGAGCGGATTTTGGAGTTTTACTAAGAACCCCGTTGGAGTCATGGGATGAAGGAGAGAGACTTCAGTTCAAGAAAGGGATTAGCCTGGTTTATGAAACACCGTTAGAAACTCAGTCCACTGATTTCATCCAGTCACAAAACATCGAAGGACTGGACGGAGCTTTTCTAACCATACTTGAAATGGGACTTATACTCGACCAGAGGAATTCAGAGTTCAGGGCAGGAAATGGATACTTATTGGACATTGGAGCCAGATATGCACCGCCGCTGGTCAGTACACATCACAATTTGAACAGCTATGTAACGGCACTTGGTTTTTTGCCTATTGAAAGGGGATTGATACCTTCCACACTAGCAGCAAGGTTTTCATTTCTTAACTCGGTTGGAGATAAACCTTATTGGGTTAATCCCTCTTTGGGAGGGAGTGGTACGCTCCGAGGGTTTATTTATCGAAGGTTCACAAGTGATAATGCTATTTCCTACAGCCTGGAACTTCGATCCTGGTTTTTCAGCCTTCCTTTTAAAAACATAGATATAGGAGGTCAGGTTTTTGTGGATGGAGGCAGGGTCTTTGCGAATGATAATTGGGATTCTATGTTTTCGAACCACAAGTTTGCATTGGGTTTAGGGGGGGTAATGTCTATCTTCATCCCCGATTTTATTTTAAAGGCTGAAATTGGTTTTTCGGAAGACGGTACTGGAATCTATTTAGGAACTGGATACTCTTTTTAATCATCAAGGCACAACTATTCATAAGAAGTAAAACCGGAAAGATCTCCCGATTTTAATGTTACAATTTCCAATCCCAGAATTAATTCTGACTTTTTTTGCAGTAGCTGTTACTCTAATTACTGTGTACACTTTTGGCGAATTCCACCTTGGGTATTTTGTAGTTACAAAAAAGAAGAAGAAAAGATTGAAGCCCGTTTTACCAAGTGTTGAAAGCGGTAATCTTCCTCACGTTACTGTCCAATTACCGATGTATAACGAACGATATGTCGCAGAAGCTGTGATTGATGCCTCGGCGAAGCTGGACTACCCTTCTGAAAAACTTGAGATTCAGGTTGTTGATGATTCCACAGACGAGACGGTGCAAATTGTTGACGAACGAGTTGAATACTGGAAGAACGAAGGAATTGATATCAAAGTAGTCCGGCGTGAACATAGAAAGGGATATAAAGCCGGAGCATTGAAAGATGCTACCCCCGATTCTAAAGGTGATTTTCTGGCTATTTTTGATGCAGACTTTCGCCCAAAATCTGATTTTCTGCTTAAATCAATTCCATACTTTCAAAATGAAAAAGTTGGTATTGTACAAGGCAGATGGGGGCATGTAAATCGTGAATATTCCGTGCTTACGAAATCCCAGAGTTTATTTCTCGATATGTTCTTTATGGTGGAACAGCACGCTCGTTCTTTAGCCGGCTATTTTCTTCGATTTAACGGATCCGGTGGAGTCTGGAGAAAATTATGCATTGAAGATGCCGGAGGTTGGTCGGATGATACTCTTTCAGAAGACCTTGATTTGGCGTTTCGGGCACAGTTGAGAGATTGGGAAGTTATTTATGATGACACCTTGGAAGTGCCGGCTGAGGTTCCCATAAACTTGCAGGATTTTAAAGCTCAGCAATACCGATGGTCAAAAGGAAAAGCCCAGGTAATCAAGAAGCTAAGCGGGAAGCTTTGGAAGAAGCAAATGCCCGTTCTTAAAAAGCTACATGTATTCTTCGATTTGTATAACATTTTTGTAATACCAGGTTTAGTTGGGGTAGCGCTGTTAAGTATCCCTATTATGAACATCATTTCAGAGACAGATGTGTATACCAGGTATTATGCCTGGGGAGCGATAGGGCTGTTAAACGTTTTTTTGCCCCCATGGTTTGGCTGGATGGTGCTTAGTCGATACCACTCTTCCTTTTGGAAGACGTACTTTGAGTTATTGAAATCCTTGATTCCATTAGCTGTTCTGTTGCTGGGAATTACACTTACACAAGTGATTTCCATTTTTGACGCCTTTTTCACGAACAACAAGGTTTTCCATCGCACGTCGAAATATAACATAGTTGGAAAAACCGGATCATTGAAAGGGAAAATTTATGCACCCCGAAAAATCTCTCCGATAACTTACATTGAAGGATTACTGGTTATTTACTACAGCTGGGGAATTTTTCTGGCTTTCGAATGGGGGAACTTCGGATTCCTGCATTTCCATATCATCCTTGTAGTAAGCTTCTTTTATTTCTTTACAAACTCATTCCGAAGGGCATAAAAAAAGCTGATCAGAATTGATCAGCTTTTCGTACCGCGTACGGGATTCGAACCCGTGCTACCGCCGTGAAAGGGCGGCGTCCTAGGCCTCTAGACGAACGCGGCGCAATAAGTAAAGGGAGCCTGATGGGAATTGAACCCACGGCCTCTGGTGCCACAAACCAGCGCTCTAACCAACTGAGCTACAGGCTCCATAAAAGTCATTCTGAATCTTCGTCGTAATGAGCGTTGGTCATGGTAATGAGCACCCAATAGCCAATTGCACAAAGTACAACACTAATTATCACAAAATTAATAATAAAAGAAGGCATCGATCTTGAAAATAATAGTACCGCGTACGGGATTCGAACCCGTGCTACCGCCGTGAAAGGGCGGCGTCCTAGGCCTCTAGACGAACGCGGCATCAAAAAATCAAATAACTAAATCGAGCAAAGCCCAATGTGAGGCGACAGGCGGATTCGAACCGCCGTACGAGGTTTTGCAGACCTCTGCCTAGCCACTCGGCCATGTCGCCTTAAAAGTAGTAGTACGCCCATCAGGACTCGAACCTGAAACCTACTGCTTAGAAGGCAGTTGCTCTATCCAGTTGAGCTATGGGCGCTCAACTAATTTTTCAATATGTCAATAAACTAGGCTGCAAAACGAAGTTTTGAAACCCCAAAAAGAAGCTGTGCGGACATAGCAAGAGCTATGGGCGCTCAACTTAATTTCAATATGTCAAAAAAACTGAAATCTTCTTTCAAAGATTCCAACAAATGTCGGGGAGACAGGATTTGAACCTGCGACCCTTCGCTCCCAAAGCGAATGCGCTACCGGACTGCGCCACTCCCCGGATTTTCAAAGACGAGAAAGATAAGAGTTAATCGGGTTGTAAGGCAATATAAAGTTCAAAAAAAGAAAGAAAATTTTGAATCAAGCATGTAGTATTGCAGCGACGTAGTTTTTCCAACTCATTGATTTAGCAGCTTCACGTACATTTGTTTTTGGCAGAGGTTGATCAAGGAATCGAATCATTTGCTCAGCCATTGAATCTATATTCTCCGCTTCGGCCAAGTACCCGTTTTTTCCGTCCGTGATTGTCTCAGGAAAATGCCCAACATTCGTAGCGAGGATGGGTAGTTCAAAGTTATAGGTCAACGATTCGACACCGGATGGAGTAGCGGTTAAGTAATACAGGATACTACAATCAGAAACCTGGAAATACTTGTGCACATCTTCATTAGGGATGAACTCATTTTTGACTACCACTGAATCCTTGAGTCCCAATTTATCAACAAGTTCAAGAGGGCGGTAATCCTGTTCACTCTCCTTGTTCTTGAGCAATAGTTTTTGAGCCACACCAAAAATGGTCCTTTTTAGCTTTGTCGAGAACTTGGATGTATCCAGCGTGGCCCAGAATTCTTCACCACAAATCAGAAAAGAAACGTCATCTCGTTGCTGAGATACTATTTTGAAAGCCTCAATGGCGTTATGCAATCCTTTATACTTGCGGATGAACCCAAAGAAAAGAAGCACATTTTTTTTTAAACCAAGTTGGTCTTTGAACGCCTGAACATCAAAATCAGGATCAGGTTGATACAGATCATATACTGGGTGAAAAAGCTTGATCACCGTTGTTTCTGAGTTAGTACTTCTTTCACCCGATTCGGTGATATGATATGGTTTTCCGGGAAAGAGCGCTTTCAGTTCATCTACGGTTTTGTAGGCATGAGTAATATAGGTAGTGGCATATTTGATGCCCATTTTTGTGAAGCGCTCATCAACAGTACTTCCCTCTTTTTGGACCACAAAATGAAGATCAAAAATGACCTCTGCTTCAATATTTTTTCTCAACCATTTTGCAATAGAGCCCATAGGGAGACCCTGAATTGAAATTGCCCACTGGAATATGACTTTATCCGGATTTAATGAAGCAATGTATTTTGCCGTTTCTCTCCAGGTGAATGGATTGTTATAGTTGGTTAGATATTTAACCTGGATCCGGGTTCCCTCCAGAAAATCTGATTTACTGGACTTATCAACGAACTCTCTGGGAATGATAGATGGGTACTGGTTGGTCCAGGATACAATGTGAACCTCGTTCTCAGGATCAGAATCAAAAGCCTTAGCCAATGACGTATTGTAATTGGAAATCCCACCCTTGAATTTAGGTCCAGGTCCAAAGCAAACTATTACCGCCATCTCAGGTATATTTGTTAACGGCTACATCGTAGACTCGTCGCATGCCATCTTCAAGGCTTAGTTTAGGTTTCCAACCAAGTCTTTGAGTTACGTAATCCATATTTGCATATCGGGAATGTACTCCAACTGGTTTATCAAGTAGTGGTTTGATATCCGGGTTATACCCCGCAAAAGAAGTGAATATCCGGATCAAATCGAGGAAAGAAGTAAGTTTTCCACTTCCGATATTAATAGCACTTCCATCTGTAATGTGATCCATAGCTAACAGGGTGCAATCCATTACATCTTCGATATGAACAAAATCCCGGCCTTGCTTTCCACTTCCCCAAACTTCAAAGGGATTCTCTTTCAATGCTGCACGGCGGGCGATCGCAGGCACTGGATAAGTGAGGTCCTGATCCTCTCCAAAGCCTGAAAATGGCCGTATACAAGTTACCGAGACCTCATAACATTTCGCTGCTATTGATGCGAGGTATTCACCGGTCAACTTAGACCATCCGTAAGTCATATCCGGTTGCCCCATCCTGGTAAAATCGATGTCTGATTCTGCAAGAGCGATAGCATCAGATTCTGTTTGTAAATCTACCGGGTAAGCAGCACTTGAACTTGGATATAAGGCTCGTTCGGGTTTATTCAGGCAGATCCAGCGGAAAAAGAGAGCATCAATTGCCAAATCGAGAGCTACTTTCATTGGATCGCCATCGATGGTAGCTCTGCCTCCAACAATAGCTGCGAAATGAAATACATCTTTGAAGCCATCCAAATTCAAATTGTATGTTTCAGAAAGGTAATTCGGGTTTTCAATCAAAGCTTCCAGCAATACCCTGATATCCGCTTTTAGAAAAACCATACGTTCGTCTTCCCCAAAAAACTCAAGTCCCTCTTCCGACTTTCTTGAAGTTGTTCCGACCGGGAGCCACGTAGATGGATGGGTACCAACCGATAGATCGTCCACAAAAAAGATAACGTCGTTGGTAGTTCGATGAAGTCGTTTTACAAAATTGCGACCTACGAAGCCGCATCCGCCAGTAATAAGATGATAATTCATATATGTTGGTTAGAAGTGCGCCGGAAGATAGTGAATTCTAAAAAAAGGGAGGGCTGAATAAGCACTTTGTTTTAAAAATTACGTTCTTTCGATTCCAAATTTTAACATCGAAAGGCTTCATGTTTCGAATTACACTTGCTCTTTTTTGTGCATTATTGATCACGAACGCAAATGCACAAACTCTTCAGGTTTCCACTTCTAATTATGATGTTGTATTACCCACAGCAACAGTTAATGCAAATGGGGTGGAGATTTCAGACAATACAATCTCCATTTTATCAGCTGACTATAATTATCCATCGGAGCCAGATCCTTCCCTTAAGATATATCCGCTAGCTAACGGGGCTTCTATTGTCAGGGAAAACATTGCCAATTTCCTTTTTTATGATACATATGGAAGAGTTCAGCGATCTGTTTCGAACAGCACTCAAAGTGAGGGGGGAGAAGCTATTTCTGAACTTGCGGTTGATCCTTCTGGGAAAACAGTAGTATTGTATAACCCTAAAGTTGTGAGTGGAGGAAACACGGGGTCTCGTGCAAAATTAGTAATTGGGAATCGGACACCAACAGATGTTTTCTACAGTGCAGATCGGTCTTTACGAACAGTTTCTGTTTCTGATAATGGAGAACTTATCGCATTTGCAAGTTCTAAGGATGGTACGGATGACGAAGTTACCATTCTGGATCGATTCGGTAATAATCTTGGCGCAATTACTTTTGACCAGGATGTTAAAGGGGTCACTTTTTCAGAAAATGGTTTGTTCATTACTATTTATTCAGGGGGAAGGGCAGCGGCCTTTGAAATCAGAAGTGGAGAACGGGTAGGATCGACTAGTTTCAGAAATACGAGCCTTCTGTACGCAAATTACAGTCCGGAAGATCGAACCATTGTGGCTGTGACGGGCTCAGGGAGCGGTTCATTTTCTGAGGTAGAGGGGCATGCCGTTAATGTAGCAGCTCGTAAAATTGCAAGAACCGGGATAGATGCTTCACTAATTCAGGTTCATCAGCCTTTACTAACCAGGGCTTCTTCCGGGAGATATGAAATTAAAGGGTTCAGCCAAACTCTTACTCTTAGAGCGACTTTTTAGTACGCTACATCCATACTCACAATCATCTAACCTAACCAGCATGAAAACTTTTTCTACCTTTCTATTATCAACAATTCTATTGGTAATGGCAGGATGTAACACGTTAACCGATACTATTTTGGAGTCACCATCAGGAAATCTGACCATTGAATTTCAGTTAACTGCTAATGGGACACCTAGCTATCAAGTAACCCACAAGGGGGAAGAAATTATTCAACCATCCACCATGGGGTTTGATTTTAATGACCAGGAATCGATGGATTCCGGATTTGAAATGGTTGGCGGAAGTGAGCGAACTTTCAAAGAAACCTGGGAAATGCCCTGGGGTGAGCAACGCGATGTTGTGAACCACTACAACGAAATGAAAGTTCAGCTACAGGAAACGGAGGCTCCAAATCGAAAACTGGATATATATTTCCGTGCGTATGATGATGGTGTGGCTTTTCGATACTACTTCCATGAACAGGAAGGCCAGGATGTGTTGACTATTGCCCAGGAGAATACTCATTTCGAATTAACAGACGATCATACAACCTGGTGGCAGCCTGGTGATTGGGATATTTATGAGCAATTGTATACCGAATCCAGGTTTTCTGAAATCGATGTGGAACCTTACCAGTCTAATTCAGCTAACCTGATTGCATTTTATATCCCTGAAAATTCGGTGAATACGCCGGTTACGATGCGAACCAACGACGGGCTTCATTTAAGTTTTCATGAGGCAAATTTATGGGATTATTCCGGAATGACTCTACGGGTGAATAAGGAAGAGCAACGATTTGAGAGTAGTTTGGTTCAGTCTGATCGTTTGGGACATGCTGTACAAAGAGCATTACCTTTTGCTACTCCCTGGAGAATGATTCAGGTTGCTGAAAATGCAGGGGATTTGATTGAATCAAGATTAGTTCTGAATCTAAACGAGCCAAATAAACTTGGGGATGTAAGTTGGATTGAACCCATGAAATACATGGGAATCTGGTGGGAAATGCACCTCGGAATTGCTTCCTGGGATTATGAGCAGACTCAGGATATGACCACCTGGAATACAGATGAAGGAAGCTCGGTTCGTCATGGTGCCACAACGGAAAATGCCAAGCGTTACATTGATTTTGCTTCAGAAAACGGTATTCGCGGTCTTCTTGTAGAAGGTTGGAATACAGGGTGGGCGCGTTGGATCGGTTTTCCTGATCGCGAAGGTGTATTCGATTTTGTAACGCCATATCCGGATTACGATATCGATGAAGTGGTTCGATATGCGGAAGAGAAAGGAGTTCAAATGATTATGCATCATGAGACTTCTGCAGCTGTACGTACCTATGAGCAACAAATGGATACGGCGTACGCGCTCATGCAAAAATATGGAATGCACTCCGTGAAAACCGGCTATGTAGGTCCGATTATTCCCGCTGGTGAGTACCACCACGGCCAATGGATGGTGAATCATTACAATCTTTCTACGACCAAAGCTGCGGAGTATCAGGTCGCGCTGAATATTCATGAACCGATCAAAGCGACGGGGTTAAGAAGAACCTATCCAAACCTGATTTCCAGAGAAGGCCTTCGTGGACAGGAATTCAATGCCTGGGCATTGGATGGAGGCAACCCGCCGGATCACTTGCCAACGGTAGCGTTTACGCGGATGCTGTCAGGGCCAATCGATTTTACCCCAGGGGTTTTCAATATCAAACTGGAGCCATACCGCGACAATAATCAGGTAAACACCACAATCGCTCAGCAATTGGCATTGTATGTGGTGATTTACAGCCCGATTCAGATGGCGGCGGACTTGCCGGAAAGTTATGAAGGTCAGCCGGCGTTCCAGTTTATCAGAGACGTAGGAGTTGATTGGGAGCAAAGTATCGTGTTAAATGGGGAAGTAGGTGAGTTTGTGACTATTGCCCGTGAAGAACGTGAAACCGGTAATTGGTTTGTGGGTGGAATTACGGATGAAGTAGCCCGGGAAATGACTATTAACTTTGATTTTCTTGATCCAAATGCGGCTTATGATGTGGTGATTTACAAAGATGCGGAAGATGCCCATTGGGATGATAACCCGACCAGCATCAACATCGAAGAGATTGAGATTGATCACACATCATCGCTGACTATTCAGCTTGCAGAAGGTGGAGGATTCGCAATTAGTTTGCTGAAGAGGTAATGTTTGCGAAAATATTCAAAATAAAAAAGCCCAACTCAGTAAGAACTCTTTGAGTTGGGCTTAATTCTTAAATCAATATTGAGCATTCAATATTCTTTACGCTTCTTTTGCTTCTTCTGATTCATCTTTTTTCTCCTCATTAGAATCCGAGGCTTCTGGCGCTTTTACTTCCACTTCTGCCCAATCAAATTCTAAGTCATCGCGGGACTTATTCATTTTGATCTTAATGGTAGAACCTTCTGGTTTTTTGTGCTCAAGGAGTTCTTCAGCCAATGGATCTTCGATGTACTTCTGGATCGCACGCTTCAAGGGACGGGCACCGTATTTTGGATCGAAGCCCTTGTCGGTGATAAAGTCCTTTGCTCCTTTCGTAATCTCGATATTGTAACCAACTTCTTTAATTCTTGAGAATAGTTCTTCAGAGAGAATGTCGATAATCTGGAAGATATCACCTTTTTCAAGAGGTTTGAAGGTGATGACATCATCAATACGATTCAGGAATTCCGGATTGAAGACTTTTTTCAAAGCGTCCTGAATAGTGGTCTTCATCTTTGCATAATCAAAGGCGGTCTCATCCGGTCCGCCGAATCCGATTCCTTTACCAAGATTACGGATATCGCGTGCTCCGATATTAGAAGTCATGATGATTATGGTATTTCTAAAGTCCACCCGACGGCCAAGGCTGTCTGTAAGGATTCCGTCATCAAGTACCTGGAGCAGGATGTTGAATACATCTGGATGCGCCTTTTCAATTTCATCAAGCAGAACAACGCTGTAAGGCTTTCTGCGAACCTTCTCGGTAAGCACTCCGCCTTCTTCATATCCCACATAGCCTGGAGGAGCTCCGATCAATCGGGAAACAGAAAACTTCTCCATGTACTCACTCATATCAATCCGGATAAGAGATTCATCCTTATCGAATAAATACTTGGCAAGTACTTTAGCTAATTCAGTTTTACCAACACCGGTAGGGCCCAGGAAGATGAAAGAACCAATTGGTCTTGATGGATCTTTTAACCCGGCACGGGTTCGTTGGATAGCTTTTGCTAATTTCACGATAGCTTCGTCCTGACCAACCACTTTTCCTTTCAGGCTTTCCTTCATTTTAAGAAGCTTCTGACCTTCGTTCTGGCTGATTTTATTAACAGGAACGCCACTCATCATGGCAATTACTGATGCAACATCTTCTTCGCTTACATCAAAAACAATACTCTCACTTTCTTTTTCCCACTCACGTTGAGCAACTTCCAGGTCCTCGATAAGGCGCTTTTCCTTGTCCCTAAGCCGGGCCGCCTCTTCAAACCGTTGCTTCTTAACCATTGAGTTCTTCTCAACACTCGTGGTCTCAATTTCTTCTTCCAATTGGATGATGTGTTTAGGAACAGTGATATTCGCAAGATGTACACGTGCACCTGCCTCATCCAGGGCATCGATGGCCTTATCCGGAAGGAAGTGATCGGTAACGTATCGATCTGTTAATTTAACACATGCCTCAAGTGCTTCGGGAAGGTAGCTCACACTGTGATGCTTCTCATACTTCCCTTTAATTTGATTGAGAATCTCAACAGTTTCTTCAGGGGTGGTTGGATCCACCATAATTTTTTGAAAACGACGTTCGAGTGCACCGTCTTTCTCAATAAACTGACGGTATTCATTCAACGTGGTAGCACCTATTGCCTGGATATCACCGCGGGCTAAAGCAGGTTTAAGCATGTTTGAAGCATCTAACGAGCCACTTGCTCCGCCGGCGCCTACAATCGTATGCAACTCATCGATGAACAGAATCACGTTATCCGTTTTCTCAAGTTCAGTCATGACTGCTTTCATACGCTCTTCAAATTGACCCCGGTACTTTGTACCTGCAACTAAAGCTGCCAGGTCAAGAGCGATTACTCTTTTATCGTATAGAACACGAGAGACTTTTCTCTGAACAATTCGTGCAGCAAGGCCTTCAGCAATGGCCGTCTTACCAACACCGGGTTCACCAATCAGAACCGGGTTATTTTTCTTGCGACGACTCAATACCTGAGCCACACGCTCAATTTCTTTATCACGGCCAATTATCGGATCAAGCTTGCCCTCTTCAGCCATTTGAGTGAGGTCGCGCCCGAAATTATCGAGCACAGGAGTTTTTGATTTGTCCATTCGTTTTTCTCTTGCACTGCCAGTTCCCGATGACCCTTTAGAGGGAGGTGTGCTTGCACTCGCTGTAATCGAATCTCCGTCATCTGCATCTTCACGTGATTTTCCAGAAATGATGAGATCCAGTTCTTCGCGCACTGCATCATAGGAAACATTGAATTGTTGTAAAATCTGAGCGGCTATATTCTCATCATCTCTTAAAAGGGAAAGTAAGAGATGTTCAGTTCCAATCGTATCGCTCTTGTATAGTTTGGCCTCTAAATAAGTGATTCTAAGTACTTTTTCAGCCTGTTTAGTTAGTGGAATGTTGCCAACAGTCACAGAACCACCGGTACCACGTACAGTATCCTCGATGGTTTTTTTTAGTTTGAAAAGATCACAATCCAGATTTTTTAAAATTCTTACTGCAACGCCATCTCCTAGCCTAACTATGCCTAATATTAAATGTTCAGTTCCGATGTAGTCGTGTCCTAAACGCAGTGCTTCTTCTCTGCTGAATTGAATAACATCTCGAACTTTACTAGAAAAATTACCCTCCATGTGATAAGTCCTTATAAGTATGAAAAATTCTATTCTCTTTAGGGCAAAAAACGAGCCAATCCGGAAATTAGTTCATTTCAAATCGAATGTAGCAGAGCAGGTGTGTAAAAGCAAACTAAATGCAGGCAGATTGACTAAAAAAGAGGGGTGCCTGTCATTTCTTCAGGCTGATCAATTTCCATCAATTTAAGTAAGGTGGGAGCAACGTCGGCAAGTATTCCCGGTTTCATAGTAATTTCTTCCGGATGATTTACGATGATGGAGGGTACCGGTGCAGTAGTGTGCGCAGTATGTGGGCTGCCATCCTGCTTTATCATCTGGTCAGAGTTTCCATGATCTGCAATAATAAGTGTTCGGTAGCCATGCCTGGTTGCCGTTTCGACAACTCGTTTTAACTGATAATCAACAGCTTCAACAGCATCGATAGCGGCCTGCATTATTCCGGTGTGACCAACCATATCCGGGTTGGCAAAATTGAGTATCACTAAATCATAAAAATCCCTTTCCAACTGTTCCACGAGAGCATCTCCAACTTCCGGCGCGCTCATTTCCGGTTGAAGGTCGTAGGTAGCAACTTTTGGGCTGGGAATTACCAGGCGATCCTCGCCTTCATTCGGTACTTCCTCTCCACCATTGAAAAAATAAGTTACATGTGGATATTTTTCAGTTTCAGCAATTCTAAACTGTTTTAATCCCTTTCCACTTACCCATTCGCCCAATGTATTTTTCAGGATTTGAGGCGGGTAAGCTACGAACACATTTTTGAATGTGGCATCATACTGGGTAAAGCTGGTATAGTGCAGATTTAGATTTCGAACAACTTCGAACTCATTAAAACCGTCTTCCGTAAATGCTCTGGTAATTTCTCGTGCCCGGTCACCGCGAATGTTGTAAAAAATTACGGTATCACCTTCTTGAATTCTGGATTCTGGTACATCATTCAAAAGTACAGGTTCGATGAATTCGTCAGTAACCTGGTCTGTATAACTTGCTTTGAAAGCTGACTCAGCATCATCAAACTGCTGGCCTTTTCCATGAACAAGAAGATCGTACCCTTTCCGGACCCGCTCCCAGCGATTGTCCCGGTCCATGATGTAATATCGTCCAACAATTGAAACTAACTCGCCAACACCAATCTTTCTTGCTTGCTCTTCAAACTCTTTGGCATACCCGATACCAGACTCAGGGTCTGTATCACGACCATCAGTGAATGCATGAACATACACTTTCTCAATTCCGTGGTTTTTGCAAAGTCTCAGCAAAGCAAAAAGATGTTCGTTATGGCTGTGAACACCGCCATCGGAAAACAAACCCATTACATGGATTTTATTTTTTGCTTTTCCTGCCTTCATAGCGTCGAGAAGTACTTCGTTGTCAAAAAAGTCGTGCTCACGGATTTCTTTGTTAATCCTGGAAAGCGCCTGCCATACAATTCTTCCAGCCCCAATATTAAGATGTCCGACTTCTGAATTTCCAAATTGGCCATCTGGTAACCCAACATTCTCCCCGCTTGCTGAAAGATGTGAATGGGGGCATGATTCAATTAGTGAATCGTAGAAAGGTTTTTGCGCCTGATCTATTGCGCTTACTGAAGGGTCCTCAGCAATCCCGAACCCATCTAAAATTACTAGCAAAGCTTTCGAATTTTTCATGGGCGGGTACCTCTTAGGGTTCGGTTACTGAGTTACAAATTATTTACGTGCTTGGTAAGGCGAGCTTTTTTACGGCCTGCATTGTTCTTGTGTACAATGCCTTTCAAACTCATTCTATCGATGTATGAGGTGGCTTCTTTAAGTAAAACTTCAGCTTTAGCCTTATCAGTCTCTACAAGCACTTTTTTGATAAGAGTTCGCATTTTCGAACGACGCGAAGAATTGTGCGCATTACGCACTTTATTTTGGCGAACTCGCTTGATTGCTGATTTATTCTGTGGCATGGATTACAGTGTTTTTACTCTTTAATTGTCCAATTTTTTCAAAGAAACCAAAATTACGGCTTCCTCAATAACTAAACAAGAAATGATTGAATAATAAAAGGAATAAACTTAATTTAGCTTTTCTGTTATGATAGTGGTTATAGATGGACCGGCAGGATCCGGAAAAAGTTCAACAGCTAAGGCGGTCGCCGGAAAGCTAGGAATTCAATACCTGGATTCGGGAGCACTTTACCGTGTTGCCACTCTCGTTTATCTGCAATCAGATCATGACAGAACAAAGTTCTTTGATCGACTGAAAAGTGTCAACATTTCTTTTCATTATTCAAATGGTTTTTTCTCTGTAACGCTCAATGGAAAAGATGTTTCTGAGAAAATCCGATCGTTGGAGGTATCCAATTATGTTAGTGAAGTCGCCTCTGATCCTGAAGTCCGAACGTTTGTTAATCATCTGATGAATAAAGTTGTTCATAATAATATATACATCGCAGATGGGAGGGATTTGGGTACGGCTGTTTTTCCAAATGCAGATATGAAATTCTTCATGGTCGCAGATTTGGAAACGCGTGCTCGAAGACGACTTTTGGATATGAAAGAAATGGATTCTGAAGTTACTCTTGAACAAATCAGGAAAAATATAGCTGAAAGAGATGATAAAGATAGCAACCGGGATGCCGATCCTTTAAAGAAGGCACCAGATGCTATTGAAATCGATACCGGCACTTTTACTTTTGAAGAGCAAGTTGACTGGATTAGTGAAAGAATTTTACCACTACTCTCGTCAACAAACTAAATTTTAACTCTTATCCCATTCCCGAAAGTCGGGGGTGAGGTAAACCATCAACTAATACATATAATGTCAGAAGACAATAAAGAACATATCGAACAAGAAGAAATTACAGCGGAAGAAGTAGTTGAAGAAACTCCGACTGTTGAAGTTGCTGAAGTAGAATCAGCTGAAGAAAATCCTGTTACCGAAGAAACTGTTGCTGAAGAAAGCGAAGAAGTCGCAGAAACTGAAGAAGAAGTTGTTGAAGAATCAGTAAGTGAGGAAGAAGTTTTAACCCACGTTTTTAGTGGAGATGTAGAAGGGGAAGTGTACACGTTTGATCAGTTGGATACCCCATCCGATGAGTACACTGCAGATGAGTACAGCCAGTTAATGGGGATGTACGAAAACACCCTGAACACAATTGAAGAAAAGGAAATAGTTACTGGTCGTATTGTCTCTATTGATGAGAAGTACGTTGTAATTGATATTGGGTTTAAGTCAGAAGGTATTATTGCTGTTAACGAGTTTTCCGGAAAAACTCTTGAAAGCATGGCTCCGGGCGACGAGGTAGAAGTTTTCCTAGATCGCGTTGAAGATAAAGAGGGTCAGCTTATCCTTTCCCGTCGTAAAGCGGATATCCTGCTCGCATGGGAAAAAATTGAAGGTGCACATGGCTCCGGAGAAGTTGTGGAAGGACTTATCAAACGTAGAATCAAAGGTGGTATGGTTGTCGATTTATTCGGAATTGATGCCTTCCTGCCAGGTTCTCAAATTGATGTGCGTCCCGTTAGGGATTTCGATACCTACGTTGGAAAAACCATGGAATTTGCAGTAGTGAAATTAAATATGGCTGCTGAAAATGTGGTTGTTTCTCACCGTGCACTTATCGAGTCTGATCTTGAAGAGCAGCGTGAGCAAATCCTGGATACTATCGAGAGTGGTCAGGTACTTGAAGGTGCCGTTAAAAACATCACTGATTTCGGTGTATTTATCGATCTTGGTGGAGTTGACGGTCTTCTTCATATCACGGATCTATCCTGGGGACGTGTTGATAACCCAAGTGAAATTGTTCAGTTGGATCAACGCCTGAATGTTGCGGTAATCGACTTTGATGAGCGTAGCAAGCGTGTATCTCTTGGATTGAAGCAACTTCAACCACATCCGTGGGAAGAAATTCACGCAAAATATCCTGAAAGTATGAAAGTGCAGGGTCGCGTAGTTTCTATCGCTGATTACGGTGCTTTCATCGAACTGGAAAAAGGTGTGGAAGGTTTGATTCATATTTCTGAAATGAGTTGGACGCAGCATATCAAGCACCCATCCCAGTTGGTTGACAAGGATGATGTTGTAGAATGTATTGTGCTTAACATCAATGAAGATGAGAAAAAGATTTCTCTTGGTGTGAAGCAATTAACCAGTGATCCTTGGGCTGATATCCTTGAAAGATTCCCAATCGGATCCAAGCACAAAGGGTTTGTTCGCAACCTGACCAATTTTGGTGTGTTTGTTGAGCTTGAGCCAGGAATCGATGGATTGATTCACGTTTCTGACCTTAGTTGGGAAGATAAAGTAGAGCATCCAAATGAGGTGGTAACCAAAGACCAGGAAATCGATGTGGTTATTCTAGGTGTAGACTTCGATAATCGTCGAATCACACTAGGTCATAAGCAAGTGCTTGAAAATCCCTGGGAAACCTACGCTCGTGAGCTTACACCTGGAACTGCAGTTGAAGGTGAGGTTGTAAAAGTAACCGACCGTGGTGCTTTTGTTAAGCTGGAAGTAGGTGCTGAAGCATTCCTTAATTTGACTAAAGCGGTAGATGCTGAGTTCAAAGAAGGACAAAAAGTAGAAGCATTCATCCTTAAGTTTGATGAAAATGCAAAGTCTATTGACTTAAGCCAGTTGGATACGGATCAAAAGAAAGCAAAAACGGCGGCTAAGAAAGCGGCTGAGCAAGCTGGTATTGAAACGGGTGCTCCAACACTAGGCGAGATGAGTGGTCTTGCGGCATTAAAGGAAAAAATGGAAGCTGAGGAAGCTGCTGCGAAAAAGGAGCAAGCAGATTAAACGTTGCTCCATGAAATTAAAAGCCCCGTATCAGATGATCGGGGCTTTTTTTATTGTACCAATATTGCTTTTTCCTCTGCAATTCCAATTTCAACTGATGTACCCACATTGAACGGAATGTAATCTTTTTCAATACCATCACTGAATATCACACCCTTATCTACCATTTTTGATTCAATCCGTAGAATATCTTTCTGCGTAATTATTCCAAATGTCATCTCAATTTCACTTGTAATACTTTTGAAAGGTTCACGAACTACGAATGCTAGTTTCTCAAGGTGAGGCTTTAATTCTATTTTATGAGGCTTCCCTGTAAAAGAACATATCATATTTGAGATCGAACTTAACCATCCGGTTGAGCCAATTCCAGTGCTTATGATTATACCGCTGCTGCTCTGGTTTTCTGAATGTTGATTAAAATGTAATTTATATCGAGCAGAAATATGAGATTTAGGACCAATAAAAAAATCGTTAAAAGCTAGTAGTTGTTGTCCATCGCTTAAGACCGATTTTGCCATTGTAACTTTTCTTGACTCAAACTCATTTTCCAGAATCTCTCTCATCTTCTTTATTGGAATAGTTTGATATGGAAGTAAAATCCCATCATAAATATCCGGATTAGGATTATACCCAATTATGGGTTGACCCTTGGAATATTTAGCAATGTTTGCAATCAGCCCATCCTGACCCATTCCGATTATTAAATCCTTTTCACCAAAAATGTAATTCGGTAGAAAAGAGCGATCTATTATTTTATATCGCTCTGCTAAACCAAGTGCCGGACGCAGAGCATCCATAGATTTATAGAATGAATCATGCTGATTAAGTATGTCATTAAAACTGCGACCGGAACTTTCTAAATAGAACTGAGCCTGTTTTCTTGAATTGAATCTCTCGATCAATTCCTCCAAATAGGTTTTAGCTCTTACAACAATTATTTGTTCAAACTTCATATTAACCTTCAATCAAATTTTGTAACAAGTCAGGAGTAATATTAAGCTGGTTAATCTTTGTTTGATTAGAAGCTAGCTCCCGAAACGCTAGCGCGATTTGATTTTTTGGACTATTCGACTCGGAATCAAAGTTGAGAGCTTCAATCACTCTCCAATCCATTTCACGATAAGGTTTTACTTCCTGTTCGATTTGATATCCACGTGCATCAGCTTCTTCTTTAATATTTTCGGATTTTAGTTTAACCAGTTCACGATTTTTAGACTCAAGTTCAAGATTCGAATCCAACTCAAGCCGTTTCAACTTGCTAGTATTTTCTTGCTTAGTTAAGTCTGTTTCCATCTTTTTTTCAACAATTTGTTTTTGCTTCTCTTCGACAGCTATCTCAGTGTTCAGCTCGCTTTCCTTAATTTTTCGCTCTTGCTCAACTGCAAAGTTTCTTCGATCATAAATAGCTTTATCAGCATCTTTTTGAAGTGCTTCTCTTGTTCTTGCTTCAAGCGCGCGCTGCATTTCAGGGTCAGCACTTATTTTTAGTACGTTTACGCTAATAATGTCTAAACCAAGACTCTCAATTATTCCTGACTTCTTTAAGTTTGTTAATAGTGATTCATCCAATTCACTATATAACGAGAGCGAATTCGTGACACTGTAGTTGTGAATAAAAGACCCAACAATAGTTTGTGCTTCATTCAGAATTCGCTGAGAGAGTTTGTCAATATCGTCAGTCAAATAGTATTTTTTATTGTTTACTGAAAAATCGAGCAAATCATTGATTTTCATTGGGTCTTGAATTGAAAAAGTAATTTGTCCCTGAACGTTTACAGTCTGAAAATCAGAGGTCATCACTTTAAAAATGAAAGGTATATCCTGGCTATTTAGTGGGATCGATACTATTGTAGAATTTTGAGTTATGTAAAAGAAGGATAGTCCCTTTCCTTCTTTTACTACCTTTCCGTTTCTGTAGTGTACTACATAATTCATTGGGTCGAATTTTAGATAATTGATTCCAAGCATTGTTTTGTGATTAATTTGTGTTATAATTACACAAATAACATAATGAGGTTTTTTTTAAAATCAAATAAGAAAAGTGTATTTTTTACACAAATAGATAAATCTCCAAATTAAGTAAAGTCTTTAGTAATTGATTTAATTGGATATGAGTAAGAAAATAAAAATTACAGTTGATGCTGTTGTATTTGGGTATGATCAAGAATCAGGTATCAGAATACTATTAGTTAAACGAAAGTATGAACCATTTAAAGGAGAATGGGCACTACCTGGTGGATTTATACTAGAGTCAGAAAATCTTGAAGATGCAGTAGAACGTGAGTTGTACGAAGAAACAGGGGTAAGAATTAATTACTTAGAGCAGCTGTATACATTTGGAAAGGTAGATAGGGATCCAAGGAGCAGAATTATATCAGTCGCATATTTTGGATTAGTAAATTCGAATCACTACAAAGATATAAGAGCTGACACAGATGCTGAAGATGTTGATTGGATCAAGATTAAAGATCTGCCAAGTTTAGCTTTTGACCATAAAGTAATTATCGAAAAAGCTGTTGATAGATTAAGGAGTAAAGTTCGATATGAACCAATTGGATTTGAATTGTTAGATAGCAAATTTCCATTTTCAGACTTGGAAGATTTATATGGATCGTTACTAGATAAACCAATAGATAGGAGAAATTTCAAGAAAAAATTTATGAGCTTCGGTATTCTAACTGAGCTAAATGAATTTGCTCCAAAAAAAGGTGCTGGAAGACCGGGAAAGCTCTACCAATTTGATGAAGCAAAGTATAAAGCACGAAAAGAAAATGGCCTATTTTTTGAGATCTGAAGAAATTATTTCAAATAAAAGAACACAATTTTATTCAATGAGTCTTTTTTGCTTTTTACTTTTTTATTGTGTTCACGATTAAAGGCGTATACCACATTACGAGCCGAGCTAAGCTCTTTATCGTTAGTATATTTAACCTGAATAGCGTCACCACCAGGCTTTAACTTACTTAAAGCTTCCGATAAGGGAGAATATTTAGAACTTTTTTTGCGCGAGCTTGCAATATTGCCACGCGGTACCATTTTAATTCTCATAATACCAAGATAGAGTATTGTATAATGACCAATACACTATAATGTATTTCTGAATAATTAAAAAGTTAGAAAAAAAATCATGGAACTTGTACGTTCTGCATGATTTTTTCTACGATATCCTCTGAGGAAATGTCTTCAGCTTCTGCTTCAAACGTAGGAATAATACGATGACGAAGCACATCTAAGGCAATTACACGGACATCTTCTGGCGTTACATAAGCACGGTGTTCCATAAAGGCCTGAGCTCTGGCAGCTAGGTTTAAGTTGATGGTTGCGCGAGGGGAAGCTCCAAAACTAATTAAATCAACCAAGTCGTCGAGACCATAATTCTTAGGTTTCCTGGTAGCAAACACCAGGTCAACAATATATTTTTCTACTTTTTCGTCAATGTAAATTTCATTAACTGTTTCTCTGGCTTTTAATATTGTAGATACATCAACAACTTTATCCAGCTCCGTTTTTGCACCTGTTTTGGCCATCCGGCGCATGATTTCCAATTCTTCATTCTCTGTGGGATACCCAATCTTTAATTTTAACATAAATCGGTCTACCTGGGCTTCCGGGAGAGGATAGGTTCCTTCTTGCTCAACAGGGTTTTGGGTCGCAAGTACAAGAAAGGGTTCGTCTAGTTTGAATGTGTCTTCCCCAATAGTAACTTGTTTTTCCTGCATCGCTTCCAACAACGCACTTTGGACTTTAGCCGGAGAACGGTTGATCTCATCAGCCAGGATGATATTTGCAAAAATCGGTCCCTTCTTTACAAAAAAGTCCCCTTCTTTTTGGTTGTAAATGAGTGTCCCGATCAAATCAGCAGGAAGTAAGTCTGGTGTGAACTGGATACGTTGAAAGTCAGTATTTATCACAGTTGCCAGTGATGAAACAGTAAGTGTTTTTGCGAGACCGGGGACACCTTCCAGCAATACATGACCGTTTGTTAACAACCCGATTAAGAGCCGGTCAATCATGTAGTGTTGTCCAATAATTACCTTATCTAATTCAACTCTGATATCATCAATAAACGCGCTGCTTTTTTCGATTTTTTCCTGCAGCGCTTCCATATCAATTACTTGCTCACTCATTTCAAATTTCCGTAGTTAAACATTCAATAAGTTGCTAAGTTCTCGCCTTTCTTAAAAACCTTCAAACATCAATGGACATTTTACAATCTTTTTTACTGGGACTCATTCAGGGTTTAACGGAATTTTTGCCTATCAGTAGTTCTGGTCACCTAGCACTGGGAAGGTATATTTTGGGTGGGGATACCGAAATGGGGATCACTTTTGAGGTTGTAGTTCATTTTGGAACTCTTTGCAGTATCGTCATTTACTACAAAAACGAAATTCTTGATTTGATCAAAGCCGGTCTCCGGTTTTTGAAATCACCAGGTGTCGCTAAAGAAGATCACCAGGTAAAAACAATCGGATTTATTCTGATTAGTATGATTCCGGCATTTATTGTTGGCTTCACTTTAAAGGATTCTATTGAGGACATCTTCATGAATCCACTACTGGTTTCAGGAATGTTAATCGTGACTGGTGTAATTCTATTTCTAACCAAATTTTCAAAGAATCCGGAAGGCAAAGTAACAACTGGAAAAGCCTTTTTGATCGGGATTTCGCAAGCCTTGGCGATGATTCCCGGAATCAGCAGATCGGGATCTACAATTTCAACTTCTCTTTATCTTGGTATTAGCCGAGAAGAAGCCGCGAATTTTTCGTTCTTGATGGTAATCCCGGTTATCGCCGGAGCTATGATTCTACAAATGGGTGAGGCTATCGAAGCTGGAATTGATAACTCAGAAATCACCAGCCTGTTGGTGGGCTTCTTTACTGCATTCATTTCTGGGTACTATGCTCTCAAATACCTTATCATAATCCTTAAGAAACAAGGCTTTCATTACTTTGCGTATTACTGCTGGCTAGTTGGCGGAATCGGTTTAGTATGGTTTATGACACAGGGAGTTTAAAACATAAACCCTGTGGTAAAATAAACCCCAATTCCTTCATCGGAGAATCCAAAATCTCCACGAATGATAAAATCGGGGGTAAAGAAAGATGCTAAACCTCCAAATCCAAATGTGGTTCTTAGGTCATTAACGATTAGGTCCAGGGAATCCCCATTTGCAAACGTTCGACCAGTATCTACAAATAAAGTGCCGCCGAATTTTGCATTTGTTTCCGGAATAGAGAACAACCAGGTTCTTAGCTCATTATTAAATAAAAGTACATTATCATCAGAAAAACGCCGGTTAGTATAGCCTCTCAGAGTTTCTTCATCTCCGGCATAAGCTAGCTGCCAGTAAGGAACCTGCCCAGAGGTAAACCGTGAAGACAATCGGGTTGCAAAGGTGATATTGCGAATTAAGAAAAAGGTGAAGTATTGTCTAAAATCGGTTTTAACTACGGTGTGATTGAAAGAACTGCCCCAGATTTTCTGGCCAAGCTCAAAACGGGCTTCCAGATAATTACCTCGCTTAGGTTGAAACTCACTATCTCGGCCTTCCCAAATTACTCCTGCTCCTAGCATTGAGGTCCTTCCTCCATCAATCCCTAAAGGAGCTTCCGTGGTAATCAATCGGTCATTTCCATTATCCCAGGGAGTTTCATAAGTGAAGTTAATCACAAAATTTGCATCCAGCTGTTTTTGCTCGATTGTACTGATTATTGGTAAACGTGCACTACTGGAAAAGCCAACAGAAAATGATTGAAACTCGTAATAGTTGGGTAAACCTTCCGGCGTATCGGTAATTTTGGTGTAGTTTGCTATACCAAAGAAGGCGTCTTCAAAAAACCGGGCTGCAAAGATTTCCGTTGTGATTCTAAGATCCCTGCCAAAGGCTTTCGGTTTATCATAAAAAATGCTCATCGAAGCAAGTCCTTTGGTAGATACTACACCTGCTACTGTTACATATGAGTAGAACGGGAAAGCATCGTCTTTGTAATTATACCAGCTGGTGAGTCCCCCTGCGATTAAACCTAAATCTGAATTGAAAGAAAGAGCGGGTAAGAAAGCAAAATCCGTTGAATCAGAGTCAGAATGTTGGGCGCTTGAGGAATATGGTACAAGTGCCAGCACAGCAATTAAGAGTGCCAAAGGAAACTTTTTCAAAGTAGTATTTTTTGATAGCTAGATAAATATCAGAGTGACAAGCAGGTAAATCGGGACAAGTATACCTACCGACCAAATCATGAATCCACCAAAACTTGGCATTTTTACTCCATTTTGATCGGCGATGGATTTTACCATGAAATTGGGAGCATTCCCTATGTAGGTGAGAGCTCCGAAGAATACGGCACCACTTGAAATTGCAATCAGTGTGCTGGTCATCTCATTCATCAGTATTTGAGCATCTCCACCAGCTGCGTTAAAGAATACCAGGTAGGTAGGAGCATTATCTAAAAACGCGGAAAGCAACCCGGTAATCCAGAAGAACATATAGTTAATCGGATCTCCATTACCATCAAAAACCGCACTGTTTACGAATTGAAGAGCTCCCTGTCCCTGGTTTGCCGCTTTCAACATAGCAATTGGTGCGATTATAGTGATGAAAATCCCCGCGAATAGCTTCCCGACTTCCTGAATCGGGAACCAGTTAAATCCATTTGCTGCACGGCTCTCTTTTGAAGTGATTTTCCAACTTAGCCAACTAAGAAGTAATAGGACTATATCACGAATCACATTTTCATATCTGACATGAACGTGGTAAACAGTGAATTCGCCAAGATGAACAAGTCCGGAAAAAAGAACCGCACCTACAACTCCCAAAATCAGAATCAAATTAAAGCTTCCTTCAAGTCCCAGCGGTTCAGATCCATCATCCTGAGGTGGGGTATTTGTATCACGCTTATATAAATATTTGTCCCACGCATAGTAAACGATTAGCAAAATGACGGAAACAAAAGACATTTCCCAAAACAGGTGGGTAGTAGTCCAGAAGAAATCAACTCCCTGAAGGAAACCAAGAAACAGGGGAGGGTCACCCAATGGTGTTAATGAACCACCTACATTAGCGACGAGGAAAATGAAGAATATTACAACATGTTTTTTGGTGTTTCTCCAGGCATTCGCCCGAAGAATTGGACGGATCAGAAGCATTGCAGCCCCGGTGGTTCCCATCCAGCTTGCAAGCAGAGTTCCGACTAAGAGGATTCCTGTGTTTACTTCCGGAGTACCTTTTAGATATCCTTTGATTCGGACTCCGCCAGAGATAGTAAATAATGCCAGTAATAGAATGATAAAGGGGAAATACTCCAACAAATAGGCATGGAGTACTTCATAAAGTGTGGCTTCGAATCCAAAGTAGATGATCATTGGGATTACAAGTAGTAATCCCCAAAAAGCAGAAACTTTTCCAAAATTATGATGCCACCATTCTTCGTTCACCAGAGGGCAAATCGCTATAGAAAGAAGAATTCCAACGAAAGGGATGGTCCATAGTAATCCTAGTCCGCTACCGTCTATTCCATGGTCACTTCCCTCAGCTGCAACTAATAATTCAGGAAAAAAAAGAACCCCCAACAACAACAGTAGTACCCTTGTACCTCGTAAAACTTTCTGCGGCATCACTAAAAATTTTTAGTTTCGAGTCTTATCGGTTGAAAATAGCATAACTATAATGCTTTCAAAACGCGGGTTTAATGTATAAAAAAGAAAAGCCATTAAAAGATTATTAACTCAAAAAACGTTTCGTTCTTTATTGCAGTTCTGTCTTCTGTTAAACGAACATAAATATATAAATATGGAACCTTTATCCGACGATCAAATTATTGATCAGATTTCTGAATTAGATGGTTGGCAGTTCGCTGATGACAAAATCTATAAGCAGTTTTTGTTTAATGATTTCAAGGAAGCCATGGCCTTTATGGTACGTGTGGGCTTTGAAGCAGAACGTCTTAATCATCATCCCAATCTTTTCAATGTATACAATCAGGTTACCATTGCACTTCAAACGCATGATGTTGGTAACAAAGTGAGTATAAAAGACATTGAGTTAGCCAGGGTTATAGAAACTGTTACTGTCTAGTAAAAATTATTGTAGTTGGGGATGTTAATCGTTTCAAAATGCCTTATATTCAAGGCTCTCTGTCACCCGGCTTAGCGGGGTGACTGTTTTCAAAACGGAAACATCCAAAGACAAACTTATGAGTAAAAATTATTACGAGTTTACGTACATCGTAAATCCTGTTCTTGAAGAAGAGCAGTATAAAGCAGCCGTCGAGAAAGTTAACAAGCTATTCACTGATAACGGCGCAGACATTGAAGAAGTTGATGAGTGGGGCTTACGCAAGTTCGCCTACGAGATCGATAAAAAGAACAGCGGATACTATGTAAATATGTATCTGAACGCTCCTACTGAGGCAATCTCTTTAGTAGAAAGAAGCCTTCGAATCGACGATCATTTTATGCGATATCTTACTTTGAAGTTCGATGCAAAAATGCTTCGCCACCGGGAACTGGTTAAGAATAATGCAGTGCCTAACGTATTTGAGGTAGCTGAAGAAAAAGCTGAAGGTTAATCACTCATCAATAAAAGGATATTATCATGATTAAGAATCCATCACATCCTAAAAAAAGCGTCCGTAAGGTAAAACAATGCAAGTTCACTCAGGCTGGTCTTGAGTACATCGATTACAAAGATGTAGAAACTTTACAGCGATTCACCAACGACCAGGGTAAAATTTTACCACGTCGTGTAACCGGAACAAGTGCAAAACATCAACGACAGCTTACCCGTGCAATCAAAAGAGCACGTTTTTTAGCGTTGATGCCATATGTAGCTGAAAACTTACGATAAGACGATAGGAGCATTTCAATGAAAGTTATCTTAAAAGAAGACATCGAAAAGTTAGGTTACGCAGGTGATTTGGTAACTGTTAAAGACGGATATGGTCGCAATTTTTTGATTCCGCAAAAGAAAGCAGTACTGGCTACAAAGGGAGCTATCAGCGAGCTGGAGTTAATGAAAGTACGTGCAGCTCAGAAAGCAGAGTTGACTGTACAGGAAGCAAAAGATCTGGCGGCAAAAATCGAAGCTACTTCATTAACTATTTCTGTAACTACTGGTGAGGATGATAAAATTCACGGTACAGTAACCAACGTACAAATTGCCGAGGCATTGGCAGAACGTGAAATCACTGTTGACAGACGCAATGTTTCTATTGACGGAGACGTGAAAGTTCTTGGTGAGTACACAGCTACCATTAGCTTACTTGGTGATTTGAAACCGAAGGTAAAATTCTGGGTAGTTAAAGCAGACTAATTACCGGGAGGAACTGTTTAGTTACTCATTGAATGTTTGGTTCTGTTGATTTGTTACACAAATGTTATTCAATCAACTTTGATGACAGGATACAGGCTCTTATCATTCATTGAAATAAACAAGCAAACCCCAATGAAATTATTTAAAGCCTTTGCAGTGGGGATCATCCTTGTGATGTTATCCCCACTTTTTATTTATGCCCAGATTCCTGATCCGGTAAAATATCAGGTTACGGATGCTCCGGAAGAAGTTCTTGCCGGGGAATCTTTCATTATTACTATAGATGCATCCATCGAAGGCGACTGGCACCTGTACTCCGTATTAAATGATCCCGATGCTGGGCCTTTTCCTACCGAGTTTTCCGCGAATTCTCCGAATTTTATTCTTGCAGGAGATGTCACAGAAACTGAAGCAGACATCGAATTCGACCCAAATTTTGAGGCTGAGCTTGGGTGGCATTCTTCTTTTGCACAGTTCAATATTCCAGTGGCTGTCAAAACAGAAATGGAAGGAACACAAACGCTGGACATTGAAGTATACTATCAGGTCTGCGATGACCGGGTATGTCTTCCACCAAAAAGTAAGTCTATTATTGCCACGGTTGAAGTTATAGGTGTTTCCGATTCACCGGTTGAAGGCTCAGTTGGTGGAGCTGCTGTTGAATCTTCTGGATCATCATCTGCTTCTTTGGGAGCTGATGGAGTATTTTCCTTCATTTGGATAGCACTTTTAGCTGGGTTTGCAGCTTTATTGACGCCATGTGTTTTCCCAATGATCCCGTTAACGGTTTCCTATTTTTCTAAACAGGATGAGACCAAAAAAGGGGTGGGGCAGGCTTTATTCTTTGGAGTAGCCATCGTGGTGACGTTCACTTTGATCGGTATTGTTCTTGCGGCGATTGTAGGTGTCTCGGGAGCACAGAATTTTGCTTCAAATCCATTTGTAAACATTTTAATCGCGATTGTACTGATCGCTTTCGGATTGAGTTTACTTGGGATGTATGAGTTGCAGTTACCTCATCAATTGACCAATTTTCTCAACCGAAAAAGTAACGAGAGCTCGGGGATTCTTGGAATCTTATTCATGGCCATGACGATCAGTGCGGTTTCATTTTCTTGTACTGCCCCTTTTGTAGGAGCTGTTTTTGCAGCAACAGCCGGAGGTGAATGGTTTTACCCGATTATTGGAATGGTCGGTTTCTCGGCAGCTTTTGCAAGTCCTTTTGTGTTGTTTGCAATGTTTCCGAAATGGCTTGAATCACTCCCAAAAAGCGGTTCATGGATGAACATTGTGAAAGTGTTATTAGGGTTCATCGAGATTGCCGCGGCAATCAAATTCCTCTCTAATGTAGATTTAGTAATGGGATGGGGATTGATCAGCCGACCATTTGCAATTGCAGCCTGGATAGCCATCTTCTTTATTGCCGGATTGTACTTATTGGGCGTATTCGTTCTGAAACATGAAACCAAACCCGAATATGTTTCCACAGGCCGCCTGCTTCTGGCGATGCCCTTTTTATTGTTCAGTTTTTATTTGATTCCCGGACTGATGGGTGCGTCCTTAGGAATCTGGGATTCATGGCTTCCTCCTAAAATGCAAACCGACGTAAGTGTGGTTGGCACTATAGCAGCAATGGGGGGAACCGGAGCTTCCGGAGCAGTTGATGAAGGGTGGACGGAAGACTACGAAAATGCTCTGGAAGAAGCCGAGGATGAGGGCATTCCCGTTTTTATCGATTTTACAGGGTATACGTGCACGAACTGCCGGGCAATGGAATCGAACGTATTTCCTTTGGCCGAAGTCAGGGAGCGATTTGATGAAATGAAGTTGGTAAAATTATATACCGATGGCGGTAAGGACGCTCAAAAGAACCAGCAGCTTCAGTTTTCTCTCACAGGAAATGTAGCATTGCCGACCTATGTAATTTTGAATCCATCCAACGAGCAGGTACTTAGCATGGAGTTAGGTTACATTGATGCTGAAAAATTTGTATCCTTTTTAGACGAAGGCATCAATTTGTATCAATCCAGATAACATCGCACATCGCTACCATCTTTTAAAATCATTTTGATGCGCTGTCTTTTAGACGGCGCTTTTTGTTTGGATATGATGCGATCAGCACAAAAAAAGTTACTCCTTTCTCTTTTTACGGTTGTAAGCCTATTCATGGCTTACTCGCCTGATGCGATTGCACAAACGACCATTAAAACAAGAATTACCCTAGAATCTCCACTCGCTGACACCACGTTATTCCTGGGGGACTGGGTTGTTGAATCCACTATTTTTCTGGCGTGGCATCCTGATGGAGAAGTTTTTAATGGATGGCGGTTTGATTCAAACTCAGGTAGAATTTCGATTTCTGTTGATTCCGTTGAAACTGGGAGAAGCCTGGAAATCAGTTTTGAATCCTTGCCCATCTCACTACCCAGAAGTTTTATACTGAATCCTCGTATCGAGTATGTTCCTCCTGATTCAAACCAAAGTGAGGTATCCAGAGATATTCGTAGAGATTCGGAAGATGTGTTTTCATCCGACCTGAACCAATCCGGAAGTTTGAGTCGGGGTATTATTGTGGGCTCTAATCAGGATTTCGCCCTTGAAAGTGGACTCCAATTCGAACTGAATGGTCAACTTACGGAGGACATTTACCTGGATGCGGTACTCACAGATCAAAGTATCCCTATTCAGCCTGATGGAACCACTCAGAGTATTCGCGAATTTGACAAGGTATTGATTCGGCTGCGGTCTGAAAATGCGTCCCTGGAAATGGGTGATGTAGACGTTTCTCTTCAGCAATCCACGTTCGCAAAACTGAACCGTCGATTACAGGGAGCCTCAGGTAACTTTCAATCCGGATCAGGATCAGCAACTGCGGCTTTATCAACCATTAGAGGAACCTTTCTTACGAAACAATTTACCGGAGCAGATGGAGTTCAGGGGCCTTATCGGCTCACCGGTAAGAATGGAGAAGAGTTCATTATTGTACTTGCCGGAACTGAGCGGGTTTATATAAACGGGGCCGAGGTTCAACGAGGGGAGGAAAATGAATACATCATTGATTATGGGTTGGGGGAAATCACGTTTACCAATAACCTGTTTATTAAAGACGAAACGAGGATTTTCGTTGAATATGAGTACATCGATCAGGATTTTTCGCGCACACTGATTGCAGCAGAGGCCAGGGAATCCTTTTTTGATGATCGTTTCCAATTTGGAGTAAGTGTAATTCGTCAGGCAGATGGAGATGACTTACTATCCCAGCAAACACTGAGTGAGCAAGATATCCGTTTGCTAGAGCTGGTCGGTGACGATTTGAATGCTGCGATCGTTTCCGGAGTGATTACAAATCCGGATGACGATGAGATAAACATTCAATATGCCAGGATTGATACCGTCTTTAATGCGGAGATCTTCTCCATCTTTAAAAATATACCCGGAGACCCTTCATCGAATTTAGTGGTCAGGTTTTCAAATGTGGGTGAGGGAAATGGAAGTTATCGAAGGATCGGGGACGCCATTAATGGGCTATTATACGAATGGGTGGGCCCGGGGAATGGAGCTTATGAACCTTTTAGACAGCTTCCGGCGCCTCAAAAACATCAAATGTTCGCAATAAATACCGGGTACTCGGTAACCGACAAGATCACTTTTTCCGGGGAATTTGCCGTTAGTGACTTCGATCAAAATCGATTTTCAAGCCTCGATAATGGGGATAACAGGGATTTTGCGTTTGAGTCAGGGTTATCTGCCAAAGGTGTAGAAGTTGGCATTGGACAGCTTGACCTGGAATATCTCCGTCGTCAAAGTGGAAACAATTTTGAGTTTTTTGAACGAACACGGGAAGTAGAATTTGATCGTAAGTGGAATTTGCAACAACCTGATGTTACGGGTGAATCACTGGATGAACTGGAAGCGAATATCAATTTCTCTGAACTAAGTAAAATAGGTGTGGGGATCGGACGATTAACGTTCTCCGGATTTGAAAGTGTAAGGCAAAATAGTTCATTGAATATTCTCGAATCCCGAAAATTGAGTCTTAGCTATCAACAGGAGTTTATTTCATCAGAGAACCGGATTATTAATCAGGATGGAAACTGGTTTAGGCAAATTGGACGGATTGAGTCTCAAATTTCAAAGTCATTGAAGCCTTTTGTTCTTTTTGAACATGAAGACCGAAGAGAAAAGGATGAAACTGCCCGGTTGCTTTCTTCATCATTGAGATTTTATGAGATTGGACCTGGCTTAGGATTCGATTCCAATAACCTGAGTACTTCTGCCAGCATCATTTTTAGAAAGGAGAAGAGCGCATTGAATGGGACTTTCCAGGATGAAGCGGAAGCCCTGGAGCAGCGATACAAATTGGATTATTTTACTCAAAGCGGATTTCGAACCTCCAACAAAGTGAATTTCAGGCTGAAAAAGTTCACAAATGATTTTCAACAGCTTGGTCGCTCCGACCAGGATGGGTTTCAATTACAATCCAGTTCTTCGTACCAGCAGGATAATTTCAGTGCAAGGATTTCATATCAGGCAAACACCGAGCGAAGAGCGTTACAACAGGAAGCATATATAGAGGTTGGTCCGGAATTAGGGCAGTTTGTCTGGATTGATGAAAATGGAAATGGCATTCAGGAGATTGATGAGTTTTTCCCTGAATTGTCCCCAAATGAAGGGACTTATGTTCTTCAATATTTACCCTCGGATGACCTGTTATCAGTCGTTGATTTAAATACCCGGCTTGGAATCGATTGGGAACCGTTTAACAAAACAAGCGCTAACCCGAATTCATCTTCATGGTTACGAACTCTAAAATTGAATACCAGAATTGATTTGAGAGAAAATTCGACAACCGACGTTGAGGGAGATGTATTGTTTTTAAGAGTCAACACCTTTCGAAATGACAGTACAACACTCAGAGGTTTATTCCGATGGGAACAAGGATTAGAACTTGATCCTACTGAAAGATTAAATGTGAAGGTTTCATATAGTACATCGGAAAATCTGAACCGTCGTACCAGTGAGCTACAGGAAAAGAAATCAGAACAGTTCTTTTTGGAGAGCAGGTATCTTACAAGTGATGATCTGCGTTTAACTTTTCAGGGAGCCTTTGGATCAAATCGTACAGACAGTGATCAGTTGCAAAACAGGACCTTCGATATCCAATATTTTTCTATCACCCCCGGGTTTATTTACCGATTTTCGCGATCTGCTCAATATGGTTTTCAGGCTTCGTACAGTTATAAGGAAGATCAGTATCCCGATATTCGGACAAATTCTACTTTACTAAAGGTAAGCAATACAAACAGGTTTTTTCTGTGGGATAGAATTCAGGCTAATTCGTTGATAGAGCTGAGAAACGTGAACCTTAAAGGAGAAACCAATTCTTTCAGCCGTTTTGAACTAACGGAAGGTACCGGAACTGGGACTAATCTGGTATGGTCGATGAGTGCAGTATATCGTTTTAATAACCTGGTGCGCCTGAACTTCACTTACGATGGAAGAACGGTACAGAACCGACCGGACATTCACACGATTAAAATGGTTGTGAGCGCTGTTTTTTAGGCATTTTCTATCCGAGATAAGGTATTTATCATTATCAAAAAAAGTGCCAATAAGACATCAATAAGTTCACATTTTGGACGTTTTCGCATTTTGACATTTAATTCAAAATGGCATATCCTTTCGCTTCACTAATCTTAGATACTAACACTTAAAATATATTTGGAGTGAACATGACATCGTCGATTGCTCTCTTTTTATTACAAGCTCCAGCCGAGGACGGCTTCTTTAACTTAATTGTTGAGAAATTTAATGAAGGTAATGATGGCGGCTGGATGTGGCCTGTATTAATTACTTTGATCCTGGGTCTGGCTATTTTTCTTGAAAGAATTATTACTCTTAACCTTGCCGATATTAACACTCGTAAGTTTATTGTAAATGTACAAGAGGCATTACAGGAAGGTGGTGTCGAAGCTGCAGAACAACTATGCGCTCAGACTCGTGGACCTGTAGCTTCTGTGTTCCAGGCTGGTTTAATGAGATCACATGAAGGTATCGATGCTGCAGAAAAGGCTATTGCTGCGTACGGTTCTATTGAAATGAGTTTCCTTGAAAGAGGGTTGGTTTGGTTGTCATTATTTATTGCGATTGCTCCTCTGTTCGGATTCCTTGGTACGGTAGTGGGTATGATCGAGGCCTTCGATGATATACAGGCTGCCTCTGATATCTCTCCAAGTATTGTTGCCGGTGGTATCAAAACGGCACTTTTAACCACAGCTGGTGGTCTTATTGCAGGTATCATCCTTCAAATTGGTTACAATTACTGTGTTTCAAAAATCGACCGCTTAATTGCTGAAATGGAAGAAAGCTCAATTACGCTGATCGATTCAATCATTTTACTTCAGGAAGGTAAGCCGCTTGTTCCTGCTGTTGAAGCTGCGTCTGAATCATCAGAATCCGAAGATTAATAAATCGGGAGTAGCTCAATGGAAAGCAATGTAATTGTACAGATCGCCGTTATAGGAGCGTTTGGTTTGATTGGACTGGGAATTCTTTCGATGATCGTTTCCGGCATCAAGAGTCTGGTTCAAGGCAAACAGGATGTTAAGAGAATCGTAATCATGGCGGTTCCTTTCATTGTTTTCGGAATTTCATATGCAGTGTTAGGTGATGTTCCGAAAGCAGGAGTGCTAACTACAATGACTATGATGGGAATCATGGTAATTTCAGTAGTTATTACCGGATTACGCGGTACCTTTAAATTCTAAAGGAGCATTTTTATGCTACTAAAAAAGAAAAAAAGAGATGGTGCAGAAATCAATGGTTCGTCAATGGCTGACATTGCATTTCTACTTCTCATCTTCTTCCTTGTTACAACCACCATTAATGTGGATACAGGGATTGGGATGGTTTTGCCACCACCATTAGATCCTGAGGTTGAACCACCTCCGATTAGAGAGCGTAATCAAATGAATATTCTGGTTAATGCTCAAGGTCTTATCCTGATGGATGAGCAGCCTGTTCAGATTGGAGAAGTTCGCGAAAAGCTCAAAGAATTCATCGATAACCCAAATAACGATGAAACGCTATCAGTATCACCTGAGGCAGCTATCGTTTCTCTGAAAACTCAGAAAGAAACTCCCTACCGAATTTACATCGACATGTTAGATGAAGTTATGGGTGCGTACACTGAACTTAGAGACGCCGCTTCCAGGGCAAATTACGGTGTCGAGTTTGCTCGACTACAGCCGGATTCTCCTCAGCGTAAACAAATCCAGGATATGTATCCTAAGAAGATTTCAATTGCAGCGGAGGAAGATTAATGGCTGGTCATTTTAAAAAGAAACAAGCTGGTAGCAAGCAGGAAATCCCTACTTCGGCAATGCCTGATGTAGTATTCATGCTTCTGTTCTTCTTTATGGTAACTACGGTACTAAGAGAAGTTACTTTAAAGGTGAAGTTGGACCTTACACAAGCAAGCAATATCGAGAAGATCGAAGAGAAGCGATTGGTTTCCTACATCTATATGGGACCTGAGCGATTACCTGGTAATCAACTAGGTGAAGACAAAGTCCAAATTGATGATGCGATTGTAGAAGACATCGGTGCGATAAGAAACCTCATGTATGAGAAACTCATTCAAGAGCCAAGGCTGATAGTTTCTTTACGTGTTGATGAAGATTCGGAGTTTTCTTTGCTTTCAGATGTAACCAAAGAGTTACAACAAGCAGGAACATTCAGAATCAACTATTCTACAAAGCGCGAAGAGTAATCTGAGATAAGTTTTTGAATATTCAGGCATCCGCTATTCAGTGGATGCCTTTTTTAATATATACCTATGGAGCGATCCTTTACACCCATTCAAAAAATCGGCCGCAAGGCCTTATTAAACAAGTTGAGTACCTACACAGGCTTTTCAAATCAATCCTTAACTAAGGGATATGGTGATGATTCTGCCGTTGTCGCACCCGATTCCGAAAAACTACTTCTTCTTTCGTCTGATACTTTTGTAGAAGGAGCGGATTTTGATCCAACCTATATGCCATTTTCTCACTTCGGCTTTAAGATGGTGTCATCCAGTATTTCGGATATTTTAGCAATGAATGGGATTCCCAAAACAATCATGGTAAATCTCGCTATCCCAAATCGCATGTCCGTGGAAATGATAGAAGAACTCTATCAGGGTATAGATGAAGCTTGCAAGTTATACGGTGTTTCTATTGCGGGTGGGGATATCACAGGTAACCATCAGAATGGAGTATTCACCATTTCGGTACATGGTTCTGTCTCAAAAGATGACGTCGTCTATCGGGATGGAGCAGCTCAGGGTGATGCGATTTGTGTGACTGGTGATCTAGGAGCTGCGATCGCTGGTTTACGAATCCTAATGAGAGAGAAGAAATTTTGGGAAGAACATGGGGATCAACATTCTCAACCAGATTTAGGCGATTATAAATTTGTTGTTGAAAGACAGCTTATGCCAAAAGCCCGACTGGATGCTATCAAAATATTGGGTTCGTACGATATAAAGCCGACTTCAATGATCGATCTTACGAAAAGTGTAATTCAAGAAGTTACTGAAATCTGTGAGCAATCCGGTTTAGGAGCACATTTATACCAGGCCGCTCTTCCAATTGCCGTTGAAACGCGACAAGTGGCTGATGAAATGGAGGAAGACGTAGATAAATATGCTCTTTTTGGAGGCGAAGATTTGGAGCTTATTTTTACGTTACCCGAGCCTGAAGTAGATAAACTGATAAAACATTTTAACGATTTTTCAGTAATCGGACGAATGACACCAATAGAAGATGGGTTAATAGTGCAAACGGCAGAAGGCAATCTTATCGGATTTGATGAAATGTCATAAAATCGTTAGTGGCACGTTTTTTGCCAAACGCTAAGAAGTTAATCGAACAAGAAAAGAAGTTCGGATTAATTATATTGGTCAAAATTTTAAGAGATTATTTTAATGGCTGAAGACAAGCCCAGAAACAAAAAACAAATCAAACCACCAACTGGAAATAAGCCGGGGAATACCCCTAAGTTTCCTACATGGGGGTTTTTGGTAATTATTTTATTCCTGATTTTTGTTCAATTCATTTTTCTAAACCCTGAACCAGGAAACGGAATTAAATACAGTGAATTTCTATCGCACGTAAAAGAGGGATATGTAGAAGAAATCGTTATAAAAAACGGTGTCGAGATATTTGGAAAATACAACGATAGTGCGGTTCGGGATGGTATTATTCAACCACCCGCTGAATCGGAGAGTCCATTAAGTATTCCGTCTTCAGGAGAAGAATACAAAGCTTTCGTAACCACCATGCTACCCGGTGACGATATACGCCCTATTCTGGATGACAATGAGGTCGTTTATGAAGTGCGTATTGAAGAAGATTGGTTTAGTGGTGTATTTATGTGGCTAATTATGATCGCATTGGCCATTGGATTCTGGGTATTTATTTTCAGAAGAATGAATCCCGGCCAGCAAGTGCTGAATATTGGTAAAAACAAGGCCTCACTATACGATCAACAGACGGACACAAAAATTACGTTCAAAGATGTAGCCGGGCTGGATGAAGCAAAAGAAGAAGTAAAAGAGATTGTAGAATTTCTAAAAAACCCTTCGAAGTTTACAAGGCTGGGGGGTAAAATTCCCAAAGGCGCACTACTGGTAGGTTCTCCCGGAACAGGGAAAACGCTTCTTGCCAAAGCTGTAGCAGGAGAGGCCGCTGTGCCATTCTTTTCACTATCAGGTTCTGATTTTGTGGAAATGTTTGTTGGGGTGGGTGCTGCCCGGGTACGCGACCTGTTTAAGCAAGCCAAAGAAAAAGCACCCTGTATCATTTTTATTGATGAGATTGATGCCATTGGAAGATCTCGTGGCAGAGGTCAAATGCCGGGAGCTAATGATGAGCGTGAGAATACGCTAAACTCCCTGCTGGTTGAGATGGACGGGTTTGCCACGGATTCAGGAGTTATCATACTTGCGGCTACAAACAGACCGGATGTGTTGGATAACGCACTTCTTCGACCGGGGCGCTTCGACCGTCAGATATCAATTGACAAACCGGATATCGTAGGACGGGAAGCAATCTTCAAAGTGCATCTCAAGCCACTAAAACTGAATAAAGAAGTTGATGCAAAAAAACTGGCTGCTCAGACTCCCGGATTTGCGGGCGCGGAGATTGCCAATGTTTGCAACGAAGCAGCCCTGATTGCAGCCCGAAGTAGTAAGAAGTCAGTCGACATGAGCGATTTTCATGATGCCATCGACCGGGTTATTGGAGGGTTGGAAAAGAAGAATAAAATTATATCTCCCGAAGAAAAAGAGATTGTTGCCTATCATGAGGCCGGGCACGCTGTAGCAGGTTGGTACCTCGAACATGCCGACCCATTAGTGAAGGTATCCATAGTTCCCCGCGGAATTGCAGCGCTAGGATACGCCCAATACTTGCCAAAAGAGCAATATTTGCATCAAACAGATCAGCTGATTGATGAAATGTGTATGGCTTTGGGAGGCCGTGCAGCAGAGGATATCATTTTTGGTAAAATATCCACAGGCGCACTCAGTGATTTGGAGCGTATTACCAAAATGGCTTACAGCATCGTAACTGTTTATGGTATGAATGATCGTATTGGAAATATTTCATTCTATGATTCCAAGCAAAGCGACTATGCATTCAATAAGCCATATTCAGAAGATACTGCAAAGATCATCGATGAAGAGGTAAAGAAAATTGTCGATTCTGCTTATCAAAGAACCAAGGACTTACTTTCTGAGAAAAAGGATCAGCTGGAGATTTTGGCAAAAGAGCTCCTTGATAAAGAGATACTATTCCAATCAGACCTGGAAAAATTAATTGGTAAACGTCCTTTTGATCACCCAACCAATTATGAAGCATATACAAATGGTGAGCAGAAAGACTCATCAGATTCTGACTCTGAGGAAATAACTGAAGAGCCAGAGGATGCTGAAGAGATTGGCAGTCAGGTGGATACAATTGTTGCTGATGATGATAACCAGCCCGAAGAGAAAGAAGAAGAAAAATAGAAGCTTCAGGTTGTTAACGTTTACGTAATCATCACATAACAGAACCATAAAAAGCAGATAACAGTACGGCAAAGAGCGTGCGATAGTTTTTGTCACGATTTAAATGTGAACAAAATATATATCAGCACACACTCGTGAATAAATCTAAATCTGTTCTTAGCCTGCTATTTGCGCTACTTCTCGTAACTAATCTATTAGCTCAGAGTTCAGGCAGAATTACCGGTACCGTAGTAGATGGTCAAACCGGTGAAACACTTATAGGTGTTAATGTTGTAATTGAAGGTACTGTTCAAGGTACAGCTACTGACATTGATGGTCGTTATACGATTAGAAATGTTGATCCAGGAACTTACGATATCGTAGTTAGTTATCTCTCATTTGCTATTCAAACAATTACCGGAGTAGTAGTAAATGATGGTCAGACGGTTACTTTAGATGTAGCTCTACAACCTGAAACCGAGTTTCTGGAAGAAATCGTAGTTACGGCGGATGTTGTTTTAAATAATGAAGCCGGACTACTGAGACAACGTCAAAAATCTATTTCTTTTAGCGATGCAATATCTGCTCAATCCATCTCAAGATCCGGAGCAGGAGACGCCGCTGGGGCGCTCAAGAAAGTTGTGGGAGCATCGGTGGTTGGAGGAAAGTATGTTTTTATTAGAGGGTTGGGTGATCGGTATACCTCATCTCATTTAAATGGGCTTGAACTTCCGAGCGCCGATCCAAATAAAAAAGCATTTCAATTAGACATCTTTCCAAGTAGTCTTTTAGAAAATATAACCACACTTAAAACTTTTACTCCCGATAAGCCTGGTAATTTCAGTGGTGGATTAGTTGATGTTAATACCAAGGATTTTCCTAGCGAAATGATGTTCGAAATTTCGGCTTCAACTACTTTTCTTTCGGGCGTTTCATTTGAAGATATCTTACAGGGGGAGAGCACAAATACTGATTGGCTAGGTTATGGAGATGGTTCCAGGGAGTTAGACCAATTTGTCATTGACTATCTGAATGATCCTGAGAATGATAATTTTCCTTCTGCGAGGGATGCCAGAAATAACCCCGGGTTAGCTGATACGCTGGATCGGTTGTCTAATGCATTCAATGGTGATTTTGAACCCGTTGAAAAACAAGCTTTTCTTAACCAGGGATACGGAATCACATTTGGGAATAAGACTGATTTATTCGGAAGAGAGTTAGGATTTATCGCCAGTATTACCTACGGGAATTCATTTTCTGCCTACGATAATGGTATTAATGCCGGGTATCTACTAAATAGTACTATTGAAGATGCAGAAGGGTTAGATCCGATATTTACATATAGTGATAGGAGTGGAACTCGATCAGCTGATTTAGGCGGACTATTCAATGTTGCTTATAAGTTGTCACCACTGCATAGGCTACGCGCTACATTGATTTTAACACAAAATGGAGCTCAGACGGGTAGGTATTTAACTGGATTTGATGATGAGCTATCTACTAACGAAGGTGCTGTAGCTATAAACCGGGTTGTGGATTATGTAGAGAGGAGCCTTATATCGACACAGCTCGGAGGAAAGCATTCTTTTCCAGGACTAGGGAATACGATTGTAGAGTGGAAAGTAGCCTACGCAGAAAATACACAAACAGAACCTGATAGAAGACTAGCCATTACAGAAGCCTTTGACAGAGAGATAAATGGAATTGATACTACCTTTTATAATTTTCCGGGGGGGTTCCCATTTCCTACTCGTTTTTACCGAGACTTATCCGAGGAGAGTTATAATTCAAGTTTAGATATCACATTACCGTTTACCTCGTTCGGAGGTAATTCTGGAAACATTAAGTTTGGAGGATATTTAAGCCGTGCTGATCGAACATTCAGAGAAGATGCGTTTGACTTCCAGTCTGAAATTACGAATCTCTTAAGGGATCCTAGTGTTCGAGGTGACCTGGATGCCTTCTTTTCAAACTCAGGTATCGTTAATATCAGGGAAAATGGAAGGATTGATTTTGGAGTTGTACCCCTCGAAATCTCTGATTTAAGGAATAACTACGACGGTACAAGAGATATTACCGCACTTTATGGGATGATTGAGCTCCCGTTAACATCGGAGTTAAAAGTGATTACAGGAGTGAGAATGGAGCAAGCAGAAATTACGCTTGTTACTCAAGACACCTCTATTGCAACTGGAAATCTTGACGACACTGATTATTTACCGTCATTCAGTGCCGTTTATTCATTGCAGGATAATATGAACATCAGAGGTGCGGTAACCAGAACGCTTGCTCGCCCGAACTTCAGGGAGCTTGCTCCATATGTTACTGTAAACTTCTCCGGTGGATTTCAGGAACTCGGTAATCTGGATCTTGAACGTACCCTCATCACCAATTATGATTTAAGATGGGAATGGTTTATGAATCCGGGTGAAGTTGTAGCTATAAGTGCATTCTACAAGGAGTTCGATAAACCTATCGAAACAGTAATCGATCTTAATGCAGCAGATGGAGATGCAATAACCTACGAGAATGTTTCATCCGGCGAAGTAGCAGGTGTTGAATTTGAAGTGAAGAAAAACCTTGCATTCCTGGCAGAAGCATTACAAAATTTTGGAGTATCTACTAATATAAGTTTAATCAATTCGAGTGTAGATATCCCGGAAGATGAACTCCGAGTAATTAGAGAAAGAGATCCAGATGCATCCAGTACTCGCCCGCTCTTTGGACAATCCGACTATATCATCAACTTCGATGTAGCTTACGAGAATCCTGATATTGGATATAATGCATCACTCAATTTTAACACATTTGGAGATAGGCTTTCTGCTGTTACTCTTGGTGTTACACCAAATATTTTTGAGCGTTCTTACGCAAGTCTGGATTTTCTGAATTCCAAGAAAATCGGTGACCACTTCGAAATTTCATTTTCTGTAAGCAATATCCTGGACCCTGAAATTGTCCAGTCACATGAATTTAAAGGAGATGAGTTTGTTACCAGTTCCTTCAAAAGAGGGAGAGCAGTCAAATTTGGAGTGAAGTACAAACTCTGACAATCAATTTTTTAACACCTAATCAAAACCTAACAAAAGTAACTACTATGTTAAAAAAACTACAATTTATGCTACTTATGTTATTTGTTCCTGCATTTGTTGCAGCACAGGTAAATGTAAGTGGTCAAATTACTACTGATACGTTTTGGACTGCTGAGAATGAGTATGTTCTTGATGGTATCGTTTATGTAACTGGCGGTGCGGATCTTTATATTGAAGCTGGTACCGTAATTAAAGCCCAGGATGGACAGGATGTGAATGCTTCTGCCCTGGTTATCACTCGTGGATCTAAAATCTATGCAGAAGGTACCGCTTCTAACCCTATTATCTTCACTTCAATAAATGATGATGGAACCCTTACCAAAGATGACACTGGTGAGTGGGGTGGTGTAGTTATTCTTGGTCGTTCTATCACCAACAACGATACTAACGACAAGTTAGTAGAAGGTCTTAACAACATTACTACTGATCCTGCATTGGCCGGATACGGTGGAACCGTTGAAGATGACAATTCCGGAGT